>Ga0233431_1000069_pt1 | contig 230922 bp, 184 predicted proteins | sample SI_118_April2016_FD_179867 | JGI IMG/M metagenome (GOLD analysis project Ga0233431, IMG submission 179867) | Seawater microbial communities from Saanich Inlet, British Columbia, Canada - SI_118_April2016_200_MG | ecosystem: Environmental > Aquatic > Marine > Inlet | place: Canada: British... | reverse complement strand
AAGTTGGAGATAGTGCTTATTTCCAGACCAACGCATATAATGGTTGGCATCCAGCAGGTAGCACTGGTCAATTTGCAGGAATTGATGATGATGGTGTTGCAATTAGTTCCAACGGGAATGAAATCCTGTGGACCCCGTGGGTAGATTTCGCTACCGCAGTCAATCCTCAGATTCTGTTCAGCTATACTGTCAGAGGCGGGAACGGCGGTGAATTCATCGTATTTGACGGTGAAGAAGCCATGGTTTATCCATTGGAAGATTCACCAGATGATTGGACAGGTACCCTGTTCAATCTGGGCGAATATGCTGGTTCTACCGTTCGTTTTGGATTCCATTATGATGATGGAGGGAACTGGTCTTATGGTATGGGTGTTGATAATATCACTATTGAAGAAGCACCATTACCAGGAACTATCGCAGGTACCGTAACTGATGCTGATGGTAACGCCGTCGGTTATGCCGATGTGCATGCCATGGGTATGTTTGCTGATGATGGTACCATGACCGATGCTGCGGGTGCTTATAGCATCACAGTACCTGCCGGTGATTATATGGTAGAGGTCATGCGTGTGAATTATCATCCTGCTATGGATATGGCAGTGGTGACTGAAGGTGGAGCAACCACTCTGGACTTTGTTCTGGATATGTACTTGCCAGCACCTGATCACCTCATGGCTTATCCAAGCTTTGAAGATACAACAATAGGTCTCATGTGGGCACCACCGCTCCCAATGGGTATGGTTGCTTATGATGATGGAACATACGAAAACTTCGGTGCTCCATTAATTCCAGCAACAGCAGATAACTACTTTGCTGCTCATTTCAAGGCTGCTATTACTCCAGGATATGCGATCAATGAGATTTCAATCCTGACCACAGCCGATGATCCAGAAATAGCATTTGCAGCCGTCTCAGTTGTTGGTTCCGATGAAATGGGTGGTCCAGATCTGGCAAATGTTCTTTGGACATCTGTTGGAAATGATGCAGTAATCTGGCCAGAAGCAGCCTGGGATTTCTATCCAGTTGGTGTCTCACCAGCTGAGCACGATTTCTGGGTACTCATCGAATGGGCTGATGGTGTTTCAGGACCATATGTCGGTATTGATGAGGATCACTTCTGGGGCAATTCAATCTTTGCAGCCGGACTCGATGCAGAGGGCAATCCTATTTGGAACATGGTTCCAAGTACTTTTGCCATCCGTGCCTTCCTTGGTGAACCTGCGACAGGTCGCTCCATGGTTCTCCACGGTTCTGAAACGACAACGATTGAGAAGATTGAAGCACCTATCGCTCTCAATGTAAAACAAGAGAACGAGACCTCGGGAAGCTTCGACGCTCCTGCATTTACAACCGTCGGTCGTGAACTTCTCAGCTACAACGTATATAGATCACTAGACCCAATGGTCTTTGGTGATGCCTATGCAACTGCGGCTGGTGAGATGTTCTTTGATGATGACTTCGATTTTGATACGGAGTATTTCTATACAGTAAGTGCTGTATATGATCTTGGTGAATCAGATTATTCAAATGTGGATGCCTTTACTTACTGGTCACCACTATTTCTGAATCATTATGAAGACTTCATGTATCCAAATCTTACACCTCTTGAAGATATCGGTTGGGTAACGGATGATGGTGCTGGGAATGTGGCGCCAAACTTCGGTATCGAAGATGAGATGTTACACTTCGACTGGTCACCTACAGCTCTGAATTTCTATCAGACTGTGACCTCACCTGTTGCTGATTTTACAGGTGCAACGATCGCTAGACTATCATTCTATCTGTACTTGGATGACTTTAATGATGGTGATAACGGTACCCTGGACATTTCGGCTTCCATGTCAAATGATGACTTCGTTACTGAGACAGAGCTTTTTGCTCATAACGATTCAGTCTATGGTGATATTGACGATTTTATGATTTTCAATATTTCTGATGTAGTCGCCGGAACAGATGGATGGCAACTGCGCTTCACTCTTGAAGGGGCCACATCATTTACTCTGGATCACCTCTGGATAGATGATGTCATGGTTGAATCCGATGTCTATATGGGTCCAGGAGAGTTCGATCTATTATCTCCTGCCGCCGATAGTAATGTTGAGATTACATCCGCTAACGTTGCCACTGGTTCCTTGCTCTTTGCATGGGAATCTGCTGGTGATGATATGATGTATGGTGTTGAACTGACTGGTTCACTGGGAAGTGTAATCATACCTTTCGACACCTCTGCAACTGAAGTTCTGATTCCTTACGCAGTTCTGAGTGCCGCATTTGAATTTGTCGGTGTCACAGCTGTTGAGGGAACCTGGGACATCGTGGCCTACAACGGCATGGATATGGATTATTCAGCCAATGGTCCGTTTAACCTGACGATCGGTTCTACGGTAGGCACAGACGATGCATTTATTCCAGATGTATTCGCTCTCTATCAGAACTATCCGAACCCCTTCAACCCGGTTACTACGATATCCTATGATATTCCAGAAGCATCTGATGTGAGACTTGTTGTCTACAACCTTGTTGGACAACCAGTACGCGTACTTGTAAATGGTTTCCAGAACCCAAGTCGCTACACATTAGCATGGAATGGTTTATCTGATAATGGCTTACCAGTTTCTTCCGGTATTTACATCTACCGTCTAGAATCTGAAAGCTTTGTCAAAACAATGAAGATGATGTATCTGAAATAAAGTACATCTCTCCGCAATACTGCAAACAGCCCCTTCGCGGGGCTGTTTGTATTTTGGGGAGTTTTGAAATTGAATGCGTCAAGCAAAATTACATTTTCCTGATTTATCTAATTTCTCCCCGCTTGATCCAAATCAAATAGTCATAGACAATTAGCAAAAAGAGATTGGTTTGTTCTGGCCTGTTAACTACTTTCGCTCCGTGAAATATTTTAGTACCATAGTGGGAATGATGCTCCTGGTAACCAGTGGCTTTGGCCATGCTACCTTGAGTGCCTTTAGCGGTTACTCCGATGAATCCCGTATAATCATTCAGTGGAACACTGCTGCAGAAATAGACCTGGTGGGTTTTGAAGTACAGCGCAGTACTGATGGCCACACCTTTTTTGAAATCGGCTTCCTGAATGCTCAGGGCCAGGGAAGTGGTTATACCTTTATTGATGATTCCATCATCGCTAAGGTCTCTGGACGAAATTATTTCTATCGCTTGAAAATCAGAGATATAGATGGCAATTCCCAAATAAGTGATGTGATTACAATCCAATCTACTCTGGATGTGGTTCCACGCACCTGGGGATCATTAAAAGCGCTCTTTAAATAAAATCAACTCACAAATTGGAATGATTAATATCCGCTGAGGCGGATTTTTTATTTTATATAGGTTTGCAGGTACTCAGGACATTTAGCTTGTCGAAATGTCCACATAGTGCCATAGTGCCACGGTGTTTTGGCTTCGACAAGCTCAGCCGCCGGTCATCACACCGGACATTGAGTTCATCGAAATGTCCATCTAGCGCCATGGTGTTTTGGCTTCGACTAGCTCAGCCGTCGATGCTCTAATGGCACTCCAGAATAGTACGGGCAGGTTCTACCAAATATCGGTATCCATTATATAAAGTGTAAAAGCCATAGATGATGACTGACAGGGCTGCCAGTTGGGTCATGATATGACGGAATTTCAATTTCTTAAACAGACCAACAAAAAACCCAAGACTAAACAGGGCCGGAATAGTACTCAAACCAAAGATAAACATCACGAGGGCACCGTAGACAGGACTGGCAGTACTGGCAGCGGTGATGGCAAAGAAATACACAAATCCGCATGGTAGTAACCCATTCAACATTCCTAGAAAATAAAATCCCAGGAGTGATTCACTTTTCAAGAGATTCTTAAAGGTTGTTTGATACCACTTTGAGCTGGCAAATGAAGTTTCAAAAAGTTTCAACACATGCAGTTTGCCCAGGAGGGACAGACCAGCAATGACCATGGCTACACCAGCAACAATCCACAGGATACCATTGGTGGTATTGTTAAACACAACCACCCCGCCCAGCATGCCAAAAACAGCACCAAGAGCGGTATAGGTAGTAACTCTTCCAAATGAATAAAGCAGATGCGAGAATGCCTGAGCAGTTCTGCTACGGTCTTTTTCCAGACCTGCTGTTGAATAGGCGATGACGATACCACCGCACATCCCGATGCAATGGCCAAAAGATCCCACAAAGGCTATAGTTATAATAGAAATGATATTGACAGTTTCCACTACCGCTCCAGGAGTTGTTTACGAAAACTCAAATTTGCCATGGTTTCACCATTAAGCATGGCTTGCTGCATGGTTGTAAAGTCAATGAGGTTCTCCTGATAGGTCTTATATGCTCCAAATCCGTACGACATGGGTGTTTGATCAGTACGACTATACCAGGCCAGTCTTCCATCAATCCACTCACCAGAAGGCAAATCCTTAACCCAGATGATTGCTTCATCTTTAAAAGGACGGGCACTTATCCAGGCTGCCATACAACCATGGTCATCAAAAAACCAGGTTTTCCCATCTGGAGCTACAATCTGAGATGCAAAATTCAGATCGTTGATTACCATTCCGCATTCACTACCCTGAAATTTACCAGCTGTCATCTTGACCGGTTGCTTGCTGGTATTACCCTCATAAACCACCGTCATCTGCTGGGATTTACCCAACAAAGAAAAGATGGTAATGATGACCACGATGAGAACGAGGATAATGATAATTGGTTTAATTGTTTTCACGATTCACCCCCAATGATATCTACACATTGAAATTATCTACTCCTCAGTAGTATAATCCAACTCAGTGGAAAGTCGATACCGCATGACCCGCTGATGTTTGGTATCAGCTATATAGACTATCCCCGTAGCATCCACTGCCACACTGCGGGGTCCATCCAGGATATCTGCAACCTCAACCTGATAGGTTGAATCTCTGGTGATGTATTCATACTCGGATCCAACCAGGATGGAGTCGCTATAGCTGGAATCTACCAGCACACGATTCATTCCAATATTAAAAGTGAACTTTCCTGAGGGATTGAACTGCTGAATCTTATCGTGACCCGTGTCAGCGACATAAATATTTCCCAGAACATCTAGACTTACATCCGAGGCCATATCATAGCGCTCAATTTCCATGATATCATCTTCACCATATTCAAACCCAGAGCTGCCTCCGACTTTATGGACACTAAAATTTACACCCCATTGTGTGTAAAACAGGGCACCATCTTTTCCGTGGGTCATGCCATGGGGATCATTCACGGTCCCATTGCCAGTTCCAGGTGAAACTGCCCGTCCCGAAATTGTTCCGCCATAGACCAATATCTCTTCGCCTTCCCCCGTCATGAGGAGAGCTACAGGAACATATTGAAGCTCCATAATTGCATTCGATTTCGTATCAGCTACAAAACAATGATCACCAAAACTGCTGACACCGGTTACATGAACATTGGCAGGATCGATAAAATAACGTGCAACTTCTATGGCTTCCAGACTATCACTAGCATCCCAGAAAGCACGGGGTGCTAACCAATAATCAAGATTTTCATCAGACCAGCTAATGGAATCAATGGTCCAATCCAGCTCTTGAAGTGCATTGATAGAATCGAAACCCATTACCCATTGGAGGTCGCCCGCTGGCGATTCAAGTCTCACACTGGTCGCCATAAAATCCACACCTACATTGTTAAGGTATTGATTCCAGACCATGAGACGATTGCTACTATCTGCAATGAACAGGTTGAGGCGGTCGTCCTGATGAATAGCGTGGGGTAAAACGTTAGTTCCTGCTTCATCTAGGAGATTCGATAGAGCTCCAAAATGGTTTCCATAATCATCATTGATGACTACCTCTCCAGCAGCACTGATGACGTGAATAGATGCCTGATCATGATCGGCTACAAAAACATAGCCATCAGCCCCAACAACAATATCCCAGGGACTGGCAAAGGTATAGCCATTTAACATATCCCAATCTGGACTAATACGTATATAGGATGTATCTCCAGCTCCGAATACTGGATCAAATTCAGCTGTTTCAGTAGGCAGATCAACCTTGATACCGCAGCTTGTGATGACAAAAACCAACAGCATGATAGATAAATATCTTTTCAGGCGTAACATTAGAATGACCATCCCAGACTGACATGCTCAGAACGATTTAAGTCAGACATATCTGCATAAGAATAGCTAAAACTAAATCCTGACCATTCGATACCCAGACCCACTGTCCAGGAACGTACCTCATCGCTAAAGTGATAACCGCTTCTTAAAAATAGCAGGTCGCGGAATCCGTATTCAATTCCAAGTGAGATGTTTTCCGCGTTATCAACTGGGTGATTGAGCTGAATGGAGCTGGTCAACTCCTGGTTGGGTGATTGGAGCCATTCGTGGGCCACACCAAGACGAAAAATAGTAGGTGGCGCAAAGGATTCGTATTCTGTTTCAGTTGAATCCGTATCAGCATACTTCCCATCTGGACCGGCAGGTGAGCCGAAGTTCAGAAGGGATACTGCAAAGCGTAGATCTTTATAACCTGTCCGATAATATGTCCCCAGGTCCATGAGCATAGTTCGCATGGTCAAATCAGCCAGCTGTTCTTCAACGAGCTTGGTGGTGAGACCAAATGAGAAGCGGTCCGTCATCCTTAGAGCATAGGTAAGCCCTAAAAGCATATCCCCATAATTGAAATATTCGCCAGTTCCATCAGGTCTATATTCAGTCGTAATCTCAGTTGGCGGAGCATATAAGGCCAGTGCACTGAATCCCAGGTGATGCACACGACCAAACTTCCAAACCCCGGCAAAGGTGCTCAACTGAAAATCTGCGATCCATTCACTCTGATCCACCATAATACTTATGCGTTTCTCCACCTGCGCCGCTCCAGCGGGGTTCCAGAAGAGACTGCTGGCATCATTGGCAATGGCAGTATATGCACCAGCCATTCCATGAGCCCTGGCACCGATCCCGATCTTGAGAAATGAAAATGAAGATGTCCCGGCTCGTTGACCACCCAGGCTGGGGAAAAGATTGCCTTGAGCCCCCACAAACTGGGTCAACACGAGCAAGGTTAATATGATCAGGCCGCGGCGCATTAGAATCTCAAGCTCAAGCCCATTTCCACGGTTCGGGGGATAGAATAGCGGCCTGGATTATAATTCGGATCAGGACTGTTGATGAAACCATAGGAATAAATCTCACCGGGATCGTACCCTTTACCGGTAAAAGGATTAATACGCGTTGGACGTTTCACATTGAAAAGATTTTCTATAGTACAATAGGCTTTTAACTGGAGACCGCTTACTTGGAAATATTTATTCAACTTGAGATCAACCGTTGTAAAGGGATCAGCAGTTTCAGAGTAGGGTGTATCACTTTTTGACTGTCCCTCATAGTAGAACTTGCCATCTTCTTCCCTGATGGTGATGTTTTCCATGCCTGTGTAGCGGCGGCCTGCCTGATACTCGATACGCGCTGAAATACCCCAATCTCTGGGAAGCCGAAGTCCAAATAGGTGGAGCTCATCCTTTTTGCTCACATTGAAGTGCAAATTGGTGAAAATGCTGAAAGGTTGATCCCATCTTAAAAAATTCTCACCCAGGGGTTTTTCATCGAGACGACCAGCTTCTACCAGGAGGTTATCCAGTGGTGTGGAACTCTTGCCCGTAGTAAAACTGTAACTCAAATTGGCATCAGCTGAGAAAAACCTGGCAAAACGTCGTTTGAATTTCATCTCAATGCCTCGAGATCGGGCGTAATCCATATTGATGTATATGAGATAGGAGAGATGGCCATAGCGAGGATTGAAAAGGGTGACTCGCTGGCTGGTTTCGTAATCAAACATATCCTTGTAGAAAGCTTTGATCTCCAATACTTGATTGGCATCAAATTTATGCTTTATCCCAATTTCATAGGCCACAGTGGTCTTGGGCGAAAGGTTGGGATTGCCAAAGAGCTGGTAGGTGGCCTCTGCCGAGGAACGCAGTTTTGCATAGACATAATTAAATGTGGGTAGTTGGGAAAAATGGCCATAGTTGAAATACAACACATCAGAGTCTGTAACCGGATGAGATATTCCCAACCGCGGACTTAAATGTCCTTTGGCTCTGTTCCCGGCAAACTCAAATGTCTCAGCGTAGAATTTTGCTCGAGCTGCATCGGTGATGGTCAAAACAGAGCTATCTGCCACAGCGTCTTCCAGATATTGTCCAGGGAACCAGTAATCATAGCGAATACCCAGGTTAGCAATCATTCCATCAAAGGTGATGCGATCCTGGAGATAGAATGAACCATAGTCTGTAGTTATATTCCAGAAGTCATAATTACGACCCAGACCGGATTCTCCCAACCAGGGCGAATCGATATCAATGACCTGTAGTTCTGATTGCTTGTGATCGAACCCTGCCTTAAAGCTGTGGCGTTTGGATGGTTGATAGTTGATATCTGCATCAAGGGAAAGGTTATCAGAGTAGTAATCATACCAGTCAGAGGCATCACCATGATCCCAGAACTCATCACCATAAGCAATATCGATCTCCCCATCAATCCCAAGTAGATAGTAATTGATTGGTTCAGTGTCAGTGGTTTGCTCATACTCTGTCCAGTGTTTGTTTTTAACAGCGGAATGATTATTGGTAAAAAAGCGACCGATAGTGATTTCATAGAAGAGTTTTGATGAGAGCGTATGGGTATATAGCATGGAGCTAAGGATAGATTCCTTAGTAATGGTATTGAAATTGGTAAGAATGTTTTGATATCTATATGGGAAACCCCAGCCCTGATTGATATTTAATGAATAATCGTATGAGACACTGAGCTTCTGCTGGCTGTTAATACGCCAGGTCAATTTGTAGAGCCCATGCCAATCATTTTGCTGTCGAGTTGCCAAGCTCTCCATCCATGACTGTGAGGGGACCAGATCATCAGCCCGTGGTAAATAGGAGTCGTTGATATGCATATAGCCATTGAGGAAAAAGCTGAATTGACCAGGAAGCTTCAAACCCAGGGCACTCATGGCTCCTGTGAACACCTCCGGACCACTTAAGGTGAATTCAACTCTGTCCTTGGTGAAGGCATCCCAGGGTAAATCCTTCAAGCCAAAATGATCACTGGAATAGGAGAATGTTCCGTGATAGACCTCAGAACCTTCCTTTATACGAATGTTGATAATACCTGACATGGCCTGGCCATATTCTGCATTAAAACCACCTGTAATCACTTCAAGCTCTTCAATGGCATCCACATTCAAGTAGAGATTGTTCGCGCTCCCTGAGAGTGGATCTTTGACTGACATTCCATCCACAATAAACATGGATTCATCAACACGACCTCCTCTGATATGGATTTCGTTATCCTGAGAAGTAATACCAGCTTGCTCAGCCAGAACGTCACCCACATTCTCCACTATATTCATTTTTAAGTCGTCAGCAGTGAGTCTGACACTGGAAGCAGTCTGATCCACTTCAAAAAGAGGACGTTCACCCTCAACTACCACTTCCTGGCCCAGGGCAAGCGTGGTTTGCTCCAGTTCGATTTCCACATAGGCAGGTTCAGCAATGGTGACAATGGTATTGGTTTTCAGGACGACCTTATAGCCAATCATTGAGAATTCGATATCATAGGTTCCAGGAGACATACCGGTCAATCTGAAGCGACCATCCAAATCAGTGGCACTGCCATAGTAGCTTCCTTTAATCATAACATTTACGCCTGGGAGTGATTCACCTGAAATGGGGTCGGTCACGCGCCCTTCAATAACACAGCGACCTTGTCCAGAGATGGAGAGCACCATGGAAAGCATTAATAAGATTGTAAGGATACTTCTCACTATTCGAAGACCTCGTATAAGAGATAATTCATAATGGGAATAATGTTTTCATTTCCATCACACAAATGCAAAGGCAGACTAAAAAAGATGGATTTTCCGGAGCCAGCTGAAGGTTTAAAAAGTTGTGCTACTGGTGGATTACCTGTCCAGGCATCATTGGTGTTACGGGCATCCTGAAGAACAAATATATCCTGACTGATCTCGCCATCAGTAAGATTGGCTGGATAATAGGCGCTTACCCTGCGTGCAATCAGGCTGGAGGTTTTCAGGGTAAGATTTGAAAGGAAGGCTGTTGAATCAGTAACATCCAGATCTACCACATTGATATCTAGACCTGATAGCATCCGACCTGAAGGATTAATGACCCAGTTCGAATCAATACTGGTGAAGGTATAGCCAGCATCAATAAAAATGCTGGAGACAAAAACATTGCCGCCGGTTTCCAGATAAGTTCTCAGGGCCCCATCTGCTCCAGGGAGTGTAGGTATTTCAGAGTAATGGTACCACACAACCGTCTTGAAGTAACTAAACATGGCCAGTCTGTCAGTTGATGAAAGTGGCAACGCTTTTTCATCCACACCCAGCTCGAATACGGAGTAATTGTTCAACCCTTCAATAGAATCTAAAATGCTTGTATAGAACGCATGGGTCGAACCATCGTCAAGCTTATAATCATCTACCAGTAAAATGTCACCAACTGGTTCCTCCACACGCCAACCATTGGGGGAGGCAGCATCTGTGGTGTCTGGGAACTGCAGCAGATTACTAAGTGCACCGGCAGTGTCGATGGCCTGGACATAAAAGGTATGAAACCCAGATGGAATATCTGTTAAAGTCACGCCGGTAATATTACCAGGTAAATAGGTCCAGGTATTGGTACTATCCAGTCGATACCGAATCTGATTAATGGTTTCAAGGCCATCAATATCGCTGACCGACCAGGCAAAAGTACGTGTAGGAAAGGTGACATGGGTGACGTCGGGATTCGCTCCTACCGTTGGGTTGCTATTTTCTGCAAATTCAATTTCTGGGTATGAGTTTGCCACGGGTATTCGCAATGTAGCCGGTGATGGATCCAGCGCGCCTTGATTGTCTTCAGCTTTTACTTCAAAAAGGAATTCATCATATATAATCTGAAGTGGGAGAAAGAAAGTATCTGATTCAGCCGTGCTACGAGTCCAGGTATCTTCAAAGTTCCAGCGGTAGTGATATGCTACAACCTCACCATCTGGGTCTTCACCCCACCAGTACATGACCTGATGACTTGTAGTGGTATCGGCAATATTCCTGGTAAATATAAAGGTGGTATCTGATGTCGTATCAGACAGAACCGTATCAATACGATCTGGGGCAAACGTCAAAAAGAGGTGTGTCTCAGGAGCAGAATTTCCCAATCCTTCAGATGGTAGATCATCGAGGAAAGGGTTTTCCAGAGATTCACAAGTCATGATGAACAAAAACATAAACATCATGGCGATGCCTGTGCTTATATTTTTTCCTAATCTCATCATAACAGTAATTTCTTATTTATCAGGTGTTCCCGCCTGATGTCAGTCACCAGGCGGGAAACATCCCCATACTATTTCAAGTAGGTCATTTTTCCCACCATCTGCTCTGAACCTGCTATCATACGATAGAAGTACAGACCTGATGATACAGGGCGACCTTTTTCAGTTAATCCATTCCAGACTACCTGGTATTCACCGGCATTCAGGGATTGATCCACCAGCGTGGTCACGTGCTGTCCTAGCTGGTTATAGATCACCAATTGAACCTCTAGTGCTTCTGGAATACGGAAGGCAATATTGGTTGTGGGATTGAAGGGGTTGGGATAGTTCCCCAGAGCATAACCTTCAGGTACAACCAAGTTGTCAATAGCCGAGGTGTTCAGAACCATATCTGACTGATACAAGGGTACCAACTTATAGGTTGTTGAATCCTCATAGGAACCATAGTGATGATAAACCCATCCCCGGGCTTCATCATATACAGATCCCGCAAGTGGTTGGATATAGACAGGATCTCCTGGATACTCCTGGGTCCAGTCCCTGAAGTATCGTGAATCATCATCAACGAGTACCGACCCACTACCGTCATCGATTCGTAGCATGTCAAAATCATCAGGGGGAAGATTCTCGATGATGGTTGCATTTTGGACCTTAACCATCACATTACCCCACTGTTCTGCTGTGGTAGGCCAGCGAAGATCACCAGTAGAAATCACGGGTTCTTCGGGAAGAGGCAATCCGAAATTAAGAATATCAATTTCTGTAGTAATCCATAATTCGGTCATATTCGAGACACTTGAACCATCACGCGTATCAAACTCCAGGATTCTACCTGACATTTCAATCAGATCTCCTTCAAACAGCACAGGATAAGCTGTAGAATCTGGATTATAGCTCAAGATGGAAGACCAGGGACCGCCATTTACATCCTGGAGAATGAACTTGATACCATCTCCAGCATATGTAATACCTGTAGGCATGGTGACAACTCCCTGAACCGTAACGATCATTGTATCGGTCCATTCCTCATTGTAATAGCTGGTATCGGCAAAGAATACACTACTATCGATGGGGGAGTAACGAGGCAGGAGATCAGAATATCTAACCTGCTGGATGGCTTGAATTCGCGTTAAGCCATCGGCAGTCTGGATATCCCGAGCTAGACGAGGTTGAATCCTGTAGTTGGCCTGGGAGTAGTCCAGAACACCTACAATTGAAGATAGTGCTTCTCCTAGAACAGGGGTATAAAAGTAGTCAGCTGCATCATCGATAATAAATTCATTGGTACCATCTGAGACACGCCAATAACCCAATCCCATATCAGGGTTTAATACAGTAACATCATTGATCTCAACCAGGCAACCTTCATACATTTCCATTGTTGCATCAAGAGTTATGAGTAGCGGATTCATGGTATTGCCATGACTAAGAACTTCAATCGAATCGATATCAGCAATCTCAGTCATACCACTAGACTCAGCCACGGTACCGGTGAGACGAATTTCATCACCTTCAGCCAGGCGACGACCGGGATCATAGACTTTAATTCCGGATTGCGCGGCAAAATCATCTTGTATGAAATAGTAGCTGAGGTTGTCTTCATCATGAAAGGCAAACGGTTCTGCAGTAACTATTCCTTCAACAATAACTAAGGTGCCAGTAGGTACGGTACCATCCTGGATTGAGGCAATAGAATTGATAGTTTCACCATAAACGACATAGCTTGATGGCTCTGATGTACTTGTCCCACCAAGATCATCTGCAGCGCTAACTGTATAACTAACCAGAGCATCACCTGCCTGAGCAGGAATAACACCGGTATATTCATTATTTTCACCTGCAGTCATTTCTACTACCATTTCAATACCATCATCTACGACATAGCCCAAAGAGGCAGAAGCAACTGCTGAATTGTCAATAATAGTTGCAGTTACAATAACATCATCAGCGGGTGTTGGACTGGCAGGCGTGTGCATGATTGCAGAAATCGCCGGTGCAGGATCACCAATTTGCACAAAATCAGTGTAGAGCCGTGGCAGGATTTGATACCCTTCATCATAGGGCTCAGAGCTGTCAAATTGGCCGATCACACCTTGAACGTTGAAGTATCCTAACAACGGGTCATTTTCATCAATTTCAGTTTCCTTGTCAATACGCATGGTGAGGGTCTCACCGGAAGGATCGGTGATGGTTAAATTTGCGTTGGAACCTGCACTGGGCCACGTTCCACTGATAATGGTGACACTATCAATACGTCCCAGTTCTGAATCGTAGGCCTCACCATCAGCAAGAATTTCAGCAATGGTTAGCACTTGAAATTCTGGCAAAGAATTTCCTGAACTTTCGATAATAACATCCTGAGGAGTTTCAGGAACAATCTCAGATTTTCCGTTATAAAAATCTATTTCACCAGTGATGGTCACTGCATCACCAATCAATAAACCAGCATCAAAATCCCAGGAGAAAGCAACAATGCCACCTGTAGGATCTTGAATAGCATACTCAGAACCGCCCTCTTCAGCAAAGTTAACGCTGGTGACGATGCCCTGTATGGTGACAATCTCTTCTTCAGCTGTAGCTCTGGCTTCAGCTATAGTGATAGGAGTGACCGCCGCTAATTCTGTTATCCATGTGCTGATCAGGGCAATCTGCTCAGTAGTAAGACTTCCACCCTGAGGCATCACGCCTCCATTAACACCAGTATTGGCGACTTTATTGTAGAGGACAGAGGTGCTTGGATCTCCACTCACAACACGAAGAGCTGGAGCATAATTTGTTGAGGCAATATCAACAAGATTGTCAAAACTGGAACCTGCTGCCAGACTCAATCCAGCACTATTTCCATGGCAACCCGTACAATTCGTATTAAATATTGGTTGGATTTGTGTGTCAAAATCAACTGCCTGAGCACTCGCTACGATCAACAAAAGAGCAGATAATTGTAGGATTCGTTTCATGTCATTCTCCTTTATGGTCAAACTATCTCCTAACGATAGCTTGATCATATTTATTATTTTATCACCAAAAGTTTACCTGTTTGGACTTTATTATTACTTAAATCTTCAACCGTGTAGACATACATGCCTGTAGCTACAGCCTCGTCATATTTAGTAATGAGATCCCAGGGATGTTCCCCGCCTGATAGAACTGTTTTTCCACCCGGCAGACGAGAAATGTCCCCACCTGAATAGCTTGATCCTTCATGATTGATGGATTCAACCAAATCACCACTCAGAGTATATATGCGTATTATTGAGCTTGAAGGCAGATTACGAAACCACACGAGTCGATCTCGCTGTCCTGAACCATCCCATTTTGCATGTACACGGTATGGATTGGGATAGACCGAAACAGGAGCTTGCTTAGAATCTGTGGATGGGGGTGTTCCTGGAATTACATCAATACGATTCTCATTTCTGGAACTTTCCAGGCTTTCCAGACCAGTAGCTTCATCCCCACTATCATAGGCTGTGATGGAATAGGTGGTTTTTCCAGGCCATCCGTTCTGTACCCCGGCGTTAATCCATTTATAATGATAATCGAGCCCATTAATTTCAATCGGCTCGGGAAGACCTAGTTCATTTTTAATTTCTACCAGATCAAACCCAGTATCGTAGCCAAATTCGTCACCGATGAGATCAAATTCAGCTAACAATGAATATTGTGTCTCATTTCCCTCGGTTTTGGAGCTGCCATAGATTCTATACCCGGCAAAATCATGTTTGCGAGACACTGGATCGATGGCGGCTTCAGGAAAATTATTCCAGTAAAGGGCGACGCGTTGATCATCAGCCACCACGGTAAGATCGGGTGATGGGGGAGGCTCAGGAACGATATATCGATCCAGGATACCATCACCATCAAAATCCTCGCCAGCATCAAGAATGGAATTACCATTCACATCTTCACCATTAAAAGCCTTCTGAGCCCAGTCGGCATTTTTTATCAAATCTGCTCTTCGATCGAGATCATCGTGACTTCCCTGATGCGACCAAAGCGCCCCAAATACCGCAAACACAACGTTGACAGACTCCCCGACTGGAAGCAGGAAGCCATCATCATCTGGAAGCGTACCAAAAGGTCCTGCAGAAACCAACATCATCCAGGAATCTGGTAAATCAAGCCATGGTTTACTATCGCGATAAGTTTCTCTGAACTCATCATCAAAAAATATTGAGCTGGAAAGTTTTGTGTAGCGGACCGTATCATCGGCTGGCATATCGAACTCTGGAATTAATCGATTATTATCTTTCCATTGCCACTGATCGTAATAGGTGAACCAATCACCCTCATTATCATTAAATGATGTGGATCTAATATTGGGCCCATGTAAATTCATTATCGCGAAATAGGCACGTGACCAGCCATCATCACCATCATAATCAAATTGGTAGCCGAAATTACGAGGATAACCATTGGTATTATAGGAGCGTTCGAAACTATTGATATTGTCCCACCAGCCTCCCCACCCTGGGCTATAGGCACCATCATCATGATTCATATTATTAACAGAAGCGTCAGCCCAGAGCCCTGAGTGGAGGTTTTTTATATCCCAGCCTCCATTGGATTCGAAAACTTTATCGCTTCGATTGGTAATCGTATAATCCAGGAAAACAATTGATTCCAGAAAAGAGTAGCTCCAGGCATAGCTTTCCAGGTGAACTTCTATCCCCAGTGGTAAATGCTCGTCAGGATAGTCGACGTAAAGCGTATCTCCAGTAACAGTGTCACGTATCACAGGAAATTGAAAATCGCTAAAATCAGCCACCAGATCCTGTTGGCTCACTGCATCCAATGAGAAATAGCTGGCCAGGGGAGAAGTGCCTGCAGATGATATGCTTGAATGTGTCCTAATGGTATCACCTGCTGAGGGTGAAGCGATAAATTCAAAACCGGATTCTCCAAAGTCCAAGGCGCCGTCTATAATAGCAGTTGAGACGCGTGCATGTCCTGCTTCACCGTTAACAATGGGAATCCCACCAACCCACAATCCACCATAACTCATGAGTTCAATCATCTCTCGTTCAGTACCATATTGCTTATAGCGACATGAAGCTTGGTTAGGGTTATTCCAGCCTTCACCGATGATCCCAAAATTGGTTACAGTGAGACCCAGTTCACCAACTATGGTGGTATTATCATAATCATCAACTGCAGCTTTATTTAATTGGGCAAAAACTGGATGAAGTGGTCCATAAAGGAAGAATATGAGGACTGCAAATACGTGGAGACGCATTTAGCCAAGATAATTATCTGCCAGGCATGTGGAAGGAAAATTCAGCCAAATAGGGGCAAATCGAGGCACAATTTCATTACCTCAGGAATGTCTTGAAAAATGATCTAAATAAGGACCAGCCGTGGTAGGCAGTCACCTACTTTAAGCGCAGGTTTACCATCTCATTCTGCTTTTTCCAGAAACGTCTGTACGGGAAGCGAGGTTTTTGCTCGACACTTTCAGTTTCCAACATGGCGATGAGGGCATCCGTGGTTTCACGCTCCAGGCTAAAAGCCTCTGCTGTGAGGGCAGCCCGCTTGCCTGCTCCTACTTTTTCAGCCTCCTGCAACCACCGATTTTCCAATACTTCAAATTCCCGCCGTACCAGCGTATTGCGATGCTCAAAGTCGAGTAAAATCTGACGATGGAGTTCTTCATGATGCCACCAGAAAATGTCATCGTCAAATTTCTCCAGATGTTCCCCGGCAAAGGATGTTGGGAGGGGATCATCACCAAACCAAACAGGCTTGAAAATGGAGGTACAGGGGCTGGAGGTTGCTGTTGCCCAATAAGTCTCTCTATCCTGAGTTAAATGAGCCACAAAAGAAGCAGTGGATTGGGAAGCCTGTCTGGCAGGGCTGGCGCCGGCATGTGCGCAGACATGGTTCATGAGAAAATGATTGTCTGGACGGTAAGAATCGTCACCGTGATCGCGGAGATGGGCAAATGCGTCGGTCAGGGAATAATTTTTTGTCCTCAACATCTCGTGTGATCGGGATTGTCGGGTTGCACAGGCAGAAAATTTGGTATAGAAGGTATCCGAGTAACAGTTGGCAAAATGGAAATCAGCCTTCTTCTTGATCCAGCCCTTTTCAAGAGCAGTATAGATCAAGTCTTCATGCATGAGATCAAAATCATTCCCGATGGTCAGGCCATTACTGATGGCGTAGTAGTCTTCCACCCTTTTGGCTACCCACAAATGCCCAGCTGTTTCCAGTACCCATGCTTCATTTGGATCCGCAATAAGAAAGCTGTTGTGATAGTAGAAGGATTTATTCTGGTAACCACAGTTACCACCCTGAACATATTTTTCCAGTAATTCAGTGATTGTCTCCAGAGCACCCCTGGCGGAGCTACGACGCTCAAGAGCTAGACGCAAAAGGTCCATGCCTGTGAGGCCACCCTCTTTCTGGACTGGCATCCTGGTGAAAACAGCCTCATTTCCAATGACAACGCCTCTGTCATTCGCTCCAATCTCGGCACCCCACATCCAGAAGGGTCGACTGATGAGTACGGCATGAGTTTCCTCTACTTGAGGGATACTCATATGGGTGCAGGGAACCACATCACTGGGATCATGGCGACATTCTGGATGATACTCCAGGAGTTGAACCTCGGCTGCTTCACGGTCACTGTTTTTCCCAAAGAGCATACTTCCATCTCTGGTTACGGAAGGCAGAGCTACAAAGGTATCACACATAACTTATGCTTTCTCCTAGCGTTTGATTTTGCCAGGCAGGACAAATTCATAGCGTTGTCCAAGGAATTTATTTTTGATTAAGCGATCAAATCTTCTCAGGCCAAGGAAGAGTTTCCAGATGAATTTATCCTCCCTGTAGTAGGCTTCAATCTCCTGCTTATCCAGGGCATCCATCTTATCAGTTGTGCTGGTGTTAATGGTCTTAATCCAGCTATTAACCAGATCGGGACACTGTTCCTTATAAAGGTTTGCTATTAAGTCAGTATAGACTAGCCGACGATCATAATAGCGGGTCATGACATCATCCAGAAACTGCCAACGAATGAGCCAGCGCAAGAAAGAAGGCGCACTTTGCAGAAGGAGCTCAGGATCAAGTGTCTCCACCCCATTTTCTAACATGAGGGGTGTACTTGTGTCAATGTAGGCCATTTCTCCTGATTCGAGTAAAACCCAATTGGACAATTGACCATCTATGGCTAATCGAATTTCGGGATCATTTTCTGAGTTATAATTCCAAACCTTTTCAATTTCCTCAACAATCCTTTGAATCATAATTTTCAGAAATTCAGCATCCTGGGTATGGATTAATTTGTGACAAAAACGGGAGGGAGGGAGTTGCTTCTGTAGAATATAGAGTACTGCGATATCCCCATGCCCTTTTACAATTTTGGTAGAGTCTTCAGGTACAAATAATCCAGCTGTTCTCAGCCGTTCACAGTATTTTTTATAAGCCGCTGCATATTTCTCAGCTGCTGAGGTATTGGCGAAAAGCGGCATGCGCTTGGCAGCAATTTTTGAATCATTGTTGATTTGCAGAACGCAGGAGATTTCACCATAGCCCAGGATTTCACAGGGGATTATTGAAGATATGGGGTCTCTGGGATTGAGCCCTTTTTCAAATTGCTGGAGTGTAGCCAGGTCGAGCATTCAGGAATCATTCCCAGAAAAGCGCTTGAGAATGCCACCACTCTTCTCTTTCGCGATAAGAGCTGTTCGTAGCTTTCGGGCAGCGTTCATGGCTCTGTCAAGTCTCTCCATAACCAGATCAATCTCTGCATCAGTGATGGTGAGGGGCGGTAGGAATTGACTCACAGAGGTATCGTTGTTGGCATAAATCATTAAGAGATCCTGATCATATGCCGCCTTCGTCAAGGCAGGACCACCATATTCATCTCGTAGCTCCAGACCAATCATAAGACCGGTTTGGCGAATACCAGTAAAGAATTTTGGATATTTATTCTGAATTCTCTCCAGACCTTCTCGGACTTTACGTCCTGCTTCCTGAATTCGTTCCAGAAAAATCGGCTCACATGATATCTGAAGCACCTTTTTAGCAACCCGGCACCCCAGTTCTGAACCCCCGTAAGTTGAAATATGGATAAAGGGTTCCCGCTTAAAGATGCTATCCAGAGGTTCTCGAATAACCGTGGCAGCGATAGGATAAATCCCACCGGAGAGACCTTTACCCAGTATCACCATATCGGGTGTAATCCCGGCATGTTCGAAAGCCCACAATTTACCCGTGCGTCCCAATCCAGATTGAACTTCATCCATGATGAGCAATGACCCATTACTATCACATAATTCTCGGACTTTTTTGAGATAACCCTCAACAGGCATGACCATTCCCAGTGTGGAGGGGACTGTTTCCAGAATGACTGCCGCCACATCGGTATCAAGGGCTTGTGCCAGTGCATCTGCATCATTAAAGGGGACTTGAATCTTATTTGAGGTGTTGATACCAAAGGGTTCGCTATACTGTGCATCACCAACAGTAAGAGCCAGACCAGTATGTCCATGAAACCCACCAGTAGCCGATATAACTTTGGAGCGGCCAGTGTGTCCAGAGGCTAGTTTTAAAGCTAGATCAACGGCTTCACCACCACTCACACCGAAAATGCAAATGTTTAAATCGCCGGGCATGGTTTTGGTGATTTGCTGAGCAAGAGCTGTGCGCTCCTGACTCATAAAATGGTGATTCCCGATATCCAACTCATCAAGAGCGGATTTCAGGGTATCAATAATTTCCTGATTGCGATGTCCCAGGTTGAAAACACCACCATTCGAATGACAATTGAAGAGACGTTTATTCCCATCCATATCATGAATCCAGGCACCATCCCTGCGACCCATGACAAAGTCCATTCCATATTTTTTGAAAAAGGCCGCTTTACCAGCAGAGACATGGGTTTCAAAACTTTTTATGACGCTTTGTTTATCGATGAATCGATTCCTAATTAAGTGTTATGGTCGAAGTGCTCTCAAAGGGTTTATAAAATTTTTATTAAGCGCGCTCTTCTTAGTTCAGTTTGATACATAAGCCTGTTAGTAATTCCAGAATAAAGAGATGAAGTGGCGTGCACCCAGAGTATGGTTCATTTGATATATAGAATAACCCAAGCTGAAATTTGACCAATCCGTTGTGAATCCAGCCGAGGGGTGTATACGCAGGTCAGGATCAGCGGGTTCAATCTGAATGCCACCCATGAACTGGAATTTATCCAGAAGCGAATAGGTCAGTCCTGCTGCAGCCGGTAAGGAGCCATTGTTGACCTCGGTCATCAGGGAGAATTGACCAAAGTCTGCATCGACTTCCAGCCACATTTCAGATGGTAGTTTTGTACTCTCCGCATCCAGTTCACCACTTATTCCAAAATGTCTCATTCCGCCGCTGACAAAGAGGTGATCGCTAACAGGATAGGCTACAGCAAGATTGAGTGAAAGACTGGTGGCGCTGGCATTCAATGAGCGTTCATAGACCAGTTCACCTCCAAATCCCAGAATAACTGGTCCCAATTCTCGGGCATAAGCCCCACCTGTGTTGAATAGATTGTATTGGAAGGTGCTGAGCGGATCTTCAGTCGGGATATCATTCCGATATTCCAGTTCACCGCTATTCAAGGCCTGGAAACTCAAATGAGCATTATTCAGTGCAATACCCATATAAGCACCCTGGATATCAGCGACCCAATTCCAGACGCTCAGGGTGACAGTGGATTCTGGGTGGGTGAGAATACGGGTTGGTTTGACAGTGGGATTGAGGGTCAAGCCAAGAGATGCGTCACGGGCATCAGTGGGCGTTGAAAGTATATCAAAACCAGTCTGGCTCCAGCCCATCCCGACTACTGCCAAAATAAGAAAAAGTTTATTTATCATTAGAAATTTACTCCCCATCCAATATAATTTCTGTATCCTTCACCTGGAGTACCGATTTTAAACCCATAATCAATGTGCATGGGGGGGCCCTGTTTCCAGGATAACTCATATCTGGCACTGAGACCGGGATAAATGCTTTCATCTTCATAACTCATACCAACATTTACCTGGAGTGCCTGTATTGCATGCCACATCACAGCAACACGGTAAATGTTTTCATCGATAAAATAGTAATCATGCTCCAATGCTAGAGAAAAAGCTCCCATCTCTTGCAACCAGCCCCAGGAAAGACTCATGGGAAACTCATCCTGATAGCTGCTGCCCCGCTCAAAGAGGTCCTGAGTTTTCCATTTATAACTGCTGTTCCAGTCTTTGATGGCCAGGGCGAATGAACTTCCTGAAATGGGTTTAAAGACAATCCCCAGACCGGCTCCAAAGCCACTTCCTTTTAGATCCAGCCAATCATTATCCGATTTGAATTGTTTTGTTAAAATCTTCAGGGAAAGTCCAAAAGCCAACTTGTCAGAGAAACGGTTTGAGAATGAAACGAGATAGGTCATCTCCGTATCGCTAATGTCCCCGGCTGCATAGCCACGGGAGTCTCGAGCCTCAATATTTTTAGTTCCGGCGGCCAATACACCGACGGACAGACTGGCCGTGGGAGGTAAAGGTACTCCGGCATTCACAGTATAAATGAACCGATCTAACGAGAGCTGGACCAGCCCTGCGTTAAAACTGCTCTGACCAAAGAATGCCTGAGAGGCTGGATTTTGAGAGTAGCTGTTGGTACTGGTCTTGTGAAAGAGGGTAATGCCTCCTGTCCCAGAGGAAAGCGGGTCAGATGTAAATCGATTCGAGGTACCTGTATATCCGCCTAGACCTGAGGCAAATGCGGTTGTACTTATGCTCAAGAGCAGAATAGTCATTAGCATTATACTCAAATTTGCGAGGGTTAACCGAACCCTGAGTTCCCCTTGTAAGCCGGAGCTGGTCCTTGAGCTTGTCGAAAGGCGCGAAGGCGGCGCGAAGGAAAAAGTTGATGTGAACATTTCGATACTTCGGCTTCGCTCAGTACAGGCTTGCTCAATGTTCGAAATCGGAAGCGTTCGTAAATTTTTCAATTTATCACCATCACTTTCGCCCAGTGAATATCAGAATTTATTTCAATTCGAATAAAATAGGTCCCGTTGGATACGAGGTACCCACCTTCATTCCGCCCATTCCAGATGCGTTCCTGAGGTCCCGATAGTGTGGATGGGACATTGTCCAGGACTTTCCTGACACGATGCATGGCAAAATCAAAAACATGAATAGAAATATCATCCCCGGCTTCAGCTCTATAGCGGATAATCAGGTTGCCCTGGCCATTTAATACCTTGTCATAGCGCGGTGTGAATGGATTTGGATAAGCGTAAAAATCATCAGAGGATTCTGCTGTACGGGCTTTGTGAATATTCCAGGATAATCCTTCATTGAAGCTCACTGCCAGACCGTCACCAGTACCCACCCAGACTGCACCATCCTGATTCACCAAAACGGAATAAACCGCATCGGAGTAAATAATTTCAGAATAGTCATCATGATGAAAATTGGATAACAACACAAAGTGAAGACCATCTCTGGATTTCCATAAACCCTGGCCGGTTGCAGCATACACATTTAAATCGTTAGAACCAATATTCCAGACTCGATAATCCAGGAGAGGAGCCCGCCAATAGTTGGTCTCATCGTCATAAAAACTTAAACCAGTCGCATCACCTGCACCTGTTGTAATGGTTGATGCCCAAATCCGATCTGAGCCATTCGGGAGGGTCTGTCGATTGAGGGCTATCACCCAATTACCAGAGATGTTTGAATTTTTGAATGTGAAGTGATCCCAACTAACACCGCCATCTATAGAGCGATTGACACCACCTGATGTACCTACCCAGACTGTATCATTCCAGGCTTTTACTGCAAAGGCAATATGGTTGAAATGTGTGAGACCATCCAAAGCATAGTACTCCGGGTCATCCAGTATTTCAGTTTCCATGGCCTGTATAATACTGGAGTCCAACCTGGCTTGATCAGTCCAGGGTAGCATGACACGTTGCCAGGTATTTCCCAAATCATACGAAACTCTTAAACCACCACCAAAAGAGGTGGCCCAGAGACGGGTTCCATCATAAGCCAGATCATAGGTGATGTTTTGCACCTCAGTCACCACATCAATAGCCAAAATAGAAACGCCAAAGAGATCCATCTCGGAGTATTTCGCATAACTTGTATCATTGCCTTCAACGATCATCTGCAGACTATCCATGGGTTGTCCCAGATATGTCCAGCTTGCCCCGGCATCCATAGAGCGACTGATACCACCACCAGCGCTGAGATCGCCAATGGCCGTAGTTGTGTCAAAACCCATGGCGACCCATATCGTATCTCCCCAGACTGCCAGAGCAGATACACCCCCCTGACCCAGATTTGAAAAGTCAGAACTGAATCCAACAAAGGATTCTCCGTTGTCATAGGTAGCGCTGAGCCCGTGACCTGACCCCAGCCAGAGGGTATCGCCTTGTCCCGCCAGATCTGAGATACTACTCCCAATTAGGCCGCCATAGACGGTGTCGGCTGAAACAAGTGAAAAAGATGAAGGTCTCAGGAGTTGGGCATGTAGAGACAAAGAGGTTATGATGCCAAGGAGCGTGATCAGGAATTTCATTTAAATACCCCACTCACGCCATCATCTCTGCTATGACCTTTGGATAAACTCCCAGCAGGTAAAACAACGATTGAATCAAGTACAGGGATTGCTTCGATTCCCAACCAGGATCTGGAATTGAAGGTCCAATGATACACCCCACTCAAATTGTTGGGGGCCAGGGCTAGAAGGAGACTATAGACACCATCATTGGCCAGACTATCGCCACTGGTAAAATCGATACCTTGAAAAGAATAAAAGATCACACTGCCACCATCATCATAAAGGGGAATAGGTTGACCGCCATTGGCATAAGTGCCATCAGGTTTGAGAGACATCATGCTTACATCCCTGATTTCATCCAGGCCCTGGGGGTGGCTAACCTCAAGGGTGAGCGTGTCCAGAACCAGATCATTTGCCAGGAGTGTCAGTGTATCCAGATGACTTGCAGCACCAAAAACGGGGGGAGCAGGTCTTTCCGGCTGCAATGTCACAATTTCATAGAGTGAATTTGACGCATCGTCTTGTACTGTGACTTCAAGCGTCCATAGACTGTCTACATAGGTGGACATGGAGCCAGGTAAGGTCCAGCTTCCATCGTAGCGACCATCTCTAATAAGGATATCATCACCTTGACCGAGATCATTCAGTAACCCAGATGAAAAAGGTGATCCACTGATGCCCAGATTGTATGCGACCTCAGCTATTTCAAGCGGGCTGACTACTTCAACTGAGAAGAAAAACTGCTGGGAATGATAGTCGAATTCAAAGCGGCTGATTCCCATGGAAAAGGTGGTCTCACCAGAATTTCCAAGATAGGGTTCTTTATCCAGGGTCGTGGGAAATTGATCGCACTGAATCAAACTGGCAATGAGTATCACGATGATTATTATTTTACTACGCATAAATAAGCGATCCATTCATTCTTTGTATAGGTTCTCAATACTTCCCATGGAGATAACGCAAGGAGTTCTCTGGTTTCCGGGTCTTCCACCTGGAGGGGACCAGAGACAATCACTTTGCCACCTCTACGAACTGAAGCGAAAAAGCCCGGGAGTATGGGAAAGAGTCGAGCTCTTATAATATTTGCCACCATGATGTCATAAGGAGGGTTCAAGACTGGGGCTTCACTTATCTGTAGGTTAAATCCAGATTGGATCCCGTTTAATTCCAGGTTGTCCCTGATATTTTCTTCAGTAAAAGGGTCATTCTCCAGCCCATCTACTTCCGCTGCACCCTTGAGTAAGGCAGTAATACCAAGTATGCCACTCCCAGTACCTACATCCAGAACCCGTTCACCCCCTTGAACCAGATCATCCAGAATCTCCAGACACAATTGAGTTGTTTCATGGGTACCTGTCCCGAAAGCCATGGCAGGACGAATCCTGGTCTTGATGGCCTGGGGGAACTGGTCAGGGACTTCCCATTCAGGAAGAATAATGAGTTGCTCAGTAATTGATGTAGGCTTAAAAAATGCCTGCCAGTTTTTATTCCAGTTTTCGCGATCGACAACATCTTGAGACATACTGGCTGCCTGATCTAGATCGATGATAAAGGTTTTCAACTTCTCCAGAACAAGCTGAGTTTCATTATCCAGGGGATAACTCACTTGAAAGACATCATCCTTCTCAACAACAGCGAGACCACCCAATGCCATGGCAAAATCAATGGCGATTTCACGGTACTGATCTGCAATACAAATATCAGCAGATACCCATTGTGAGGTGGTATCTATCAAATCAAACCTTCTCGTTTCTGAAGCCAACTCAGGAAGAGGGGATCATATATATGATAACCTTCATCCCTGTTCATCAGCCAGCCCTCACGGACCAATTTTGTCACAGTATTATGCGCCGTACTGGTCGCTGATAATCCAAATCTGGCAATAAATCCAAGTTCAGTGGGGCGGGAGAAGCCACTGGCCAATCCCAGCAGGAGACGCTTTTCATTTAAACCAAAATTATCCCATAGTGCCGTAAAGAGAATATTGCGCTCTTTTAGTAGTTTTGCAATGGAGCGTTGAAGAAGTCTTGCCGTCGTCCCTTCAAGCCATATCTGGGATACTGTATAAGCCAGCCTTTGCGTAAAGAGAGGTTGACCACCAGTGTATTTGTAGACTGCTTCAGGTAAATCAAAATCACTAAGACCCATTCGACGAAAGCGTTGTGTTAAATAGCGGGTACAGGCTTTTTGCTCCAAATTCTCTAGCTCGTAAATTTCCTGATTCTTAAAAAATGCTTTGTTGTCATTCCCAAAGACTTGCCGGAGAATATCCGTGCGGTGACTGACAAAAATATGGGTAATTCCCCGTCTTCCATTGAGGCTGAGTCGTAGCTCTTCCACAATATTTTCTTTGAATTTGGTAAGATGTTGAAATTCATCCCAGACCAGGATAAACTTCGTGTTACTTCCTTTAACCAGCTCATACCAGATGTCGAAGATGCTTTTGAGATTGGCATTGTTCACATCTGTCGCCAAAGACTTGAATCGCTTATCCGTCTCAACCATTGGGAAGCTGGTTGCCAGGGCTTTTAAAAGCAATTCGAACAGTTCCTCTCTACTGACAATAAATCGTAAATCAAGATGGATATATGGTGTGGTGTTTTTATCCATGACAAATTTTAACAGACTTGTTTTTCCCGTTCCGCGTTGGCCTGTTAGGAGCAGATGGCTTTGTTTTTCAATGCTGGCTAGAATGAATGCTTGATCTTCAGGTCGCTGAACATAATGATTCCCTTTTACAGGTTCGCCCCAGTTAAAAGGGTTTGCGTAAATTTTACTCATAAGCAGAGTCCTCCGGGAGTATGCCGTTGGAGACAAATCCCGTTTTACGTTTAGTTATCATTGTTGATATAACCAGCTTAGCAGTGTATTCCCCACTGCCTCAAGACTTTCCGCACTGCATTTATCCGGAGAATCGTCGTGGGTATGCCAGTAAGCATTATTGGGTCCGGGATATTCAAAATCGATGATGTCAATGGCCTGGATACCCTTTTCAATAAAGGGGACATGATCATCATACATAGAGGCACCTGCGACGAGTTGAAATTGATCATAACCTATATCATTTGCCAGAGCCCAGATTTCTTCAACCAGACGGGGTGCAGAACGGTAAGACACTGGGTCTACCTTGATGGTCAGTTCAGCATCACCCACCATATCCAGCAAAATCACCCGCTGTGCCATGGGGAGATAAGGATGATCCACATAATAGCGACTTCCCAGGAGATAGTGCTGTAGATCGCGAGGTTCACCATAGTCTTCCCCATCGAACAGGATGATATCGATTCCTGGATTCACGGGGTTGGCCTGAAGTTGCCTGGCGATTTCCAGCAGGATGGCTACACCACTGGCGCCATCGTTTGCACCGATCATGGGTTTTTCTGGCTCTGATAAATCATATTCAGCACGAGGTCGGGTATCCCAATGGGCACACAAGATAATCCGCTGGGTTATCTGTGGCTGAAAACGAGCCACTATATTGGTCAGATTCAGCATTTCTGAAGAGTAGGGGTCAGCCAGTTGAAAATCCTGTAAATGAAGGGTATCAGCCAGGGGCTTCAAAATGGAAGTATATAGCTGAATAGCTGCCTGAGCGCCCTCCGAGTTGGGGTTGCGGGGACCGAGATCACACTGGGCCTGTAGATCATCAAAGGCGCGTTCTGCATCAAAACCAGATTGAGCAGCCAGGGGTACCCAGCTACTCATAAAGAGCAGAATAGAAAAGTAAATAGTGTGAAAGTTAAGCTGCATATATTCCCCCTAACCCTTTATCTGGATATTTACACCAAATTGGAAATCGCCTACATCCTGTCTACCATGATCACGGGTATCTGTGATGCGATAATCGTAGGAGATGTTGCCTGATACTTTATCTGTGAAACTGTACTGGATACTGGGTCTGGCTGAAAGAGTCTTGGTGTAGCGACCATCGCCAAATTCAATAGAAATGGCATTTTGGGTTCCAGTGTATTCCTGTTCATGGGTATAAGCGATCTCCAGACGAAAATCGATATTGTTCTCAAGATATTTATCCTCCATCATGGGTAGGGGAATAGTCATTCCTCCCCGATGTGAATAGGATAGGCCAGCATTTACAGACTGGTTAAAACTTTGATTTGAAGATATGAAATTATCTGCATCAATGGAGTTACTGATGTTTTTAGTCATGCTATAATTGAGGGAGCCATTGATGCTCTTTTTTCCCTGAATACTTAATCCAATCAGGGGAGAGAATGCGATAGAGTAAGTTTCTCTTATCAGGACGCCTTTCTCCTGATTTGCTGTTTTTTTGCCGGCGTAATTCATATCCAGGCTGGCGCCGGTAATATATTTTTTAAGCCATTCGATATTCTTTAGTCCAGAGTATCTCAAGTTGAAAGATGGCAATGGAAAACCCGAGGTACCAAATGATTTGTATTCGTCTTTTGGTGCCCCATATAGGTTCCCGCTAGGCAGGAAATCCATATTCGTATTGATAACTTCTCCCTGGCTTTTATTCGACAGGGTTGTTTTCTGGCCAAATGCAAAAGTGAATTTTGTGGTTAGTGTTTTAGTGAGTTTTAGACCTGAGCGAGTGGTCAGGTTAAAATTTCCACTGGTGGCAATAGGGTTGGTAGCATCTGGATGATTCAGATTGTTGAGGGTAGTATTGAATCCCATACGGTAGCCATATCCAACATTGTTCAAATCCATTTCTCTTACGACAAGGGTCAGCGAGTCTGCAACGCCTGTAGTATCTCCCGCATGAGGAACCGCTACCGTGTCAAGGGAAGCTATTTGCCGCATATTGCTTGTATTTTGACCCTGGGTGATATTTAATGAAATTGGATCAATCCGATCCAGTGTTGCATGCGTAAAATCCAGAAACTTTGTAAAGGTCAGAGGCTCCTTGGTTTCGCTAGTCTCTTCTTCAGCCTGCTCTTGCTCTTCAGCAGGGGCTACCCTGGCACGCCCCCGGCCTCTGGCGGACTGAGTATTTTTATTACCGGCGGATCCTTTTTTTGCATTCTCTGGCTTGTGTACAAGACCAAAAATTTCCGAAACCGTTAAAGCCATATTTGCAGAGGTATTAGAGCTTACGTTCAAATCGAGACCCGGCTGATCTACATTAATTTTATCAGTGGCCGAGAAGTTGGATGAATAGGATAATGTTGGCGAGAGCAGCTTCAGAACCTGGGGGTTCCAATTCAGACTATAGGATTCTTTGTAGCTGCCGAGATGACCAAAATCCATTTCTTTAAGAATATCTTCCTTGCGGTTCTTCAAACTATCCAGATTGTTAGAGAGAGAAGCATTAAATTTCGCGTTCACGGTATTTAAGACCTGCCAATCCGCATTTAAACGGCGGCTCATGGTCAACTGATGCGTTGGCTTAAGAGGTGTCGCATTGGGATTTCGGAATACACTTGAGGACTTATTCTCTACCATGGAACCATCTACGCCAATATTGGAAGGCAGGTACCCAATTTCCGTTTCAGCCAGCCTTTCTCCAACAAGAGGGATGGACTCCATAAAGGCAAATGGTGCTACTTTGAAATCTTTCCCGAGATTGACCTTATATGAGAAGCTTCCATCGATCTTTTCTGAGTTCTGTTCACTTTTCTGGGCATGGGATGCCGTGCTATTGGTGGCACCAACCTTGAAATTCATATTATCAATGGTGTATTTAGGTAACCAGTGTTCAGATTTGACCTTCTTAGAAAGCGAAACATTCCAACTGTAGGATTCAGTCCGGTTGGTCATGGTTTCCAGGGTATCTTGAAGCGATGGATCCAGATCAACAATTCGGATATCGCTACCAGTAATATATTTTGGTTGCTTCTCACTCTGTCTGTAAGAAGCCGAAATGGGTATATTTATGCCCCATGAACTGGGTAAGAATTTATGGAGGGATAAACTTCCACTTACATTGGCTGCAATTGAATTATCTCCTGTACCAAATTGCTGTTGGACGTTGTGGAAATCTGCATCATCACGCTGAATATCCATGTTCAATTTGGCTACATCAGCAAATTGGATGCTCATATTTGCTCGATAAGCCGTTGCTGTATTTTTTTCCACATCGCTGAGACGTAATTCATCCAGCCAGATCTCACCGCTCATGGACTGGTCAGAGAGATTCTTGAAACCAGTTTTCAACAGTCTCACTCGGGATAATGATGGTTTACCCTTGACTGCGATGGTGCTGCCGTCAGGTAATTCTCTAGTGGCGTACTTGAAATCTGCAGGTAAGGATGACCAATATAGTGTATCGGAGTACATGCTGTCCAAACCCTCACCAATTTCAGCGCTTTGCTGGATGATAAATAGTGAATCATCCAGAGACAATTTAAAGTTCGCCAGGTCAGCCATATCGACTTCCAAATAATTTCGTTCATCCCACCCAGGATAAATAGGGCGGCGGATCTCATAAAAATCATTGTCTGTTTCACCAAAGCGGAAAAAGAATTCCAATTCAGAGCCATTCTCCAACTCGTAATTAGTAAAAGTGGATTCGTAGCTCCCACCGCGCGTCTTGTCCCATCCATGGATAAACATTTTCAAGGTCTTATAGTGGATAAAATCCTTGGCTTTTGAGCCCTGAAACAATTTGTCAGTTACTACAGTGTAGCCCGGTTCAAGATCATCGGCGCGAATGACTAACGATTGTTCCTTTGAGCGCAGCTGTGTAATAGGATCCAGGATACCCTCAACGCCTGCAGGAGGTGAGGAATAACTTCCGGGAACGCCTTCAGAATTGTACCGACTTGGATTGTCTTCAGTATTGATCACCATGACATTCAGTGTACCGTGGAGGGAATCAGTGACCGTGGTCTCAATTCTATCGTACTGTGAGAAAACGCCTCGTTCTTGCCAATCATTTCCAACAATATCAACCGTTGCAATCTGCAGGGCAGCTCCACCTGCAGGTACTTCATCCATCCAGAGACGGGAAAACTTGACCTGAGACCAGAGCGCCAAGTGTGGATTATCGCCTGATTTAACAAAATCTATCAGAGGAATTCGTATGAGTTTCCAGCCTGTTTCTGAGCCATCGCTATATTTGGTGCGTCCTGCAATGTATTCTTCAGTGGTAAGATCTACATCCACGGTGAAATAGGCGTTCCGCGTGTCCAGGGCACCATCGTTGTTTAAATCCTCTGTATTCGGGTAATTACCACCTTCAATCTGCAGGTTGCCCTCGGTACCATTGATACGCTGATAGTTAATTGAACCACTCTCAGGATTTGGATCAAACTCATATTGGTCCCAGGTGGGGTGGTGATAACCATATTTTGCTATGTCCACCTGCGGAATTGTATCACGACCATCAATACCATCTATACCGACATCTTCAGCATCCTCAACAAATCCATCTCCTGAAGGAAAAACCTGAGAGGAAATATCCTCTGTATCTAATTGACCATACCCTTTTTTCACTATCTGATCAAGAATTTCAACATTCCAGGTTTGCCCAGACTCCTGCTGGTCTTCACTGATGTAGCCCAGGTCAACGTGTAACCGGCCCTGATCTCCTTTAACCCATAGCTCCAGAAATTTTGAAGTAGATTGGTCATAGTAGCCCGAGGAGAGGGCGCGCTGGATTCCACCCCAGGCATCTCCTGGAGCACCACCAGCCTTCACCGAGAAGGAAGAATCTGGTATAACATTAAGCACCATAATATCGGTGACATCATTTTGAGCTTGAGCACTGGTTTCCTTGTTGGGCCAGATCTGTTTGGTCAGGATACGATTATAGGGGTTATACCAGTAGGTATAGGCTCGCTCCCTATTCCCACGACCAGTACCGTCAGAGGGGACAGATGACAGACCCCAGGCACCACGAATTATGCTTAGCTGTGCTTCGCGACGGCTGCCTTCAAAGTCATCGAGATAGGCTAGACCCACATCACCCAACTCATCATTCACAGATGTGTTTGGATTTGGAATCACCTGAGCGATTTCACCACTGAGCGTGACGTTGGATTTTGCATCTGTCTTGATGAGGGGTAGCCAATCCAGACCGCGGGTCAACCAGGGTAGGTCCTGAGAAATTTTAGTGTTCAAATCCCAGATAAAGTTTTCCATGGGTTCTTTTCCGACCCGCACCTTTTCATCAATACTACTTTTTGAAAAGTAGATCGCACTCAAGCCGATAAATGAAGTCTTATTATCTCCAAATTTGAGTTCTGCTCTGGTACCTAGAATAACCTTTTTATCAAGCTGGAAGAATTCGTTCAGCTCATATTTAACATCCAGATCGGCACCTGGAGCCAGGGCCGACTCATTCAAGATGATCAGCTGCCCAGAGAAATAGTCAATCGTGTAATCTTTAGAGGCACCCCTCTCTAGTGGAATATTGTTCAGGGTGACTTCTTCTGAGCCTTCAATCACATTAAAACCCAGATTGAAACTTGAACTCTGGTTGGCATAGCTAATATGCATTTTGAATTTATTGTCTTTTTTATACTCAGAAGGCGAGGAGATTGGAAAATCATAAAATGATTTACTCGAATACTGCAGGTTATCTGCCGTTGCAAGATTCGGATTACCACCATTGTTCAGGGGTTGTCCTGCGGCGTTAGTCATCCAGATCGGTTGGCCCACCACCACGGTGTCTGCCCGAAATGGGACGAGGTATGGCATAATGAGCTCACCTCGCCTCAGATTGAGGATATTCTCATAATCCAAATCTATTATCCCATCGGGTTCTTGCTCTGAACCCACACCGGTACGATCCAGGCCAAATAGTTGGAGGAATGATTGTCCAAGAGCGGTCAGTTCAGCTTCCTCGCCACCCAGACTCTCCCTGATTTTAAGATCAAAGCCCTCTTTGTTGATCCCCGAAGTATTCAGATAGAAAACATTTTTCCATTCCAAATCCCAGGAGGGATCACCTGGAAGAGCACCGTCTGGTTTAATTAATTTTAACTTAAGGGTATCTGAAATACCAGGTGTCCCCAGCGCGATGTCACTACCTTCCTGGAACCATCGTTTTTCGTTAAACAGGGGATCGTATTCAGGAACAATCAAGTTGGTCTGATCCATATTGTCAGCATTTAGAAAAGTATCACGGTAAGCAATGGCTAACACTTCATTGTCCTGAACAGGTGTGTTCATTCGAATGACACCCAAATCTTCATACAGGACAAAGTCCTGATCAGCACCCTGCTTAAGCTGGATAACATGCCTGCTGGTAGCCCAGGTAGAATCGGATTCAGGGTTATCATAGATCTGGGCAAAATTTGTAATTTGATCACCCTGGTTAAAGGATGTGTATTTGTAAACTCTAATGGCTTGCACGGATCGGCCTGTAAGACGGTACTGACCCTGATCATTTAAAGGATATGATTTGCGTCGATAGAATTGATTGACATAAAAATAGGTATTGCGGCGACGGTTGTGGTCGTCAACGGTTACTTCAGAAGATTCAGAGTTGCCATTCAGTGATAATTTTTCTTTACGACCACGTTCCAGAGAGGCAATAGCCGTAATGTCAATGGGCCCCACTTTTGCCAGGGCTTTTAACCCGAACAGACCATTATTTTGTCCTGAGAACATGGCCAGCTTGGTGCCAGGAAGACTCAGGGAAATATTTCCAGCTTCCACTCTCTGGATAATTTCATCCTCATTTCCGTTGTAGAAGATTTCCATGTTATTTTCGAAATCGAAATCTCGTTCACTATCCTGATCGACCTGGATGCTGATGCGATCCCCAATTTTACCTTCGATTTTGAAGGCCTGTTTCTGTTCAATCTGAAACGTGTTGGATTGCTGTTGGCTGTTGGTATTGGTCGTCTTGGATCTGTCCTCGCTGCGGAGTTTTCCTGTGATGTTGACATTTCCACGTACTCGCAGGGAAACGCGTTGCCCGGCGATATCAGCACCAATCAATTCAAAGGATTGACCATGTTCGGCTGCTTCCTCTGCCTGGAGGCTACCCGTTGCTATTTTTTTAAACAGTCCAGTTTTCTTTTTAGCCAGACTAAGGCTCACATACTCATCAATGGAAACTACAGTAGGAATACCAATGGGTTTACCATCCATCATTTGAGACATGGTGAAATAGGTTGCCGTACTATCCATCTCAAGGGTGGATTTGATAGAGTTCAGATTCAGTTGACTCATCGGGGATGCCAGAAAAAGGGAGGTATCACTAAAGAAGAGTCCCTGGCTTGGGCTATCGAAGATGGGTGTGCTGGCTGGTTGGTAAAATTTTGCCCGCATGTTGAACGTGGCACCACCAGGTTGTACCTCTCCTGTCTGACCATAAACAGATGGCCAGATGGTAATCAGGGATAATATAATTTTTGCAATCGTTCTCACGTTGTTGGTATTGTAGCCCGGTATATATCCTCTTGGGATGAGTGGAAAGACTAGCTTATGGTTCTAATTATTTAGCTCCACTTTAAAAGCACGGTGTGTTTGGCTTAGTTGATCTATAAGTTTAGTGAATGCTTGTTTTCTGTGACTCAAAATATTTTTTTCTTCCAGATCCATTTGAGCATAGGTTTTTTGCTTCTCAGGTATGTAGAAAATGGGGTCGTATCCAAAACCAGAATCACCTTGCCGTTCAGTGGTAATCATCCCGGGAACTTCGCCCAGGGCAGTCACGGTTTCAGTGCCATCGTAAAATACGGCAGCAGTCTGGAATTGAGCCTGTCTTTTATCCCGGGGGACATCTGACATTTCATCAAGCATTTTCTGAACATTATCATCGTAGGTCACATTTTCACCGGCATATCGGGCAGCATAAACACCAGGTGCTCCATTCAGAGCATCGACAGCCAGTCCAGTATCATCCGCAATAGTGGGGATGCCACAATGGGCAAATCCGGCTCGGGCTTTGATAAGGGCATTTGCTTCGAGAGTGTCACCGTCTTCGACGATTTCACCGATCTCTGGATATTCCAAGAGCGACACAACTTCAACAGCATAGGCTTGCATGAGACGAGTTAACTCCTCGACCTTGTGCTTGTTCTGTGTGGCTATTAGCAATTTCATTATCAACCTACCAATTTATAGGAGAAATGTTCCCCTCTTCCAGTCCTGAGGACCTTCAAATTCATTCCCAAGTTTTTGGGATGAAAATGAAGCCACCAAAATTAGACGACATCATTTCCTCAGTCAATGATTAAGACCCCCTTTAAAGCAAGATTGGCCCCAGGGGTGTTGGAGATCACTGGACGTCATAAGTCAAGTATAAACACCAATAAACGACGTATAGTTCTACCCCCTCAAGGCTATAATATTTTGATTTTCCCCACACATGGATAAAAGAAGGCAGTAGAAATGGCCAGGATTGATCATTTCTAATACCCTGAATGGGAAGCGACAGAAAATACAGAGGCCGTCCCCATAAAAGGACGGCCTCTGTATAAAGCGTGTTGATTAAATCAACGGGGAGGCAAAGAACTACCTCATGAGTACCATTTTCTTACTGAAGGTCTGGTCGGCTGTCTGCAAGCGGTAGATATAAGTACCACTGCTAATTTCCTTCCCATTCTGATCCAAACCATCCCAACTGGTATTGATGTAACCGGCTGGAACATATCCGTTAACCAGGGTACGAACTTTCTGCCCAAGGAGATTGTAAATCTCAAGTGAGACTTCAGATGCCTCAGGAAGCGCGAATTCGATTCTAGTGCTCGGATTGAAGGGGTTTGGATAGTTCTGAGAGAGTCCATAGGCAGTTGGAACCATCTCAAGGTCATCAACTGATACGATAGAGGTCGTAACCACGTTGGTGCCCTCACTTAGGTTGCCATTTGCATCCACAGCACTCACCATATAGTAGTAGGTCTGACCAATGTTCACATCCAGGTCAGTATATATGGTTTCAACAGTTGCAAAAACATCAGCATCTGTAAAATCAGGATTGGTAGCACGATAGACTTCAAAGTATTGGAAGTCATGAGCCATGCTTCTTTCCCAACCAATCTCTACGCCATCCTCAGTAGAGTTCATCAATGCGAGTGGACCAGGAATTCCAGGGTGAATATTATCAACGGAGTAACCTGCACTGGGCTCACCGTCGATGAAGCCATGTTCGTCCCAATGTCCGGTTACAAAAAAAGCGCTCATATATTCCATAGGATCAGTCACATAGGCACTGGAATCGACCAGAGTCGGTAGAACTACATTGTATTGGTCCCAATCACCATGATTGGGAAGGTAGTCTACAAAGTCCATAATAGGACCATCGGGTGTATTGGTCGTTCTCCAGATACTATAGCCAGAGAATGGCCCCCATTCTGTACCACCAGGCCAGAATTGCATTCTTACCCAGCGACCCTGATCATTGGGCTGATCAAATATAAAGTTGATCTCTGGTGCTGCAGCATTATGCTCTTGCAGATAGATTTCAATACTGACCCAGTTATCGTTGACGCCAACCATACCATAGTAGACATCGTCATAGCCACCGGCTCGGGCATAAACATCATAATCACCATTCATCGTCGGAATATTGAAATAGCCATAATCGTCAGTATAACCCCAAAATCCATTTCCTGGATCCGTAGTACTGAAAATAACCACTTCAGCATCCCAAACAGGGAAGCCCATATCATCATAAACATATCCCTCAACCCCGCCATCTGGCAAGACCATGGCGAAATCAAGATAAGTTGTATCGTTACTGACTGTGATCTCATCTATCCACATGGGTGGATAATCCCAATGTTCTACGACCACATCATAGTTGCCATTGGGCAGGTCAAACCAGAATTCACCATCTGCATCAGTATTGGACCAATAGCCTTCTTCTCCATGATGGCTATAAGCATAGACATTTGCATCCATGATCGGGGTGCCTGAATCAGCGTCATATACTTCACCGGCTATAGCACCTTCAACCTCGAAGTGCTCCAGGAAGAAATTATAACTATTAAAGCCTGGATTAACTGGGAATTCATCATATTCCATGTAGTAACCGTCAGCCCAGGCGCTAGCATAGTAGTACCCTACTGGCAGGTCAAAATAGTAATATCCAAATTCATCTGTTTCCATACCGGCACCCCAGCCCTCATTTCCGATCTGGATCTGGGCATAAGGTATTGGTATTCCATCCTGGTCGTATACATAGCCTTCCAGTGAGGCATCAAAGCTCATTTCAGTTAGATAGAGATCATGCTCAATCAGGATGTCAGCAATGAGTACGGTATCCGGTTGGGGACCCATCCACTCCATACCACCTGCCATGACTTCATACAGACCTGGTGGAACATGAATCTCATAATAGCCATCATAATCGGGACCGCTATGAAACTGCATGCCCGTATCGATATCACGCATCATCAAATAAATATCATAGGTATCCATGATGGGTTCATTTGTCTCAGCATCTATGAAATAGCCAAACAAGCCACCAGAGATTGTTTCCAGAGCAATCATCTGACCTTCAGCTCCAGCAGGAACACCCCAATTCTGAGATACCTGGACTACATCTGACATTTCATCCGGTAACCAAACCATGAGGTCATAAAATGTCTCAGGACCCCCAAAGACAGGGATATCGAAAAATCCACTTCCCTGGCTCATGTTCATGGAGAAACCGAGTTCATTCACGGCTACTACATGCACTCCCTCAATGGGGAGACCATCCAAAGTCACAACACCAACAATGAAGTTATTAGCTGCATGTAGTGTGAAATTCACCGTGGTGACAGCAAAATCACCAACAAATACGAATTCACTGTGTGGGACAACATAAGCACCGGGAAGCGTTTCCCACTCGATACTTACGTCATAGTCACCGGGCATGACACCAATACTATAGTAGCCAGTGGGGCTTGTAATTCCAAATGCCCCAGGACCATCTTCGCCATCAGCTTTAACTTCAACACCTTCGATGGGTGCGCCAGTTTCATCATAGACATAACCTTCGATGGTGCTGGTAGGAGCTATATAATAAAAGTTATAACCAAATTCTGCACCCTGAACATTTACGAAATGATGAGATGGATCAGGTAAGAGACCCTCAGTCATGTAAAAATGATCTTCAGAGCCAATCATGACATTACCCGTGTCAGGTAAATCAAGGTGATATTGACCGGCAGCATCAGTTACAACGACAACTGAAGCATGCTCATCATCCTCACTATCTTCATAAACAGCCCAGACAACAATACCTTCTAAAGGCGGACCGCCGCCATTATTCTCATAAATCGCGCCTGATACAGAGAGTGGGGAAGGTAGTGTATAGAAATGGACTGAGGTTTCAGCCATGTCCATTTCGGAAAAAGCTACAAAGAGGAGATCATCAGCTAAATAGTTTAAGCCATCAGCCATCTCATCAGTGTATGTAAAACCAAACACACCAGTGGTCAGATCTTCATCATGTATGTCATTGTCCATGAAATCATAAAACTCAAGTCCAATGTCGCCATCGTCTAAGGTGCCATTGTGATTGCCATCCCATATAACAGCAAACTCACCATACATGTAATTATCTAATGTGATTTCAAAATATGGGTTAGAACCGATTTCCAGAGTATCAGTATAGTCACCATTTACTGTCATATCAAAAAGAGAGGGCGTACCATCAAAAATGTTGGAACCATCACTCTGGATCATATAGTCGAAGGAAAATGCTGGGTTCGTCCAATCGGGGATAGCCTCCGTCACCTCAAGTACAACGTACATCTGCGAGGTACGCGCATAGACCACCCAAATATTGCCAACTGCCAGGGGTAGACCACCATTCCCGCCGGACCAGGCCCAGGAGATGTCTGTCCATACCCTTGTCGGGTCATCAATGGGATCGACATAGGTTATTCCATCAAGCGTACTATCTGGAGATAGCCAATAGAGCATGCTGGGATCGCCATAATTGACATACTCATTCCCAAAATTTAGCATCTCGTTGCCTGTAATACGGACATCCATATCAGTAGAATCACCGCTGTTCAGGCCTGTCATGAAATTGAAAAATAACGAATCTGGATGAAAGCTCATAGCGCCACTACCATAATACACATCACGCAAAGCACTTGTAGATGTCTGTGGAAGCGGTCTGTCTGTTCGTCTCAAGTTGACCCGTGGACTTGCTTCCATGTCTGGCAGGGCTTGTTGATTGGCCCTGGTCAGAGCATTGCTCAAACGCAGCATACGTTCCTGCTCGGGCGTTGCCTTTACAGATACTGCGTTAGCTTTTAAATTTTTAAGTATAGTGCTCTGATTTTGCACTTGTCTCAATTGTTTGATCTGTTCGATATTTGTGGCTGATGTTGACCCATCTGCCTGAATCGACATGGGTATAGCCATTATCATGATACTCAGAATAAGTAGCCAGGGAATCCCTTTTAACTTGAAGATACTCATCATTCATCCTCCATATATGTTAGTGACAACCGAAATTAAGGTTTTGAAAGGGAGTTTCTGTGATTTGGCACACAAGCAACGGCTTCCGCCCCCCACTTTTTGGATTAGCCCAAATATAGCATAATTGTAAGCTGGCAAACAGAATTAAAGCCAATATATGTCATGATTAAAGAATGCTAAAGAATAGCATTTCAAAAAAAAAGGACACGTGGAACCCAAATATTTGGAGAAGTGAAGGTAAGCGATTAGGGCAAGTGCGGTGTAAAAATATAGCTCGAGACATCTCTTTGGCTGAGGATCAATTCCTTCATTTCAGTTTCAGGATAATCCTTGAGATAAACATCAAAAAAGCCTCGGGTATTGACCCGTATCAAATCATTGAGCCAGATGGGATTCTGTACTCTGGTATATCCGATAAAAAGAGAGAATCGTGTGAAGAGGGGCATGTCAGTAAAGTCGGTGTGCAATGTCCCTGGAACGAGCATTTTATAAGTTGGCCCACTGCTGTGCGACAACATCTCATCCATACGCTCATAGTTTCCGGGGTCAGACCATTGTTTTTGCCCGAGATGGAAGATGGGTCTATTGATTCCCATGGTTATCACTGAATCAGGAATCGGCGCATACCATCCATCCAAAACCATGGCGACTCCAACACGAGAATCCGCAGCCATGGAGCTGATGGCGACAGCTCCACCCAGCGAGTGACCCATCACCCCGATTCGATTTTTATCCATAGGGAGTCCACCCAAGAATGAATCCGAACGACTTGCTTTAATCACATCGATGATGTAGCTGAGATCTCTAACAAGAATATCGATTTGAGAGAGATCTATGGTGTTTAAAAAAGCCGCATTCAGGGCTCTTCTTTTTCCCGCTCGATATTCCGCGGTTTCCCCATCATCAAAGATGGTGATATTGGCTCCATAGCTATGGTCAGCAGCAAAGACCACATATCCATAGCTGACCAATTCTTCTATTAGTGCTGTGTTTTGAAAACGCATTCCACTCAATCCATGTGAAAAAAGTATGACTGGAAATTTCTGCTCTAACTTATGGTCCCCGGGCAAGGCTGTAGAATGAGTTTTAACCTCGCCAAAATGACTGATGAGCGAGAGAGGAAGACGCAATTGCTCGGCCAGGGCTGGTAGTCTCAATTCAGGATTATCAATGTAAGGCAGAGTAGGTAAGTCAGCTTGTTTTTCAATGGGAAACCATGTTTGGACCACAAGCCGACGAAAATCATTTTCTTCAGTGAAAGTTTCATCACGAGAGCTGTCTGTCCAGGTCGAGCTGTGGGTGGCTACTGAATAGGGACCCGTAGGTTCAGGTAGATCGGAAAAGGGAGCCATTACTGGGAACATCAAGGTGCAATTACTTAGACTCATCACCAGGGAAAGCAGTAAAATAGTGAACTTTGATTGATTTGAAGATCGGACAAATCTCATGGCCACAAAGTAGTCTAAGCTCTGCCCCTGCAAAATATTTTCTGAACCACCTCTTATACCTCCTATATCTACCTTCAACATCCCAACTCAATTCCCTTCACCGCGGTCAATTTCAGATTATCTTCATCCCGTATGATTAGTCGAATTCCAAAAAATATTCGCTCGGTCCTGGAGCGAGCCGGTCGGCTGGCTGAGGCTGCAAATATTGAATGCTACACGGTAGGCGGTTTTGTCCGTGATCTTATCCTGGATGTTCCCAGTAAAGATGTGGATATCATGGTCATCGGGGATGGGCTGGAATTTGCCAGGAAACTGGGGCAGGAGCTTGGCGTCCCGGATATTGTAGAGTATGGCGAGTTTGGCACCGCATTGATCCCATATGGTGAATTTCTTATTGAGGTGGCCTCCGCTCGTACTGAAACCTATGAATCCGACTCCCGCAAACCCAAGGTTGTCTATACGGATCTAAAAGGGGATCTCAGTCGCCGCGATTTTACGGTGAATGCCATGGCCATTAATCTTCTGCCGGAGCACTTCGGAGAATTGGTGGATGAATACGGTGGTATTCAGGATATCCAGGATAAAATTTTACGGACACCCCTTGATCCAGTAAAAACTTTTGATGATGACCCCCTGCGCATGATGCGGGCCGCCAGATTTTCGGCTCAGTTAGAATTCAAACTGGTTCCCGAAGCCATGCAGGCCATGCAGGGCAGAGTAGACCGGATTAGTATTGTCTCTCAGGAACGGGTTACCGATGAAATTATCAAAACCCTGAAAGCTCGGGTGCCCTCCATTGGCTTTTATGTGATGCAGAAGGCTGGACTTTTACCCCTGGTTTTCCCCGAAATTGCCATTCTCGGTGGGGTAGAGGACCGTGATGGTCAGCGTCATAAAGATGTGTTTCACCACACCCTCAAGGTGGTTGATAATACCGCTGAGCGCAGCGATAAAATGCGACTACGTTTTGCTGCTCTGGTCCATGATATTGGTAAGCCGGCCACCAAAAAATTTATTGAAGGTACGGGCTGGAGTTATCACGGACATGAAGAACTGGGACGTAAAATGCTCAATGAAGTTGGCAAACGTATGCGGCTCTCCCGTAAACTTACCGCTTACCTCAAACGGATGACCCGCCTTCATCTCCGTCCCATTGCCCTGGCCCAGGAAGCAGTCAGCGACTCCGGTATTAGAAGACTTATTGTTGAGTCTGGGGAAAATCTGGATGACCTGATGATTCTGGTCCGAGCCGATGTGACATCAAAGGATTCCCGACGCGTCAAACGATATTATGGCAACTTTGATCGTGTCATGAATCGCATTGTGGAGGTAGTAGAAAAAGATGCCATGCGCGCCTTCCAATCACCCCTACGCGGAGATGAGATCATTGAACTACTGGGTGTCCCACCTGGACCGGTGATTGGTCGAATCAAAAAAACTATTGAGGAAGCCATTCTGGATGGTGTGATTCCCAACGAGTATGAAGCTGCTCGGGAATACTTTTTCAAAATCAAAGACACCTTCCTGGATTAAGAGAGCCCGCTTCCAACCTTTCTACCCGTTGCATATTCCTTGATTGAGCAGACAGTCACACTACCTTCATGTAATGCTTAAAACATTATCGGGGTGAAAGGTTTAGCCCTGGGCTTAAATCAGATACATGTGTGAAATAGTTGAAAAGGGTTCTGATGGAAAAATTATCACATTTATTGCTTTGTCTTTTGATGATCTCTGTCCCAAAGGCATATGGCTGAGGTGTTCCCTTACCAGGCGGTCCGCCTCCACAATGCAGTGATTCAGGCAATCATGATGGGCAGCTTCAGAGCAGTCCATTAACACTGGGCATTGGCTTGGGTTCACTCCACTCAACACTCCGTTTTGATGGAAGTGATGAGGTTGAGATTGAGATGAATTCCCTTTCCCTTTCCGGCTCCTGGAAACTCGACGATAAATGGTCCCTTCGTGGAGGGGTAGGTTTAATCCGCGATGGAAAATTAACACCCCCAGGGCAAACAACTCAAACTGTACAATCTGGTGGTTTACTGGCAGCGGGAATTGAGTATCTGTGGCAGCAAGGCGAGGACTATATGCCTTATATCGATTTTTCAGTCTTTATAAGCGCTTCCTCGGCCAAAATTGAGAACCCTACCACCCAGCAAAAATCAACCTATTTCTCTTCAGATCTACGCTTGGGGGGGCGAGCGAGTTGGATAATAAATGATGCAATATTCCCTTATCTTACAGCCCGAGTTTTTGGTGGACCCGTAAGCTGGGAGCTTGAGGGAAAAGATGTTATCGGTACAGATATTCATCACTACCAATTTGCACTGGGAACAGCCGTTCAATTTGGCCAGACCGGTGTGTTTGTCGAGTGGGCGGGTCTTGGAGAAGAAGCATTAAGTGTGGGGATGAGCTACGCCTGGTGATGCACCTGAGGAAATTTATCTAATAAGCGAGGTACATATTATGGAAAAAATATTGGTTTTTCACGCTCCGGTTTTGAAGAGCATTCAGTTAACAATAGAGCAAAAATTTAAGATCCCATCTGACAAAATTAGGCCCGTAAATTTTTCAATTACAGATGGAAATGTGATGACATTTCAGTTGTCATTTCATTATCCATTGAATGGTGATGTAAAGGACATTTTATTAGATTTTGAAATAAGGGATAGCTCGCCTCACACCTTGTATTTTGAGACACTAAACGGCTTGAAGGGGTATGAATCGTCCAACGATTATCATGGGCTTGAAAACGAAATTGTTAAATACATCTCAATTAAAACGGACGAGTAGTTTTTAAACTGAAGTAAATCATTATTAGAAGTGAGAGGATCGCAATCTCCAAAGGACAAAAAAATGACTTTTGATGAAATTGACAGCAAGATTTCAACCTTTATGGAACACTGGGGTATATTAGCAGTTCGCATTTCATTTGGAATCATTTTTATCTGGTTTGGTATTCTAAAACCCTTTGGTATTTCCTCAGCTGAGCCATTGGTGCTCGCCACTGTCCCCTGGCTACCTGTTTTCGAAGGAGAGACCTGGGTCGCCATCATTGGTTGGTGGGAGGTATTGATTGGTGTGGCCTTTCTTTTTAAGCAAACCATACGCATTGCCATTGGTCTACTTGCTCTCCAGATGGTGGGGACCTTCTTGCCTCTGGTTATGCTTCCAGAAATTACTTTTCAGGCCGGTTATTTTCCATACGGACCTACCATGGAGGGACAGTATATCATCAAAAACCTGATGATAATATCCGCTGCATTGGTGGTAGGTGGTACTGTTCGCCGGCAAAAGCAAAATACCTGATGGTGACATAGCTTACAACTTCACTGCCTGTAACCGGAAATTTGATCCACCACGCCAGGTTTCAATCTTCAAATATTATTCTCAAAATTCCACATTGATTTGTCATGGATAATCCTTCTGGAAAACGTAAATTTCGAGCATAACAAATTCAGGAGATCGGGACATGAAAAAGCTATGGATAGCGCTGGTTATCATCGTTGTATTGCTGCTGGCTGTATTTGCGTGGTTAAAATTTTCATATTTGAAGGGACCTCTGGCGGTCAACGAGGGTGAATTAAGCCTGCCTCAACTGTCTGCTCCCGTCACGGTATATACCGATGAATATGGCGTCCCTCACGTCTATGCGGAGAATGAAGAAGATCTCTTTTTTGCAGCCGGTTATATCCAGGCTTCTGAAAGGCTCTATAAAATGGACGTTATCGCCCGCGCTGTGGAAGGTCGTCTCTCTGAGGCCTTTGGACCAGATCTCATCGATGATGATAAGTATCTGCGGGTTTGGGGCTTCCATCGCATTGCCAAAAACGGAATTAAAAACATGTCCGCAGAGACGCGCAACATCATTGAGAGGGGACTGGAAGGGATCAATGCCTATATCGATGAACACGAGGATGATCTCCCTGTAGAATTTAAAATTGCAGGTCATAAACCCATCCGTTGGACCCTGGAACACGTTGTTGGATACGCCCGTCTCATGGGTCATGATCTCTGTCTGGCCTGGATGCCGGAAGTCATATTTGGAGGCGTCCTTGACAAGTTAGGGGATGAACTGGCTCGTGAACTCTACCCGGTCTATCCGGATACCAAACCTTATATAGTTCCCCAAACACCCAAAAATTTTAGTGATGTTGCCGAATCCATGTTCCGCAGTGAAAAAAGGATCCGAGAAATTACTGGAGCCACGGGGTCACATATTGGAAGTAATAGCTGGGTTCTGGGTGGGGATATGACAGAAAGTGGCCAACCCATCCTGGCCAATGATCCCCATCTTGCCTACTCTCAGCCTCCAGTTTGGTTTGAGATGCATCTGGTAGGTGGACGCTTCGATGTAGCTGGTGTCACCCTGGCCGGAGTTCCCGTTGTTATTCTGGGCCAGAACCAGCACTATGCCTGGGGTTTTACCAACGTCATGGTGGATGATACCGACTTCTATGTTGAAGTCACCGATGATGCCCATCCCAATCAATATTTTTACGACGGTGAATGGCGAGACATGATTATCCATGAAGAAATCATCAATGTGAAAGGGGAAGAGCCGGTTGTCCATATCGTCAGGGAAACCCTCCACGGACCCATCATAAATGACGTCCATAAGGTTTTAAAGGCCAATGAATCAGCACCGGTATCCATGTCCTGGGTGGGGAATTATTTAACCAATGAGGTCGATGCCTTTATCGGACTGAATACCGCCAGTAACTGGGATGAATTTTCAAATGCTGTGGAGAAATTCTGGATTCCTGGTCAAAATATGATTTATGCTGATCTGGAAGGTAATATTGGCTGGCGACCTGCAGTGGCACTACCACTTAGAGCCCCTGGAACTGGACTGGTTCCTCTGCCTGGGGATGATCCTCAATGGGACTGGCAAGGATTTGTACCTTTTGAGGAAATGCCATACCAATACAACCCTGAGCAGGGTTATATCGCCACAGCCAACAATAAAACCATTGGTGATGAATTTCCTTATTACATCAGTGCCTACTGGGAGCCACCTGCCCGCGCAAACCGCATCAATGAGATGCTGAGTGTTGCAGACAAGAAGTACAATATCCAGGATATGCAGGATATTCAGAATGATTTCCTGTCAGATCATGCCCGGGATTTGACCCCACTGTTTTTGGATCTGCTTAGTGAAAGTAAATTCGCCAATCCCAATGCCACAGCAGCTGTTGATGCACTGAAAAATTGGGATTATATCATGGAAAAGAGCTCACTCCAGGCTGCCTTCTTTAATGTGCTCTGGGTGAAATTTGCCTACAACCTCTATGGTGATGAAATGGATCTGATTGGACCTGAGTTCAAGGATGGTTTCTTCAAGCTGGCTAGTATCGCCATCCGTAATGCGATTTATCTCCTGGAGGAAATCCCCACTTCAACCTGGTTTGATGATGTATCAACTGAGAATATTGTTGAGGGTCCAATAGATATCCTGGAGCGATCAGTTGCAGAAGCGGTCACACATCTAGAGGAGCGCTTTGGCCCGAATACTGAGGATTGGAAGTGGTCTGAGATGCACACCCTCACTCACAAGCATCCCATGGCGTCAGTTTCACCTGACAAGAAAATGGTGAAGCAGGTAATAGGAAAGCTGCTGGACTGGCTGTTCAATTTGAATGTGGGTCCCTTTCCTGCAGCCGGCTCTGGTACCACAGTCAACAATATGGAATATCGTATGTATAACCCATATGATGTTGTCCTGGGACCATCAGTTCGTCATATCTATGATTTCGCAGATTTTGATAAGGGTGGCCTCAGCGTCTTACCCACGGGACAATCAGGTAACCCAAACTCACCCCATTATGCCGATCAAGCCGAGATGTATAATAAAGGTCAGTACAGGGTGTTTCCCATCAATGAGGAAACAGTCCAAAATGCAGGTTATAAGAAATTAATGATGGTACCATAGATTTGATTGACCACCAGGCGGGGACTAAAACTCTCCGCCTGGAATAAAATAATCCTCGTATTGTTCCTGATCTTGTGATGTATAAAATCCGCAGTATTTTGCTCTCATGATTATCTATTTGCTCTCAGCCCTGGTTCTGGCCATTGTACTTTACCACTCCTTTATATGGAAACCCCTGGATACCTCAATTCTGTACAAGCATCAGCCTTACCTGCTATTTGGCCATCGTGGATCTCCTCTACATGAACCTGAGAACACCATTGCTTCTTTCCAGAGAGCGATTACAGATGGGTGTAATGCCATCGAATTAGATGTTCACCGATCGCGAGATGGTCATTTCGTGGTTTTTCATGATGACACACTGGAGAGAACCAGCAATGGAACCGGTCGGGTTGCAGAGCATACGCTGACTGAGCTTAAAGCCCTTAATGCGGCTACTGAATGGGAGGGGAGACAGGAACAGATACCAACGCTGCAAGAGGTCGTTGATGCCCTGCCAGATACCACCATATTCAATTTTGAGATCAAGAATTTTTCCTTCTTTTCTGTACAGCACACAGAGCTGGAGTTGGTCAGATTTATCCGTGAAAATAAGATGCGTGACCGTGTCATCCTTTCATCCTTCAACCCTTTAAGCATTTGGCGGGTAAAGATATCTGATCCCAGAATTTTTACAGCATTACTCTGGTTCAACCCCAGTATTCTATCTCTGAGACACCCTTTGGGTGTCCATCTTGCCCACCCCGATCTCTTTCACCCCTGTGAGGAAAATATGAACTGGGGTGTCAAATTCTGGTCCAGAGTGAAAAATATTCCCATGCACGTCTGGGTAGTGAATGATGAGGAGAAAATGAAAACCTTTGCCGTGGATCCCATGATCAAGGGTATCATGACTGACAATGCAAAACTTCTTGTGGAAACCATCGGCCACAAACTTCACTGATGATTATGGCATATATAGTCTTAACTGATAGTGTTAGAGGATAAATTCTATTAGTCTGAATCGACATATGGCTTTCATCATTTTACTTATGAGCATTCTGGGTGTTCAGAATGGCTATGCTGGCGATAGATTTAAAATTCCAGCTCTGAATGATTTTATTTCAGATACCCTGAATATTGATGTGGTCCAGGATTCAAGTCTGGACCCATCCTCCAGTTCAATAGAGGTCAGTGATTCCAGAATTCTGGATGGCTCTATTCTGGGTATTCGCCAGACCAAGAAATACAGATACATACCAGTTGACCAATATCTCGCTCTGGATCAACCATTGTCAGATCTTTTCCAGGCGCAGTTTGTTAGGGATTCCCTCGATCTTGTTGGCACCCTGCATCTTTCTAAACTCATTTTGTGGACTGACAATTCCAGCATAAAACAAAAGGGCCTCTGTCTCAGTGCTTACACCACTTTTTATGACAGTCTGGATCAACCGATGAGCGACTGGATTTGGGAATTGCGCCTCAAACGTGAGAAGAAAGAGGCGGACACACTCTACCTCGGGCGTGTGGTTCAGGAGTTTGCCAGGGAACAATCCCGAGTGCTTTCTGAAAAGGACTTCAATTCAGAATTTTACCCATATCTTTTTCGTCGTCAACTCATGACCTGGTCAGAATTCATTTTCTTTGGAGATGGATTTGCTATTAATGCTCACTTCAGACTGGACTTTCCAGCAGATCAGGAATCAAAGTGGATGCGTGGCTCGCCTGGTTTGTTTTATCGCCGATCAGATATTCATGAGTCTATCGCTATCGGGGGCAAGGATCAGCAGTGGTTTCAGCGGCTTTCACCCCAGTGGATAACTCAGGTTTCCGGGACATACCGTTTTGGCTTCAATAATTTCGAGGGCGGTCATTTTGACCATCTGGATTACTACAATTTATTCTACTTAAATTTGTCAGCTCAGGCAAGTGTGGAATATCGCCCTGTGTATCACAAGGGAGTGTATGGTGGAATTGGTGTTTATGCTGGCTATAACATTCTACCTGATGTCATTCCACAAGCTGAAATTGGCTTACTCCTGAGAGTCGGGGTCCTGTTACCGTGATCTTGAGAGCTAAAATACGAACCATCCTCCTGGTGATCCTCTCACTCAATGCTCACCTGGGTGCTACGGATGTCACCGGCTTTGTCCACGATGTGCAATCTGGAGAAAGTATTATTGGTGTAAATGTCTTTATCAAAGCGACTGGTCAAGGTGCTGCCACTAATGTGGAGGGCTTTTTCATTCTTCGCAACACTGGCTCAGGACCTGTTGATCTGACATTCTCCCACATCGCCTATGAGGACACGACACTCAGTATCAATCTGGGTCCTGTGAATCATTTTATTTCAAGCGTAACCCTATGGCCGCATGCCATTGATACCAAAGCCATCGAGGTTGTAGGAAAGCGCGCTACCATCATCAAGGATATGGATATCTCCAGTTTACAGGTTGATCCTGTGATTCTTACAGAAATTCCTCAACTCAACAAGGATGTCTTCAAACTGATCCAATTCTCACCAAGTGTAACCACCTCAGATCCCATGTCACCCCAGTATTATGTGCGGGGTAGCGATCCTGGTGAAAACCTGGTTCAGATGGATGGGATGACCATTTATAATCCTCAACATTTTATGGGTTCCAGTGCCATCTTTAACCCCTATTCCATCAAGGATGTGGAGATGCTGGTGGGTGGCTTCGATGCTGAGTATGGTGGCCGTAATGCCTCCATCATGAATATTTCCACCCGTGAGGGTCATCAATCAGAAATCCACGGTGAGTTCCGACCAGCTATTTCAGGTATTAGTGGGGCCATTGAATTTCCTGCGGGCAAAAATGGGACGGCCATGGTGTCTGGCAGAACTTATACCGATTTTATGCTCCGAGTCATGATGGGCTCACCTAATCTGGTCATGGATTATAATGCGGCTTATCAGGTACTCCTTGGTAAGACGCGTCTCAGGTTCTCCGGATTTTTTGCCCGCGACTATATGGACTACAGTGTGGATAATCTCATGCTTTTTTTCCCTGAGGGTTTATTTGAATCCTTCGGTGAGGGATTTGTAACCAATACCACCAACCGGGCGCTGGGTGTCAAGTTTAATTCTGTTCTCCTGCCGACCTTAATCCTGGAAGGTCAAGTCTATCATTCAGCTTCCTCAGTGGACAATTTGACTTACTTCAATTACTCCATAACCGATACGGTTGAAGATTTCACAGTCGCTCTCGACTATAAAACTCATATTGAGAATACCATCGGTGAAAATACAGGAAAAGCGAACCTGGCCTGGTATGCCTTCTGGAATCAGACCCTGAAGCTGGGTCTGGAGATAAATGATATCTATTTTGCTAACGAGGTGGGCCGTTTCGATGCAGACCCAAATCCCAATAAATCGGGAGCACAATTCCAATCATTCTTTCTTCAGGATAAGATTGAACTAGGTCCTTTCCAGTTCAAACTGGGCTTGCGAAATTCAAGATCTCAGGCACAGGGTGTGTGGCATATGGAACCGCGGGCATCAGCAAGTCTCAGAATCCCTGGAGGTCACCAGCTCAAGACGGCTTATGGGAAATATTTTCAATATCTCACAACCATGGATTCTAAGGGTGATGAATTTGTACAATTTCTTGACTATTACCAGTCACTTGAGAATCGAGAGCCTCTCAATTCCATCCACTACATCGTAGGACTCAGCGGTCCCCTGTTTGGTGACATCGCCTATGAAGTGAGTGCCTACTATAAAGATTTGAAACAACTCTATCGGGCAACCTACAGCAATACAATAGTTGCCGGTGAAAGCTCAGCCCTTATCGAAGGAGGCTCTGGAGAATCCTATGGGTTTGAAATTCTGTTGAGAGGTGAATTTGGCCGTCTGTCAGGGTGGTTGGGCTACAATTATTCCAAAGGGTTCCGTCGCTATCCCTCCATTCTGGATGGCCAGACAAGCTTATTTGATGCGGACCAACCCCATAATCTCAAATCCATTCTGCTGTTTAAATTAACACCGGATATTGTGGCCAGTTCGACCTTGCAGATTACTTCAGGATTTCCACGCACCTGGGAAACGGGAATGCGCATGCATGGAACCTATGATCCACTGACAAATACTACTGGATATTTTGCCACCTACATCACACCAGAGCGTAACAATGTGAGGTATCCCGCTCGTTTAGCCTGGGATATTGGCTGGAAGAAAAAACTCCGTTCAGGCTTTGGCTTTAATCTGGCTGAATACCTGGGGGGGATAGATGCCTATATGACCATGACCATCAGGAATCTGCTATTCCTACATCGCAACCCGATCTACTACTTCTACATCCCGGAGTATGGTTACTATGGCTTTGGAGCTGGTTATTTACCATCAATATCATTTGGCTATAGCCTACAATTCTAATAGGTACCAAGATGAAAATTACTAACACACTGCCAGTCCTCCTGTTTTTGCTCCTTGTGAATGCTTGTGATTTACCGCATCAACCAGGTCCCATGCCCACAGATATTGTTGAAACAGAATTCGAACCTGGTCTGAATATTATGGGTGTTCTCCGGGCTGATGATCTTCAGGGAAACTCATTTATAAATATCAACAGGGCGCTCACCACAGAAGAAATTTATTCAGATTCCATAGAGAATTTTTCACCCCCTATAGAGTATGTGGAGGTCATGACAAGGAGTGACAGCATGACCTATAATTTCGGCCAGAGTAATGTTAACGCTACGGACTGGCAGGATTACAATAATGCATACTTCCATGCAAATGCTGGTGAGATCTATGAACTTGAGATCAGTGCACTGGGTTTTCCCTTACTGACCGCCGAAACCACTATCCCAGATTTTCCACAAATTGATAAAGGCTCCTGGGTGATAAACGTTGATGAATTAAAATTTGACCTGCAGCACCACCCCTCTGCTTATGAATACAGGATATATCTGTTCTTTGCGGTGACCGTTCTCGAGAAGGTGGTGAAGCCAGGTAGTAGCGCGACCATCCCAGTGGAATGGACATTCGATGCAGCCAACGGTGCACCGCTTCACCTGAGCGTCACCGCCCTTGATGAGAACCTGACCCGCTACGGTAATAGTCCCATCTCCTTCATTCCCAATACCTATCATCCAGATGGATCGACGGTAGCGGGTGGCTATGGATGTTTTGGGTCAGTCTCTGTCACTGAATTCGAGTTGAACTGAGATTAAGGGTGCAGAATAGTTGCGCAACACACTTGCATTTATGCCTGATGCATTCTATGCTAAAAGCCTTATGAATTCCAAAGAACTTCGTGAAATAAAAATATCATCTGAGACCAAATTTAAGGGGAATCTTCTCCACGTGGTCCGGGATGAGGTCAAACTTCCCAACGGCAAGACCAGTGTCCGCGAGGGCATCAAACATCCTGGTGCCGTAGTCATTATTCCATTTTTGAATACCACCACATTGATTATGGAACGGCAGTTTAGATATTATCCCAATGAGATATTTTACGAGCTTCCTGCTGGCAAAACAGATGCTGGAGAGGATTTTCTCACGACGGGCAAACGCGAGCTTCTTGAGGAAACTGGCTATACAGCTAGCACCTGGACATTCATAAGTCATCTCTATCCCGCCATTGGCTATGCCGATGAGAAAATGGCAGTCTATGCCGCCAGCGATTTAACCATGCAGGAAATAGACCGGGATGAGGATGAGTTTCTGGAAATCATTGAAATGCCCCTGGACAAAGCCATGGAAATGTTAAGGCGCGGTGAAATCACTGACGCAAAAACTATGGTGGGTTTGTTCTGGGCTGAAAAACTGGCCAGTGGAGATTGGAAAGCCCATGTCTGAAGTTGATTTTATTTATGCCTGTGATGCATCTGCTGTACCTGAGAATGGTGCTCTTAATGTGAATCTGGATGGAGAGGAAATTACCATATTTCACACACCAGATCGTTTTATTGCACGTTCAGGGTTCTGTAAACACAATGGCTTCAAACTTGAACTATGTGAAATAACCGGCGATACGTTGACTTGCCCTTTACATGGGTGGAAATACAGCATATCTACGGGGAAGGGGATCAAACCCAGTTATACCAGGCTGGAAACCTATCCAGTCGTCATGAGAGCTGACCAATTATGGGTGCAGCCGGTTGCTGAAAAAGAAGATGATGATTTCGATACATCAGCTTTTGATTGGTAAAATTCAGGTAAGGGGAGGGTGATATGAAAAAAATAGCAGTGGTTTTATCAGGTTCAGGATTTTTAGATGGCGCAGAGATTCAAGAAAGTGTGATCACTATGCTTGCTCTAGATCGCGCCGGTGTGAGCTATCAATGCATGGCACCGGATATGGAACAGATGCATGTGGTGAACCATTTCACAGGTGAAGTTGCCGAGGGAGAACAGAGAAACGTTCTGGTAGAGGCAGCCCGCATAGCCAGGACCCAAATTATAGATATCGCTACAGCCAACCCCAATGATTTTGATGCAGTTATTTTTCCAGGTGGCTATGGGGCAGCCAAAAACCTGTCTAATTTCGCTGTTAAAGGTGCCGCAAGTACGGTGCAGGCTGATATACTCCAGTTTTCACGAGCTTTTGCTGCAACTGGAAAACCCATGGGCTTTGTTTGCATTGCCCCAGCGATGATACCCCATATTTATGGCGCTGATGCCAAATTGACCATCGGTTCAGATGCTGATACGGCGGCTGCCATCAATGAAATGGGTGGAAATCATATTAACTGTCCAGTCGACGATTTTGTAGTTGATGAAGAAAGAAACCTGGTTTCAACTCCAGCATATATGTTGGATATGAGAATTAGCGAGGTTGCCACTGGAATCGAAAAACTGGTCAACAAAATTATAGAGATGATTCATGGAAAATAATGTAAAAGACTTAAAACAGGTCGCCCACTTCTCAGAAGATGCTGCCAACATTAATAGTATGTTCAATAGCGACCAACTGCGAATGGATGTGCTGTTATTAAATACGCATCAATACATTTCACCTGTGGTGGAGCCCATCTCAGACATTATCTATTTCGTATTACGGGGAGAGGGTGTTTTTGAAGTGGGAGATGAGGTGCTGGTACTCACACGCAACACTTCAGTCCTGGTGGAAATGGGTGTCAGCTCAGGTATTATCAATGAGAGCGATGAGCAGTTGACCGTTCTGAAAATCGCGGCCCCTCCCGGAATTCATAACCCTAGTTCCTAACTGAGGCTGAGTAGATGCACGCGCCCGTTTTTCCTTTACCTACGGTAAATCTGTTTCCTGAAACTACAGCCAGTTACCACATCTTCGAACCGAGATATGTGGAAATGATTGAAAGTGTATTGGAAGGAGATGGTCTCTTGGCCATGGGGGTTCTGAAACCCGGTTACGAAGATGATTATTATGGTACCCCGGAAATTTTCCCCGTCGGGTGTCTTGGTAAAATTCAGTCCTATGAAAAATTGGAGAATGGGAAATACAATATTGTTCTGGAAGGCCTGTTTAGGGTTGGGTTTGGTGAAATAGTCAAAGACAACCCCTTCCGCGTGGCTGAATTGATCGAGTTACCTGAATCAGATTCTGGAAATGATTTTATTGATGAGCGTGAGGACTTGCTGCTGCGCCTGAATTATCTGGTGGAGCAATCTCCAGACACACTCGATTTTAGCCCCATCCTGGAGGAACAGGAATCTTTTATAGCACTAGTGAATCTGGTAGCCCGCACCCTGCCTCTAAAAAACGATGAGCAATATGCACTCCTTTCAATGGATTCTGTCCGAGAACGCGCTAATCGCATTCTGTGGCTCATTGATGATCAGATTGAAACCATTGAATTGCTTAAACGTGTCGATCCCAGAATTTCGGATGATATCTCGCTGAATTAAACAGGTTTCACCTCTCGACAGTAGCCCCCCCTTTCCCTTGCCATTGATTCTGATATTTCGATTTACAATAGCAGGTAATGCACAAATCAATTAATTACAAAGTGCTGAATTGATCTAAATCAGTCCTTAATAAAGTATTCTGCTGACTTTATCAATTATACATGATAAGATAAATAATTGTCATAGGGAAACAGATGTCTTGGCATGTGCTTTGCAAATGATCGAGTGATGATTGTTGGAAAATTTGTTAACCGATCACTTATAGAAGGAAGCCATTATGGAGTGTTTTTCTCTATTACGGTCTGATGTCCCAGCCCTGATTGATTACCTCGGGGATTTTGGGGAGGTAATCGCCCCCCATGGGAAAGGGGATGTCTCGTATTCGTTTGAAGTTGTCCGTGACAGCAGTGATGTTGTGCTGGACTATACCCGTACCTTATTACCACTCAAGAAGATGTTTCTCCCACCCGTCGAAAAATTGATGGGTTTCTCACTCAAAAATGGGAGTTACGAGCAAGAAGATGTGATAGTCGCTCCCAGAGTATTCTTTGGAGTACATAGTTATGAGATGCAATCCATACTCAGGCTGGATCATAGCATGTTGTCTGGATCTGCTGAATCAAATTATTTCAAACGACGTCAGTCCTCCCGTTTTGTGGGTATCTCGTTTGAACCGGATGAATTTCACTTTTCAGAAAGTGTAGGCGTTGTCATCGAAGAAATGGAAGGCTTTGATCTCTTCCTCAATGAAGTCGATGGTGACTTTCAACTCTATGTTCTCACAGATAGTGGTCAGGGAATGTTAAATGGGTTTGATAAAATCAATCTAACAGAACCTGAAGTAGTTGAGGGTCGTCACTTTAAGAAAAAAATAAGATATCATTATAATAGACTCCCACGTGTTTTTCAGTACGCCTATCATTCTGATGTCTGGGCTGATGTGGCTTCACGCTGTGTGGGCTGTGGTGCTTGTACACTGACCTGTCCCACTTGCTTTTGCTTTGATGTTCAAGATGAAGTCGAAGTGACCGCTGAAGATGGTATGCGCCAACGCAGCTGGGATAGTTGCATGCTCAGTACCTTCGCCGAGGTCGCTGGTGGAGAGAACTTCCGAGAGAAGACTATCAATCGAACGCGCCATCGCCTCTATCGGAAATTCAAATACATAACAGATGAAGAAGGCTTGCCCTGGTGTGTTGGCTGTGGTCGCTGTACTGCTTTTTGTCCTGCAGGAATCTCATTGCCAGACATTGTCAATGAGCTCATCCAGGAAGACGAGAAAGCCCAATATCACCGGACAGTCCGGGTATAGAGAAGGAGGCTGAATATGAAACGTCTACAAGATGTAGAACATCACGAAACTGAAGATCTCTATTACCCCACGATGTGTAAGGTGACTGGAGCCAAACAGATAACCGAAATGGAAAAATGGTATGAGCTTGAAATGCCGGATGGTCAGAGTTTAGGTCATAGTCCTGGTCAGTTTGTAGAAGTATCTGCATTCGGGATTGGTGAAGCACCCATATCCATTTCCAGTTCTCCATCAAAGAATGGTAAGTTCGAACTATGTATCCGTCAGGTTGGCACCCTGACCAACGTGCTGAAGAATTATGAAACCGGTGATATGATGGGTATTCGTGGTCCTTTTGGTAAGGGCTTCCCCATGGAAAAACTTTTTGGCAAGGATATCCTGGTAGTAGCAGGTGGAATTGGTCTGGTACCCCTTCGATCTCTCATTAATTATGTTCTGGATAATCGCAAAGACTTTGGCCGCCTCATCATTCTTTATGGTGCAAAGACTCCCTCTGAACTTCTTTTTACAGATGAATTAGAAACATGGAAAGACCGAGATGATGTGGAATTACATGTGACTGTAGATCAACCAGATGAGACCTGGGAAGGCAATACCGGTGTTATCACAACGCTGATTCCCTCTCTGGATCTCAAGTTGAACACCACCATAGCCGCCATCACAGGCCCCCCAGTCATGTACAAGTTTGTTGTCATGTCACTCAAGTCAAAACAACTTCCTGATGATCAGATATATCTGTCTCTTGAACGCCGCATGAAATGTGGTGTTGGTAAATGTGGACATTGCCAGATCAATGGTGTTTACTGTTGTCAGGATGGTCCCGTGTTCAACTATGTTGATCTCAAACCATTGGAGGAGGCTCTCTAATGAAACCACAAGTTGCATTTTTCGATTTTACCAGTTGTGAAGGTTGTCAGCTCAATAAACTCAATTTTGAAAATGACCTCCTCGATATATTAAAACACATAGATATTGTTGAATTCCGCGAGGCTATGGATGACAAGGCTGATCACTATGATATCGCCTTTATTGAAGGATCAATTACTTCACCATCCTGTGTGGAACGAATTCATGATATCCGTCGTCGTAGCGATATTTTAGTGGCTCTTGGCTCCTGTGCTGTGAATGGTGGTGTCAATGCTATGAAGAATCTTCATCCCATAGATGAAGTCCGCGAAACGGTTTATGGGGATGACAAGTACCTGTTTGCCACCCTGCCAGCCATGGCAGTTTCATCTGTTGTTAAAGTCGACTATGAAGTCCGTGGTTGTCCCATGACCCAGCAAGATTTTCTCAAACTGCTTATCGCTCTGGTTCTGGGAAAACAACCCCCCACATATGGTTCTCCAGTATGTGTGGAGTGCAAGCTCAAGGAAAATGAGTGTCTTTACAATCGCGGCATGGTTTGTCTCGGTCCCATCACCAGGGGTGGTTGTGATGCGGTTTGCCCAAGCTTTGGACAATTCTGTACAGGCTGTCGGGGAATCCTTGACAATCCCAATATTGACGGGATGCTGGAAGTGATGACCAGTCATGGTATCAGTCTGGATGAAGCAAAAAAACGTATGCTGCTCTATAATTCAAACGAGGTTCAATTATGAGTCGTGATCTTGACATCAAAGTCCATCACCTGACCCGTGTGGAAGGTCATGGAAATATCGTAGTAAACATGAAAGATGGGGTTCTTGAGAAAGCTCACCTCAGTATCGTAGAACCTCCCCGGTTTTTTGAAGCTATGATGAAGGGGCGCAGTTTTCATGAAGCCGCCATCATCACCTCAAGAATCTGTGGTATTTGTTCTCTCGGTCATCAATTGACATCACTGGTAACCACTGAAGACGCCCTGGGTCTGGAAGTTTCAGAGCAGACCGTACTCCTTAGAAAATTATTGGTCCATGGAGCCACTCTGCAATCAAATATCCTGCATGCCTATTTTCTGGCTGCTCCGGATTTTTTAAATGTTGGCAGTGTGTTTCCACTCATAGCCACACATAAGGATGTGGTACTGAGAGCTCTGCGTATGAAACGTCTCGCCAATGATATTGCTGATATCGTTTCTGGTAGAGCCGTGCATCCCATTACACCGGTTCCTGGCGGTTTTTCAAGAATTCCAGAAAAAGCAGAACTTTTAGAAATCAAACGACGCCTGCTCGAAGAAGCCCTTCCGGATGGTCTGGAAACCATCGAGACCATGAAGGCTCTGGCCGGCGCCATCCCTCAGTTTGAAAGGGAAACAGAGTATGTCTCTCTCAAACACCCTGATGAGTATGCCCTCTACCAGGGAGACATTTTCTCCTCTGATAGCGGCGCCACTCCGATTTCAAATTATCTGGATGTCACCAATGAATTCGTTGTGAATCATAGCACCTCAAAACACGCAAAATACAATAGAAGTTCGTATTTCGTTGGTGCTCTGGCTCGCTGGAATAACAATCATGCCCAACTCGGGGAAGAAGCTCATGCTGCTGCTGAAGCCATGGGTCTCAAACCCAATTGTTACAATCCCTATATGAATACCATCGCCCAGGTAGTTGAAGCTGTGCATTGTATTCTGGATAGTGTCCGCATCATTGACAGGTTGATGGAAATGGGTCTCAAAAATGAGAAACCCAACCAGACACCCACTCGTTATGGTCGGGGTATTGGTTCCAATGAGGTTCCAAGGGGTATTCTTTTCCATGACTATACTTATGATAATAAGGGAAATATCATCAAGGCGAACTGTATCATTCCTACAGGTCAAAATTTGGCCAACATAGATGATGATATGATGAAATTGGTGCCTGAGATTATCAACAAGTCCAAGGAGGAAATTACTCTGAACCTTGAGATGTTGGTCAGAGCGTATGATCCATGTATCTCTTGCTCAGTTCATATGCTGGAAGTTGATTTCATCGAATAGCTCTCATGGCAGCATTAACAGTCATAGGTGTGGGTAGTCGCTTACGGGGAGATGATGCCATCGGTCCCTTACTTATCGATGCACTTTCCCGGCAAACACATCCCCAGCTGGAATTGGTGGATGCCGGTAGTGATGCCCTGGGGATCCTCGAGTATCTCGAAGGACGAGAGCATGTGATTGTTGTAGATGCCTGTCAGATGGGCCGTGATGCAGGGTCCGTATTGGAGTTTAACTCCGCTCAAATTGACTTTGTTTTAAAAGATGATCCCATTTCACTGCATGGTCTGGGATTGGCAGAATCAATAAAAATGGCAGAATCCCTGCATATGTTACCTGAAGACTTGAAAATCATTGGTATTGAACCAGAATCAATTCAATTTAATGGCTCACTTTCCGTACCCGTTCAAAGGGCCTTGAAAATGGCCGTTGATATCGTTGAAGATAAACTAAATCGAGTAAGCCAACTCGCTGAGGCTTAGTTCAATTTGTTTGGCGTTCGCGCCCAGGAGGAAGATAAAAAATGGCAAAAAAAGTATTGATAATAGATGATGACTTCGATCTCGTTGAAGCCATGCGTATCACCTTGGAATCAGCTGGTTATGATGTGATTGATGCCCAGGATGGTGAAAAGGGCCTGGAGAAGATTAAATCAGAATCTCCAGATTTGATTATTCTGGATGTGATGATGTCTTCCATGGACGAAGGTTTTCATGTCGCCTACAAAATTAGAGAAGATGCTGACATCAAAGATACACCCATCGTCATGTTAACAGCTGTCGGTAATCAAACTGGTTTTCAGTTTGACCCCGGTAAAGATGCTGATTTTCTACCTGTAGACGCCTTTATAGAAAAACCGGTAAATCCAAAAAAACTGGTGGACGTCGTACATCAAAACATTAAGGTCTAAGCAGGAGAGACTTTAACTGATTCGATCTTAAAAACGGTAGCAATTTGACGCTATTTCCTGAAACACCCGCTTTCTCAATTGCCTCCATGCTTCGGCGTGACAAATGGCTTATACGGCTACGTTGGTATGCAATTCTTGGACTCTTCTCTGGAGTAATTCTCTTGAAGAGCATTGCCCTCGGTCCAGCTTCCAGTCTGAATGCCATGGCCGTTGTTGCTTTCATCCTGGTCGGCTTAAATCTCATGTATCTCATATACGCCTCGGCTAAAAAGCAATTCGGGATGTCCAATCTGGTTATTCTACTCAATTTACAAATGGTCATGGATTTATTCTTGCTCACGGTTCTGATTTATCTAACGGGGAGTGCAGAAAGCCCACTATCCTTCTTCTACGTTTTTCACATTATTCTGGCTAGTATCATTTTCCCAGGCGGTTTTTCGTATCTGTATTCCCTCTTGGTTATTATCCTGTATTCAGGTCTATTACTCATAGAGCAGTCGAGTTTTGTGGAGCATATTTGCTTCTATAGCGAGCTGCATTTAATGAATGATTCCCGAGTTATTGTGGGGATCTGGTTCATTTTTGTAGTGACTATGATGGTTTCAGCTTATCTCGCCCAGAATGTGACTGAGAGACATCGTCGTGTGAGAGACAAACTGGAAGCTGCCAACTTAAAACTTCACGAAATCAACGAAACCAAGACTACGTTTTTCCGTTATGCCAGCCATGAAATGAAAGCCCCCATTGCAACCATTCAATCAACCCTAATGGTTATAGAAGATATTTTGGGGACCAAGGCTGATGAGCGGGTCATCAATATGCTAAACCGTGCCATTGGTCGTACATCTGAAACCATAGGAATGCTCAAAGATCTGGCAGATCTAACCTATGGAAATTTTCAGGAGCAGCAACAGTTCGAGAGTCTGAGTCTGCGCAAATTGCTGGTTGGATTGGTATCCGATGCGAAACCCAATTCGGACCGAAAAAGTCAAACTCTCACATTCAATTCTGCAGATGCGTCTTTTGATTATTTCGGGGATGTTAATGCACTGGGGAAAATATTTATCAATCTCATCTCCAATGCCATTCGTTATACCCAGGAATCAGGCAGCATTCAGGTGAGTTTAGAAAAAGTTGACTTGAATTATGTGGTAAAAGTTTCTGATGATGGGCAGGGTATTCCGGAATCAGAACAGGTCAATATCTTCAAAGAATTTTACAGGACACCTACTGCCCGAAAACTGATTTCAGAGGGTACAGGCTTGGGCTTGGCAATCGTGATGCGCATGGTTGAATTACATGGCGGCGATATACAGGTAGATAGCCAGGAAGGTAGGGGAAGTACATTTACTGTTCAGCTGCCGTTTGAGGAGGAATTGTGAGGAAGGAATCAATCGGTGGAATTATAGTTGATGAGCAGCTATCCTTTGTCAGAATATTCAATCTTCCAGATGAACCTGACTGGGGTGGTTCTGCCCTTGAAGAATTCTGCTTTTATGGCCAGACCGTGAATTTTATCAGCGAAAACCTGGATAGTACCGGTAAAGCCAATTTGTCCGTAACACTCCACCATGATGAATCTGAATCCTTTCAAAAAGCAGTGGACGCAATTGAAGATTTGCATGAGGACATTAGTGTCGAAGTGATTGAACATGTCTGTCTGCTCACGGTATATGGACCTCACTTCAAGGAACGTTGTGGTCTGGCGGCTACATTTTTCAGAGCCCTGGGTATCCGTGGCATCAATATTTTATCCATATCCACTTCAATCAGTTCTATCTCGGCTATCATTGAGGAAAAACATCTCCTTGATGCCACCAGCGCTTTGCGTGATGTTTTTGATGTCCCCTGATCCAGCCAGCTGAGCCATCATTATTCTACCAGGTACGGTACTGATAAATAATTATCCATATGTGATAGTTTCTGGGTTATTTTAATTTTTCATTAAACAGCGGGAGCGCTTGATTTGGATTACCGTAAAGAATTAAATGACCAATTAAAAGTAGCCATGAAGGCTAAGGATGCAACCAGCCTGAAAACGATTCGGGACCTTAAGTCCAGAATACAGATGCGTGAGATTGAAAAGGGCGAAGCTCTAAAAGAAGCAGAAATTGTCAAGTTGGTACAGACCGCGGCCAAGCAACGCAAAGAAGCCATCGCTCTATATGAACAGGGAGACAGGCCAGAGTTGGTTGCAGCAGAAAATGCTGAACTTCAGGTGCTCAAGAAATACTTACCTCAAATGATGGATGAGACTGCAATGGAAGACCTCGTTAAACGGATCCTGAAGGAGACAGGGGCGGTTAGCATGGGTGACATGGGCAAGGTTATGGGACCCCTAATGAAAGCAGCGGCGGGTAAGGCAGATGGAAAACGGCTTCAAGAAATCGTAAAAGGGATGCTTAGCTCATGATGGCTACAGCTTTTGATTTAGGTGGTATATTCCTACTCGTAATTATGGCGGTCAGTGGACTTAAGAAAGGTCTTATTGATGGCGTGCTAAAAATAGTTGGGATGTATGCTGCTATGTATGTGGCAATGAATTATAGCTATTATGCTGTCCTGATAATTGAACCCCTGATTAGCATACCAGCTACATACAAGACTATTGCAGGTTACGGTATAGCCTTCCTGGCTACCATGTATTCATTTACAATACTTGGCTTTATTCTTAAAAAAATTGTTAGGACAATGAACCTCGGTATCGTGGATCGGGTCGGAGGAATTACTCTTGGAGTAACCAAGGCTGGACTTCTATTATCTGCTGTTGTGTGGGCTTTTGCTCTGGTGCCACCAGACATGCGTGGAACCTGGCAACAGGAATCCAAGCTGTACCCCAATGTGGAATTTTTCGCGGATAATGTGGTCAAGATCTTTGGTATGGAGGATGAGATGACCATGTTGCAGTCCAGTATTGGTTCAATTGTGAGCGGCGAAGGGGTGAGTCTCCCTGAGCTGGCAGGAGATGATAGTAGTGCTGGTCTCCTAGATGGTCTTCTAGGTGGGAATGACGGAAATAGTGCTCTTAGCCCTGATTTATTGAAAATGCTTGGCGGTAGTAAGGGAGAGGATCAGACTGAAATTCTGAGCAAAGCCATGGAGTCAATGGGTGGAGCTCAAAAAGGACTCATGCAGCAGATGTTAAAATCGGCTGGAGTTGAAGGTCTCGGCGGCGCGGATCTGGATATCATGGGAGAGGTGGAAAAAATCAAGCATGCTGGTACCAATAGACAAACAGATATGGATAAATTGCTGGATGAAATCGAAGCAGCTGCCCAGAGTCGCGGAAATGTCGAACCGAAGGTGCAGGATCGAGAAGAGGTAGAAGCAGAGGCGCAGGATCTCGAAGAGCAAGAAGTAGAGGAACAGGGTCGCGAAGAGTAGAGTCATGGATTCTTCTGACTCAACTAATTCTAGTAATACACACCTCGGTTTTGATGATGTACGTCAATGGTTGGCAGATGAAGCAGCCGGGATCAGTGTCACCCATCAATTTGAAAAGCTCCAACCCAAGGACAATCCAATTGATATTCGCGAGCAATATGACCGTATCGCAGCCATTGAAGCCCTCATGGATATCAACAGCAGCTTCTATATTCGTCCTTATGATGAACTTCATGAAATATTAAAATTACTCGCTCTGGATGGCAGTACGCTATACCCTGAGGATCTGAAAACGGTTCACAATATTCTTGAACAATCCAGGACATTAAAAAACATCTATCAAAACCATCCCGAGGAAGAAATATCTATCTGGGATGAGGATTTTCAGAACATCACTCCGCTTCTTGATCTTGAAAAAGATATCCTCAAGATTGTTGGTCCAGATGGTGAGGTTTTGGACAATGCCTCCTCAACCCTGTCATCTCTCCGTCGTAAGCTTCGGAAATCTGGTGGAGCTGTCCGCACCAGGATGGCTGATTTGGTTAAAAAATACGGTGAAAGCGGTTATCTGAACGAATCTCAAGCTGGAATTAAAGCAGGCCGATTAGTCCTGCCCGTCATCAGCTCGTATAAGGGACAGGTTCAAGGTGTTATCCAGGATATGTCCAATACCGGGACAACTACCTTTATTGAACCATTTGAGATCATTGAATTAAATAATCAGATCAAAACAATTGAGATTGAGGAGCAACAGGAAGTTCAGCGTATCCTACAGGAACTTACTGGTCGTCTCCATCTTCATCACTCAACTATTCGGCAGAATTACAAATTGCTGGAGATATTAGATTATCACACAGCACTGGTCAAATTTGGTAAAACTTTTGCCTGCACTATCCCAACACTCTCAGAAGATGGGTCCTTCCTGCTAAAAAGTGCCCGTAACCCCAGGCTTGCATTACAGAGGAAGGTTGTCCCACTTGAACTCGCCATGGACAGCCAAACAAACACTCTGATTATTACAGGACCAAATGCCGGGGGCAAGACCGTAGCACTAAAAACCATTGGTCTCCTCGCCTTAATGGCCAATGCTGGTGTCCCGGTACCTGCAGCAGAAGGCAGTGTGATTCCTTTTGTAGATAAAATTTTCACGGACATTGGTGATCAACAATCTCTGGTGGATGATCTTTCAACCTTTTCGGCCCACCTGAGTACTATCATTAGCATTCTGGATCAGACCACATCTCAAAGTCTGGTGCTTCTAGACGAATTGGGAACCGGTACAGACCCTGCAGAAGGGGCGGCTCTGGCGCGATCGATTCTGGAATCCCTGGGAGGTGCCGGTGTGAAAACGGTGGCTACCACGCATCTTGGTGACCTGAAAGTTTTCGCCCACGAAGCTGAGAATGTTATGAATGGCGCTATGGAATTCGATCAAAAAGGGCTTAAACCCACCTACAAATTTTTAGCTGGCGTACCTGGTAGTAGCTATGGCTTTGAAATATCCAAACGTCTCGGTCTCTCTGATGACATCCTGAAGTCCGCCCGTGGCTATATCGGTTGGGCACGAGACAGTATGGAAAAACTGCTGAGATCTCTTGAAGCTGAGCGAGCCACCCTGTCAGGTTTAAAATCCGATAACACCGATTTACAGCGCGATCTGAAAATGAAACAGAAGCGTATGGATACGGCTCTGGAATCTGTACAGAAAGCCGAGCGAAAAGCTGACAGAGATGCAGCAAAGAAGGCGGGTCAGATTATCACGGATGCCCGTCAGACAGTTGAGCAGGTCATCAAGCAGATCAAGGAATCTCAGGCTGGCAAAGAAAATATCAAAGAAGTTCGCGGAACTCTGGATCAGATTGAAGCAGAGCTGGAAAAGGTTATCGAGGAAACTGAAGAACCACTCAAACTGGAAAAGTTGAGAAGTGAGGACGTCACCAAAGGCCTGGAGGTAACCGTATTCAGTTTGGACCAAATTGGAGTGGTTCTTGAAAAATCCATACGGGGTAAGACCATGGTGGAAGTTGACGGTAAACGAATGCGCGTCCCTATCGAGTGGTTGGGGAAGGCACCCCAGAAAAAAGCAACTGAGTTGAAATCGACAACGGTCGTCAACGTATCTGATCGTAAAGCTAGTACCTATAGCCTTGATTTAAGAGGATTTCGCGCCGACGCAGCTATTGAAGAGTTAGGTCGGTTTATTGACCAGGCTGTACTCAATAATTTGTCCATCATGCAAATCATCCACGGTAAGGGTACAGGGGTTATAAAACAGGTCGTCCATGAAGTCCTTGATAAACATCCTGCGGTGAAGACAAAACGTCTGGGTGGTCTGGATGAAGGTGGGGCAGGTATCACTTTTGTCGAGTTGAAGTAGTTCTTTGTCATACTGATAGCTCTCCCTCTCCTCCCCAGTTCTTTGAACTGACCCTCCTGAAGGAGGGTGAAAAAAAATATGAAAATTCCAGATCACTTAGTTAAACGGAGTAGAGCTTTACGTAGAAAACAGACTGCGGCTGAATATCGTTTGTGGTCACTTCTCCGGGGCAAAAAACTAGGTGGGTATAAAATCCGCCGACAGCATGTTCTTCTTAATTACATCGTTGATTTCTTTTGTTTTTCCGAGAAATTAATCATTGAGCTTGATGGTCCCATTCACAACACGCAAAAGGTCAGGGAATATGATAAACGTAGACAGGATCTTCTCATCGCCAATGGATACCGAATCCTGCGGTTCAAAAATGCCGACGTGTTTCAAAATGAAGCAGAAGTCCTTTCAACCATTTTACAGGCCTTAGACGAAAACCCCAGTTGAAAATGCTTTTTTCTCCCCTGGGGGAGGTGTCGGAACGTAGTTCAGACAGAGGGGGGACCCAACTTCAGTTAGCATTCAATTTCAACCGTCTTATCTTCAAAGCAGAATCATGGCACTCATTGCAGAACATATTATTGAACAAGTCAGGGAAGCCAACGATGTAGTCGATGTTGTATCTGATTATGTGCAACTAAAACGCTCGGGTCGTAACTTTTTTGGTCGCTGCCCCTTCCATAATGAAAAGACCCCTTCCTTCAGTGTCAGTCCTGATAAGCAAATCTATCATTGTTTCGGATGTGGCGCCGGTGGCAATGTCATTAACTTTATCATGGAACACGAACGACTCGATTTTTTATCATCGGTAAAATTGCTGGCAGATCGAGCCAATATTCACATTGAGACTGATCCGGGAGAACCCCGCAAAAAAGATGATCGGGCATCCATTTACAACATGCATGAAATTGCGGCCAGGGTTTTTGAACGACAATTAAATGATAGCAGTGCTAAATCTGCGAAAGACTATTTGCTCAATCGAGGCCTTGCCGAAGAAACCCTGAAAACTTTCCGGGTTGGTTTTGCTCCAGACAGTTGGGACACGGTGACCCTGGAGGTGATGAAGCTAGGATTATCCCAGGATGTTCTGACGCGCAGCGGTCTGCTTATGCCCAAGAACGGGGGTGGGTACTACGATCGCTTCCGCAACCGAATCATGTTTCCCATCATGGATATCAATGGTAAAGTCCAGGCTTTTGGTGGTAGAATTTTTGGCGAAGCTGAAGGCGCCAAATATATGAACAGTCCCGAAACACCCATTTACCATAAGGGACGCACCCTGTTTGGTTTGAATATTAGTCGCGATGAGATTAGAAGCTCGCGGACTGCCATTCTAGTTGAAGGTTATATGGATCTCATTCGCTTGTATCAGGAAGGTTTCCAAAATGTTGTAGCCGGTACCGGTACTGCATTTACTTCCGAGCAGGCTGGGCTGGTGAAACGTTTTGCAGATAAAGTATTGGTCTGTTATGATGGAGATACTGCTGGTCAGAAGGCAGCTCAAAAAGCAGGACTCACACTTCTGGACAAAGGACTTGACGTCCGCATTATCCAGATACCCCATGGGGAAGACCCAGATAGCTTTTTTGATGAGAAGGACGCCAAGGAATTTCAAAAACTCATCGGGTCAGCATTGGATTTTATGACTTTTGTGCTCAGAGCCAATCAGGATCAAATGGATTCTCCTGTGAAGCGGACAGCATTCCTTGAAGGGATGGTATCTGAACTGGCTCTAATGCAGAATGAAATACTAAGGGGCATGTTGGCAGGTCAATTGGCAGATGAAATGCATGTTCCTGAAGAAGCGGTTATGGGATTGCTTAAACGTCAATCAAAAAGGGTCCGTCGTAGTGAGTATACCCCTGATCCTCCGGTTAGACAGACACAATCCAAACCAGATACCTTGCGCCGTCCAGAATCGGGTGCTGAGAAAGCAGAATTTGAACTGTTGCGGTTGCATCTGAGCCAGGATGAAAGTTTGCTGAACTGGTTGACTTCCACCATCGGTGACGATGATATCAAGGCTTTCCATTATGTAGAAATCTTCCAGATGCTCCATGGTCGTCTGCGCAAAGAATTACCTATTAATCATAGTAGATTGTTGGATGAAATTGAATCTGCCGAGATCCGGCGATTTATTGCCCGATTGATCAACGAGGCGCGACCAGACTTGGAAAGTATCAGCCATGCACATCAATGTATAAAGACGGTACGCTGGTGGGCTATTCAGCGCGAAATGGATGAATTAAAACAACTTATGCGTGATGCAGATGCCAGGGGTGATGATTCCACTGAGTATTTCCGAAGGAAAGTGGAACTTCAACTTGAGCAACGGGATATCAAACCCAATCCCACACCGATGTAGTCGTATCATTGCGGCTCTTCCACCCTCTATTTTCACTATTAATGTGATTTAATCCACGCCTCATGGGAGGAAACCTGGATTGATTGGATATTAGCTAGTGATGGCTGGTCATATTTACAGCACTATAGGGACTTATATTCATTATATACATGTATATACAAGGTATAAAATAATTTAAAATATATTCACCTCAAGCTTGACACGCTTTTGGTTTTAGCCTAAAATATCATCGGAAAAATGACAGCGAGAAGTCCCTTATTCGGCAGAACAAGGGACTTTTTGTATTATGGGGGTTTGTCTCGGGTTTGGAAATACAATCCCTTTGCACATGCATGACCCCTCGACTATTTTAATTGGCTCTTTGGGAGCTTTGTGAGTAATGAAATCACCTGTTCCCAATTCACTATCGGGCCCATAGCTCAATTGGTTAGAGCGCCGGACTCATAATCCGTCGGTTCGGGGTTCAAGTCCCTGTGGGCCCACAAAAGAAAAGTCGCCATTCGGCGGCTTTTTCTTTTGTATGGGCACCCCAGACTTTCACCCCGAAGGGGTTCACTACGCAGTCAGTTGCCAGCGGCAAGTGACGAGAAGAGGCGAGAGCGAAGCTCGCAGCCAACTCCCTGTGTTTCATTCCCCAAAGCCAGTTTCCAACCTGGACCCACTGAACTTGCACCCCGAACAGGGGTTCACCACGGAGAATCTGCTAGCAGCAGAATCGTAGGGACGCCGGAGTGAAACGAACGGCAACTCCCTGCTTGTCCCGTCAGAGCGAAGCGAATGCGGGGTGGCCCACCATTTAAACCCCTTGTAATCCAAAGAGTTACGAGGGGTTTTTCATTGGATGCATTTTTTGAGGAATGTATCCAATTGACCACAATTAACCACTAATTAGCATAGCATGGTCACGGAATGGTCACTTAATCTGGATATATTTCATGTAACATTGGACATATTACTACGTTTGAGGATCGTCAGGCAACGGATAGGTATGAAAACTTGAGAAAAAAAAGAGCCCAAGGTTAACTGGACTCTTTCTTCTGCTTCTTGGGCTTCTTCTTCGGCTTTCGCCTGAGAGCTTTCTCAAGAACCTTAACACCTGCCTTTAAATTACTCGGAAGAAGATCCGCATAATGCTTTTCGCTAACTGTAACTGAACTGTGCCCGAGTAGTTTGCTCACAGTGAAAATATCAACACCCTGTTGGACCATTATTGATCCAAATGTTCTGCGTAAAGTATGGATATTAGCATTCTCAATATTCGCAGTCTTGTAATACTTCTTCACAATCTTAAGTGTGGTGTGGTAATTAAGGTTGAAAGGGAATTCAGTGCTTGCTTCTTCCTTTCAAGCTTTCAAACTAGCCAAAAGTATCTCTTACAAAATCATGCTATTTGTTCTGAGTTGCTCTGACAGGATACAGTAACGGGCCTTGATGAACTAACATTCACTCAGCAAGGTGAATACTACGATGGTGCAGGTACTGAGTACACGTACACAGATTCTGATATGAGTGGTGTGTATTTTAACCTAGGCGTCAAAGTAGGATTGTATTGAGATAATCAGCTTATTGAATGCTTTGAGAAACAAACTTTAGTCGAAAGAGCCTCAGAAATGGGGCTCTTTCAGTTTAGTCACATTCCAGTCACATCTAACCCGCAGCGGGTTTTTCAAATTTAGCATGTTGAATGATGAGTAACCTATGTCATGGTAGCACTTCGATACCTGCATGCTTTGCTCAATAATTATTATCCACGAAAACAGTTCTCCATTTTCATTTCAAGATTGAAAAATGCATTTGTAAAGGTTTTGTAAAGGTGCTTATTTTTTCTCTCTGAGTCATATTCCAACTGTCACATAAACAAAAATGAGAAAGAAATATCATGCGAACCGTAGTAATTATTTTGATGACGCTCATCGGTACCTGTGCCTTGGCAGCAGTGACTCTGATTCCAATGGATCATGCAACAATTCAAGCTGGAATAGATAATGTGAACACAGGAGACACCGTGTTGGTCTTACCTGGCACCTACACAGAAAACCTAAATTTTAACGGAAAGAACATCGTTGTTATGTCTATGGATGGTCCAGTCTCTACGACAATCGATGGGAATGAGGTAAGTAGTGTTGTCCAATTTGTAAATGGAGAATCTCCTGCTGCAGTATTAGATGGATTTACAATTACAAATGGAATTGGAGTGGATTACACAACCGTAGAACGGTTTGGTGGGGGTATCATTTGCCGTATATACTCTTCTCCGACATTGCGCAATCTAATTATCTCAGGGAATACAGCGACGGGAACTGGTTCCGCTGGAGGTGGTATTGGAATCTCTGTAGAATCACACCCTCTACTGGAGAATGTAGAAATTATCGGAAACAGTTCTAGTTGGGGTGGGGGTGTTTCAATCGCCATGAATTCTAATCCAACTTTTAGGAATGTAAAAATTGTGAGCAATTATGCAGCTGAAATAGCAGGGGGAATAAGTGTGAGGCAGTCAAGTTTGGATGCTGATCAACTCCTGGTATATGGTAATGATGGCCGATATGGAGGTGGAGGAGTATGGGTTCATGAATATGCGACACTTAACATAAACCGCAGCACTATCGTAACCAACTATACTGATACCAATTACGACGGTGGAGGAATACTTATCACTGAACATTCCAATCTTTATATGACCAACTCTATTTGCTGGGGAAATCAATATAGTGAGATCGCGAGCCATACAAGTGGGTGGGCTGCCAGTGATCTGCTGATTGCACACTGCACAATCGAGGGCGGTTTGGATGGAATGCTTATCGATAGTAATGAATTGAATACCTTTGAGTCAATCATGTCCTCTGATCCTCTTTTTGTCGATGCAGTAAATAGTAATTACCAATTGGATTCAAGTTCGGCTTGTATTGATGCAGGGAGCGCCGTTTATGTAGATTCAACTTCTGGAGACACGCTGGTAAATCTCTCTGAAGGGGACTTTAACGGCTTCGCCCCCGATATGGGATGCTTTGAGTATTATTCAACTACGAGCCTGGATCACAATATAGTCGAACCCACCACCATCAAGCTGCTTCAGAATTATCCAAACCCATTCAATCCGGCAACAACCATCCCGGTCATGATAAATGAAAACAATTATTTATCACTAGAGGTCTACGATCTGAGAGGATCACATATTCGGACACTTTTTAAGGGCATGCTGCATGCTGGCACCTATGAATTCAGATGGGAGGGTGATGATCTCAACGGTAGAAAAGTCAGCTCTGGCGTATATATATACGGGCTAAAAAGCGGGCGGGAAGTGCTGACAAAAAAAATGAGCTATTTGAGATAGTGCTGAAACTAATGAATATTGCTGGGAGACGAAAATGACATCCTCAAAAGGACCTCTATCCAATAGACTCGCGTATTTGATTACCCTGTTAAGTGTGTGTTTTTCATGCTTAGCGCAGACGGAGGGTTATTACAAAGATTTATTCATGGATGGTGGTGTAGGTCTAACCTCCAGGACTACTTTGCCTGCCGCGGACTCTCTTGGATTGAGTTGGGAGTATCTTGCTTCAGAATCACAGAATATGCAAAACGCCGTTATTATTGGAAGTGATATGGACAGTAACGGGTGGCTATTATACCCTGATGGAGCACCGCGATTCAGAACCATCTATGTGAACGGCGGCGATGCTGTCCCTCATTATTATGCTCTAGGTGAGGCGGGGGTGGAACGAATCCAGGCTTTCTATTCTGGAGGAAGTGGATATGTGGGAACATGTGCCGGTGCAATATTGAGCGAAATAATCTGGCCAGGTGTTATGCTGGGTACAGGAATTACTGGTGCTGGTGTATACACAGGTCATTTCATCTCACCAAACAGCGCATTACTGAATTACTCCACATTTGGAGATGATATGTATATCAGTAATATTTTCCACTGGGGCGGTGTCTATGCTGATGAATCAAATTCATTACCCCCAGGAACTGAAATATTGCTTCGCTATGATTACACCCAGCATCCCTCTGTGGATCAGCGCCCCAGCTGTTGGACCTACAAAGAAAATGATACTACGGGCAGAATGTTGGCCATTGGATCACATCCTGAGGGAGAGATTCTTGGAGAAGGATTGATGTTAATGGAAAGCCTACTACTCTATGCCCTCGATGGATGTGCTCCTCCAGAAATTAAAGCTACTTTAGTAAATGGTGAACCGCGGGTAATGGACAAGACATATGAAGAGTCTAATCCTCAATTCACACGGATAGGAGATCTACAGTACCACCACTACAGTTTTGAAGTCCCTGAAGAAGCGGGCAGTATTTCTATCGAGCTTGAAGCAGGAGAGCAGTATGACATCCATCTTTTCGCCGATCCAGATGACTACGCTTTTTCTGGTTCTGCTGAGGCTTCACTCACATCAGGTGGTTCGGATCACTATTTTGTGATATCGGATCCTGAACCAGGAACATGGTTTATAGGTGTCAAAGGTGCCACTACGGTTGAGTTTACTGGCATTAGTCAGCTTTACATCGGGGATCTCAGTGTATTAAATGGGGTTGAATATACGATCACCGCATCCTGGCATACTTCTGATGTAACATCAATCTCACAGGATCATGTGAAGGCTGAATCCCTCAGTATGCTCAATAATTTTCCAAACCCCTTCAATCCTACAACAACTATCGAGTACGAAACTCTTGAAGCATCTGAAGTAAAGCTCATGGTAACGGACATTCAGGGGCATCACATCAGAACGCTTGTCTCGGAATCCAAAGCCGCTGGTCGATACACTGTCCAGTGGAATGGTATCGATAGTGAAGGTACTCAGGTAGGCACTGGTATCTACTTCGCAAGAATACAATCTGGGAATTCCTCGCGAGTGATTAAGATGATATATCTACGCTGATATCAGGTTCTAATATCGAGTATCATCTCTGCATTGAGTCAAAACAAGGTCTTTAGTTTTGGTGCCATGAGGTGTTTGCACAATGAACTGGACAACTCCAAAGTGTCTCTTAACTTTTAGCTACTAAGTTCCGAAATGCTTTGACGACATTCAATATATCCTGTCAGAAGAGCTCAGAACAAATAGCATGATTTTGGTAGAGACCTCACAGTCTATATCGAATGGTTAAAACACTCTTTGATACTTCTTGCGAACAAACAATATGCCCCTCCACAAAAATGTGGGGCAAACATAGGATATTTTAGCTGAGTAATGAAAATTGATGTTGTCTATACATGGGTTGATGGCGCTGATTCGGAATGGAACAGAAAAAGGACAGTTGTTGCAGAAAAACTTGGAGCCCGAGTATCATCCAACGCAAATTCTGATGCGCGATTTCAACATAATGATGAATTGAAATATTCTTTACGCTCAGTGTATCAATTTGCGCCATGGGTTAATAAAATATTCATCGTAACAGATAATCAAGTCCCCTCATGGTTAGATATCTCTCATCCCAAAATTACCATTATTGACCATAAGTCCATATTTCGAGATCAATCGCATCTACCAACCTTTAGTGCTAGAGCAATTGAAGCAAATTTGCATCACATAGAGGACCTTTCGGAGCACTTTATTTACTTTAATGATGATATGTTTTTGGGAAAATCTACAAAACCAACACACTTTTTCACTAAAAATGGTACGCCATATATCTTTACAGCAAGATTGTGGCCTAAGAAGAGAGAACATCATTTAGATCGCTCTAAACTTAAAGGCAGGCAAGATAATGAACATCAACATGCTATTGAAAACAGCAGGATTTTGATATCAAAATCATTAAATAAGGATATCCATGATGATTTTCGGCATACGGTGAAACCGATGCTGAAGTCAGTTTTATATGAGTTAGAGGAAAAATACAATGTTGCATTTGTTCAAACATCTAAGCACCCATTTCGGGAGAATAACGCAATCATACCCTATAATCTCTTCGGATTTTATGCTATTGCAAAAAGTATAGCGAAAGTTAAATATTTGAAAACTATCCACAGAAGAACTAAGAAATTAAACATTTTAGGCAGAACCGTTTTCAGGTTCAATTTTACTTATGTCAATATGTCGCTGGAGAATGTTCAATTAGTATTGGAAAAAATTAACATCCACAGACCATCATCCTTCTGCTTAAATCAGTATTCAGATACTTCACCTAAAGTGATTGAGGAAATGAAATTATTTATGCAGGCATTTTTCCCTAACAGATCTGAATATGAGTTAAAATGATCAGCCTGAGAGAATCAGGATCTATCTTCTGCACCTTGCACTCGTAGTAGATCGTTCGCATTATTAAAATCCAGGAACTATATTTACCGATGTCCCATCCACGTATTTACTTTATTGGTCTGCACCAAGGCTTTCGCAAGAAAAAATTCCGTGATCATTACAGGATCGAACGTCGTCGACGGCATGAAAGTGAAGCAGCCGTTTTTACAGGTGGTTTGCGGCAAACCTTCAAGATTTCCGAAGCCGATGTAATCTTCTGCAGGAATATCCCTGAAAGAACCAGCGATCAGGACGTTGAGCGCATTGAGTCAAAGATTGCCACCTACCGAGACTCACGGCTTGTAGTGAATGATATCAAGAGTTTTTATGCCGGCGACCTGAAGGATGAATCCTATTCTCTGTGGAAGGGAGCAGGGCTCTTGGTCCCCAATCACATCATCCTCTCAGATCCAAAACTCGCACGATCCCAAGTTGAGACGTTTCAAAAAAATTTTGCACGAATCATTCTCAGGACCAACAACGAAAGCGGGGGTGATGGTCTGGTGATTATCGAACCGGATGCAGACGAGAAACTCATTACGAGTACGCTGGAGAAACTTTTCGATCGTGTAGAATCCGCGAAGAAGAATCGAAAACATAGCCGAGTCATGGCTGTAGAGTTTGTCGAAACTACTACGAGATCCGGCTTTAGTGAAGCTTACAGAGCGCATGTTGTCTTTGATAAGGTCTTAAGTTTCTATGGTGTTGGTGCTCAGAAAAGAGAAATCCATTATCGTGATGCCAGTCTCGAGGAATATGGCTATTTCGTAGAATTGAATCTCAAACTCCATGCTCTAATGGACGATCCTCTCTTCAGGAAGCAGATAATTGACGGCGTCAGCATTCTGGGAAACAATCTTGGAGCCATAGATTTTCTTATCAAAGATGGTCAGCCTGTATTTCTTGAATTGAACCCACTCTGGGGGGCAACACTGCAACGAAGCGGGTTTGGTCCGCTCCAGCCTGCTATTCGGTCTCACTGGAAAGATATTCAGATGCGTTTACCAGGGCTGGCTGCCTTCCTGAAGAGTAGACAATTTTATCGTAAGATGTACACTACAATAGCCGCCAAGGCTACTGGGGGAACCGGTTGATATATGGTTAGCCTTAGGGGGGCAAGTCCACGAGTCGGTTGATTCCTCACTCAAGTGATGCAACTCACAACTCAAAAAACTCTTTAAAAATGGTCGACACAATCCTTTACTAGCACGAATATTGCATGTATTGGGGGCTGTTGATCGTGGCAAATAGGATCTGTCTTTTTACTGGACTTGAAGACCACTATCTTGGGGATCCCTAATTATCATACTCACTATTGAACATCACATAAGGATGGATGATGAGAAAACTTATTGAAAATATGGCTTTCGGATTACTACTATTAACTTTTTTTGTTACAACACTTCCAGGCTCACAAAAACCTGATGGCAGCCCTTTTGTCACACCTAGCACCATTGAAATAATATCTGTCCCTGAGCAAGCGATGGTCCACATCGATGGCATCAAAAAAGGTCTGACTCCACACACCTACAACTATACTCTCACCGTAACTGATGCCTTTGGTGAAACAGATAGTGATGAGGTATCAGTCACCGTTGAGGCCGACACTGATGCTCCAGAACTGACATTGTTGGGTACAGGTCCCTTCAGTACAAATATTCACATCCCTTACGAAGACCCAGGTTATGAAGCCTCAGACCTTTGTAGTGATGTAACAGTTGATGTGAGTGGCACAGTAGATGTGGAAACCCCGGGTTCATATACCTTGACCTACACGGCCACAGATGAAGCTGGAAATGCTAGCACAACTGAACGTATAGTAACCGTGATCAATGCTGCTCCCGTTGCAGCTGCTGGTGATGATGTGGCTATAAATTGTATCATAGACGATGTGGCTGTAAACCTGGACGGATCTGCCTCCACTGATCCCGACGGTGATGCCCTAAGCTACAGTTGGAGCCTTGGCGGGAATGTGGTTAGCTCCACAGCCGCTTATACACCAAGCCTTGGTGCAGGATCTCATACCTTCACCCTGACGGTAACAGACATCTATGCTGCTTCCTCGAGCGATAATGTGCTCGTAGAGATCACTGCTGACACAGAACCACCTGTGATCACCATGTTGGGTGATAACCCCATGGAGCTGGGTCTTTATCTGGCCTATGCTGAAGCAGGTATAGAAGCTGAAGATGCCTGTGGTTCAGATGTGACAATAGATATTAGCGGTAGTGTAGATATCAATATCCCTGCTTCTTATACGATCACATATACAGCCACTGATGAAGGTGGCAACGCAAGTACAGCCGAACGTGTAGTAGAAGTTGTCAATACAGCACCAATCGTAGCTAATGCTATCGATGATTTTGAAATATCCTATGGTGATGATGTTCTATCAGCTGACATAGATCTTTTAACAGTCTTTTCTGATGCAGATACCAGCGATGTATTATCATATTCATTCACAAGCTCCAATGGTGATGCTGTGACAAGCAGCCTGACCGGAAGCGTATTGAGTTTTGATGTTGTTGATCTAGGTGAAAGCTTTGTGGAGGTTACTGCCGTTGATCCATGGGAAGCTGAAGTATCAACTTCTTTCGTGGTAACTGTTAATGTGACAGCCGACCTTGCTGGAGCCCTGCTTTTTGCTGAGACCAAAATTGACTTGAAAAAGGATATTGAGGTCTTTAGTGGTAACATTGTGATCAATGAAACCCATGAGCATGAACAGGATGGTCACAATCACGACCATGAAGAACTGAAGATCGATAAAGACGTTACCATTGCAGCAGGTTACAAAGTGATGGCCGATGGTATCAAGGTTAAACACAATGCCTTGATTGCCAGTGATGTCTACTACAATGAGCTGGAAAATCAGGGTGATATCACCGGTGATGAATATACCTTTGGTGACACCCCCATGTTCAGCACCATGCCTCCCTTCAAGTCCGCTCCCGCTGGTAGCCAGAACATTCGTGTTCGTAAAAACCAGGATCTGGTCTTAGAGCCAGGCGACTACCATCACATCAAGGTTGAAGATCGTGGAACATTGACTTTTACTGGTGGTGTATATAACATCGAGAAGCTTGAAGCGAAAAAGCAGAGTCACATCCGCTTTGAAGAAGCTACGGAAGTCCGGGTTGAAAAGGAACTGAAGATCAAGAAGGATGTATATGTTGGACCTGCAAATGGTTCATACATCGATGCCTCCGATATCATCTTCTATGTTGATGGTAATCATCATCACAATGAGGACCACCACCACCATCACCATCACCATTCAGTCAAGATGGAGGACGATGTGGTGTTCTATGGTACCATTTATGCCCCAGAAAGTAAAGTTGAGCTGAAGAAGAAAACTGCTTTCACGGGTGCGATACTGGCTGCTGAGATCAAAATCGACAAAGAGGCTGATCTTGCGCTGGACAGTTATTTTGGTGGCAGTGGCGCTGGACTTGCCAAAGGTGGAAATGGAGCTTGGGTTGAACCTGAAATGGCCCCAGAAATTCCTGAGGTTTCAAGTTTAGCCAGCAATTATCCTAACCCCTTTAACCCAAGTACAACGATTGACTTTGCTCTGGATGTTTCTGGGGATATCAGTTTGAAAATCTATGATATCCGTGGCGCCCAGGTAGCTGAGGTTGCTGAAGGTTATTATGAAGCAGGTCACTATAGTGTCCATTTTACTCCTGAGAATCTGAGTAGTGGAACCTATCTATATGTCCTTAATGCAGGATCATTTAGAGAAGTGAAGCGCATGGTGTATCTGAAGTAACACATTCTTCCTAAAGACGATAACAAAAGCCCCTGACCTAAAAAATCAGGGGCTTTTTTATTCTAAGCCTTGGAATATTATTCTGAATCCCATTATGCAACCCCCAGGTTAATGATAAAGTTGTGATTTAATTGCTCTTGCCGCATAACGACTAGTTTACTACCTTAATTTTTCCATTTGGAAGACACTATGTTGAAAAGTGTAAAGATTATAATCAGCCTTTTACTCACGCTCCAATTTCTTGGGGCTGCAGATCAATACTTGCCAAAGATGGAGTTAATTCCAATTCCTGGAGGAATCAGGGTTCAACTTGATTTTCAGCATGTTACTCTAGACCAGTGGCAATCCATGCTTGAAAACCCTGAGCTCTTTACCAAATACGGCTGGGGTATAGCCGGGGCACCAGGTGATCCTGCAACTCCCATGACCACCCAGATGGTACCTGTCAGCTCAACACAAGATATCAGAATCGAAGCAGTTCAGCGCCAGGATGAAGTTTTACAAAACACTCGACTGATGACAGTCCCTGAGGTGCATCTGGATTCAGAGCCATCTATCATTACTTCAACCCTGTATGATGATTCTCAATTATCAGGATCGTCGCATGAGACATTGATCCTCAGCGAACCAGTATTTATGCGGGGCCAGCAATTTGTTCCAATTACGCTTCATCCAGTCAAACTAGACTCTCGTACCCATAGTATTCGAGTGCCCCTGACCATAGAGTTTGAATTGCTAGGTGTTCAACAGGGAGAGGACCTGGAGGATTTTGTTCAAAATGGTATGCGTTCAATCGTACCGCCCACTGGACAGTTTCCCCGGAAAGGTCACTACCTCATTATTACACCACCTCTCTATGAACCTTATCTCCAAATCTTAACTACCTGGAAGCAGAGAGCCGGCTATGAGGTCACCGTGGTAACGACAGCGGTAACAGGTACATCCAGATCCGCCATAAAAAACTATATCCAGACTGCCTGGGATACCTGGGAGCATCGTCCTGATTTCCTGCTATTAATTGGTGACTCAGATCAGGGTATGCCTGGTTTCTATATTCAAAATAGTTATGGCGATTATTTGATAGGTGACCACCCTTACACTCTACTTGAAGGTGACGATACCTTTCCAGAACTCATGGTGGGCAGGCTGTCGGTGGATACCATTTCTGAATTGATTACCTTTACATCTAAAATCGTTAGATATGAGAGCCAACCAGCCATGGATCAAACTGACTGGTTCAATCGAGCTCTGATGATCTCCACAAATACCGGTGCCGCTTCTGCCCAGGCCACCAAGGAGTGGGTCGCAGATAAGTTATTGGACAATAATTATTCAACTGTTTACACTGCATACCACCCTGAGTCAGAGTCAACCAGCGATATCGCTACACCAATTAATCAAGGCGTAAGTTTTGTGAATTATCGTGGCTTTGGTATGTATAACGGCTGGTACGGTCCCAATTTTACCAGCAATGATATCTATCAGCTCATTAGCAACGGAGCCAAAACACCCGTCATTACATCAGTTGTTTGTGGGGGTGGTAATTTTGACGCCTATGAAGATCCCTGCTTTGGTGAAGTCTGGACTCGTATTGGAACCGCAAATGTGCCGAGGGGAGCGGTTGCCTTCTTTGGTCCCAGTGAGTTGTACACGCATACCCAGTTTAACAATGTTATAGACATTGGCATCTATTCGGCGATTTTCGATGGGGGTGTTCAGGTACTGGGTGAAGCCATGTGGGCGGGCAAATACGAGCTCTGGCGCAACTATCATCAAAATACATACTTTCCCTTTGAGCAAACCGCTGAATTCTATCATCATATCTACAATCTATTAGGTGATCCGGGGATGCAATTGTGGACCGACGTCCCACAGTTGTTAAATGTGGTTCACGCTGATACTCTCAGTTCAGTGCAGAATTCAATAGAATTAACCGTCCTCAGTGAGAATGGGTCTGTCATCAGCAATGCTTACGTGTCCTTCTTAAACGATGACAATGTGATTGGAGCATATTCTGATGACAATGGGATGGTTAACTTGCCAATCGACCTTGGAGAGGCTGATGATATTCTGGTAACTGTTACTGGGAAGAACCTTTATCCTTATTTGGCTTCGATCCCCATTGTACAAAGATCGCAGAGAATGACACTCCAGGGCTGGACCCTGGATCCAGATGCTCTCCCTGTAGCAGGACTTACGGCCCCAATGAATCTACAGTTTTTTAACCACGGTGAAGCCATGAGCAATGTCGAGTTTTCATTTTCCTCACAGGCCTCAGGTGTGAATGTAACCTCCCAAATTATTGTTGAGTCTGTTCCAGCAAATAGCGCCCTTGATCCCATCACGATTTACCTCACCGCTGAAGCGGGCTTACCCCATGGTACCCCGACAATCATTGATCTTCAGGTTGAAGAGGACAGCGAAATATGGACCTGGCAAAAGCATATCTCAGTGCAAGCCCCACAATTAGACATTCAAGACTTTCTCTTACTCAGCGGTAATGTGAGCGCCGGTGATTCTGCTCAGTTTCAAATTGAAATGATAAACAGGGGGGGCGCAATCTCTGGTCCAATGACGCTTTCACCCGTAGCCCATGACCTGTTAACTTTTTCAGGTGACCCCCTGGCATGTCCAGGAATAGACATTGATGCTACTGGTCACACAGACAATGCCATCGAGGTTGTCTTCAGTGATCAAATCTTTCCAGGAGAACGAATTAGCGTAGGCTTTGAATGCACATCTCCAAATGGGACGGATACTATTTATGTAAATGTTCAAATTGGAGATGTTATTCGCTTTGGTCCATCGCAGGCTGATCCTTATGGGTATCGTATGTTTGATGAATTTGACCTGAGCTTTTCACAGGCCCAATCTTATGATTGGCATGAAATTGATCCAAACATGGGCGGATCTGGCTCCTCCATTAGAATCACTGATATCTGGGAAGAAGCAGACGCTTCAACAATAATCGATCTCCCTTTTCCCGTCACATACTATGGTGAGGTTTTCACAAATATAACTGTCTGTACAAATGGGTGGGCAGCCTTCGGTGAACATGACGTCGTAAATTTTCACAACAGAACAATTCCTTCTCCCATTGGTCCACCTGGAATGTTAGCACCATTTTGGGATGATCTGATCACGCCATGGGGAGGGATTTACCAGTTTAATATGGTTAATGATGGTCAATTTATTATTGAATGGAGCAATGTAAGTCATCTGTACATGGGAGATCTTCTCAGTTTTCAACTTATCATTTTTAATACTGAACTATACCCTACGGACTCAGGTGATAATAATATCAAATTTCAATATAATCGTTATGAAAACACAGATATACTGGCAAATTTTGCCACCATTGGTATCGAATCACCAGATAGCAGAACTGGTCTCATGACTTCCTACAATAATGTAAATGATCCCAGCGTGGCCTTCCTGAGGAATAATACTGCTATCCTTTTTTCCACAGACAAAGGGACAGCATTTCATGATGCGAGTGTCGCTTTGAACACAACTGATATTCATTTTCATCTCAATCCCTGGAGCACATCAAATGACTCAATTATGATTATCAACACAGGTGAAGCTCCAGTGGCCTATGCCATCAGTCTTGATGTGGAATCCAACCGCGTGCCACCGTCCCCTCCCGCAGGTTTCGAATCAAATATCACAAAGGATACCCCTGATATTCCCCCAAATTCATCTGGAATCCGAGAAGGAGAGGATGCCTTTGGTTATTATTGGAGACGAGATGTCGATGAGGCAGGACCAGTCTATACCTGGTACGATATTGAAACACAGGGGAACCTGTTGGAATGGGTTGGTGACCCCGATGATAGTAGTATCGGTCCATTGCCGTTGGGGTTTGAATTTCCATTTTATGAGAATATTTATGAGGAGATGTTTATTGGCAGCAATGGGACGATAAGCTTTGAGAGCTCATTTTCTCCCTGGCTAAATGCGGCCTTACCCAATCAAATGAGTCCACCAGCAATGATTGCTCCCTGGTGGGATGACCTGAATAACGATCGAGGTCCCAATGGAAGCATTTATTATTGGACCAATGAAGATGATGAGTGCATCATCACCTGGAAAAATTTCCCCAAGTGGGGTACATCTCAATACTATACTTTTCAGGTTGTCCTCCACAAAGTAGGAATGATCATCTTTCAATATCAATCCATGGATGCATCAACCATATCGGGAACCATTGGGATGCAAAATGCTGATAGGAATATTGGCTTAACTATGCACCATAATGAAACTGCACCACTGGAATCTGGATCCGCGATAGCTATCCTCAGACCGGTGGAATGGTTCTCAGCTTCGAATTGGCATGGACGAGTAGATCCCGGAGAAAGTTCAGCTTTCTTAATAAGTGCTTCTTCCATTGGAATGGCTCATGGTCATTACGAGATTTCCATGAATATCGAAACCAGCGCACCCAATTATCCCACTGCAAACATCATGGTATCCATGGATATAGCAGATGGTGAGTTGCCCTGGGGCGATGTAAATCACGATTATCAGGTCAATATTACCGATGCTATCAGCTTAATGGATTTTGCCATTCAGCTCGAAGAGATGACTGAGGAGCAATATGAGCAATTTGACCTTTCCGGGGATGCACAAGTGGATATCATGGATATCATAATCCTTATAGAAGCGATTCTAGGTGGACCTTAGATGCGTAGTGAGATGAACGTAATGGCCCGCCATGGCAGGGTTGGATTCTCGGGTAGCTGGATGATTGCCTTTATCGCTTTATTTTGGATGGCTTCATTTGCATTCAGTCGTTCAAACCTGCCGCATGAAGAACCAAAGCTTATTTCTACAAGGGATCAAACCCTCGAACATTTTCGTGAAGGGGAGAGTGCACTCGAATTTAGTCTGGAGCTGAATGAATCCAGAATTCTACCTTCCTCGGGACTCAATCTATCTGAATCTCTGACCCTTGAAGCCTGGATCAAACCCAATGGATGGGGTGAAGGACCAAATTATATTGGTACCATTCTTTATAAGCCAAGCATCTGGTTGTTTATTATCCAGGATCATCCCACAGCCAGTGATAGAAGCCTAATTTTACAACTCAGGCATAATAGTGGGGTTAGTCATAGCTTTTTGCCCGTTGGGTCTATTGTATTGGATGTGTGGACACATCTTGCAGTTAGTTACAGTTCAGCTACAAACGAGGTGGTCATACATTTAAATGGTATCGAGCAGGAAGTTTCACATATCGTTCCACCATCAGGTCCGATTCGTAGTAATGCAGTAGAGGGCTTTGAGCTTGGTTCGATTCCTCCAGGCATAATGAATTTTTTAGGCGTGATTGATGAGGTTAGGATTTGGAATCGTGTTCGTTCGCATAGTGAAATATTTCACGATATGAGTTCTATGCTTAATGGAGATGAAACTGGTTTACAGTTGTATTGGCCCATGAACGAGGGCGGGGGTGATAGCCTTCATGACATGAGTGGTAATGGATATGATATCAGAATCTCTGGTGTGGATTGGACCTATGGAACACCCTTCCATCCCACAAGTATTGCAGATCCGATTTCTGCTGAAGTCATTCCTGAATTATTATTAAATACATATCCCAACCCCTTTAACCCCACTCTGACTATTCAAGCTAAATTGTGGAAACCAGCAGATCTGCAGATACGAATCTATAATTCTACAGGTCAACAGGTCTGGTCAAAATCAATTGCGAATCAATCAGTGGGTACCACTTCCTTTAAGTGGAACGGACTGGATGCTACAGGATCTCCTGTGGCCAGTGGGGTATATATCATTTCTGCTTCTACGCCAGATTTCCTGGTAACCCAAAAGAACGTCCTGCTCCGCTAATTATCCAAGGACATAAATTGGTTACAATCAAGATCAAATGGGCTCTCATCATTGCAGCTAACCTGGGAGTCAGGTTGTACCTACCAAGAGCAATGGCTATAAAAGGTTGCAAACTGACTCTTCATTCATGAGAAATTGATCCTACTTTTACTCCTTCAGATATAGAATAAATCACACATATTTCCAGAACAGACGACTCTATGGGGTGTTCACTTCCAGCGTACCTGCTGCAGAAGTGTTCATTATCGGACACTATTTGTGTAATAGTGATTTCATAAGTCGTATATAAACAACATGATATAGTGTGGCACGTTGATTGAATATACAGATATATATGAATAAGCAAATGACATCCCAGGAAAACGGCTTAGCTCTTACCGGGACGAAATGAAAGTGAAGATTTTCCATGGATAGAGACCTGAGTAAAAGCGAAGTGAACAAACGACAATCAAAGGTCCTGTTTAAATACGTTTTAATTGGCCTGCTACTGGTGGCAGTACTCTTGCTGCTTCGGTGGATAATTACGCCAAAATTAGATGCGGACCGCATCGTGGTTTCAATGGCTGAAAAGGGGCGGATTGAAGATGCACTAAGTGCCACTGGCATTGTTATTCCTGAATTTGAACAAGTAATAACCAGCCCGATTCAATCTCGGATAGAGGCTATCTATTTCGAAGCAGGCGCACAGGTCTCAAAAGGATCACAGATTGTGCTCATGAACAAGGAATCTATCACTCTCAGACTGGAGAGTCAAAAGGAACAACTCGAGTTATTGGAAAACAGAAAACTTCAACTGGATCTTCAGTTGCAGAAAAATCGCAATGAACTCCAGGCTCGGTATGATATTTACACACTCAAGATTGATCTCAATGAATCAAAATTAAATCTCCGTGAACGTCTGCATAAGATTGGTGCTGAAACCAAGGACATGCTTGATCAGGCCCGTTTGAATTTAAAGATCGCTAAACGAGAGCGGGAACTGTTAGGTAGTCAGATGGAAAACGATGAGCGACGTCTACAGGCAGACTTGAAGGAAGTAGATCTTCAGGTTGCAATCCAGAGAAAAGCTATACTTGAACTGGAGCGCCAGTTGGAACGCTCCGAGATCAGAGCAGATCGGGATGGCGTGATCACCTGGGTAAAAGATGATATTGGAGCAACGGTGCTGCCAGGTGCTGTTGTTGCCCGAGTAGCAGATTTACGTACCTATAAAGTTGAAGCCCGAATTTCTGATATCCATGTTACCCGTTTGAAAATCGGTGGTCCTATAAAAGTTCGAGCAAACGATCATGACTTGCCTGGTAACATATCAAGTATAATCCCGACTGTGGAGAATGGGGTCGTTTCATTTCTCATCGATCTTGAGGATAATGCGGATATAAATCTAAGATCAAATCTGAGGGTCGATGTATTTGTGATTACCTCATTCAAGGATGATGTAATCCGGGCGGAAAATGGACCCTATATCAATGGCAGCGGTCCCCAGAATATATTCATTATGAAAGACAATGTCGCACATCGCAAACGCGTTGTAGTCGGTGCCACAAACTTAGACCATGTCGAGTTTATTAGCGGTGTTTCAGCAGGTGATCGCCTGATTATCACAGACATGGAAGACTATATCCATTTGGATCAAATAGAGATCGACTAAGAGCAAGAATTTAAGATAGTTAACACATACGGGAGCGAACATGATCCAGCTAAATAATATCGAGAAACTTTATCGGACAGACAGTATCGAAACGCTGGCACTGACAAATATCAATTTAAAGGTGAGCAAAGGTGAATTTCTTTCCATTATGGGACCTTCTGGCTCAGGTAAAAGTACCTTGCTCAATATCATCGGATTGCTTGACAAGCCATCCGAGGGTGAAATTCTGCTGGATGGTGAAAAACTGAATTCCTTCCGTGATCGGAAACTGGCTCGTATTCGCAACCACAAGATCGGTTTTGTTTTTCAGAGCTACCATTTGGTGAATGATCTTTCCGTTGTAGATAATGTGGAGATCCCTCTCATTTATCGGACCATGAGTGGTAAAGAGAGAAGACGACGAGCTCTTGAAGCTCTGGAAAAAGTAGGCTTGAATGCACGTACAAAACATTTTCCGGCCCAATTGTCAGGGGGCCAGCGCCAACGCGTGGCAATTGCCCGGGCCATCGTCGGGAACCCTGAGATCATCCTCGCAGATGAGCCCACCGGCAATCTTGACAGTGTTATGGGGCAGGAGATTCTAGAAATCCTGAAATCACTGGTCAGTGATATGGGCACTACCATTGTAATGGTCACCCATGATGATAGTATTGCCATGAAAACAGATCGGATCGTCCGGTTGTTCGATGGCAGCCAGGTCAACTAGGTGTTATCATGCTGAAAAATTATTTTAAGACAGCCCTGAAAGTGCTGCAACGCCATAAACTCTTCACTTTCATTAGTCTATTTGGCATCAGCTTTACCCTGTTAATTCTCATTGTCGTGACTTCATTTATTGAACATACATTTGGCCCGGTTGCTCCTGAAAAAAAGTTAGATCGAACCCTGTCGGTTACCATGGGTTGTTTAAAAACTGAATCAGGTGGAACCTGGAATGGACCAATCTTCAGTCCCTGGTTTTTTGAAAAGTATGTCAAAACTCTGAAGACGCCCAAAATCATCTCCATGGCATCATTTCATCGGCCAACCGTGGTCTACAAGGACAAGAAAAAATTAGCCCTGGATGTAAAATATGTGGATGCTGAATTCTGGGAAATTCTGGATTTCGAATTTCTTGAAGGTGGTCCATTCTACAAGCACGATGAAGAAGATATTACACCTGTCATGGTCATCAATCGCCATACCCGGGAAAAATATTTTGATGGGGAAATGGCCCTGGATCAAACAATCGATCTCTACGGACGCGAATTTAGGGTAGTTGGTGTGGTGGAAAATGTATCCTTACTGCGCATCATGCCTTACTCTGATGTCTGGTTACCTATCACCCACTCAAAACAGGATTTCGGCTTACCGAGTTTAGTGGGCGGATTTCCTGGCTGGTATGCCATGTTATTAGCTTCCTCCAAAGCTGATTTATCCACGATCAGACAGGAATTTGACCAGCAAATGAAGATGATTGAATTCCCTGAAGGTCGATTCAATAAGGTAATTACCAGTGCTTCAACCTATGGAGAAGCCATGACCCGGAATATTTTTGAATCAACTGAGGGAGGCGTAGCACCACTCATGAGCATTGCCATCATCCTTATGACTTTATTCCTCCTGTTACCCACCGTAAACCTGGTCAATATTAATATCAGTCGGATTTTAGAAAGGTCCTCTGAAATTGGAGTACGGAAGGCATTTGGAGCTTCATCTCTCACCCTGGTAGGACAATTCGTGGTCGAGAATGTCATCATAACGCTTATTGGTGGTTTTATAAGTTTGCTACTTGCCGTTGTGGTGCTTCACCTGATAAATAGTAGCGGTATGATCGCCCATTTGCATTTGATTATAAACTTAAAGGTCTTCCTGGTCAGCATGGGAATAGCCTTATTCTTTGGCCTACTGTCAGGTGTTTATCCCGCCTATAAAATGTCTCGCCTACACCCTGTTGAAGCCCTGCGAGGAGGTCAAAAATGATCAAACAGATGTTTAAGATGATCTGGAATCGAAAAAGGCAGAACGCTTTAATGACGATTGGAATTGTCATTTCATTCTTCTCTCTTTTTCTGGTGTTCACGACCCTGTTTTATATGCTGAATAATTATTTTAAGCCCCTGGGATTTGAATATGAGGATGTCTGGTATATCAATCCTGGCTGGAGCATTCAGGAGCCGGAAGAAATTCTGGAGACTTTACGACAAGTTGAGTTTGCCCTGGATAGCTACCCGGAAATAGAGTTTCACTCATATTCAAATTGCTATCTCTTTATGCCCGCCGCTACCAGCATGACCCAGTTCATGAATGAGGGTGAGGAAATCACAGTCCATAAGGGATTGGTGGGTGATCACTTTAACCAAGTCCTGGGAATTGACCTCATTGCCGGTCGCTGGTTTGATCGTCAGGATAACGCCAGCCAACGGACCCCTATTATTATTAATAAGCAGACCCAGGAAGAATTTTTTCCGGATCAGGATCCCATCGGAAAATTTCTGGTAGATGATGACGGCGAGGAATTCGCGATCATTGGACAAGTCGGCGAATTCAGGAATAGTGGTGATTTCACAGGTTCCAAAAAGGTCTTTCTAACCAGAGGATCTACCCTGATGGGACCAGACTGGATCGATAGCATGGATGGGATGTTCTCACGCATTCTCTTCAAAGTTAAGCCCGGTTCAACCCGTGAACTCGAGCAGAGAATTCTGACTCATATTACCGGCATTGCCAAGGATTGGACTGTCAAAATGGGTCGTCTAGATGAAGCCCGTGAATCTGCCAATCGTCAGACCATCGTTATCCCCATAATCATGGGTATCATTTGTGCCTTCCTGATCCTCAACGTGGCTTTGGGTTTATTTGGTGTGATCTGGTATAACACCAAACGGCGAACATCGGAGATTGGTCTGAGACGAGCCCTGGGGTCCACAGTGAAACGTATCCATGCACAAATTATTGGTGAAGCTCTGGTATTGGCCACCTTTGGTATCATTATCGGTCTCTTCTTTGCGATCCAATTTCCATTATTGGGTGTTTTGGGATTTATTGGACCCAATATCTATTTATCGGCTACCTTCATCAGTGTTGCTTTGATCTATGTGATCACCTTCCTATGTGCCCTTTATCCAGGAAATCAAGCATCCAGTATTGAACCTGCAATGGCGCTACATGATGATTAGTTATTAACTACCTGTTCTCAATTTGGGTCAATATTGCTAAGGCATTATTGACTAGCTCTCATTAGATTGTGGAGGAATAATGGCAAAAATACTCATTATAGATGATGATCCTGCAATTTGCGCTTCCTTGGCTCTGTTGTTGAAACAGGCTGGTCATGAATCATGTAAGGCTCTGACCCCCCCGGCAGCTCTCAAGATATTGAGCGATGAAGCACTTGATCTGGTCATTATGGATATGAACTATTCCCGGGAGACAAGTGGTTCTGAAGGTTTAAAGTTGCTTGATGATATTCGAAGCATTACACAGACAATCCCTGTGATCTTGATTACCGCCTGGGGAACTATAGATCTGGCCGTCAAGGGAATGCGAGCCGGAGCTTCTGATTTCATAAATAAACCCTGGGATAACAAACAGTTATTACGCTCTCTTCAAACCGCTCTGAATCTGGGAATCCAGTCAAAATTAAGCTCTGGATCCCCCAGTCGGACTGAGCTCGATGAAGTGTATGATTTTGGTGAAATTGTTGGTGAAGACCCCCAGCTCTTAAAACTATTGGAAACTGTTGGTCGTGTAAGTGCCACAGATGCGTCTGCTCTCATATTAGGTGAGAGCGGAACTGGGAAAGAGTTGATTGCGGAAGCCATCCATGCAAACAGCAATCGACGGGATGGACCATTTATCAAAGTGAATCTTGGGGGCATCTCCAGTTCGCTTTTTGAAAGTGAAATGTTTGGGCATAAACGTGGAGCATTTACTGATGCGAAATACGATCGCATCGGACGATTCGAGAAGGCTCATAAGGGAACTATCTTTCTCGATGAAATAGGAGATCTGAATCGCAGTTCCCAGATAAAACTCATGCGGGTGCTTCAGGATTGTAGTTTTGAAGTGCTAGGTTCCAGTCAAACCAAGCGAGTTGATTTCAGAGTGATTGCTGCAACCAACAGAGACCTGGATGCACTGGTTAGCACAGGCGAATTTCGTGAAGATCTGTTCTACAGGATCAACTTGATAACAGTCCATGTCCCGGCGCTCAAGGATAGAAAAGGCGATATACCTAGACTGGCACAATACTATATCGAGAAATTGAAAAGCATATATAATCGACCTGGGCTACAGCTGGATTCGGCTGCAATACCCTGGCTACAGAATTTGAACTGGACTGGCAACGTCAGAGAATTGAAGAATCTGGTCGAGCGGACCGTTCTGGTGAGCTCCAATGATCATCTAAAGGTAAAAGATTTTGCATCACAATTACAGCATAGCCCTCAGGAGCATCGCGATCAAGGACAGTTAGGTACCATTGAAGAAATGGAAATTTCCATGATTCATAAAGCCATGCTGCTCCATGATAAGAATATTAGCAAAGTGGCCGAGTCTTTGGGGCTCAGTCGGGCAGCCCTCTATCGTCGTCTTGAGAAATATGGTCTTGGCGAATGAGTCTCAGGGTCCAATACCTACTTTTCGTATTAATCCTTCACGGCTCATTTTTTCTATTAGCACTCCAATATCTACCTGAAAAACCGTTTTACTTCTTTATGGTGGAAGCAGTTATTCTTGTTTCAATTGGCTTTTCCGTACGACTGTTTCGCTCATTTATAGCTCCACTTGATCTGATCAAAAATGGCATTGAAGCCATAAAGGCCAAGGATTTCAACACCAAGCTCACCCAGGTTGGCCAGCTAGAAATGGATGAGCTCATCGCAGTGTACAATCAAATGATCGAGCAAATGCGTCTAGAACGGGTGAAACAACAGGAACAACAATACTTTCTGGATAAGCTCATTGAGGCTTCACCGGCCGGTATTGTGATTCTTGAATTTGATGGTAAAATCCGTTCCCTGAATCCGATTGCTTCAGGGATATTGGGTGGATCCAATCAAACGTACATTGGCGTTCCGCTTTCCACCCCTGGAGATGATTTTACAGAACAATTGGCTCAACTCAGAACCGGTGAAACGCTGACCCTGGCAAGAAACGATGGACGAACGTATAAATGTCAGAAGTCAGAATTTATTGATCGTGGTTTCCAACGCCAGTTCCTTATTCTCGAGGAACTCACTGAGGAGCTACTCAAACGGGAAAAACAAACATACGGCAAGATCATTCGATTTATGTCCCATGAGATTAGCAATTCTATTGGGGCTATCAATTCGATCCTTAATTCAATGTTAAATTATAAAAATCAATTGGCTGAGGGGGATGCTGATGATTTTGTTGAAGTCATAGATGTGGCCATCAACCGTAACGAACATCTCAATCAATTTATGCAGAATTATGCTGGGATTGTTCGCCTTCCTCCGCCCGCCAAAGAGAAGCATGATCTCCATGAAGTACTACACACTGTGACAAAACTTTTCTCAGTCCAATGTGAGAAACGCCAAATTGATCTAATCTGGGATCTGGATCAGGAGCCCTTGATCTGCGAATTCGATCTGCAGCAGATGGAACAAGCTACGATCAATATCCTCAAGAATGCTTTGGAAGCCATTGGTGAGCAGGGTAGAATCAGCATTAAAACATCAAATAACCCTCAAAAATTGTTAAGTATCCGTGATTCAGGGTCGGGATTTTCGGAATCTGATCGGTCCAATTTATTTACACCCTTTTTCAGCACCAAGAAAAACGGTCAGGGTGTCGGTTTGATGATGATCAGAGATATTTTGATGAATCATGGGTTTGGGTTTTCACTTCAGAGAATAGATCCTCAAACCACTGAGTTTCTTATTGAACTGAAGTAGTATTTCCCAGCTCCAAACACTCCGATAATAAAACCACCGGTCTCTATTTACATCCAATAAAAGAACAGTTTAGAATTCCATGACATGGAGTTGAGTAGATTCCATCTTTGCGGAAGTGCGCTTGGGCATTCGCGATTAGCTGGTCACATCCTGGATATTAGGGATAAAAAAAATCCCCCTGGAAGGAGGATCTTTTCCTATGCAAATATGGTAGTGACCTAGGCTTGGGAATGCTTTTTGGCCCATTTAGCAGTTCTCCAGCGACCAATGCGTTTAGGCCAATCGTAATGACTTTTTTCTTTAAAACCATGTTGCCAGCGGTAGTGCCAGGGATGTTCAGTATCTCTAAACCTTATATCATGCGCATAACCACTACCATCTTCAAGGTTAATGGTTTTACCTACGATGGGTCCACTCAATTCACCCTTTTTTAAAATGATAGTACCTGCTGTATAAATAGCACCATTGATTACATCTTCTTTCTCGTGATTGGCACCTTCAGCTGCGACGTAAAAGTTATTGTCTGGATTGGTAAATACCAGGGCTGGAAGAGCATTGGAGCTATCAACTGGCACAGGAGCGTTAATGTGATTACTATTGGAGAAGAATACAAAGCGTCCGGTAAAGACGAGAGTACAATTGTTAAGTTCCATATCCTTCAATTCAATAAATGAACCAGTAAAAATATGGATTCCCTCTGCAAATGCTTCATCATCTTCGTGTTCACTATCTCCATCCCAGCGCTTGAACCAATTGCTATGAACGGCTACTGCATTATCTGTAAAGTAGTCGAGATCTACTTCAGGCATAAAGGTAAAGAAGCGGCTACTATTTTCTTCAGCGATGTCTGTGTCAAAGTTGTTTGTGTTGATGGTTGCATCAGAAGCAAGGGCTCTATCAAAATGGGTGTCTTCGGAAAGATCCAACAATACCTCGGACTCCATGTTAAAATTGTCAATTCCTACAGAGAGAATATTTAACTGGGAGTCCCAATTGATAGTGGTTCCACCTGAACTATAATTAACTATAGAATCTACACCGGTATTGATGCGCCATAACGCCTCATTGATTTTGGATTCCATTTCATATTGGAGTTTAATATTTTGGACGGTTTCCATGGAAGTCGAGCTGGACAGGTAGGAGACATTTAAGACAGCTACACCTGTGAATGAGAAAATTACGAAAACCATTAAAACTGCTACTAACATTATGCACTCTCCTTTTGCGGTTGCGTCTTGGACTATGTTACGAACGGAGAGATTCTCAGGTATTAGGGGAATCCTAATTTTGGCGGGGGATTTCCCCCATTTTTAAATAGTTTTGCAAATGCAAGGGCATATCCACCAGAAAATGGGGAATTATATTGCAAATGGGGGATATGCCCCGACATATGCAGGAAGGATTGAGTCGTGCAGAAAACTGGATTGTCACAGAATTCGAGTTTTGTGTTGAAATAATGGGGAGGCGATCCTCGGTGAGTGGACACATATAAAGGATAGATTCGCAATCCCTGATTATGATGGTCTCTACCTGTAAGGAAAATTCCATAAGCTCGAATTCAGGAGGCTTTGATTTTTTTGGTGATCGTTTGTTCAGATTCGTTCATTTGAAATTCCACCAACTTTTAGTTTTGTCCTGGTAGCCATATCTATATCTCCCAGTGCATTTTTACCTTGAACTATATTAGAACTAAAGATGATTATAGGCATAAGGGGATACCTACATATTGAATCAAAAACCCCTAGTACAATGAATGCAATATGGAAAGCTTAACTATTGGTGTATCTGAGGATTACAGCATGAATTAGCTAAAGGGAGCTATTCTGAGTACTGAGGATCAGTATCAAATTGCCTTCAGAGAAGACAGTGGATATGGAAAATTAGGAAATGATCAAACAAAAAACAGTTTGATGACCAACACGATAGTTGAAAGAAGTGCCCCGATGGCCAGTGACAAGTAACTGAATCTGAGAAGTTCATACTTCTTTTGGAGGACCACTCCAATTTGATACAAATCCTGCACCATCAAACGACGTGCAGCCTCGTTATTGTTAACAGTATCCATCATATAGTCCGTATACTCAGCCTGGGTGAAGGAGGCAAAAAATCCAAAAAATAATGGATTGGGCATTTGGGAGGGTTGGGTATAGATATGACCACGCTTGAAACGTGGTAAAACTACCATGATTGCCAGGAAAAATGATACAAACACAGTCAGGGCGAGGGCAGTGATTGGGAAAAAGTACATATCATCCATGAATTCTGCCGAGAATATCTGTGATTGAATAACTGAAAAGAATATCAAGGCAAACCCGATGATGATATTGGCCTTTTGATCAGCGATCATACTCAAAGTAACCTGATGTTGTTGCGCGGTTCGCAGAGTGTGAATGATGTCCTGCTGGTTACCTGGATCTATTTCGACAGGACTCTCGATATCTGTTACTTCAGTCATTGCATAGTATTCCTATTTTTTTCATGTTGCACTTCCATAATAAGCTATACAATACATGATAAAAATAGGTAATCGTGCTGAGCTGTAAATGATTGATGGGGAAATATACTGATTAATGGAGACAAAAAATTTCGTTCGGTTACCCTGATTGCTGTTTATTTTAAGCCATTGTGATATAAAAGATGCTTTGCTTTGAAATTGAGCAACCCTAAATAATATCCTGGATTCTACGATGTGTTTCGGTCTTCTAAGAAAGGTTATAAATTATGAATGCGATAGCGAAAACTACAACTCTCCGTACAAGTTTTTTATCTACGATTATCTTCACTCTGATATTCTCGGCTACATCTGCCTCTGAAGGTGGTCCAAGGTATGACTATCGCATTGATTTAAACGCCATTGAGAAGAGTCGCTTCCAGGTCGAATTGTTTTGTGAAGATTTTGGTCAGGATACGCTGATATATCACTTCCCCTGGATGATTCCTGGGACCTATGCTGAAGCCAATTATGGCAAATATATTCATAAATTGGCTGCGTACGATCAAGATGGTGAAGCACTCAAGGTTAAAAAGCACGGCAAAAATACGTTTGTAATCACCTCGGCTGGTAATATCAAATCCATCAAATATTGGGTAAGTGCCTCCTGGGATAGCAAGAACCCCTGGACCATTTGGCCCATGGCCGGTACAGGTATTATTGAAGACCGGGTGTTTGCCATCAATGCCGGGGGCGTATTTGGATATTTTACTGGTCAGGAAGAGCAAGCTGTAGATATGCTATACGTTTATCCAGAACATCTTTATGCCATGACCGTCCTTGAACAGGATTCTAAGTCAGCTGGAGAGGTATCAATATCAGCCCTGGACTATCATGAACTCATTGATAGTCCCATTCTCTTTGGGAGACCTGATACTTCAAGCTTTAATATCCATAGCACGGACGTCATGGTTGGTTTTGCTCATGAAACTGATGATACAGAACGAGCAGCAGATATTACAAAATCTCTTGATGCATCCATGGCAGCCATTGGATCATATATTGACACCCTTCCAGCTGAGGATTACGCCTATCTTATTTATTACGCAAATGAATATGGCTTGGGCAAAATCCTGGATAATCAGAGATTTTTAATTCTTAAAGGTCTCATATATGTGATTCGCAATGGCCTCCCTATAGGCGGTGCCCTGGAGCACAACAAATCATCATTTTATTACCTCCCTGACCCGGGACCAGGCTATACTGAACGTATATCTGAGACAATTGAAGATATTGCGATCCACGAGTTCATGCACATTCTCACCCCTCTGAATCTCCGTAGTCAACATATCCATAATTGGGATTACAACCAGCCCATCATGTCAAAACATTTATGGCTATATGAGGGTGTGACCGAGTATATGTCTCTGATTATCCAGGCCAATGGAGGGATGCTCACACCAAAGGATTTTGTCTGCAATAAATTGAAACGAAAAATACGTAGTGGTGAAAAATTCCCCTTCGAAGAAATGAGCTTTACGGAGATGTCTGCAAACGTATTGGATAAACCGTATAAGAAAAATTACACTCAAGTTTATCAGCGCGGTGCAGTTATGGGAATGCTGTTGGACATTGAGATTATTCGGCTTACCGAAGGGAGGAAAAGACTCATTGATGTGATGTACGAGCTCATTGAAGAGTATGGTCCCGGAAAACCCATGGATGAAGAGATGGTGTTTGACCTTTTTACTAAGAAAGTACATCCTGACCTTAGAGACTTTTTTAGTAAATATGTAGAGGGTCGTGAACCCTTGCCCTATGCTGAAATTCTTGATTATGTCGGTGTCCTCTATGAAGCAGACGTTACCACGACGGTTCCTCGTCATCCCATAAAGGATAATGGCGGTAAGTATTCAAGCATTTCTTTGGGTGGTAATCTCAATATCAAAAAAATAGGTAAGGAAAACGAAATTGGGCTTCAGGCCGGCGATAAGGTTGATCCATCCATCTACCTCGATACCTATTTTGATGATTTTGGATATCCACTTCCTGAGGGGATGCTAGTCTCCTTTGAGGTCGAGAGGGATGCCTCGACTATTACCCTTTCAGATAAGATCACATACAAGGAGGATGAGATTCCCTATCAGCTAAAGATTATGAAGGAGATGACCCCGGAGCAGTCCAAGTACTTCAATATTTGGCTGGGGTTTGAAGATCCCATCGGGAAAAAGAGGTATTGAGTGTATGTAGGATTTTCACACGGAGGAAAGCACCCAGAATTTCTTTTTGAACGTATTGGCTTATCTCCATATGTGACAATTATGTAGGCTTGCCTCCAATAGGGGAACTTCTAAATTCGATTTCAGTAGTAGAGGAGCTACCAAACAAGGTGCATCTAGAAACAAAAGAACATTGGAACCATGCCTATTCAAAAAGCGATACCACCAAACTTGGATGGTACGAAGCAATACCCCAAGCTTCGCTTGAGCTAATAGCAAGGTGTCAGATTTCACAAACTGAGTCAATCCTGGATGTTGGCAGTGGCACAACCAATCTCATTTCAGAACTGATAGCACTTGGCTATACAAACCTATTTGCACTCGATATTAGCCCCCTTGCATTGATGAAGGCCAAGAGTTTACTGCACAAAGATCAAGCTGGTATGGTTAAATGGATTGAGGCTGATGTTACCCAGACCGCCGAGATGGATATGCTTCCTGAAGTTTCAATATGGCATGATCGAGCACTTTTTCATTTCCTCACAACTGACGATCAACGTAACGCATACCACATTTTGATGCAAAAAAAAGTCAAGAGGGAGGGGCATGTCATATTAGCAACGTTTGCTCCCGATGGTGCTAGCAAATGTAGTGGTCTCGATGTTCGGCGGTATTCTTCTGAACAACAAAAAAAATTCATGGGACACGAATTTGAATTGGTTGAAACTTCTAACATTACATCCCACACACCCTCCGGCGCATTAAGACCCTATGTTTATTCACATTTTATAAAAATGTAACAGGGGGATATCATCTATGATTAAACTGATTCAATTAATCATCATAATATTTATGTCAGTTCTAGCTTCAAAGGGGCAGCAACTTCATGCTCAATCACTTACCATTTTTTATGGTGATAATAAAACCATTCAAGATTGCAGAGTAATTAGTGTCTCAGAATTTGATGTTACTGTGGAATACGTGCCCTTTCTGCCAGGAGTCCATACCAGGAGGAGTTTGAGCCTGGCAGAGATTACCGGGATTCGCGAATTCAGCAGAGCGAATAGATACTCACCCTGCCTCGTTGTGTTAGGGAGTTTCATTGGAATTAAGTTTTTTTTCAAGGGTCGCGGCTCCATTGACGAGATGACATGGAGTGAGAGATTAGCCACCTGGCTTGACACTCCCTTGAATTTTATCACCACCATCAGTGTTGGAGGGGCAGTGGGATATTTGGCCGGACATTATCTGCTGGGTGGGAATCGCGAGCTCATCGTCCTTGAAAAATCATCTAATTCTGAGAAGCAGAGCATTCTCGCAGAGTATATCGATTTACCCTAACGGTCATTACGTTGGGTTGATATAAATCATCACCCTTCCAGGAACCGGTTATGAATCAATGCTATTATTATGTATGAGCAATATTTTGCTGTATATTAATTTGCTTAATGCTAGAAATAATTTTAAAGTGTAGCTATGAATGATCAAGTGAATAACTCAACGGTTTCAGGTGATATTGACCCGCTATTCCTCCGCCGCTTACAGGAACTGGGAGGATCGAAGCTGGCCAACGAGCTTGTAGGTATGTATTTGACCAGAGGATAACAACTTCTGGTCAGCATTTCTGAAGGAATAGATGGTCACGATTTCTCGACTATAAAAAATGCAGCCCATTCTCTTATATCAAGCGCTGGAAATCTGGGTGGGAAGAAGGTTTCTAGTATCTCAAAGTTAATTGAAGCCGCTGCTATTGAAGAGCAATTAGACAGCATGCCTGATCTCCTTTCAGATCTGTCAACAGCTCAAGCGGTCTTTCAGCAATATTTAAGTGGAGCTTTAGAAGATTTATGAGACGCATAGCTATCGTAGAGGACAATCCTGATAATCTCATGCTGGCAGAAGCTATACTTGGTTCGCTATATGAGATTGTGAGTTATGAAAATGGGATAGATGCCTTGGCTGGATTACCTGAAGCAAATGTTGAGCTCGTGTTGCTTGATATTTCGCTTCCGCGGATGGATGGGGTTGCTGTTCTCGAGTCGATGCGTATTGATGAAAAATTAAAACATTTACCTGTCATCGCTCTCACGGCCCACGCCATGGTCGGTGATAGAGAGAAGTATATGGGAAAGGGTTTTGATGAATACTTCACCAAGCCCATAGTAGATTTTAATGCGCTTATCGAATTAGTTGAACAGATGATTGATCAGGTCCACTAATTGTAAGCGTATATCTCCGATTCCAACTCACAGAAATAAATACTAATGTCAATTACTCCCACTATTTTGGTTTAATCAATTCTAAGTGACTATTGGCGTCTAAACTGAGGATCCTTATGAAAACAATATTCTGGAAACCCATATTTCTACTAAGCCTTCTAAATCTGATTTCCTTGCCTGCCTATGGCTGGGAAATACACACGCTTATCGCTCAGCCTGTATTCTCTTCCATGGAGGAAATAGCGTCCGCGGAGGATGTCGTCGTGACGAGCCTGGAGGAATTTCTCATATTAGCTGAGCTGCACCTTGAAGAGACACTTAGGGCTGAGGAGGCGTGGGCGATAGAAAATTTAGATTTTTACGCAGCTCTACCTGATTCTCTTACTTTTCAGGCAAATAATGACCAGGAAACTGTCCGTCAAAGATTTACTAACGCCATTCGAATCAATCCTGAAGCGAAATTAATCTCATATCTACAGCTGCTGCCCGGTAGCGATGCTGGTTCTCATCCCACCCTGGCTCCTGAGGATGTAACTCCTCTAAAGGGGAATAGTGGTTTTTATAATGTCTTGTTTGTTGAATTAACACCTGGTGAAAAAATCGATCCCCTCAGCGTACTGGTTTCTGCCAACCATGAACCTGACCTGGGTTTGGACATCGGGCTTTTTGAAGACAATAATACGGAATGGGGCCAGAGTTACGGATTAGGAACGCAGCCGTTTGGAGATGCAAAACTTGAATACGGTTCTCAAGCTCCTATTCATATGGGACTTTATCATGAAGCGGCCTTGATCTATATGGTCGCACCTTTTATTAAAAAATGTTACCCAGAATATAGAATCCATTTATACAAGACACTCTCTGAGTTAGCCTTCAGCCTGGGGCATGATTACTGGGGTTGGCGCTTTATGGGGTGGGGATTGCACTATCTTGCTGATCTGACACAACCCTACCATGCCCAGGCACTACCTGGTGTTGGGACCTTTAAAATGATTTTAATGAATGTCATGGACATGATGGGCCGAAGTCGAATGAAAGATGAGGCGATTCAATTGGTCTCAAACAGACACATGGCAATTGAACTTTTGGAAAGACAGCTCCTTGAGCGGGCTTATATGGAGAATGATTCGGATTATTTACATTTCCAAACCTTGTCTTCAAAAAGAGTAATCCCTCATTATATGGATATGATACCGCGTGAAATTATTACCAAAAATTCATATTCCAGGGCCAGGAAGCTGGACAAAATAATAGCTAAGAATTTCCCCGAACAATTGGTATCTGATCCCAATTACCAATTGAGGGATTTTGCAGGTAAAAATGAATTATTGGATGTACTTAATAATTCTGGCAATCCAGAGGCACTTCAGAATCTGGAGCTGGAACTCAATGATATCCTGACAGAGTTTTCCATCTATGGACGTAGCTATGCACAGAGTATTCTTTCGAAGACTCCTTGAGGTTATCTTACACCTGAATAACTGATTCTGAGCTTATTTTCTATTCAATTTCGCTAAAGGACGAGATGATCGTGGAATTATACCATTGTCAGGTCTTGCTCGACGCCTGATCCTGACCGAAATAACCATGACACGTTAGCGTGAATCCAAAAGCCTAGCGTAACCACTCCCCAAAAAATAATATATTCGATTCTAGGAACATCCGACCTGCCGGAAGATATATCATATATATATAGATTCTAATCAATTTGATGCTTTTTAATGCTCAAAAACGATTCTACATAGACGTATATATACCTGTTAATATTAGATATATGTATGCTTTAATAGAACTGGCATATCGATTGACATAATACGTCACATAATGCTCATAGACAGAACTAACTATGCATTCATTTACACGTGTTTGGATCATGATGATCCAGCAAGCATGATATCTGTGAGAGCCAGGGAATTTTGATCTCATTAAACCACATGACACCAGAACACACACACATAGGGGCCTATTATGAAATACACTATATTATTTCTTAGCATTTTTGCAGGATTGTTCGGCTATGACGAGCTTTATGATCCAAACAATTATCGAGAGCGTGAAGTCAAAGCTGTCAGAGTTTCTGAGCCACTTGTTATAGACGGTCGTTTGGACGAGGCTCTGTATCTTGGTACCAGCTATTCAAACTTTATTCAATACGAACCTTTTAATGGTGCCAAAGCTTCACAGAAAACTGATTTGTGGATAGCTTACGATGATGTAGCCATCTATGTGGGAGCCCGTATGTGGGATACTCGCCCTGATTCTGTTGTTGGAAGAATTGGACGCCGGGATGCCTATCTCAATTCAGATATTTTTGAAGTCATAATTGATTCATATCATGATAAACGATCAGGGTTTTCATTTCAGATTAATCCGGCTGGATCCATGAGAGATGAAGTGTATTTCAACGATAGTTGGACCGATGATTCCTGGGATGGAATATGGGAAGGCAAAACCACTATTGACGATAAGGGTTGGACTGCAGAAATGCGAATACCTCTTTCTCAATTAAGATTTAGTGAAAAAGATGAGTATGTATGGGGCATCCTTCCCACACGATATATCCAGCGCGCAGGTGAATGGGACTACTATACTTATTTTCCGTTAAATGAAAGCGGAGCGATGAGCCGTACCGCTGACCTGACTCAAATTCGAAATATTCACCCCCCCAAACGCAGAGAATTTCTGCCCTATGTGACTTCCAGTGCCAGCAATCTACCCACACTCAAGGATAATACCTTTATCGATGGGAAAGATCGGCATCTAGGTATTGGTGCTGATATGAAACTGGGGATTGGTGCTAATTTAACTGTAAATGCTACTATCAATCCTGATTTTGGCCAAGTTGAAGCTGATCCTTCTTCAATCAACCTTAGCGATCATGAAACATACTATTCTGAAAAGCGACCATTTTTCCTTGAGGGCCGTAGTATATTCAATTTCGGTAACGGGGGTCCTACCAACAACATTGGAATAAATTTTGGTGAACCCAGGTTTTTTTATAGTCGCCGAATAGGACGACCACCTCAGGGACACAAATATTCAATTGATTCTGATTCATTGGATCAACCATCCAATACAAAGATTCTCGGAGCAGCAAAGATTAGTGGCAAGGTAGGTGACAATTGGTCAGTGGGTGGATTAACTGCGCTGACAAATCGAGAGTATGCTCATTATTATGAAAATAGTAAAATCATAGATGAGCAGGTTGAACCATACACATCATACAATGTCCTACGCTCCTTAAAAGAATTTGATGATGGGCGATATGGTTTGGGATTTATGGGTACCTACACCCATCGTATTATGAATGGTGTTGAACTTCTTGGTGATTTTGATGATCAGCACAAGTCAGCTGAACTTCTGTCTGAAAAAGGACTTGGACTTGGTATTGATGGCTGGGCTTTTCTCGGTAAAAATCAAAATTGGGCCCTTGGAGGTTGGGGAGGATTCTCAGAGGTCAATGGCACAGAATCAAGGATATTTGATCTTCAAAGGAACTCCAGTCACTATTTTCAACGACCAGATGCTGCCCATGTGAAGCTTGACACAAACTCGACATCACTATCCGGTCACGCAGGAAGAATTAAACTCAACAAAGAGGGCGGGACCGTCACATTTAATGCAGCTCTCGGATGGATATCCCCTGGTTTTGAATCCAATGATCTTGGTCTGACAGGTTCAACAGATGTGATTAACAAACATATTATGTTAGGCTACCGCTGGTTAGAACGAGGACAATATATCCGGTCAGCCAATGCAAGTTTAATTTATGCCAATAATCATGATTTTGACTGGGTTAAAACCTCTGACGTGTTCTTTGGTATGGGACAAATTCGGTTTGTTAATTTTTGGAATATCCATGCAGATGGGGGATATGCCCTTGAGAATTTGAGCAATACCAATTTAAGGGGTGGTCCAAGAGTTTTAGTACCAGGAGAAGCCTTTTTTAGCGCAAATCTTAGTTCTGATTACAGAAAAAATTTATCATTCGATTGGTCATATAATTATGGATCTGAAGATGATGGTGGTCATGAAACTGGTTTATCTATGCATGTTAATATGAAGCTGGGAGACAGACTCAACCTATCGTTTGGACCTGCTATTTCCTGGGAGACAGCAATGGCTCAATACATTAAAACTATTGATGATCCAGCCAATACGCAAATGTTCGGTAAACGTTACGTTTTCTCACAGCTGGACCAGACGATCACCTCAGCAGATATCCGTATTGATTTTCCGATCACCCCACAATTTACGGTGGAAGGCTATTTTCAGCCATTTTTTGCAGTGGGTGACTACTCAGGTTTCAAGGAATACAAGCGTCCTGAATCCAATGAGTTCCTGGTCTATGGTGAAGAGGGATCAACCATTGATGAAAACTTTGTCATTGATCCAACCGGGGGCAGTGATGACGATGCCTTCACACTGTATAATCCTGATTTTAATTACAAATCTTTGGTTGGAACCCTGGTGCTTCGCTGGGAGTTTTCACCAGGTTCTACCATGTTTTTTGTTTGGACGCACAACGGATCAAATTTTGAGAATCAAGGAGTCTTTGATTTTACACAAGATTTCGATACACTTTTAAAGTCTGAAGCAGATGATATTTTTGCTTTAAAACTGTCTTATTGGTTTGGGCAATAACCCTGCTCTGAAAGACCTTTAGGAATACGATAGAGGGGCCAGCTTTGCTGGCCTCTTACTTTTTATCATTCCCTGTGGATATGGTGGTTCATCTCTACATCTTTATAATGGGGTGAAAATTTAAAAAAGTAAAATTGGGGTCCCATTAGAACAGGAACGGGAGCTCCTTGAGATTTATTCACCCTATAGTTCGAATGTTTACCAATATGAAACGCTGACAGTCCTGGAAATACTCAACCCTGAGAGCCTTGAGCATCCGCTCATGCACCTGGATGAAACCATAGAAATAATGGAAACCAGACATCAGAGTCGTCGGAATATCAAGGTTTCCTATCCAGGGGAATATGCCGCAAGCACATTTCAATCTGATCTAATGCAAGGGGGCAAAATCCTTATATGAAAGTTTTTTAATGTTGAGGACAGTATAGCACAAAAAATATCATGATTTGCTAAAGTATTGATAATTGTGTAGTAATGAAAGGATGCTAATCTGAGCGTATAAATTGAAGAGAGTTGGTCACAATGACTACCGTGTTGCAATTAGAGACCCTCTCCATATATTTCATTGTTTAAGTATATTTTTCTAAATCAGGTGGTGTTTTACTAAGGCACATATTGTGTTTTAACCATTGTGGTGGCATTCTTTTTGCGAGATTCTACTGCACGTCTTACCGCCCTGAATTACAATTTTGATAGATTTTTCTCAGATACACTATTTATACCCACCTCAATATTCATCAAAGTGGTTTACATGACTTGATTTGGTGGGTTTTTTTAGAATAAATAGTTGCGCATAATGACTATTATTATCATCAAGATATTCCAATATATAGGAATGCTTTGATGTAATTTCTCAAACGTAAGAAGAATTGTAACAAGAATATAAGTTAACATGGAGGAAAAAAATGAGTAAAAGAATCAACTTGTTCGCTGTCCTGGTTTTGGCCCTGATGGTGATGTTTACAGTTAGTTGTGAAGGCCCTGCTGGCGAAGCTGGTATCAATGGTACTGATGGTGCCGATGGTGCTGACGGTGCTGATGGAGCTGATGGCAATGTCTCTTGCCTAACCTGTCACAGCACAGACGGTATGGATGCCATTGATGGATTATTTGCCCTGTCAGGTCATTCTGCTGGTAACTATGTCGGTTATGCTGGTAGTCGTGGAAGTTGTTCCCGCTGTCATTCAAGTGAAGGTTTTATGGATTTCATCGCTGGTTATGATGGCGAAGATATTCCTTATCCTTCAGCTTGGTCTTGTGGCACCTGTCACGGAAGTCACTCAAGCCTTGAAGAAGGAATCAGTGCACCATTGCAGACAACAGCTGCCGTAACAATCATTGAAGATGAAACAACAGTGATTGATTTTGATGGTCCTTCCAACCTGTGTGCAAATTGTCACCAGTCAAGAAGAGGCTATGCCTACTATGCAGCACTAGACTCTGTCAAAATTGATGATGTCATGACTGCGGTTGGTGCAGGCAATGTTGGTATCAATAGTTCACATGCTGGTCCTCATCATGGTCCACAAGCAAATACACTTAGTGGTTTGGGTGGATACGGTACAAGCTCAACTGGCTCTCACTTGAGCGCAGGTTGTGTTGGATGCCATATGGGTGATGCTACCACAACAGAGGGTGGACACTCCTTTATTCCTAATCTGGACAATTGTACTGCTGCCTGTCATTCATCAGTAACCGATATTGCTACATTCATGGCTGAGAAACAAGCCGCAGTTAGCACTCGTCTTGACGCAATTGCTGCTGCATTAGTTACTGCCGGTGCTTTGAGTGGAGATGCAACAGATGGTTATCATCCACATGTAAGTATTGTGACAGAAGCACAGTTTAAAGCATTCTGGAACTATATGGTGGTTTATGAAGACCATAGCCATGGTGTTCACAACCCTGGTTATTTCAACACGCTATTGACTACTGCTGAAGCCAATCTTGGCCTATAATCTTTAGTTAATTAAGATTCACAAAAGAGGCCACCCATTGGGTGGCCTCTTTTTTTTATCAAGCTTATTCCATTCCCAATAGGCAATCGGACATTGAGATGCCCTGTCGAGGTGTAGACTAATCACATGTCCTTCCCTTCATAACACCTCTGGCTTCGAGGGCCTCAGCCACCGGTGCTGTAGCTGGACATTGAGCTTGTCGCAATGTCCTGATATATACAACACCCTTCGCTTTGACCAACTCAGCAGTAGCGATATCGGTATCGGACATTGAGCTCGTCGAAGTGTTTTAATAAGGGATTAGAGGTTTCGACAAGCTCAACCTCCGGTCACGAGGGCATTGAGTCCATCGAAGTGTCCTGATTTGCCAGAGTATTATGGTTTCGAGATCCTCAACTGCCGGTGCTGTAGCTGGACATTGAGCTTGTCGAAATGTCCAGACCTAACCAACATCCTTGGCTTCGACAGGTTCAGCCGTCGAGAGGGGTTCAGTTTCGGGATAAAAAAACAGCTGATCGAAACCAGCTGCTTTTAATAAGTCATGTAAAATGAGTTTAGGTGAAAATAATGGATGCTCCAGCTGAACGTTCATAGAACTCACCTACAGTTAAGACAGATGATACCTGATCACAGAGATCATCCTTGGTCAGCTTGAACATGTCCATAGCCAGCTTACAGGCGAAGACTTCTCCACCAGCATCTGTAAACATTTCCAGGAATTCAGGTATGGTAGGTATATCCAGATTCTCCATCTCATTTTTCATCATCCAGGTGGCAAAATTAGATACGCCTGGAATGGCTCCTAATAGTGTGGGAAAGGGCATTGTGATAGGCATTTTCAACATGGGCATAGCCATATTCATGGCTGGATTCCCCACCGTGGCTACTTTCAATGAGTTCTGGGTCTTTTTAATCAATGCTCCCAGACCAAAGAATGTAAAAAAGATAGAGGCTTCCATGCCTTCCATACGAGCGCCATTACCCATCACGAGAGCGGGATAGACGTCCACCAGAGAACCCTTGGAGACGATTAGAGAAACTTTTTTGATTGGTTCAGGTTGTTCACTCATCATGTCACTCCTTTAGATACAGCCCTGGGGTTTTCCCAGACCGGCGATTTTTGCAGCCTTCTTCGCTGGACCACCAGGGAAAAGGGCATACAGTTCCTTGGTTGGAACAATATTCAGTTTATTCATTTTGCGAATTGAAGGTGCAGTACCATTCTCTTCAAATTCTTTGCGCATAAAATTGAGGACTTCTACATGACGATCAGTCAATGGATCAATACCCTCTTCTATGGCGATGGCTGCTGCCAGGTCAAGGTTCCAGACCGTGTGATCGGTGAGGAATCCCTCAGCGTCGACATCGACAGTCGTTCCGGCAAGTTCTTTTGTAGTCATTATATTTATCTCCTTTGATAGATTTAAGATTCTTGGTCAGATATATTTTTCAAAAATGCTATTATAAAACCCAAACCCCGCTTCATCTCAGGTGTGTTGAGCTCTCTCATAGCTTTCCAGATTGAGACCTCCTGGATATCATCCACATTCATTTTATCAAATATGGTGATCCCGTTTTTAATAGCTCCCATCATCTGAGGTTGGGTAATGGATTTAAGGGTTTCCAGGATGGGTACTATATTGTCAGCCAGTAGCTTGACATCTTCACCTGAAAAATGTTCAACCACATTGTCACTGATATGTATAGCCTCACTGGCAAATTCAAAGTATTTCGCCCGATCCAGCTTATCCAGGCCATCAAGTGTATCTCCAAAGAGTTCCTTGCCAATAGGCTTGAAATCTTCAAAGAAGTCCAGGGCACTTTCAAGCTTGCTAATCACCTCGGTGATGTTGTTGGTGTTTCTCAGGATGAGTTTGACAAGATGCAGGAAGTCACCAGTCCTAACGAAGGGAGCAATGTCCTCAAATTCTTCGATGGCACCAGCAAAGAGATCCTTGGCTACACGAGTTAGATCATCTTTAAGATCCTCCATCTCCTGGCGCTGCTGTTTGACCAGAGCCAGTTCTGCAGTAATTCCATCCAGGGTGGCCTGGATTTCAGCAAGCTGTCCAGAAATGTCACTGCCACTCATGTCAGGCTCGCTTTCCGGCCATGAGCATGTGTGATTCGATGGGAAGTTCAGCTCCCTTGAGTAGCAGATTCCAGTACATCCAACGAAACATCATTTTGCCATAGTGATTCATACGGGTTTCCTCCAGAAGAGAGAATGGGCCAACACCGGGAAGTGGAAACTTGCCAGGCAGGGGCTCGGTATCATAGTTGAAGTCGATGAGTATACCCTTGCCAAAACCTGACTCGATATAGCAATTTGCATGACCATCAAATTGACCCTTTAGGGGTCTACCATCTATATAACTTAAAAGATTATCCTGGAGGATATCTGCCTGGAAGTGAGCCACTGATCCCGCTTTAGAGCTGGGCAGATTGGTGGCGTCACCGATGACAAAAATATTATCATTTGCTTTGGATTGGAGGGTGAAATTATCGGTGGGAATGAAGTTCAATTCATCTCCCAAACCTGATCTGGCAATAAGTTCATCACCCATATTGGTGGGTATGGTCACCAACAGATCATAATCAATTGATGTCTCATCCCAGGAAACCAGTTTATTATTTTCCCAATCCACTCGACCAGTGCTGAATTCTGGCGTAAGGCTAATGTTCTTCTTATTCAGAAAGTCACCAAAAACTTTCGAGGCCTTAGGCTTAGTGAAGGCGCCTGGGAGAGGTGTGACAAATTCAATGTCAACTTTATCCCGGATTCCTTGTTCCGTGAACCACCAGTCTGCCAGAAAAGCAAATTCGAGGGGTGCCACGGGACATTTGATGGGCATCTCAACGATATTGAGAACCATCTTGCCACCTTCCCAGTATTTCAGGAACTGCTGCAAAGCCACAGCCCCTTCAACAGTGTAAAAATCAAAAATATTTTTGTGCCAGCCACCTTCCTGCATGCCTTCAGTCTCAGCAGGATTGATCTTGGTGCCAGTTGCTACGAGCAGGATGTCATAGGACAGGACCTTACCACCATCAAGAATAACCTGGTTTTTGTCAGCTTCGATAAGATCAATTTTGGAAAATATGACATTGACACCTGGAGGGAAAAAATCTCGTTTGGGTTTGATGACATCACGTCGGTTATAAATTCCGAAAGGAATAAACAAAAACCCGGGCTGGTAATAATGGGTTTCATATTGATCAACGATCGTAATATCCCATTCTTCTTTATCCAGAGCGGATTCCATTTTATTGAGCATCATTGTGCCAGCTGTACCAGCTCCAAGGATTAGTAGTTTCTTCATGTTTTACGCTCCAGTTTTGTTGAGAGTGAGAACATGAACTGAAGTTCTGTAATACAGAGATTATACATCAGTTCACTCATTCTATTTCACGGTTGGTATGATTAATATTCAGTATCATATGATGCTGAAAATAATTTACAAATGTTATACCAAACTAATGCATGAAGTATAAAGGTTGATGCTCGTAAAGTACTGAATTCTAAAGGTTTGTTGACCCATGTCTTCGTCTGACCTGTTTGAATTGAGCTGGCCAGACAGGACTGCTGGACTCAATCAATCATGAGTATTAATTGTGGACATAAATTCAATAATAATAACTAAATATGGGTCTGTCAAAGTGATGCTGTGTTATTCAATCCAGGAGTCACAGCCAGGGCAAACAGTCACTATTAAAGGAGGAAATCAGATCACAGATATATCGGGTAAATCTGCTCTAATCAGCAGACATTAAAAGACTTTCATCTTTGCTGGATAACTGTCTGATTGGCGAGTTTCTCCTAAGTGTGCGAGTTTCTCCACATCAACAATCCAGCACTGGCATAGCTCAATAGACCAACTATCAGCCCCATCGAATATCCCCAACTAATCACCATGAGAATGGTGACCGTTGAACCCAGGACGGATGCCGCACCGTTCACTGCAAAACTCCAGTCCACCAGGGGTCCAACATGTCTGACACCCTTTGGAAAAGGCATCCCCATGAAGAAACCCAGCGGACTTACCAGAACAATAGTTGCGACAATCCGTAGGACTTGATCAAAATTGCCAAACAGAAAAACAAAGTACTTGAATAGTACTATATCGATGAAAAGCCATGATATGATTGCGAAGAAAACCATTTTGGACTCAAAGGTCGAGGAGTAGCGACTCCCAATGCCTGAACTGATTAGCAGGGTCATGAGAATTGCGGCCACACTATACACTGACGGGCCTACTAATAGGGTAAATTGCTGCATAAGGATCAGCTCTACTGACATATAGGCAAATCCAATGATGGCAAAATAGGCGTAGTGATTGAGGGACAAGCCTGGTCCTTTTTTTAAATAAGGGATGAGTGTAATGGGAAAGATGAGCACCAGGACGACCAGGATGATAATTACCACAATCATTTTAGTCAGTGGGAAGCCTCTGAATTCATAGGGCAGCAATCTCGCATCTTTATCAAATCTCAGATTTTTCCACAATCCCATTTGAGCGGCAAAGGGTCGATTATCATTATTGGGTGAAATATCAATAGCTAGAGAATCGGACACCTGTTCCCAACCCTGATCCAAAATTCTCTGGTAAATATTATCTCGGAGTGAATCCACAGCTGGATAGACAAGATGGACATCGTCATAGTTTTCACTGGTGATATCTCGTAAAGCGACCTGCAAGAAATCAGTCTCAAGGGGTTTTTTTGACAACAAGAGAACTTTCCGACGCATTTTGGGCAAATTGTATACAGCAAGATGGGCTTTTGGTTGCTCAATCCCCAGATTATCCAGTGCCAGAAGCGCCTCGCTCACCAGTCGAGGCATATAGAATTGATGTTCCATCATGAGGTATCCAGAATCGGATAGAGCGGTCCAGTAGTCCTGAAATGCTTCCGTGGTAAACAGGTAATTTTCAGCCAGAGCAAAGGACCCCGATGCCAGGGCAGCAAAAGTATTTGAGCTCAATGAATAGATCACATCAAAACGAGAATCATGCCGACGAATAAATGCCCGTGCATCTTCGGAAACGACAGTCACTCTTGGATCCCTATAAAAGTGACCTGTGTACGCGGGCAATGTCACCAGATCAGAAGAAAGGGTATCAGTATAGGAGCTCAGATAGCCCTGAGGATCTCCTTCAGTAAGCATTTTATTAAACCATGGGTTGACCTCCACGGCATGAACTTCAGCAGCGCCCTCGACCAGTGCCTGGATGACATCTGCACCGCCTCCAGCTCCCAGAGAGAGAAATCTGCAGGATTCGAACTGTCGAATTAAATCACCAGCAGGAATACCCCACAGATCTTCTGATGCGCTATCTGGTAAAGTATAATCTCCATCAAAGCCGTAGACAGGTGTATTGGCTGCATTGTCTATCACCATGCCTCGGGCTTCATCGCCAGGGTAGGCAAACATTTTGATTTGTGCCATGGCATCCCAGTGTTGGTAGATGCTGGGCAAGCGCTCAGGTTTGCCTGACTTGAGCAGGGTATGACCATTATAACTGGCTCCAATCGCCAGCAGGGACAGTACAGCAGGAATTAGCTTAAACAACCTGTCGCTATTTAGCATAGCAGCACCAAAAATTGGAATACTGATCAGAAAGGAAGCCACTGGAGTACTGAAAATATTCATGGATATGATGGCTCCAATTACGCCTAACCCTGCACCCAGAAGATCAGCCATATATAATTGAGAGATATTGGCGTGATAACGCTTAAAAAGAATAGCCAGCGCGATGCCACAGAAATAAAAACTGGAACTGAGAATCAGTATGACCAGTATGAGTTTTCCCAGCATGGCCAGACTGCCTGACAGCGCTGAGAAACTCATTCCGAGACGATATACAAGGGGAGGTCCAATGAGGATCATAATCCCACCCAGGAGTAAGCTATTTCTCATACTTCTCATCGTATCCACTTTTGGGATCAAGCGGAGGGTCAAGGCTCCCAGACCCAGACCGAGAATGGCCAGGGATAGTACCAGAAAAGCGAATGTATAGAAGAACTCCGCTGCCAGAATGCGCGTCCAGATTAATTCAAGAGATAATAGTGAAAATGATAGTAGTGCAATGGTGTAGGTTTGTTTGCGATCCATGTTCCCCTCAGAAGTCAAATTAGTCAATCAGATGCGGATGGAGGTCAAGTGCGGCTATTCTCCACAGGCTGAGTATAGTATCAATATAGATTGACTGCAGAACCATTTAGGTATGCTTCGGCTAGTGGTATTTTTATTCGGCAGAAGGTCTTGTACAAAGTTATGAATTTTGCTCCTGCAAATTTTGTCTATGTGTACGATGTAGTGGGTGTGGTGTGGATGAGTTGAGTTAAATTACTTCATCAAATTCCTATGGAAATTGAAGACAATCCTGCCACCATTTTTCAGTTTCACAATTTTTCATAATGATGGCATCAATGGTACAATTTGCTGGTGCGATAGCCATGGTTGTCTCAGCGCCTTTAAAATTTATGTCCATATCAACCCACAATAATTCTATGGGTTTTTCGGCAAAATTCGCTACAGCGGCGGCAGCAGCAAAGGCGAAAATCAAATCCTTGCCACTCATACTTCGTCTGGCAATAATCTTTATTTTTAAGGTTCGACCAGATTGGTGATGATTGATTATTTCTGCTGAGATCAGTTCCGGTCCCAGACGATTCATCTTAAAATATGTTTTAACATTATGAGGAATCTGAGTGTCAGGAATTTGAGCTACAATGAGTAACGGAAGCAAAATTAGGCTAAAAAAGAAGAAACGTGAAATCATAATTTAGTACCCCCAGATACGTATGCTCCCCTCATTGGAAAAGATGGATGAGTTTACAGTCACAAGGTGGTAAAAAGCAAATCAAATATCGTTGATAACACGCTTTTCCCACTGACTTTAAAGCGTTTGAAAAATTGATCAGACCAATATGGTCAATAACAATAATTATTGCTGCATACATTGCAGATGAAACCAAAATTAAATATCTTATCCTCAATATCAAGGAGGGCATTAATGCAAGTACTAGTCTGGGAAGAACGATTCAGTGTGGGAATCCGACAGTTTGATCAACACCACAAGATTTTGTTCGAAATGATCAACTCACTCATTTTTGCACAAGAAGATAATAGTGATCCCGAAGTCATCAAAAATACACTTGAGCAACTCCGCAGTTACACTATTTTTCATTTTATAGCTGAAGAGGCCATGCTAAAGCATTTTGGATTTGAGGGTCTGGATGAGCATATCGCTGAGCATGAAAAACTGCTTCAGCAGGTCATTTTGTATCAGGAAAGAATTACTGCCAGCGATGGTGTGACTTTGGATGAAATCCTGGAGTTTCTGGCTGGTTGGTTATTAGATCACACCCTGGGACTTGATCAATTATATGGACCCTTCCTCAGTCGATATACTGATTAAGTCCTCAAACTACACACTGGAATTAGTTAGATTCTTACTATGAAAATGCTGAAACGTCTCGTTCTGTTTGTCATCGCACTTTTTACTTATCTCATTTTGAGAGAAATGCTCAACTTCTATGTGCTGGCTTATACAGCAAACCCCTATCTTGGATACCTTGTTTTAGCAATTCTGATTTTTATTCTAGTCTACTTTGTAGTAACCCCTCTCTACAGAATCAGTCGGATGAGCGGTGATTCTGGACCGGTTCGCAAACGTAAGAAAGAGCTCGAACTAATCGAGCTGCGTCTCCAACGTGCTTTAAAAAATCCCTATCTCAAGCAGATCAAGTTTGATCCGCCCAAATTAGGATCGGCCATGGAACGCTATGAACAAACGACTGCTGAATTATCCAAACGGACGGATGAAATCCGGCGAAAATATATTGTTCACCTTTTTTATAGTTCTGCAGTTTCACAGTATGGATTTATTGATGCCATTCTCATTTTTTCTGCCAATATCAATCTGGTGAAGGAGATATTCACCATTTACACCGGTCGAGCAACTGGTCGGGACCTTTGGCAGATTATGAAGCAAATCTACTACTCCATAGCTATTGGAGGATCTGAGGGCGTTGAGTTCGCAGTGGAAGAACTCATATCGAAGCTGGGTTCAGACACTTTAAAAAGTATTCCCTTCTTTGATAAAGTGATGGTATCCATTGCTGGCGGTTTCACCAATGCTGTGCTCCTGTCACGCATATCTCTAATTACTGAAAACTACTGCAGGATGACCTATATTGAATCAACCCGTGACTTGTCACCTGATCCAGCTCAGATTCTTACTTCCACCAAAGCCATCGTTGATGAACCGATCAAGCAAATCAAGAAACAGCTCAACGATATAGCGAAACAGAAAGCAATTGACTTCTCTAGATATGCTATAAATCCCACCAGAACCGTGATTGAAAAAGCCTTGGACAAATTCACTTCTCAATCAGATGAGGAGAACGAGGAAACCATCAGAGTAAAAAGAAGTATAGCAGCGGGTATGAATCCCCTCAAATATTTTAGCTTTCGTCGATTGCGAAAATCAAAAAAATAGGTTCCACTATCCCAGGGTTTAATCCTGTGATAGTTTAAGGCGGAGATTATTCATTTCGGATTAGATTGTTGGAACCTTTAGGAATAGCTAATAAATACTGCTGGGGGAAAACAATCATCAAACAAAATCCAGTGATAAAACGTCTGAAATTGTCTGATTGCAGTTGCAGTCCGACGATTTATGACTATTATAGTCACGTTAGTATGAGTTACTCCAAATTATCCTCCCAAATTCCATTACATAAAATTACAAATATTGATTGAGGTATGCCGTGGCTAGTGTAAATATTCATAAAGATACTGATCCCCAGGAAACCAGTGAGTGGTTGGATTCTCTTGCTGCTGTCTTTGAAGAGGAGGGTGTTAATCGAGCCCATTTCCTGGTAAATGAACTTATAGATTATGCAAGTCGGCATGGTGTGCGACTTCCCTATAGTGCCAACACATCATATCTAAATACGATCCCTGTTTCCCAGCAACCGCAATTTCCCGGTGATCGAGCTATGGAACGACGCATTAAATCTATTGTACGTTGGAACGCTATGGCTATGGTTGTGCGTGCCAATAAAGTCAGTGATGGAATTGGTGGTCACATCTCAACCTATGCCTCATCGGCTACTCTGCTTGAGATAGGTTTTAATCATTTTTTCCGATCAGCCACCGACGAGTTTGGTGGAGATCTCGTTTACTTTCAGGGTCATGGTTCACCAGGAATTTATGCCCGCGCATTTTTAGAAGGTCGTTTGAGTGAACAGGATCTAGTAAACTTTCGTCGTGAATTAGCGGATGGTGGCGGTCTATCATCCTATCCACACCCCTGGTTAATGCCCAATTTCTGGCAGTTCCCAACTGTATCCATGGGTCTGGGACCCCTGCAGGCTATCTATCAAGCCCGTTTTATGCGATATATGGAAAATCGTGAACTGATTCCGAGGAGTGATCGCAAAGTCTGGGCTTTCCTGGGTGATGGTGAGATGGATGAACCCGAATCTCTGGGAGCTATTACCCTGGCCTCCCGCGAAAAACTGGATAACCTCATCTTCGTGGTGAATTGCAATATGCAACGTCTGGATGGTCCCGTACGTGGTAATGGTAAAGTTGTCCAGGAGCTTGAAGGTGCCTTCCGAGGAGCCGGCTGGAACGTCATCAAAGTCATCTGGGGTTCAGAATGGGATGAACTTCTGGCAAAAGACAAAAATGGTATCCTGGCTAAACGTATGGAAGAAGTAGTTGATGGGGATATCCTGAAGTACATCGTAGAGGGCGGCGCCTATATCCGTGAACATTTCTTTGGGGCATATCCTGAACTACTGGAGATGGTAAATCATCTCAGTGATGAAGATCTGGAAAAATTAAAACGTGGTGGTCATGATCCTGCTAAGGTCTACGCAGCTTTTTCAGAAGCTTTGGCCCATGCGGATCAACCTACAGTCATTCTAACCAGTACGGTCAAGGGCTATGGGATGGGTGAAGCTGGTGAAGGTAAAAACATTACCCACGGGCAGAAAAAGCTGAATGAAAATGAATTAAAAGCTTTCCGTAGCCGTTTTGGTATCCCCATTTCTGATGATGAGGTCACCAAGGCACCCTTCTATCGTCCAGACGAAAATTCAGAAGAAGTAAAATATTTAAAGGCTCGTCGTGAAGTACTGGGTGGACATTTTCCAGCCAGACGCAGCTCAGCAGAGCCCACAAAAACGCCCGAGTTATCAGCCTTCAAAGCTGCCTTGGAAGGCACCGGAGATCGTGCACAATCCACAACCATGGCCTTTGTGCGAATCTTGTCTATGCTGACCAAAGACAAAACCATGGGCAAGCGAGTTGTACCTATCGTACCAGATGAAGCCCGCACCTTTGGAATGGAAGCTCTATTCAGAAGTTTGGGTATCTACTCCAGTGTAGGTCAGCTCTATGATCCTGTGGATTCTGATCAATACCTCTATTATCGCGAAGATATCAAGGGACAAATTTTAGAGGAAGGTATTACTGAAGCAGGCTCTTCAAGTTCATGGGTTTCAGCTGCAACTTCCTACAGTACCCATGGTGTCAACATGATGCCATTCTACATTTACTATTCCATGTTTGGGTTCCAGAGAGTGGGGGACATGTTCTGGTTGGCTGGTGATATTCGCGCCCGAGGTTTCCTTTTAGGTGCTACAGCTGGACGAACCACATTGAATGGTGAAGGTCTCCAACATCAGGATGGTCACAGTCTACTGGCTGCTGCAACCATACCCAATTGTCGTGCCTATGATCCTGCCTATTCCTATGAGATTGCTGTCATTATTCAGCATGGAATGAAACGAATGATGCAGGACCAGATTGATGAATTCTATTATATCACGCTGGAAAATGAACCTTATGTCCATCCGGCCATGCCCAAAAATACCGAAGAAGGTATTATCAAGGGTATGTACCAGTTATCAAGTACTGGCAAAGCGAAAGCAGATATGCATGTCCAGTTGATGGGATCAGGAGCTATTCTAGGTGAAGTTCAAGCCGCAGCAGATATTCTCAAGAAAGAATGGAAAGTCACCTCAGACATCTGGAGCGTCACGAGTTATTCAGAATTAAGATTGGATGCTCAGGATGCTCAGCGCTGGAATCGTCTACATCCCACCAAGGAAAGACGCAAAGCCTATGCCTGCCAGCTTATGGAAAATAAGGTGGGACCGGTTATTGCTACTTCGGACTATATCAAGTTGGTTGCGGAACAGATATCCATATTTATAGATAAGCCATTTATTGCATTAGGTACCGATGGATTTGGACGAAGTGAATCCAGGGAGGAACTAAGGAAGTTCTTTGAGGTTGATCGCTATTCAATCGTTGTTTCAGCACTCTTTCAACTGCAAAAACTGGATGTTATCAAAGGTGATGTTGTAGCCAAAGCTATCAAGAAATATGACATTCCAACTGAATCAGATAACCCGGTCAAACGTTGAACAAATCAGGAATCAGAACATGCTAAAAGAAATAATCATACCGGATCTTGGGGAAGGCATTGATAGTGTTGAAGTCGGCGAGATTAATGTCAAGCCTGGTGATCATGTAGATGTAGGTGATATTCTAGTACTTTTAGAGAGCGATAAAGCTTCCATGGAAATTGAAGCCGAGATTGCCGGAACGATTAAGGATGTTCGGATCACTGCTGGTTCCGAAGTCAGTACCAATACCATTCTGGCTACTATTGAAGCAGATGAGACTGAAGAAGAAGCCACTCCTGAAGTAGAAGACAAGGCTAAGAAAAAACCGGCTAAAAAGGCAGCACCTGAACCTCTTGTTGAAGAAGAAATGCCAAAAACACCTATAGCAGTTCCCGTTACCAAGCGTCGTGTTGTGCCTGCAAGCCCATCAGTCCGTAGGTTTGCCCGTGAATTGGGTGCAGATCTAAGTCAGGTCAGTGGAACCGGTCCCAAGGGACGTGTCCTCAAGGAAGATGTTCAGAATTATGTCAAGGGACGTCTCAGCGACACTCCTTCAGCTGGGATGGGCAGACCTCCTCAACCTGAAATTGATTTCAGTCAATGGGGCGAGATCGAAAAAGTTCATCTCAGTAAGATACGCAGGGCAACTGCAGTAAATTTACAGCATGCCTGGCAAACCATTCCTCATGTCACCCAATATGATGAGACAGATATTACTGATCTGGAAGCTTTCAGACAGATATATAAACATGCCGTCGCTAAAGAAGGGGGAAAACTTTCCATTCTACCCTTCATCATGAAGGCTGTGGCCAATGCGCTAAAGGAGTTTCCCGACTTTAATAGCTCAATGGATGCCCATGGCGAAAACCTGATCCATAAAAAATATATCCATGTGGGGATTGCTGTTGATACCCCAGCAGGACTGGTTGTACCGGTTATTCGAGATGTTGACCAGAAAAGTTTGAGTCAGCTCTCCGTTGAGTTGGCGGATGTAAGTAGCCGCACTAGAGACCGCAAGATCAAGCCCGCCGAACTGGTGGGAGCTACGTTTTCCATCTCAAGTCTGGGTGGAATTAGCGGGACGGGATTTTCACCCATTGTAAATCCACCACAGGTAGCCATTCTGGGTGTTTCAAGATCCAAGCTCAAACCGGAATATGATGGCTCAGAGTTTCAACCAAGACTGATGTTGCCCTTTTCACTTTCTTATGACCACCGTGTCATAGATGGTGCAGCTGCAGCCAGATTTACAAAATTTATCGCTGAAGAATTGAAAGCGATCAAAAATTTATTATAGTCTCAGGAGATTAAATGTCTAATTCCCTTCATGCCGATGTTGTTGTCCTCGGCGCTGGACCCGGAGGATATGCGGCAGCATTTCGTGCATCCGATCTTGGAAAATCGGTCATTCTCATAGATAAAGATGAAACCCTGGGTGGCGTCTGCTTAAATCGAGGCTGCATTCCTTCCAAGGCGCTGCTTCATCTTGCCCGTGTGAAATCCGAGAGCGCAGAAGTGAAAAGTTTTGGACTCACTTTTCCAGAACCGGAATGGGATCTTGAGGCAGTAAAACAATGGAAAAATGAGAGAGTTGTCGGTCGATTGACCAAGGGGATAGCAGCCCTGGCAAAAGCTCGTAAAGTACAGATTGTAACTGGCTCTGGTATCTTCACTTCTCCCACGAGTATTGAAGTAACCCAGACTGATGGTATGGTTGAAGTCACTTTCGATGATGTAATCATTGCCGTCGGCTCCCATCCTACAAAGATTCCCGGTTTTCCTGAAGACCCCCGTATCATGGATTCTACATCAGCATTGGATCTTGACGGTATTCCTGAAAACCTGCTGATAATTGGCGGTGGTTATATCGGTCTTGAGATGGGAACAATATATTCAGCCCTGGGATCCAGGGTCACCGTGGTGGAGTTTATGCCAAATCTCTTGCCTGGTGCCGATCCTGATGTGGTTAAGCCTCTAAAAAAACGGTTGATGAAAGATTTTGCTTCAATCCAAACTGGAACCAAGGTTTTAGGGATTGAACCGCAGAAAGATTATCTGGAAGTAAAACTTGAAGGAAAATCAGGTCCTGAGACCATGCAGGTTGATAAGGTTCTGGTAGCTGTCGGTCGTCGTCCTAATACCTTTGGAAGTGGCTTCGAAAAAATTGGTCTGGATATTGATGAGCGTGGATTTATCAAAGTTGATGAGAAACGCCAGACCAATATTCCTCACGTTTATGCTATCGGTGATATCACGGGTGATCCAATGTTAGCTCATAAGGCAACACATGAAGGCAAGGTAGCCGCTGAGGTTATCTGCGGTCAACCTGCCGCATTTGATGTTTCCATCATCCCTGCCGTTATTTTTACTGATCCTGAAATCGCCTGGGCAGGTCTGACTGAAACCCAGGCAAATGAGCAGGGGATCGACTATGACAAGGGTGTTTTTCCCTGGTCTGCCAGTGGTCGTGCTTTAGCTCTAGGTCGCACTGAAGGATTCTCCAAAGCTCTGTTTGATAAAGAGAGTGGCAAATTAATTGGAATGAGTATTGTGGGAACCAATGCAGGTGATCTTATCGCCGAAGCGGTTCTAGCCATGGAGATGGGAGCTGATGCAGAAGATATCGCTCTTATTATTCATCCTCACCCGAGTCTTTCAGAATCTGTTGGCAATGCTGCTGAAATCGTAGCTGGCAGCATTACCGATCTAATTGCACCAAAAAAATAAACACCTGGGGGGATGATGACAGATTTCCGGATCATTGATATTGAGCAGTGGGAGCGGAAGGAACAATTCCAGTTTTTTAAGGAATATGATAACCCCTTTTTTGGATTGACGGCTGATGTCGAGGTCAGCAAACTACTAGAGTTTACCCGCAGTCGCGGCTACTCATTTTTCGCCGCCTATTTGTACATTTCCCAACTTCAGGTAAATAAAATCAAAGAATTTCGCTACAGGATAGTGGATGGTCAGGTTTTGGATTACGCCAAAATTTCTGCTGGTTCCACGGTTCTAAAAACGAATGAAGTATTCACCTTTTGCTACTTCAAATATATGGATTCATTTAAAAAATTTGAAGCTCATGTGCTTGAGCAAATCGAGAACTGTCGCCAGCCTGAAAGTCGTCTGGACGACCAGGATCATAATCTGGGGCAGGTACACTATTCGGTGATCCCCTGGGTTCATTTTCGGGGTTTGAGTCACCCCAGGAACTATGGAAATGGAGACAGTATTCCCAAGATTGTATTCGGAAAATATACCAGTTCAAATGGGTCGACAACCATGCCTGTTTCAGTAGAAGCTCACCACTCTCTGATGGATGGATTTCACATGGGACAGTATTTTGAAGGCTTTCAGTCCTGTGCTGACCACCCTGAAGGCACTTTAGGAGATTAGGTCTGCGGTCCGACCCATGAGGTCGAGGTTCAATTGTAATTATGAATTTGTTCGATTTGAGTAGCATCTGAATTATAGATTTGTGGAATCTGAAACTTGCTAAACATCCTGGAAAATAATATTTCGCGAATTATGAAATATGTATTAGATTAATTTTCAATTATTCACAACGACTTAAAGCATATGAAACCTATTGTTCTAAAAAAAATATTTCTAGCCCTATTACTTTACAGTAGTCTTTTCCCCAAAAGTTTTGAAACGGAAAATTTAGCTGAGGTAAATGAGACGAGTTGGTTGAATTTAGTCATCAATGAATTTTTAGCCAGTAACCAGGATTATAACTATGATGAATATGGGGAAGATGATGACTGGATAGAGATTATGAATATGAGTGACGAAGCAATAAATATTAATGGTATTTATGTTACGGATGACCTTTCAGAACCCCATAAATATCAAATATTTTCAGTCGACTCAAGCTTAACAACGATCTATCCGGATTCCTTCCTCATCTTGTGGGCAGATGACAAATATGATAATAACAATATTGATCAAGGACCATTGCATCTTCCATTTAAGCTCCGATTATCTGGTGAGGAAATTGGAATATTTACCCCAGATAGTACTGTGATAATTGATACCATTTCATATGGTCAACAAACCAGCAATATTTCTATGGGAAGACAGCCAGGTGCCGAGACACTCTGGAACTTTTTCGAAGAACCAACACCCGGTTCATCCAACACTACCTATGGAGTGATTGGCATATCACTCACGCCCTCTATAGTTACACCAGGAGGATTTTATACAGATATTCAAGAGATAAATATTGAAGTCGACTCAATGGATGTTGACTCATTGGGTGTAGCCATATTCTATACATTAGATGGTTCTGAGCCTGATACCTCGTCAGATCAATATCAAACAGCCTTTATGATCAATCAAAACACGGTTGTCCGGGCTAGGTGTATTCAAACTGGACATCTTCCTGGCAAGATTGCTACGGCCACATACCTCTTCAATGAGGACACTGAAATAGATGTCATCTCTTTAGCAACAGACCCAGATAATCTATGGGGCGATCAAGGAATTTACAGCAATCCACATGAAAATTGGGAGAAACCGGTTCATGTTGAGTATTATAGTAATTCTGGAGATTTGGGATTTGCCATAGATGGTGGGGTGAAAATTCATGCACCAAGTAGCAGTTCACAAAAATCTTTCAGACTTTACACGCGTTCGAGATATGGCCATGAATCGATTCAGTATCAAATATTCGAAGATAAACCTATATCTAATTTCAAGCGCCTTGTTCTGCGTAACGCTGGTAATGACGGTCTTCAATCTGGAACTCTTAAAACCCATTTCAGAGATGCTGCTACCCACACAATTTTTAAACAACTGGGTGCTGACAAAGGTGTTTCTGCCTATAAACCAACTCATGTTTATTTGAATGGAAATTATTGGGGTATTTATAACCTACGAGAAAGGATCGATAAAAATTATATAAGTTCAAATTATGGGTTTGAAAATGATATTGATCTTCTGGAGCGAGCATTTGGAGATGGTACCAGCTATCTAACTATTGAAGGTGATTGGGAGCATTTTAACGCCATGGTAGAGTTCGCCGTTACTGAAGATTTATCCATCCCTGAAAATTATGACTATATGAAAACACAGATGTTCATTGAGGATTTTTGTGATTATTGGATTTTTGAAATTTTTGTTGGGAATTTTGACTGGCTAAGCAATAACTTGAAATTGTGGCGACCGAGAACAAGTTTGGGTAAATGGAAATGGATATTGTGGGATTTGGACCATGGTTTAGGTCTTCCCTTAGCTGACTATGGATTACCTGAATGGAATACTTTGGATTGGGCTACCAGCACCTATCCTGGCAGACCTTGGGAGGGTATTAACACCAGATTAATACGCAATTTATTAGAAAATGAAGTATTCAAAAATTATTTTATCAATCGATTTGCAGATCTTTTAAATTCCTCTTTTCATCCAAATTTAACAGTCCCAATTATTGATTCTCTAGGGGGTAATCTAGCATTTGATATACCCAGACAAATTGACCAATGGGGAGGTGAGCTAGCTAATTGGAATTATGCAGTGAATGGGGTGCAAGAATACCTTACGGTGAGACCAGACTATATTAGAGCCCATGTACTTGATAAATTTTCTTTGGACAGGGTAGTAACTGTTACTATAAATGTTGAACCAGAAGAAGCAGGTAGAGTATTGATTAATACCTTAGAGCCAGATGAATTTCCCTGGGATGGCAAGTATTTTTCAAATATCCCTATTTCATTGCGGGCTGATCCGGCTTCAGGGTATGTAGTATCTAGGTGGTCGCATACTTTATCCGACACTGCAAGCACTGAAATAGTTCTTACCGCCGATACGACCATAACAGTATATTTTGAACAAGTAGAACCGTCAGTACACGTTGTTATTAATGAAATCAATTACAATTCTTTCGACCTTTTTAATTCCGGGGATTGGCTGGAATTATATAATCCCAATCCAACTCCAGTAGATTTGACCTCATGGCAGTTTAGAGATGAGGGAAATGTGCTCATCTTTCCTGAGCATACCACTATTCCAGTAGAGGGTTATCTAATTTTAAGTTCTAATCCTGACGCATTTGCTGATAATTTTCCAGATATGGAATCACCCATTGTTGCCTTCGATTTTGGTTTAGCAGATGATGGTGAAATTATCCAGCTTTTCAGTGAACAGGATTCATTAATTGATTGGGTGGCTTATGATAATGGACCACCCTGGCCTGAAGGAACTGGTGGAAATGGCTATACTCTGGAGCTCATATCACCTGAGTTAGCCAATGAATATCCTCAAAGCTGGGCGGCTTCTGCTGTAATTGGGGGTTCTCCTGGTGGTCCTTCTACCTTTGTTGGTGTCGAGGGAGAAGAAAACTTATTTATTGAAAAATATGCCCTATTACCAAATTACCCCAATCCCTTTAATTCTATCACGACCATCAGATATGAACTTCCTACGGAGAGTTATGTCAAAATTAGCGTTTACAGTCTATTAGGGCAGGAGGTAGCGATGCTTGTTTCCCAAAAGCAGCCGAGAGGAGTGTATCGTGTGGCTTGGGACGCTGGTGGTTTCCCAAGTGGTGTATATTTTTATAGATTAGAAACAGATCAGGGGTTTGACCAAGCGCATCGGCTCATTCTTTTAAAGTAACCTTGCCGAAATCTAATTGAATCCCCAGATTCTACTTTCATCAGGACTGTATTTTGAAGGACATATATCCTGGGTTAACTTGGCCGAAATTTTTTAAAGGGTGTGCCGTGGAATATAGTTTGATTCAGCATGGAACCGATGCGTATGAAGCATCCCTCAAATTGAGGCATCAAATCCTTAGAGAACCTATTGGGATGGATCTTTTTGATGGGTCTTATGATGATTTGAGTCAGGAGTCTCGGTTTTACCATTTTGGCGCTTTTGATGAAAATGGTGAATTGATCTCCAGTGTTATTGGCATTCCAACAGCCACCCATGAGGTGCGGATCAAGCAAATGGTTGTAGCTGAAGGTCACCAGAACCAGGGCATTGGTAAGCGACTATTCATGGCCTTTGAAGCTTATTTACTAAATCTTGGATTTCAGGTATTTATTCTTCATGCCCGGATAACTGCCCATGGATTTTATTTGAATATGGGCTACACAATACTGGGTGACGAATTCCAGGAAGTAGGTTTACCACATTATAGGATGAGTAAAACTTTTACCCCTCATCCCGAATAGCAGTTTTCACCATTTACGTTACTTCCCCTTGCGAAGAGGAAAGAATTTTAGCGGCTGTCCTCTCTTTGCACTTCGGCGTCTTGAAGATTGTGGGAAGGTCCCTTCAGAAACTGTTTTCACATCTTCTATAGAGTAAAACGCCTTTGGATTGAATTCCTTGACCTTCTCAATAATACTTTTCAGGTCTCGGCGATTTATAATGCTATAAAGAATTTTTACTGGACCGGTGGCACCCTCAGCATCCACAGCAGTGATTCCCAGGCGCTGTTCTCTAAAATAATCCAGTAGTTCATCTGCCTTGCTTCGTGTGATTACTTGTAGAGCCACTTTGCCCACATACAGATGCCGCTCGATGGCTATCCCGACATAATTGCCGGCAGCAAAACCAGCCGCATAAAATATATAGTAGAAAGGCGAGCTCAGATTGTTCATGATACTCGAAATGACAACCAACCAGATAAATACCTCAAAAAATCCCAATAAAGCAGCCAGGGTTTGAACCCCTCGGGCAACAAATAATATTCTGATTGTGCCGAGACTTACATCAACAATTCGGGCCAAAAATATAAGTACGGGTAAGATGATATAGGCAAACCACCAGACTTCAAGCCAGGCTTCCATGTTCAACTCCAGTCTAAAATAGTAATTTTACCAACAGGCCCTTTCCAGAAAGTTCCTGGGATCTCTTTGATTTCGCTGGAATTATTGAAAATTTGAAACTGCTTCAACAGCATCAGGTGTTCTCTTGCGTACCAGATAGATCGAAATTACCAGAATCAGGATTGAGATAGTCAGAATGCTGATTTCAATCATGGTTCTTTGAAAAACAACATCGGAAAGATCGGCTATATGGGCGGCTTCTACAGTGATAATCAGTATGCGCCTTACGGCTGCTATGAGTCCAACTGCCAGGAAGGGTTCTGTTTTGATTACATGGGTTTTAAGGCTGACCAGAATAGTGTGCAGGATTTCAACCAGCATGAGAACCAGGAGGAGATCGTCTAATAATCTGAGCGCTGTTTCACGGGGAGTGGAGATACTGAAGGCCGTCCAAAGAGAGAGTACCGCTTTACCAAGCATGGCAAAAGCTGCCACAACCAATAACCCGCCAGCAATGATGTAGATGGCTTTTTCAAGTTTCTCGAGGGTGGGGATGGGTCCCTGATAAAATGATTTTATATTCATACTTCCTCCTCTGGTGCTGAGAATATAACAATGTCAAATTACCGTTATAGCGGTTTGTTATTATATTACACAAATGTAATTCATCAAAAAAGCCACTATGAATGGTGGCTTTTCGTGGTTGTGTTTGTTGTTCAATTTAAAAAGTATATGCCCGTTCAGCGCAGACACCAAGCGTACATACAAGTCATTGAAGATCATCTGAGGACTTGTCATCCAAAATGTATTGCTAACCAGGATATCTAACTGGAGATCTCCATAGCTAAAGCCCATACCTGCCATGTATTTATAGACTCCATTGCCACCCGGGGAGAAGGTCGTATAGGTATCTTCGTTATCAGTACTGCCTGAGACGTAAACATGCTTTGAGCTGGTGAATTTCAGAGTTGTGATACGGGAGTATAGATGACAATAAATATCATGTTAAAGTTATTATAATAAACGCTTTATGAAATATTTTTTATCTAGTAAATACAGTATTTGTAACTACCGATCTTCACACTATATTCTTTAAGCAATTACTGAGAAAAATGAATCATTTAAGACAAATTCTATCATGAATTTCCGCTGTGTATTCTACACAGTGCTCTCATTTGAATTCTACTCAGTTTCAGATTCATTCTGATGAAAATGTCATAGGCGTAAACAATATCGGGAAAGGGTAAATGAATGGGAAAACTATTAACATCTACTGAATCCTTAGAGATGTCCTTCTCAAATGAGTTGGAGGCACAAGGAGTAAGCCGTCGGAGCTTCCTGAAGTTCTGTACAGCCATCACTGCAGCAATGGGGCTACCTGCCACCATGGTGGCCAAAGTTGCAGACGCCATTGCGAGCCCGACTCGAACCCCTGTCATCTGGCTACACTTTCAGGAATGTACCGGTTGTACCGAATCACTCCTGAGAGCCACACACCCAACTGTGGAAGAACTGGTTCTGGATATGATCTCTCTGGATTATTCCGAAACACTTTGCGCAGCAGCGGGTCATCAGGTTGAAAAATCCCTCATTGACTCAGCCAAGCTGAATGAAGGTAAATACATCCTGGTTGTTGAGGGTTCAATTCCTGTAAAAGAAGATGGTATTTATTGCAAGATTGCTGATAGAACCGCTCTGGATATCTTGAATGATTATGGCTCAAGAGCTGCCGCCATCGTAGCCATCGGATCCTGTGCTTCCTGGGGTGGTGTCCAGTCCTCAAGTCCCAATCCAACGGGAGCTACCGGTGTACATGAAATTATTAAGGACAAACCAGTTATTAATCTGCCTGGTTGTCCTGCTAGTCCATACAATCTGCTCTCCACAATCCTTTATTATCTCACACTTGGCAAACTGCCGCAGTTAGATAGTAAGGCGAGACCAAAATTCGCATATGGTCGACTCATCCATGAACATTGTGAACGCCGTCCGCATTTTGATGCCGGTCGTTTTGCTTTGGAATTTGGAGATGATAATCATCGTGAAGGCCATTGTCTTTACAAACTTGGCTGTAAAGGTCCAGAAACTTACAACAACTGTTCCTCCATCCTCTTTGGTGATGTGGGTTCAGGTGCTTGGCCAGTTGGAACAGGTCATCCCTGTTTTGGTTGCTCTGAAGAAGGCGTCGGTTTTACAAAATACATCCATGAACAGGCCGATGTATTTACAGATTCACCACCTGCTTCATATGCACAAATCTCTGGTGATAAACCAGGTGGTGTCAGCGTCGCTGGCGCTGCTGTCGCAGGAGCTGTGGGTGGAGTCATCTTAGGGGCCAGCGCTGTTGCTGCAAAAAAGATGAAGGCAGAAGAAACTGCTCCGGAATCAGACGCATAAGGAGTTTATGATGAACCTTGAACGAAGAGATTTTTTAAAGGTTCTTTCAACTGGCGCGTTGACTGCGGGAAATGTCACAAGTGTTTTTGCCGGTATCAGAAAGACTTTGTCGGCAGATGCTGTTGGTATCCTGTATGATGGAACCATATGCATCGGTTGCAAGGCCTGTGAGGCAGCTTGTAAGCAGTATAATGATATGCCACCTGAAAGTGCAAATTTAGAAAAAGCCAGGGGAGTAGATGGAATCTGGGATGAATCCTATGATCTATCAGAAAAAACCCTCAATAAAATCAAACTTTATGAACATGGTGATGCCTCTACACGTAACAGTGAAGAGAACGGCTTTGCATTTGTAAAAAAAGCCTGTATGCATTGCGTTGATCCAGATTGTGTTTCGGCCTGTCCTGTGACAGCCTTGACCAAGAACAGCACAACTGGAATCGTAGAGTACGATAAGGATGCCTGCATCGGATGTCGTTATTGCATGGTAGCCTGTCCATACAATGTACCTAAGTTTGAATACGCTGAAGCTATTCCTGAAATCAACAAATGTGAAATGTGCAATCATCGCCAGGTTGAGGGTGATATCCCGGCCTGTTGCGAATTTTGCCCCACTGGTGCCTCACTTTTTGGTAAAGTGACTGATCTTCTGGAAGAAGCCAGGAAAAGAATCAAACTGGTCGCTGGGAGTACCTATGAGTATCCCATGCGCAGTCTTGATGAAGGTGATGTGAGTCCCAAGACGGTAGCACCATATATTAATTACATATATGGTGAAAAAGAGGGTGGGGGTACTCAGTATCTATTACTCTCTGCAGTTCCTTTTACCAAGCTGGGTCTACCTGAGCTTTCTGCTACATCTTCTGCATCCAAATCAGAAGGTATTCAGCACGGTATTTATAAAGGCATGATCGCACCCATTGCTCTCCTTGGTGGATTGCTCTATGGTGCTTATCAAACAACCAAGAATTCAGAAGGATAGGAGCTGACTATGCACGAAAAACAAGCTCTCGGTGGCAGACTGCTCACCAAGCCATTCTGGGTTTTACTTGGATTGGCTATGATCGCCGGATTACTCCTGATCAAACGGTTTCTATTTGGAATTGGTGCTGTCACCAATCTTTCAGATGGCTATCCCTGGGGTATCTGGATTGTATATGATGTTTTGATCGGAACAGCTCTAGGTTGTGGTGGTTACTCCATCGCACTCCTGGTGTACATCTTTAATAAAGGTGAATATCATCCACTGGTGAGATCTGCACTTATGACCAGTGCTTTTGGGTATACACTGGCTGGTGTGTCCATCTTTATTGATATCGGTCGCTACTGGCAGATGTACAATGTGTTTTTACCCTGGCACATCAATGTGAACTCAATCATGTTTGAAGTGGCTGCCTGTATTGGTGCCTATGTATTTGTTCTCTGGATTGAGTTTTCACCAACCTTTCTGGAACATCGGAAATCATTGGAAACAAAAAGGAAGCTCAACAAGTTCCTCTTCTTCTTTATTGCATTGGGCGTGTTACTGCCCACCATGCATCAATCCAGCCTGGGATCGCTCATGATCATTGCCGGTGAAAAACTTTCACCCATGTGGCAAACAGGTTGGTTACCATTGCTGTTCTTGATGACTGCCATCACCATGGGTTATGCTGTAGTGATTTTCGAATCACTCTTTTCAGCAGTTGCACTGAAACGACCCCTGGATGAAACACCCATTCTCGGGAAGCTAAGTGTCATGATGATTCCCCTGTTGGTATTGTTCCTCTTACTTCGCTTTGGCGATCTCATCTGGCGTGGTCAATTAGGGAATATCTTTAACGATGGTATGCTGGGAGCATTCTTCTTAGTCGAGAATATTCTATTCCTGATTCCCATCATCATGTTGGCCTCGGCCAAAAATCGTACAAAGCCAACCACTCTATTCTGGTCCGCTGGATCAATGATTCTGGCGGGTGCTCTCTACCGATTTGATACCTTCCTGGTCGCTTTCAATCCTGGTGTTGGATATCACTATTTTCCATCAGCATCAGAAATATTGATTACTGTGGGTATCATCTCAATCGAGATCATGGCCTATCTGATATTCGTTAAAAAACTCCCGGTTTTACCGGCAATCAAACATTCATAAACTGAAGATATGAGGATTATATAAATGAGTAAAAGAATCGTAGTTGATCCGGTCACTCGTATAGAGGGACATCTAAGAATTGATTGTGATATCAAGGATGGCAAGGTCGCAAAAGCCTGGTCATCGGGCCAGATGTGGCGTGGCATTGAAACCATCTTAAAAGGTCGCGATCCCCGGGACGCCTGGGTCTTCACTCAGAGAATCTGTGGTGTCTGCACCACCGTTCATGCCATTGCTTCTGTGCGTACCGTTGAAAACGCACTTGAGATGGAAATTCCCGTGAATGCCCAATATATACGAAATATGATTATCGCTGCTCACGGAATTCATGATCATATCGTACATTTTTATCATCTGTCTGCACTGGACTGGGTAGATGTTGTATCAGCACTTTCTGCTGATCCCAAGGCAGCCTCAAAATTGGCTCAAAGTCTTTCAGATCACCCCAATAATGGCTGGCAGGAATACAAAGCCGTTCAGGATAAGCTGAAAACATTTGTGGGCTCAGGACAATTGGGTATTTTTGCCAATGGTTACTGGGGTCATCCCGCCATGAAATTACCACCAGAAGTCAATCTGATCGCAGCAGCCCATTATCTGGAAGCCTTTGAAATCCAGAGAAAAGCAAACCAGATCACCACTATCCTGGGTTCAAAAACACCCCATGTCCAGAATATGGCTGTGGGTGGTGTTTCCAATCCCATCAATCCAGATAGTCAAGCTGCTCTTAATATGGAACGTCTCCAGATGGTCAAGGATCTCATGAATCAGCTGAAATCCTTTATCTACAACGCCTATATCGTGGATGTTGCTGTGGTTGCTTCATTTTATCAGGACTGGCTGGGTTATGGCTCGGGTGTGATAGATTATTTATCCGTTCCTGATTTCCCAACAGATACTAAGGGAACCCAATTTGGAACTCCAGGTGGATACATACCTGGTGGCGATATTAGTAAACTCAAACCAATCACCTCTTTCCAGGACAAATATTTCCGTGACGGTGTCAAGGAAAGTGTCAAACATTCCTGGTATGAAGGTGAGAGTAACTTGCACCCGTATAAAGGTGAAACTGAACCTCATTATACTGATTTTGAAGATGATGGAAAATACAGTTGGGTGAAAGCGCCAACCTTCCTGGGTAAACCAGCTCAGGTTGGACCGCTTGCAAATGTATTGAACATGTATGCTCAAGGTCATGAAACAACCCAGAAAGTTGCTGGAGTTGCTTTTGCAAAGATCAAAGCAATAACCAAATCTAAATCTGATATTCCAATCAGCGTTCTGCATTCAACACTGGGCCGTCATGCTGCCCGTGCTATCAGAACTGCAGTACTGTTTGAAGAACTCGAGAAAAACTACAATCTCCTGATTAACAACATCGCTGGTGGTGATATGACAACCTTTAACCCACCAGTCTTTCCCAAGGGTGAGCAACAGGGTTTTGGTTTTCATGAAGCACCTCGTGGTGTTCTCTCACATTGGATTGTTATCAAGAATGGTAAGATCGAGAATTATCAAGCAGTGGTTCCATCTACCTGGAACGCAGCACCACGGAATGACGATGATGCTGTAGGTCCCTATGAAGCTTCACTCATGGGCAACCCCATTGCAGATGAAGAAAAACCACTTGAGGTCCTACGGACGATTCACTCCTTCGATCCCTGTCTAGCATGTGCTATCCACCTGCATGACAATAAGGGGAAGAATATTTCGAAAGTCCATGTCCTCTAGCCCCGAGGTGGTCGTCCTCGGTCTGGGCAACATCCTCATGGAAGATGAGGGTATTGGTGTTCATGCCGCAAACCATCTCCAGGAGCATTACCACTTTAAGCCAGAAATCGAGATCGTTGATGGGGGTACCAGCGGTCTCGATCTTCTGACTTTTTTTGGCCCGGAAAAATCCATTCTGATCATTGACGCAGTTAATTTTGAAATGGAACCGGGTACTGTTGGCAAACTTGAAGACGATGCCATACTTGCTCAGCTAGATCCCAAAATATCTCTCCATCATTTGGGCCTTTCAGATCTCATCAGTGTTGCCGAGCTGGTTGATAAGAAAGCCAGGCGGATGACACTGCTGGGTATTCAACCCGAATCCATGGAGAATCTGGATCTGGAAATGACTCCAACCATAAAAGGGGTATTTGACAAGGTTATTGATAACGCACTGCGCATTCTTGAGGAATGGGGAATAGAGAATCACAAACACTAATCCATATTTTTGAGTTTGCTGGTAAATACCTTGGCGTGATATTTGAACGCTTGAGAATCATGAAAATTTTCAAAAATATTCCATTATTTCAATTACTGCTATATCTCATAGCCCTGCATTCATTTTGTGTGGGAATTGCACTTATTGTCCTTCCATTTAGCGTTCTCTCCTGGTTTGGTTTCACAATAGATCCATACCGCTTCTTTTCTACACAGGGAGGCGTCTTTCATGTTGTCATGAGTATTGGCTACTTACTGGCAGCTAAGAATCCTCTGGCAGAGAAGAGTCTGATAATTTTCATCATTCTGGCTAAGTGGATCGCCTTCTTGTTTCTGGGTTTCTATTTTCTGTTTTCAGAGATGGTCCCAGTAATCGCCATTTCAGCCGTCAGTGATGGTTTGATGGGTTTGATGGTCATGATGTTTTTCCTCGCATTGTTCACTGAGGAGAAAACGGGTGACTGACAAAGCCCTCCCCAGATTAGTTATTACTGGGGCATCTGGATTTATTGGTAGAAACTTTATTGAGACCTATCAGGATGAATATCAGATCTTCGCTATCGCCCGACGGAGTCAGCAAGAAGTTGGCATACGCCGACACAAAAATATCACCTGGTATCTCGTTGATGTAGCCGAACCTGAAAATGTTCGCGATGCAATGGACGAAATACAGGCTGGTGGTGGCGCCGATTATTTTATTCACCTCGCAGCCTTTTTTGATTTTTCCAATGAACCCAATGCAGAATATGAACGCACCAATGTCCACGGCTCAAAACTTATCTTTGAAGCAGCAGCAAAACTGGGACTTAAAAGATTTATTTTCGCGAGCTCTTTGGTCGTCTCAGAATTTCCTCAAGATGGAGATAGACTCACAGAGGAGAGTTCCCTGGATGCTGACTTTCCGTATGCAGTTACCAAGATTGCAGGTGAAGCCATGGCCAAGGAATGGTCTAAATCTTTTCCCTGCACGGTGGTCCGATTTGCCGCAGTATTCAGTGATTGGTGTGAATATGGACCATTATATAAATTTTTAGACACCTGGTCATCTCGATCCTGGAAATCAAGGGTACTTGGAGGTAAAGGCGAATCTGCGGTTCCCTACATTCATATTGTTTGCCTTGTCAGAATGTTGAAAACCATACTTGATAAAACAGACAAGCTGAAACCCTTTGATGTACTCATCGCCAGCCCTGATGAAAGTACCAGCCACCAGGAGCTATATGATTTAAGTACCCGATTCGTTTTTGGCGAGAAACGCAGGGCTATTCATATGCCTGTTCTCCTGGCCAAACTGGGTGTCTTTCTTATGGATTTTGCAGGTCGACTCATTGGTCACCGCCCGTTTGAACGTCCCTGGATGATGAAGTACATCGATGAGCGCATGGATGTGGACGCTGCGTACACGAGAAAAGAGTTAGACTGGAAGGTTATTCCACGATACCGACCGGAGCGAAGAATTCTGCATGTAATTGAACATATGAAAACCTATCCCACTGAGTGGCATCAGAAAAATACTCTGGCGCTCTACAAATCTCCTGAACGACCAAACCTGGCAATATCTGAAGCACTGGTACAACAGGAAGATTCAATCCTGACCGCCCTTCACGACCAGATTATGGATATTGAACATCCCGATAGATACCCCTCTTACAAGAAAATGGATCCAGAAAAACTGGCCTGGTATCTTGGTATTGTTTATAATCTTCTCAAGGTATCAGTACGCACAGGTGATCGATTGTCTATGTCCAACTATGCACGTTTTATCGCTAGCATTCGTATCCATGAAGGTTTTAAATTACTCGAGGTCGTGGATGTATATGAAACATTGGCTGAAATAGTTATTCAGCAACTTCTTGATTATGATTTAGTTAAGCATTTGGAGGAGCGCATCCGCGACGATGTAGACCTGACCATTCAAATGGCAGTAGATGAAATCGAAGACGCCTACGATATAGCCAAAGCTCCAGCCTCCTACGTTCGATTTCATAACAGATAGTCCAGTTACTACCGTTTGATCCTGAGGATCAAATTTGGATAGATAAAATGGGATATCAGGAAACCAACAAGACCGTCCTTATCACAGGTGCATCCGGATTTATCGGTCACCATCTTGTGAAATATTTGTGCCCTGATCATAAGGTGATTGCCTTTGCACGCAGGACACAGAAAGAGGTTGGACTGGAACCTCACTTCAATCTGGAATGGATGTTGGTGGATTTGATGGATCCAGTTCAACTGAAAAAGGCCTTTCAAAAAGCTTCTAGCACACACTCAATTGATTTTATTTTTCATCTCGCCGCTTACTATGATTTTGGGGATCAGGTGTTTTCACAGATCTATGAAAAAACCAATGTCGAGGCGACTCGTATCCTGTTGGAGTTGACAAAGCAAATAAATGTCCAGCGTTTTGTTTTTACCAGTTCTCTGGTTGCCAGCAAATTTCCCGTTAGCGGTGATCTCGTTTATGAGAGAAGCATCCCTGATGCTAATTTCCCCTATGCGGTTACCAAGCGTCAGGGGGAAAAACTGGTGGAGGAATTCTCTCAATTCTTCCCCTGCACAGTGGTTCGACTGGCAGCTGTATGTAGCGACTGGTGTGAATATGAACCCCTTTATCATTTCCTGAAAATCTGGTTGTCTGATCGCTGGGATGCTAGAATTTTGCCAGGGAAGGGGAGTATGGCCATTCCATATATTCATGTGTGCTGTGTGGTTGACATCTTTGAAAAAATCATCATGAAGTCATCTGAGTTGAAGAAATTTGATACCTACCTGGCCAGTTCAGACAGCCCAGTTTCACTGGTTGAATTATTCAAATTAGCTACCCAACAATATTTTGGCAAAGAAAGAAACCCGACTTTTATTCCTGTTCTGTTTGCCAAGGCTGGTGTTATCTGGCGAAATATTATGGGAAAAATTACCGGCAATCGTCCTTTTGAAAGGTTGTGGATGCTGGATTATACCGATAGACAATTTCCTACAGATTCTTCTTACACGAGGGAAACCCTGGAGTGGTACCCTAAACCCAGACATCACCTGAAACGGCGTTTATTACACCTCATTGAAAATCTGAAAGCGAGACCAGAGGAATGGCATCAAAAAAATATCGATCGACTACATAGATTCGCCAAAAGTCGCCCCTCTCTGACTCTGGCCGAAGAGATGGTCAAAATGCACGAGCCTCTTGTTGAAAAGATATACTCCAAAATCATGCTGTCTGAAAACCAGGAACTACTAAAATTTTACCATTCCATGAATGCCGATGATCTCAAGTGGTATATCAATGTGGTCTATAACAACCTGCTTACTTCTGTACGTCATGGTGATAGATCCATCATGATTACCTTTGCCCGTGATCTGTCTCATCGCAGAATGCAGGAACATGCCAGCCTGGAGGAATTATGTGGAGCCCTATGCATTACTAGGGATGTCATCACCCATGGGCTATATAATAATCCCAACCTACTCAGCATGAAGCTTCTGGTACATGATTATATTACCCTGGCGATTCAGTTGGCCATTGATGAAATCAAGGATGTTTATGAGAATGTCCCACGCTAGTGGGGACAATTAAGAGGTCAGCTCAGCGAGTTCCTCTTGACAGATATGGCAAAATATATCTGACTTTTGATCAATTTCTTCCACATAGGTAGTTGAAACCATAACACAACCAGGTTTCAGGCAGTGCTTTAGTCCAAAGGCATGACCCAATTCGTGAATTAAGCATTTCAACAAACGATCAGAATACAGTTGCGGATCCTCAGCCAGACCATATCTGTTATTGTGGAGACGATGCCCAGATACCAGAGCTGCAGAACCCCCCAGATAGGCTTGGCCAAAAATGTAACTCAAAACGGGGATAAAGAGATCCAACTCAGTAATACCCACTATCTTATTTTCGTCGCCCGCTGTTGTGACTAATTTTTGGATAATCTCATTGGCATTGTATTGGGATCGAACCGGATTGAAGTAGGGGTTCATATCGAAGGGGCGGCTACTCAGGCGGGTTTCCATTTTAAACCGGTTACTGATGATCGAGAGCATTTTTTCCAACTCTTCCACGGCAGAAAACTGTAAGGGGATAATTTTGATCAGCGACACTTGTTTATTCCTGATCTAGTTGCCCTTTTCGATCTTGTATTTCTTTATCTTGCTGTACAGGGTAACACGGTCAACGCCCAATGCTTTGGCGGCCTGAGAAATATTCCAATCATATTTCTTAAGAATATTCTCAATATGATGATGCTCCATATCCTGGATGGATTCCCAGGTTGGTTTATCAATATTTTGTTGAAAAGGTAGGTCTTTTAGCTGAACCGTATCACCGCTCCCAATGACAATGGCTCTTTCAATCAGATTTTCCAACTCACGGACATTGCCAGGGAATGCATAATTCTGCAACGCTTTTGCAGCCCGTTTACCAATATGACGAGTCCCCTTATTCATTTGATCGGCATAGAGTTTAACAAAATGTTCAGAGAGCAACTTGATGTCTTCCACGCGCTCACGGAGAGGGGGAATAATGATTGAGAACACATTGAGCCGATAGAAGAGATCTTCCCTGAATTCTCCATTTTTCACCATGGATGCAAGATCACGATTGGTTGCACAGATCACGCGGAAATCTGATTTAAACTCGCGATTACCACCCACTCTGGCAAACTTCTTCGTTTCCAGAACTCTTAATATTTCGATCTGCATTTTCATAGAGATGGTAGAAATTTCATCAAGGAACAGTGTGGCCCCATCGGCCATTTCGAATTTACCCTTGCGTGCGTACTGAGCACCGGTGAAAGCACCTCTCTCATGACCAAAGAGCTCGCTTTCCATGAGATTTTCTGCAATGGCCCCACAGTGAACCGTAACCATGGGGAAGAAGCGTCTCGAAGAGTTCATGTGAATGGCTTTGGCAATGAGCTCTTTGCCTGTACCACTATCACCATTGATAATGACCGTTGAATCAGTTTCAGCGACAACCCTGACCTGTTCCAAGACGTTGAGAATACCCTCGCTCTCACCGATGATGTCATCAACATTAACCAGGCTCTTAATCCGATCCTGAAGAGATAGATTTTCCTTGCTGAGTTGAATGGACTTGCTGGCATTTCGAATTATATGCGTGATGGCATCTGGGTCGAAAGGCTTACATACATAGTCGTAGGCGCCGTCTTTCAAGGCTTCAACCGCTGAATCAACCGATGCAAAAGCTGTCATTATGATGACAATCATATCTTCATTAATGGCTTTGATACGACGGTTTAACTCCAGACCATCCATACCGGGAAGCTTGATATCAATCAAGATGATATGAAAATGATAGGCCTCAATCTTTTTCAAGGCCACCTTGGCATCTTCAGCAGTGTCTACGGTATATCCGTCTTCAATAAACCAGTTGGATAATGAATCACGTACTGAGAGTTCGTCATCAACTACTAATATCGAAAGATTATTGTCCATCTTAAGCCCTCCCCGAGCTTAGTTCAAATGTGAATTTCAGCGATGTGCCGGCCCCTGGTGCTGAATCCACGGCAACTTTTGCATTATGTTGCTCCAAAATTCCATAAGTGACTGCCAGGCCTAAACCAATTCCCGACATTTCTTTTTTACTGGAGAAGAAGGGTTCAAATATATGCTCCTGATCCGCTTCAGAAATACCAATACCATTATCTTTGATCTCTATGGTGATATGTTCCATATCTGGGTTATAGCTTCGATAGGTTACCTGGCTGTCAGGTCCTGGACTAACCGCTTCCAGGGCATTTGTAAGCACTGCCAGGCAGGCCTGGATGATTTGGTTTCCGTTGCCCCTTATCTGATCCCTGGTGGCAGAGAAATCTGTCGCCAGTATTACATCAGAGATTTGGAAACTATGCTGGATGAGTTGTTCTGTTTCCGCAAGAACTTCATTTACACTGACCTCATCAAATTTTTGGCTACCATCCCGAGAAAAATTAAGGAGTCCTTTGACGATGTTTCCACATCTTTTAGTCTCAGATTGGATCATTTCAAGATGTTTTAAGACCGCTTCCTTTTTCTCTTCTGTCAGCTCGGGGTTTTGCAGAATTCGGGAGACCAGTTTTGCATAGGTGAGTACTCCAGCCAGTGGATTATTGATTTCATGAGCCACGGATGATGAAAGTCGACCTAAGGAGGCAAGTCGTTCGATTTGATATATCTCGTTTTGAGTTCGGGCAATATCTTCAGATTTGGTTCGCACCTTATTTTCCAATTCGTTGGACCACTGATGCAGCTCACGACTGCTCTCATTAATGGATTCCAGCATGGTGTTTAGTGCCAATCCGACCTCATGGATATCTATCAAATCATTGGGCTGAACATTAACGCGTACTGACAGATTTCCAGTGGAGACAGCGCGGCTGGCGTCCACAATCCGTTTCAGAGGTTTGTGAATGCGCCGTTTCACAAAAAAGAGCAGGGCTCCCATGACCAGCACAAGGAATAGCAATATCAGACCAAAATATTCATACAGAAGTTGGCTCAGCGCACCATCCAATTCATCCAGGGGTAATTCAATTTCCAGAAATCCCAGAACTTCCGAATCAATATGGGTCTGGTGACACCCTGAGGATCGGCATTCCGGAGTGGACATAATGGGGGAGAGGACAATCATGTTTCGACCGGCATCAGCATCCCTGTTGTAGATACAGGTGCCAGGCATACCCCATTGCGAATGATCCACTTCACTATGACAATGAGCGCAGGGTGTCATAGGTGTATGCTCCATACCAGAGTGTAGTGCGCCTGGGGAAAAGTGCCTGATCTCACCCTCATCATTAAATATACGGATGGCCCCAACGCCAGGGACATCCTGAACTTTTGTGATGGCAATAGTGAGTTCAGCATGATCTTCGCGAATCATACTGGACCTGATGCTCAGGTCAACCATAGCAGACATTCTTTTCCCACAACGTGTTAACACATTTTCAAGATAATTATTAGATATGGAAAAGATTAACCAAGCCAAGAAAATGAATAGTAACAAGGACATGGAGACCAACATAGCTACGAGATGGCTGTACAGAGATTTGGTCCGGAAGATACCTCGCCAGGCTAATTTTAAGTGAGATCGGATCTCCTTTTTTTGCACTGACTCTTGTTCCATATCCACCTCGAGCTAGAAATTTGGCTGAGTTATCAAAGGCAATAGTTAACTAAGCATAATACATGCCAGTTAACATACATATGCCAGGTTGTCACTAACGTCTAAGAGGTACTTTGAGAACGCCTTTTTGTCTAATTGAGATCTTCGAATGAGAGTATGAGGTGTTGCTTCTTTTGCGGGCTCGAGGAGTTTATCGAAACGACCAATATCTTTTTTGGCCTGGTTCATGTAGTCATCCTTGCAGAGAAATTCAATTTCTAAAGATCCCTCATCCAGTTCCAATTCTAATAACCAGAGATCCTCTTCCGGGCTCAGATATAGTTGGGTATCCTGCATCTGCTTGGAGTCAAACAGTGGATTGGTATGAATAATACGACCTGGTATCGGCGTGCGCAGATAGATAATTTCATCTTCAAGTTGGAGCCAGGCAAAGCACTGTCTCTGCACAAGTAGTGAGTTATTTTTGGGTGTGATTATCTTCTGGACCGATGAAAGAATTTGAAACAGAAAGGCATCTATGCCCAGATGCACCTTCCCTTTACCAGTTCTTTTTATCCAAAAGTGACGATTTAGAAACTGGAGACCTGGGGTAAACTGAATGACCGTTGCTTCAGGCTTACGAATATCAATGGTAGTTGATTCAGCTGTTTTTCCTGGACGACATCCGCGCATCATCTGCTTGTGAAAATCACATAAATCACAGTTTTGATTCAATGGACAGAGCTGATAATCAACGGATTCGGCATCCATCCATATGCATTTGTGTGTTTCCATTTTTGGTCTTACCCTACATGTTTTGGGCATTGGAGAAGGGGAATCCTGAGCCACACAGGAATCCCCCTCTATCGATTCGATATGTTTTAAACTTGTCACTTCGCTGCGTCGATAAACTCTGATTGGAACTCTTCCCAGATTTCAGGGGATAATGTTTCCAGCACGTTGTCTTCGATTTCACCACCTTCCTGGAGTAGGATGGGTTGAGCTGACAGATCATATTTTCTTTCGGCGAATGCCAGAACGTCACGCAGCCTGGCCTGCTCCTGTTGGATCCATTGTTGAGCCTTCTCACCTATAATGAGCATGGCTTTCTCTACATCCCAACGCTTGGGAGCCATATCAAACAACCAGTTTTCCGTAAATTCATTGCTGGTTCGTATACTGAATTTATGGAGGGCCTTTTTATTAATGGATTTCAAAGTTCCACTCACGGGAGAGTAGACTTTCAGGCTTTTTCCCTCAGCCATAAGGGTTGCAAGATGATCCCCGCGTTGAATCTCTTCACCACTGATCTTGTGAAGCTGCAGTGAGACGGGACCTGTGAGAGCAGTCAGGAAGTCATCAATCCCAATTTGAACCTGACCAGCGGTTTTTAGATAAGCCCAGGTGTGGGTTTTATCAAAAAAGACACCGCGGGGTAAACGGACTTTGGCCAGTGAAAAGAGCGGACCTTCAACCTCTTTGAGAAAGGCGTAAAAGGGGACGAAAACCAGGAAAAAACTTATGATGAGTAGATACTCAATTCCTTTGGTTGCAAAAATATCGTTATAGAAAAGATTAGGCATGATTCTGTTACCTCTCCTTATTGTGTTTGTGAAGTTGCTGTCATGGATTCCATAGTTCTTAACACGGGCATACGATGGAGAACCCAGCGGAAGATCCAGATCTGAACGAATAGGATGGATACGGTTACGACTATTTCCATCCAGGTTGGTATATAGCGGGGAATCTCATCCCAACGATAGGCAATTACAGACACATTCATACGATTGAGGACGATCCCAATCAGGGTCATAATAGAAGCCAACTTTATGGTGTATGGAGTACCCAATCTAACACCTCTAACAAAGAGCAGCATTGGAATGAGGACAAAACCGATCATCTCTATCATGTACCATACACCCATGGGGGTCATGAGATATCCCAGGGTATGATTGTGAACTGAATCAACGATTTTGAGAAAGAAATATACAAACATAGCGATCGCGCAAACTCGGGAGAGACCGCGAATCATGATATTGTGGTTCTCATCGCTATTATTATCCAACTGATAGGCAAAGACCTTTTGTAAGATACTCCCTTGAAAAATCACCATACTCAGTCCAGCAAAAATACTGGAGATAAAGAACAGGGTGGGGATGAACTCTGAATACCAGAGAGGATGGATCTTGCCCTTGGCCATGAGGAAGAGCGCGCCCAGTCCAGATTGGTGGAGGGTGGAAAGTGTGATACCAAAAACTACTGCACCAATGGTGAGACGTTTCAGGTTTCGTCTGGCACGCTCTGAACCCAGCCACTCTGCTATTGTGGGAGAAAATTCGATGAGCTGAGCCACGATATAGAGCATAAAGTGCCAGGCCACCAGAAAGAGAATGCTGCTGGTCCCAAACGAGTTACCTATGATAGGATTGATGATGTTCCAGGGTTTACCCAGGTCAAGAATCAAAGCAATTGCATAGAAGGTATATGCCAGGAATCCGTTCAATACGGTGACACGAATCAGTGGTTTATACTTTTCCAAACCCAGGATATATACCATAAAGGTTAAAACGTAGGCTCCCCCGGCAAAGGCAACACCTGTCACCACGTTAAAACCCTTCCACAACCCCCAGGGCACAGTTTGGGTCACATTTGAAACCGCTGAGAGTCCATAAACAAAACGAATAACAATAATGACTGCTGCAACAATTACAGTTGGCACAGAAATCATATTAAAGATGGTCCATGGATTACCACGGGGTTTTAACTCAGAAAGTAAAAACTTCCAGGTACTGGCAGGACGTTCATAAGTATCAGTCATTAAACTCTCACTCATGATCTGCTCCTTCCATAACTTCTTGGTCATCTTTTTTCGTTGCTTCTCTCAAACCCATGAGCAAAGCTGGCCATAGAACAAAAACGGAGGGAACACTGTATAGGAATCCCTTTGTGAGTTCAGGATATGGTTTGGTTTCCAGGTCAGTTTTGAATCCAAGTTCCTCAAAAGGAACAGGGGAGACATTTAACCATGATGTACCACCGGCTTCATATTCACCATATACATGATCGACATATGAATCGGGATCTTCCAGAATTCTTCGGTGAGCCTCGGCTAAGATCTCGCTGCGTTTTCCAAACGTGAGTGCCTCAGCGGGACAGTTTTCAACACAGGCAGGAATTTCACCTTCCTTCAATTTGTCAAAACACATCTGGCACTTACCAATTTTTGGATTGTTGTCATCAAATTCGAATTGGGGAACGTCAAAGGGGCAGGAGACCATGCAGTAACGACATCCCATACATTTACCTTCAGTCCAGGTTACCGGACCTTCTTCATGCTTTGTCATTGCTTGAGTAAGACAGGCAGAAGCACATGCAGGTTGGGCGCAATGCATACATTGTTGTTTCGTGTACACCTCACCAACACTGGTCTCTACGGCATTGATTACAGAGTATTGATCCGGCTTTAATTTTCGTTTTACATCACTATCCGGGTAGTCAGAAGGTTCTGGCAGGTTGTTGGCTGCCGCACAGGCGAATTCACACTCCTGACAGCCTTCACACAGGGTTATGTCATGCAGGATGGCATAGAATTCTTCCTGGTCTGGTTCAGGCTTTGATTTTCCAAGGGCAGAGGCTCCACTCAGGCTAGCGCCCGCAACCCCCAGGGTTTTAAGAAATTCTCGTCTATCAATAGACATATTGGATTGTCCTTACAGTTTCTAGAATCAGTTATGAGGATGAGGGATTATTATGAATCGTGTAACAATTCTTGATTCGATGGATCCAGAATGAGCTTTTGAAATGATCCCCACAAACCTTTGCCAGCGAATGCCAACGCGCCGTCAGCGATATCACCACCTTCTTGAAGCAATGCCAAACCACGTTCCGCATGGGGCGGTGCAAAAGAATGAGCGAAGAAATCTCGGATTCTTGCTATTTCAGCTTTGAGCCAGGATGATGTACGCGAACCCCGATAGAGTCGCTGGGTATCATTTTCCCAGTTTGAGGGTTCAAGCTTTGCCAACCAACCAGCAGCATAGGGATCCCTGTGTACAATACCCAGATTCTGAAGGGCGACGTGATTGATCGTTTTGATTGTTCCGGAGACAGGAGCAGAGATCACTAGCATCTTGCCTTCATGTGAAATTTGAAACATGGGGTCTCCCTGCCGAACTTCTTGTCCCTTCTCTGGGATCTTGATTTCGGATAGAACACCTGTTAAACCATTAAGAAAAGCATCAACACCAACTTTGGCGACTCCGTTAGACTGCATATGTGCCCAGCTGTGGGTAGGACTGAAGTAGACCCCAGCAGGTGAGGTGAGTCTATCGGGTTTGAATTGATACGTCTTCTTCATTACGATGGGTGAATCACGCAAAGCCTGATATCGTTTCATTCCCTTATACCAGGAAATTGATATTGCGATAGCAGCAAATAAAACAACGAGAGCAATGACCATTATGAACCTCCTTTTTTGTTCACCTCTACTAATTCAATAGCGATGCCAGAAAATTATACAACACATAAGCATATATTTAACAGTTAGATAGATGCTTAATAATATTGAAGGACAAAAAAATAGAAGTGTATAGAAATTCATCACATGCACTCAGCCACCGGCGAAAACGCGCTTCACGCCCAATCTTCGATAGTGCTGAAAAATGCAACAACTGTTTAGAATCCTTACAGTGCCTTAGGAGAGGGAAAAACTAATATATAGTATTGATAATAATGATGTTAGTGTGAAATAATATGACTATTCATCTAGGAGAAAAATACGAGAGGGCAAAAATAGATAAACCGATTTTCGAATTATTGAGTTTTTAAACACCCCTATTATTAAGTAATTCCATTCCTCGAGAGAATTATCCGGGCATAGCGATTACTTAATGGGTGTAAAGTGATAATAAACAATATTATGACTTCATTTCGATATTGGCAAGTATCTGTTGAAAATATATACAACTCCCGTGGTACAGCTAGTATCTGCATGATTTTGTCAGATCCAGCTGATTTTACCAACATTACTAATTTTGTTTGCATGTTTAAATCTATCTCAGTTTAGATTCTTGGACAAAAAATTATTAGGAGAGTCCATCGTGCGTCAGTTTATCATCATTCTTGTAACTGCCAGCGTCCTGTTTGGCTGGGGAAAAACCGGTCATCGGGTTATCGGCAAAATTGCTGAAGAGAATCTTACACCAGTAGCAAAAGAGAAAATATCATATTTATTGGGCCACACCGATATTGCTAGAATTGCAAATTGGGCAGACGAGATTAAATCGGATTCTGCTTGGGATCATTCACATGACTGGCACTATTGTACCATTCTAGAGGGACATGAATATGAAGGTCCTGAAGCAGGTGGCTACGCTGTAAAGAAGGTGTCTGAATTTACCACTTTGCTTAAAAAAGGTACGCTGGGAAAGAAAGATCAATTGAATGTATTCCGCTTCATCGTCCACATCGTTGGAGATTTACATCAACCTCTTCATGTAGGTAATGGAACAGACAGGGGTGGAAATGATGTGAAAGTGACCTGGTTTTGGGATGAGACAAATCTGCATAAAGTCTGGGATTCCCAGATGATAGATGGTATGCAATACAGCTACACAGAATATGCCCAGCAGATTCAGCTTGGTTTATCCGATGCCGATAAACAACTCATGCTCGATCCAAACATCTTAAGCTTTGTAAATAACTCCCGCGCAGTTCATGACCAGGTCTATGATATTGGTGACGGTAAACTGTCATACGAATATGTTTACAAAAATAAAGAACTGATGGAAGACCGGCTGTTAAAGGCAGGTTTCCATCTGGCAGCTATTCTGAATGATATTTTTAAGTAAATGATAGACCCGCGTCACGCAATCCGCATCTTTCTTTCAATATGTCTTGTGTTGGGGACATTATTTGGAGCATCACCCAACACAGTTGAAATGGAGCAAAAGTTTAAGCTTGTTCTGGAAGGCAAGGCTCAGCAGGATTTTACAGTAGGTTTAGCTCTGGGTGCAGGTGCTGCTAAAGGTTTTGCGCATATTGGAGTTTTGGATGCTCTGGAAAAAGCAGGTATCCGCATTGATATGATCGCCGGTAGTAGTATGGGTGCCATCATAGGGGGTGGATACGCAGCAGGCCTCAGTGTTGATTCATTATCAGATGTTGCATTGAATCAAGATTGGCTAGATGTTTTAAATCTACTGGATCCGGTTTTCCCAACCCGAGGGTTTATTGATGGCCAGAAAATTCACGCTTTTCTCAATGAACTATATGGTCATCAAAATATCGAAGATTTAGCTATTCCATTTTCAGCTACAACAGTTGATATCCTTAAAGGTGACTTATTTGTCCTGAATAAGGGCAATCTGGCCAACGCTGCCCGGGCCAGCTCATCTATTCCTATCATCTTTAACCCCCTGGCCAATGAGGATCAAGTTCTGGTTGATGGTGGTATGATTGACCCGGTACCCATCGATGTAGTGCGATCTATGGGAGCAGATTATATCATAGCTGTAAACGTATTAGCCTTTCCAGAAGGCAAAACGGAGAAGCAGAAATTCAAATACATGAATGCTGACAAATTAAAGAATAGCCGATCCACATGGCGAATTCCTAAAGCGAATGAAGCCTGGTATACTGCGGGGAAACCGAATCTGGCTGAAATCGCCCATGAAACAGTCATTCTATCCATGGCATTAATTGCAGCTAATCAAGTTGAGTTGGCCAACCCCAATATGATTATCAATGTGAGTACAGGTCTGGCGGCCTGGAATTTCCTGGAAGCAGAAATTGCCATCGAAAAGGGTTATCGAGAAACCATCCTGCAATTGGAGCTGGCCAAACAAAAACACTAGAACCTCTGGCTGGCAGCAATATTATTCACAACTTTTTCTCAGGTTTTAGTTGACTCAGTCAATGGTCTGTTGAAATTAAATCCATGCGGAAAGTATCCTTCTTCAAATACGCAATGAAGATATCGATCATCCTTCTCATTCTGAGTGTGATGTGGTCATGTAGTTTTTTTGGTGACCGGAAAAAGGATCATTACATTCCTGTGGAATTTGATCTCCAGAATGAAGTCGGACCCTTCAATGGTCTTGGCGCCAATGTTCCTCTCAGCTTTTACAGTCGTAGGATGAAAGTGCTACAGACCTTCAATGAGCTAGGTATCAAATATATTCGTGTTAAACGTGAAGATGAGAATTGGGATGATATTCTGGCTTTACGTGCTTCAACGTCTCGCCTGGGAATTAAATGGATTTACAGTCTGGATGCCATCCCGGGTGAATTCCTGGATGACTATGGGAAACTGGCTGATGTGAAAGGCTTTGCAGGGTGGTGGGCAGAGGAGGTGGATGAGCTGCTCTACCAAGATGTCCCAGCTGATTATATTGAACTATTAGATACCCCCGATATTCTGAGAGGTGATTCCCTGGCCCTTACCTCCGATTTGTTTAATGAATTGATTCATGCTACCCGTACCGAGCTAGATCTGCGAGATTTTCAAAATGTCGACATTGTGGGACCAGGACTCTCGTCCCCGGCATTTGGTGGTGACCTGGAAACCTGGTATATGGATCTTGATCAAGCTGGTTTTGATATATTACCATTCTGGACGGTTCATAGCTGGGGAAACAGACTTGAAGGCGGCATGGTCGGTAACGCATTGGGGAACTTCTTTGAATACCTGGAGAGGATTGAATCGAGGAAACCTCTTTTGGTTAATTCATTTGCTACCTCTGAGACAAAATTTAATGATATCCAGTATCCAGATCCCAATCAGTACGACCTTTTGGGAAACTTGAATACATTTGAAACATATTACTACAGCGCGACATTCACCCTACCATACGCATTGAGGGTGTATTCCAATACTTTAGATCTATTAAAAAATAAAGAAGTCGTGCCTTTCCTCTATCAACTTTATGATGCTCCTGCTGATGTGAAATACAAAAAAAGATCCTGGGGCCTGTTGGATCTGAATGGTGGTGAGAAACCTATTTTTTCTCTGCTATCTCAACTGATGAAAAGGGTTCCCAAACAATCAACCATCATATCAACCCTTGATCCGACTCAGGATGGATTAAATGCCATGACCTTCAAGAATTCAGATGAAGTACTCGTCACAGTTATAAATGAAGGTCTGGAGCCTAAATCTATCCAGGTAAGTCTGCGGGGAATAGGTCGCAAATTAGAAATTAAGAGCGCTGAGATTCACTTTGCTCTTAATATCTTTCCCCCTGAGCAGGGCAAAAAAGATATAATCGGAACAGAAGAGCAAGAATTAAAACTTCGTTCCGATGGCGCCAACGACAGCTACGTATTTGCTCTCATGCTCAAACCTCAATCCATTTTTGTAGGCGAATTTCAATACAAATAGATTCGCACAGCCAATGCAGGCTGATGATTCATCATTTCATTTGAAAGTATTTTGAACAATTCTACCAAGTTAGTCTAGATTGATCGTGATATGGATAAACTGACCACCAGGAAGATATTCAAGTTTTGGTTACCCCTTGCTGGGACCTGGCTCATGATGTCCCTTGAGGGACCTTTTATTGCGGCCATTATAGCCCGTCTTGTAGACCCAAAATTCAACCTGGCCGCCTACGGGGTTGCCTTCTCATTTGCCCTCATTGTTGAAGCACCGGTTATCATGATGATGACTGCCTCCACCTCCCTGGTCAAAGATTACAATTCACTGCGAAAACTCCGTCAATACACCTGGATATTGAATGGTATCATAACTCTGGCCATGCTTATTCTCATCATACCAAAGATATTCTTTTTTATCACCCTTGATCTGATTGGACTACCGGTAAACGTAGCTAAGCTGACCCATGTCGCCACTATCATTTTATTGCCCTGGCCTGGCGCCATTGGCTTCCGGCGATTCTATCAGGGTGTATTGATCCGGAACCATGCAACACGGCGGGTGGCTTTTGGAACAGTTATTCGTCTCATATCCATGGCATCTACAGCACTTGGGCTGTTCATTTTTACCAAGCTCCCAGGTGTATACATCGGTACTGCAGCATTATCCGCCGGTGTAACCATGGAAGCGATGAGTACCAGAATAATGGTCAGGAAAATTTTACGGAGGATTAAAACAGCCCCGGATACGGATGCAGAACCAGCTGAGCCCGCAGTGCCGCTGACCTTCCAGTACATTAATAAATTTTACTACCCACTGGCGCTGACATCCATGCTCACTCTGGGTGTTCACCCACTGATTACCTTCTTTATTGGGAAAAGTCAAATGGCGCTGGAATCGCTGGCTGTTCTGCCTGTGGTGAGCTCATTCGTATTTTTGTTTCGGGGAGTAGGACTCTCATTTCAGGAAGCAGCTATTACCATGCTGGGCTCCAATAAAGAGAATGATAAAGCGATCTATAAATTTGCCGCTGTATTAGGACTTACTCTTGCGTCGGCACTTATTATCACAGCCATTACACCACTGTCAAAATTATGGTTCTCAAAGGTGAGTGGGCTTAGCGCAGAATTAACTGGATTAGCCCTGACACCCCTGCTCATCATGGGTCTATTCCCAGCCTCAACGGTATTGATTTCCATGCAGCGGGCTATCCTGGTTAAAGATGGTCAGACCAGTCCTATTACAAATGCCACAATTATTGAAGTTCTGACCATCATTAGTGTTCTCTACATTAGCATTATTCATTTATCTGCAGTTGGCGTGGTGGCTGCAGCTTCAGCCTTTTTATCAGGACGATTGGCAGCCAATACCTACTTGTATTTTAAAACGAGATGAACAACGTCCATAAAAATGTTATCATAGATACAAGTCCATATATAAGACCTTGATACCCCTGCTAAAGAAACGTATTTTTGCCATGCTAAACCGTGAAAATCTGGAAGACCTCAGAAAGGAACACACAATTAAAGCTAGATTGTGGTCATTTGTTAAATCCGGGCTAATTCTAATGATACTGGCATTTCAATTTGTCAGTTGTTCTAATGGAACTTCTACGAATCCAGTTGCCAGAAATGGCATTCTTGATCTTCGGGATCATGAATTTATCAGTCACCTCAGGCTTGATGGTGAATGGAGATTTGTCTGGCGGGACACCAGCTCTTCAGGTATTGCCGCTTCTGACGACCATATAAATATTGAGGTCCCTGATTCCTGGAAGGGCTATCGCTATCATGGAATGAAGCTGCCTGGACATGGAGCCGGAAGTTATTTTCTAACTATTCTCATCCCGGAACGATCTGAATCATATGCTATAAAAATTTCAACAACCGGTACAGCCTACAATCTATTTGTTAATGAAGATCTTGTGGGAAGCGTAGGTATCTATTCTATTGATTCAAGTATGTCTCGACCTCTGTATGACCCACAAATATTCAACCTTGGCCCCCTCTCCAATCAATTGACCCTGAGAATCGATGTATCCAATTATGATCATCGACTGGGAGGACTCTGGGAGTCCATCACCTTTGGGACGACTGAAGAAATTTACGAATATCGTGAAAAACAGGTCGCCATGACGCTGTTTATGTTCGGTACCATCTTTGTCATGGGTATTTATCACCTCGGTGTATTCTCATTGAGCACCCGCGGGACAGCCGCCCTCTATTTTGGGATTTTCTGCTTAATTATCGGATTGAGAACCCTGACCACGGGCGAAATTTTCATCCACCAAATTTGGCCATCCCTTTCTTGGCAAGTGCTGATCAAACTTGAATATCTCACATTTTACACCGGCATCCCCATATTTTTCCTATTTGTGCGCTTGCAGTTCCCTGACGAACTCAATGCGCGGGTCAGCCAGGCCGTGGTTGGAATATCATCCCTGTTCGTGTTATTGGTTCTGTTTACCCGGGTGGATACTTTTTCGGCAACATTGACTTACTTCCAACCCTTGAGTCTTCTCCTTATGCTGTATGTCATCTATGGCCTTGTTCTGGCATTTATCCGCGGTGAAGAGGGTTCTACCATGGTTCTGGTGGGATTTCTGTCCATTGTGATCACTTTCATGAATGATATGCTTTATGTCGCAAATGTACTGCATACCGGGCATCTCATCTCACTTGGTCTACTCATTTTTATTTTAACTCAGGCCTTTTTGATTTCAATCCGCTTCTCAAAAGCATACTCCACTATTGAGCTTCAACGTACCAAACTTGAGCGGACCAATACAGCTTATCAGGCTGAAATTGAGAGTCGGAAATCAGCTGAACAGGAAGTGCTTCAGCATAAAGAAAATCTCGAGGACTTGGTTGAGGATCGTACTGCTGAATTGCAGATTGCCAACAAACGTCTTGAAGAATTATCCCGTGTTGATGGTTTAACCGGAATAGCTAACCGCCGCCGTCTCGATGAGGAACTGGACCGGGAGTGGAAACGTATGCTACGTGAAAAACGTCCACTCAGTGTGGTGCTGTGCGATATCGACCACTTCAAGCTCTACAATGATACCTATGGTCATCAAGGTGGTGATGAATGCCTCATTCGCGTAGCCAATGCAATTAGAGAGTCCGTTAACCGGCCTGGTGATTTAACAGCCCGCTATGGTGGTGAGGAATTTTGTCTGGTTCTACCAGAGACCAGTGGGCTTGGAGCTCTGCAAATTGCAGAACTGGTTAGGAAGAATGTCTCAGAAATGAACCTGGAGCACAAGTCATCCCCAGTAGCAGATAGAGTCACACTCAGTCTGGGTGTTGCTACCCTCATCCCTGATCTGGGAAGTCAACCCAGCGTTTTATTGGAAGGTGCCGATAGAGCTCTCTATCAGGCGAAGGGCAATGGTCGTAATCGGGTTGAACAAAACCTTATCGAATAATCAGACAATATTCAGATTCTCGAATTTTTTTATTCGAGAACTTTCCACTCAAAATTCCACCTCCACTTGTCAAAATAAAGGTTACCACCTGACCATTCAACTTCACCTCTTTGACTGTCTACAGTCTCAGAGCGAAAATGTTGCTTGGGGGGTGTGAATGGCTGACTGATGTCGTCATTAAATATGATACGATAACTATCCATCCCACTGAGATAGAACCAGTGAAGTTGGGGGTCACTGCTCTTTCGCAGGCCATAGGTGACATCCATGGGGACCCAGCCATAAGGTTCAAAATAGATCATACCCCAATCATGCATGCTGTCATCTGGTGGTTGAAGTTCCCAGCCTGATTGCCACCGAGCGGGTATGCCACTGATTCGACAGAGTGTGATAAAAAACAGGGTTTGTATACCACAATCACCGTGATGATTCTGGAGGGCATACTCAGGAATACAGAGAATGCTGGAATATTCTCTGGCAGATGCCCAGGGAGTATTGTTATCAACCCAGGCAAAGAGGAGCTGAGCCCTATGATAAGGATTTTGTTCATCTCCCACAATCTCACTTGCCAGTGCTTTCAGATCATCTGTAAAAACGATATGGGGAGCATCCTCAGAAAGATACTTTTCCAAGCTGTCCTTGTTTTTTAGCTGAGTGACCCGATCCGCATCAATCGCCTGAAAAACAGCATGGGAGGTAAACTCATATTCGACTGAAAATTTTGTGGTCTCGCCTGCTATGGCTGGTTTCTCCATAAATACGGATCGCTGTAATGCATCTGGAGCCGCCAGCTGATGTTCAATCGGCAAAGTTTGAATCATATCGATGTTCACCTGACGACCCTCAATATAACGGGGATAGGGTATCCAGCATTTGACCATCTCACCTGCTGGGACTTCATCGGCCAGGACCTCCACACTCTGCTTGATGTGTAGTCGCCGTGGCTCTACAAAAAGTTTTTGTGAGTCGTTGGCGGCTTTGATAACTTGAGCATTGTGTACATCCAGTACCAGCTTGGCTCCTGAACCTGAACTGATTTCATCCTCAGAATGTTGAGCGACCCATATTTTTTTCATTTCAGCATTGATACGGAAGAGATTGCGACCTGCATAGGTGAAATAACGCTTCTCCCCATCGATGATTTTAAACTCCAGAGATTTCTCATTGTCCCAGCGTACGATGTCAGCCGCAGTCACATCGGGATAATATTTTTTGATATAGCTCAGGACCTCTTCTGGAGTCTTAGTAAAATCAGCTTTTACCCGCCTCAAGCGCTCTATCTCAAAGCTGTAAACATTACGATCCTGTTCTGATAACATTGGGTCATCCAGATATTGAGTGATCAATTGAGTAGCTGCTGTAAATTCTCCATTCCAAATGGCCTGATCTATCTGCTCCTTCATAGTGTTTGAATCCTCGATCATATTTTGAGTACTACACATACCAATTACCCCAAGAGTAAATACTATGAGGATTTTCGTCAAATCGAATTTTTTCCTGAACATGATTTACCCCCGATTAAAAATGAATTTCTAATTGCCAATAATGGTTGCGTAGTAAATACCCTAATTATTGGCGTTAAGTTTCCCCGCTTCAAAAGGCTCCAACCCATCATAAATCGCATTGTAGGTAGCAGATAGAACTTCATCCAGTTCCATGTCAGCCATGATTTCTGCGCGGATAATCGGTTGAAAACGAACCATTATTGGACCTGGGTTTAAATGCAAAGACTCCTTGTTCTTAATGTTAAATACACCTGAAAAGGAGATGGGTACGATATGGGCCCCACTTTCTTTGGCAAAACGAAAAACGAGGCGCTTAAAGGGAATAAGTTGACCGTCCTTTGATCTACCACCCTCGGGAAGAACCACGATGGGGAAGCCTTCCTGAAGTTTCTGTTTAGCCAGATTGAAACTTTTAAGCGAGGCACGGATGTTTTCTCTTCGGATAGGGATATTTCCCATCCGTTTCACCAGGGAGCCATATATTGGGTAGTTTGTATGATTCTCGGCGAGCATCCCTACATAGTATTCTGGAACGATTGCTTTTAGAAGTGGGAGATCCATGAGACTGCCATGGTTAGCCATGAATATCAATGGCTCTCCTGTAGGCAGAGCTTCTGCATACTCAATCTGCAGATCACAATTTAATATTTTAAATAGGGTCAGAGTGCGACGTCTAAGCCAGGTATCATAGGCTTGAGGCGGTTGAAAGTAGGATCGAAAAAATAGAATCAGCAAGACAGGAGCATAATAACCCCACCCAACTATCCAATAATACAGGGAAAGTAGTGTTCTCATTTCCAGAAAACATCAATTGCTTGTTTTAAACAATCGATCTCCAGGGGGGTAGAGCCCATGAGTTCACCATCTGGTGTCAATACTTTAGGGATATTTGATTCAATTTTAATATGGCTGGCCTGGAAACAGTCCACCTCTTCCATATGGATATGCTCGCCAGTGATTATCTTGGGGAAACTCTTCATAAGACCAATTCTGCTTTTTGGACCAAGAATGGTAACATCAAGCAGCCCATCATCGGTTTTTGCGGCAGGGGCCATGAGATAATTACCGGTATACCGGGAATTTGAGATTTCTACAAACACGTTTTCTCTTTCGATGAGCTGACCATCTAGATTCAGACTGACCTGGAACGTTTTTAATCGCAGAATATGGTAGAAACTGCCCAGAGTATATGATAAACTTCCCAGGAATTTCAACTTATTTGCTGTAGCAACAATATCTGCTACCAGACCAACACCCAGGATGTTCAAGTAGAACCAGGTTTGTCCCTCATTGGCAAACTTTCCCACGTCAAACTTTTGAATCTTTCCAGCTTTAATGATGTCTAGAGCAGGCTTCCAATCATGGTCATGTAATTCCATATCTTTGACAAAGGCATTGCTTGTTCCCACTGGAATTACACCAATTGGGATACGCTTGGCAGAATTATTCCCAAAATAACCGTTTACAACCTCGAACAGTGTGCCATCGCCACCAGCCGCTATAACAGCGCTATATTCACTAAAGTCAGCTTCTTTGACTAACTCCATCCCATGACCTCGGTGGTCTGTGATCAGAATGTCACTGGCTAAGTCAATTTCCTGGAGGTACGCTTCAATTTGAGGTAAAAGTTTACCCGCCCGTCCACGGGCAGCCCATGGATTATAAATAATGAGATTTTTCATCGGATCCGTTCGTTCTATTTTTTTTTGTTAATCGATTTAATATAGTTGAAAAAACGTTTCATCTTTGTAGATAATTCAGTGATATGACAAGATGCAGGACTTGATTGTAGTGGGCTATTCATTTAGTTTTCATGGCTCAATCAACTCTGATGGAGCAAGCTTGATTTAAACGAAGGAAACACAATGGATCTACATCAATTACTTTCTGGTATTGACGTCAGAGCTGACTGGATCGGTCTGCGTTATGTAAAGGAAAATACAGGATTTCGACTGGTCAGGGATGGAAAACCCGAGGCCAATACAAGAGAATCAAAGCAAGGTGTTATGGTAGAAGTACTGGTAAATGGCCAGTTCGCCTACTATGGAACCAGCCGTCTCGATAAGCCAGGCATTCAGGCTGCTGCCGAGCGAGCTGTAAAGTTAGCGACTGCAGCATCCAAATATAGCCTGCACTCTTTTGGTACTGATGCTCGACCTGTGGCCAAGGGGAGTTACAGCTCACCCTTTCAAACAGCTGCTGATGCATTCTCTCCAGGAGAGCTATCGGATTTGCTCATTAAAGCGACTGCAGAATTAAAAGTTTCAGATAAAGTGGTTACCACCAATGCCATGGCACGAACCGTGGAAACTGAATCTCATTTTGTGGCTTCAAATGGAAGCGATGTTGAACAGAAATATCTCATGGTCTCGGCAGACTATTCTGCTATCGCCCATGAAGGCAGCGTGACACAAAAGCGGACAGATGGTGGTCTTTTAGCTAAAAGTTATCAGGCCGGTATGGAAGTATTCAATGAAGCTGATGTGCTGGCGCGCTGTCGTAATATCGGTGCAGAAGCGGTTGAATTGCTCACGGCAGAAGAATGTCCTACTGGCACCATGGATCTTATCCTGGCCCCTGACCAGATGATGCTGCAAATCCACGAAAGTGTGGGTCACGCTTTGGAGATTGATAGAATTCTCGGTGATGAGCGTAACTACGCGGGTTGGAGTTTTGTCCGATTGGAAGACTTTGGCAAGCTGCAGTATGGTTCACCCCTCATGAATATCACCTTTGATCCCTATGTGGAGAATCAATTTGCCTCCTATGCCTATGATGATGGTGGCTTGAAAGCTGAGAAGGAGTTTCTTATTAAAGATGGTCTCCTGATTCGCGGTCTGGGTGGAATGGAGAGTCAATTACGTTCTGGCATTAATGGTGTCGCCAACTTCAGGGCCAGCTCCTGGAACCGTGCTCCCATCGATAGAATGGCCAATCTCAATCTGGAACCAGGCAATTCAACTCAGGATGAAATGATTGCTGCAGTCGAACGGGGTGTTTATATGACCTCAAATCGATCCTGGTCCATTGATGACTATAGAAACAAATTTCAGTTTGGTTGTGAATATGGAAAGCTCATCGAAAACGGGAAACTGACCAAAACGGTTAAGAACCCTAATTACCGAGCCATCTCAAATCCATTCTGGCGCAGTCTGAAAATGTTGGGGAATAGAGATACCTTTGAAGTTTATGGAACTCCATTCTGTGGTAAAGGTGAACCCAATCAGATCATTCGTGTCGGACATGCCAGCCCATTATGTTTGTTTGATAGTGTGGAAATATTTGGCGGGGCTTAAAAGCGCTCCCAATGCATCTGCAATCCAAACAGCTGATAATATTTATTGAGGTACCTTATGGAAAAATTATTTAAACAAATTAACCAGACAATTATGGCTGAACTCCGCGATGGAGAATGTCTGGGGTTAGGTTTTGGAGGCGAACAATCCGCCTTCACACGCATAAATGCAGCCAAAGTTAGACAAATAGGCAATGTTGATGAGGCTGATCTCGGTTTCAATCTCATACTTAATGGCCGAAGAGCCACTGGCAGTATCTCCCTTTCTGGTGATCTGGATGAAGATCTCAGCCGAGCAAGAGGAGAGCTTCAACGATTGAGAACTGAAGTAGTCCAGCTTCCTGAAGATCCATATCTGGTTCTCCCTGAAAGCAAGGAAACCAGTCGCAGTGAAAAGCATGGCAATCTGCCTGACGCCGAAGCCATCCCTGGAATACTATTACCTGCCATGGGTAATGTGGATCTCACCGGAATCTGGGCATCTGGTCGTGTTTATCAGGGCAGTGCCAATTCATCAGGTGGATATCATTGGTTTGCTTCAGATTCATTCTCACTGGATTATTCACTCATCACACCCTCCGAAAAAATGGTCAAAGCAACCTATGCCGGTACAGAATGGGACCAAGCCGCCTATGAGGCGTTTCTAGCCGATTCGATTACCAAGCTGGAACTCATGTCCCTGCCGCCTAAAAAGATCGAACCTGGCGATTACAGGACCTTTATTGCAGCAGCCGGTGTATCTGACATCCTTTCTATGTTCTCATGGGGTGGTGTTTCTGAGGCTGCTATTCGTCAGAGTGAGAGCTGTTTGGGAAAAATGCGCAATGAAAAAGTCAAATTGAGCAGTTTGTTCTCTTTTTCGGAAGACTATAGCTCCGGTTTTGCCCCTCGTTTTAATGGAAATGGGGAAGTTGCTCCTGAAAAGACAACCCTCATTGATGGAGGTGAACTCACCAATACTCTGGTCAGCACCAGAACGGCCAAGGAATATGGTGTAGAATCGAATTTTGCATCAGAAGGTGAGAGCATGCGCGCTCCCTCAATGGCAGCAGGCTCATTAAAGGAGTCTGAAATTCTGGCATCTCTGGGAACAGGTGTGTATCTCTCAAACCTCCATTATTTGAATTGGAGTGACATGATTGGTGGTCGGATTACTGGCATGACCCGCTATGCCTGTTTCTGGGTGGAAGATGGTAAAATTGTGGCTCCCATTGAAAATATGCGTTTTGATGATAGTATCTACAGCTTCCTTGGTGAAAACTTGGAGGCAGTTACTGAGAAACTGCAAATCAACCCTGATGTTGGGACCTATGATGGACGAGAGCTCAGTGCTGTCGTTTGTCCCGGGATGTTGTTAAAATCATTTTCATTAACCCTATAGGTGCCTATGCCCGAACCCATATCTAATCATCGCTATTTACTGATTGTCAATCCAGAGGCAGGAAGTCGCTCTACGATGAAAGCCTTGCCTGAGATTGAACGCATCATGCGGGAACGTAAAGCTGAATATGAATTTCACTTTACCAAGGAAAAGGGTCACGCTACAGAATTAGTAAAAGAAGTGGGTGCTGATTTCGATGTGGTCGTATCAGTAGGGGGTGATGGTACCATTAATGAAATTTTAAACGGAATGCCGGACCTCAATAAGCCAATGGGTATTATCCCCATAGGTACAGGAAATGATTTTGCCAGGAGTTGTTCTATTAAGCTTGGCGACCTTGAATCAGCTGTGGATGTGTTACTTGCCCACGATGTAAAAAATCTTGATGTGGGTGAAGTAAATGGTCGCCGATTCATCAATGTTATGGGGTTGGGCTTTGGTGGTAAGGCGAATGATATTGCTAAAAAATTGTCCTTTCTGAAAGGATCATTCAAATACTTGATTGCAATTGCAGGTAACTATCTCACCTATCGACGAATGCATCTCACGGTTAGATTCAATGACTTTGAGCGGAATGAGAAAGTCTTTCTCATGAGTATTGGGAATGGATGGAATGAAGGGGGTGGGTTGCAGCTTACTCCTAAAGCAATTTTGCATGATGGTTTATTTGATGTTTGCTATGTCCAGGACATCAGTCGCTGGCGTATTCTGCAGATATTTACAAAACTCTATGATGGAACCGCCGATGAAGCGCCAGAGATGGAGTTACATCATACCACAGAGTTATATATATCCAGTGAGATTCCAGTTCCTGCACATATGGACGGAGAATCATTTAGTCCCGTTCAGAAGGAATTTAAGATTCGCTTGATTCCTCAGGCACAGGAGATTATTGGAAACTGGTCAGCGGACGCAAGATTTAATTGATGGATTATGCAATAACCAGATAGAATCAGAGGTGATTTTGATGAAACATTTATTTACCGTAGCAATAGTGTTGGTTTTAGCGAGTAGTATGCTTGTCGGGCAAGAGTTAAAGCCATATATCATGGGAGCGCAAAGTTCCGAGGCGCTTGATGTGGTTCGCGATAAGACCAGTCAGGCACTTGTGGCTGCTGGCTTTACTATCCTGGGTGAATATCAACCTGCTATGGATGAAATGAGATGGGTCTACGTTGTTAATTCCACTGAGATGATTGAGGCTGTTCAGGAAATTGGTGATTTAACAGGATTTGCTGCCGCCTTACGAGTAGGTCTTACTGTTGAAAACGACACAGTAAATATTTCATATACAAACCCCATCTATCTGGGGAATGCGTATTTCCAGAAGAAATTTTCAGATGTTGAAGCCAAATTCCTCACGGTTCAGGATAGCCTAAAAAAGGCCATGGCCGACTTGGGTACTGTCAGGGATGAAGCTTTTGGTGCAGAAAAGGGTATGACTCCCAAGGCAATTGGTCGTTATCATTACATGTTCGGTATGGAATACTTTGAGGATGTGGTGGAGCTCACTGAATTTTCCAGTTATTCCGTGGGGAAGAGCATCATTGAATCCAAAATATCCAAAGGTGGAGACACAAAGCTAGTCTATGCCTATGAAGTTCCAGATCAGGAACTAAAACTTTATGGAATTGCATTGAGTGGAGAAGCTGGTGAAGAACATTTTCTACCCATTATTGATATCAGCACACCTAAACATACAGCGTTCTTGCCGTATGAAATCCTGTTAATGGGCAATACAGCCGTCATGATGCATGGTCGCTATCGGATTGCTTTGGCTTTCCCTGATCTGACCATGACCACTTTTTCCAAAATCATATCTACTCCTGGTGCTATAGAAGATTTGATGCGTTCGGTTACTGAGTAGACTCATACTATATTTCATTCAAGAACCTGCCTCGTTTTGGTTTCAAAGCGGGGCAGTTTTTAAATGGGGAATCAATTGTGCAATATACAAAGCTAGGAAAACGTGGACCAAAGATCTCAACGGTGGGATTTGGAGCCTGGGCCATTGGAGGGATGAACTGGGGGCCTACAGATGATGAGGTTTCGCTAAAAGCCCTCCATACAGTGCTGGATGAAGGCGTCACCTTTATTGACACAGCTGATGTATATGGCTTTGGCCATTCAGAGGATCTCATTGCTAAAGTCTTAAAGGAACGTGGCAAAGGTGATCTCATAATTGCCACCAAGGCGGGGAATGACTTTTACAATGCCGACCAGGAAACTGATAGCCGCTATGGTGCCATCCAACAGAACTATAAAAAAGAATATCTCATTGAGGCAGTTGAGAAAAGTCTCAAACGTCTCGGTGTGGAAACCTTGGATATTCTGCAGCTCCACAGTCCCGATATTGAAAAACTGGAGTGGGATGACCCCTGGGAGGCATTGACCAGGTTGAAGGAGCAGGGCAAGATTCAACATGCCGGACTCTCTATTCAATCTTTTAAGGAATCGGAGCAAGCCTATCTACTTGAACGCCATCAGGATCTGCTGGATGTGATCCAGGTTCGCTATAATCTTCTGGAACGCAAGGCTGAAAAATTACTCTTTCCTGAAGCCATTAAATATGGAGTCGGTGTGATCGTCCGCATTCCCATGTTATTCGGATTGCTCAGTGGAAAATTCGATCGCAAAAGTGTCTTTGAAGGGGACGACCATCGACGTTTTAATCTGGATGCTGAAAAGCTGAATAGCTATCTCACTAAAATGGAGTCCATGGACAAATTATACGACCGCTATGCAGAATGGAGCCCAGCTCAAATTGCTCTGCGTTTTGGGATTTCTCATCCTGCCTGCCATGTATCGATTCCTGGTGGAAAAACACCTGATCAGGTCAAAGAGAATTGTGCTGCTTCAGATATGCCTGAAATCACATTGAAATAATTGAGGAAAAAAGTGGGGAATAAATACATTAAAATCTTTATCACTGGTGCCAGTAGCGGTATCGGGAGACAATTGGCCTTAGATTATGGCAAAGCGGGTGCTGAATTATGGCTCCTGGCTAGATCTGAAAGCAAATTATCCGATCTCTCCGGAGAGATTGAAAAAGCAGGTGGACAAGCCCATAACCTGGTCTGTGATGCCACAGATGAACCAGCCTTTCTGAAAGCGCTGGGGATTGCTCAAGAGGAATCAGGTGGCTTTGATCTGGTGATTGCAAATGCAGGCTGGGGTGGCAGAATGCAGTATCCTGGTGACAGGAATATTGAAGTTCTGAATCAGGTTATTGATCTAAACTTCCGAGCGGCGACTCAAACTTTGGAGTTTTTCGCAAAATTCATGGTGATTGCAAAACATGGTCATCTGGTGGGGGTCTCCAGTATTGCAGGTTTTAGAGGTGCTCCTAGCGCTGCGGCATACAGTGCCACCAAGGCTGCCTTAATTTCCTATCTTGAATCTCTCCGCTTCTCTGTTCGTCCCTTTGGTGTTTTTGTGACGGATATTCGACCAGGTTTTGTGAGAACCCCTATGACAGATAGGAATGTGGTTCCCATGCCTTTCCTTATGGAAGTGGATAAGGCCAGCCATAAAATCAGAAGAGCTATAGCGAGAAGAAGAAAGCGATTCACATTCCCCTGGCAGATGGCAGTGCTACTCCATCTTATAAAAGCTACTCCTGACTTTATATATGACTGGGTAGCAGGTATCACCTTTGGGAAACAGGCTGTGTCAGGTCGCACAGGCAAATCAGAATCGAATACTCCTGAATAGACAGACTTAGGTTAAGTGCGTCGGGTGGTTCTGCGAAGGAGACACATAAAATTACAAGTGAGATGTCAATAGCCAGGGGAAAAACACACGATAAATTAGCGCCTTATTGGGCTGCTGGACTATTTGCTTGTGGAGCAACTGGCTTAGCAACAGTATGGATAAATCTAGGGCAATTTTGGTCTGGCTATGTATTAGATATGGTGGGTCCAGCCTGGAATTATATTCTGGTGAGAGGACTGTTTACAACATACACTCAAAATGTATGGACACGATTCTTTACACCTTCAAAAACAGTGATCATCTTTCTCCTGGTGTGCTTTGGGATAGAAATTGCACAGTTTTTTAAACTATATGATTCTACCTATGATCCCTGGGATTTTTTAGCATATGTATCAATATTAGTTCCTATGTTTATCATAGATTCATACTTTTCGAGTTGAATGACTTTAAATTCATCTTTCTTATAGACTCCCAACCAATCCCTCCTATACTTGAACGATGTTTAAAACCTTAGACAAATACGTTTTTCGGGAATTACTCACCCCCTTTATGTATTCATTGTTGGTCCTGACAATGATCTTCCTGGTGAATTTTATCATTCGGGCCATGGATCGAATTTTGGGCAAGGGGCTTTCCTTTCTGGTGATCCTTGAGTATATCATTCTCAATCTGGCTTGGATTCTTGCTCTGGCAATCCCGCTCTCGGTTTTGGTGGCTGTCCTGCTGGCGTATGGACGTCTCGCAACTGATCATGAGGTAACCGCCATGCGATCCGGTGGAATTTCACTTCCCCGCATCATGGCACCAGCCCTGGTATTCGCTATGCTGGTGGGGAGTTTCACCCTCTATTTTAATACGACCATTCTACCAGATGTCAACCATCGCGCCAGACTTCTAGGATCAGATATTTATCGTAAACGACCCGATATGGACATCGTCCCCGGATACTTTATTGATGACCTGCCAGACTATAATATTCGTGTAAATGAAGTCACCGAAGAGGGTCTCAGTGGTGTCGTCATTTTTTCAAAAAGTGATCTACGAGAACAGGTCTCTATTTTTGCCGAGACAGGTCGTACTGAAACCATTGGCGGTCAGATTATCTTCACCCTTTACAACGGTGAAAAGCACCTCCTGGATCTGGACAAACTGGATGATTATCAGCGGGAGTATTTTGATTCTACCCGGCTCACGGTTAAGGTTAATAATCTTGAATTAAAACGACGAGAATCGGCGGTCAGAGGCGATCGTGAAATGACGCCAGCCATGATGTATGTCAGGATTGACGAGAACAAAGAAAGATTTAACCGAACCATTGATAGAATGAATACCATCAGGCTCAAAAGTCCGGTCTTTAATGGTGATTCTCTGGTGGATATGATGGCTTTGATGGATACAATTAAGCACATCCCCATCCCGGATAAAACACTTATAGAAGCCAGAACCAGGGTCTGGAATCGTACAGTGGATAAGCTGGAGAGCCAGGAGCGCCTCTTGAACAGCTATTTGAAACAGGTAAATAAATACCTCGTGGAAATTCATAAGAAATATGCCATGGCGGTTACCTGCATCGTGTTTGTATTGGTTGGTGTACCCCTCGGTATTATGACCCGCAAATCCAGTGGTACCATTGGAGTTGCCATTGGTATGTTCTTTATCTATTGGGCGGCTTTGATAGCCGGAGAAGAGTTAGCCGATCGTCGAATCATGGATCCTGTCCTGGCCATGTGGGCTCCCAATGGAATTATGGCAGTGGTAGGAATCTGGATCAGCTTCCAGGTTTCAAGGGAAAGAACCGTTATCAATATCCTCTGGTTGAAGACATTTTTAAACCCCCTGAACTGGAAAATTACCCCAAGTAAAAAAACTTGACAAAGTAAGCATTTACAAGAGTGAGGTATCCGTCTATATTGCCTCAAAATTTATGCTTAGGAGAGATGGTTAATGTCACTTCATACAATAGTTTTAGTTAAACAAGTTCCAGATACTTCAAATATTTCTGGTGACGTCATGCGTCCTGATGGAACTGTAAATAGAGCGAGACTCCCTGCTATTTTTAACCCTGAGGATCAAGAAGCTCTGGAGTTAGCACTGCGCTTAAAAGATAAGCATGGTGGTAAGGTGACTGCCCTGACCATGGGACCTCCCAATGCTGCCAATATGCTTCGTGAATGTTTATATATGGGTGCCGATCGTGCTATTCTGGTTAGTGACCGAAGATTTGCAGCTGCTGATACGCTGGCTACTTCTTATGCCCTCCACAAAGCGGTCCATCGGATTGGTGACTACGATCTCATCTTTGGTGGACGTCAGGCCATTGATGGTGATACAGCTCAAGTGGGTCCGCAAACTGCTGAGAAATTGGGCATCCCCCAGATTACCTATACTCTGGATGTTCAAAAACTGGATTTGAAGAAGAAAACTGTTCGCGCCAAACGCGCCATTAAAAATGGGTATGAGATTCTGGAAGCACCATTACCTGTCCTGCTCACCGTTACAAAAGATGCAGCTGAGCCACGTCCTTTTGATGTAAGAAGGTTGTGTACCTACAAACGGGCACAGTCCAGGTTCGAAATTGAAGCTACGGTGGATGACAGCCATGATCTGGTATGGATGGATGAACTTATGGAGAAAGTCAAAGCTGACGATTTACTCATCGAGACCTGGAATATTGAAGACATCGATGCAGACGTTCAATGGTGTGGGCTGGCTGGATCTCCCACCAAGGTGCATAAGGTGGAGAACGTGGTACTAAGTGGAGCAGAATTTAAAAAAGTTCCTGCCACATCAGATGGGCTGAATGACATGATTACTGATCTGATGCAAGATCACATTTTTGGATAATATGATATGAATTCAAAACTAAAAGATATGGTGTGGGTGTTTGCTGAGCAAACTGATGGGGTCATGGCTGATGTCAGTCTGGAATTACTTCATAAAGCAAGAACCCTGGCAGAAAAAATGAAGTCCCAGGTGAGTGCTGTCTTACTTGGAGATAAGATTGAGGGATTATCTGAGACCTTGTTCGCCCATGGTGCAGACAATGTCTATCTGCTGGATGATGTGGAGCTCAAAGATTTCCGCAGTATGCCTTATGCAAACCTTATAACCAATCTGGTTGAAGAAAAAAGACCGCGAGTCGTGCTGTTTGGTGCCACGCATATCGGTCGTGATATTGCACCTCGAGTTGCCTCACATACACGTTCAGGACTCACCGCAGATTGTACAGAATTGAAAATTGAAACTTTAACCATCAGAAAGGTACAGCACGAAGATTTATTACTCCAGATTCGGCCAGCCTTTGGTGGCAATATCATCGCCACCATTATTTCACCTGATGTTGAAATTCAAATGGCTACCATCCGTGAGGGTGTTATGGAGATGGGTGAGCCCGATGCCTCCCGCAAAGGGACCATCATTCCTGTAAAAGTTGAGTTGGATCCAGTTGAAGTTGCCGTAAAGATTATTGAGAAACATCAGGAAGCTTCCAGTGTCAACCTCAAAGGCGCTCCAATTATTGTGGCCGGGGGTTATGGAGCGGATACACCTGAAAAATTTCAATTGGTCAAGGACCTGGCCAAAGTACTGGGTGCTGAACTGGCTGGTTCACGTGCTGCTGTGGATGCAGGCCTGATTAGCTCTGAGCGTCAGGTGGGACAGACCGGTACAACTGTGCGTCCCAAGCTTTACATAGCAATCGGTATATCAGGTGCTATTCAACATCGTGCAGGTATGCAGGAATCTCAAAAAATTATTGCCATCAACAGTGATGCAGAAGCACCTATTTTTCAAGTTGCTCACTATGGAATCCATGGCAACCTGACAGAAGTAATACCCAAGCTAATCGCTGCGTATAAAAGTCAACTGCATTAGACCCTTGAATTTGAGAATTGCAGATACCAAAACTAAAATTTTACCTCAACACTGAGCGAGGATGAGAGATGTCAAATTTTTTCAACGAAAACGCTGATATTCAATTTCAGTTTGATCGTATTGATCTCGAAGAGATCATTAGAATACGGGAAGATGACTATAAGCAGGCTGAGCAGTATTCTTTTGCCCCTCGAGACTATGAGGATGCCAAAGACAATTTTAAACGCATCCTGGAAGTCGTGGGAGATATCGCAGGCAATTTTGTAGCTGAACGTGCCAGAGAAGTTGATGAATTAGGCTCCACCTTTGAAGATGGTGTAGTGACCTACGCCAAAGGTCTGGAAGAGGCTATGAACCGTCTGAATCAAGCTGGGCTTATGGGTTTTATTCTGGAGCGTAAATATGGCGGATTAAATCTACCCATATCGTTGTATATCTTCGCCATAGAGATGGTCTCTCGAGGCGATGCATCTCTCATGAATCTTTTTGGACTTCAGGATATTTCTGAAACTATTGAAAATTATGCCTCTGACGAGATTAAAGATGAATATCTCCCAAAATTCAGCAGTGGTGAAGTGACTGGTGCCATGGTTCTCACAGAGCCAGATGCCGGTTCAGATTTACAGGCCGTCAAGACACGCGCCTATCAGGATGACAATGGGAATTGGTTCCTCAGTGGAGTCAAACGTTTCATCACCAATGGCAATGCAGATGTTAATCTGGTGCTGGCTCGGTCTGAAGAAGGTAGCCGTGATGGTCGAGGTCTCTCTCTGTTTGTCTGTTATGGCGACGATACAGTTCAGATTCGACGTATTGAACACAAATTGGGTATCAAAGGTTCTCCCACCTGCGAAATGCAGTTCCACGATACACCAGCTCAGCTAATTGGGTCAAGGAAACGGGGTCTAATATCATACGTTATGGCACTCATGAATGGTGCCCGTCTTGGTGTAGCAGCTCAAGCTCTGGGAATTGCGCAGGCAGCCTATGTAGAGTCCAGACGTTATGCTCAGGAGCGTGAGCAATTTGGCAAACCCATCCTGAATTTTCCAGCTGTTGCTGATATGCTCATTAAAATGAAGGTAGATCTTGAGAGTTCCCGTACCCTGATTTATGCTACCGCCCGTGCCGTGGATATGCACAAGGTCAGTGAGATGGAACTGGCAAGGCTGAAGGCAGCCGGTGAGTCATTTACAGATTTGAAGGCACAGGTCAAACATTGGAAGGCCCTGGCTGACTTTCTGACGCCACTCTCAAAATTTGTCATCTCCGAGAAAGCCAACCGTATTTGCTATGATGCAATCCAGATTCATGGTGGTACCGGGTATATGCAGGAGTTCAATGTAGAGCGACACTATCGTGATGTACGCATTACCAATATTTATGAAGGTACCTCACAACTTCAGGTCATCGCCGCCATTGGAGGTGTTATTAAAGGTGTTTATGACGATCAATTTGATGCTTTCGAAGCTCGCGAATATCGTCATGAGGCCCGACAACTCGCCAATAAACTGAAAAAGATTCGTACGCTTCTGGATAGGTGCAAAATCCATGTCCTTGATAAGGAAGACAAAGCCTATCAGGAATTGCATTCTGCCGAGCTGGTAGAAATGTATGGTTCAATCTATGTGGGTTATCTGATTCTCGAAGAAGCCAGTGAAGATTCGCGAAAAATGTTGATTGCCAAAAAGTATATCATGGATGCACTTGCCACGGCCATGCACCATACCGAGTCCATCACCCGAGGGTTTGATACCTTGTTTGCTGATGTGGAGCAGATACTGACCAAAGAGTAGGAACATCCTTCCCAAGCAGGTCTATTTAACTTTCCAAAAGAAGATCAAATTGTGAAGTGTTTGTAGAATGTATTGTGCAGTCCAATATTTTATCTTAGTATTGCACTGCTTGATAATGCTTCACAGTTGATTTTCAATCATTCAAACGGTGGATTTTTGCGTTCAGTTATTCTAATTTGTGGTTTTCTTATATTCTTTCTTCTGTCCTGTTCACAAGAGCCAGAACCGGACTATTTACCTGTTAATTTTACTGTAAATACACAAATGTTAGGTGCGTCCTACAATTCTCAGCTAGTACCGTTTGGTATAGATTATCCAAGAGCAGTACAAGTTGTTGATCCAACCGAGCTATTGAATTTGCGAGAATCAATACAAGCTGATACAAATGCATATTTCAAAATGGAACTTTTAGATTTGAAACGATCAACTAGCGGAATGGTTGTAACGGTTTCTTCTATTGATAGTCTTGAGACAGTTTCAAAGATTCTAGATGATAACTATCTGGAGCAACTCAAGACTACCTTTAGCACTCAGTCGGTCATCCGCAATAAGGTGTCAATAAACAACATTTCCACAGTTCAGTTTATTGTTACATCAGAAGATTATGTCAATATCAAACTATTCTTGATATTTGAACCCAGTATATTTCAAGTCGATTACTTCATTCGAAGTGATCAGTATTATGAATTACTTGAGCAGATAGAATCATCAATAGGGAGTATTTCCCGCAAAAAAACAGAGGAGAAAAGATGAAGAAAATTCTGGTATTAGTATTGATTGTTGCCTCCATGGTAATGATTGGCTGTTCCACCCACGTGCACACCGTTGGAAATGGAGCACAAACTGGTCAGGCTGTGACGGCTACCCAATGGTATGCTGTTTTTGGCTTAGTACCTCTGAATACTGTTGATACGCAAGCTATGGCGGCTGGAGCAGTGGATTATGAAATTCAAACGCAGACAAATGTTGTAGATATTATTGTCGGTATCCCAGCAAGCTGGATAACAGTAAGTCGAAGAACAGTTACTGTCACAAAGTAAAGCTTCAAACGTGAGTACATTGGTAAGGGAGTGAATCAGTATATTAAAAAAGCCCCTCCTTCAATTAGTATAGAATGGCGGGGCTTTTTAATATCAATTAATTTTATTGCGTGACTAGCCGGCGTTATCCTCGCCACCATCAATTCCAATCACATTCCCTGTAATCCATGTACTCATGCCTGAAAAGATGAGCACCGCTTCGGCAACATCGTCAGGAGTTGTAAGACGACCGCCGGGATTCACCTGCAAAGCTCTGGCAATCATTTGCTCGTTGCCGGGAATTTTTCTCAAAGCAGGTGTGTCAGTTACACCGGCTCTCAGCGCATTGGCAGCAATATTTTTTGGGGCGAGTTCAAATGCAATCTGACGAGTATGGGCTTCCAGGGCGGCTTTGGCAGCTGAAACGGCTCCATAATTTGGCCATGCTGTGTGTCCTCCGGAACTGGTCATACAGAAAATGTGTCCACCCTCTTTCATCAGCTTGTGACCAACCACATCTTGGGTCCAGTATACGAGGGAGTGTCCCATGACATCCAGAGTCATATCCATCTGGTTCTTATGAACGACACCACCTTGACCTGGATTGAAAACGACTGGAAGGAGAGTACCAAAAGCCAGTGAGTGAATCAGTACCTGAATCGTACCTGCTTCATTGGCAAAAGTTTCTTCCATAATCCTGATAGCTTCTTTTCTGGCTCGAGTATCAGCAGCATTAATATTGAAGAAAATAGATTTTGAACCTGCAGCTTCAATGTCAGCTTTGATTGCTTCGACATTGTGCATGGTTGCTTTTCGATCGAGGTGCACCCCAAAAATATTATATCCATTGGCAGCCAGTTTTCTGGAGATAGCTCCCCCGAATCCACTTGATGCGCCTAAAATTAATGCCCATTTCTGCATATCTTATCCTTTCGTTGGTCAATGTCCAAACTGACGGTGAATATAGATTTTGCCTTAGCGATGAAAAGTGATTTTATTGATGACAAAAAATATCATTAAACACACGCCCTGGCATGAATATAAGTATTTAGCAGGACAGAGGGTGTGCAGGGAGCTTTAGAACAATTTGCCCTGCCAGCTATCTCGGTGATTCAGCTCCAGATCCATGAGATGGGTAAGTTTGGGAATATTATAACCCCAACGAGGGGCAACCAGGATATCATCAGGTGCATCACCAAAAAGTCGTTGGATAACGATCCTGGGGTCTAGCCTTTCCAGAATATCGGCCACCAGTTCGATATACTCATCTGCCTGGAATAAGGGGAAAGGCTCATCATTGTACCGCTTGGCCAGAACAGTTCCTTTCACAACATGCAGCTGATGAATTTTCAGGAAATCAAGACCAAGATCATTGGCGGCCACACCTGTCTCCAGCATCATTCCCTTTGATTCAACCGGGAAGCCCAAGATGATATGTCCTGCGACTTTTATTCCATACTGTTTGGTTAATTCAACTGCCTTTATCACTGACTCATAATCATGTCCCCGATTCATCCAATCCAGAGTTTTGTCGTGGATGGACTCAATGCCATACTCAAGGGTAACATTGACCCGCTCATTCAATCCGGCGAGATACTCGAGCAAGGGCTCATCAACACAGTCACTTCGAGTTCCAATATCCAAGCCGATGACATTTGGATAATCCACGGCCTCTTCATACATGCGTTTCAATTCACCCAACTCATCGTATGTATTGGAATAAGCCTGGAAATAAGCGATGTACTTCTGGACATCGTAACGATCAATCATAAATGGGATGGAGGCTTCCATTTGATTGGGGATGGACATGTCTTTATTGATGTAATGGGGGACAAAGCTATCATTATTGCAATAAACACAGCCACCCCTGCCTTTTGATCCATCACGGTTCGGGCAGGTGAATCCACCATGAAGAGAAACCTTACGGATTTTCTCACCATAGGTCTTCTGCAGGTAATAGTTATAGTTATGGTAACGTCTGTTTAACCAGATTTTTACTTGATTTCCCGCATCTGTTGTTGAATTTGCACTCATGTCAGTATTTAACCATATTCACACCATAACTGTACTCCTTTTCACAGTGGAGTCGGTGGTATTTTCATGCCTCAGGAGTAAAATTTTATGTCATTGACCTTAAGAATATTTGTGGTTTTATCTTTGATCACCAATCTGAGTGCTCAGGACAAAATCTGCGAAGTAAAGCATAAGGATATTGATGAACAAAGTGCCATTATCAAGAGCCAAACCTATGATAATGTCTATTGGTTATGCAATGACTCCGGTGATAAACCCTTTGTGTTTCCTGTGACAGAGCAAGGCAAAATGATTGTACCGGATTTTATGAAAAAACGGTATATCGGTGATAAAATTGATGACTATCCAGGGATAAAAATTAAAAATGCCAGTCTTATCGACTGGGAAGCCATGAGCGTATTGAATGACACTTTGGTCATTGGTGATGTGGGAAATAATGGAAATACGAGACGAGATATGGGTGTATATATCATTCCTGAGCCCAATCCTCGAGCGACCTATGAAACTCGACCTCTACTCTGGTTGCCTGTTCGCTATGAAGATCAATCCAAATATCCTGCTGACGAATGGGAATTTGATTGTGAGTCCATGTTCACCTTCAAGGGAAAAATATATTTCCTGACCAAACACCGTGCGGATCGGCATATCAGAAAACCCGCCCCGGGAACCAAACTTTATAGAATGGATACACGTTTTACCAATAAGGTTAATGTACTGAAATTGGTCAATCGCAAAGATGACCTGGGTGGCTGGGTAACAGACGCCAGTATGGCACAGGATGAATCTGCTATGGTTTTAATAGCACAAAACCCACTGGTAACCATCATATGGTATTTCCCTAAACCCAAACGGGGTGATGATTTTTTAGCTCAAACGCCTAGATCCTATAGTCTCCGCAAAGCAGATCAGGCTGAAGGGGTTTGCTTTAAGGATCCCCAGACAATTATTGTAACTAACGAGCAGCGGGAATGGTTTGAAATACCGCTCTCAGCTTTTAGTAAATAGAATTTTTAAGGATATTAAATGAAGTACGAACACTTATCTCATCGCAATCAGTATAAGTCTGGTGATTTTGCTCTTGCAGGAGCCGTCAAAAATTATGCACCGGATCTAAAGCTCGAACCTTTACATACTGAATTGCACCTTTCAGTTGACCTGAAGCAGAAATCAGCAACAGGGCATGCGTTGATCACCCTGCAAGCTAATGTGGAGGGACAGCATTCAATTAAGCTGGATGCCGTGGATTTTGAGGGAGTAAAAGTCCAGGATCTGAGTAATAAAGGGTTGGACTATACTTATGATGATGTAGCTATCAACTTGAATTTTGATAAATCCTTTGCAGCAAATGAGGCGTGTATTATCCGAGTAGACTACCGCATTCAAGAACCTATCTCCGGGCTCCAGTTTTCAACGCAAGATGAGAAGCGACCCGACTTTCCCTTTTATACCATTACAGACAATGAGACCGAGCGTGCGAGATATTGGTTCCCCTGTGTGGATTTCCCCACAGTTCGATCAAAGATGGAATATTTCCTTACTGCAGATGAGAATTTAACCATTCTGGCAAATGGCGCCCTGGTCTCTGAGGAAACCAAGGGTGGAATGAAGACCTCCCATTGGAAATTGGATTACCCCTGTCCGAGTTATCTCGCCTGTTTCGCCATCGGTGAATTTTCTGTTTATGAGGATAAACCTCTGAGAGATATGCCCATTGCATACTTTGCCGACAAGTCCTACAAGCCTGAGCAGCTTCAACGCACCTTCGAACCCACTCGCAAAATGCTGATCTGGATGGAGAAGAAACTGGGGATGGATTTTCCTTATCCCAAATATTTCCAGATTGCCGGTAGAGAAGTGGGAGGCGCCATGGAAAATATATCTCTCGTATCCTGGGATGATAAATTCATTCTAGACAAAACCATGGCGAAGGAATGGAAATACATCATGGATCTGATTAATGTCCATGAAATGTCACATTCTTACTTTGGAGATGCTGTTGTATCCTATGATTTTGCCCATGTCTGGCTTAAAGAAAGTTGGGCGACCTATATCGAATCGGTCTGGCTGGAAGATTCTGAGGGAATCGATGCCATGCATTGGCAACTCGCTGAAGAAGCCAGCAGCTATATTGGTGAAGCCAAGAATAGTTATGTACGTCCGATTATTACCAGAGAATACGATCATAGCTGGAATATGTTTGATATGCACCTCTATCCCGGTGGTGCCTGGCGTTTGCATATGCTTCGTCAGCTGGTGGGAGATGATAAATTCTGGGCGGGTGTCCAGGAATATGTCAATACCTACGCTGCCCGTACAGTAAAATCCCTTGATTTCCAACGTTGCATAGAAAATCATTCAGGTTTGAATCTGGATAGTTTCTTTGATATGTGGTTCCACTCAAAAGGATACCCCATTCTGAAAGCCAGTTTTGAATATGATAAGAAAAAGGGACTTGGCAAATTCACATTTGAGCAGACTCAAGTAGATGACAAAAAGGGAATAGAGCTATTTGAAATGGATCTTGAGATTGGGTGGCAGGATACCAGGGGCGTTGATCATGTCGATAGGGTTCAGCTCACCAAGGGCACCCAGATTGTTAATATCAAAATGGATGAGCCCGCCCACATCATACTTGATCCAAACATGAAAGCTCTCTTTGAGGCAGAATTTAATCCTGGTGATGATAAGCTACGCCACCTCCTTGAAAATGGCAAGACGGTCCGCGGACTTATGCAAGCAATGAGTGAATTAGCCAAAACTGGAAAACGTAAAAATCTGCAGGCCATCCGCGACTATCTCAGGAAAGAAAAGCGCTGGGGTCTCAGAATCCATGCCTATCGGTCTCTGGGCTCCGTCGGGAATGCCTATGCCTATGCGCATCTCGCCGAATTACTGACCGCTGAAACGGATCCCATGGTCGTTGAGGAAGCTGCCCGAGCATGTGGTATTCATCGAAATGGTGCTATGAGGGAATCTATTCTCATGAAATTGAAGGCAAAGAATCTGCCTTATCGAGGAGAAATGGCTCTCCTGGAAAGTCTCGGTAAGCAACGCAATGCAGAGGATATTCCTTTATTAACTGCCTATTCTAAAAAAGATGGTTGGAGAAATTTAGTGCGCGCCGGGGCTTTTCTCGGGTTGGCTGCGAGTCGAACCGAAGCAGCTCTGCAAGCACTCCTGGATGGAATAGATGCGCCCGTTCATTTTTATGATGAGAAAGTAGCCAGACTCTTGGCGCTTACATCGATGAAGGACTGGATGGCACCCCATCTCCAGAAACAGATCACACAGGCTATTTGTGCCGCAACAGAGGATCCAAGTTATCCCGTTCAGATCAATGCCGCCAGAGGTCTGGGTGCTGCAAAAGAGAATGCCGGGATACCATTCCTTAAGGCACTTCAATCTCGACTTGCTGTGCAGGATCATCCTCTGGTAAAACGTCAACTCCAGGCCATACAAGCCTCAAGTGATGGAACAGAGACCAAAAAATTGCAAAAACAACTCGATGAACTCACCGAGAAATTAGGTGGTCTTGAAAAACGGCTGCAGGAGGTTGAATCTGAAAAATAGGATTCTATTTATAACCAGCTGGCTTGTCATAGTACTTGCTTTGACCCTCACTTCCTGCGAGAAGGAGTCAAAGATTCTTGTCCTGGAACTGGATATCGCTGAGCTTATTTGTATGGATGGTCAAAAAATATTTGAAGGTCGGATTCTTGAGCTAGCGGGTATTAAGACTGTTTCTGCTAATATCCAAACACACAAAGTACAGATTCGCTATCGGGATAATCAGGTCTCAGCGGCTGAAATTATAGCCCACCTTGGAGATTTTGGCTTTACTATTGATGACGTGCCTGGCAATGAGGTCACTCGCGGTCGCTTACCCCAATGCTGTTTCACTCCACAGTCCCAACAGTGATGAACAAGGAAAAAAGATGATAACTCAAGAGCAATTCAGATCATACTTTGACGTAGTCGGGCAACGTCTGTTTTTCAACCATGCTGCCTATAGTCCTATTTCGCGCCCCGTTGTGAATGCCATAAATGGATTTTTTGAGCATCGTCAGATGGGAAATCCGCTTTCCTGGAATATTGCAGTGGATCATATGGAGGGTCTTAGATCTAACTATGGGAAACTGATTGGGGCACCTGCAGAGCGGATTGCTCACATGGTGAATACCGTTTCAGGTATCAATGTGCTGGCCAATGGGCTGGATTGGAAATCAGGCGATCATATCCTGCTCTATGTGGATGAATTTCCAGCCAATGTGATGCCCTTCCTGAATTTGAAAGATAGAGGTGTAGAAGTTGAATTCATTACTGCCCCAGATGGTAGAGTTACCCCAGAACTATTTGAAGCAGCTCTGAAACCCCAGACCAAACTTATTTCAATCAGCAGTGTTCAATATTTAACTGGTTTTCGGGCAGACTTAAAGATTCTCTCAGAGTTGTGTCATTCCAGGAATATTATTTTCTCTGTTGATGCTATCCAATCTGTGGGTGTCGTCCCCACAGATGTCACCTCTTTGGGAATTGATTTTATGGCAGTTGGTGGACATAAATGGATGATGTCTCCCCTGGGCACGGGTTTCCTCTATGTCACCGAAGCTCTCCAAGCACGACTAAAATTAGTCCATCGGGGCTATATGGGTCACGTTAATCCTATGGATTTCGGAAATTTTGAACAGGAGCTCACCCCTGATGCGAGACGCTTCGAACTTGGTGCTTTTAATGCCTCTGGAATCGTCGGAGCAGAAAAGGCTACAGGATTACTATTGGAATGTGGAGTTGAAAATATTTTTCGCCATGTCCGCAAGCTAATCAGTCAATTTGAGTGGGGTTTAAAGGAACTGCCCTATCGAATCATGTACGAATTCGAAGCAGATGAGCAGAGTAATATCTGCATGTTCACCCATACTGAGGTTTCAAGAAATGAGTCTATTTTTCAAGAACTTTCTGATTCTGGAGTAAATATTTCATTGAGAGGGGGAGGTTTACGATTTGCACCACACTATTACAATACTCAAGGGGAAATTGAGCAGTTCCTATTACATTTGTTAAGATTGAAGTAATTCCAAGCTGATATGTATGAGAGCACGAGCCAATAAATTGTGCTTAAATGCAAATTAATACGCTGTAGAAAGACAAGGAGCATAGCCATGCGAAATAGTCGTGGAAATTACATTGTATTTACTCTGGGTGTTCTTTTCGTACTCTGCGCTTGTTCTCAACAAGATGCAGCTGAAATATCGACTGCGAAAATTCCTTTGTCCACCGAGTCAAATGTGGCGATAAACGAATACGAACAGGGGCTTAGCTATGCCAATAGCGTGCAGATAACAAAAGCGGTTCCACATTTTCAATTGGCGCTTGATGTTGACCCAGAATTTGCAATGGCTTGGCTCAACCTGGCTTTTGTTTCCCCCGGTACACAACTTTTTCTAGCTGCGATGGACTCAGCCCGAAAATATGCACCACAAGCCAGCGAAGGCGAACAACTTATAATTAAAGCTGCCAAGTACGGTTTTGAGGGTAACAATATCAATCAATTATCTACGCTCCAGGACCTTGAAAAGCTATACCCTGGTGATGAACGGACCCATCTACTGATGGGGAACTATTACTTTGGGCTTCAGCAATATCAACTTGCCATTAAATCATATACAAAGGGCACTCAAATCAATAATGCGCTAGCTATTTTACATAATCAATTAGGCTACTCGCAAAGGGCTTTAGGTAATTATGGTGAAGCTGAAAAGGCCTTTAAATTTTACATTAAGCTCAATTCCGCAAACCCTAATGCCTACGATTCATACGCTGAACTTCTCATGGAAATGGGAAGATTCAATGAATCCATCGAATATTATGCTCTCGCCCTAAAAAGGGACCCAACGTTTATAGCAAGTTATATAGGCATTGCCTGTAATTATGGATTTTTGGGAAAGCAGGAAAAAGCACGTAATCAGCTAAAAAATTTAAAGAGTGTTGCTCAGAACGAGATTGACACACGCCGAGCTATTTTTGCAGAGACTTTGACCTACGTTTGTGAAGGGAATTTGGTCAGGGCGGTAGAGTCGATGCGATCCAATTTAAAGATTGCCGAGGAACTTGAGGATGCTGGCAATATTGCAAATGATTTAGTAACTCTTGGAAATCTATACCTGGAACTTCATCAACCTGAAACGGCCCTGGGACTGTTTAACCAAGCCATGCAGGTCATTAATCAGTCTACTTTGCCACAAGCAATCAAAGTCAATGCTCAGGCAACGCACTTATTCAATGTTTCTGTGGTGCATGCAGAGAAAAATGAATATGAAAAGGCTAAAGAAACTGCAGTGCTGTTTGCTCAACAAGTGGGTCTCAGGAAAAACCCCATCCAGATGAAGCTCATTTCCCAGCTGAATGGGATAATATCCTTACAGGAGGGGGAGTACCAAACGGCCATCGAAGAATTTCAAAAAGCCAGTCAACTCAATCCGTATAATCTTTTTAGAATAGGACAGGCTTATGCAGGACTTGGAGAAAAAGAAAAAGAGGCTAATTACAAATTGCAAGCTGAAGAATTAAATATCTTGAACAGCATGAATCAGGCAATCGTTTTGAGCAAAACGAAGTTCTCCAAGAATCCCTCTTAAGCCACCGGGGCAATATGGAAAAATACTGCAAAGAAATGGAACAGACTACCAGTTAAAACAAATCCATGCCAGATGGCATGATTGTAGGGCAACTTTTCCCAAGCGTAGAAAATAACCCCCAGAGAATAAGCCAGACCCCCCGCCACTAACCATGCCAGACCTGCCATGGGCAGCGCTGCCAGCAATGGTTTAATGGCAATAATGACGACCCATCCCATGAGAAGATAAAATATTGTACTGAGAATATCGTATTTAGGGCCGAAAATAAGTTTGAACGTGATTCCCATTATTGCCAACCCCCAGATTGTGCCGAATAAACTCCAGCCCCAGGGTCCTCTCAAAGTGACCAACAAAAATGGAGTGTAAGTACCGGCAATCAGCAAATAAATAGCTGAATGATCGAATATGCGCAATATTTCTTTTATACGTGGTGAACGGAAACCATGGTAGAGCGTGGATGCCAGGTACAACAGGATTAAGGAAGCACCATAAATACTGAAACTAACTACTTGCCAGGCATTCCCATAAAGGGCAGCTCTGACGACCAGCAGGACGAGTCCTGTGATGCTGAAGCCAACACCTATACCATGGGTAATGGTGTTAGCTAGCTCCTCATAGTCAGCCCGTGATCGACTCACTTTAGATTCCCAATTTCTTCAAAGAAATAGACAATACTTTCTATACCCTTATGGAAGTTATAGAGACTGAAGTTTTCATTGGGGGCGTGGGCATTTTGATCAGGGAGACCATATCCCATGAGAAGTACGGGTGCCTTGATAATATCCGCGAATACTTTCACAATGGGTATTGAACCCCCTTCACGTAGAAAATCTACTTCTTTCCCAAATGCCTTTTTCAGGGCTCGTACACCGGCTTGAAGTCCAGGATTGTCCAGATCAGTTACATATCCAAAGCCGCCATGCATGGCTTCAATTTCGGCTTCCATGCTTTCTGGAATAAGAGATTTGACATAGGCGATGAATTTATCGGCAATATCCTCTGGATCCTGATCTGCTACAAGACGCATAGATACTTTGGCATGAGCCTCAGCTGGGATAACAGTTTTAGCTCCTTCACCCTGGAACCCACCCCAGATACCATTGATATCAAATGTGGGGCGTGCCCAAAGCCGTTCCAAATCATCGTAACCCGCTTCACCAAACAGAGCAGGAGCATTAATGCTATCAGCAAAATCTTTTGCACTGAACGGTAGATTGCTGAGTTTGTCATGCTCGTTCTCAGTAATCGGTAACACATCATCGTAGAATCCCGGGATAAGGATACGTCCTTCATCGTCTTTCATCTGGGCCAGAATTTCAACCAGAGCATTGATGGGATTCTTCACCAGACCACCAAAGGAACCGGAATGAAGATCTGTAGATGTCCCTCGCAGGTTTACCTGGAGGTAAGCCAGGCCACGCAGGCCATAGGTGATTCCAGGATACCCTTCTCTAAACATCGGAGTATCAGAGATGACAACATAGTCGGCAGCCAACATTTTCTCATGTTCCGTGATGAAGCCTTCTAGATGGGCGGAGCCAACTTCCTCCTCACCTTCGAATACTAATTTAACATTTACAGGAAGCGTACCCTGGGTTGACAGCCACGCTTCAATTGCTTTGAGGTGAATATATATCTGCCCCTTATCGTCAGCAGATCCACGGGCGAAAATTTTACCATCTTTTATGACGGGTTCAAAGGGTGGTGAGCTCCACAACTCCACCGGATCAACAGGCTGGACATCGTAATGCCCATAAATGAGGAGAGTAGGTGCTCCAGGTGCACCAAGCCATTCAGAATAAACGACTGGATGTCCATCAGTTTCATAGATATTCACCTCATCCATACCGATGCTGCGCATTTCCTTTTTCAGTAGCTCAGCCATATCGCGCATATCTGCAATATTATCAGGGTTTGAACTAATGCTGGGAATCTTGAGAATATCAATCAATTCCTGTTCATACCTGTTATGGTGCTGTCTTAAAAAGTCCAGTGTTTTTTTCATATTTTAGTCCTGTAGATCATTCAATTCTTGTTGTACAAATGCCACCAGTTCTTTCAGGGTTTCCGCTGAAAAATCGAACTTGATGCCCATGGCTTCCCAGACCTCAGGCAAAGGTTTGGAACTGCCAAGGCTTAATCCTTTGATATAACCTTCCAAGGCAGCTTCTGGATTTTGTTTGTAGAGTCGATACACCTGGAGAGCTCCCAATTGGGCTATTCCATATTCAACATAATAAAAAGGCATTCCAAAGATATGGAGTTGACGCTGCCAGCCATTGCGTCTGAAGTGATCATAGCCATCCCATTTAACCAGACCGGAAGTGAAACGACCATTCAATTCGTCAAAATATGCATCGCGTTCTTCAGACGTATGATTGGGGTTTAAATACACCCAATGCTGGAATGCATCTACTGTAGCACACCAGGGAAAAAATGAGATGATGCCCTCGAGGTGTTCGCGACGCGCTCTGATATGATCCTTTTGGTTATAAAATTTGCTCCATAATTCTGCAGTTAATAACTCCATACTCATGGATGCGGTTTCGGCCATTTCGGAGGGGGTGTCGCGATAGTGAATCATGGGCTCGTCATTGGTGAGGAAGGTATGCATGGCATGTCCTCCTTCGTGGCACATGGTAACGACATCACGATGGGTACCTGCAGCATTCATAAAAATAAAAGGCATGCCTGTCGTTTCCAGACCATAATTGTAGCCACCTGGGGCTTTGCCCTTCCGGGATTCAAGATCAAACAAGTCCGCAGCCTTCATAGCTTTAAGATTTTCACCAAATTTTGGATGAATTTCACTAAAAATATTCACGGCATGTTCTAGTAACTCTGTGCCCGTTTTGAAGGGTTTCAATGCCTCCTGGCCTTCGGGCTCACCAGCTCCGTCCCAGGGACGATAATCATCTTTTGCCAGCCCCAGTTTATCACGATGAGATTCCCCAATCTTTTTAGCGAGAGGAACAATATGTTCCTCTATGGCATTCTGGAAATCGACGGCATCTTGAGGTGTATAGTCAAAACGTTGGTGTTGATCATGACTGAAATCGCGATAATTGTCATACCCTGCATTTTTTGCAGTTTGAACCCTCAGTTTTAACATGTCATCATAAATTCGGTCTGCTTCTTCTTTGACGGAATACCGTTTCTCACTAATGGCCAACCAGGCTTCCTGGCGAATAGCTCGGTCAGAGGATTGTAATCTGACAGAAGCTTTGGGCATGGGCATTTCTTCACCATCTAAAGTGACGGTGAGTCCGCCGGTGAGCTGATCGTACTGAGTACTTAGCTTTGAAATTTCTGCTGATAACTCGACGTTTTCTTCGCGGAATAGTTCAAGTTCACGTCGCAGCTTTTTCTTAAGCTGACCGAAACGTGCGTCTGGTAAATCAGAAAAAGAGGGATGATTCACGATCATTTTCTCTACGACATTGGCGGCTTTTTCTAATTCAGGAGAGATTTTTGTAGCAAATAGTTCGTGTCGATCCAGGTATTCCTGGTTGGTGGTTTCCCGGGACATGTTGATATATGACCAGGCATTCTGCTCGTGAAAAACACTCAAGGTTTCGCTGTAGTGCAGGATCAGTTGGCCTAAAGCCTCACTGTCGTTAACCTTGCTGCTGATGAGAGAATCGAAATAGGGCTTCAAATCTTCCCAGGAATTGATTGTCAGGTCTGTTGGAATAAAATTAGTTGGCTGATACATATCTGGCTCCTCATTGCGAAATCGTTCAAACTGTGGGCATGTTACACGTGTCCCTCCCTGAAGCAAGGGCATTTTCTATGCCAATAAGTAGAGAGTGAGGTTGAGCTCAGCAATATCTCACTTTGGTGAGCGTAATTATTGATTAACATGCTAGCGACGGGGTCCTGTCAAACATTAGAGGAGTTTGTGTACATGGAAAAAATCGAGAAAAAACTCAGTTTCCTAGATCGATATCTAACGCTGTGGATACTCCTGTTCATGGCAGGTGGTGTCATGGCTGGATATACCCTGCCTGGTTTAAGTGAATTCTGGAATAGTATGCAGTCGGGTACCACCAACATTCCCATTGCCATCGGTCTAATTATTATGATGTATCCACCCCTGGCCAAGGTTCGCTATGAACGTCTCGGAAGTCTATTCAAAGATATTCCCGTATTAAGTTTCTCACTGATTTTAAATTGGATAATTGGCCCTTTACTCATGTTTGTCTTGGCCATCACATTCCTCCAGGGATATCCCCATTATATGACGGGATTGATTTTGATTGGTCTGGCACGTTGTATTGCCATGGTGATTGTCTGGAGTGACTTGGCTGGAGGGGATAGAGAGTACACTGCTGGGTTGGTTGCTCTCAATTCAATCTTTCAGATTCTTTTCTTCTCATTGTTTGCTTATCTCTATTTGACCGTCTTTCCTGGCTGGTTTGGCTTTGAACTGGAAGCTGCCAGTATATCCATGCTGGATATTGCCAAAAGCGTGGGCATCTATCTGGGGATTCCTTTTTTTGCTGGCCTCATGTCACGTCTGGTCCTCATGCGGATAAAAGGGGAGCTATGGTATAACAAAAAATTTATCAAGACCATCAGCCCACTCACATTGGTGGCCTTACTATTTACGATCTTCGTCATGTTTTCTCTCAAGGGTGAACTCATTGTAGAAATCCCGCTTGATGTTTTAAGAATTGCTCTCCCCTTGGTCATTTATTTTCTGATCATGTTTTTTCTATCTTTCTACCTCGGTAGAAGGATTAGCAATTCATATGAGAAAGTGACTTCCCTGGCTTTTACGGCTGCCAGCAATAATTTTGAGTTGGCGATTGCAGTCGCAGTAGCCGTATTTGGAATCAACTCAGGGGAAGCCTTTGCCGCAGTTATTGGACCGCTGGTTGAGGTTCCTGTTCTCATAGCTCTGGTGAATGTCTCGCTGCGCTTCAAGTCTTCGTTTAAAACGACCTAGTTATTGATATTGAAAGGATCTCCATGCAGATAGGTGCCTATAAATTAACATCCCTTGTGACATCCACATTTGCCCTTGATGGGGGAGCCATGTTCGGTGTCGTTCCAAAAACCCTGTGGTCAAAACAAGTTGAAGTGGATGATTTAAATCGCATTGATATGGTGACGCGAACCTTGTTATTAGAGTCCAAGGATAGAAAAATTCTCATTGACACAGGTAATGGAGATAAATGGAAACCGCGCCTGAAGGAAATCTTCAGGATTGAACTGGATCCATATATCTTACCTCTGAGTCTGGCTAGCCATGGTGTCAGCGTGGACGACATTACGGATGTTATTTGTACCCATCTACATTTTGATCATGTTGGTGGAAATACCAAATTGGAAGATGGAAAAGTGGTTCCAGTCTTCCCAAATGCAAAGTATTGGGTCCAATCTGAAAATTGGAAATTGGCCAATACGCCATCCGAGAAGGATCGCGCTAGTTACTTAGCGGAAAACTGGGCGGTTTTGGCTGAAAATGGCATGCTTCAGATATTGAATTCAGAGCGCGAATTATTTGATGATATCAAGCTGGAAATAGTACATGGGCACACGCTGGGTCAACAGTTACCGATTATTTCAGATGGTACATCAACCCTCATATATGGTGCTGACCTTTTCCCCATGAAGGCTCATATTCCCATTCCCTGGGTTATGGCTTATGACAATGAACCCATGCGCAGTATTGCCGAGAAAAAGCGGATTTTACCTGATCTCCTGGAAAAAGATGCCATCATATTTTTTGAACATGATCCCAGAACCATTGCTTGCAAATTGACGTCATCCGAAAAGGGCATCTTCGGCGGTGTGGACATTGCTATTTAAGTGATTTATCATGCTAAAATATGATGATCTTCAGCAATTCGGTTCCAAACTAGGAATCCATAAGCTCGGAGTCGCTGCTGTTGATAGCATTGTCTCAGAGCGGTTAAATGGATGGCTCAATCGCGGCTATCATGGAAATATGTCTTATATGGAACGGCATCAGGAGAAACGACTGAATCCAGGTGAGCTCTTGTCAGGGGCACACTCCATCATTTCTATTTTTGTGAATTATCATCAGGATGATAAGCTGTCCGAGTTGGATGGAGTTATTTCCAAATATGCCAGGAGTGTGGATTACCACACTGTATTGAAAGATATGCTGCATGAACTGGCAGATTATTTACATGCAGAACAGGCATCGGGCCTCACTCGGAAACAGAGAGCTCAAATATATCGGGTATTTGTTGACTCTGCACCAGTCATGGAAAAGCATTGGGCAACTGTTGCTGGTATTGGATGGCAGGGGAAGCACAGCAATATCATTACCAGAAAGTATGGCAGTTGGGGCTTTTTAGGGGAAATCATTACAGTCGAGGAATTTGATCACTACAGCCTGGAGGTTCCTGATTTATGCGGAACGTGTACGGCTTGTATTGATGCCTGTCCAACCCAGGCCATTACCGAACCCTATGTTGTAGATGGCTCAAAATGCATTTCCTATGCTACTATCGAGCTTGATGCTGAGATGCCCATTCCTGATGATATAAAAGCGAATATGGACGAATGGATTTTTGGTTGCGACATATGTCAGGATGTATGTCCCTGGAATCGTTTTGCAAAACCATCAGACGTTCAAGCATTTTTACCCATAGAGGATTTGAGAAGTGAGGGAGTTCCAGATTTTGGTGTGATGGATGACGATACGTTTAAAAATATATTTGGGTCTACCCCTCTGGACCGGCCTGGTTTGAAGGGTTTAAAACGTAATCAGGCCGTCAGGCATCAATCGACGAAATAAGCTCAACTTTCCAGTTTTCATCTACCCATAACATAAGAATGGTCATACAAAGATTCCAGGTTGCCATAATCTTGGCTGCCTGCTCAAGTTGATCCATATGCTTCTCTTTGGAGACCGGATTGCCGGCACAGTCGTGGTGGGCTACCAGGGCAATTTGTTTGGAATGATGTTTATCCCTTGATACCAGAATCCGTTTAAGAATGAGACGTGAGGCAGTTGCTGTGGAAGCCATAATCCTGTCAGGACCAGCTTCTGTGATGACGTCAATATACGTAGCGCCGGTGTAGGTTTTCATCCACTCATTTACCGGGTCTTGGACGCGACCATCCATGCAATTAATGACAGCTGCAAACTTGGGCTTCATTGGTTTTTCCTTACTCTGAGATTGGATTCACACTGGGTGAAAGTCTGCTTTTAAGATCAATGACACGAGCATAGGACTCGTGAATACGCTGGGGGTCCACCTGACCATTCTCAATTGCTTGTAGAACAATCTCCTTAATTCTCAGGGATAGATTTTCATCAAGATCTAGTGGATCAGAGAACTGAAGGATATCACAACCGGCATTGATGGCGGCGATGACAATCTCTTCCAATTCAAACCGTTTGATGATTGCGCCCATCTGCAGGTCATCCGTAATGACTACACCTGAATAGCCCATTTCATCCCTCAGGGTAACCTGTATGTGCGAATTTGAAATTGATGCAGGATACTTTGAATCAATTCCTTTATCCATGAGATGTCCTGCCATAATCATATCAACTTTGGCCGAATCAATTAAGCGCTGGAACGGTACCTGTTCAGAGGATCTCCAGGTGCTGGTGATATCAGTTATTCCGTTGTGTGAATCCTCTCTTGAGCTTCCATGACCGGGATAATGTTTGAGGGTTGTTAACACGTCGGAATCATTGTGAGCTCGAATAAAAGACTCACTATGGTCAAACACATCTCCTGGGTTTCTTGAGAAACTACGATTGAGTTGACCAATGGCCGGAGATAATCGATTGATATTTACATCGACGACAGGTGCCAGGTTCACATTAAGTCCAGCCCGATGAATCTGATCAGCCATACGGGAGTAGAGATCATAGGATTCATCAGTACTCAGCTTGGTACCAACATGGGCAGCTGAGGGAAATTCTTCAAAACCCTGACTCTTGCGGAGTCTTCTAACCAGACCACCCTCTTCATCTACAGCCAGCAGTAGGGGCTGCTCTACTGGGAGTGCCTTAAGACTTTTTACAAATATACGAAACTGACGACTGTTTTTGATGTTGTGTTTGAAAAAGATAATTCCACCAATATCACCCGACAAAATTAGTGATCGCGTCAATTTCATGGCATCAGCGTTCAAGTGGGTTCCTCGAATACCCACCATAATCATTTGACCAACTTTCTGATCTAGGGGGATAGGGTCCAGGGCGATAGGATCAAGCGTATCAGACGGAGCTTGTGATTGGCCATTGGCTACCAGCGTGAAAAGACTTAGCAGTGTGAAATGGACTATCACCTTTGAAAGGGATGAGAGCTTATAGTATCGATTCATGAGGGCATGAAACTAGACGAGTTTATGAAAACTATCAAGCATTTGCAGTCAGATCGCGATATAAATTATGGACTAATAAGTCTGCCATTCCGACCACCAACCCAATGACAACGAATACATATAAGTCAATATGACAGTCTCATGTCAAAAATTATATGGCCAAATCATACATATGAGCCATTATGGCATATAAACGTCTATGGCACGGGATTCGAAGATAGAAATGCCGTGATTGAGTGACTGATAAGAATTAAACGATAAAAGGAGATAACACAATGACACTAGTAAAAGTAGCCCGACCAAGAATTAACAGAAGTTTAGACAACATGTTGAACAACTTTTTTGAAGATATGAATTTTGATACTCAGAAAAGTAGTCTATGGCGTCCAGCAATGGATGCTGTGGAATCAGAAAAGAACTTCGAATTATCCTTCTCACTACCTGGTTTTGAAAAGGATGATATCACTGTCTCAGTGAAAAACAACACGCTCAACCTTAAAGCAACAAAGGCAGAGGTCAAAGAGGATGAGGGTCCGAAGTACCTGACACGTGAGATCGCACGAGGAAGTTATGAAAGAGATATAGAGCTTCCGGAAAATGTGAACACTGACAAGATCGCTGCCGAATACAAGAGCGGCATTCTGACCTTGAGCATACCTAAGACCAAGGAAGCTCTTCCCAAGGAGATTGCAGTCACAGTCAAATAAAACGCGTGAATACGACTAAGGACGTATTCACGTTAATAGGTCAAACCACAAAAAAAGGGCTCATTTCTGAGCCCTTTTTTAATTGCATAGGTTTGGTCTTATTTTCTTTCAGCAACCAGACTATCCACAACAGATGGATCTGCAAGTGTGGAGATGTCACCTAGACTATCAACATCATTCTCGGCAATCTTACGTAGAATTCGACGCATGATTTTGCCAGAACGTGTCTTTGGTAATGCTGGTGTAAACTGAACCTTATCTGGTTTAGCGTGAGGTCCAATTTCCTTTTTAACGGAAGCAGCGATGCTTGCCAGAATTTCGTCTGAGCCATCAATTCCAGCCATGAGTGTAACATAGGCATAAATACCCTGTCCCTTGATGTCATGGGGGAATCCAACAACAGCCGCTTCAGCAACACCATCAGCCTTACCAATGGCGCCTTCAACCTCAGCGGTTCCAATTCTATGTCCTGAAACATTCAAGACATCATCGACACGACCGGTAATCCAGTAGTCACCGTCAATGTCACGACGAGCACCATCACCACTAAAGTAGTAACCGGGGAACATTGAGAAATAAGCTTGCTTGAATCGATCGTGATCACCATAAAGGGTTCTCATCATACCTGGCCAGGCAGCTTTCATGGCTAATAAACCCGACTTATCATTACCTTCGATTTCTTTGCCGTCTTCAGTAAGAAGTACTGGTTGAACTCCAAAGAAGGGAATGGTAGCACTACCTGGTTTCAGAGGAGTGACACCGGGCAGAGGAGTTATCAGAATTCCACCTGTCTCTGTTTGCCACCATGTATCCACGATAGGACATTTGCCCTTTCCAACGATTTTATAGTACCAGTTCCATTCAGGTGACTTGATTGTCTCACCAACCGTACCTAACAACCTCAATGATGAAAGGTCACGGGTCTCAACCCATTCATTTCCTTCACGCATCAATGCACGAAGAGCGGTAGGAGCTGTATAGAAAAGATTAACTTTATGCTTATCAACCACATCCCAGAAACGACCGAAATCAGGATAATTTGGCACACCCTCAAACATCATGGTGATGGCGCGGTTTGCCAGTGGTCCATAGACGATGTAGGAGTGACCAGTTACCCAGCCGATATCAGCTGTACACCAGTAAACATCATCTTCATGATAGTCAAAGACCAATTCATGGGTTAACGCTGCATATACCAGATAACCTCCAGTTGTGTGGAGTACGCCCTTTGGCTTACCTGTTGACCCTGAAGTATAAAGAATAAACAATGGGTCTTCAGCATCCATCTCTTCAGGTGCGCAAATGGCATCAACTTTGGCCATGCCTTCATGCCACCAGATGTCGCGACCAGAATCCATGTTTACTTCAGCACCTGTTCTTTTGACCACAACACAGGTCTTAATAGATGGTGTTTCGGCAAGCGCTATATCAGCATTGGATTTCATGGGGATATCAAGTTTGGTACCGCGCACACCCGTATCCTGGGTGATGAGGACTTTACATTCTGAATCGTTGATACGATCACGCAGAGATTCTGGACTGAAAGCGCCAAAAACGATAGAGTGAATAGCGCCAATACGAGAACAAGCGAGCATAGCGACGGATAGTTCAGGAATCATCTGCATGTATATACAAACACGATCACCTTTTTCGACCCCATGGGCTTTAAGGACATTGGCAAATTTCTGTACATCTCCGAGGAGTTCATTGTAGGTAAAGGTTTTGTCCTCATTGGGATTGTTACCCTCCCAGATCAATGCGGTCCTCTCTCCGAAACCATCTTCAACGTGACGATCAAGACAGTTATAGCTCACATTGAGCTTACCACCTTCAAACCATTTGATATCAGCTTTAGCTATATCATAATTGGCTACCGTGTCCCATTTTTTAAACCATGTTAAACGTTCTGCCTGCTCTGCCCAAAAACCATCCTCATCATTCACGGAACGATCATACATTTCCTGATATTGCTCCATTGACTTGATGTGTGCATTGGCTGTGAATTCAGCAGCAGGGTTAAATTTTTTTACCTCACTCATTTCGGCTCCCTTATGGTCGTTTTTCCAAGATAATATTAATCGTGTATAGGCATGTGCAAACAATGCGCCAAAAATTTCATTACCAACTCATGTTGGCATTAATATTTATTGCTACGCAACTAAAGTTTGGAAGCAGATTGAAACTAAAATAGGGGAATGTTATATCAGAAATGACCTGATAGAGCGACTTATTTGTGCTTCCGTATATTTTTTAACGTCAAAGATTTTATAGTCTAAACCCCATTTTGCAATGACTGCATCCAGAAGGTTGGGACGAACCGTCCAAATCATCCTTGTCCTGCTGTTGACAAGATCACTCATACAATGACCCCAACCCTGATCTTTCAATTCGAGGTGCCCAATTTCATCAATTACTACGACAGTCCCCGAATGCTCTGCTGGAATTGAATTCAGGACTTTACAGCCAAACTCAAGCCCTGATCGTCGAAAATTAAAGGGTCCTGCCCGCCATTCTGAGACAGGTTCTTTTCTCTCACACAGGAGTTCAGATGCTTGACTTTGAATATCTATAATACGATAGGTATCTCTCTCATTCTCTACCCAATCGCCTTTCGAATAAAAACCACGAAAATCAATTGAATCCAAACTATCATTCCCTATCAGGGCTTTAATCATATTGGTTTTTCCATCACCTGGATTACCTGTTAAAATGATGACTCTGGGATTTACTGAATGGTGTTGTACGCGTAGATCTTCCAGCGCAGCTAGTAATTGGCTTAAGGTTCGGAATGGGTGTCTCCAGATACCATCGATCTCAGAGACACGTTTGAGTAGTTGTGGTAGGACTTCAAAAGCCAGAGATATTGAATCGAAGAGCACTCCCATCCCCAGACGTGTGAACCAGCCAATTATGGCAGGGTTTCTCATTTCAATGCTCAGGGCTGAAAATGCGAAAATCACCAGTAAAGCTCTAATTGCCATGGCAACACCGGTTTCAAGCCCAATCAGGAGCGAAGCGGTGCTATCCCAACCTCCCAGAAGTAAACCAGACAAACCCATCATCGCGATGAGCTGGATCCAGAGTTGAGGTCGCTTCAAGCGTTTTAATGAGCGGTTATACCTGAAAATGTTGGCTGTGACATAAGTGAACACTAATAGCCCGCCGAAAGGAATCGAGAAATCACTAAGGTATGTAAGACCCAAAATAAGGACGACGAAATTTACCAGGAACAGGAGAATGGAATATGGCTGTGTTGCCGAAGCCACTAAGAGATTCTCTTTCCTCGGGGCTGCATCAAATTTTGACTCCGGAAATGAAATTGAACTCTGAGAGCGGATATTCCTGTAGGAAAGTCCTGCCACCAGCGCTCCATAACTTAAATCGATTATGAATATGGCTCGGACAAGATCAAAGGGGGCATCACCTTCAAAACCAAAACTCCTGGATGCCATGAAATAGAGTTGCTCATAGAGCTTGACAAAATCAGGACCATAGGTCATGAGGAGCACAAATATTTTCTGAAACAAACTCCAGGAAACTGCCAGAGCCCCACCTAAAACAAAACCAAGCCATCTGCCTCGGAAAAGACGTACGAAAATTTCCAGGATGACACCTTCCATGAAGATGCCAATCATGGGTCCGAAGATGATAGCTGAGGGCGAGATTGACTTCATTGCGGCAGTTACAAGAGCAGTCCGCCAGAATAGTCCCTTAATTGGCCACAGCTTGTAACCATTGATCATGAGAATCAATCCAACAGATGCTAGAAATGTTCCTGAAAATGGGATGTGCAAGTTATGGAGGAAGCTACCCAGAATGATCTCAATGGTTGCCCAAAGACTGCCGAGCATGGCGGCTTTAAGCCAGATATCAGGGAGTACCTTTACATCAGTTTGCGAAAGGTTTTTGTGGCCGACAGTACTCATCGGCTAACCAGATGTGGATAAATCTTTATCAACAGCATATCTTCTCTTTCCAAATACGGGAGCAGATTTCCTCATTTCCAAGAAAACCGTGTCGGCCTGAGACCATATTTAATAATTAAACGTAGGTCTGGCAGCTGAGAGAATAAGTGGACCTCAACCCGCTGAAGTCCTTTTTTCAAACTGCTCATCCATAGGGATAGCAGCTTTTACCAATGTCGGTGCCGAATCTAGTCCGAATTATTCCTGAACAAAATGTTTCTATTCTTGGTTATGAACCTATCAAATATGACCTAGATTTAGAGATCGATATTTCATAAACGATTCAACCACATTGGCAACTTTTATGCATATCCTAGTTCATAACATTTAAGGAGAGTGAAAATGGCAAGTAGTATTAAAGGTACTCAAACTGAGAAAAATTTATTGATTGCGTTTGCTGGCGAATCGCAGGCTAGAAATAGGTATACCTATTTTGCAAGTGCAGCTAAAAAAGAAGGTCTGGTACAAATTTCACAAATTTTTGAAGAAACAGCCAACCATGAAAAAGAACACGCCAAACGCTTTTTTAAATTTTTGGAAGGTGGCGACCTGGAAATCAGTGAGACATTTCCTGCAGGTCAAATTGGTACTACTCTGGAAAACCTGAAGGCAGCAGCAGCAGGTGAGGAATACGAATGGACCACCATGTATCCAGAATTCGCTAAAATTGCCCGCGAAGAAGGCTTTAAAGCAGTGGCCATTGCTTTTGAGACCATCTCAATTGCAGAAAAGCAACACGGCAAGCGTTATGCAGATCTCGCTAAGAATCTCGAAGAAGGTCGTGTGTTCAAGCGTAATGGAAAGGTCGTCTGGCGCTGCATCAACTGTGGCTATCTCCATGAAGGCGAAGATGCACCTAAAGCCTGCCCCGCTTGCTTACATCCACAGGAGTATTTCGAGCTACTAGGTGAAAACTGGTAAGCTTCAATTCAGGTGAATATTTAAAGAGCCCTCTTTATAGGGCTCTTTTTTTGGTTAAACTTTAGTAATCCCGGGATGCTTTTCCATATCCATCCAAACCCATCCGAATAGTAAACCGGTTAACGCTATTAAGCCTGCAATAGGATGATTCAGAAATTGGAGGGATGAAATACTGACTCCTATTATTCCTTGTATAATGGATCCCAGCATGTGGTTAAGTGGACCCCAGAAATACAGCACCATTCCCACTCCCCACAAAATTAGAACTGTATTAAGAAATAGTGTAATTCGATCTAGCGGGCGGTATTGTGCCACAGTAATCTGTGTCGGAATAGCCATGAGTTGTTGCTCCAGATGAGCCGGAGGGTTTTCCCAGGAGTTATCAAGTAAATCATCGATGACATCTCGTTTGTGCAACTTATCGGGTCTCATCATAGACCTCCATTAATAATAGTTTCAAATTGGCTTTGGCTCTGCGAATATGGGATTTAACCGTATTCAAAGGGATATTCATGATGTCAGCGACTTCTGAATATTGAAATTGTTTTAAATAGAAAAGTGTGATAGCATCAGATTGCAGGGGGGGTAAAGCTGAAATTGCTTCTCTAATTTGATCTTTCTCCACATCCTTGATGAAAATATCCTGGACGTCGCTATCGAGATCAGCAGGCTCAAGATCCGCCCTATCTTCAAGGGGAACTGTCCTGGTCGTCAGTAGAGACTCCTTTTTGATCATGGTGTGGCATACATTTAGAGCAATTCGATATATCCATGTGCCAATGTGAGACTCATCTCTGAAACTATTCAGCCCTCTATAAACACGAATAAATGTTTCCTGACTGATGTCTTCGGCCAGGGGGACCTGATTACATTTCATAAGCGCCAGGTTATAAATACGACTACCATGATTCTTCACAATTTCCCGAAAGATGTGATCTGTTTCATTTTGAACTCTGGGAATCATATTGATCATATTAATACTTAGACCTCTTAAGCTGTCATTTTGTTGCAGGTAGACTCAAAATAAAATAATTATTAAAAAAGTGCAAAAAAATGCAACAAAAGCAAACGTAGCTCGGTCTAATACCACGATGAATCAAAAATTTATTAAAAGGAGACAAAAATGAATCACGCAATAGAAGCTTTTATTCCAATCGCATTGTTCCTGGTTACTGGCGGTGTTGCAATTGCCGCAATGATCTTAAGAAATCAGAAAAGAAAAATCGAAAGTGGCGAAATTCTCGCAGCAATTGAAAAGGGTGTTGATGTAAAATTTCCAGATGTAAACAAGAATCGTCTCTTACCTGGCTTGATATGGCTCTTTTTAGGAATCATCATGACACTCGGAATGGCTTTGGCCATTCCCGACGAAGCTCCATCAGGTATGTGGGTGTGGGGATTAATTCCAGCAGCAGTCGGTGCGGCGTATCTCATAGTATATCGTGTTGAACAACAAGAAGGAGAATCTGAAGAGAATTAGTCAACTCTCAGAAATCATCCTTTTCATATGAGAAGAAGGTAGGGGGTCCTGCCTTCTTTTTGTTTATCCCACAAAAACCCAGGTTTAACTCTCGCATTCTGATCTTCCTCGAATAAAATTCACCTCCCGCCAGTTAGCGATTAAATTGATTGTCGTGAACAATTAATTATCTGATTAGTTTGCTTCACTATCGATTTGAGTAACTGAAGGAACAAGAATGAAATACAGCTTTAAATATATACTTCCTCTAATAATCACCATACTGGTCCTTGGAACAGGGTATGGCCAGACTCGTTCTGGTCGCATTAATGGGTATCTACGAGATGCAGAGACCGGTGAACCTTTGCTACACGCCAATGTCAGTTTAAAACAGACAGGTATAGGCGCTGCTACCAACAATTCTGGATATTATATAATAACCAACATTCCTCCTGGAAATTATACCCTTCAGGTAATGATGATGGGATATGCCCGTACTGAGAAAGCCATTTCAGTGGTAGGTGGGTTGGAAGAACGCCATGATTTTGAAATAGCTCCTGCATCAATCGAAGGTCAAGAGGTGATTGTGACTGGAGCCCGTCAACGTTTCGAAAAAGAGATCGAAGTCAGTGCTGTCAACCTGACCATGCGCGATGTGAAGCTCATGCCAGCCTTTGTTGAGGCGGATATCTTTCGTACACTTCAATTGTTGCCCGGGGTTCAATCATCCAGCGATTTCTCCTCAGCCCTGGTGGTACGGGGAGGTAGCCCTGATGAAAACCTCATCATGCTGGATGGCATTGAAATCTACAACCCATTCCATCTTGGAGGTGTTTTTTCAACATTTAACGCAGATGCCATTGCTGACGCAGAATTTCTGGCTGGGGGCTTTCCTGCCAAATATGGCAATCGAATATCTTCAGTTCTAAGCATCACCGGACGTGAAGGAAATTCGAAAAATAGGAAGCTCTTTGGAGATAAACCAATTGGCAAATTCATTGATCTGAGTGAGGTGCATGGCGAGGTCAACCTGTTGAGCTCAAAGATCCTTGGTGAGGGACCACTTTATAAAGGATCATGGATGCTCTCGGGCAGGAGAACCTATTTTGACCAGGTGGCCAGACTTTATTACTGGGCCAAAGACGACCCCATGAAGTGGAAATACTACTTTTATGATGTTCAGGGGAAAATCATTCAGAATATCAATCCCACAAATCGTCTGGCATTTTCACATTATGGTGGGCAGGATCGTATCGCCTTTGATCTTGAACAATCTGATAGTGAAGTGACCTTTAGATGGGATTGGGGGAATACGACCAATAGCGCAGAATGGCGATGGGTCCCCAATTCCAAATTTGTCTCAACCTTCTCATTTGCAAACACGAATTACAAGTTTGATGTGGATCTGGAATACAGCTCAAAAGACAGTACGGGGAGCAGCTCTGGTAGCAATTTTATTGTCTACAATGAAATAGATGACTGGACAGTAAAAGAAACTCTGGATTGGTATATATCCTCCCAGCACACCGTGACCATGGGTCTCGAAGCCAAGGATCTCGGGATCAAATTCTCTCTGGGTACTGGCGATATGCTGTTCCTTGATGAAGATGAGAATAATATGATTTATAGTGGGATGCTCCAGGAGCGGTGGCAGCCTAACCCGGTTATCATGCTGCAGGCTGGTATGCGAATCTCAAAATATTCTGCACATGAAAATATTTATTATGAACCACGTCTAGGAATTAAATATTTACTAAATACCAATCTGGCACTAAAAGGAGCCTGGGGTGTCTACAACCAGTTTATCTTTACCGCTCAGGATGAAGACGCCATTTTGAGTATCGTTGACTTCTGGAATCCGATCCCTGAGAATTATAAATCAAAACAAGTACAACATTTTATTGTAGGTCTTGAACAATGGTTGGGTGAGGGTTGGTTTGCCAGTCTTGAAGGTTATTACAAACCCTACAATAACACCTTGGTAATAAATCCCAAGAATGTATTCAGTGATCCAGATGACGACTATACAGAGGGTACTGCCGAAATATACGGAACAGAGCTACTTCTCAAGAAGAGCTCTGGAAAACTCACTGGGTGGCTAGGTCTTTCATATATGCAAAGTCAGCAGGAATTTGATTTTAATAACGATGGTCAATCGGTTGAATCTGATGGTGAAATTTACAGCTCTAAATATGACCAACCATTCTCGGTGAATCTGGTCTTGGGTTATACCTTATCCCAAAAGAACTCATTTGGGATGACCTTGAGCAGCAGCAGTTCAAATCTATATACCCCAACTGTGGCATATGTCCCAACTCAGAATGGGTCAGGCTTCGATTATGGAAATCCATACTCAAATTTAAAAGAATTAAAAGGACCGCGAAACTCTGCTCGATACCCGGATTATTTTCGCATAGATGTCAGTTATGCCCGTCAAATCACACCCTTTGGTGTGGAGGGCACGTTCAAGTTTCAAATCATTAACGTTACAAATCATTTTAATACATTTTTTTACAACATGGATCTTGAAGATCAAACGGTCGAAGGAATTGGCATGTTTCCATTTCTTCCCACGTTTGGTGTAGAATTCAAGCTATAGGTGATCTTATGAATAAGCATACACAATTTATTTTCCGTAATGCTGCCGGTCTGAGCGTGATACTCCTTCTACTGTTGAGTTGCACAGAGGAATTAAGCATAGCAGATTTCGCTGAATATTATAAAAATTATGAACAGGAAATAAGAATAGAAGGGTTGTTGGACAACAGTAATTTTGCCAACTCTATTATTCGGGTTGACCGCACGATTCTGGTCACTGACACATCGCTTTATAATGGCAGAGATGACAATGGTGATTGGGTTCCTTACACAGATGAAAATGGAAATAATCGCTGGGATGAAGGTGAACCTCTGAACGATGATATAGGATTTAATTATGGCGGTCCAAATGATGAACCAGAAGGACGTGGCAATGGGATTGCTGATGCTGGTGAACCTCACGTTGATGATTATATAGAAATTTTGCCTCAAATTCACGATTCAACCATGGCTTCAGTCATTCTCAGAGAAGCCGCTTCACAAAATTTTGTAGCTGAATTCATTTGGGAAACCCAGGCTTCTAAATTTGATGTAATTTTTGGACCCGGTGGACCACCAGAAGCCATGGCCTCAAATCCGTATCTTACCTACTACTATGGAGCCTATATCCCCGCACCTGAATACGCCCAGATTGAATTGGATGAGAATCTTGAATATCAATTGGTGCTAACCACTTCAGAAGGTAGGATTATCACAGCTACAACGGATATAGTGGGACCACCTGTCAACGTTATTTGGGAGGACACTAATTGGGTAGGGGATACGCTGGTGAGCCATAATAACAATTATGCATTTATGACCTGGAGCAATTCATCTCTTAGCTCATTTTGTGCTATATATGTGGACGAGTATTTCGGAGCAGAGTCAAGCAAGGATTTTTACAGCTCCCTGGCCGTCTCCTTCTTCACCAATGATACCACAGGGCTCCCTGATTTTCAGGGTAATTTTGGAGGTTTCGCCCTGGGGATTTACCAGGTAAAATTTGAAAGTGTAAATGAGACATATGGAAACTATGTGTACTCTGGACTTCCGCTTCGGGATCGTGAGCTTTCAAATTGGCGAGATCAGGATGGCAATGTTGTACTTGGAGCGCTCGGCTCGAAGGCAGCAATTGATTTCTATTTGCGCTTGACTTCCCCCAATGGGTAGAGGAAAAACTCACGGATATCTGATACTCCAGTAAGCGCCATTAATAACCGCTCAACACCAATAGCTATGCCTCCAGTTGGAGGCATTTTGCCTACTGCTTCTATAAAATCAGAGTCAATCGGATGGGGTGGATAACCGATTGCCTCGCGCTTTTGATTGGCATCTTTAAATCGCTTGAGCTGTTCCACAGAATCAGTCAATTCGCTGAAAGCGTTGCCGATTTCCATCCCCTTGATATAAAGTTCAAAGCGTTCAGCCCAAATATTATCAGGTGATTTGAGTTTGGATAATGCAGCCATGGAAGCAGGGTAATCAAAGACAATTTCAGGGTTAGACAATCCCAGCCGGGGTTCGATTATTTTGAGCCATACTCGAAAGAAAATGTCCTCAAAAGTGTCATCATCTGGAAGGCTTTCACCTAGGACATCCACCGCTGCACCACGCCAATATTCAGCATCCGTGATCCCTCTTTGCAAGTCAAGCTCAGCATAAGTATGAAAACAGTCCTGAATAGATGTTCTCTTGACAGCTCCCCATGAAAACCCCTCAGAAACATAAGTTGTCTCAAAGTGCCGGCTCAAATAATGGAGCAGAGCTTCCACGTCATCCATGATGTGGATATATGAACCGGGTCGATACCATTCCAGCATATTAAATTCAGGATGGTGTTGAGGACCAAGCTCCCCACAATTCCGAAAGACACGGGCAATTTCAAATACTTTCTCAAAACCAGCACCCAGAGCCTTCTTGATTGCAAATTCAGGTGAAGTGGGTAGGTGAAGCATCTCCTCAGAGCCATCATACTGAACATATTTTGTGGTGAAACTGTGCAGATGCACTTCCATTCCAGGTGACGGAACCAAAAGGGGAGTTTCTAACTCAAAAAAGTCCCTATCTGTAAAAAATTCACGTATCAGGTTTATAAGTTGACGTTTCTGTTGGTGTCTCAGCTGGTTCATGCCGGCAATATGTCTATTCCTCTCTCAATTTCAAACATGCATGACCTAAAAAGATCATCGGTTATTTATCTTCGTGAATGACTTATCTGATTTATTTTGACAAATGAATAATTCTCAAATCAGTATTAGAATAAATCGTCTCGCTTCCATGATGTCACTACTCGAAGAAAATCCCTTCAAGATTCGGAGTTTTGAGAAGGCGGCTCGTATCGTCAGAGATCATGAGGAAGACATGGGTGCGCTCGTTGATGATGATCGTCTGAAAGATGTACCAGGTATTGGTCCCAAGTTAGCCTATGTAATTATGTATTTCGCTAAGGCAGGGACCGTTAGTCTGGAAAAGGAACTGGAAGCACAACTGCCTGAGGGATTAACCGATTTGCTTGATCTCCCTGGTCTGGGCATGAAGAAGGTTCAATTGCTTTGGAAAAAATTTGATATCACCAGCATTGAAGTTCTCAAGCAAGCTTGTGAGGCGGATGCTTTAACCACGATGAAGGGTTTTGGTCTCAGGCTGCAGGTGAAACTGCTGGCTGCTATCGCCTTTCAGGCAGAACATGCGCGAGATTTTTATCTTGATACTGCTCTATCAGTAGCGCAGAGTTGGATTGAAAAATTAGCACCCCTGCAAAGTATCTCCAGAATTGAACCGACGGGCATGCTTAGAAGAGGTGACAAGCTCATCCAATCCGTAGAGCTGCTTATCGAGGCAAATTCATCAGAACTGATAAGTGAATTAAATGATAAATTGGAATGTGGTTTATCCGACTCAACCCCTCTAATCATTAAGGATGTTTCAGGTCTGCCGGTCCAACTCTGGGTATCAACAAAAGAATCTTTTACCGCTCAGCAACTCATCCGAACAGGCGGTGAGGTTTATGCTGAACAGTTGCAAAGTATGTATGGTACTGAGGCTGAAACTGCCATTCAATCACTTGCTCAGGCTGGGAATGCCTCACTTCTAACTGAAGAAGCCCTTTGCAATTCAATTGGAATTCAATGGATTGAACCTGAGCTGAGAGATATCTATTCACATTTTCCAGAAGAGGTTGAGTTGGTTGAGACGGCAGAAATAAAAGGTGCCTTTCACGCTCATTCTACCTGGAGTGATGGTCGAAATTCTCTTGAAGAGCTTGCCGAGGCAGCTCGAAAGATTGGATACCAATATCTCGGTATCAGCGAACATTCACAAGCGGCATACTATGCCAATGGTTTGAAACCCGATCGCGTCAAAGCTCAATGGGACCTCATAGATCAACTCAATGGCTCTTATTCAGATTTCCATATTTTTAAGGGTATTGAGGCGGATATTTTGAGTGATGGAAGCCTCGACTATGATGAAGAACTCCTAGCGGGTTTTGATTTTGTGATTGCTTCAATTCACAGTCATTTTCAGCTGGATTCAGTAAAACAAACCGATCGCATCGTCCGGGCAATGCAAAGTCCCTTTACAACCATTCTTGGACATCCAACTGGCAGGATGCTGATGGCTAGACCTGGTTACAATCCAGATATGCCAACCATTATTGATGTAGCTGCCGAGAATGACAAACTGATTGAGATTAACACGACTCCAAAGCGTCTTGATTTAGATTGGCGATATCTCAAATACGCCAAGGAGAAAGGTGTAAAAATCTCCATTAACCCTGATGCTCACAGTATTAGTGGACTCGACTCGATCCCGCTTGGTGTTCGCATGGCGCGCAAAGGGGGCTTTACTGCCAACGAAGTATTCAATGCTATGAATATGGATGAGATGAAAAAATATTTATTGACTCGGAGAGCCTGATGCGAGAATCATTGAAAAACAAACAGCTCCGTATGCAGCGGATTATTACAACTCTATACGAGACATATCCAGATTCCAAGTGTAGTCTCGAGCATCGATCGCCCTTCCAACTCCTCATCTCTACAATGCTTTCAGCCCAGTGTACTGACGAAAGAGTAAACAAGGTCACGCCTAACTTATTTAAACACTATCCCACAGCCCAAAGCATGGCTAGTGCACCCGTCGAGCATCTTGCTGAGTTGGTTCGATCTACGGGATTTTTCAATAGCAAATCAAGAAACATGAGCGCGTGTGCACAAACCCTTATGCAGGAGCATGAAGGTGAAGTCCCAGCTGATCTGGATGCTCTGGTGAAGCTCCCAGGGGTCGGTCGTAAAACAGCGAATGTGGTTTTGGGTACAGGATTCCATATTCCAGGTCTGGTAGTCGATACTCATGTAATTCGCATTGCAAACCTATTAAGAATGACCAATCAGAAAGATGCTGTAAAAATTGAGATGGAGCTTCAAAAAATCATTGAGAAGGAACATTGGGTCATGTTTACACATCTAATCATTGATCATGGTCGGGCAGTCTGTATCGCTCGCCGCCCCCAATGCCATGCATGTGTACTGGCTGCATTTTGCCCCAGCGTTCTGCCAGAGGAAGCGATTAAAAGGAAGAAATAGCCATGGACACAGCGACTGTCTTTAGAATATCAGGAAAAGTTCAAGGGGTAGGCTTTAGGTATTTTGTCAGCACGACAGCGCAACAGTTGGGGCTGACAGGCTGGGTTAAGAACCATTCCGATGGCTCAGTAGTGGGGTTAGCCGAAGGAGAGCATGGGTTGATCGTGTCCTTCTTGAAAGAACTCAAAGTGGGCAACCGATGGTCGCAGGTTGAGGGGGTCGAGAATCAGGCCCAGACATATAGCGGGGAATATAAAAGTTTCGAAATTCGGCATTAGGAAAGTGTGGAGGCTATAATTATTTATGGTGAAGAACTGGAAAGGGACATGCTATGAAGCCAACATTCTTTGATAAAAAAACATGCGGTACCTGTAAAAAGGCTCAGATTTATCTCAACGAAAATCAGATTGAGTTTGAGAAGGTGGATATCATAAATAACCCTCCCAGTCGCCAGCTTTTGGAGAAATTTATTGACAGCAACAATGTCAAACCCTGTTTAAATTCTCGATCTGCCATTTATCGCGAATTAAAATTGGGGCAAAATCTTCCGGATAAGGCCAGGGCTATTGAGCTGATGCTTCAAGATCCCAACCTCATAAAAAGGCCCTTTGTTGTGAAGGGAGAAGTTGGTTCATTTGGTTTTACTCCAAATGAATTCGATGAAAAATGGGGCAATTAAGCAAGTAAATTTGGAACTAAGAAAAGGATAAATATATGGAAAAGATTATTGGTGAAGTAGAGCGAAGTGAAACTGAAAAGATTCTTATTCAGGTAAAAGAATTCAAGGGCCGTACCTATGTAGATTTTAGAATTCATTACCTGGCTGACGAAGACGAGTGGCGTCCAACCCAGAAGGGTATCACGGTTGCTCCAGCTTTGTGGGAAGACTTTAAAAAACACGTAGAAGAAGCCAACAAATTCCTCGGCGAAGAGGGTTTAATCTAAGCCTTTTTTTCCCTCAGCAGCTCACGTCTGAGCTGTAATTTTGATGTAAAATATTGACGGTATACAATGGCCAGCATAATCATGTTGGCCAGGGTTGCTGTTGTAAACCACATATACATTATCATGATCTGATACCGCACGGCAATGATGGGATCAATTCCAGCTAGAATCTGACCTGTCATCACACCGGGAAGTTGTACTAATCCCACCGTCATCATGGCATTGATGTTGGGGATTAATGCGGCATGAATAGAGGCCTTCATGGAATCATAGACAGCCAGTTTTGGTGTGGCACCGAGGGCCAGAAGGGTTTCAATCTCCTTCTCCCGATGTTTCAGCTCACCTACAAATCGGTTGGCTGTCAAAGCAGTTGAATTGAGACCATTGCCAATAATCATGCCGCCAATAGGAATGGCAGCATAGGGTGAGAACCAGGGTTCAACATCCAGAATAAAGAGCAAGATGGTTCCCAAAATAAGGATAGCAGAACTCAATAGGGCCACCAGCATGGCCGGGAAGAAATGGGGGATTTCATTCTTCTGTCGTCGCGTCCCCTCATAACTGGCAATCACGATCATGATAAAGAGCAGCATGAGCATAAATGCCCAATGCTGCTGATCAAAAAACCAGGTTAACACATATCCCATAAGGGTCAACTGAACAAAGGTTCGCAGCGTACCAATCAGGAGAGTATTTTCCAGCCCAAGTTTCCATTTTTTGATCAAAAATAGCGAAAATGCAATAAACAGGAGTGATACCAGTAAGTCATTCCAACTCAAGACGTAAAAATCAGGTCGCATCATTGACCCCATTCTTTAACAAACCGGCATCTTCAAAGGCATGTGATTTGTCCAGAGTTTTAAAATCACCATCCCCGATAATTTCTCCATGCGATAAAATGATGACTCGCTTGGCATATCGACGCATGAGCATGTGATCATGGGAGACAGCGATAACAGTTAAATTCAATGCTTTCCTGAGCTCTTCGATCTGATCCATGATTTCCCGGGAAAGTTTTGGATCCAGGTTAGAGGTTGGTTCATCCAGAAGGAGAACTTGAGGGTGGTTCAGCAGGGTTCGAGCCAGGGCCAGTCTTTGTTGCTCTCCTCCCGATAAATCCCGGGCGTGATGGGTTAATTTGATATTGACCAGACCTACTTGATCCAGGGCGGTCAAAATTTCATGATCCAGAGTTTGTGAGATAGTCTGATCCCAGCGGCCTGCGATCAATAAATTTTCCCTGACGCTGCCATCAAAAACCACCGGGTTTTGGAAAAGAACCCCCACATTTTTCCGGAGTGCTTGTATATCTGAATCAATTTCAATACCCCGAAATGTGATGTTTCCCCCGCTGGGGCTGGTCAGGGCATTAAACATCCTGAGCAGTGAACTTTTCCCAGCGCCTGAGGCGCCAATAACCGCCACAAACTCACCTTTTGAGATATTAAAATTAAGTCCCTGGAGGATGTGTTTATCATCCACCCTAAGGTGCACATCTTCAAACTGAAACAGCATGTCCTTTTCCATGGGCCAATTATATATGGCGCACAAGCAGAAAGAAATGATATATGACATATTCGCATTGGTGTTTTTTGTTTGCCTGATTTTTACAGCGTTTACCTTTGCAGCTGAAATTGGAGAACCTTAATGGCTTTAAAAATAGTTGGCCCAGATTTTTTTGATTTATCAGCATTGCTCTCTGAAGAAGAGATTGCTGTTCAAAATATGACCAATGAGTGGGTAAGGGATCGTTTTTACCCCCTCATTTCAAAACACTATAGGGATGGTACTTTCCCATTCGAATTGCAAGCTGAAATGGGAGAGATGGGTTTCTTTGGATCCACACTCCCGGAGAAGTATGGTACTGCGGGTATCAATGGTGTGGCCTATGGTCTCATGATGCAGGAACTGGAGCGTGGAGATTCCGGTTTACGCAGTTTTGCTTCGGTCCAGGGCTCTCTGGTCATGTGGCCCATCTGGAAATATGGTTCAGAGGAGCAAAAAGAGAAATGGCTCCCTTTGCTTGCATCAGGTGAAAAAATTGGATGTTTTGGGCTAACAGAGCCGGATTATGGTTCAAATCCTGGTGGAATGATCACCCGCGTAAAACAGGAGGGTGATAAATTTATCCTTAATGGAACCAAGATGTGGATTACCAATTCACCTGTTGCTGATGTGGCTCTGATCTGGGCCAAGGATGAGGGGGGCGAAGTCAGAGGCTTTCTAGTTGAACGAGGGACAGGTGGATTCGAGACCCCGGAAATAAAAGGCAAATTGTCACTGAGGGCATCAATGACAGGTGAAATTGTATTAAACAACTGTGCGATTCCTCTGGAAAATCAACTGCCTGAAGCCAATGGACTCAAGGCACCGCTCAGCTGTCTGACTCAGGCTCGTTATGGAATTAACTGGGGTGTAATGGGAGCAGCCATTGCCTGTTATGAGGAAGCCGTGGATTATGCAAAAACCAGAATTCAATTTGATAAACCCATTGCAGCCTTTCAATTGACCCAGCAAAAGTTGGCTGAAATGCTGAATGAAATTACGAAGGCTCAGTTTTTGACACTTCAACTTGGCCGGCTCAAAGATAGGGCGACCCTGAATCATAAACAGGTTAGCCTGGCTAAAATGAACAATGTCCGCATGGCCATTGAGATTGCCCGCTCTGCTCGCACCATATTAGGTGCCAGTGGTATTACTGATGAGTATGTATCCATGAGACATGCAGCCAATCTCGAATCTGTGCTCACATACGAGGGTACTCATGAGATGCACACACTGGTTGTTGGTGAAAGTATTACAGGTATTCCTGCATATCGTTGAAACATTGTATCCACAGAGTTGTTTGAAAAAGACAAATGTTAAATTTTAAAGAGAAAGAAAAGCTATGTCTACAATCCTGGTAACTGGCGGGGCAGGCTATATCGGTAGTCACACAGTCCTGGAATTACTCTCACAGGGAGATGAGGTCATCGTGGTTGATAATCTTTCCAACAGCAGTCGAGAGTCACTCCGACGTGTGGAAGGGCTCACAGGGAAATCACCTGTTTTTTATGAGATAGATCTGCTGGATCAAGAATCTTTATCAACCCCCTTCCTAAATCATCATATTGATGCGGTTATTCACTTTGCCGGATTAAAAGCAGTGGGCGAATCGGTGGAAATTCCACTGAAGTATTACCAGAACAATCTTGCTGGAACCCTAAACTTACTCGAAGAAATGAAAGCAAATGGTGTAAAACGCCTGGTGTTTTCATCCTCAGCAACCGTGTATGGGGATCCAAGTTCAGTTCCAATAACTGAAGATTTTCCTGTTTCAGCCACCAATCCTTATGGGCGCTCAAAATTGATTATTGAAGAGATGCTAGGTGACCTTTACGTCTCCGATAAAGAGTGGGACATAGCACTTTTAAGATATTTTAATCCAGTTGGTGCCCACAGTAGCGGGCAAATTGGTGAAGATCCCAATGGTATTCCCAACAATCTCATGCCCTACATTTCTCAGGTTGCCGTAGGTAAATTGGAAAAGCTATCCGTATACGGAGATGATTACGAAACCACTGATGGGACAGGTGTGCGCGACTATATCCATGTCGTTGATCTGGCTCAGGGACATCTAAAAGCCTTAAACCATTTGATGATAAAACCCGGACTGGTGACTATAAATTTAGGTACAGGTCAGGGATATAGCGTCCTGGAAATGGTGAAAGCTTTTGAATCAGCTTCAGGCCAGGCAGTCGCATATCAGATTGTTGATCGACGTGCAGGTGATATTGCAGAATGCTATGCTGATACCAAAAAAGCAGCTGATGTTCTGGGATGGAAAGCGGCCAAAGGATTAAAGGAAATGTGTGTTGATGCCTGGCGTTGGCAATCCAACAATCCACATGGATATAGTGAATAATAGGATTGCTTAGGTAAATATGCTCGCCTAAGCATGCCTCGTTCGAAAAAAGTCTAATCTGCTTTAAAATTTATAATTCTTTATTGCCTTAATTTTACGCCTCAAAATAATAGACGTAGTCTATAGGGGAAATCGACTACAAAATAAATGCTAAGCCGCGCTTATACGAGGTGTTGCATTTTGGTGGGTGACTGAATATTATTCGCGACTTGAAATAATGGAACACTAAAGGAATAGTATGTCACAATACCTCGTCATCGTCGAATCACCCTCAAAAGCAGGGACAATCAAGAAATATTTAGGGGAAGAGTATAAGGTTCTTTCTACTGTTGGACATATTCGAGATTTACCAAGAACTCAGTTAGGTGTGGACTTAAAGGATAATTTCAAACCACTCTATGTCACTATTCCTGGTAAGAAAAAAAATGTGGACGCCTTGCGAGAAGCTGCCAAACAGGCAGCTCATATATTTGTGGCAACTGACCCTGATCGCGAAGGGGAAGCTATCGGCTGGCATGTCACGCGCTTGTTGAAAAATCTGAACAAACCTATTTCCCGTGTCATGTTTTTTGAAATTACCAAGGCAGGGGTTCTGGAGGGAATGCGTAAAGCAACTGAACTTGACATGAACATGGTCAACGCTCAGCAGGCCAGACGAATTATTGATCGCCTTGTAGGATTCAAGGTGAGTCCATTTTTATGGCGGGTACTCTATTCCGGCCTGAGTGCCGGTCGCGTGCAGTCTGTTGCTTTACGGCTTATCTGTGAGCGCCAGGAAGAGATTGATCGATTTGAACCCCAGGAATATTGGACTATCAAAGCGGACGTTGAAACTGCCAAGAAAAAACCATTTGAGGCTGAGCTCCAAAAGGTCGATGACAAGAAGGCTTATATTCCCAATGAATCCATTGCGATAGAGCTCAGGAATGCTCTCAAGAATGAGCAGTATCTTGTATCTAAGGTTACTAAGAAACGTGTTCGTAGAAATCCTCATGCACCCTTCACAACATCTACGCTCCAACAGGCAGCCTTCCAAAAACTTGGATTTACTACCAAACGTACCATGACTCTTGCTCAGCAGTTATACGAAGGTGTGACTCTGGCGGATGGGGAAACAACCGGTCTTATTACTTATATGCGAACGGATTCAACCCGTGTAGCAGATTCTGCTGTTGAAACGGCTCGAGCCCAAATTAAGTCAAAATATGGTTCAGATTACTTACCAGCCTCGCCACGCCAATTTGGGAAAAAAAGTGGAAAAATTCAGGATGCCCACGAAGCAATTCGTCCAGCTAACCCTGAACTATCCCCAGATGATATCAAAGCCTCATTAACCGCACCGCAAGCCAAGCTATATGATCTTATATGGCGACGTTTTGTTGCTTCACAAATGGCGGTAGCTATTTTTGATCAATCCACTGTTGATGTAAAAGCCGGTACACGGTTTGATTTGAGGGCATCTGGTTCTGACCTGGTGTTTGATGGGTATCGAGTGGTTTATTTTGAGAATGTTGAAGAACAGGATAATCACCTCCCCTCAGACTTGGAAGAGAGTGAGAAACTTCAACCCCAGGAGGTTAAAGCAGATCAGCATTTTACCAAACCGCCAGCTCCCTATACCGAAAGCAGTTTGGTTAAAATCCTTGATAAAGAAGGCATCGGTCGTCCATCCACCTATGCCAATATCATCTCAGTGGTGCAGGCCAGAAATTATGTTCAATCTGAAAAGCGTAAACTCTATCCTACTGAATTAGGTAAAGTGACCAATAAGCTTCTGGTAGAGAATTTTTCTGAATTGGTGACGAAGACCTTTACCAGAGAAATGGAGCTGAACCTTGATAAAGTAGAAGAAGGTGAGAGCACCTATCTGGAAGTCATGACGGAGTTTTGGTCACATCTGGAAAAATGGCTGGCAGAATCTTCGAAATCCTATAGCGAACTCAAAAAATCTCTCCAGGAAGACAGTGGTGAAGCATGTGACAAGTGCGGCAAACCCATGGTCATTAAATGGAGTAAAAACGGGCGATTCCTGGCCTGTTCAGGATTCCCAACCTGTAAAAATGCACGACCTCTCGATTCACCAACCAAAGACGAAAACGGTGAGGAGAAAGTTGTTGAGGATCATGGGAAGTGTGAGAAGTGTGAGTCTCCGCTTGTCCTACGAGATGGTCGATATGGAAAGTTTTATGCTTGCTCAGCCTACCCCAAATGCAAATTCACCAAACCATTCACCATATTGATGCCCTGTCCCAAACCAGATTGTAAGGGAGATATTTCGCCCAGACGATCCAAGAGGGGTAGAACCTTTTATGGTTGTACAAAATATCCAGATTGTGACTTTGTCAGCTGGGATCCACCCATTGCACACAAATGTCCAGCCTGTGAAAATCCATACATGGTTGCAAAATCAACCAAGAAGAAGGGTGATTACGCCCTTTGCCCAAATTGTAAGCATGAAGTAAGCGTCAATGAGACGGAAGCTTCCTAGTTATAAAATTGAGAGAACAAAATGGCACGTTTAGAAAGTTTTGATAAACTCGTATCTTTGTCCAAGCGGCGAGGATTCATTTTTCAATCTAGTGAAATATATGGCGGGATAAATGCCTGTTATGACTATGGACCTTTAGGGGTTGAACTCAAAAGAAATGTAAAACAGACATGGTGGAATGCCATGACGCGGGAGTATGATAATATTGTCGGTCTTGACGCTGCTATTCTGATGCATCCTAAAGTCTGGGAAGCAAGTGGTCATGTTGGCGGTTTTACCGATCCCCTGGTGGACTGTAAAAAGTGTAAGACACGGTTCCGTGAGGACACACTCCCTGAAGCAAACATGAATGACAGGGAATGTCCTGAATGTGGTGGTGAATTAACTGATTCCAGACAGTTTAACCTCATGTTCAAAACTCAGATGGGTGCGGTGGAAGATACGGCTTCAACCATTTATCTTCGTCCAGAAACTGCCCAGGGCATCTTTGTGAATTTTCCCAATGTAGTTGATACCTCTCGCCAGCAGATCCCCTTCGGGATCGCCCAGATTGGTAAAGCCTTCCGCAATGAGATTACTCCAGGAAACTTCATCTTTAGAACCCGTGAATTTGAGCAGATGGAAATGCAATTTTTTGTGAATCCTGATGAATCAGATGAATGGTTTGAAACCTGGAAAGAACGACGTAAAACTTTCTATGATTCGATTGGGATTGACCCCGATAACCTTCGTTTTCATGAGCATGGTCCCGATGAACTAGCCCACTATGCTCGAGCGGCCTTTGATGTGGAGTACAAATTCCCCATTGGTTGGAGTGAGTTGGAAGGAATTCACAACCGGTCAGATTTTGATTTGAAGCAACATGCTGAATTTTCAGGTAAGAACATGAGTTATCGAGACCCCCAGACGAATGAGGTCTATACTCCATTTATTATTGAGACCTCGGCTGGTTGTGATCGTACCACTCTGGCAGTGATGTGTGAAGCATATGAAGAAGAGACTCTGGAAGATGGCTCTGTACGTACAGTCATGCACTTTCATCCCAGGCTTGCACCGATCAAGGTGGCCATACTGCCTCTCGTGAAGAAGGGTGGTTTGAAGGAATTGGCAGGGGAGATTAAGGATGACCTCAAGCGTCATTTCAATGTGTTTTATGATGAAAAAGGGGCCATTGGCCGCCGTTATCGTCGCATGGATGAAGCTGGAACACCTTATTGCGTGACCATTGATTTTGATACCCTTGAGGACAAAGCAGTTACAGTTCGCGATAGGGATTCCATGGAACAGATTCGCGTGCCTATCGGGGAGCTTCAGGCCTGGTTGGCAAAACGTATTCTGATTAGTTAAAATCATAGCTTGATTCTCAGAGAGTCAGCTACAATTTGATTGAAACAGGCTGTGGGTTCATCCACAGCCTGTTTTGCTTTCAAGAGCTATTTGTAAAAAAATAACACAATCTATTTATAGCCACTTGCTGTCCCTCTGATGCTCTTTATATTGTGTGACGTGATTAGGCGAGCAACAAAGCAAACATTCTTTCTTAAACAGCAATTTTCTGATCCACTTCGAATAAATATAATATGTGCACCTCAAGGTGCATTTTTCATATGATATACCCAGAGAGTAGGTGTGAATGAACAATACATTAAAATTTTTGATTGAACTTCAGGAGATAGATCGTCAGCTCTTTGAAATTGATGAAAAAAAGGGGAGTCTTCCTCAACAAGTAGAAAAACTGGAATCTCAGGCAGAAAGCGTTAAATCAGAATTGGAAACAACTCGATCAACGCTGGCGGAAAACCAGACAGAGTTGGTGAGCATCAAGGGTACTCTCATGGATTCTGAGGAAAAAGTTAAAAAATACCAGGATCAACTTTATCTGGTGACCACCAATCGCGAATACGATGCCTTAACCAATGAGATTGAGACAGTTAAATCTGAAATGACCGAGGGTGAGGGGCGACAATTATATCTTGATTCGGAAATCGAGAAATTGGAAGAGATAATCGCCACATCTGAAGAGCAAAGTACAGCCTTTGTTGAAAAACTTGATGCAAACCGTGATGAGTTGAAGGAAAAATCAGATCTCACCGATGCTCGCCAGGAAGAGCTTGAAGCTCAAAGGGTTGAGTTGATCAAAAATATTGGCCAACGCTACTTGCGCAAATATGATAGAATTCTAAAAGCTCGTAGACGTGCTGTTGTTCCTATCGAGCGTGGATCATGCACAGGGTGCCACAAACAACTTAATCCACAGACCATTTATGAAATTCAACAAATGGATGCATTTATAGAATGCGAAAATTGTGGCAGGATTCTGGTTGTTTTACCTGGAGACGATGACTGAGTCTCAGCTAAAAATAAGCTAGATAATTTTAGAAGAAATGATCCGAGAAATCGGATCATTTTTCTTTTAGTCAGCATACAATGACTTAGTTTAATATCGCTTTTTTAAATGGGTGGATTGGGCAGTCACCTGGCATCAGCTGGGAGGAAAGTCCGGACTCCGCAGGACAGGTTGCCCATGTTAGGAGCATGGGACTCTACTTTTGGGTAGGGATGGAAAGTGCCACAGAAAGGATACCGCCTTTCGAAGCTCGCAGAGCGTCGAGGGGTAAGGGTGAAAACGTGAGGTAAGAGCTCACGCCGGTGTCAGGCAACTGATGCTGGGGGTAAACCCCAATTGGAGCAATTTCAAGCAGAAGAGCATGGTAGTCCGCCATTCATCTATGATGAAACTCTTCGGGTAGGAAGCTAGTATCTCCATGCAAATGGAGGTCCAGATCAATGGCTGCCTCATCCTCTTTTGAGGGTAAGACAAAATCCGGCTTATAGATCCACCCATTTATTTGCCAGCCATTCACACTAGCCAAGTTCAAATGATGTGTTATCAGGTCAAAACAGCGACGTTTTTACCGTGAATTAAACCAATCTGAAGCTTATACTATAGACCAATTTATTATGGAAAAAATCTGGATCATTCAAGACAGTCCCCAAGGGGAAATAGAGAATCTCACAACTTCTCTGGGTGTTTCACCAGTGGTTGGTGGGATGCTCTGGCGCCGTGATTTACGTACGCTTGATGAAGCTCGCCAATTCTTCAATCCTTCTATATCTCATTTACTTGATCCATTCCTCATGCTGAATATGGACACGGCTGTAGATGTGATTTCTAAGTGCCTCGATGAGCATGCTCCTATTCTGGTTTATGGGGATTATGATGTGGACGGTACTACGGCTGCATCTCTGTTACACTTATTTTTGCAATCTATAGGTGCAAAATCGGAATTTTATATTCCTGATAGAAATACGGAAGGATACGGCGTTTCGCACAAAGGTATTGATTATGCTGCTGAGATTGGGGTGAAACTGATTATTACCTGCGATTGTGGTATCACAGCCGTTGAACAGGTTGAATACGCCAAGCAACTCGGCGTTAACATGATGATTACTGATCATCATATTCCAGATGCAAAATTACCTGACGCCGTAGCAATATTGAATCCCAAACAGGCGGGTTGCGAATATCCCAATAAGAATTTATGTGGGGCTGGCGTAGCTTTCAAACTTACACAGGCTATTTCAAAGAAACGCAATCACTCAGCTGAACAAGCGCTCCAATTTCTTGATCTTGCCGCTATTGGTACAGCTGCAGATATCGTCAAAGTGACTGGGGAAAACAGAATAATTGTCGGTGAAGGACTGAAACTAATTAGCAGAGGTAGTCGTCCTGGAATTAAAGCGTTGAAGAAAGTGGCCGGCATAACTCGAGATGAAGTCACGGTCTCAGATGTTCTCTTTGGGTTAGGACCTCGAATTAATGCTGTAGGTCGCTTAGGTGAAGCCATGCGTGCAGTTCGGCTCATGACGTCTACCACACAATCTGAGGCCAAAGAATTATCCGCTGTTCTCAACTCTGAAAATGAGGCTCGAAAGACTGTTGAAGGTAAAATATTTGATGAAGCCGTACGACTTTCTAATGCGAAATATGACCCCAGGGAAAAACGGTCCCTGGTCCTCTATCACGAGGGCTGGCATCATGGGGTTATCGGGATTGTTGCCTCAAAGTTAAAGGAAAGATATTTCGTCCCAACCGTGATTATTGCCGTAAACGATGGTGTGGGCAAAGCATCTGCCAGAAGTATCAGCGGTTTTGATCTTCATGCTGCCTTCTCAAAATGTTCTGATCTGCTGCTCAGCTTTGGCGGACATACAATGGCAGCAGGAATGTCCATTGATCCTGCTAATCTGGAAGCATTTGAGAAACGTTTCCAGGAAGTGGCTCTGGCTCAGGTAACAGAAGAAATGATGCGACCTCGCTTAAAAATCGAGTCCATCATAGAATTTTCCGATATTAATTCCCAATTAATGGAGACACTACGACGGCTAGCCCCCTATGGACCTGGGAATATGCGTCCGCTGTTTGCCAGCCAAAATCTGGAAGTTATTGGTTATCCCCGCCCAAAGATTGTCGGCAAAAACCATTTAAAATTTAAAGTTCGTCAAGGACGAACCGTAATGGATGCTATTGGATTCGGAATGGCTGAATCTCTGGAATTACTGTACTCTAAAAAGAGTCTGGAAATGGCTTATGTCCTGGCTGAAAATGAATGGCAGGGTCGGAAAACTATCCAATTAGAATTAAAAGATATTAGAGTAATGGATTAGGAGTTCACAATGCGTAAAGCTTACATCGATGCGATCGGAATGTATGTCCCTGAGAATGTGGTAACCAACCAGGATTTGGAAAAACTGATGGATACCTCCGATGAGTGGATCCGTGAGAGAAGCGGTATCCAGGAACGTCACCATGTAGATGGGGAATGCACAACTGATCTGGCATTAAAGGCCGCAGAAGAAGCATTGGAGAAGGCTGGAATGCAGGCAGAGGATGTGGAGCATATCATCTTCTCAACCATGGCAAGCGACTATTTTGCACCTGGTGGCGGACCTATGATGACCAGACGATTGGGAATTCCAGGAACTCCTGCACTGGATATCCGTATGGCTTGCTCAGGATTTTTATATGGGCTTTCAGTTTCGAAAGCTTTCATTGAGTCAGGCGCATACAACAATATCCTGCTGATTACTTCTGAAGTTCAATCTGTAGCCCTTGATTTTACCACGGCTGGTCGCGATACAGCAGTTCTCTTTGGTGATGGCGCCGCAGCAACTATTGTTAAGGCTACAGATGAGGATAGAGGTCTGTTATCGGTAAAGACCCACTCCGACGGTCGCTATGCCGAAGACCTCATGCTGCGCACACCCTCCACCATGGATAATCCTTTTTTAACCAAGGAATTGCTGGACAAGGGTTATGGTCATGTAAAAATGAATGGACGTACAGTATTTAAACATGCCATTACCAAATTCCCACAAGTGATATATGAGGCGTTGGAAGCGGCCGGTGTGGAGAAGTCTGAAGTGAAACTGGTTGTTCCTCACCAGGCCAATCTGAGAATTACCGAAGCAGTGGCCAATCGCTTAGAGCTCGAAATGCATAAAGTGGTCTATTCCAATATTCATAAGTATGGGAATACAACATCAGCTTCTATACCCATTGCCCTTTATGAAGCTATGCAGGAGGGTAAGATTAACCGAGGAGATACAATTGTGGTCGCCTCGTTTGGAGCTGGGTTTACCTGGGGTGCATCTGTAATGAGGTGGTAGATTAATCATTCTATTCAAAGACAGGGGGATATAAAATGAAACAATACTTTCAAGATGAGCATTACATGCTCCAGGATATGGTTCGGGACTTTGCTGCCAATGAAGTTGCCCCTATTGCTGAAGCCCTTGACAGGGAAGAACGCTTCCCGCTTGAGCTGATTCCAAAGCTGGCGGAGTTGGGACTTTTGGGAATTCCCTTTCCAGAAGAATATGGTGGCGCTGGTATGGATACCCTGGCCTATACCCTCGTTATAGAGGAGTTGGCTAAAGTTGATTCATCAGTTGCAATTACGGTGGCAGCCCATATTTCGTTGGGTACAAGTCCTATTTATCTATTTGGGAATGAAGAGCAAAAAAATGCCCATTTGTCTAATCTGATCTCGGGCAAATATCTGGCGTGTTTTGGTTTGACAGAGCCAGAAGCTGGATCTGATGCAGGCGGCACAAAGACAACCGCAGTTCGAGATGGAAATGAGTGGGTCATAAATGGATCTAAAAATTTTATAACCAATGCGGGCTTCTCAGGTGTCTGCAATTTAACCGCAGTTACTGATCCTGAGGCTAAACGACCTGGTGGGGTCTCCGTCTTCATGGTTGACCCAAAAACACCTGGTTTCATCATAGGTCCCCCTGAAAAGAAAATGGGTTGGCGCGGCTCTGACACGCGAGCTTTGACATTTGAAAATATGCGGGTCCCTGCTGGAGCATTGCTTGGAGAGCTGGATGTTGGTTTTAGCCAGATGATGACTGCATTGGTCGGAGGGCGAATTAGTGTGGCAGCCCTGTCACTTGGTCTGGCCGAAGGCGCCTTACAGGCTGCTTTAAAATATGCTAACGAACGCGAAGCCTTTGGGAAAAAAATATATCGTTTCCAGGGAGTGGGAATGCAGTTGGCAGAGATCGCCACGGAGATTGAAGCAGCTCGACATCTGGTTTACCAGGCGAGTTATGTGAAAGATCATGGTGGAAATGTAGTAAAAGCTGCGGCCATGGCTAAATTAAAGGCTTCTGAGACTGCTGTACGGGCGAGCAATATGGCCGTTCAAGTCCACGGTGGTTACGGATACATAAAAGAATTTCAGGTTGAACGATTTTTTCGCGATGCCAAAGTACTCACCATTGGCGAAGGCACGTCTGAAGTTCAAAAACTTGTGATTTTGAAGCAGCTCATGAAAGGGTTATAATTACTACATGTTGCCACAATCAAAAAAGGTCGTCAGTGACGAAAAGAAATATCACCTCTGGCTAAGGATCAGTCAGATAACTCTGATTGCTCTGCTTCTCATTGTTACAGCTCTATTTTTCCCTCGCGGCAAGATGTTTCAATTCAACTATGCCATTGATCAGATTACTACTGAGACCATTATAGCACCTTTTGATTTTGACATATTAAAAACAAGTGAGGCACTTGAGATAGACCGTAACGCTCGTGAGAGTACTGTACAACCCGTGTTTATCTGGGATAATACAAGTCGCGATAAGGTAAATACCGCAGTAGATGAAATGCGTGAGCAACTCGCCCTCTGGTATCAGGCTGAAAAGGATTTAACTGCCAAGAAAAATTATTGGAGTACCATTACTGATACGCTGGCTGCAGACTCCATGGTTTTCAAGTTACAAGAAGACTCATTGCACGTTCTAAACATTAAGTTGGAATTACAGAATAGAGGCCTGGAAAATTTAGGTACGCCCCGTTGGAGCTATTTCTTAGAAAAAGGTCCGTCCACACGGCAACTAGCTAATTCCGTTAAACAAGCTCTCCTGCCACAGTATATGCTGGGTATTATTGGTGATCTTCCTCCAGATATTGATGTCGCGCGGATAACCATGATTATGAGGGGTAAAGAATCAAGCCGGAATCCTAAAGATTTTAGAAACATGAAGCAGTCCTGGGAAGGTGTTCAGAAGGTGCTTAGCTCCAACTACTTTGGGCGTAACCCAAGTTTACAGCAACTCGCTGAAGACATCGCCATCGCTGTTATGATTCCGAATCTGAACTATTCTGCTGAGCTCACTGATAACCGCATTGCCGAGGCTCGCAATCTGGTACCTATCAGTGTGGGAAAGGTCTTCAAGAATGAGCGTATAGTAGATGCCAATACCCGTGTGACTCCCCAGATTAAGCAAAAACTGAACTCATTGGAAAAGGAATATATCCGTAAGGGATATGGTGAATCGGCAGCCGATAAGGTGACCACCTTCATGGGTAAAATTATGCTTTCAGCATTTTTACTCTTTTTCTTTTTTGCTTACCTCCAGACTTATCGGAGTCAGATATACAATGATATAAAACTTATCGCTCTCGTTGGTGTTATTTTTATCATGCATCTCGCACTTGCCCACCTCATCGTTTATAGACTGGGCTGGTCGGAGTTTTTTGTCCCCATGACCATTGCTGCCATGATATTTACTGTCGTATTTGATGGTAGAATTGCATTCATCATTATGGTGACTCTTACGCTGCTTACCGGCATCATTCTCAGCAATAATATTCCGTTTATCGTAGCCAATTTATTTGTTTCTTCCCTGGCTATCTATACCGTTCGGCGACTCAGATCACGCACACAAATATTATGGAGCATTCTGGCTGTCACCTCTGGATATGTAGCGGTTATTGCGGTTTTCGAAATGATCAAGTTCAGTAGCTGGGATTCTGTCATGGAGCATATGGTTTTTGCTACAGCAAATGGCATATTATCTCCGCTTCTAACATATGGACTACTGGTTCTGATTGAGAGAGTCTTCAAAATCACTACCAATTTAACTTTGCTTGAACTCCTGGATTTTAATAACAACCTATTGAGTAAGTTGGCTATGAAAGCCCCCGGTACTTTTAAACATAGTATCGATGTTGGTAATCTTGCTGTAGCAGCTTCCGAGGCAGTTGGTGCCAATTCACTACTGGCGCGTGTGGGTGCCTACTATCATGATATTGGCAAAGCGGAAAAGCCAGAATATTTTATTGAAAACCAATTACGGGGTACCAACAAACACGAAAAACTCTCACCTCGATTAAGTGCCACTGTAATTGTAGCTCACGTAAAAGATGGTATTAAGCTGGCTGACGAGAATCGATTGCCTTCCATTGTTGCAGATTTCATACCTATGCATCACGGCAGGACCAGAGTCGAATTCTTTTATCAACAGGCTCTAGAACGAGCAAAAGAAACTGACTCAGAAATCAATGAGACAGATTTCAGGTATCCTGGACCCCGTCCAAATAGTAAGGAAACAGGTATTTTAATGATAGCCGAAGCGGTTGAAGCAGCTTCGCGGAGTTTAAAAAACCCAAATCCCCAACGCATTGAATCGCTTATGGATACAATAATCGAAAGTAGAATCAAAGGCGGAGAGTTAATCAATTGTCCACTTACCTTTAGAGATCTTGAGATTATCAAAAGTGCCATGATGCCGGTTCTCACTGGAAGTATGCATGAAAGAATTGAATACCCAGGGCAACGGGAAAAACTGCATATAATGGATGATGAAGACTGATCAACCACAGAGCATATCACCTCAAGAAAAACTCTACCCAATTCATGAAAATTGATATCATCGATCCGCCTGGCGGTGTTGACACTCCTCGATTCAAAGCATGTGTACGTGAAGTATTTTCAGGTGAAGCTAAAACCTCTGAATATGTAAACGTAATATTTATGGGACGCGATGATCTCCGTCTAATGAAAAAAGAATATTTCGATATGGATGTTTATACCGATGTGATAGCTTTTAATCTGAATGATTCTGGTGAAAGTATTGAAGGTGAGATTTATGTCTCCCATGAGCAGATTATGGATAATGCCAATTCGTTTAGCACCAGGCCAGAGGATGAGTTAGTTAGAGTTCTAATTCATGGGTGTTTGCATTTATGTGGATACGAGGATGATACACAAACGCTGAAAGATCAAATGACGGATTTAGAGAATCGATATATGGAGAAACTTAAGGACTTGAGCCTCTAATGGAATTGTCTGAATTCTTTGAGTCCACGCTCATCTGGCAAATAATTGGTTTTGTGCTCTTATTGGGAATGTCTGCCTTCTTTTCAGGATCTGAAACTGCATTGTTCAACCTAAAAAGAAATGATGTTGAAAAATTAAAACATGACCTGGCTCCATCCTCCCGGCTTATAGTCCGTTTATTAACGACCCCTAAAAGATTACTCATCACCATTTTGACAGGCAATACCATCGTCAATGTGGCGCTGGCTTCTATGGCAGCCCTCATTACTGCCGAGATCGCCAGTCAGCGCGGTGTGAATCAAGTCCTTGCACTTGTGATAGAAACCATCGTCCTTACCATCGTTTTAGTTATTCTGGGTGAGATTACGCCAAAAGTACTGGCAATGCGTCATTCATTGGGTTTTGCTTCAAGAATCATTGGTACCCTTTCAATCATATTCAAATTGTTCTCTCCTATAGCACAGGTTGTTTATGGTCTGGTCGAAAAGATGGTGAACTTTACCGGTATTCAACCAGAGGAAAACTTCACTTCAGATGAAGAAATTAAAGAATTGGTGGAATTGGGACAGGATCACGGAGTCATCGGGGAAGACGAAAAAGAGATGATTCATTCCATTATTGAGTTTGGTGATACACAAGCCAAGGAAATAATGATTCCGCGACCAGATGTGGTGATGTTTCATACTGAGATGAGTCGCGATGAAGTTTTAACTCTCATTAGAGAGAGTGGTTACTCAAAGTATCCACTTTATAAAGACCAAATTGATCAGATTAGAGGTATCGTTTTCATAAAAGACATTTTGCCATATCTACATAGCAGTTCACATCGCATCAATCTTGAACGTCTCGCCAGGCAGGCCATGTTTGTTCCTGAGCATCAGCACGTCGATGATCTTTTGCGTGAGATGCAACGGGAAAAACAAAAGTTAGCCATTGTTGTAGATGAATATGGGGGCTTCTCCGGTATGATAGCTGTTGAGGATATCATTGAAGAAGTCCTTGGAGATCTTAAAGATGAAATTGACGATTCAGGAGAAGAAACCGAAATTGTAGAACTTGAAAAACATGTCTACATGATTGAAGCTTCCACGCATCTCGATGATGTTGCCGAAGTATTAGGAATTGGTTTCGTTGAAGATCGTGATTTTGACTCAATTGGCGGTTTTATCTATTCCAGTCTGGGAACCATCCCTGAACCTGGCGAAATAATCGAATATGAAAACTTTAAGTTTGAAGTTTTATCGGTTGAGAAGAATCGCATAGAAAAAGTAAAAGTGACTAAAATTGAGAAAAGCTAAATGACCGATGAACTAAGGACCTCTCCTGAGCAGGAACTGCGTCGTCTCATTGACATCGTTTCCAAACTCCGAAGCCCTGAAGGTTGCCCCTGGGATATAGAACAGACTCCAGCAAGCATGATTCCCTACCTCCTTGAGGAGGCCTATGAAGTCGTCGAAAGCATTGAGGATGGTAAACAGGACGATATACTGGCTGAACTGGGAGACCTGCTATTGCATATTGTCATGCAGGCTCAAATGGCTGAAGAGCAAAATAATTTTGAACTCCGAGATTCAATCTTCTCAATTAATGAAAAACTTATCCGACGCCACCCCCATGTTTTTGGCGATGATAACAGCAAAACCAAACGGTTAGAAGATGCAAAAGAGAAATGGGAAAAGACGAAGAAAAGCGAGGGACGTGAAAGTTGGATTGATGGCGTACCGAAAAACCTGCCAGGATTAATCCGTGCACAGCGTGTTCAGGAAAAGGCCTCTACTGTTGGTTTCGATTGGGATGATGTTGCTCCTGCTCTGGCAAAATCCCATGAAGAGATTGATGAATTGTTAGAAGTCTGGCTCGAAGGGAATCAGGAACGATCAAGGGAAGAATTTGGTGATGTCCTTTTCAGCATCGTTAATGTGGGAAGATTGATGAAGCTCGATAGTGAAACTTCAATGCGCCAGGCAATTGATAAATTTGATGCCCGTTTTAGAGCTCTGGAAAAAGTATTTGAGGATGAAAATCGCGATATTGAAGCTGCTACCCTGGAAGAAATGGATGAAGTCTGGGACCGTATAAAACATAGTGTAAACTTTCGAAAATAATTCTGCTCACTCCAAACATATAACTCCATTTACATTTAAAAAATCATGATTCATGTTTAATATTTCGAGCAATACTTAGCTTTAAAATTATCTCTTGATAATTGGAACTTAAAACTATAGCTTAGTTACGATTTATTCAATCACACAATTCAGGAGGGTTTTTAATGGCTGACAAACCAGCAACAGGTAAACAGGGGAAACGTTATTCCGTAGAAGAGAAAGCTGAAATAGTAGCATTTATCGTCGCTTTTGACTCTGAGAATAAACGAGGTGGGATGAAAGCCGCTAGTGATAAATACGGTGTCTCCGTAGTCACCCTGAGCAATTGGAAGAAAAAAGATAAGGGTCCCCGGAAACGGAAAGCAAAAGTCAAGAAGGTTGCCGCGAAGAAAACTATTAAAACTGCAGTTGCATCTGCTAAAGTTGTTACTGATAGTCCCGAAGCAATTTTAAGTCGTTTGCAGGCCATACGTTCTGAGATTCATAAGCTTGAAAAAGAATACAATGGACTAAAGAAAAAACTATAAATACAATACGCCTCAATTGAGGTGAAATAGTTATTAAAAAAGAGGTAGGCTTGCTTACCTCTTTTTTATTTACACAGAATTATAATTTCCAAAAGTAAAAGGTTAAGATCTATCCAGGCTATAGCAGGGATATGATATTATACAATATCACACTCCAAGTGGCGCCAAGTACCCATCCAGCGAAAACATCCAGGGGAAAGTGAGCTCCGCAATATATTCTTGAATATCCTACGAGCAGAGAAAGTGGTATCAATAGCCACGCTGCCCACGAAAACATAAAACTGAATGAGATGGCAAAGGCCATTGTATTTGAGGCATGGTTCGAAGGAAAGGATTTCCTGCCATAATTCATCACTCCCAGCGATCTGATATCCTCAAATTGCTTCCCCGGTCTTACGCGATCAGTTTTCTTCTTCAGCCATCGAGAATTTAAGGCATCTGCGACGCTGGCACTCAAACTTCCTAATACAAGAGCCGAAACACCAGCCTCCCAATCAATATAAATGAGCACCATGGCAAAGCTCAGCGTAGGGATAAGCCACCTGTACGGGTTCGAGATAGTGATCATGATTTTATCAAAACGGGCATTCGACCATCTGCGGGCTATGAGATAGGTTAGGTCAAGTTCTGCTTCGGATACAGGAAGTTTAAGCATGCTATAAAAATGAATACTTCTACCCTGAATTGCTACTAATTTATGCCTCGCCGGATGTGTATGAACCGGAGACAAATTAAGAGCGGAAAACCAGTAATAAATGTCGTGGAGAAGGAATGATGAGATCTATAAATCTTTTAGTTTTAACGGTGACAGTATTATTAACTGCTTGTGTTACTCCAGAAGCATCAAGCGTTCCACAACCTGTCCTGGGTCAACTAAAAGTTGGCTTTGACATTGATGACACAATTTTGTTTTCGCGTGACAATTTTCTTAAAGCTCCTCATATGAGTGATAACCCGGATCATATTGATTATGGCTGGGTGAATCAACACGATAGTCTATATACTGTAACCATTCAACCGATAGCTAAATTAATCAGTTTTCTGAGAGCTCATGGGCATGAAGTGTACTTTATTACGGCTCGTCCAGGAATCAACGGCGATGCAGTTGCTCGGCACCTGACCAGGGAGCTGGGATTTGACATTACATTGAATGAAAATCTATTTTTTTCTCCCAAGAGCAAGGATGCTGTCAGTGGACACAAATATACCACAAAACACATTCGTATATCAGAATTAGGTCTCCATATTTTTTATGGTGATTCTGACAACGATATGGTGGCAGCAAGCATTGCTGGAGTGCGTGGGGTACGAGTGGTCAGGGATGCACGTTCCGTGGAAGCATATAGTAAGAATTATTTTGGGGATACTCGATCCACTCCCAAACCCAAAGCACCCTATTCTGAGGAAGAATATCAGCAATTTTTATCCAATGGTGTGGGACCCTATGGAGAAACCATTTACCCTATTTATTTTGTTGAGCCTGCTGTAGCTGATTAATTCTGTAGCGGGATAATTGCTATACTAAATATTCTATATAGATTCTGCTCTCCATTCGTGTTTGAACATGCGGTGTTTTCTGGTTCAGAATAAGTGAGTTTTGCCGGCCTGCTGTATGGGGAAAACTGATCATTTGCTCCAGCCAATAATCATTGATCACCAATTTAGCCAACCCGCAACGCTTCAGAGTTGTTGATCGATATTTCATAATCTTTCATCCATTTCCGTAGCCCTAAACTAATTATTACAAAAGGGATGGTTGTTTTCATGGATACAAATTGTGCTGGAGATAGAAAAGTTTTCGAAGCTGAAAGCAGTTATTGAATTTCGAATAAACAAACTATATATTACAAACCGACCAGTCGGTATGTTGAATCATTTTGCTTATTGACCTTAGAATTATATTTTGAAGAATCATATGTGATTGATGATTATTTGATTTCAATAGATGTTTTGATCAATTGAGAAGGAGCTAAGAATGAAGATTGTTGTATGTGTCAAGCAGGTGCCTGATACTGAAACAAAAGTGGTCATTGGTGGTGATGGATTATCCATTGAACCAGCTGATGTTAAATATGTAATGAACCCCTATGACGAGTTCGCGGTTGAAGAAGCCCTCAAGCTCAAAGAAGCTACCGGCGAAGGAGAAGTCATTGTTCTTACAGTTGGTAGCGAAGATGCACAGCCAGTCATGCGGACTGCCATGGCTATGGGTGCAGATAGTGGAATCCTTCTCAAAGCGGAAAACGCCACACTCGCTGACGGCCTATCGGTAGCCAAAGCTCTGGCTGATGAAATAAAAGCGCTTGAAGCAGATCTTATCCTCACTGGAAAAATTGCTATAGATGGATATGGTCATCAGGTGGCAAGTATGCTGGGTGAATTGCTGGGCATGCCCGTATTGCCCACTGCCAAGACTTTGGAACTTGCTGATGGTGTTGCCACGATTAGCAGAGACATTGAAGGTGGCAAGGAAACGATTACTGCCAAAACTCCCTGTGTTATCACCGCTGAAAAAGGTTTAAATGACCCCCGTTATCCTGCCTTGAAGGGCATTATGCAAGCCAAGCGCAAACCTCTTGAGATCAAGGATATTGAACTTGATGCTGGTGGTATTGAGATTCTGGAGATGACCTATCCAGCCAAGAAGCCTGAAGGCCGCATCGTTGGTGAGGGTCCGGAAGCAGCAACTGAACTGGTCAAATTGCTTCGTGATGAAGCTCAGGTCATATAGGAGGTCATCATGAGTAATATTCTAGTATTTGCCGAACAACGTGACGGACAATTAAAATCATATGCCCTTGAGGCAATATCTGAGGGTAGACGTTTAGCTGATGGAGCAGGGGGAACTCTATCAGTATGTGTAATAGGTGCCGGGATTGCAGATCTTGGTGCTACAATTGGCAGCTATGGAGCTGATAAAATTCTCATGGCTGATGATGGGGGGGTGGCAGTTTATAGCCCAGGTGCCTATGCAAAATTACTAAAGGATGCCTTAGCCAGTAGCGCTGCAGATGTTGTGCTGTTAAGCTCTTCAGCTATGGGTCGTGAATTGGGAGCCATATTGGCTGCCAAGGCAGATGCCAGCCTCCTGAGTGATGTGGTCGAAACGACGTGGGATGGTGACCATCTCGTTGTCAAAAGACCTGTCTATGCTGGAAAGGCATTCCTCAAAGTCGCTGCCAAGAAAACACCTGTCCTGGTGACATTAAGACCAAATGTCTTTGCCGCTGAAGAAAAATCTGGAGCAGGCACAGTGGAAAACCTGGCTGTAGCATTGGGTGATGCCGAATTTCAGGTAACAGTAACTGAAACGGTAATGAAAGCCAGTTCCCGCCCTGAACTCACAGAAGCCAGCATCATCGTTTCCGGTGGTCGTGGAATAGGTGGACCTGAGAATTTTAATGTTATTGAAGAACTTGCAGATAGCCTGGGTGCTGCAGTTGGTGCCTCGCGTGCCACAGTTGATGCAGGATGGCGTTCACACGCCGATCAAGTTGGTCAAACTGGTAAAACAGTCTCACCCAATTTATATATCGCCTGTGGAATCTCCGGTGCAATTCAACACCTGGCAGGGATGAACTCCTCAAAATGTATCGTAGCAATCAATACGGATCCTGAGGCTCCCATCTTCAAGGTTGCCAATTATGGTATTGTAGGCGACCTGTTCGATGTGGTTCCTGCGCTGAATATCGCATTTAAAGATCTTCTCGCTTAGTCACTTTTTCCTTGTTCTATCCAAAAAGAGGCTGGCTTTGTGTCGGCCTCTTTTATTTTGATCCAGGAGTTTATCGATGAAAAGAGGACACATGTTAAATCCACGAGGAATACTGTTTGATCTGGATGGCACCCTGGTTGATACCAGCCGTGACATTACTGCAAATATTAATAGAGCATTTGTCTCAATGGGATATCCACAATTACCCCATGAAATTATCCTGTCCCATGTTGGCTATGGAGCGCATTTCCTGGTTCAGAAATGTTTGGAGGAGAACTATTCTGATATCACCGTAGATGAAAAGTTAGTCACTACAATCTGGGAAAAATTTCGTGAATTCTACCGGGTGCATATCATTGATGAAGCTCAGCCTTATCCTGGAGTTGTTGAATTTCTCCAAAGCGAAGTTCGGCCCATGGGGGTGGTATCCAACAAACCTGAAGAGATGGTGAAAGCCGTCCTGCAAGAACTCCATCTAGACCATCATTTTAAATTCATGTGGGGGCGCGATACCTTACCCGTATCCAAACCTGATCCTGAGGTGATCAGATATGGTATACATGAACTGGGAATTGAAAAACCTGGTGATGTCTGCATGCTGGGTGACAACCCGGTGGATACCATTGCAGCCAAAGGTGCCGGGGCCATATCTGTAGCGCTCTCCTATGGTTTTACGCCCCTGAAAGTCCTGGAGAAGGAAGCCCCTGACTTTCTGTACCACAGTTTTAAGGAATTTACCCGCAACATCCTATCAGCAGGTAAGTAGAGTACGGCCCTCAGTTTTCGTTAGAAAAACTCCATATTTCATTCTGGATAAGTCATTGTTCTCCTTCATTCCCCGTGCAATTTAATCAGATGGGAAATTTATTATCAAAGTTAGGTCAAACATGATATACAAGCTGATTGCGGCATATTTACTCATATTTACTATCGCTATGAGTTCCACCCCGGCAAAACCTGGTGTGATTCCTTCTGAGAAGGTTAAACGGCAAATAGAGATCATGTCTGAGTCCTATACCCAGGGCGGATTGGCAGCAAAAATGCAACGGGTAAAGGCAGCTAATCTTGAAGCTGCAGCAAATGGCACCCGAGACCTACGAGAAGATGTTTATGGAAGCTTTCCTGTTATTCTAGGGTCATATACTGACTCAGATGACAATCAAAATGTGGTTGGGCAACTACAACAAGAGCTGTTTGATGGCCCCTGGTCCACCATTACCATGGCAGAGCATTATGAGCAAATGTCATATGGTCAATATCATTTATCAGGAACGGTATATGGATGGTATGAATTAGATCATGAAAGCGAATATTATGAGGGTTCTCAAACTTCTCCTTATGATAATGGTTTCTACGGTCCACCTGGTGGAGTAGGAGATTTTCTTACTGAATCCCTTGATCTGGCTGACATAGAAATTGATTTCACACAGTATGACAATGATGGTGATGACGGAATCCCAAATTCTGGTGATGATGATGGTGAGGTCGATGCCACCTTCTTTGTCCATTCAGGCCGCGGAGGAGAAGCTGGTGGGCCTTCAATTTGGTCACATCGATGGAGATACGAATGGGCTACAGGTATAGCAGGTGGTTATGTAACCAACGATTCTGACCTTTACGGCGATCCCATAATTATAAACGATTACATTATGCAGCCCGCCGTTGCCGGGGGTAGTCAGGGAATTAGTAGCCTTATTGAAATTGGAGTTTTTTCTCACGAATTTGGACATGCCCTAGGATTACCTGATCTTTATGACACAGACTATTCCTCTAACGGAATAGGTAGCTGGTGTCTTATGGCCAGCGGCTCCTGGAGCTCACCGTCCAGCCCAGTACATTTTTCAGCCTGGTGTAAGGAGATGTTGGGTTGGACCATCCCCATTGTGCCAGCCCAGAATATCCTGAATTTTGAATTCCCCAACGCTGAGGAAAATTCATTTGCTGTCAAACTTTGGACCCATGGTGAGATGGATTCAGTAGCTGGTCATTACGGTGAATTCTCAGGTTTTGATGATAGGGTTGCTAGAGAATATTATCTTGTTGAGAATCGACAACGATTGGGTTCTGAACTGAGCCTGCCAGGGACAGGATTGGTTATATGGCACGTCGACAATAACGAGACTACAAACAGAATTGAAGAACACCGCATGGTCGATATCAAGGCAGCTGATGGCCACATCAATGGATCTAACAGTGGAGATAGCTGGCCTGGTTCTTCAAACAACCGATACTTTGACTTTGAAACCATTCCTAATTCTATTGGGTGGGAGGGTGTGAATACTGAAGTCGCTGTGCGTAATATCTCAGATTCAGATATCACCATGTGGGCAGATATTGAAGTTCATGAATCCAATCCCCACCTGAGAATCATTGACATGCTTGTCTCTGATTACAATGGGGATAATATTTTCACTCCTGGAGAGAATGTGTTGATATGGCTTATCATAGAGAACACGGGAGGCATGGCAAATAACGCCACTGCAACCCTGTCTATAGAGGGTAATTCAGTCGAGCTAATTGATGATATCGTTGGCTTCAATCCCATAGATTTTATGGCGACGAGCACCTCAAACCAGGCCTTTCAATTCAATATCAGTGACACCCTATCACCTCGCTCAGTAAGTTTTGATGTAAGTTTTTCATCAGATGAAATAGTGGAGCCAGACCAGCAAGATTTTGAATTATTATTGGGTATACCTGAGATTGTACTCATTGATGATGATGGCGCCACATCAGGAGCTTCAGATTACCAGGCTTACTTCACAGATGCCCTGGAAGCAGCTGAACTTGTGCATGCAGTCTGGGACCTGGGAGAACGGGCACTGCCTGATTTGGATTGGTTGGATGATTTCCAGTCGATTATCTGGTTCAGCGGTGATAATCCTGCACCTCTTAATGAAAGTAGCACGCTTCTTATCTCTGATTATCTGGATGGGGGTGGAAACATCTTGATGACAGGACAGAATATGGCCAGCGGCGATCTTACCGTCGAAAATTTTCTGATCGACTATTTTGCCGTGGATTTAAATGCAGATGACATCAGCACGCCAAATGTATATGGCGATCCTGGACATGATTTCTTTGATGTCAATTATCGCTATGCCATCGGGACTCACCATGCTGCAAACAACCAGATTGCATCAGACTCATATCATATTCTTGAAGGCGGCTCTTCCATATATATGTACCCCTTGCTCGGCGGAGTATCTTGTGGGGTTTCAGTAAAAAACCAGACCTATTCCTCACTGATGCTAGGATTTGGTCTAGAGGCATTAACTCATTTTAGTAGTGATGCAGACAATTCTCGTGGAGAAATGATAGCACGATTACTGGAGTGGATGAGATCACCTGCTACGTCTACCATTGAAAGATCATTGCTGGTGCCGGAAACCTTAGGTATTAGCTCGAGTTACCCCAATCCTTTTAATCCAGCTATTCAATTTGACATAAATGTGTCAACTGGTGAGAAGGGTATACTGCACATCATGAATATCCGAGGTGGACTCGTTGAAACCATAGAAGTGCAACAGTCAGGCAGTATTAGCTGGGAGCCTTCAGGCAGCTTGGCGGGCGGTGTATATTTTGCTAGATTTATGGTAAAAGGCACGATTGTTGGTGCCCTGGAAAAAATCACTTATTTGAAGTAAGATCACTTCCTGGCGTCTGATAAATTCTTTGCCGGGATGGATGTATCCATCGCCATTTCCTAAGGTCTAACTATATTCTCCGTGTGAGTATGGATATTTCATATCGTGTTTAAGCGAATTCTTTCATGGCCATATATTGGACCATTGGCCATTATATTTGCTGCCTTCCTATGGTCAATTGATGCTCTCTTCAGGCAATCTCTTTATAGTCTACCCAGCATATTCATTGTTTTCTCAGAGCATAGTCTGGGACTTATTATTACACTTCCCTGGCTCATCAAATTTTGGCCAAAGATAAAGAGACTCAACCGTAAGACATGGATGTCCATCTTCTGGATAGCAGTGTTTGGGGGATTGCTGGGTACGCTGGCTTACACCCGGGCTTTGAGTTATATCAATTATATCCATTTTTCGGTTGTGGTGCTTTTGCAAAAACTTCAACCCATATTTGCCATCATTCTGGCAAGAATTATACTCAAGGAACGTTTTAAAGGTAGATTCTATCTCTGGGCAGTGGTTGCCTTAGTCGGAAGCTATTTTGTCGCCTTCCCTAATATCCTCCCTCAGTGGCAGGATGGTGGGAAAAATGTATGGGCTGGATTGCTGGCAGTGGGGGCTGCTTTTGCCTGGGGCTCATCGACTGTTATGGGAAAATACAGCTTACGCGAGCTGGATTCAAGAATTGTAACACCTCTGCGCTTAGGGCTTACAGCAATATTAAGTGGAATTTACATTCTGCTATTTATAGAGCTTGGTTCCATACCTCGCTTGAGCTCTGAACAATTATTCTACCTGATTGCCATTGTTCTGTCCTCTGGTACGGTGGCATTATCCATCTATTATTTTGGATTGAAAAAAGTGCAGGCCAGTCAATCAACTCTTCTGGAAATGTTTTGGCCAATTTCAGCAGTGACCATTGATTGGGTGTTTTTTGATCATGCTCTAACCTGGAGCCAGATCCTGGGTGCTGTCCTTATGTTAACTGCTATTTACAGAGTCACACGACGTCAGGGTGACCTCAAAGAATAATCAAGATTTCGTCATTCGAATCCAATTGATGAAGATTTAATTGCCGTGAACACGCTCGAACATTGAAGAGTCAACATGCTTTGGTCTAATTAAGACAATTGAAACCGCCTGACCTGATTCATCATAGCCGCGCCATGTGTGCTCATACCATCCCGCTGAATTGGTTTAGAGGTAATAGACTTAACTGTATTCCCTCGAATATTATAGAGTGTCAAATCACATCCTGTGTTAGAAGTTGTTGTGCGTGATGAATGGGGTTATTTTAGACTTTATGAATGTATGGATAATGTTGTTTGCGGCTGTGAGAGGGCTTACAGGATGATAAAAACCATATCTTTGACACATAAAACTCATGAAATACCGTCCCGAAAGTAGGGTCTATCTCGATATTATTTTTGATTAATTGATGGAGAATATTTAGAAAAAAGCTAGGTGGTATACATTCGACAAGGATTCATCTATTGAAGCTTGATCCCCACGACCACCGCGGGAGAGACGCAGTTGAACGATCAGGATGTTGATCATAAAATGAAGCTCATTTAAACATAGATTCCACCGTTTCTGCAGGGCTGTATTTGTATTAAAGAAGTATTCCCTATATTAAAGCCACATTAGATGTTAAAAGGATAATATGTTATATAAAATAAAATTGGGTCGACTCATCTTATTACTATTGATATTTTCCAGTATCAATGGGCAGGTCGTAATCAATGAATTCATGGCAAGCAATCGTATAGCTGCTCAGGATGAAAATGGTGATTACGATGATTATATTGAATTATATAACCCTACAGAGGAACCCTTTACATTATCAGGGTATTATCTTTCCGACGATCTGGGAAACCTAAATAGGTGGTCATTCCCAGAGGATGATTCACTCTTCACTTTAGCAGCTGGTGGCTACCTCGTTTTATGGGCTGATGGAGAACCTGAACAAGGATTGAGTCATTTACCATTTAGTCTACGTAAAGCAGGTGAAGACATCGTAGTCACAGGACCTGACGGGCAAACAATCATTGATCAAATAAGCTATGAGAACCAACGTACGGATATTTCCATGGGTCGGGATTATCTAGACATTAATAGTTGGTCTTATTTTACATCCCCGACACCAGGCTCAGAGAATGCTGTCGGATATCAAGGGATTGCAGAAACACCTGTGATCTTTCCTCAGGGAGGAAATTTTATTGAGCCTCTGTCAATTTTCATGACCATTTCTGACAGTTCGCAATCCATCCATTATACCGATACTGGGCATGAGCCAACTGAAAATGACCCACTTTACAATAGCGAAATCAGTGCCCCAAATACTACTGTGATTAACGCTATGGGATTTAAGGATGATTTTATCCCTAGCCCGAGTATGAGTCAATTTTATTTGATGAATGGATCTTATTCATTGCCTGTCCTAGCTGTCTTAACGGATCCTCCAAATCTCTGGAGTGATTCTACCGGAATTTATGCTAACTACTTAAATGAGGGACCTCGCTGGGAAAGAAGGTGTACAAACCAATATTTCACCATGGATTCAACGAAATTTTCAATAGCATCTGGGATTCGTATCCAGGGTCGATCTTCCAGGAGCAGATCTAAAAAGTCTTTTCGCCTGTTTTATAGAAATGCCTATGATCAAGATCGACTGGTATACCCAGTATTTGGAACAGCTGGGCCTGTTACATTTAAGAACTTGGTATTACGTTCAGGCTATGATGATGACATTCAAATGTCGACGGGTACCTTGATTCGTGACCCTCTGGTAAGTGAGATATGGGAAGATCTTGGGATGTTGACTTCCCGGGGGGATTTTTTGAATCTATATTTAAATGATCAATACTGGGGTATATACAATATTCGCGAGAGTGTTAATGAGCACTTTATCTCAGAACATACGGGGTACAATAATTTTGATTTAATTCGCTATCTAAAGTACACTGTTGATCTAAAGCATGGTAGCATGGATGAATGGCTCTCCCTCAATGCATTTATTCACGATTCTGATTTCGCTGATAACAATAATTATGAAGAAGCACTAAATCGCATCGATATGGATAATTTTTTAAATCTCCAGGCCTTAATAATTTGCTCAGAATATAGAAGCTGGGTATGGGGTGCTAGTGTTTATCGAGAAACTACCCCTATGGGAAAGTGGCGTTGGACGCTTTGGGATATGGATCGGGCTTTTACTAATTCAAATTGGAATGGATTTACATTTTTAAATGATACGACTGGTTTAGAAGAGCCAAATGCTTTTGCACTGCGTTTCCTACAAAACGATCAATTCAAGGTCGATTTTATCAACCGGATCTCAGACTTTCTTAATGCACAATTCAAAGCTGAACGTGTAATATCGAAAATTGATTCTTTAGAGAATCTACTTATAGCTGATATTCCATTTGAGGCAGAAAGATGGGGTAGAACCATATCTGGTTGGCAAAATAATATTGACTTACTTCGGTCATTTGCTGAAAATCGCCCATCGATCGTCAGACAACAACTAGTGGATTATTTTTCATTAGCTGGAGAAGGTGAAATAGTACTAAACTCAAGTACCGGCGGACATCTAAAAATAAATTCACTTTCAATAAACGATTTTCCATGGAATGGGTCCTATTTCCAGGGTAACCCTATTTCCGTTGAAGCGATACCAGATCCTGGATATGTTTTTGAAGGCTGGAATAATGCGGGACTGACCGAGAGCAATCCGATTACCATTAATCCAACATCAGATACAAGTTACCTGACTGCTCAGTTTATGCCCGTTGATCTAATGAATAGCATGACAATTATCACACCTGACATCAATGAAGGAGATCAGTTCCACCCATTGGTCTTTAGGTATTACAATAGCCAGGGTACTCTTTTAATGAACAGTGAGCCTCTCATTGGTGACCTTATGGTGAATGATAGCGTTCTGGATTCAGTTGTGATCATTAAAAAGGGGGTTGGCACATATCTTCTTAATACCAGCGATCTGAATGGCCCCATATCATTGACTGTGCAAATGAATGAAGAATTGGGGAATGAGATAATTATACCTCAATTCATACCCACTCAGACCGACACTGTTTCTGGCTCAATTTCCCTGGGTGAAACCATTTGGGGCAGCAACTCAGATATATATATCGATGGTGATCTTGATATCCCAAGCGGCGCAAATCTGCTGATAAACGCAGGGGCTCACATTAATTTTAGCGAACACTCAAATATTGTTACCCACGGAACTTTGAACATCACAGGTACAAAAGACAATCCAGTATTATTCACGTCTGAGAATTGGGATCAGCCCTGGGGTGGAATTGAATATTATAGTTCTGACAGCGACATCGAGTACTGCTTCTTCATAAACGCCGGTGGCGATCCTGACAAGGGATGGCAGCACACAAACCGGCAGCCTATTATTTTTGGAAAAGAAAATTCTAATTTATCCATAATTAATTCATTCATATTGTATTCACCAGGAAAAGCTCTTGGCTCGCATACCAGTGTTCTGAGTGTTGACAGTTCGGTGGTATCTTTCGTTCATCACGGCGGTGAGTTTCATTACACGAATTTTACCTTTAATCATTCATACATGCTAAATATTCCAAACGATGATGGCATTTTTGCCGATACGGATAATGATGGTTTCCACATAGACTACCGCCATCCCCAGATAACTGCTCCATCTCGAATCCTGAATAGCTTTTTCATTACGGGGAAAGACGATGCCATTGATCATCACAGTGCCCGGGTCGATGTTGAAAATTGCTGGATTGAAGGTTGGATGAACGAAGGTGTCGCAGCTTCAGGTTCTGATACAATAAAAGTTTCGAATACAATTGCTAAAAATTGTGCCAATGGATTTGAAGCTGGGCATGGATCTCCAAAGCTGATTATTGATCATTCAGTAGCCATTGAAAATGGGAGGGGCTTCAGGTTTGGCGATGATTATACCACCCCCTCAACGGGACTAATACGGGTTACAAACTCCATCGCATTCAACAACAATGACAATATTCACAACTACACCTATCATTTACATGGACCAATGCCCGATGGAATTCTGCTTTCATATTGCATTACCAATGATAGCGAATATGATACGACGTCAATCAACTTTACCGGTGTCCCCAATTTTAAATCCAATTATCGGCTTCATCACTATTCTATTGGAGCCAGCATGGGGACTGAGGGCACAAACCTTGGTCTTGTGGCTCCATCGGTATTAGCGACAGGTCCTGTTGTTATTAATGAGATCATGTATAAAGCGTCTTCAGCTTATGATTCAGGAGACTGGATCGAATTATTTAATCCTAATGAAGATTCACTGAATGTGTCATCATGGATGCTTAAGGATGATGATGACAATCATTTATTCCAATTTCCTGAATCGCTTATTATACCTGCGAAAGGATATTTGATTATCGCAAATGATCTTGAGGCGTTTCAATCTGTTTATACTCATGAGCCGCAAATCATAGGTGAAATTCCTTATGGTTTTGGGTTGGGGGACCAGGTTCGGCTTTACTCATCCATTATGATTCTTGCGGACAGTTTGGAATATGGTGTGAGTAATCCTTGGCCGTCATCACCAAACAATTTGGGCCCCAGTCTTGAATTGATCAATGTAGAGGATAATTCAGTAGCAGAAAATTGGTCTGCTTCATTGATTGATGGAGGTACACCTGGCCTACAAAATAGTCTTTTATCGGTAAATATTCTGAATGAACCGGATGAGATCCCTCAACATTTTGAATTAAGTCAGAATTATCCTAATCCCTTTAATGGCCAGACGCTCATACAATTTGTCTTGCCCGAAGAGACTCAAATCAAGATTGCACTTTTTAATATTCTTGGCAGAGAAATAAGAGTCTTGACTGATAAGACTCTGGCTCCGGGTACATACACGGTCACATGGGATGGCAGAGATTCCCAAGGCCATAAAGTATCAACAGGTGTCTATTTTTATCGCTTAGATTCTCCTGCTTTTATTGATGCAAGAAAGATGGTCTATCTCAAGTAAATGGAATGAAAAGCATTTACTTGTGTTGCTTTAGAGAACTTTGGTGAAAGTCAAGACATGGTCCTGAAAGAAAATTTAATTGCCTGTGAACAAGCTCGATTCATTGAAGAGTCAACATACTTTTAGCTGTCGATTCTATTGAAAAGTGTATAGAATACCTATTAATTCTCAACATTCTCTGGTCTAATTAAGACAATTGAAACATCGATCTAATTCACTTAGAACTGATGTAAAAGTGAAGATTATCTATGGAGGGTGAGGTCAAACGAGAAAGAATTTGCAACGCGTAAATCACCATGTATATTCGCTGCGCCTAAAGTTAAATTAGGCCATTGAAAATAGGGTGCTTAGTTCTAAACGAAATCAGAGATTTCGTTGGAAAGCTAGTTGGTTTAGAACATCCCGACATGATTGTCGGGAGAGTCAGGGTTCGACCACGGAGCAATGCGGAGTAGAGCCGAGGGTGATAAGCCCGCAGGTAATCCCAAGGCGTCATTTTTGATATAGAGTTTTTTACACCGGGGCGCTTAGTTCTAAACGAAATCAGAGATTTCGTTGGAAAGCTAGTTGGTTTAGAACATCCCGACACATGTGTCGGGAGGGTCGGGGACTAAGAATCCAAAATATTTGAAAACAAGGGCGCTTAGTTCAGTTGGTTTAGAACACCTGCCTTACAAGCAGGGGGTCGGGGGTTCGAATCCCTCAGCGCCCACCCCCCCAAGCCCTTGGCCACTTCGGTGGCTGGGGGCTATTCTATTTTAT
>Ga0233431_1000065_pt1 | contig 240597 bp, 204 predicted proteins | sample SI_118_April2016_FD_179867 | JGI IMG/M metagenome (GOLD analysis project Ga0233431, IMG submission 179867) | Seawater microbial communities from Saanich Inlet, British Columbia, Canada - SI_118_April2016_200_MG | ecosystem: Environmental > Aquatic > Marine > Inlet | place: Canada: British... | reverse complement strand
AACAGTCTTTTTCCATCGTAATCTCCTTAAGTTAGAGTTGCATATTTTGCTCTAACATAAGGTGAACCAAATGTCCCGTACTTTCTCTGATTTTTTCATTCTCTCCAACAGCCGTGATTTACACCCTCTCCACCTTTTAGATCAGGCAGGTCCATAGAATATGAAGGTGGTCCATCTCCTGTTTCGGTGCTTACCCCGTCTGTGTCATTCAAATATTCTATGGCCATGGGTTCCCCGTTTATAGTGAGTGTTAATGTGGAAACCAAGTTCATGTCCCGATCCATAACCAACGCGTAGGCGACCGGGCCATTATCTTCGACGGATACGGCCGCTTGCACGATGTAATTCGTTTGGACCCCTGTGTTGTCGTTGTCACTTGAGCAGGCAGGCACACACATAATTGACACGAATAGAAATAAGCGGAAAAATTGGCAGGGTAGGTGTAAGGTCGCAAAAGGTCTTTGAATGGGCATCTGGTAATTTCTCCTTTCAATCCAAAAATCTCACCAGCACTTTAGCCTCAATATACTTGAAAACCCAAATATCGTAAAGGTCGAAAAAGCTGTGGTATTCTAAAATCAGAAGGCTTGATCGAACATTGAGAATTGGTTCCCTCTGTCAGGTTTGACCGCAGTACAGTAGGGCATTACAACTGGTTGCGACTTTCAAAATGAATCAGAATAATAGTATGAGAAAAATAAACTTGATGTAATACATATCATGATTGTAAGGTAAAGTCAAGATCAGAATAATAAGAATTATATGGATATTTCATCTTTTAATATGAATAATATGAATTAAGAATCACACAACATAACCAACCTCGCAACATAAATTGAGAATATCTTAAACTTTCTTACATGTCAAAAACCTGCAATATGCCTTACATGTTCCCTGTGGTGTCTCAACCTCTGCAGCCACTTTTGAAATTCCTACCACCACAACATGTGGGGGTCAATCCATTCTCCGCCTATCCAGTTTCAGAAAAATAGTTCGTGCATGAATCCAGCATCGCCTTCAAACCAAAATACGCCGATTTTCAAGCAGACGCCAACACAATAATCGAAACGTGCTCAATGCAAGAATACATATCCCAGCCTTGAAACCACCGCTTCCATTCTCATGATATGATCCCCCTGCATCCTGACCGGAAATGAAAGGGATTTTCAACAAAATATTAAATTGCAAAAATCCACACAGGCACAAAATGTAGTGGTGAGATGAAATGTATCAAAGCTCATGAGCCCGACACTTTTCATAGAGGGTGGACCGTGAAATGCCGAGCAACCTGGCTGTTTTGCTCATGTTGCCGTTGTTCAATCGCAAGGCTTGCGCCAGCACTTTTTTTTCGTAACGTTTCAGTTCGGTTGAAAGCGGTCCAATATCGGGTGGCGCTGAATCCGGACAATCGGACTGAAAGCGAACGATTTCCATGGGCAGATGTTCCACTTCAAAGGTGTCGCCTTCGATCAGGCTGAGTGCACGCGCCACTACATTTTTCAACTCCCTTACATTGCCCGGCCAGGAATAGCACTCCAACATCTGAATGACAGGCTCAGAGACTTTTATATCCCCATTTCCGGAGGATGTCAGAAAAAAATGAACCAGCGCTGAAATGTCGTCGGTTCTTTCCGACAGCGTGGGGACTTCCACAGTCATGGTATTGAGTCGATAGAAAACGTCTTCACGAAATTCGTTGCGGTGGATCATCTCGCGAAGGCCTTTGTTGGTAGCTGCCACCAACCTGAAATCCACATGAAAGGTTTTCACGCCCCCGACCCGCTCAATCTTTTTCGTCTCCAGAACCCGCAGCAGCTTGGCCTGAGCATTCAGGGGAAGATCACCGATTTCATCCAGAAAAAGGGTTCCACTATGGGCCATCTCGATCTTTCCGGACTTCCCCCCCCGTTTGGCGCCGGTAAATGCACCGGCCACATAGCCGAAAAGTTCCGACTCCAGAAGTTCTCTCGGGATTGCCGCACAATTGACGCATACAAACGGCCCGTTTGTCCGTCGGCTGGCCCGGTGGACCGCGTGGGCGAACAACTCCTTTCCGGTTCCCGTGGCCCCCATAATCAGCACCGGAGAATCGGTCTTGGCGTATTTTTCAGCCGTTCTCTTGGCCGCCACCAAACGTTTGTTCCGGCCTACAATGGATTCAAAGGAATAGGTCGCTGAAAGGATGCTGTCCAAACCCTCCTTGTAATAATTGACTTCTTTTTCCAGCAAATTGAGGCGGGTCATCACGTCATTGATCTCGGTGAAATCCCGAAATGTGGTCTGTAAAACAACGCCGACCGTCTCACCGTCCCGTTCGATGGGTACCCGGTTGACCAGCAGCGCCAGATTGGTCCGCAGGCTGCATTTCTTACCCAGTTCCGCCTGGCCCGTTTCAAGCACCAAGGGAAGCCGGGATAAGGGAAAATACGCTTTGATATGCTTCCCAACCGCCTCTTCCTGATCTGCATTCAGCAGACTGGCGTAAAACCGGTTCATAAACAGAATTCTGGAATCCTTATCACAGAAAATAATACCGGAGTAAACCCGGTCCAGGATGTGTTTGAAGGCTTCCACCAGAGATCCCATATCCAGGGGCAATCGAACGGGTGGAATGGTTTGGGCCCCGTAGCGCGTATCAGGTTTTTTAGACCGCCCGGCTGAATTCATGGTCATCGCTCCAGATCAGGGAAAAGCATGAAGAAGACATCAGTTCGGGATCCGTTTTTGATATTGATGGAAGCGATCCGGAAGATGGGCCAGTGTCTTTGCATCGGGGTAGCGTCGAAGTTGATCCTGACAATTTTGAATTCTCTGCCCGAGGGGTGGATGGGTGGAAAACCAGGAGCCCTTCTGTGTGGACTTTGATTGAATCCGTTTGAGTTCTTTCAGTACCTGAACCAGGCCATTGGGATCATACCCGGTCCGGTATGCGGTATCCATGGCGCTTGTATCCGCTTCAAATTCCATGTTCTGGTCAAGACCCTTGTCAAAGAGGGTATCCTGCAGGCCGCCAATCATGTTCTCGAACTCTTTGCCCTTTTTCCCTTCCATGGTGGCGGACGTAATTTTTCCAACACCATTAAAAAATTGTGCCCGCTGTATGGATTTCAGTGCATGCTTGTGTCCCACATGCGCCACCTCGTGGGCCAGGATCCCGGCCAGCTGATCCTCGGATTGGATGGTTTTCAGAAGGCCTGAACTGACAAAAATGATGCCCCCCGGACAGCTGAAAGCGTTTTGGAGCGGGCTGTCCACAACAACAAAATTATAGGGGATATTGGGCCGACCTGAATTCCTTGCCACCGCATTTCCCACCAGGTTCACATACTCCTGAAGCGTCTTGTCTTTCACCGGCATTCCATAGCGGCGAAACCCTTCAAGGGCCAGGCTTTCGCCGATGGTTCTTTCGCTCTTATAATCAATTTCAGAAGCAGACCCCAGAAGGGAAACCGCTCCCGAAAGCATCTTGCTTTCCTTGCTTTCGGGATCCAACAGTTTGTCCAGCAGTCCGGCCAGCTGAAGGGGGGCTGTGTTGTTTGCTTTTGACGTCTGCTGATCAACGTCGGCAAAAGCGGCACCCAGAAGAATTAGACATGCCAAGGGTACAAAAAGGATGATCACAATTTTTTTATGCATGACTGGACCCCGCTAAAAAAATAATGTTTTCGAAAACTATGGTGCATATTCACCGATTTTTCCCTCTTTCAGAAAGACATCCACTTCCTTGTCCGTGATGCGAATGGCCAGGACCTGATCCAGGGCTTTTTTATAAACTTCCGGCGTTCCCCGTTGCTGTGCGTACTGTTCAGTCTCTTTGGACAAACCGCGAATACTTCGGGAGGTCTGGGCCTCATCGGCACTGATCCTGCTACTCTGCATGGATGAAAACAGGTTGTCGGATTCTTCTGTTTCCTTTTCGGGGGGCGTGTCAGATAATTTACCCCGATACATCCATCCCTTTTCACCGGATGAGGTCCGCACCCGATACCAGCGTTTTCTGGATTCCAGAACGGAGACTTCGGCGCCCACAGGGATGGTGGAGAAGGTTGTGGAAGACGCTTTCGGTTTTGACTTAAGCCGGGCCTTATCCGAGGTCACCCACATGGCGCCGCCCGCAAAAACCGGGATAACGAAAAAAATTAACACGGCGGTCAAAGCCGTCATAAAATGCCGCTTTTTCATTTCTCAGCCCCCCTCAACAAATGGTGGAATTGCCCAAAACAGTTCTTTCTGTGAATTGCACCATACATAATAGAAGTTTTAATCTCATTTTTCAACCCATTCCGAGTATACTTCCAGGGTCTTCTGTTTGTAGCATCCTTTTTCGAAATACATTGAAATATTATGTTTGTTGTGTCATTAATAAATTCCAATCGTACCCATCGGAAACTAGATATTCCCAAAAAAATCAAAGGGTAAGTGAACCATATGAACCGTAACCCAGACCATTTAAATGAAAGCGGTATCAAAAAAACCGGCCCCCATGAAGTTCAAATGGAAAGCTGGATCAGTTGCGCACCCTTTGAACGTCTGCTGAACATGACAATCGTGAAAGCTGAAAATGGCCAGGCCGTTCTTACCATGCCGGTTTTATATGATTTTGTGCAAGGTGGAGGGCTTCTGCACGGTGGGGCCCTCATCAGTCTTGCGGATACGGCAGTCGCCATGGCTATCAAAAGCATGCTTTCGCCAGAAACCCATTTCGGCACCATTTCAATGGAATCAAAATTCCTACACCCGGTGCGAAAGGGTATTGTTACCGCCAGGGCCCAGGCGAGGACCTTGAAAGACAGGGTGCTTGAAGGTGAGGCAACGATTTTTGATGAGGCACAAAAAGCGGTGATGGTTTTTACTTCAGTCTTTAAAGTGGCAAAAGATGCAGGGATTAAAGGGGTAACATTCAAAACATAAGAATTCTCACGTTTCACTTTCACTGTCTGTACTGGAATTGCTGTTTTCAAACCATTTGACTTGAATACGACGGAATACTAAAATACTATCAAACCATTCTTGAGTGTTTCATAACGCAAACTTATCTGGACTTATAGAAGTTGAAAAAGTCAAATATCAATAAACTGGCCATTGACCTGCTAAAGGATTTCCAAGCTCTACTGGCGCCGATTTTCAAACGAAATAACGTATTAAAAGCTGTTGTTTTCGGTTCCACTGCACGCGAAACACGGTCGAAAAAGAGTGATTTGGACCTCATGATCGTCATGAACAGTGATAAACGTTTTTTTGACAGATACGACGACTTTCTTGACGTCTATGATGTCATAAAGGGTCAATCAGTGGACATGTTGATCTACACGCCTGAGGAGCTTGATCGAATTTCGGATCGGAATTTTATACAGAAAATTCTTTCCGAAGGGAAAACGATTTATGAGCAGTGAAAAAAACAGGACCGAGGCATACCGTTGGTTCCGAACAGCAGAGGATGATTTGGATACTGCCAAAATTCTAAAAGCGAATGGTAAGTATGCTCATTCGTGCTTTCATTCTCAACAAGCTGCTGAAAAAGCTGTCAAGGCGGTATTCTATTTCGAAGGAGATGACCCCTGGGGGCACTCAGTCAAAAAGCTCATTGATGACCTGGAAGGGATTAATCTGGCGGCCCACGAAACATTGGAGATCCTCTCCCGGTCGGCCATGGTCCTTGACAGGTTTTACATTCCCACAAGATACCCCAACGGCCTTCCGGATATCACCCCCGATACAGCCTTCAACGAAGAAGATTCCTCCACATGCCTTGCCTTTTCTGCAGAAATTCTTGAAACTGCCCGTGTATTTATGCATTTTTAATGGATAATTTTGTTTAACCTCAATCTCTCACTGCTAAGAGATGCCCATGTTGCTTTTTGACCAGCGGGACCGACAGTTGCTGCACATTGTCAACGAAGTGCTCAAAAAGGACCCGACCCGGCAATACCGCCGGGAAATGGTTTATCCCTATCTCCATCCACGGGGCATCAAAGAGCTTTCCGAATCCAAGGGGCTTCGTATCGCTTTCGCCGTCATCCACCTGCTGGAGTCCATGGAAGCAGGCGGCGTGGATGACCGGTTAAACGCTCTCAGGTCCCTGAGGGACGAAGTCCTTCTCACAGCCGCAGGTCCAATTCCCAAAAACACCGCACGGGTACTGCTTCAGATCATGAAGGAGCTGGTGAGAGCCCATGGCAATGAACAGCGCCAGCTCGAACTGGCCCATGATTTCAGGGCATGTGTGTCCGGGAATCCCCGCATTATTCGGAAACAACTTCGACAGTATCATCTTCTGGAAATGCCGGAGGAGTGGAACCAGCTCTCTTTTGACGACCATGTCCATGACGCCAACACCAAGGGCCGAAAAACCTCCAGCCACCTGATCATGGATGCCTGGATCAAAGGAATCCGCCGGGTGCGGGTGGTCTATTATAACTGCCTGGAGGCCAGGTTTGCGGTTGAAATCCTGGAGGCAGCCCGGATCATGGGCATCGACATTCGAATCGGCATAGAGTTTTACACCCGATTCCGGAACCGTTACGTTCAACTCATGTGGGTACCGAGGGGATTTTCCGATGCTCAGGACTTTTTGTGTTTCCTTGAAGAACCCCCCGTTAAAGAACTCATGGCGGAGGGAAAAGACGTCTGCAGCTACCAGAAAGATCACGTCTTGAACATATTGCAAGCGTTCAACACGAACCATGCGCCTAATCTTCAAAAAGCCCTGGGCCTCGAAGTGCCGATTCTGGATACTTCGGAATTTCTGTCCTTTGTGGGAACGGGGCAGCCCTCCCTTGTTCATCTGGCGGAATTCGCCTATGCCAAAATGCTCCCCCCCATGGCGGCCAGGGTGGGAGTCCTTCGGGACCGCTATCCGAAAGCCCGGCACGAGGAACGCCTTAAGATTGCGCGGCTGGTTCAAATCATGAATCAGATGGATTCCGATACCATTCTGGAACAGTTCCTGCGGCCTGAAAAAAACCCTCAAATCCGTGATCCTTATACCCCTCAACAGGGACCCGGAGTTCCCGGCATGCTGAGGCTTTCGCCGAAGGAAGTTATTTGCCGGTTGTCAAAACTTCATCAGGGTTACCGCATCACTTTGAATCTCAGCGATCTTCAAGTGGAAGATGTGCTGGAGCTGCTCTATGATTGTGAAGGGATGATCAATCGCCTTGAAATTTTCAATCTCAAGGATTATGCGGCTGGAAAAACGGATCCGGTGGCCGGGATCAGCCGGCTTCAGCAGGCCATCAACCGCGGCAACGTGATCCAGTTGAAAAGGCTGACGCGCGACATTATTGCCGGGCTGAAATCATCCGAAGATGATCAACAAAAGGGCCGAATCGAAAAATTTCACAACATCCTTCACGATATTGCCACCCTGCGAGATTTCTACAGGGGGTCTCCCTTAAAAGCAAGAATAGGGAGCGACTCCACCGGTCGAAGCCCCCGGGTGCATGGTATGGGGCTGGCCATTTTAAACACATTGCCCCGCCGAGCCCAAAATTCCGCTGGCCGTACCGACTCCCCGCGTGACCGAATTCCCATTGCCATTGGGGTTCTGAAACGCAGGACCATTCACCCGAAGACCGGCCCCACGCCTTTTACAAAAACTTTTTACCGGTGGATTCGCCGCATCCCCGCCATGGAATTCATGGGGAGCCGAAAGACCCATGACTGGGTAATTGAACAGGACTCCACCCGTTTTACAGACATGGGCAATGTGATCACCCTGGGCGGCGTTCAAAAACATGCCGACAATGGTTTTTCGCTCACGTCCAACGGAAGCCGGAAAAAGGCCCGCCGGCTTTCCTGGCGTTATCTCAATACGGGGCTCAAAAATTTCCTGAAAATCTTTATCGGTTTTGTACCGGCCTTCGCCACCTTCGCCCTGACCAAAGACTGGTGGTTTCTGGCCTACTTCGGAGCGTTTATCTGGTTCGGCATTACGGGCCTCCGGAACATCCTTCAATCGGTACTGGGGGGCGGCGGCATAAAGCGGTCCCCCCTGCTCAGGTGGAATGATTATGTAAAATGGGAGCGTTTGGCGGATTCACTGCTCTTTACGGGGTTTTCCGTTCCGCTTCTGGATTATGTGGCCAAAACCCTGATTCTAAGCACGGGGTTCGGCATTACAGCCGCCTCCAACCCCGTGGCGCTCTACGGCTTCATGGCCCTCACCAATGGGTTGTATCTGTGCAGCCACAATATTTTCAGGGGACTGCCAAAAGGAGCGGTCTACGGGAACCTGTTCAGAAGCATTTTAAGCATCCCGGTGGCCCTGTTTTTCAATTGGGCCACTGCCGGTATTCTGGTTGCTTTCCAGGTTCCGTGCGTTGAAGACATCCTTCAAAAGTGGGCGGCGGTTATTTCCAAGGGTGCATCCGATCTGGTGGCCGGCATCATAGAGGGGTTGGCGGATCGATATCAGAACATTCGAACCCGTATCAGGGATTACCGCACAAAAATGGGCCAGATCTTTGAGACTTATGCCAGGCTGGAACTCCTGTTTCCCGAAACCAAAACAACGGAAATTTTGAAATCGCCCGGCAAACTGAGTGTTGCAAAAAACAGTGAAATAAGGGATCTCGGAAAAGTCATTATTATTTTTTCGCTGGATCTGCTCTATTTCTGGATGTATCAACCCCGTGCCGGAAGCGCACTGAAGTTGATTATGAAGTCGCTCACCCGTGAAGAACAACGGATCCTGGTGGGTTCTCAACAGATTCTGGCGCAGCAGAAGAAGATCAGTTTTCTGATCGTTGCCGGCTTGCTGGGCAAGAACTTCTCCAGAGCCCTCTCTTTTTATCTGGATTGCTTCCAGGGGTATCTGGCGGCCCTGAAAAAAATGGCGGGTGAAATGAAAAAGTAGAGGGCCCGGGACGGTTTAGCGGGGACTCATCTCGACTGGATCGCCATCCCTGAGCCCGGCGGGATTGGTGACAACGTGCTCCCGGTTGTCCAGGCCCGAAAGGATCTCCACCCGGTTGTCATAGTAGGATCCCAAGTGAACCGGTTTGAAAAGCGCTTTGCCGTTGTTAACTACAAAAAGACCCACCTGCCCATTTTTCTCGGCCAGCCAGCTTGCGGGGATTTTAATGGATTTCCTTTTGCCTACGATAGGAAATTTTATTCTCGCTGTCATTCCGTCTGCCATGCGGGGGTCGGGATTTTCCACCACCAGTTCCATGGGGAAAAACCGGGTGCCCGATTCCGCTGTGGGCGACAGGAAGAAAACCTTGGCCGAAAACGTCTCATGGGGAATAGCATCCACCGTAAAATCAAAATCCTTCTTGTCTGAAAGAATTTGAAGGTCTCTTTCGTTCAGGGAAATCTTTATTTTGAGGCGATCCAGCCCGATCACCGATGTGATGGGCGTCCCCGCCGGAATGACTTCCCCCTCTTCCACATCCCGATACGCTATGGTTCCGACGATGGGCGTGCGAATGTTGGATTTTTTCAACCGGTCTTCCGCCATGGCCAGGGCAGCCTCAGCCTGCCCCAGCTGGGCGCGGGCCGCACCCACATCTTCGTCTCGGGGGCCCTTTTTCGCCAGTTCCAGCCGCTGTTTCGCAGATGCCATTCTGGCATTGGCCGTACTCATCTGCCGTTCCGCCGCATCGTAAGCGCTGTTTGAAACAGCACGAATTTCATGGAGCCGATTAATCCGTTCAAAATGCTTCTGCGCTTCTGAAAGGGCTGCGGCCGCTTCCTGCACCGAAGCCGTGGCAATCTGAATCTCCTGGGGCCGGCTGCCTTTCTCCATTTTCTTAAGATTGCTTTTCGCAACATCCCTTACGGCTTTGGCTTCACGGATCTGAAGGCGCATGCTGCTGCTGCCGATTTCCGCCAGAAGGTCACCCTTTTTGACCCGCGCGCCTTTCTCAAAGTTAAGCCGCTCGATCATTCCGCCAATCTCATTGGAGATCCTGACTTTGAGGTAGGCCTCCAGAACACCCACGTACTCGATATCCCCCTCAGGCGGGTGCGCCTCAACGACTTTCAGGTTGACCTGCCGGCTTTTTCCCCGGGGAATCTCATTTTCAGCTAACGGGCTTTCCTTTGAGGCAACCGGTTCATCACTGCATCCGAAAACTGCGCAGAAAAGAAACATTGTAAAGAAAAAAACCCTGATCATATCACTTTTCCCCGCCGTTTGAGGTGTATCTGGATGGCCGTAATGGCTGCCGGTGTTACCCCTGAAATTCTGGCAGCCTGCCCCAGCGACAAAGGTCTGATTTTGCCCAGTTTCTCCATTACCTCATTGGACAGCCCGTGAACAGTCTTATAATCGACTCCTTCGGGAATTTTTTTCGATTCCAGGTGTTTCATTTTTTCCACCTGTTTTTGCTGCCGTCGAATGTACCCATCATATTTTATCTGGGTTTCCACTTCCATAGACACAACTTCATTTTCATCTGCCAGGTCCGGATCAAACGCGTGGAGGTGTTCAAAAAAGATTTCGCTTCGTTTCAGGAGCTGTTCAAGGGAGGTCGCTTTCTTAATGGGTGCCGTTTTCAATTCTTTCAGCCGGTCCTGAATTCCGGGGCGGGGTTTCAACGTCACCCCCCTCAATTTCTTCAAAAGATTCTCAACCTGGTCTCTTTTCCGGCAGAAACCGGTGTAAACGTCCCTTGAAACCAGTCCCAGATCATAACCCAGATCCCGCAACCTGAAATCGGCATTGTCTTCCCTTAACAGGAGACGGTATTCCGCCCGTGAGGTGAACATGCGGTAGGGTTCCCGGGTCCCTTTTGTCACCAGATCGTCAATCAACACGCCGGTATATGCTTCTGCGCGTGAAAGGATCACCGGCGCTTCACCGCGAATTTTCATGACCGCATTGATACCCGCCAGAAATCCCTGGGCCGCGGCTTCCTCGTACCCCGAAGTGCCGTTGATCTGACCGGCGTGAAACAGGCCCGCCACCCGTTTGGTCTCCTGGGTGGGTTTCAGCTCCAGAGGATTGATATAGTCATATTCAATGGCATAACCGGGGCGCAGAATTTCGGCTTTTTCCAGACCCGGGATGGACCTCACCATCCTGACCTGGATGTCAATGGGCAGGCTCGTGGGAAGTCCGTTGGGATAGACTTCAAGGGTATCGAGTCCTTCCGGCTCAAGAAAAATCTGATGCCGCTCTTTTTGGGCAAAACGTACCACCTTGTCCTCGATGGAAGGGCAGTACCGGGCACCGGTTCCCTCGATAATACCGCTGAAAAGCGGTGAGCGGTCCAGGCCCTCACGGATAATCCCATGGGTTTTTGCGTTGGTGTAGGTGATGTGACAGGGGACCTGAGCCAGGGAAATCCGTGTGGTGGTGAAGGAAAAAGGCTTGGGGTTTTCATCCCCCGGTTGTACTATGAGGCCCTTGTAATCAATGGTTCTGCCGTTAAGCCGGGGGGTGGTGCCGGTTTTGAGTCGGCCCAGTTTAAAGCCCAAAGTCGCCAACTGCTCGGGCAATCGGGTAGATGCGGGATCTCCCATTCGACCCGCGGAAAAATGATCCAGACCGATGTGTACCAGTCCCCGCAAAAAGGTACCGTTGGTGAGGATAACCGTGCGTCCGAGGAATTTTTCGTGAATCTGGCTTTCAATGCCGTAGACTTTTCCGTCTTTGACCAGCAAATGGTCCACCATGGCCTGACGGATATCCAGGTTAGGGGCACTTTCAACCACCCGCTTCATACGTTTTCGGTACAGGTCGCGATCATTCTGGGACCGGGATCCCTGCACCGCCAGACCTTTCCGTGTATTGAGCCGCCGGAACTGAATGCCCGTTTCATCGGCATTCTTTGCCATCTCACCGCCAAGGGCATCGATTTCCTTGACCAGATGCCCTTTGGCCAGTCCGCCGATGGCCGGGTTGCAGCTCATGGCGGCCACATGATCCAGGTTGATGGTCAACAGCAGGGTGGGATGTCCCATTCTTGCGGCGGCGAGGGCCGCTTCACAACCGGCGTGACCCGCACCCACCACGATGACATCATATTGTTTGTCACAGGTGCTCATGATGAGACTTCATTGCAGTGTTTACAGGGCCCTGTTTCTACCTCTATTCAATTAAGGAATTTATGACCCGGGTTTTTTGACCACGATGGTTTCGTTGCGGTTCGGTCCCACGGATATAATGGAAACGGGGACGCCGGTGATGTCTTCAATGGCGGAAAGATAATCGAGCGCCGCCCGGGGAAGATCTTTTTTCTCCCTGGCGCCGGTGATGTCTTCCTTCCATCCGGGCATTTCTTTATAAACCGGTTTGCACAGGGCGGTTTTAGTAAGGCTCGCAGGTCTTTGATGGACCATTTGCCCATTGACGTCATACCCGGTACAGATTTTGAGCGTTTCAAGGCCCGTCAGAACATCCAGCTTTGTGATGGCCATACTGTCCAGGCCGTTCAACCTTATGGAATCACCCACAACCACCAGATCCAGCCACCCACAGCGCCGCCGCCGACCGGTGGTGGCGCCGAATTCTTTTCCCGTTGCCTGAATAAAATCACCTGTTTCATCTTCAAGCTCGGTCACGAAGGGGCCGGCGCCCACCCTTGTGGTGTAGGCTTTCACAATCCCCACAACGTGATGAATCTGGTTGGGTCCTACCCCTGCGCCCGAACAGGCGGTACCGGCAACCGGGTTGGAAGAGGTTACGAATGGGTAGGTGCCGTGGTCAATGTCCAGGTGGGTACCTTGAGCGCCTTCAAACAGGATGGATTTCCCGGCTTTTGCGCCCTGGTCCAGTTCAACTGAAACGTCTGTGATAAAAGGCGCCAATGTTTGACCCATGGATAGATAATGATCCAGGATCGGTTGTGCCGCTAAAGGAGATGCCCCCAGGAATTTTTCCAGAAGAAAATTCTTTTCTTCCAAGTTTGTTCGGATCTTTTCTTCCAGGACATCCTGTTCAGTGAGGTCAATGGCGCGAACCCCTGTTCGGGACACCTTGTCTTCATAGCATGGCCCGATGCCGCGACCGGTGGTGCCGATCTTGTCTTTCCCTTTTGCCTTTTCCCTGGCCAGGTCCAGGGCCCTGTGGTAGGGCATGATCATGTGCGCTTTTTCGCTGAGTGAAAGCCGTTCGGGACCCACGGTGATACCGGCCTTTTTCAAGCCTTCCATTTCTTCTAAAAGCACCTCCGGATCCACCACCAGACCGTTTCCGATGAGGCATTTTTTGTTTTCATACAAAATGCCGGATGGAATGATGTGAAAAATAAACTGCCGATCATCCACCTCCAGGGTATGACCCGCATTGTTCCCCCCCTGAAATCTCACAACAAATTCCACTCCGGCCGTCAGAAGGTCAACGACTTTTCCTTTTCCCTCGTCACCCCACTGTGTTCCGACCACTACGATATTGGCCATTGCTTCTTCCTTTCTTTCAGATCTGTTTGAAAATTCCGATAATCTTGTTGAGTGTCAATATCCCGATTATCATAATCCCTTCCGGGCGCTATAAGACACACCTGATCACTGTATTTTTTGAGAAGTAAACGTGCCCCCACATCACCGGTGAGGGCTTTCAGTTCAAGAAAAAGATCGCGCCTGAAAACAACCGGGTGTGCGGCGCCTTCACTCACCTTGACAGCCCCGATGGGCAATCGGGAATTCAAATAATTTTCAATCAGGAGATCAATGACACGCCTGTCAATAAAGGGCATATCCGCCAGAAGAATCATCCCATGATCGTGGCTGGGGGCAATTTCTTCCACCCCGGCGACCAGGGAAGAACTGATGCCTTCCCGGTAATACCGATTATGGACAATGGTCAATCGGGGATCCCGGCTCACAGCGCCCAACGCCCGCTCAATCTCCCGGGCGCGATGCCCCAGGACCAGCACCAGGCGGTCCAGCCGGGATTCGAGGGCGGCGGTCAATGATCTTTCAACAAGGGTCATGCCGGCCACGGACATCAGCTGTTTCAGACTGCCCATGCGTGTGGAAGCACCGGCGGCAAGCAGAATGCCCGCCACTTTCCGGCCGAAAGCGTCCCCTTGCATCATTATTAAGGTTCCTGTTCCTTGACTTTCCCGGCCTGTTCGATCAAATCAAGCAATGATGCCATTTTGGGGCTTGACGGACGATCAAATGCTTCTTCCCATTGTTCAGGGGTCAATTCCGCTTTTAAATGGGCTTCTACCGGGAAATGAAGATACCAGCAATCCAACGTCTTAAAACATGGCAGACCTTTGTTTTCCATACGACAAAAGGAAAAAGGTATCTGATGGCCCAGTCTGGGACACCGAATGGTTTGCTCATCTGTGGGTGGGATGCTGCTTTCCGTCATGTTTTATCCGCCTGTTTACAGGCCTTTATGTCACGTACGGCCCCGGCAAAACGGTTTGCCGGAGCCGTACGCTGTAATTTCAAGACCTATGCAAAACCACCGGCATCGTATTGCTGTGGTTTGGGAAGCGGCGCGATGTCCTCAAGCGCCCGTTTGATTTCTTCTTCCGGAAGGGGATGATCCTTGAGCCGGCCCTCAAAATAAGCCTGATAGGCTGCCATATCCACAAGGCCGTGCCCACTCCAGTTAAACAAAATGACCTTTTCCTTCCCCTCTTCCTTGGCTTTTTTCGCCTCACGGATGGCCATGGCGATGGCATGGTTACACTCCGGCGCACTGATGAATCCTTCGGTTCGTGCAAATGTAACACCGGCCTCAAACGTTTCCATCTGATTCACGGATTCCGCCCGAACCAATTTATCCATGAGCAGTTGACTGACGATGGGGGCCATGCCATGGTACCGCAACCCCCCGGCGTGGATGGGCGCCGGCACAAAATTGTGTCCCAGGGTATGCATGGGCAGCAGCGGAGTCATCTGGACCGTGTCCCCGAAGTCGTAAGCAAAGGGTCCCTTGGTCATGGTGGGGCATGAGCTGGGCTCTACGCCGATAATATCAATTTCTTTCCCATGGATCTTATCCCGCACATAAGCGGTGCAATTGCCTGCGAAATTGCTTCCGCCGCCCGAGCATCCAATGACCACATCCGGATAATCCCCGGCAATGTCCATCTGCTTCTGGGTCTCCAGTCCATTGACGCTCTGGTGCAGCATCACATGATTCAGAACACTGCCCAGGGAATATTTGGCCCCTTCGGTGTTGACAGCTTCTTCCACCGCCTCGCTGATGGCAATGCCGAGGCTTCCCGGTGATTCGGGGTCCCGTTCCAGAATGGTACGTCCGGCGTTTGTTTCGGAACTGGGACTGGCAACACACTGAGCCCCCCAGGTTTGCATCATAAGACGCCGATAAGGTTTCTGGTTAAAAGAGATTTTCACCATATAAACCTTACATTCCAGACCGAAAAACGCGCAGCACATGGAAAGCGCACTTCCCCACTGGCCTGCCCCTGTTTCGGTGATGATTTTTTTGGTGCCGAAGACCTTGTTGTAGTAGGCCTGTGCAATGGCCGTATTGGGCTTGTGGCTCCCGGCCGGGCTGACGCCTTCGTTTTTGTAATAGATTTTGGCCGGTGTATCGAGATATTTTTCCAGGTTATACGCTCTGTAAAGGGGGGTCGGTCGCCAGATGGCGTATTTTTCCAGCACCTCTTCAGGGATATCGATCCATCTCTCCTGGCTCACTTCCTGCTCGATCAGGTTCATGGGGAAAATGGGCGCCAGATCGTCGGGGCCAACCGGCTCTCCGGTTCCCGGGTGCAATGGGGGTTCCATGGGCGTGGGCATATCCGCCATAATATTGTACCATTGACGCGGCATCTCCGACTCAGGTAAAAAGATCTTTTTGGTTTTCATGACATTTTCACTCCTGATATATTGGTTGACATATTCAACCGCGGCACCAATGCCACGACCGATTCCCAATTTGCAGCGCCGCATACCGGTTACGCATGCGGATGATAACCATGAGGATGCGTGTTCCGTGGACCCACGCTTTCTTACTGCCGATGGTGTTGAAAATTTCTAATACACTCAGGATACCCAAAAGCGTTTGAAAACTGAACAGAAGGCTAGTGTGTTTGGCCCATAAAGTCAAGCATGGAACGGCCATGAAATTTTCGGGAGGTTTTAGGATGCACTTGACAGAAATGCGACTTTTTCCAGAAAAATACCCCACGACCCGGCATTACCCATTTAATCTAAAAATTCTTCAGGAAACCAGGCGTCTGGGTTTCACCTCCCCGGTGACTTTTCTGGTGGGGGAAAACGGCGCCGGAAAATCCACACTCCTTAGAGCACTGTCTCACAAGTGCGGCATCCATATCTGGCAAAAGGAACGGGGCGATCGCATGGAATCAAACCCTTATGAAGAGCTGCTCTACCGGTATATGGATGTTCAATGGACAAACGGCCGTGTGTATGGGTCTTTCTTCGGCTCGGAACACTTTCGAAATTTTTCCGAATACGTGGAGGAATGGGCCGCATCAGACCCGGAAAGCCTGAAATATTTCGGTGGTAAATCCTTGATCACCCAATCCCATGGTCAATCCATGATGACATTCTTCAGGACCCGGTATAAAATCAAGGGCCTGTACTTTTTAGATGAACCGGAAACGGCCCTTTCACCCAAGAGCCAATTGGAACTGGTTCGCATACTAAAAGAAATGGGAGAAGCCGGCCATGCCCAGTTTATTGTGGCCACCCACTCTCCCATCCTTCTGGCCTGTCCCCGTGCCACCATTTACAGTTTCGATCATTGTTCCGTAAAACCCATCGATTATGAGGAAACAGAGTACTACAGGATCTTCAAAGACTTTCTGGAGAACCGGGAACAATATTTATAAGGTTACGGGGCCAACCGGGCAGACACGCAGGTCCGCCCATTTCGTCATACCAAAACGGATTTCAGTTCTTCCTGGATATATTGCAGCTGATCGACCTGCTCCTCTCCGATCTCTTTATCAAGGGTTCCGGCTTTCACCTTTTTTCGCAGGGCCTTGAGTTCATTTTCAAGATCAATGATGTTGTTCAACAGCGTGGTTTTCACATCGGGACCCTCTTTTTCCGGTACCGGTTCATCCACGGAGACCGCTTTTGATTTGAGGATCAAATGCTCTTTCCATTTGGGGATATGGGCAATCAGGTTGAGTTTTTCCGAAATTTCCCGGGCCAGGGTTTCGCTGGCCGTAATTTCCCCATGTACCACAAAAACCTTGGGGTTACTTTCGAAATGGGAAATCCATTCCATGAGGTCCGCCTGGTCCGCATGGGCTGAAAAACCCCCAATGGGAAACACCTTGGCCCTGACGGCCACATTTTCCCTGAATATCTTGACCTGCTTTTCACCCTCAACAATTTTCCTGCCGGTGGTCCCTTTGGCCTGGAATCCCACAATTACGATACTGGCCCCCGTTCGCCAGAGATTGTGCTTCAAGTGGTGCTTGATCCGTCCCGCCGTACACATACCGCTGGCGGCAATAATGATGGCTGAGCCCTGCTTTTCATTGATGGCCATGGATTCCCGGGTGGTGGGCGTAAACTTCAGGTTGGGCATGTCAAAAGGGTCGTAACCCGCATCAACAACGGCCCTCGTCTCTTTGTCATAATATTTCTTGTTTTTTCTGAATATTTTCGTCGCTTTGATGGCCAGCGGACTATCCAGGTAGATGGGAATGTCCGGGACAAGCCCTTGTCGATGGAATTCTCCCAGAATATACAGGATCTCCTGGGTTCTCTCCACGGCAAAAGCGGGAATAATAATTTTTTCGTTATGGGAAACACTGTAGTTAATGGCTTCCACCAGCTCCAATTTGCTGTCTTCAAAGCTCCGGTGTTGACGATTTCCGTAAGTGGACTCCACAAAGAGATAGTCGGCATCAAAAACCTCATGTGGGTCTTTTACAATCAACTGGTCCTGCTTACCCAGATCCCCGGAAAAAACCACCTTAATGGTTTCACCGTCTGCCTCAATCCACAATTCCAGGATGGAAGACCCCAGAATATGCCCCGCATTTCGAAGCCGTGCTTTCAACCCCGATTCAAAGGTCAACATTTGATCTCTTTCCATGGGATGAAAGCATTTAAGGCTGGCTTCCGCATCTTCAGTGGTGTACAGCGGGGTTACCCCCCCTTTGGCCTGGCGGGAATTTTTGCGGGTCTGCCATTCAGCATCCATCTCCTGAATGTGGGCCGCGTCCAGCAGCATGATCTCGCACAATTCCGCGGTTGGGGGGGATGTAATAATTTTCCCCTGAAATCCATCCTTTACCAGCTTGGGAATCCGCCCGCAATGATCGATGTGACAGTGGGTGAGAAACAGGATTTCAATTTCCTTCGGATCAAACCCCCACGGCTCCCGGTTGCGGCTTTCCATCTGTCGCCCGCCTTGAAAAAGCCCGCAGTCCACCAGAATTTTCCCCATACCGGGCGATTCTACCAGATAGCAGGAACCGGTAACGCTTCCCGCGGCACCCAAACATGTAATTCTGATCATATGGATCTCCTTTCGTGGCACATTAATCATCATCTCCATCAGGATGGCGGTAACGTTCTCCCGCATAATTGGTCACCAGCAGAGAATCACCGCCTTGTCCCGTGAGGTATTCCGGCAGGAGGGGCACTTTGCCCCCGCCGCCCATAAGATCGATGGCAAAATGGGGAACGCAGAGGCCGGAAGTGTGTCCCTGCAGTCCCCGTATGATACTTAAACCCCGGTTCAACGAAGTCCTGAAGTGGCTTGTTCCCCGGGCCGGATCCGCATGAAAGAGATAATAGGGTTTAACCCTTATTGTCAAGAGTTTCCGTGTGAGGGTCATGATGGTCGCAAGATCGTCGTTGACCCCCTTTAAAAGAACCGTCTGGCATCCCAGGGGTATCCCCGCATCGGCCAGCCGATTGCACGCAAGAGAAGCTTCGGAAGTAATTTCAAGGGAATGATTGAAGTGGATATTGATATGGAGCGGATGAAATTTTTGAAGCAGCATGGTCAGTTCCGGTGTGACCCGTTGGGGCAGGGTGCAGGGGACCCTTGTGCCGATCCGTATGATTTCCACGTGCCCAATGGCGCGAATGGCGCTTAAAATTTCCCGTAACCGCGCATCTTCCAGAAGCAGCGGGTCCCCGCCGGAAAGGAGCACATCCCGCACTTCCTTGTGCGCCCTGATATAGCCAATCCCCTGTTCAATGGACGCGTCCGTCACCATGGAAGTCCGGCCCACCTTTCGTTTCCGGTTGCAGAACCGGCAGTACATGGCACATTGGGAAGACACCAGGAATAGGACCCGGTCCGGATACCGGTGGGTCAGACCATAAACAGGGGAATGACCTTCCTCGTTCAAGGGATCCGCCAATGCCCCTTTATCGTCCAGCTCCCGGACGTCCGGCATGCATTGCCGGTATATGGGGTCGTTCTCTTCCTTGATAAGCCCCAGGTAATAGGGGTTGATGCGCATGGGATACCGGGATATTACGCGCTCCAGTTTTTCCCGGTGGGTCGAGGGGAGGCGGGGCAGTGCATCCAGGGTTGCGATACTTTCCGAAAGCAGCCGTTTCCACAAGGGGGCATTATTCTTCATGCTTTTTTCATTCATGATCCCCACGTCCCTATGCCGATACCATCCGGATGATTTTTCTGGATGTGTATTCCGCCACATCGGCCAGGCCGTCTAAAGGCATGAAATCAAGGGCGTTGGAAGAAAAAAGACAGATGGCTGAAGGGGGAAAATCTTCATCCTCCAGGTAGAAAATGGTGCAGACGGCAATCTTCGGAAAGGGATAGAGCAGCATGGAAAAGTCCCCGCTTTTTATGGCTTCGCCATCAAAAGCCGACATAATTACGCCCTGTTTTTCCTGGATTTTTTTCACATGGGGGACCAATACCCGCTCGCTGTTGGCGCTGAAAGCCCCGTGATAGGGCATGCTTCCCGGAAAATCCTTGAAGGCCTTTAAGGGTTCGATCTGAATATTCGCGACTCCCGCATGCGTAGCATAAAGGGAGACCAGAAGTCCTTTGGGCTCCACGTCTTTTTGGCCGGAAAACGTCACCTGTTCGTGATCGAACCAGGCGGTTTCGCCAAAGGCTTGAAGGGAAAACCCACTACCGCTTCTTGAAGCCCCCAGACGTGTTTCCAGATCGGGAGGGAGTTTATCAAACAGGCCTGAAAGATTTTCTTGGATCAGTTTTTCATAAGTTGTTGTCATGGGTTTTCTTCCTCATTTCGAATTTTCTTCACAATACCTTCCGTAAATGCACAGGGCCGCCATGGTTCCCACGGACTCAATGAGCTCCGGAATGGATATCTGCTGGTTGAATCCACCCAGATGAGGCCCGGTAAAAAGCGTGATATCCTTCGCCCCCTTTTTCATTTGCATGGCCTCTGCCATGGGCAAACGTCGTTCTACCAGGAAATCCACGAAAGCATTGTCGGTCATTTCCTGCTGGTCCGCCACCCTGAGAATTTCTTCCATGTATCGGTCCACACCCATCTCATCCACCATACGTTCCGCCAGATTGGAGAAATTGACCGGTACGGCACCATTGAAGGATTTTCCCACAAAACCGGAATAATAATGGTGGAAAATACCTTGAATAATTTTCACCAACAGGGGTTTGTGGAACAGGCCTCTCGCATCCACGGGCCCGCCGCCGGGCTCTAAACCCACCCTGCGGCTGTCTTTCATGCGGAAATAGCTTCCTGTCACCAGAAAAAGGCTCAACAATTGAGCCCCCATGGGGAAATAGGTCTTTCGGGCAGGGCCCCGGTAAGCCTCCAGGTGTTCAAAATCCCGAATACCCGAACAGCCGAAATTGGGGTAACGACAGGACCACAGCCATCGATCCAGTCGCCCGGCCCGTTGCCATAGGTATAAGCCCTGATCATCTCTTCTCGCACCCTGCACCCGGTTGTGAAACAAGGGCACCGGAGCACCATGAACTATGCCCAGACCGGTGAGCTTTCCAAATAAAAAAGCGTTCCTGAGAATGGTTTCCAGAAATTCTTCCGATCCCAGCTGCTTTTTCCGAGCTGCCTCGTTGGGATAGCAGAAGTAATCCGGATGTGCCAGAAAAGCGATGGCAAACCCCTTTCCATGGCGTTTTTTTCTCCCCGTTTCAGGGACCGGCAAATCCATCAACCGAAAAAGGAAACGCCCACGAACCGACACGGCTTTTGGAACATGGAATCTTACGGGAAAAGCATCCTCGTTGCCCCCCAGATGATTGAGCCAGGCCGCCTCATGAAGCAAGGATTCGGGTTTGTCCTTTACACCGGCCAGTTTGACCACCAGCAGACGGTTTTTTCCGGCCGTTTTCACCACAAGGCTTCTCCCCATAAAACGGGGCAACCCTTCACATGAAATCCGGGTTTCTGCCAGAAATGCCTGCCAGCTTATAACCGGTGGCTCCCTTTTCGCTTCCAGCCTAGGCCCGGCAGTGCCTGCAATGGAGAAAGGGAGCCCGCCCAGGGCTTCAGCAGTCGCCCGCTGTGCATGGCCCGTGGTTTGGCTCAGCATGTTCATGACCGCATCATGAGCCTTTCGGGCGCAGGCGTCATGGGGAAATCGGGCGAGCACGGAACAAAGAGCGCCGGCTGCCTCCTTGAACAAAAAATAGGCTTGGGTCTGATCTGAAACGGCGCGGTTATAAAAAAGACTTTCCAAACCGGCAATGGTTTTTGGACCCATCTTCTCCGGCTGCGCCCCGGCCAGTGTATGAATCCGGCAAACAGTCAGATATTTAGCGGAAAAATCATAATGGTCATGATTTAGAACGGTTTCCGCATCGGCCATTTCCTTTTTGATATTGTAATGGTTCATGCTCACTGAAAATTATTTGACAAGTTCTGCGAATTCCTTTAATTTTTGTACTTGGGTTGAGTTGATGTCATCCATTGGGCGACAGGCGGATACCATATGTCAAAAACCGCTGATTTGCAATCATCCGTTCATATTTGCGCCATAAAGCAATTCTCACCACAGAAATACAGAGAGGTCAGCGGTTTTTTTGTTTTTTCTCCGTGTCCTCTGTGGTGATGAATGTGAAGGAAGTTTTAAATAATTGAGATGGAGTTGGATGTCTGCTCCGGAAAGGATATGTCGTGAAAGTACTGGTGGTAGGCAGTGGGGGGAGAGAGCATGCCCTGGCATGGAAGTTGGCCCAATCAAACAAGGCGAAAAAAGTATTTGTGGCGCCGGGCAATGCGGGAACGGCCCGCGAATCCGGCGTAGAAAACGTCCCCATCGGTTCGGACGACCTCAAAGGACTTCAGGATTTTGCCGAGAAAAACCATATTGAATTGACCATCGTGGGACCGGAAGCGCCCCTGGTGGAAGGAATTGTGGACCAATTTGATCAGGCGGGGCTTAAATGCTTTGGTCCCAGCGGTGGTGCGGCCCAGCTGGAAGGATCAAAGGTTTTCTGCAAGGATTTTCTGGCCCGTCACCACATTCCCACGGCCTCGTATAAAGCATTTACGGACCTGGGCCCAGCAAAGGCCTATATCCATGAAATGGGCGCCCCCCTTGTGGTCAAGGCAGACGGTCTGGCGGCTGGAAAAGGGGTCATTATCGCTCAATCCGAGGCGGAAGCCATTGATACGGCGGCAGGGATGCTCTCGGGAGAATCCTTTGGTGAGGCGGGCAAGCGGATTGTTGTGGAAGAATGTTTGAAAGGGGAGGAGGCCAGTTTCATTGTAATGGTGGATGGCTTGCACATCCTGCCCCTGGCCACCAGCCAGGACCACAAAGCCCGCGATAACGGGGACTTGGGCCCCAACACGGGCGGCATGGGCGCCTATTCACCGGCACCGGTCGTCACGCCGGCACTTCATGACCGCATCATGAAGGAGGTCATTGAACCCACGGTGAAGGGCATGGCCTCTGAAGGAAATTCCTATCGAGGGTTCTTGTATGCGGGGGTGATGATATCGGACGACGGCACGCCCAACGTACTGGAATACAACTGCCGGTTCGGGGATCCCGAAACCCAGCCCATTATCCTGCGGCTTCAGTCGGACCTGGTGGACATGTGCCTGGCGGCCATGGAACAACGCCTGGATCAAATTGAAGTCAAATGGGACGTGCGGGCTGCACTGGGGGTTGTAATGGCGGCCGGTGGATATCCGGTTGGGTATCAAAAGGGTGATGTGATTACGGGGCTTCCCCATACCGAGGAGGCAGGGGCAAAGGAGACGGAAGCCAAGATCTTTCACGCAGGCACGACCTTAAAAGACGATCAGGTGGTGACCAGCGGGGGCCGGGTACTCTGTGCCACGGCCCTGGGTAATACGGTCAGCGAAGCCCAGTCAAGGGCCTACGATCTGGCAAAAACAATTCACTGGAAAGGGGTGTATTACCGAACGGATATCGGTTACCGGGCGGTTGAAAGGGAAAAATAGGCGGCGGGGCTGGAATATCTGGGCGGCCACGGGGGACCGCCCCTACGGAGAATTTTATCCACATTTGGTAAACCCGCAAAAGTGACAGGTCATGCAACCTTCCTCAAAACTGATGGTCTGACCGCATTCGGGGCACGTCTCCCCCAAAAGGCTTTTTCCATGATGGCTCCGTTTGGCGGCCGGCTGATCCTGCAGGTACCGTTTCTCAAGGACCCGGCTGATGGCATCGGGGATGGACAGAACCAGACCGTCCTTCTGAAAAATAGGATGTTCGCCGCCGATGCCTTTGAGCTGTTCCACGATTTTTTCCACATGAACCCCGGACCGGAGTGCCAGGGAAACCAGCCTGCCGATGGCTTCGGTCTTGGCGGTGGTGGACCTGCCGGATTTTCCGATGGTGGCAAACACCTCAAAGGGCCGGTCTTCCAATTCGGTCACCGTCACATAAAGCGCACCATAGCCCGTGGTCACTTTGGTGGTAAAACCCAGTAAGGTTTCGGGTCTTTCCTCCACGGCGGTCATGAACCGGCCTTTGGGTTGCTTCTCCTTGTCCGTGAACGAGAGAACCTGGTTTTCCTTGCTGCCGTCCCGGTATATGGTAACGCCCTTGCAGGACAGGGTATAGGCCAGATCGTAAACCTTTTTAACATCGTCAACGGTTGCGTCCCGCGGCAGGTTCACGGTTTTAGAAACCGCATTGTCCGTGTATTTCTGAAATGCCGCCTGCATACGCAGGTGCCACTCGGGCACGATGTCGTGGGCGGTTACGAAAACAGCACGGTCTTCCTCAGGAATCTCTTCAATACCTCCGATGGTCCCTCTCTGGGCCACCACATCCATCAACTCCGAACTGAAATAGCCTTTTTCTTTTGCCCTTTTTTCAAAGTAGGGATTGGTTTCCACCAATCGATCATTATCCATGACATTTCTGGCAAAACTGAGAGCAAACAGCGGCTCGATACCGCTGGAACATCCGGCGATGATGCTCAATGTGCCGGTGGGCGCAATGGTTGTGGCGGTGGCGTTCCGATAGGAGCATTCTTTTCGTCCTTTGAAAACACTCTTGTCAAAATTGCCGAAAACGCCCCGCTCTTCCGCAAGCTGCCGGGATGCCCGGTGGGATTCTTTCTGAATAAAGGCCATGACCGCCTCGGCCGTTTCAAGGGCTTTTTCCGAGTCATAGGGAATTTTCAACTGGTACAGCAGATCGGCAAACCCCATGACGCCCAGTCCGATTTTACGATTTCCCCTCACCATGTCGCCGATTTCAGGCAGGGGATACTGACTCATGTCGATGGTATTGTCCAGAAAATGAACACTCTCCCATACCACCTCCTTGAGTTCAGTATAATCAACAGCCCGCCCCTCATCGGTTTCAATGGCAAATCTGGCCAGATTTATGGAACCCAGGTTACATGCCTCCATGGGCAGAAGGGGTTGCTCTCCGCAGGGATTCGTGCTTTCAATCTCACCCAGACCCGGAGTCGGATTGTCCTGGTTCACCTTATCCAGGAACACGATGCCCGGATCCCCGTTTTCCCAGGCCCGCTCGATAAGCGCACCATAGGTTTCTTTTGCATTCAATTGACCGGCCTTCCTGCCATCCCGGGGGTCAATGAGGTCATAGCCCGTATCCGCCTTGACGCTCTCCATGAAAGAGTCGGTGATCCCCACGGAAATATTGAAGTTGTTCAGATCTTCATTGGTCTGTTTGCAGTGAATGAATTCCAGGATATCCGGGTGATCAACCCTTAAAATGGCCATGTTGGCACCCCTTCGGGTCCCACCCTGTTTGACCTGTTCCGTGGCCGTATTAAAAATTTTCATGAAGGAAACCGGCCCTGAAGCAATGCCCCCGGTACTGCCCACACGGCTTTTCTTGGGTCTTAAACGGGAAAAGGAGAATCCGGTGCCCCCGCCGGACTTATGGATGAGGGCTGCATTCTTGAGGGAATCAAAAATGCCGTCCATACTGTCTTCAATGGGAAGCACAAAACAGGCGGCCAGTTGCCCCAGCTCACGGCCCGCGTTCATCAGGGTGGGAGAGTTGGGGAGAAATTTCAATTCCGTCATCAAGCGGTAAAAGACCGCCTCAACTGCCTCGATCCGCTCTTCACCGCCGTAACGCTTTTCCGCCTGGGCAATATGAGCCGCCACGCGGGCAAACATTTGTTCCGGGCTTTCAATGACCCGCCCTTCCCTATCACACTTCAGGTATCGTCTCTCCAAAACACGAATCGCGTTGTCGGATAGCGGGAGCCCTCGCTTAATGAAAAAAGACTTGTCCAACCGCACCGGCGATGTTTTGGAAAGCCCGAAATCGCGCAATTTGGTTTCAATCATGTGCTCAATGACGGGCATGGTGACGGTCTGAAGTTCCAGTTTGGCAATTTCTTTTCTGAGAAACCGGCTGACGTCCATGGCCTGATCCGGGTTAATGGCATTATCTTTGACCAGAAGATCGGAAAATCGATGGTCATCCCAGCTGTAAGAACTCAGATCAAACGCGTCCCCTTCCGTAAAAACAATTTTGCTTTCCTGGCCCATGGACATTCTCCTGTTCATGTTTATAATTTTGCTGTGGTTTGAGATCAGTAAACTAGAATCGAATAACGATTTTTTTTGCGTCAATAACCATACGGCTTGACAAGAGTCTTTTTTTACATCCACCATATATAGTGTGTCAAGCGAAAAAGAAATGCAATATCTGCTATAAATGCCAACATGGAGGCTAATGTCTTGAAAGTCTTTAACAAAAGAAGCGCAGCGATTAATTTTCCATTTGTAATTTCTTTTCTGTTGCTATGGACCATCCTGGGCATGATTTCTATCACCCATGGCCATGCCGCGTCCATCACCGAAGGCGCAAAAAAATTCACCCTCAATAACGGCCTCACCGTCATCCTTAAAGAAGATCACAGCGCCCCCGTGGCCGCCGTACAGGTCTGGGTCAAAACGGGAAGCGCCAATGAAACACCCCAGGAGGCAGGCATCACCCACCAGATCGAACATATGATCTTCAAGGGCACACCCACCAAGAATACCGGAGAAATTGCTCGAACCATCGAGACATCGGGGGGTCGAATCAACGCATACACCTCTTTTGACCGCACGGTCTATTTTGCGGAAATTGACAGTGCCCGATTTGATACGGCGCTCGACGTCCTGCTCGATGCGGTCCAGCACTCCCTCTTTGACCCGGAGGAACTGAAAAAAGAAAAAGAGGTGGTCCTTGAGGAGTACCGGCGTTCGCTGGATATTCCCGAAAACCAGCTCAGCTGGGCCATGATGGCACTCAGTTACCAAAAACACCCTTATGGCAGGCCCATCATCGGCTATGAGAAAACCATCCTTTCCTTTGACCGGGAGATGATCCTTGCGTATATGGACAAATGGTATACCCCGCAAAACATGGTTGTGGTTGCAGTGGGGGATTTTGAAACCGCAAAAGCCCTTGAATCCATCAAAAAGAGGGTTCAGCATTTCCCCCAGAGAACCGGCGCCAGGCCATCCAGGCCTGTGGAACCCCCTCAAACCGAATTGAGAAAAATCATCAAGAATGCCCGAGTCCAACAGGTCTATCTCAATTTGTGCTGGCACATCCCCGCCTTAACCCACGAAGACATTTACGCGTTGGATATGCTGGAAGTTATTCTGGGGCAGGGCAAAACCTCACGGCTTTACCGGGGTCTCAAAATGAAAGCCAATCTGGTCTACCATGTCAGCGCCGGCGCCTATGCACTGGAAGATCCCAGCCTGTTCTCGGTGGACGCGACCCTTCATCCGAAAAAACTGGACCAGGCCCTTTCCGCTATTGGAAAGGAAATATCCGAGGTGACCCACACCCCGGTAACCCCTTCGGAACTCAGTCAAGCCAAGAACCAGGCCTACGCCGCATTTGTCTTTGGCATGGAAGACATGGCGGGACAGGCCAAGACCCTCGGGTTTTTCCAGACCATGACCGGGGACATGGATAATGCAGACGCCTATCTTTCCAAAATAAAACAGGTCACCGCCGATGACATCCTTCGTGTTTCACAGACCTATCTGGTTCCGGAAAACCTTTCCATCGGCCTCATGGCACCGGAAGGGGAAAAAATCAGTCTTGAAACGGACTGGGTGATGTCTCTTTTCAAAACCACCCCACCCAAAAGCCAACCCCGGGAAAATTTGTCTGCCCGGACGGAAAATACAACTGAAATGCACGTCCTTAAAAACGGCATGCGCGTCATCATAAAGGAGAACAACCGCCTGCCGGAAGTTTCCATATTGGGGGCCTTTCTGGGGGGAAAGCGGCTGGAAAAGATTGGACAATGGGGCATATCAGGATTTGCGGCTGAAATGCTGACCCGGGGCACCCAAAGGCGAACCGCCGATGACATCGCCGCCACAGTGGAATCCTGGGCGGGCAGCCTGGAGGGGTTTTCCGGGAGAAACAGCCTGGGCGTTTCCGGAAAACTCCTGAGCAAAGACCTTTATGCGGGTCTGGAGCTTCTCTCCGACCTGATTCTTAATGTGGATTTTCCGCCCGGGGAAATTGAAAAAGTCCGGGAAGACATCCTGGCGGCCATCAAAGCCAAGAAAGATCGGCCCACGGCCCAGCTTTTCGAACTGTTTTACAAAACCCTGTATCCCCATTACCCTTACGGACATCCGGCAACGGGGACTACGGAAACCATTTCCCATATCACCCGAAACGACCTCAAAACCTGGTATGAATCGATCCGCATCCCTTCAAATTTCGTACTGGCGGTTGTGGGCGACCTGAAGCGGGACCAGCTGATCCCTTATCTGGAAACGCTTTTTGAATCCTTTCAATCGTCTACCACAACCCTTCCCGTAATCAAGCCGGAGTCGCCTTTGACCGGCCCCAGGAAAGCACATCTTAAACGCCCGGGGGCTCAGACACACCTGTCGGTAGGGTACCTCGGCGCCGGTCTTACCAGTAGCAACAATCCTCCCATGGCCCTGGTGGACACGGCCCTGTCCGGTATGGGGGGCAGGCTGTTTCAAAGGCTCAGGGACAAGCAAAGCCTGGCCTACTCCGTCACCGCATTCAGGAGCCCGGGCCTTGAAACCGGCGCATTCGGTGTCTACCTGGCCTGTGATCCGGGAAAGCTGCCACTGGCTCAAAAGGCCGTATTCCACGAACTGTCAATTTTAAGGGAAGAAGGGCTGACCGACAAAGAACTGGCCGCTGCCAAACGGTATCTTCTGGGCAATCTAAAAATCGGCATGCAGACCAATGGGAGCCAGGCCATGCAGATGGCGCTGGATGAGCTTTACGGCATGGGTTATGACCACATGCCGCAGTACATTCAAAAAATTGAATCCGTCACACGGGAGGATATCAACAGGGCCGTGAAAGGCATCATCCTTCCCGAACGGTACATTCTCGTGACGGTGGGACCGGGCGGGGATTAAGAGCCTCGCCGATCTCTGAGTATTTATGCTGCACCTGTAAAATCGAGGCTCAATTTGGTCTGCATGCTCTCAATCCGTTTGAAGATTTCTTTGAGCATGGTTTGGTCCATGCGTGAGAGTTTGTTGGGATCCATATAGTTATCCGGTTTCTTCCCCTCCAGGATGTTTTTAATCTGGCAACTCAATCTTTGATGCATCAGGTAGCTGTAGGCGTGATCCAGGTCGTTGTAGGTTTCCTCATTCAAGACTTTTTCCAGGTAGAGGCGGTACAGCCTTTCATGGGTATTGGTTTCGGAAATGTTATTACTAAGTGCGTAAATCCTTGCAATATCCACGATGGGCGTCATGGATTTCTTGATATCCAGTTTATGGCGGTGCTCTCCTTTGGATTCCACAACAAAGTTCCTGAAAAATCCCAAAGGGGGTTTAAATCCGAGGGCGTTGACGGTGAGATCCCTGAAAAATCTTGTCCAGCCCTCCAGGGATTCAAACAGAAACAGCCGCAATTCATCAACCAGACCGATATTGCCGCACCCGCCTCTCAAATCGAAAAATATGTTGGACTGCATCAGGTCTTTCGGCGTTGAAACACGAATCCATGAATAAAAGTATCTTTTCCACAGGGAAAGGGGCTGGCACCATTTGGGGTTCATGGCCATGACATTCCCTTTGCAGAAATCGTATCCGGCCTGATCCAGCCATGTGCAGACCCGTTCGCCGAATTTCAGGAAATACGCCTTTGCGGCGCTGGATTCGGCTTTACCCACATCCGCGTAAATGATGGCATTGTCCTGATCTGTTTTGAGCGTCTGCTCGTTTCTGCCTTCGCTGCCAACGATCAGGAAAACAAATTCGGAAGGTGCCGGTCCCAACTCATCGAGGGCAAAGCCCACCAGTTTATCCAGAATGGCATCGGATATGGAACTGATGAGCCGGGTAATGGTTCTGGCTTTTGCGCCGCTGTTGATCATATTCTGGATCAAACGGGGGGTTCTTTTCTGCAGATGGACAATCTCATCCATACTGGAGGTGGAAGCCAGTTCCCGGATGACAAAAAATGGAGATTGCTCCTGGGCTGTCAGCAGATCCCGGTTGGTTAGAATTCCCACGACATTGCTTTGCCGATCCCTGACGGCCAGATGTTTGAGATTGGTATCCATCATTTCCAACAGGGCTTCGGATACCATTGCGTCCATCTGAACGCTGTGCAGGGGGGAACTCATAATGGTTGCGATGGGGGCGGTAATGTCACGACCTTTTGCGATCACTTTGCTTCTAAGATCCGTATCGGTGACTACGCCGGTATATTCCCCTTTCGGATTTTTGATAAAGATGGAGCTGCATTTTTTGCCACACATCAGGGACGCCGCCTGCTGAATGGGCGTATCTTCGCTGCATGACAGAATATTTTTGTGATAAATGTTCTGCACCTGCAAGTTGAAAAACTGTGTTGCAGAATCCATCGCGCCCGTATCGCTCTTGATGATGGAAGCATAGGATTTGTCCATCATCCTTTTTCCAAAGGCACCCGAAAAATACTCCGCGAAGCTTTTATGGTCATTGCAGAGTTTCAAAAAAACAGTTTTGGGGAGGATGTAAAAATAGGTGTTTTCAAGAATATGGAAAGAGCGGACAGCGATGCCGTCATTGACCAGCATGGAAATGCCGCCGTAAAGATCACCTTCCCCCAGGACCCCGCGCAGCGTCTTGTTTTCACCTTCCTCAAAATAGCGTTCGACGGCACCTTTCTGAATGATGTACAGATACTCGACCTTGCTTTTACCCTGATAGAAAAGCCGGGTACCGCTTGAATAGTGTACCACGGAAAATTCTCTGGATATTTCTTTCAGAACATCTTCCGGAAGAAATGAAAACGGCACAATCCCTGAAAGAAAATGGCTGACCTGGCTCGACTGGAAAATGGCAGCATATGATTTGTCAAGCATCCGGTCCTGAAATGTTTCAACAAAAAATGTGTAAAAAGACCCGTACCGGGTGCAGATGTCAATAAAGTTATTCTTGGGTATGGCGAGAAGGGTCGCATCTTCATGTACCATGACGGTTCTGGCGGACTTTCCACTGTTCATCAAAATGGCAATGCCGCCAAAGACGTCCCCTCGGGTGAGCGTTCCCCTCAGACGCTTTTTATCCCCTTCATCAAAATAGATCTCCAGCGAGCCATTTTCGATAATATACACTTTTTCAAGGGATGTCTCATCCTGCCGGCACAGAATAAAACCCTTTTTATACCGCTCCCTTGTCATGTCCATGCACATGTTCCGCAGTTCTTCATCCGGTAAAGGCGCAAAAACACGTGTGTGCGATATAAAGTCCAACATCTCTTTGTCGGTGCGTTTTCCAGAAGTCATCATGAATGATCCCATGCCTCATGGTCCAAAAAAATGGTGAGCCTGCTAAAGCAGGCACACCGTTTTTCAAACAAGGTTATTAATATCAGTGGCCTGTGGCAGTACCCGCACCTTTCGGAATACGGATGTCTTCCACGAGCTGCTGAATATGCTCAGGCGGCGGTGCCGTTGCTCTGGATACCAGGAACGCCACAAGAAAATTCAACATAGCACCCACTGCGCCAAAGGACTGGGGGTTAATCCCCAGCATCCAGCCTTCGGGATTGTCGGCCAGCGGCGCTGTGCCCTTGATGAAGAACCACCCCTTGTACAGAAAGATGTACAGGAGGGTGGAGCCGATACCGGTGAGCATCCCGGCGATGGCCCCGGCGTTATTGACCCGCTTGGAGAAAATTCCCATCATCAAAGCCGGAAAGATGGACGAGGCGGCCAGACCAAAGGCCAAGGCCACCACCTGGGCAGCGAATCCAGGCGGATTCAGCCCCAGCCAACCGGCCACACAAATCGCAACGGCCATGGCGATGCGGCTTGCCAGCAGTTCCTGCTTTTCATCAATGTTTTTCATGAAAACACTCTTCAACACATCATGACTGATGGCGGAAGAAATGGCCAACAGGAGACCGGCGGCCGTTGAGAGTGCGGCGGCGATACCACCCGCTGCAACCAGCGCAATGACCCAGAACGGCAGATTGGCGATTTCCGGGTTGGCGAGCACCATGATATCCCGGTCCACCTTGACCATTTCGTTGCCTTTCCAGCCAAAGGATTCAGCTTTTTTGGCAAATTCCTTGTTATTGCCGTAATACTGGATTCTGCCGTCGTGATTCTTATCCTCCCACTTGAGCAGCCCGGTCTTTTCCCAGTTGGTGAACCAGGAGGGCCTGTCCGCGTAGAGCAGATTGCCTGTGGGGGAGCCGACGGGTCCAATCTGGATGGTGTTCATCAGATTGGTTCGCGCCATGGCGCCCACTGCGGGGGCGGTGGTGTACAGAATGGAGATAAACACCAGGGCCCAGCCGGTTGAAAAACGGGCATCCCGGACTTTGGGGACCGTAAAGAACCGGATGATCACATGGGGGAGTCCCGCCGTACCGACCATAAGAGAGAAGGTCAACAGCAATATATTCCAAGTTGACCACTTCTGGGCCGTGTAGGCGGCAAAACCAAGATCAACGCATATGGTATTCAGTTTCTGGAGCAGATACACTCCGCTGCCATCGGAAAGGGTGCTGCCGAGAGCCAGCTGGGGAATGGGCATTCCCGTCAACTGCATACCGATGAAGATGGCAGGCACCGTATAGGCGAAGATCAGCACGCAGTACTGGGCGATCTGGGTATAGGTAATCCCTTTCATGCCGCCCAGGACCGCGTAGACAAACACGATTCCCATGCCGCAGAAAAGACCTGTTGAAAACTCCACCTCCAGAAACCGGGAAAAAGCCACGCCGATCCCTTTCATTTGCCCGATAACGTAGGTGATGGAGCAGGTAATCAGGCAGAGCACGGCAACAAGACGCGCTGCATGGGAATAGTATCGATCCCCGATAAATTCCGGCACGGTAAATTTTCCGAATTTACGCAGGTAAGGCGCCAGCATCATGGCCAGGAGTACGTAGCCGCCTGTCCAGCCCATGAGGTAAACGCAGGCATCATACCCCATAAAGGCGATCAGACCCGCCATGGAGATAAAGGACGCCGCCGACATCCAATCCGCCGCCGTGGCCATCCCATTGAGGACCGGATGAACGCCTTTTCCCGCAACGTAGAAATCCGACGTGCTTCTTGCGCGAGCCATGATTGCGATAGTGATGTAGATGGCGAAGGTCAAGCCAACAACAATAAATGTGGTAGCTCTCAGGGTCATAATCAATCCTCCTCTACATCGAATTCACGGTCATATTTTGTCATCGTTGTGGCGTAGAAGAAAATCAGACACACGAAGACATACATGGACCCCTGTTGCGCAAACCAGAATCCCAGCGGATAGCCGGCCAGATGAAAGTTGTTCAGCGGGTGGACCAGCAAGATGCCGAACCCGAATGAAACAACGAACCAAACAATTAAACAACCTACCATAAGCTTGAGGTTCTTGTGCCAATACGCCTCACCGTTTTTCATAATCTATCCTCCTAATTAAAAGGGTGTTTTAATTGGATTTCTTAGACACCTTCTCCCTAAAGTGCTTTTTATACATCCCCCCTTTCCATTGATAACGGTAGATTTAAATAAAGTTTGCCGCAAAGTAAGGTTTCCAAGGATGAATCAAAGGCGTCAGGTTTCAGGCGTCCGAAGCCAGAAACGCCGCTTGGTTCTACGCAGAAACGGGCACCTGAAACCTGACACCGGGCACCCGAACGCGGGTTGAATGGAAAGAAAAAGATTGCCGTGCAGTTCAATATACAAAGGAATCCTCAATCTAAAATATATCTATTGATCTTCTTTTGCTCCTGCGAACCCTTTATGAACGAGCGCATCTTCGATTTCCTTCAAAATGGTCGGGTCATCAATGGTTGCCGGCATCTTGAAGGCTTCATTGTCCGCGATCTTGCGCATGGTTCCCCTTAAGATTTTCCCGGATCTGGTTTTGGGCAGACGCTTCACAACGGTGGCGATTTTAAAGGAAGCCACGGGACCAATGCGCTGCCTGACCATCTGAACCACTTCCTTTTCGATTTCCTGAACATCGCGCGTTACACCGGCATTTAAAACCAGAAAGCCGATGGGGATCTGCCCTTTGAGTTTATCTTCAACGCCCAGCACCGCACATTCGGCCACATCGGGGTGATCCGCCAGGACCTCCTCCATTCCGCCGGTGGACAAACGGTGGCCGGCCACATTGATGATGTCATCGGTTCGGCTCATGACAAACACGTAACCGTCGTCGTCAATATATCCGGCATCGGCTGTTTTATAAAACCCTGGAAATTCTTCCAGGTAGGAGCTGATATAGCCTTCATCATTATTCCAGAGAGTGGGGAGCGTCCCCGGAGGAAGCGGCAGTTTTACCACCAGGGCGCCGATTTCCCCCGGCTTCACCTGCTTGCAGTCGGGGTCAACCGCTTGAACGTCCCAGCCGGGGGCCGCTTTTGTGGGGGAGCCCTGCTTTACGGGAAACTGCTCAATGCCCAGGCAATTGGCTGCGATGGCCCACCCGGTTTCCGTCTGCCACCAGTGATCGATGACCGGTACCTTCAGCTTCTTTTCGGCCCACACCAGCGTATCGGGGTCAAGTCTTTCGCCCGCCAGGAAGAGGGCCTTGAAGTTGCTTAAATCATAATTTTCAATAAGCTTGCCTTCAGGGTCTTCGCGCTTGATGGCACGAAATGCGGTGGGAGCCGTGAACATGGCCTTTACCTTGTGTTCGTGGATCACACGCCAGAACACCCCCGCATCGGGAGTACCCACCGGTTTTCCTTCAAAAAGGATGGTGGTGCACCCTTTGAGCAGTGGACCGTAAACGATGTAGGAGTGCCCCACGACCCAGCCCACATCCGACGCGGTCCACCACACGTCGCCCTGCTGCAGATTGTAGACAGCGCTCATGGTCCATTTCAGGGCAACCATGTGGCCGCCATTGTCCCGAACGACGCCCTTTGGAATACCGGTTGTTCCCGATGTGTACAGGATGTACAGGGGATCCGTGGCGGCAACCGGAACACAATCAGCAGGGACGGCACTTTTCATTTCCTCATGCCAGTCGTAGTCAAATTCCGGTGTCATGGGAGCGGTTTCCTGGGGCCTCTGAAGGATGATGCAGGCCTCCGGTTTTGCTTCCGCAATTTCTATGGCTTCTTCGAGAAGTGGTTTGTACGGGATAACCCTTGCCACTTCAATTCCGCATGACGCGGAAACAACGACTTTCGGTTTCGCGTCATTGATTCGAATGGCGAGTTCCGTTGAGGCAAATCCGCCAAACACCACGGAGTGGACCGCACCCAGCCTTGCACAAGCCAACATGGCAATGGCCGCCTCTGCAACCATGGGCATATACAGCAGGACGCGATCTCCCTTTTGAACCCCTTTTGATGCCAGAACCCCGGCAAAGCGGGCAACTTCATCCCGAAGCTCGAGGTAGGTGAATTTTTTTATGGTGTCGGTAACCGGGCTGTCGTAGATAAGGGCGGTCTGATCGCCGATGCCGTTTTCCACATGGAGGTCCAAGGCATTGTAACAGGTATTGACCATGCCCCCTGCAAACCACCTGTAAAACGGTTTGTTTGAATCATCTAAAACCTTATCCCATTTTTTATACCAATGACAATCCTCTGCCGGTACGCTCCAGAAACCATTGGGATCTTCAATTGACTGATTATAATACGCAAGATATCCGTCGGTCATAGGCCCCTTCCTTTGTACCCTTGTCCCGTTTTTAACGTACTCCCGATTGTGACGGCTCAGCCTGCCGGTCCCGGACGGGACGGCAGGCTGAAAGCCAAGGTTTCACAAAAAGATTACTTTTTTTTCATCATCTCCTGGATTTCCGTCACGATCTCCGGATTGGCAAGGGTGGTAACATCGCCCACATCCTTGTCGTTGGAGATGGAAGCCAGAACCCGTCGCATGATCTTTCCGGAACGGGTCTTGGGCATATCCGCCACCAGCCATACACCCTTCGGCTTTGCGATCTTTCCGATTTCCTCACAAACGGTATCGGAAATTTTCTTGGCCAATTCATCAGATGCTTCAATGCCGGGTTTTAAGGCAATATACAGATCCGGTTCCTTCCCCTTGATCTCATGGTTCACGGGAACCACGGCGGCTTCCGCCACTTCAGCGCAAACCATTGCCGCGGATTCAATCTCTTTTGTGCCGAGCCGGTGACCGGACACATTGATCACGTCATCGATTCTTCCCAGGATTCGGTAATACCCGTCCTCGGCCTGGACGGCTGCGTCTCCGGTCAGATATGGCCAGTCGCGCCAGTCTTTGCTGTTGGGATCTGTATTGTACCGCTCGTAATAGGTGCTGACGAACCTGTCCCGGTCGCCCCAGATGGTCTGAAAAGCACCCGGCCAGGGGTTCTGGATGCAGATGTTCCCCGCCTTTCCGGAACCCGCTTCGAGGACGTCACCTTCCTCATCGTAAATCACGGGATGAATGCCCGGGAGCGCCGGACCGGCACTTCCGGGTTTCATGGGGGTCAGGGCCGGCATGGTGCTGCAGAGAAACCCGCCGGTTTCCGTCTGCCACCAGGTATCGACGATGATCGCCTCTCCTTTGCCCACCTCCTTGTGGTACCACTTCCATACTTCCGGCTCGATGGGTTCCCCCACGGTGGTCATATGTTTGAAGTGATAATCATATTTGGCCGGTTCATCGGGCCCGAGTTTTCGAAGGGCCCGGATGGCGGTGGGCGCCGTATGGAAGATATTGACGTCCAGGTCCTGTGCGATCCGCCAGGCCCTGCCGGCATCGGGATAGGTGGGAACACCTTCATAAATGATGGTCGAGGCGCCGAGGGAAAGGGGTCCGTAAACAATATAGGAATGGCCGGTAATCCAGCCGATATCGGCCATGCACCAGTAGACATCTTCAGGGTGGATATCCAGGATATATTTGGAGGTTCCGGTGGCGTAGGCGAGATATCCGCCCGTACTGTGCTGACACCCTTTTGGTTTTCCCGTGGTGCCGCTGGTATACATCAAAAACAGGGGGTCCTCCGCCGGAATGGGTACGGGCGCGACCCTGGCGCCATAATAATCTTTCAGCAGGTCATTGACAAAATAGTCACGGTTTTCAACCATGGGTGTCGGGCTTGAATATTTCCCGGGATAACGTTGCCATACCAGAACCTTGTCAACGGTCTGGCCATCCGCTTCCGCCAGTTTCAGGGCGATGTCGGCATTCTGTTTGTGGTCCAGAAGCTTGCCGCTACGGTAATAGGCATCCGTGGTAATCAGAACTCTGCTCTGGGAATCCACAATCCTGTCGGCACAGGCGCGGCCGCTGAAACCGCCAAATACTTCCGAATGAATAATGCCTAAGCGGGCGCACGCCAGCATGGTGATAGGAAGCTCGGCGCCCATGGGCATATGAAGGGTTACACGGTCGCCTTTCTTCAGGCCTGCAAAGTCTCTCAGAACGGCAGCGAACTCATTGACGCGAACATAGAGTTCCTGGTAGGTGATGTGTTCGGTTTTTTCATTTACCAGTTCCGGAACGAAATGGATGGCCGTCTTGTTCTTGTAATTCTTGAGATGCCGGTCAATGCAGTTGTAACTGGCGTTGATCTTTCCGCCGACGAACCACTTCCAACAGGGTGCGTCACTGGTATCAAGGATGGTATGCCAATATTCGGACCATTCCAGAAGGTCCGCATATTCTTTGTAGCAGTTGGGGAAATTCTCCAGACTGAACCGTTCGTAGATCGTCTCGTCAGTCATATTGGCCTGGGCAATGAATTTCGCGGAAGGATAATAATAATCCTCTTCCTGCCAGTGAACAGCAATCTGCGCTTCAGAAGTTTCCACACTTTCTTTTTCCGACATGCTTGCATCCTCCTTGTTCAAATTAAACAGGTTTAGTTGCAAAAAAACAGTCGTTCTTTAGAGAGCAAAAACCATTAAAACGGCCGCTTTTTCCCCAACATTTCTCAAATACTTCTCTAGGCCGATTACTTTTTAAATTGGATTAGTTCAATTTGTCAATGAAAATTTTGGACAACGATCCCGCAAGTTTTGTGAAAAAAATCACATGGATGCTCTAATCTTGATACAATGACGCGCTTTTTAGCACTTTTGGAAATGGTGCGTCACCTTATAAAGCGGCGGAGGGAATGAAAGGGTGAAACCTCTAATGCGGTTCATCAAAGCGGCAGCTCAAGACGACCATATTGTCTTCAAACACGCTCTTCACCTTGTAGGGCAGGGTTTTGAACAAATGAATCATTCCGAGATTGCTCGGCGACGTGATGGCAAACAGACCGGAAATGCCGTTTTCAAGTGCGGCCTGGGCCAACTTGAGCAGAAGGATTTTTCCGATTTTTTTACTTTGATATTCCCGGCTGACGGAAAAAGCCACCTCCGCCATGTTGGTTGAAGGAACCAGCAGGTATTCACCGAGGCCGATAACCCTTCCGAAACCAACTTCTCCAACAACGGCCAGTATGGTCATATCATTTACATAATCGATATGAAGGATATCCGCGAGTTCGTCTTTGAAAAAGCTGTGTTTTTCATGAAAAAACCGGGCGACCACATCATCTTTGTTCAAACTGTAGAAGTGTTCCTGGATTCGTCGTTCATCCACGGGTTTTGCCGGCCGAAAGACCACTTTTTCACCGCTGATTTCCCGGGTTTCTTCCAGCTTGAAAGGGTAAACACCATGAATGGATTCTTTTAATGTACGTTCGGGGCCCAGCAACCCCATTTCTTTCGCCTTTAAAAACAGTTCTTCCCTGAAATCAGGGTGCGCAATACTGATCATGGCCATGGCGCGTTCCTGGAGGCTTTTTCCAAAAAGGCTTACGACCCCATATTCGGTCACCACATAATGCGCATCCCCTCTCGGTACCACGACCGCGGTGTTTTCGAGCATGGGGACAATTCTGCTCTCGGTTCCTCCCGCATATGTGGAGGTCAGTAACACGATGGACTTGCCGCCCGGGGAGCGGGAGGCGCCTCTCGTGAAATCGAGTATGCCGGTTACCGCTGAATAATAATTGTGAGACAGCGCATCGGCGGCCATCTGTCCCGTCAGATCCATGGACATACCCACATTGATGCACACCATTTTGTTGTGTCTCGCGATGATGCCGGGATCATTCACATAATCAGAAGGGTAGAAATCGATGGAAGGGTTATCATGGATATACTCATAAAACAACTGGGTGCCGATGGCGCTGCTGGCGACCAGCTTCCCGTCATTAAACCCTTTTTTGCGGTTTGTGATCACACCGCGAGCCACCAGGTGCATGATGTCGTCCGTAATATATTGGCTGTGGACACCCAGATCCTTCTTATGGGAAAGTGCCAGCAACGTGGCCTGACTTGACACACCCGGCCCAATCTGAAGGGTTGATCCATCATCGACCAATCTCGCTGCAAACCGGCCGATGGTATTGGCGGTCTCCGATTCCGGCATCGGGTTGATGGTCAACAGTTCCTCATCATGCTCAACAATGACATCCACATCGTCCACATGAATAAAACTCTGGCCCAGGACCCGCGGCATCCTGGAATTAACCTGCGCGATGACCATATCCGCATTCAAGGCTGCCGACTGTGTGATGTCCACAGAGACGCCCAGACTCATCCAACCGAAGTCATCCGGAGAAGAAACCTGGATCAGAGCCACATGAATGGGCAACTGCCTGCTCTTGAAAAGTCGCGGAATCTCCGAAAGGTTGATGGGGGTAAGGAATCTCATTTCCTGTCGCATACCGCTGGTTTTTGCGGAGCCGAGATAAAAGGATCTGATGTTCATGGCCCTGCACATGGTCTTATCCGCGATCAAACTCAGCGGGGATCTCTCAAGGGCCATCAACCTGACGATTTCAATATCTGAAAAACAACTGGAGGTTTCCGCAAGGGCTTTGACGAGGTGCTGCGGTTCACCGCAGCTGGAGCCGATAAAAACGCGCTGACCGCCTTGAATCAGCCTCACCGCGTCAGAAGCACTTTTTTTCTTCTCAACATAATGATCGGCCCAGTGGGTTTTTGTTGCCATGTTTTTACCGGCTGTTTATTTTAGGGTACGGTTGCCAGGGTGCACCCGGTGAACGGAAAAGCATGCCCATAAACTACATCAACTTTGGAGATTATCAGAAAGAGAAGAAAAGTTGTACTTTTTTATTATTCTGTGATATCTCTTCCGTCAATTGGGGCAGTGGGTGTAATAGAAGGTTTGCAGCCACCTGAAAATCAACAACATCAAAGACTGAAACCTGATGAAATATTTCACCTGGATCCTATGAAAGATGAACTGACCCATCAAGTTGATACGCTGCTCTCAGAAGGCAAAAGCAGATTTCAAATCTGGAAGCGGCTCGAAAACAGTGAAAATGCGGGTTCTCTCAGGCATTGCTTGAACAATAAGGCCCTTCTGAAGGATAAGAAGGCGTTTAAGTATCTGAACATCTTCCTGACTTTGCTCCTTCTATTCGTAACGACCAGTAAAATCCTGGGAGTTGTTCTTTTTGCAAAAGGTATTTATATTTTTGTTTTTCTGATTGTCCCCATGATAAACATGTATATTCTGAAAGAAGTTTTTTTCTTTAAACGCAGTGGTTATCTGTTTCTTGTCATACTGACCGTACTGTCGCTCGTATATCAGGAGAATCGGCATTACCCTGAAGTTCTGTTTGTTCTTGCAATGATTGCTATTGCCTCGTTTTTATATCTTAGATTGTTTCCAAAAAAATTACTCATTCCGGCGCCTGTAGACAAACCAGTGGACAAGAAACCAAAATGAGCCTCATAAAAGCTCATTTTTAACCGGCACTGTTTCTCAAATTTTCAGTTTGGGCGGGTTCATGAACACAAATGCTGTTTCCCATGCAGTTGTTCTGGAATTCCTCGGCAACAAATTTCCCTTCAGCGAACTGGATCAGCGCGAATTGATGAAATTCGCCCGGAAAGCCACCATTGATTTTTTCCCAAAAGGGACCCTTATTCTCAGGCAGGGTAAGAGTGACGTCAAACACTTTTATTTGATTCAGAAGGGTGGTGTCAGGACTTACCGTCTGGATGGTCTTGAAAATATCACCTTGAAGGATTTCCGGGGTGAAGGCGAACATTTTGGCGCCCTTCCCATTATTCAGAATACCACGGCAACTCTAAATGTTGAGACCTTGGATGATACCTTCTGTTTCCTCTTTGACAGACAGGATTTCCTGAATCTGATTGAAACCAACCAGAAAGTGAAGCGGCATTACTTGAGCACCATGTCGGAGAAGATGGCCAAGCCTGTTTATTCCGAGCTTCGGCAGCAGAAAATCTCACCGCGCGCTGAAGGCGCCCTTTTTCTTTTTAATGCCAGGGCCGGTGAGATCTCCAAAGGAACCCTTTTTACCGCGTCGTTAGACACCTCAGTCCAGCAGATATCCCAATTGATGTCTGAGAAACGGATCGGTTCGATCCTGTTGACGGACGTGCGGGACGAAATTGTCGGCATTGTTACCGACAAGGATATTCGAGGCAAGGTTGTGGCCCGGGGGCTCGATTATCACACAAAGGCATCGGAAATCATGGCGGCGCCGGTTCAGACCATTCCCGGTCATGCTATCTGTTTTGATGCGTTGCTTGCCATGATAAAAAATCGGATTCACCATCTTGCCATTGAAGAAGATGGGAAGATTTCAAAGATGCTCACAACCCATGACATCATGGTGGCCCAGGGCAGTTCTCCCTACTTTCTTTTCAGAGAAATTCAGGCACAGCGACGGATCAGCGGATTGTACGAACTAAGCCGGAAGATTCCCATGATCGTGCGCCCGCTCATTGAAGAAGGGGCAAAAGCCTGTAATGTGAGTCGGATGATCTCGGTGTTAAACGGACATTTGCTGGAACGGTTGCTCATGCTTCTTCAAGAGGAGCTAGGGAAGGCGCCCCTGCCGTTTTCCTGGTTGTTAATAGGTCGTGAGGGGCGACATGAGCAGGTTTTTAAAATCAGCCAGACCAATGCCGTCGTTTATGGCGACAGCCCCGATGAAAGGACAGATAGGGAAGCCAAAGAATATTTCAGAACCTTATCTGAACAAGCCGTCAAACATCTGATTGCATGCGGGTATCCATCGGACCCAGGCGATAGTACCGCCTTCAATGCCAAATGGCGACAGCCTCAATCCGTGTGGAATGGATACTTTCAGGATTGGTGTAGATTTCCGGACCGGGACAGGAATTATGACCCATCCATTTTTTTCGACGTCAGGTCCGGGGCTGGAAATGTTTCGCTTGCCGAAAAGCTGAAGGAGAAAATCCATACTTTAACCCGGGGAAATGAGCAATTCCTGCGCTATCTGGCTCAAAATTTCATCTCATTGGAACCGCCGCTCTCCTTTTACGGAAATTCAGTGGTGGAAAAGGACGGTCAGTATGGAGAAGCCTTTGATTTAGATGGCAAAGGCGCGGTTTTTTTTGTTGATTTTGCACGGGCCATGTCCTTGAAATACGGGATCTGTAAAACCAGCACATTGGAAAGGCTGCAATCTCTGCAGGAGAAGCAGCACATCCCCAGCGACCTGGGATCTGAACTTGTTGAGGCATATGAGTTGCTGATGCATATAGGGCTGGTTCATCAGCTCCACTTGATGGAAGACGGGCGGGAACCTAATAATAAGGTCAGCCCCGGTGACCTCTCTGATCTGGAAAAACAATCGCTGAAAGAGGTTTTCGAGGTTATCAGGCGTTTGCAGGGCTTTGCGCGATATGAGTTTGGAATTCCGAAAAAAGGGTAAAGCATTGAGCTGAAATTCCTTCGGATCTGAATGCCTTGTCTGTGGTTATTGACAATTCATGCCGATTACAAGATTTATAAAGCGTCTTTTTTCATCTAACCAACCAACGCATCCCGCTATCGTTGCAAACAACCTGATCAGCGCTGCCTCCAACAAGGATTTACCGGTCCGGGATTGTGAATTTGTGGTGTTTGACACCGAGCTGACCGGTCTGAACCAGCGCAAGGATGAAATTATCGCCATCGGCGCCGTGCGCATAAAAAATGTACGGATTTGTTGTGAGGACACATTTTATGCACTGATCAAACCGCGGGGAATGCTTCATACGCCCAGCACCCTCATCCATCGCATAACACCCGGTGAACTGCTGGGGGCCGAGCCCATAGATGATGTTCTGCCCCGTTTTATTGACTTTTGCGGCGGTGCTCTTCTGGTGGGGCATCACGTGTCTATGGATCTGAGCTTCGTCAATCGCGCATGTGACAATTACCTGGGCGGCGTCATCCAGAGTTCAAGTCTGGATACCATGCGACTTGCCATGGCTTACAAGGCGTCAATGAATGGCCCCTATTTCGATCATCGCGAAAAGCAGGATTCCTACAGACTTTCATCCTTAAGTGAAGAATTTCATCTGCCGAAGTTTGAGGAACACAATGCCCTTCAAGATGCACTGCAGACCGCTTACCTCTTCATATACCTGATCCACAAAATGAGATATGGCGATACCGGAACCGTGAACGATTACTTGAAGATCGGGGGAAAGTAACGTAGCAGAAAACATTTGGAGTTTGAACCGTGGCAAAAACAAATGGCCCCTATCAAAAATATATCTACTGGTTAACCAGAGATGAGGCGTTACAACTGCAAAACACCCTTGACAGTCGGGGCATCAAATTGAAACACGCCAAAGGAATTGTCTGCACCCCCCTGGATAGGATCAACAAGATCACAAGTGTTGCACCCGAAATCTGGGATGATACCTGCGGCAGGCAGGGCAGTTGGTATCGAACATCAGATAAAAACGGCCTTTATCTGATCGTCAGCGCTTTTGAACTGGAGGGCTTTGAAGCCCGGAGGGCAGCTGTGATCACCGAGTCCGATTTTGTCCTCCCCCAGCCGGCATCTCTGACGGAAAAGCAAGTTCTCATTGAGGATCCCCGCATTCAGGAGAGAATGCCCGCCCGATGGCGACAGGTGGACGACATAGAAAAAAGGATATATTTGAGATGGGCGAAAAGGCTGGGCTCTTCGGTACAGGACTATGATCAACTATATATGACCCATACCGCCAACCACGCCAACTTCATAACGCCAAGGTTTTTCATTGAAACGTCTGAGAGCATCGTTCCCTATTCCATCGACAAAAGTGCCCATTTATGTTCCTGCTGCGTGGAACTGTTTCAGGTTCTGGGGAGCGAATTCAAAAAAATGCTGGTGGCCCCCTGTCCCGGCGCCACCCTATTTGCACGTTTGAAGCCGAATCGATACCTTCTGGTGGAAAAGCCTTGAGACCACTTCCTCCATAATCTTATATCTTGACACATGTCTCCATATCCCTTAGATTTTCGCTCGTGTTTTGTGGGAATGGGCCGGTGAGCCTACCCAACCCAAAAAAGTGCCGTTTAAGGATGACCATACTATATGCCGACGCCGAAAAACAATAAACTGAGTAAAACCCGGAACCTGGGCATTATCGCCCATATCGACGCGGGGAAAACCACCGTAACGGAACGGGTCCTTTTCTATTCCGGCCGTGTTCATAAAATGGGCGAAGTGCACGATGGTGAAGCCACCATGGACTGGATGGTAGAAGAAAAAGAACGGGGTATTACCATTACCTCGGCGGTTACATCCTGCGATTGGCGCGGGCATGCCATCAACATTATTGACACGCCGGGACATGTGGACTTCACCATCGAAGTCGAGCGCTCTTTACGTGTTCTCGATGGGGCCATCGGTGTCTTTTGTGCCGTGGGCGGCGTAGAGCCGCAGTCCGAAACGGTCTGGCGTCAGGCAGATCGCTACCGGGTGCCAAAAATTGCCTTTATTAACAAGCTGGATCGCGTGGGTGCTGACTTTTTCAGAGCCGTGGACATGATAGAGACGCGTCTTGATGCCGCCCCCCTGATCCTTCAGATCCCCTGGGGAGCAGAAGATCAGTTTAACGGTGTCATCGACCTCATCGGGATGGAGGCCATTTTGTGGGAAGACGACACCCTTGGCGCGCAATACAACACCACGCCCATTCCTGAAGAAATGGCCGAAGAAGCTTCCAAATACCGGGAATTGCTCCTTGAAACCATGGCAGATCATGATGACCGGATAATGGAAAAATACCTTTCCGAGGAAGAAATCCCTGCTCGGGAACTGAAAGAAGCCATTCGAAATGCCACCATAAAAATGGCCCTGGTTCCCATTTTCTGCGGCACGGCACTGCGAAATAAGGGCATTCAACCCCTTTTGGACGGTATTGTGGATTACCTTCCCTCACCCCTGGATGTTCCTCCCATTGCGGGAATCCATCCCGGCACCGGCGAGACGGAAACGCGCTCGGCGAAGCCCGGCGGCCCCCTCTCGGCCTTGGCATTTAAAGTGATGATGGACCAGGGCAGAAAGATGACGTACCTCCGGATCTACTCGGGGACCTTGAAAGCGGGGGGAACGGTCTTTAACCCTCGGAAAAACGTTATAGAAAAACCGGCACGGCTATTGAAAATGCATTCCAACAAACGGGAACGCATCAATGAAGTGTCAGCCGGGGATATTGTGGCGGCAATGGGTATGAAAATCACGACCACCGGCGATACGCTCTGTACGGAAAATGATCCAATCCTGCTTGAACCCATCCAGTTCAACGAGCCGGTCATCAGCGTGGCGGTAGAACCCAAAAAAGTCCAAGACCATGACAAGCTTTTAGAAGCGCTTAAGAAACTGTCCGACGAAGACCCCACATTCAAAACCAAAATAGACGAAGAAACAGGCCAAACCATCATTTCAGGCATGGGCGAATTGCATCTGGAAATCCTGACGGGAAGGCTTAAGCGGGAATTTTCTGTTGAAATCAACCAGGGGAAACCCCAGGTGGTTTACCGGGAAACAATCACCGCACCATCAATCCGGGAGGAAATATTCCAGAGAGAGCTGAGCGGTCAACAACACTTTGCAGGGGTTCAAGTCGAAATATCGCCGCTTAAAAGAGGATCCGGGAATAAATTTGTAAACCAATGCAAAAAAGAGGGGCTTACCGAAGAATTTCTTGAGGCGATCCGTCAAGGCGCCAATGAAGCTGAAAGGGGCGGTTCCCTGATGGGTTATCCGGTTATTGACATCAAAATAACCCTTTTAAACGTTCAGGTGAAAGAGACTTCCGATGCCATGGCGTTCAGAGTTGCCGCCAACATGGCCTTCAAACAGGCCTTTTTGAAAGCGGAACCCATTCTTCTTGAACCGATCATGAAAACGGAAGTACTGGTGCCCGAAGCGTTTACCGGGGATGTGATCGGCGACCTGAATGCCCGCAAAGGAAAAATCTCCCAGATTGTCAGCAAAGGATCAACTCAGGTACTGACCGCCAATGTTCCCCTGTCAAAAATGTTTGGCTACTCCACGGCCCTGCGGTCTGCTTCCCAGGGCAGGGGAACCTTTTCCATGCAGTTCAGTCACTACGACCAGTCGTAGTAGAAACAAGGCATGCCTTGTCTCTACTTTCTCTGGACCTTAAGCAGCGCTTTCCCTTTCCCGTAATTGATAATAACCCCATCGGGCGTGATTTCCACCAGTCGAAACCCGCTCTCCCCAATGGTATCTCCCTCTCTGTAGCCCTGCATATTAATGAAAACCCGACGCTCCGGAGGGTTGGGGGAATACATGTGGACATTGATTTCCAATGGACCCGAAACGGATTGTATCTCTTCGGGGAGGTCGTCAAACAAGGTTAGGGTCTCTTTTGGCTGCGCTTTGGGAACAACTTTCGCGGCAGCCGTTGGACGCTTTTCTGCGCTCTTTAAGGCCATGGGTTTTTTGACCGGTTCCGGAATCGGTTTTGGGGCCACAATATCTCTCTTGGGTGGCGGAACAGCGGCAACGGGTAATTCGGGCGGTTTTTCACGGGGTAGGTCAATGTAACTGACCGCCTGTTTGGCCTTTTTTGGCATTTCCAGCCGCTTTTTCTCAGTAGAGGGCGCAGACGGGGTTGTATCCTTGACGGTTTTGCCGGCCACCGATAAGGGTTTTTCCGGGCCTTCGGGCAGCGACCGCTTTGCCTGCGTCGATGCGGTTCCGGCCGTCGTAGCATTGGCTACTTTGGCGGAGTCGGCCAGGGCGGGCTTCGGCGCTTTGTCTTTGAGATTGCTTTCGGAGGGCGCTTTCGGCCAGGATATGATGGCCACGGCCACGAAAGTGACCAGAAAAGCACCCCCCGCCCAGAACCACGAATGGGCCTTGCGGCGATTCAGACGTCCTTCCTGATAAATGGCACTCAAATCAGGGGCTTTTTCCAGTTTTCGCTCCCGTTCAGCGCGTTTCAGGGCGTCTAGAATCAATGACATGTGGATGCCTTCCTAGGGGGTCTCACGTTCCGCTTTCGTCAGCTGAATCAGGGTCTGCTCTCCCACAATGCCGTCCGCTTCCACAGCATAGGACCTTTGAAAATTCATGACCCGCATCTCCAGGATATCGTCAAAAACAGCCTCTTCCGTTCCATCCGACACATTGCTCACGCCCTCTATGCGGTTCAGCTGCGCTTTCAGCCAGCGCACATCGGGACCCGAATCCCCTTTCTTGAGAATGGCACCTTTAATAGGCGGCGGTTTCCAGATCAAGGTGAAGTCCCCGAACCAGAAAGGGTCCAGGTCGTTTCTGGACAGGGAGAGCTGACTGTCCCCGAAATCCAGAAGCACCTCCTGGTCCTTGAGCTGCATGGCAGCGACATAATGCCTGCGCCCCCGGCCATCGATCAGTTCCAGAACCGCCGGGCGGTTCAGGTGTTTGAGGGTGGTCCAGTTACCCCTGTCGTTGTAGCAACGATAACCGACGCTGGGCGCCCATTCACAAACACTCATGCCCGACATGGCCGGTCCATCTGTTTTTGGAATGGCCAATCCCCGGTGCTTCAACAGGGATTGAAAGGCGTTTTGCATATGGGTATCGGTCTTTCCCCCATAAAACACGTCGTCAAGAGGTCCGGGGGCTTCTCCAGCCTTCTCATTGGCGGCGCTCACCGCCGGCTTTGTGGCGGTTTTGCTCGAATCCTCCTGCCATTGCGCCCACCATTGGCCAGGGTTCGGATTCTGAAAGAAAAGCCATCCCGCCCCCAGGAGAACCAGAAACAGCAGCGCCAACAGCCACCCCGTGACGCCCGGGCTCCGAACAAGGGCCTTTTTCCCCATGACTTCAGCGGCGGCCCTGCGGGCCAGGCGCCTGTTAACAACCGAACGCTTCCTGCCGTAGGCGCCGAGTAGTGCCCGATCACTGATGGTATTGATCAGCCGGGGAACGCCACCGGACAACCGGTGAATGAGATGGAGCGTACTTCGCGTAAAGAGTGGGCGTTTACACCCTGCCACCTCAAGACGATGTTCAATGTAGGCGGCGGTTTCTTCAATTGACAGGGGCGTCAGATGGTAGCGGGCCGTAATCCGCTGCCCCAACTGGCGTAATTCCGGCCGGGCCATCATGCCCTGGAGTTCCGGCTGGCCAATGAGAAGAATCTGCAGCAGTTTTTGGGTGGTGGTTTCCAGGTTGGTCAGCAATCGAACCTGTTCCAACACATCGGTGCTGAGGTTCTGAGCTTCGTCAATAATCACCACCGTCCTTTTCCCTTTGGCATGGATATCCAGCAGGTGACGATTCAAGTGGTCGATGAGTACTTTGAGGCTTTTTTCGGGTGTCGGATAGGAAACTTTCAATTCATCGCAGAGAGACGCCACCAGTTCCAGGGACGTCTGTTTGGGATTCAAGACCAGCGCAACTTCAACCCCTTCGGGAACCTGTTCCAGCAGGCTGCGGCACAGGGTGGTCTTTCCCGTTCCCACTTCGCCGGTCAGCAGCACAAACCCCCCCTTTTCGCCCATTCCAAACAGCAGATGGGCCAGGGCCTCTCGATGGCGCTGGCTCATGAAGAGGAACCGGGGATCAGGTGTCAGGTCGAAGGGATTCTCCGTAAGCCCGAAATATGAAATATACATGGCTTTCCAATCAAAATAAAATATTAACCGATGACATTGCGCGCTATTTTCCGGAAGGCGCCTCAAACACCGGCGGTCGTTTCTCCAGAAAAGCCGTCACGCCTTCCACGCCATTTGGCTGCCCTGCCACAAAAGACAATAGATTCCGCTCATTTTCCAAATGGGTTTCAAAACTGGTGTTAAACGAATCGGTTATCAGTTTTTTGGATGCGGCAAAGGAATCAAGAGACCTTTTCTTCAGTTTGCAAACGAGTTCAAACGCCGTTTCAACCGTTTGGCCATCATCCACCATTTCGGTTACAAGACCCCATTTTAAGGCTTTTTCCGCACTGATCGGCCGGTCAAATGCTGCGATTTCAAGCGCCCTTGCCGCCCCCACCAGCCGTGGCAAAATAAATGAACCTCCACCGTCTATACTGAGCCCGTTGGAGGTATAACCCTGTTTTAGAATGGCGGATGTTGCCATGACCCTGAAATCACACGAAAGGACCAATGAAAAACCGCCCCCTGCGGCCAGGCCGTTAACAGCCGCCACCACCGGTTTGGGCATTCGCCGGATTTCAATGATGGCCTGATGAAACCGTGCCGCCAGTTCATGAAAGGCTTCTGAAAGACTATCCTTCCCGGCCGCCCGGCCGTCGTAGCCACTTTGGCGGAGTCGGCTCGTAGCATTTGCTACTTTGGCGGAGTCGGCATGGTTGTTTACCCATCGTAAATCGCCACCGGCGCAAAACGCATGACCCTTCCCCGAGATGACCACGCCGGCAATGTTCCGGTCCAGGGCCAGAGTGATAAGCGTCTCTGAAAGCCGTTGCACCATATCCAAGTCAAAGGCATTATACGCTTCAGGGCGATTCAGGTAGACCATTGCAACGCCTTTTTTTTCTTCAAGATGGATCATATTTGCCATTGGGGACCTCCCTGAACCTGTCCGCCATTCGTAGTATTCGCTATTTTGGCGGAGTCGGCTTGAATTCGAGTATTCAATAACCTCTCTACTTTCGCGTAAGCGCTTTGACATTTATCAATGTGGGTATTACAGTTGACTCAGCGCCGCTATTCCGATATGGATAACAGCGTTTGAATGAAAACATGATAAATATACCCGCGGAACATATCCTAAACAAGAAATGATTTCAATGGAAACTAAACACCACTGCTTAATCGATCACTATGAAAGACGCCTCAATTATCTTCGCATCTCCATCACGGACCGATGTAACCTTCGATGCCTCTACTGCATACCGCCCAAGGGCCTTGACAAATTGCGGCACGAGGACATTCTGACCTACGAAGAAATTCTTCGACTGGCCCGCATCGCCGCCCGTCTGGGTGTGGATAAAATCCGTTTGACCGGAGGTGAGCCCCTTGTAAGAAAGGATTTCCCCCATTTGCTGCCCGAGTTGATGTCCATACCCGGACTCAAAGATGTGTCCATTACCACCAACGGGATTTATTTAAAGGAACACTTAGAAACCATCCGGTCAGCCGGCGTAAAGCGGATCAACATCAGCCTTGACAGCCTTGAAAGGGACCGGTATCGGCAGATTACCGGCTTTGACGGTTTTGACCGCGTCCGGGAGGCCATTTTACTGGCGCACAAGATGGATTTTCACCCCATCAAAATCAATATGGTAGTCCTCAAAGGCATCAATGACCATGAGGTGGCTGATTTTGCCCGGCTGTCCGTGCGCTATCCTTTTCATGTGAGGTTCATTGAATATATGCCCAGCGGCCTTTTTCTCCATAATGAGCCTTTGCATTATGTATCCAATACCGTTATCCGGGAGAGGCTTGAAGCCATAGGCCCATTGATCCAGCTTCCCAGGAAGGCCATTGACGGCCCCACGGTGCGTTACCGGTTTGAAAGTGCTCTGGGGGAAATCGGTTTTATCAGCCCGCTGACCCATCACTTCTGTCAGGTCTGCAACCGCCTGAGGCTTACCGCTAAAGGGCATTTGAGACCCTGCCTGCTTTCCGATCAGGAATTGGATTTAAAAGGCCCCATGAGAGCAGGCGCCTCGGACCGTGATCTGGAAAAGATTTTTGCAGAAGCGACTGACCATAAACCCCGCGCTCACCATTTGAATTCGGAAGATAAAATATCCCTCGAAGGGCGGATGTCAGCCATCGGGGGATAGCGGAATTCTATAAGCTGCCATTCGGCGCAGGCCGGGCCAGCAGATTCTGTGCGTTTAATCCCGTAATTTGGTCCATCTGATCAGTGGTAAGTCCTGCCGCGCCCATCTCCTTGAAGTACCGCTGCGGTTTTAGAAGCGGGTAGTCGCTGCCAAAGAGTATTTTATTAAAACCCACCACTTCCCCGGCAACCCTGTACATTTCCGGACGGTATAAAAATGGTGCTGCGGCCGTATCGAACCACACGTTTTCAAGCACCTTTACCACTTCTTTTTTCATCAAGGCATAAAACAGAAGCCCTCCGCCCCAGTGGGCCAGGATAATGCGGTTGTTCGGGTAAGCCCTGACAAAATCATAAATCTGGCGAAGGGTATTGGGCGTTTTGCCGGGATATGGATGCCCTACCGGTTCATTGGTGTGAAGCATAAAAAGACCATTCCGCTCTAAACATATGGCCATGACCAGTTCAAGGGTTTGAACCACCGCTGCTGTTATGCCGCCGCTGTAAACCGCCAGTTCCCCCACTCCCGAGAGACCTTGATCAAAACACCTTTCCGCCTCCCTCGCCCCTGTTGGCGAAAAAGGGGAGAAACAGGCCAGGCCCACCAGTCGATCAGGATGCCGGTTTACGGCCTCAACCACATAATCGTTATTCAGCTTGAAATAGTCGGCATTTTCCCAGGGAAAACCAAAAACCACGGACTTTTGAACACCCGCTTCATCCATGGCTGAAATCAAATCCCCAGCGCCCACCAGCCTGGCCTGGGGCGAATTGTAAAGGGTTTTAAAGGCTTGCTCGCCTTTAAGAAAATCCTCCCGGTTCTCTCGGATAAGGGGAGGAAAAATGTGGGTATGGAAATCGATGATCATTTAATAACAGCCCCTTTCCTTATTTTCCAGATGCTCCCAAAAGAAAATTTAATCATCTCTTTATTGCATCACCAATGCTTTTTTAAGATTTTTCTTTACAGCAATATTGTCAGGATTTATCAATAACGCTTTTTTAAAATGGGCAATCGCCCCCTCGATATTGCCTTTACGGAAGAGAGCAATGGCCAAATTGTTGTGTGCTTGATCAAAATCAGGTTTAATCCGCAGGACTTGTAAATAATGCTCGATGGCTTCTTCTGTGCGACCCTGCTTGCTCAGTGCATTACCCAGATTATAGTGCGCTTTCACATCTTCAGGTTTAATCCGCAGGACTTGTAAATAATGCTCGATGGCTTCTTCTGTGCGACCCTGCTTGTTCAGAGCAACGCCCAGGTCGTTGTGTACGTCCACATAATCGGGTTTAATCCTAAGGACCTGTAAATAATGCTCGATGGCTTCTTCTGTGCGACCCTGCTTGTTCAGAGCAATTCCTAGATTATGCCGTACTTCCGCATAATCAGGCTTAATTTGAAGGAATTGTAAATAATGTTTTATGGCATCTTCTGTACGACCCTGCTTGTCTAGAGAAAGCCCCAGGTTGCTATGTACTTCCACATAATCAGGCTTAATCCGCAAGGCTTGTAAATAATGATCGATGGCTTCTTCCGTGTGGCCCTGCTTGTCCAGAGAAACGCCCAGGTTGCTGTGTGCTTCTGCATAATCAGGCTTAATCCGCAAGGCTTGTAAATAATGTTCGATGGCATCTTCTGTACGACCCTGCTTGTCCAGAACAACGCCCAAGTTGTTGTGTGCTTCTGCATAATCAGGCTTAATTCGCAGGGCTTGTAAATAATACTCGATCGCCTCTTTCGTACGACCCTGGTTGTTCAGAGAAACGCCCAAATTATAATACGTTTTCACATAATCAGGCTTAATCCGCAGGGCTTGTAAATAATGTTCGATGGCATCTTCTGTACGACCCTGATTATCCAGAGCAACGCCCAAGTTGTTGTGTGCGACGTGGTTGTTGGAGGTAAATCTGAGATTATGCTCAAAGAGGGTGATACTGTTTTTCCAGTACTCGATTTGTTTCCATGTCACTGTTGTCAAAATGAGCAGCAAGAAAACTGCTGATGCTGAAATCCATATTGTGCGGTGATTCCAGTTTTGGCAGATCTGGGGAACACCCCAGGCGAAAACCACGAACAGGCCAATCAAAGGCACATAGGCAAAGCGGTCAGCCATGGCAGGCCACAACCCCGTCTGAACCAACCCCAAAACCGGAACAAATGTTCCCAGAAACCACAGCCAGCCAACGATAAAATAGGGTGCCCTTTGAATTGATCGAATGGCAAAGACAGATACACAGACTAAAAAAAGCAAAGCCCCAATGGCTTCCCAGGCCGGTACCATTTGTGGATATGGATAGAAGACGGTCAGACCCTGCGGCCAAACCATATTGCCAATATATTTTACATAAGAAACCAAGGCATTGGCAATCCGGAGATCCATCGGCACCAATGATGCCGAAGAAACTTTTTCCTGAACCGATAAAGAAGACAAAACAATTGAAAGGCCTGATAGGATAAAAAAGGGGATTTTCTCTACAATCAGGCGAAAGAGAGAAAATCGTTTAAACTCTGGCATTTCTGTTTTGGTTCGCCCTCCGTTTTCATTACCGCTGAGTTGCCCATAGAAAAAACGTTTTAGAGGCCAATAATCCAGCAACAGAAGTACAAATGGCAATGTCACCAGCATCGGCTTGGTCAAGAGGCCCAATACATACAGCAAGAAAGTTAGCAGATATCTACCAAGAGCCGGCTTCTTGGTATAATAAACATAACTCAGCATGGTGAGCATCCAGAAGAAAGTACTCACAACATTCTTACGTTCCGCCACCCAAGCCACAGAGTCCACATTTATGGGGTGTATGGCAAAAAGCGCGGCCACAAAGGCGCTTCTCCAAAAAGCCCCGGTCATCCACTTGAAGACCATGAAGAGCAAAAGACTGTTTGCTATGTGGAACATCAGGCCGGTCAAATGGTGTTTTCCGGGCTGCAACCCGTACAATTGGCAGTCAAGGGCGTGGGAAAGCCAGGTGACTGGCTGCCAATAAGTATTCTCTTTTTCTGAAAAACTGAAGGCCCAAATGACGCTCTTTAATGTTAACCCCTCCTGAATATGTGGATTCTCGCTCACATAAAGACCATCATCAAAGTTCACAAAATCATACTTTTGAACCGGCCAATAAACAGTAAGGGTAATGACCACGAGAAACAGAAATCCCCATACATCACGATATTTGATGAAAAATGCCTTCCTACCACTGTCCGGTCGGGATTTGTTCATAGGGCCTCACGAAACCGTTAAATTTAACTTACTTATAAGCACGAAAATTATCACTGACATTAACAGGATGAAAGATGCTTTCGGCAAGAATCGGATTGGTTTTGACCGAAAAACTAAAATGTAACAGCTCATCAGAATATCTTCATTTTTCTCACGGCAAAGAAACACATTTTCATCAGCAGAAGTCCGTGTTTGAAACGGCTTATCTGTGTTTCGCCGTACTGTCTTGCCCTGTAGCGTATAGGTATTTCAACTATTCTAAGATTGAGTTTCGAAGCTCCGAAGAGGAGATCAAAATCACCGAAAGGATCAAAATCACCGAAATAGTGCCGGTTTGCAGAAATTGCCATATAGTTTTCACGGCTTATGACTTTTGTACCACAAAGCGTGTCTTTGATTCTCTGGCTCAGGAGCCATGAAAACACAAGACTAAAAAACTTGTTTCCCAGCATATTCAGAAAGCGCATGGCCTCTTCTTCCATTGGATAAACAAGCCTGGAACCGTTTATAAACTCTCCTTTTCCTGATGCCAGGGCATTGTAAAACTTGGGAATTTCCTCGGGAGGCACAGTGAGATCCGCGTCCAGAATCATGAGAATATCTGCCTGCGCCTGCTCAAATGCCTTGCGCACGGCATCTCCCTTACCTCTACCTTCCTGATTAAGAAATTTGATATCTTTGTCCGGAAAAAGCCCCATAATCCTTCTTATTTCATCAGGGGTTCCATCAGTAGAATGGCCGTCAATGAAAATAATTTCCGTATGAGAACCCAGATCAGGAAGCCTTTTTACCGCATTTTCTATATTGCCCTTTTCATTTTTGCACGGGATTATAACTGAAACGCTTTTTTCCGGTACAGAGTTTTCGTCAAGTGGCCTTGCAACAATATAATTGCTGAGGCAAAGCCTGTTTATCAAAGGGAGGCTGCCGATAAATTCTATAATTTTATGCAGAAACGGAACCTTTTTTGGAAATATAAGTCTTCTTTCCTCTTTGATGGTGCCAAATCCCGAAAGAAGCAGGAGGTTTTCAATATCCTCAGGAGAAAGCCAGTTTCCTGCATTTGTAGGGGTTTTCAGGTTGAAGAACTCCGCAAGCTTCAGAACAGGCTCCCATAAAAAATTGTAATAGGAAACGATGATCCTCGTATGGGTTGAGCAGAAATCCTTTAGATTTTCAAGGGTTTTTTGTATATCCTCAAGATGGCCGACCAGGTCGGACATAATTATATAGTCAAATGTTCCCTTGATATCCCAGGTTAAAGGATCTTCAGCATTCCCCTGCCTGAAATTAATATTTGGAAATGCATCTTTCGCAAGCGCTGTCATCCCGGCGCTAATATCTATTCCCACGCCGTATGAAGGCTTCAAAGCGACCAGAAGCTCCCCAGTTCCCGATCCCAGTTCAAGAACTTTTCTGTTTTCAGGAACAAGAAAACGGAAAAAGGCTTCAATAGACTCGTGGTAATAATAATTGCGTTTTTTCCATGCCCGCCTTTTGGGCGCTATTTCATCAAAATGTTGTTGCAAATCTGTCATATGAAACTCTCAAAGAGGTAAACAGGTAAAGAGACGAACATCGAACACCACATCCCCTCAAAAATCAACTTTTTTCTACCATAGACTTCATTCCACGTCATGGAAATCACCGTTTTCAATCTCATGGCCCAATCTTTTGCCATAATACCAGTATTAATGACCTCGTAAAAAGCAAGATCAGCCTAAAACGTTTCCTACAGCATGTCATAAGGATCCACATCCACCATGAATTGCACCCGGCTTGCACCCGGCATTTGATCAAAAACCCTTTCCACTTCTTGAAGGAAGTGTTTCAGCAGGGAACCGCTTTGGCATTTGATCAGCAATTGCCAGCGGAATTTGCGTTTCAGCCGTGCCATGGGCGCCGCAACCGGACCCAGCAGCTGAACTTCCTTTCCCCGGGTGGGCCAGTTTTTCAGCATCTCTCGCAACCTTCGACCCAGTTCGCGAACCGTTGCCCCTGTTTTTGCGGGGTCACTGCCCTGAAGTTTCAGGCAAGCCAGATTGGAAAAGGGGGGATACCGGAGCTGGCTGCGCAGGTTTTTTTCCTTTTCAAAAAAGAGATTAAAATCGTGCTTCACTGCCGCTTGAATCACATAATGATCCGGATTAAAAGTCTGAACAATCACCTTTCCCTTTTGATCCCCCCGTCCCGCTCTCCCGGCCACCTGGCTCAGAAGTTGAAAGGTCCTCTCCCCCGCCCTGAAATCCGGAAATCCCAACGACAAATCTGCCGCAACCACCCCCACCAGGGTCACACTTGGGAAATCATACCCCTTGGTAATCATCTGTGTGCCCACGAGGATATGGGTTTTTTCACTGGCGAAGTCCTTCAGGATGCTCGTAGCCGTGCCCTTTTTACGGGTGGAATCCGTATCCATGCGGGAGATGCGGGCGTCAGGAAAAAGGGCGCTCAATTCGACTTCCATCTTTTCCGTTCCGAATCCAAAGGGCTTCAGGCTGCGTTCCCCGCAGATATTACACGGCACATTCAGCGGGGACGTAAACCCGCAATAATGGCAAACCAGGCGGTTTAAATTGAGATGAAAGGTCAGCGATACATCACAGTTGGGGCAGCGCAGGGCCCGGCCACAGGATCTGCACAGGAAAATTTGATGAAATCCCCTTCGGTTCAGAAATAAAATCGACTGGTTACCCGCATCCAGGGTTTCCCGAAGGGACTTTTTGAGTGTGGGGCTGATCATGGTCTCTTTGCCATTTTCATCTTTGACCTCGCGCATGTCCACAATTTCCATGGCGGGCATGGGCCGCTGTTCCACCCGCTCGGGCATTTCAAGCAAATGATATCGTGAATCTTTCGCATTTTGAAAGGACTGGACCGAGGGTGTTCCGGATCCGAGAACCACCACGGCACTTTCGAAGCGTGCCCGTACCACAGCCGCATCCCTGGCACAATAGGGCGGCCCGGCACTTCCCGCCTGTACATAGGCGGTATCGTGCTCTTCATCCACGATAACTAACCCCAGCCGAGAAAGCGGTGCGAACAGGGCTGAACGGGCGCCGATCACCAAATCCACATCGCCTCCCGCCATTCGAGACCACTGGTACAGTCGTTCACTTTTGCTCAGTCCGCTGTGATAAAGGGCCACACGGTCCCCCAGCCGACATCTGAAAACCCCCTCCAGATAGCCGGCCAAGAGAATTTCAGGGGCCATGAGAATCGCCTGCCGGCCCGATTTTACCACGTGTTCAATAGCTCTTGCATAGACCTCGGTTTTGCCACTTCCCGTGACGCCATAAAGCAAAAAAGGGGCAAAAGTTCCCTGGTCCAGCCGGTTGTTGATCTGAACCAGGGCCTTAAGCTGATACGGATTCAGGGGGTGCGGTCCGGTGGGCGGCATTGCCCCCGGTTTTTCCGGCTCTTTGCGCACTGATGCCATATGGCGCGCCAGAATGCCTTTTTTCCGAGCCCTCTTCAAACGGTTTTCCAACCGAATCCATCCCTTTTCCTGGAAGGGATAGATCTTTATCATGGGCCAGGGAAGTTTTTTCCCGGGGTTGTTGCCGATCCAGCGTAATATGCGAATCGCTTCCGAATCAAACAGCCTCCCCTCAACAAATGCCTTGCCTTTTCGGGTCAGCATGGCGGATTTAAACCGTTCCCCCGGCAGAGAAGCATGAATCACCATGCCCAGGGGATGCCGGTAATATTCAGCAATCCATTCAAAAAAAGAGACCATCTGTGGGTGAAAGAGGGGTTCCGGGTCCAGAATATCCTCGATTTCCCTCAGGGTGAGATCGGGCGTTTCAGAGATCTCATCCACCACATAGCCGGTTATTCGGCGACGATTGAAGGGCACCAGGACACGGCTGCCGATGTGAACCATCGATCTGAGGCATTCCGGAACAGCGTATGAATAGGGTTCCCTGACGGGCGCTGATACTGCGATGCTGAGGTAGGAAAAAGGTTCTGAAGCGGTGTTCTCATTCATTCCGCATCCTTTTGACCTGGTTGATGACGGCCCCTGCCGCTGCTTCAATCTCCGCCAGGGTATTATGCCTTCCCAGGGTGAATCTCAAAGCCCCCATACCCACCCGGGGAGACACCCCCATGGCTGACAGCACATGGGAAAGCGTTACCCCCTGATCGTGACACGCGGCCCCGGTGGATGCCATGACATTGGGAATGGCTGAAAGTATCCGTCCCCCTTCAAGGCCGGGGACTGAAACATTGAGGGTATTGGGCAGTCGCTTGGTTTCAGGGCCGTTTAAAACCAGGTCCTCAATGCCCTCAAAAAGAAGAGACTGTAGCTGGTCTCTCAAATGGCAGATGTGTTTTCCATCACGGGCGAGCCGCTCCCGGGCCACACGGCAAGCAGCGCCAAGCCCCACTGTCAAAATTGTGTTTTCCGTTCCCGCCCGCCTTCCGTTTTCCTGGCCGGCCCCGTGAATGAGCGGTGTCAAGGAAAGGCCATCACGCACATAAAGGGCGCCCACACCCTTGGGGCCGTAAAACTTATGGCCCGCCACACTCAAAAAATCCACCCCAAGTGCATTGACTCGGACGGAAATTTTTCCCACGGCCTGAGCTGCATCCGTGTGCAGGGGGATGTTATATTCCTTGGCTATTTCGGCAATTTCTCTGACGGGCTGAAGGGCCCCGGTTTCGTTGTTGGCGAGCATAATGCTGAGAAGCCCGGTATCGGGCAAAATGGCCTCTTGAACCTGATCCGGGTCTATGAGACCTTTCGCATCCACTGGAAGAATGGTCACCCGAACCCCGAGTTCGCTCAAAAAAAGCGCCGGATTCAGAATTGCCGGGTGTTCGATTGCGGATGTAATCAAATGAAATCTCTCAGGATACCTGAAATCGACAAGCCCTTTGAGGACCATATTGTTGGATTCTGTGCCCCCTGATGTGAAAATGATTTCATGGGGCCCACAACCCAAAAGTGCTGCCACTTCTTCCCGAGCACGCATGACCCCGTGGTTTGCCCTTACGCCCAATGAATGGGAACTTGAAGGATTGCCGAAATGATCCGCCATAAAGGGCGTCATGGCGGAAATGGCTTCCGAAGCAATGGGGGTCGTGCCGTTATGATCCAGATAAATGGCTTGCTTTAATACAGATGCTGTCATGAAAATCGCCTTTCAACAAGAAACCAGGCCACCATATCTGCGTTTGAAGGAAACGCCAAGGGGGCCGATTAATGACGCTTTCTTCGCTTTTTAGAATAAATTTTGCCAATTGACAACATATTACACAAATGATAGAGATACCATCCTAAGGATTGGCTTTGCCAATACTAAAGAGGACCTCACCAAACCAAAGCCAATCGAACGTCTCAGTGGAGAAAGAGCGACCATGCCATCCGTAAGAATTCTGGGAACAGGCTCTTATGTGCCGCCAAAGGTTCTGTCCAACTTTGATATTCAGAAAATGGGGCTGGAAACCTCCGATGAGTGGATTGTCAAAAGAACCGGCGTCAGCGAGAGAAGAATTGCCGATCCGGACGTGACAACCGCTGATCTCGCCTGTGAAGCAGCGCTTAAAGCCTTTGATATGGCCGGTATGACAGCCAGAGAGGCTGATCTTATGATTGTGGCCACCATTACCCCGGATACCTGCTGCCCTTCTGCTGCCAACTGGCTTCAAGCCAAGCTGGATGCACCTCAGGCGGTAACCTTTGATATTACGGCGGCTTGCTCCGGTTTCATTTTTGCCCTCAATGTGGCGGAGCAATACTTGAGGACGGGTGCTGCCCGAACGGTCCTGGTGGTGGCCTCCGAAGTAATGACCCGCACCCTGGACTGGACGGACCGGAACTCCTGTATCCTCTGGGGAGACGGGGCGGGTGCTGCTGTGTTGCAGATGGGAGACGCGGGCCCTGAAATTCTTTCCACCCACCTGCACACAGACGGCCACAACGGCCAGGATCTTTTGATGCCCGGGGGAGGTTCCAAAACCACGCCCATCTCCCATGAGAGCGTGGATGAAAAGCGCCATGTCCTTCAGTTGATTGAAGCCAACGCCAGTTTCAGGGTGGCGGTGAGGCATTTCGTTGAATCCATCAAGGAGGGGGCCGGGCATAACCGTGTGGACGTTCAGGATATTGACTGGTTGATACCCCACCAGGCCAATTTACGCATGTTTCAATCCATGGCCAAGACACTGAAGATTTCAATGGAAAAATTTTATGTGACCCTCAACAAGTACGGCAACATCTCCTCTGCCTCCTGTGCGATCGCTTTTGATGAAGCCGTTCGGGACGGCAGCATCCAGAAGGGTCATCTGGTCTGCCTTCCGGTGTTCGGCGGCGGTCTCACATGGGGCAGTGCTCTGCTCCGTTGGTAATAGTGGAGGGACATCCATCAAATGATCTTTCAAACACTGGAAAAGGCCGGCATTGGATTTGAGGCCGGGTTCAAAAATTTTAAAGCAAACCACCCGACGCTTCTCATGATCCACGGCGCCGGAGGAAATGCTCAGGTCTGGCGCAATCAGGTTCATCTGCTGAAATCATCCCTCAACACCCTGGCCATCGATCTACCGGGTCACGGAAAAACCGCGGGAAGCGCCAAAACCACCCTTGATGGCTATGTGCCATGGCTCATGGAAACCCTCGAAGCATTCCCCGAACCCCCCTTCCTCATGGGTCATTCCATGGGCGGCGCTATTGTTCAAGAGGCGGCATTTAAAAGCCCCGCTTTGATGAAGGGGATCATTCTGGCAGCCACCGGCCCCCGCCTGGGTGTGGCGCCGGCTCTTCTGGATGGCCTTTTAAATAATTTTGAAAACATCATCGATACCATCATGGATTACGCCTACGCACCGGAAGTGAACCCACGATTTGTCACAGAAGGGGCAGCCCTCATGAGGGAGGCCGGATCAGTGATTGTTCATGGAGATTTCATGGCCTGCAACCAGTTTGATATGCGAGACCGGATCGCACAAATCACCCTTCCCACACTTATCCTGTGTGGGGAAAAAGACCAGTTGACGCCGCCTTCGCTTTCTCTAAAGCTGAAAACGGCCATTGAGGGAAGCCGGTGTACTATTATCCCTTCAGCCGGTCACATGGTCATGATTGAAACCCCTGGGGCCTTTAACAAAAGTGTGCTGGATTTTATTCAGGAGGCTGAAGGCTGACCCCGGTCCCCGTCACTAAAGAAACAAAGTGGCAGACTTTCATCTGGCCAAATAAAGACGCCATGAATCATGGAAAAGACCTTTTCCCGGGACCGGGTTATTATTTTCGGGCGATACCCCGTTCCCGGATTGACGAAAACCCGCCTGATCCCTGTCCTGGGGCCAGTTGACGCCGCCAACCTTCAGCGCCATTTAACAGAACAAACCTTTCTCACGGCAAAGGAATTTGCCACCCGGCACAAAATCACCATGGAGTGCTGTTTTGAAGGGGGCACACCCCAAAAAGTACGTCGCTGGCTGGGACCCATTCCCATATTATCTTTTCAGCATGCAGGGGACTTGGGCCGACGAATGCGCTTCGCTATGTTTGATGCCCTGAATAATGGAAGCAAACGGGTGGTTTTATTGGGCACGGATATTTTGGGAGTAAACGCTGAAATCCTGGAACAAGCCTTTGCTGCACTGCTCAAACACGATATTGTTCTCGGACCGAGCACGGACGGGGGATATTGGCTCATGGGGCTGAAACGGCCCATTGACCTTTTTCAGGATATCGATTGGAGCACCCCCCGAGTCCTAGAGCAGACCCTGACACAGGCCCGGCAAATGGGTTTAACGTTTCATATTCTCAAATTCTTGTCGGATGTGGATACCCCTGAAGATTATAGGAGATTGCGGCTTGAAGAAAGTATCCCGGGGATCTTTCTATCGGTTGTCATACCGGCCCTTAACGAGGAAAATTATATTCACCGTGCCATTTCGAGTGCAACGGACCAGGACGTGGAAGTAATTGTGGTCGATGGGGGAAGCACCGATCGTACTGTCAGCCAGGCTGAATCTCTAGGAGCACGGGTTATCCGCAGCCCTTCGGGTCGCGCGCGGCAACAGAATTTCGGGGCCACTGCGGCTAAAGGTGAAAACCTGCTTTTTCTCCATGCAGATACCCTTTTGCCCGAAGGCTATGTGACCCAGGTTTTTGAAACCCTGATGGCATCAGGGAGAGTGCTGGGAGCTTTTCGTTTCAAGACGGATTTTCGTCGTCCCCTGATGCGGGTTGTGGAGTGGGTTACCCACCTGCGATCCAGATATCTTCGGCTTCCTTATGGGGACCAGGCGATTTTCATGAAAAAGTCGGTTTTTGAAAGGGTTGGTGGTTTTCCCATGGTTCCCATCGGGGAGGACCTTTTGCTGGTGCGCCATTTGATCAAACACAAAAATGTGCGGGTTCTTTTGGCAACGGGAACCGCGGTCACATCGGGCCGCCGATGGGAAACATATGGACCGCTTAAGACCACATGGATGAACCAGCTAATGCTGGCGGGCATGGCCATGGGTATTTCCCCTCAAACCCTGTCCCGCCTCTACCGAAGATCTTCTTAATGGATTTTCTTGACTTAAAAATGATCGCCGGCTTATATGTGACCTTAACGGATCAGGTTTCTTACCAAACAGGTGAATTTTTGTGACAGCCCCCCATCCAAACCAGAAATTTGAAACCCTTTATGAAGTACTGGGATATACGTTCAGGGACCCTGCGCTGGTCCTTCAGGCATTTCGGCATTCTTCCTATGTAAATGAACACGTAGGTGCCAGTCTTGAAGACAATGAGCGCCTCGAATTCCTGGGAGATGCCGTGCTCGACCTGGCCGTCAGCCATCTGCTCATGGAAAAAAACATGGAAGCCGATGAAGGGGAACTCTCCAGGTTCAGGTCCATGGTGGTCGATGAAGCAGGGCTTCATGAGGTCGCCACAAGGCTTCACCTGGGCGGCTATCTGCTTCTGGGGAAGGGAGAAGACCAGAGTCTCGGCAGGGAGAAGCCTTCTATTCTTGCGGATGTCACCGAAGCCCTTATCGGGGCCATTTATCTGGACGGCGGATTTAACGTCACCAAAAAGGTCATTGAGAAATTGTTTGCCTCCCTTCTGAAAAAACTGGAAACAGATGATCTGGTTCAGGATTTTAAGAGTTTGCTGCAGGAATTTACCCAGCAGGCTTTCAAAAGTCTTCCAAAATACCGGCTCACGGAAGAAACAGGACCTGCTCACGATAAGGTGTTTCGTATTGCTCTGGCCGTTAATGGCATTGTTCTGGCTGAGGGGGAAGGAAAAAGCAAAAAGGAGGCTGAACAGCGTGCGGCAAAGGAGGCGTTTTTCCGCCTGAATGAAGATTGAGACCCCTGATTATCCCCATATTTATTTCCCACGCCGGATGCCCGCACAAATGCCTTTTCTGCGATCAGGAACGGATCACCGCCCGGACACATCATTTGCCAGGCCCTCAAGAGGTGCGAAAAACCCTGGATGCGGCGATAGATACCCCCGGGTTTGACCGGAATCGAAATGCGGAATTGGCCTTTTATGGCGGAACATTTACCGGGCTTTCCAAAACCCGCATGGAATCCCTGCTGAAAGCTGCAGCACCCTACGTGCGCTCCGGCATGGTACAGTCCATCAGGATCTCAACGCGCCCCGATTCACTGGATGATGAACGACTGACCATTTTGAAGGCATATGGCGTTTCCACTGTGGAACTGGGAGCCCAGTCCATGAATGACCGTGTTCTGGCGCTTTCTCAAAGGGGACACAGCGCAGAGGACACCATAAGAGCGGTTCGGATGTTGAAGGACCATGGTTTAAAAGTGGGCATCCAGCTAATGCCGGGGCTTCCGGGCGATTCAAGGAAAGAATTTTCCGCTACCACAAAAAAGGTACTGGCCCTTAAACCTCATATGGTGCGGCTGTATCCCGCCCTGGTAATAAAAGGGACCGGACTGGCCCGTATGCATAGCGAGGGGGCGTATCAGCCATTTTCTCTTGAAGAAGCCGTCAATCTATGTGTGGAAAACGTCCTTTTGTTCGAGGGAAATGGGATTCCGGTGATCAGAATCGGTCTTATGAGCTCGCCGTCGCTTCTGGAAAAGGGTCGCATCGTATCAGGGCCCTGGCACCCCGCCTTTGGATTCCTGGTCCGCTCGGCCATTCATCTCAGGGGCATTACCCTTGATCTGCCGATCCCTGGAAATGTCGAACAGATCAGAATTTTCACACCCATGCGGGAAATCCCCCTGGTAAGGGGCTACAAAAACCAGGGAATCCGGAAAATTGAACAAATAACAGGGGCAAGGGTCATGGGCGTTGTGCCCGATGACACGGTTCCAATGGGAAGCATTCGTTTGGAGATGATATGAGTTTTAAATCGGGATTTATCGGCATTATCGGTCCGCCCAACGTGGGCAAATCGACCCTGTTAAACAGCATCATGGGAACGAAACTTGCCATCGTGTCCCCTAAACCGCAAACCACCAGAAACCGTATCCTGGGTGTTTTTCACCGAGATGACTGCCAGATGGTGTTCATGGATACCCCGGGGATTCACCGAACCCGGACGGCGCTTCACAAATCAATGGTTGACGCCGCTTTTGCCGCCTTTCATGAAGTGGATATCATTCTGATGATGATCGAGGCGGGTTCTCGCGAGGATTCTGCTATTCCATCCATTATCAACGGCTTGAAATCAATTGATAAACCCTTGTTTCTGGCCATTAACAAAATCGATAGGGTGGAAAAAGAAAGGATCCTCCCCATTTTAGCAGATTACGGGGAAAAATTATCCTTTGATGCCATGATTCCCATTTCTGCGCTCAAAGGCCATGGCGTGGATGCATTATTGAGCCAATTGAAACGGCGCTTGAAACCGGGGCCTAGGTTTTTCCCTTCGGATATGAACACCGATCAATCGGAAGCTTTCATGGTGTCTGAAATTATTCGGGAGAAAATTTATCAATATCTCAGCCAGGAACTGCCCTATTCATGTGCCGTCACCATTTTAGAGATTGAAGATGTGCCCGGGAAAAATCTGGTATCCATTGGGGCCAGAATCCATGTTGAAAGCGATTCCCAGAAAGGCATCTTCATTGGCCGTGGGGGAGGGATGATCCGGAAAATCGGTCGTTCCGCCAGACTTGAACTGGAAGCGCTATTCGAAGCAAGGGTTTATCTTGATCTGGCGGTACGTCTGGAGAAAAACTGGAGCAAAGACACCCGCGCTTTGAAACGACTGGGATATTGAGACCGGATTGCAGATTTTGGAGGCATAAAAAAACCAACCCCGCAAAGCGAGGTTGGTTTCTTAGGAGGAAAGAGTAATTTTTAGACTCTATATGACCCTTTCTAGATGCAATTAGCTTGCCAAAAAATCAAAGGCTGCCATTTTTTCCTTTAACCTATTGTTTTTTATGGGATGAATTCGGATTACGATCATTTTCAGTTTTGTAATGTACAACCGAAATAGTACAATATTCTGTACCCGAAAAAGGCTCTGAAAAGGTTTTTAAGCGTAAATGCATATAATGATAGCAAATTTTTGGGTACAAGACCTTTTACCGTCATAGAGTGATGTTGTACTTTTTCATTTTGTGCTGAATCAGGCTTTTGGTAATGCCTAAACTTATGGCTGCGTGGGACTGAACATTATTGGATTGGGCCAGGGCTCTTCGAACAAGTCTTTCCTCTATCTCTTCCATGGCTTTGGGAAGAGGGATATGGGAGGGAACAAATCGCTCCACATCGAACTCGGTTTCCGTATCGACGAGGGATCTTGGCAAATCATCCAAGGTGATAACGCCCCCCGTATGCAACACCATGGCCCTTTCAATAACATTTTCCAACTCCCTGACGTTTCCAGGCCACGGGTGTGTATAAAGCGCTTTCCACACTTCAGGGCGCAGTTCGATTTTCCTTTTGAGATCTCCCTCTTGAAATTTTCCAATAAAATGTTTCACGAGCAGCGGTATATCGTCGGTGCGCTCCTGAAGTGACGGTGCATCGATGTGGATCACATTCAGACGATAGTAGAGGTCTTCACGAAATACGCCTTTGGCCACATCCTCTTTGATATTCCGGTTTGAAGCGGAAAGAACCCGAACATCCACTTTTATGGTCCGGGTTCCCCCCACCCGTTCAAGCTCCATTTCCTGAAGGACCCGCAAAAATTTAACCTGAAGCGCCGGCGGCATTTCCCCCACTTCGTCCAGGAATATGGTGCCCCCGTCTGCCAATTCAAACCGGCCTTTTTTCATGGCGACAGCACCCGTAAACGCACCCTTTTCGTGCCCGAACAATTCACTGGTCAGAAGGGTTTCCGTGAGCGCCCCGCAATTGATGGAAATGAGCGGTCTTTCTTTTCTGGGCCCCTGGTAGTGAATGGCCTTGGCAATGAGCTCTTTTCCGGTGCCCGATGGCCCGGTGATGAGGACTGACGCCTTGGAACTGGAGACCTTGTCGATGAGGTCATATGCTTTCATCATCGGCTTACTCTTGCCCACCATATTGCCATATCGGAATCGATCGGAAAGGGCCTCCGCCAGGAGTCTGTTATCTTTCACCAACCGGTGGTTCTCCATGGCTTTTTTTACCGTCAACTTGAGCTGATCATTTTCAAATGGTTTCTGGATGTAATCATAGGCATGCTTTTTCATGGCCTCAACCGCCATTTCAATGCTGCCAAAGGCGGTCATCATGATAACGGGAATTTCCGGATTGATTTTCTTGCATGTCTCAAGAAGTTCCATACCGGTCATGCCGGGCATCTTCATATCCGTGATGATTAGATCGAGATCTGCTTCACGAAGGATACTGACGGCCATTTTAGCGTCCCTGGCCGTTACGATTTCATAGCCTTCAGCACCCAGAAGTGCTTCCAGCACAACGAGATAGTTTTTTTCATCATCAACAATCAGGATGGTTTCCATAGTTTTCAGGGGCTCCGTATAAAAAAATCCAGATTATCCCTTTGGCAGCTGGATAAAAACCCGGGTTCCCGTTTTTTGAGCAATGGATTCCTTATGACGGCTCTCAATCCATATGCGGCCCTGGTGTCCTTCGATGATATTGCGAACAATGGAAAGACCCAGGCCGCTTCCTTTGTCTTTGGTGCTGAAAAAAGGATCGAAGATCTTTTTCAGGTCTTTTTCACGAATGCCGTCACCGTCGTCTTCAATGACCACCCGGTATAGATCTTTTTCTTCCGAAACGCTGACCGAAAGGGTTCCGGCGTTTTCCATGGCCTGAATGGCGTTCATGAAAATGTTTAGAAAAGACCGGTAGAGCAATTGGGGATCCGCCCTGAGCGGCAAAGGCCGATGAGGTAAATTGTCCCGCAGCAAAATTTTTTTCGTTTCAAGCGCCATCTGCAAGAACTGTATGTTTTTGTCCAGGATTTCATCCAGGTCACAATCCTGAAAATGAGGCTCCTGGGGCCGGGCGAAGTCGAGGAACTCCGTAACAATATCATTGAGCCGACTCGATTCCTCAACAATCAGGCCTGAGAGCTTGGCCTGTGATTCATTGCCGATTGACATGCTGCCCATCAGTTCAGCGGTGCTTCTGATAATGCCCAAAGGATTTCTGATTTCGTGGGATACACCCGCGATCATCTCCCCCAGGGCCGCAAGCCGTTCCGACTGATTCAGCTGGGTTTCCAACTCGCGTTGTTCCCTGGCCCTTTCGGCAATGGTTTTTTCCGCTTTGTGCACGATAAAAAGAAGCGCCACAAAAATCATGCCCATGATGAGGATTGACAATCCGAAAATCAGATACTGAAACCGAACCAGGGATTCATATTCCTGCGTGAGGTCCTGTATCAATTCAAAGACGCCCAAAACATGCCCGGTCTCCCCCAGAAAAGGCCCGACACCCATGAAGGGGATATAGGTTCGCAGCTTTTTTTCGCCCCCCCTCTGAATGCCGGTACCCCAAATCCCATCTCCTCCGGATACGAGCCTGGAAGAATTTTGCCCCATGACCGCTTTTTTGTAGCCAAGGCTTTCCCGCACTTTTTTTCCAATAAGGCCAGGATCGGTGCTGTATGCGATAACACCTTGGTTGATATCATACATGTTCACCAGATCGATTTTAAAACTGTGGGTGGTGTTTCGTACGATTCGATCCATTAACGCCTGCTGTTGTTTCTCCCTTAATCGCATTTTCCCAAACTGTTGGGTTACGGGCAGCACAAAATTCTGAAAGACTTGGTGGTTCAGGTTTTCACCCAGCAGAAGGGCGTAGGTTTCGTGACTTTTCATGAGGATGTCTTTGGCCCGTTGTGAGATGACCATGGAGAAGGGTAAACTGAAGATGATGAGGACAACAAAGCTGGCATAGGCGAAAAACTTAACGAGCCTGAATTGCTTTCCCTTCTTATGAGTGTTTTTATTTAGAAGCGACATCTTTTTTTAAAAGCAGGCATCCTTGTCGGAATAATACATTTTGTGTTATCTTAAGTCTTCAGATAGATCGGAGTCAACTTGTTAGGTATCAGAAAAGGCATCCATATGACAGTCCGGAATTTGAAACACCTGCCCTTAATGCTTTACGCAGACCCGGAAGGCCGGATTTATGAACATCCATATCTTAGAATGGCCGGGTTTTCCGGACCAAATCTTTTCCCGATTGAACCTGATGACCTCATCATCATGCCGGAATTCAGCAAACTCTTTTATATCCCCGCCTGTCCCCCTCTTGGCCTTGATCCCCATACGGGTCAACCAAAAACCATTTATGAAATGGATGTGGACGGGAAGTCTACGACCTGCTTTGCAGTCGCTGTTTTTCTTGAACCGGGATTTGTCAGAACCCATCTTCCCGCGGCGGATTACAGTGAGAAATCCTTTGTGCTGCCGTCATGGGCTTATGGGGCCGTCGGTTTCAGGGATGGCCAGTACTGGTCCGCCGGGTTTGAGGTGGAGTATAATGAGCGGTGGGACCCCCGCCATTATGACGACCGGGAACTGGTTCCGGCCATTTCGGATTTTATGGAAAAAAACCCGACCGGTCCCCTGGTCAATCATTTGACGACCTGCGCAACGGAAAACCATTGTTTTGCCGCGAAAAATCTTTTCCTGAAAAGATGGGAAGCGCCATTACCGCTCAGCCGAAAATGCAACGCCACCTGCCTGGGGTGCCTTTCCCTTCAACCGGGCGCTTCCTTTGAAGCGTCCCATGAAAGGATCAGGTTCACCCCTTCAATGAACGAAATCGTCAATCTGGCTGTGGCACACTTAAACCATGCCCCCAAGGCCATTGTGAGTTTCGGACAGGGTTGTGAAGGGGAACCCCTTACGGAATATGAGTTGATTGCAGAAAGCATTCAAGAAATTCGAAAGCGAACCCGAAACGGTACCATCAACCTGAATACCAACGGCAGCTTTCCTGATCGGATTCGAAAGATTGCAGAAAATGGCCTTGATTCCATCCGCATCAGCTTGAACAGCGCAAGACCGGAATTTTATGGGGCCTACTATCGGCCCAAAGGCTATGGATTTGTTGACGTGATGGATGCCATCGCCCTGTCACGAAAAATGGGGCTGTATACAATGATCAACTATCTGGTCTTTCCGGGAATTTCGGATCAGGCGGCAGAAATGGATGCATTAACGGCGTTGATTTCTAAAACCGGCATAAATTTCCTTCATCTCAAAAACCTCTGTATTGACCCGGCCTTTTATCTGGAAAAAATACCCGCTACCGGTGAAAAAGGTGTCGGGATACGAAAAATGGCGGCGCGTCTGACGGAACGTTTTCCAGATCTGATTTTGGGTTATTTTAACCAGCCGGTTCGGTAAAATCGCAATATCCGGGTCGGCAATGGGTGTGAGAATCAGCCATAAATTTTATTTCTCTGTTTCCTTTTTCCCGGAGGAAATGCCAAAAGGCTGATGGAGATTGGGCAAACGCGACTTTTCGAAAAAAGCAAATAAAAAAAAATGAAATTTATAAAAAAATAAAGAAAAAGAGATTAAACAGGAGGAAATACTTGTGGAAATTTTTTTTAACAAATAGTGCGTATTTTATAAATAATTGATATTACATTTATTTTACAAATTTAAAATGCATCGCTTTCTCAGCACCTTAGAAACAAGTCCCTGAATTTTGCTGTAAACGGAATAGGTTAGACGATGTCGAAAAGCACCGTACCCTTAAATATTGATCACGCCAAAGCCTCTTTGACAGCCCCATCACTTTTGCTGTAGATATTTCAGCATTCATTTTCGCCGTGACGTTTCACTTCATCTTTTTCATTTTATCTTTTTTCATTTCACTTGGAGTAAACCATGAAAACCGCTTGGGGCGAAATCAAAAATCAGATCAAAACGCGGGTTCCAGACAATACATTCTCTCTTTGGATAAAACCCATCGCATATCTCCAGGCCGAAAAGGGCGCGGTTGTCTTGGGCTGCCCCAATCGATTTTCCAAAGACTGGGTTGTGGAAAATTACCTGGACCTGATCAGGGAAAAGTTTAACACCATCGCCGGTAAACCTGTAGATGTTCAGCTTAAAGTGCAGCACCGGAAAACAACGCCATCCCCCGCGACCCTTTTACCCCACCCGGATCAACTGACCCTTCCAGGCATGCCCCGAAAAAGGCGTCCCAGAAGTCTTCTGTTGAACAGCCAGTTTACCTTTGATCGTTTTATTGTGGGGCAATCCAATGAATTTGCCTATTCGGCATCAAAGAATATTGCCCTGGGAAACCCTTCCGATTATCATTCGCTTTTGATGCTTTCCAATACCGGTTTGGGAAAGACCCACCTTTCTCAAGCCATCGGGCATACTATTCTGGCCGAAAACCCGCGATCTCGCGTGTTTTATATGACTGCAGAGGACTTCACAAACGAAATGATCGCCTCTTTGAGGAACCGTCGTATTGAGGCATTTAAAAGCCGATACCGTCGAATATGTGATGTGCTTCTTCTGGAAGAAGTCCATTTCCTGGGTGGAAAAGAAAAAATACAGGCGGAATTGGGTTACACACTGGATGCGTTGGCCCAGGATCACAAAAAAATCATCTTCACCAGTTCTATGCCACCAAAGGATATCCCACAGATGTCCAGGGAGCTTTCTTCGCGGTTGACTTCCGGCCTGGTAACCACCATCGGAGGACCGGACTATAACACCCGAGTGAAGATACTGGAAGAAAAAGCAAAGGCGTACAACGTTTCTCTTTCAAAGGATGTGGTTCATTTCCTGGCGGGCCGGCTCAAACGTGACGTTCGGCAGATGGAAAGCGCACTGAAGTGCCTCAAAGCAAGGGCTGAACTGGTAGGGGAAAAAATCAACATGGATCTGGCCCGGGAGGTGGTGAGTGCACTGGTATCGGGAGAGATTTCCATTACCACCGAAAGAATAATGGCACTGGTCTGTGAGTATTACAAGGTAGATATCGAGATGCTCAGTTCCAGATCTCGAAAAAAAGTGTACGCTTATCCACGAAACATCTATGCATACCTTTGTCGAAAATATTCTGATGAGACACTGGAGTCCATTGGCAAAACCATCAACCGCAGCCATTCCACCGTGGTGTATGCCACTGAACTGGTGGAAAAGAAGATGAAAACGGACCGCAGCATGAAACATCAGGTGGGATTGCTCTCCAAACGCCTTGATAAAAGCCTGCAATAATTTTCGGGTTCTGAGACGTGCGAGTCCTTCACATCGGAAAATACTATCCGCCTTATGCCGGCGGCATGGAAATTTTTTTAAGGGACCTTTTAAAGGCGCTTAAAAAGGAAGGGTTAGACACTGCCGGCCTGGTTCACCATCACCTGCCCGGCAGGTCATCTTTGAAGGAAGAGACCGAAGGGGGCCCGATTTTTCGGGCCTCATCCCTGGGTCAGGTCCTGTATGCGCCCATCAGCTTCTCTTTTCCGCTGGTCCTGAAAAAAGTTATTCGATCCTTTCGCCCGCAGCTCCTACATTTGCATTTCCCCAACCCTTCAGCGTTCTGGAATCTGGCCGTTTCAGAGGCCCGCTCTGTTCCATGGGTGATTCAGTGGCAATCCGACGTGGTGCCTTCCGCGATTGATCCGCGTCTACAGCCGGCATATCGTTGTTATCGACCATTAGAACAACGCATGCTGAAGCGGGCGAGAAAGATCCTGGTCGCCTCAAAACCCTATCTGAGCCATAGCATCCCTTTGAAACCATGGACTTCAAAATGCGCCGTTGTTCCGCTGGGCGTGGACCCTGAACGCCTTCCGTGGCCTGAAGCGGATGCACTTCAGCAGGCGGAAAGAAGCTGGCAGCCAGGTTGTTTGAGGGTGCTTGCCGTAGGCCGTCTCACTTATTACAAGGGATTTGATGTCCTCATCCGGGCAGCAGGGCGAACTCATGGGGTGGCGGTTCAGATTGTGGGCGATGGGAATCTCAGGGCTCATTTGCAGAGAGCGATTCGCCGGAAAGGCTTTAAGCGACGAGTGTTGCTCAGGGGCGGTCTTTCCAATGAGGCCCTTCAAGCCCTTTTTGCCACGTGCGATGTGTTCTGCCTGCCCTCCCTTGAAAGGACTGAGGCGTTTGGCGTGGTGCTGTTGGAGGCCATGCGGTATGGCAAGCCGATCATTGTCAGCGATATTCCCGGTTCCGGGCCCGGCTGGGTGGTCAACGAGGGTAATTGCGGGTGGCTCATTCCCCCCGGCGACGTTGATGCGCTCACAAGAAAAATGGAAAATCTGGCAGCCAACCCTGGTCTGTGCTGCGAATTAGGCCGAAAAGGGCGTGAGAATTTCAAAAAAAAATTCCGCATCCAATCTGTGGCAAGTGATATCAAGGAAATTTATGAGGATATATTGGCAGGGAGACCGGGTTCTTGATCATCGCTGACAGGGTCATTTGTTCCATTTAATCCGACGTGTTTCCCGGAGCGTTTTTCCCCGGTTGATTCTGCACCGAACGTCACCTCTTCCCGCAATTCCGCCACCAGTTTGTTCAGTACCGCCACTTCCTGCAGAAGTTCCTTTATCCGTACTTCGTTTTGAGATGCAAAAATGAAAAGGTAAAGGTTTTGAATCAACAGCACGCCCACCGCGATCACAAAAAGCAGCGCCGGAGCGTATGAAACACCGGTAAATTTGGCGATTTTATCCAGGATCACCGGAAAAATCCCCAGTACCACCACCACCATGCCGATGGCAAACCAGGTCAGGGCGTATTTTTCCTGCAGTTTCCCCCTGCGAACCAGAAGCAGTATGATTAAAAAGATGGCGGCGCCTAAAATCCCGGTGGTAATTTTGTAGGAAATCATAGCCTTCTCGCAATAATGAAGGTCAAGGTGATGAAAAGATATCGCATAACGCTGGCAACATTTGGAAATACCTTTGATTTTTCTCCCTTTCGGATTTCCATGTTGACCGGTATTTCCGTGAGTTGCAAACCCTTTTTCCTAGCCATGAACAAAACTCCCAGGTCCTGGTAATCGAGGTTCAAGAAGGATCCATGGATTAACCGTTTCATGGCCGCCCGGCTGTAGCCTCTGAGGCCGGAAGTAAAATCACTGACATCAAGCCCGGACAATCGATTCAGGATTCCCCTGCAGAATTTTCTGGACCATCCGCCCCGGTCATTGTCCTTTCCGATGACCACATCGTAGCCTTCTTGGAGGCCGGGAATGATCCGCAACGCGCCTTCGGGCAGATGCTGCCCATCGCCGTCAAATGTGATAACCCCGTCAAATTCTTTGGCCAGAGCATATCTAAAACCTGCCTGGATGGCACCCCAGTGCCCCAGGTTAAATGGCAGATCCAGATATTCAAACCCTTCTTTTTTCAGGAGATTGAGGTAGCTTTTGTCGTCACTTCCATCGTCAATCACCAGAATCTCAGGGAAATGGATTCTCAGGTTCTGCAAAACAGGCAACAGGTGGGGCCATTCATTGAATACGGGTACCAGTGTGAGCAGTTTCATGTTTCCCAAGTATGTAAATCATAGATGGATAAATGATACCAAGGCAGTTCAGAAAGACGATGATATCAAGTCCATGGTAAAAAAAAATTCAGAGTCGTTTAGGCTACACTGACAAAATCGCACAATGGCTTGAATTGTGTCATTTAAATCAATATGCTGTCAACAAAAAGACTGAAAAGATTATGAACCGGCAATTTGAAGGATTGTGTATGTAGCCCTGCATGAAATCATGGGGCCGCATCTATTTCGATAAAACCTCCTTTTGATTTTTGAGGTCCATAAAAATGAAAATACCGATTGAAACAGACTCAGGCACATTCTATATCCGCAAATTTAGGGAAGATGATGAAGCAAAGGTTATGAAATTATGGAAACTCACTTTTGATCAGGAGATCAACCCGGCGCTCTGGAGGTGGAAATATTTTGATAATCCTTACCCTCAGGCACTTCTTTTGTGTGAATCTGAAAAAGAGGAGATCCTCGCGCTTTATGGTGGTATTCCCTTTAATGGATCAAGGGATGGGAAAGCGGTTGTCATTGTTCAGCTAATGGACATCATGTCCCATCCCGATTTCAGGGGAAAGGGACTTTTTGCCAGAACGGGAAAGGCCTTTTTTGAAATTTTCTGCGGGAAAGATTCCGCTGAGATCTTATATGGGTTTCCGGGGAAATTTCATTTTGAACTGGGGAAAAGGATATTGGGCTATGCTCCCCTGGAAAGTCGGGTCGCCTATTTAAAAGGTGAAACAGGCGTACTTGCCTCAAGAAAAAAGCCATCACTTTTAAGCATCAAGAGAATTGACAATCCTGGAGAGCAGTTTGACAGGTTATGGGAAAAGTGCAGTGTGGATTATCCATATGCCGTTGTCAGACAATCGGAATTCTTACGTTGGCGGTTTTGCAGGCATCCTGAAAAGAAATATGAAATTTTCTGTCTGAAACGTATGTTTTCGCAAGAGATTGAAGGGTACGCGGTTCTTCATCTTAAAAAAGATGCTGCGACTCTTGTGGACCTGCTTTTCCCGAAATCCGAAAAAAAGACTGCCGTTTTTTTTGGCAATATTGCTCATATGCTCAGATCCCGAGGCGTCTTGCAGATTGAAACGTGGCTTCCCGGAGGCCATTTTTTAAAGACTGCCGCAATGGCCGCGGGATTCGAGGAGCATGCTGAACCCTTGGGTATAATTTCAACGATTAAGACTTTTGAGCACTCTCCAGACACAAACTGGATAGACAATAACCTTTTCTATACCATGGCAGATTCGGATCTATTTTAGTGGAAAACCCTCGGTGCAGGAAACATGGGGTTTTGTTTTGAAACAAATCTCCCTTTGTGATATTAGGGATTCCGCTAGGTTTTTTTGGTAAAATGGTACGATTGTATCGGTGGATGGTTCGTCGAGACGAGGCATTAAGGCATGAAATTCAAGTCGCTGCCCATTATGTTCGCAAGCCCTTGGTCTTCAGTGATACTGATTGCAGCTGTTACCCTGGTGATCTACAGCAACGCATATAGCGTTCCCTTTGTCTTTGATGGGAAAGTTCAAATCGAAAATAACAAAAAAATCAAGGGTTTAGAAAACTATGTGTCTCTGAAAGGTTTCAAATCTCACCGTCCAATTGTTCAGTTCTCTTTTGCTCTAAATTACCAATTGGGCAAATTCAACCCTGTTGGGTACCATTTGGTAAATATCCTAATTCACTTGGCTAACGGAGTTCTTGCCTATTTCCTTGCACTCAATGTGCTTGGTCGGTTGTCATTTTTTCAGGAAGAACAAAAGAAGCCTTCCGTTGTTCCACGATCTCGTGGTAAACGGAAGAAGAAAACTTGTAAACCAATCTCATCCGCCCAGAGGTCTGGGGTCATGGATTTCTCATCATCAAAGATTCCATTAATGGCGCTGTGGGTGGCACTGGTTTTTGTTGCACATCCCATTCAAACACAGGGTATCACCTACGTTGTCCAACGATATACGTGCATGTCGGCCATGTTTTATCTGGCTTCGGTGCTTTTATACATTCGTGCCAGAAATCTACAGCTGAAGATGGGGGAATTGGGGGAAAGCAGAGCGCGGGGAAACGATTCCATCAAACCGGATGCAGGCAAAAGAAATGCTGCTGCTTTCTCTTTCAAAATTCTATTTTGCTTCGCCGCCGCCGTCCTTTCGGGGGTGTTTGCATTTTTGAGCAAGGAAAATGCAGCCACATTACCCGGTATCATTCTTCTGGTGGAATATTTTCTTTTTGACAGGTCCTGGCAGGGATGGAAAAAGAAGTTGTTCTGGATTGTTCCCCTTGGCGCTCTTCTGGCGTTCTTGGCCCTCTATTTTCTTTCCGCAACGCGGGGGTTGAAATTTGAAAACCTCCTGGAGGATGTTTCCATCCTGACAAGAGAGACCGGGACGGTTGATCGATGGAGTTATTTTTGCACTCAGTTCAATGTTCTTGTTGAATACATTCGACTGCTGTTTTTCCCTTGGGGGCAAAATGTAGATCATATGTATCCCTTGAAATCAGGCTTTTTTGATGGGCTTACCCCCCTGGCTTTTGTTTTCGTCATAGGGGTTATTGGGATTGGCATTTGGAACATCAGGAAAAGACCAGCCGTCAGTTTCGGTATTTTTTGGTTTTTCATTACACTTTCCATTGAATCGAGCATTTTCCCCATCAGCGACACCATGTTTGAACACAGGCTTTATCTTCCGGTTTTTGGTTTCGCCGTATCTGTGGTCTATGCGGTATTTCAACTGTTTTCAAACAGAAGAGTTTGGGAAAACCTCCTTTTGGCGGGGATTATTGTGACGCTTGGCGTGGGAACCTATCTAAGGAACAAAATCTGGCAGGACCCCCTCACCTTATGGAAGGATTCAGCCCGAAAGAACCCTGAAAATCATCGTGCCCGTACCAATTATGGCGCTGAACTAAACGAAATAGGGCAACTCGACCTCGCAATCCGGGAATATACAAAGGCACTTGAGATAAAACCGGATTTTGCCGATGCAAACATCAATCTTGGAAGCGCACTCATGCGACGGGGTCAGTTTGAAGAAGCCGTCCAATGCCTTTCAAAAGCGCTGCAAGATAAACCTTATTCTGCGGCGGCGAATAATAACATGGGCGTTGCCTCGTCTCAAACGGGGGATCTGAATGGTGCCATTGGCTACTTTAAAAAGGCATTGCGCATAAAGCCACACTACGCGGAAGCTCGCAATGGTTTGGGAAACGCCCTGGCCCAGAAGGGTCATATTGAAGACGCCATGGTGGAATGGGCCAAGGCTATTGAAATAAACCCTGATTACGCCCAACCCCATTACAATATGGGGGTTTTTTTTGAGGGGAAGGGAGACATGAGGAAAGCGGAAAAGAGTTTTTCTGAAGCGGTTCGCATTAACCCGGGGTTCGCCCAAGCCTATTCGAAACTGGGCTTTATCTCAGCACGACAAGGGGATTACAAATCAGCCATGAGATTATTTAAAAAAGCGTTAGAAATCAACCCTCGATTAGCCGACGCACAGAGGGGGTTTCGTGAAATGATCCGTTTGACTGGAAAGAGGAATTAGTGCCAGACGGTGGGTTAATTATCAATCGTATTTGCAGTTGGATGGGATAAAATCAAAATGGAAAATCATGTGAAACGACTGGCGAAGACCCTGGCCGAAACCGGGGCGCTATTTTTTGATAGGGGCCTGGTGCTCAAGGATGGGCGGCCGACGCCCTATTTTGTTAATATGGCCATGTTCAAGACCGGACGTCTAAGTCTTTTGCTGGGGTCTTTTTTTGCCGAAATGATGGTGTCCAGGGGTCTTGAAAAACGTGTTGACATCATCCTGGGGCCTTCCTACAAGGGCAGCACCATTGCCCTTTCAACCAGCATCGCCCTATGGCAGGAATATCAAAAAGACCTTGTGTTTGAATATGACCGTAAGGAAGCCAAAACCCACGGAGAGGCCACCGGAAAGAAGGGCATGTTTGTCAACCAGAGCTTCTTTGACGGCTGCCGCCTCTTCGTTGTGGATGATGTGGCCACCTCCATGGGCACCAAATACGACCTTCTTGAAAAGATCGAAGCCGAAGCGCATTTAAGGGGTATAACAATTCATGTGGAAGGGGTCGGCATCGGGATTGACCGGGAACAGACAACAGCGGTTTATAGTGAAGAGGGGAACGTTGTCCTTGGACGCAAAGGAAACAGCGCCATTGACGATTTTGTTTCAAAAAGCGGCATCGGGGTTTTCGCCGTCGCCGGCATTAAAGCGGTGGTGCAATATCTTTATGAAGAAAGTGTTCCGGTTCTGGTAAGGGGAAATCGGGTTCCCATCGATGGCGGGACCAAAGCGGAGTTTGACGTGTACATGGAAACATACGGTGTTGATGCTGCGGGCGGCAAGGGACATTATCGGTGACAAAATGGACTTGCTTCAGAAAAAGAAATAAGGTATGGTCCCCTTCAGTCGGGACGTGGCTCAGTCTGGTAGAGCACCGCGTTCGGGACGCGGGGGTCGCTGGTTCAAATCCAGTCGTCCCGACCATCCCCATACCAAAGGCTTTCGGAAAGATGGGTCTTTATCATTTTTGTCGTCAGATCCTCCCCTGTTGGACCAGACGCGAAAAATGTTCAAAAGAGCGATCATAGGTTTTTTCCGCGTCTTTTGAAAAGCAGCAACCGGGGAGTTGTCGCATTTTCAGATGATAGGCAATACACTCGCAACAGATTCCTTTTCTGGCACAGGGTTCATAGGTGCAATTACACTTTTCAAGGTTCTTCTCCCGATTACATTCCATGTTTCTCCTCCCCTTCATAAGGGTTAAACAAACGCTCATACACAAACTGACGATGGCGTTTTTTGAAAAAATTTTGTAAGGTATTATTATACTCCGGCAAGACGGCATCGTCAATTTTTCCTTGACAAAGTCCATCATTTCCTCAACATTTCCGCTATCAGAAGCATAAGGGGAAATAACCGGTGAAAAGGAGCGTTAATCATTTTGGAAACGGAAACCATAACGGATTCAGTCGTGGCGCCTGCCAGATGGTGGGCACTGCACACACGAAGCCGTTTTGAACAAAAAGTCCATACGGGACTTTGCGGAAAATCCCTCGAAGCTTTTCTTCCGCGAATTGAGGTGATGAGCCGCCGAAAAGATCGGCGGAAAAAGATATTGGTGCCCATGATTCCGGGTTATGTCTTTGTCCGCTCAGCCCTGGCGCCGGAGGAATATCATCGCATCATCCAGACGGTTGGCGTGGTTCGGATGATTGCTTTTAAAGGGAAGCCGGTTCCCGCCAACGAACAGGAAATCTCTTCCCTGATGATCCTGGACGGCACCGATCGAACCGTTCAAAACCGCACCTACATGCGGAAAGGAGACCGCGTGATGATCATGGAGGGGCCTCTCAAAGGCCTGGAAGGCTTTTATATTCGGCACAAGAACAAAACCGATCAGGTCGTGGTCTCGGTTGAGTTGCTGCAGCGATCCCTGGAAGTGGAAATTGAAGGCTGGTCCCTGGAAAGGATTCCCGGATAAACGATCATCCGACAGCTCAGAGCCATATTTTTTAGTAACCGTTCACGGTTTACAATTACTTTTTTACAATTTAATTAACCATATAAACGGTTTAGCGCTCGTAACCGAAGGGGCGGAGCTGCGTGAAGGACAGGCTTTGGCGTAGAGGAGGAATAGAATGAAAATTTTGATTACAGGGGGTGCCGGCTTTATTGGATCTCATCTGGCAGAGCGTTTGCTCGAAAACGGAGACGAGTTGTTTATTGTTGACAATTTATGGACCGGCAAACTGGCCAATATCTCCAAGATACAGAATCATGAACGGCTGCATCTGGTGATTGATACCATTTTAAACGAATCCGTTATGAACGAGCTGATATTCAAAGCGGACCAAATATACCATCTGGCGGCTGCGGTGGGCGTCAGAAACATCATGGACCATCCGGTGGAAACGCTGGATACCAACGTCAAAGGGACCGAAGTGGTCCTGAGGCTGGCCAATCAATTCAAGAAAAAGGTGTTTATTGCCTCTACCTCCGAGATTTACGGCAAACATGTGGAACATGATTTGTCGGAAGATGACAACCGGGTCATGGGGTCGGTCAAAAAACGACGGTGGGCCTATGCGTGTTCCAAAACCCTGGATGAGTTTCTAGCCCTTGCCTATTTTGACGAAAAAAAACTGCCCGTATTGATCGGCCGGTTGTTTAACACGGTCGGTCCCAGACAAACCGGACAATATGGTATGGTTTTGCCCAATTTTGTTCAAAGCGCTTTACTGGGAAAACCCATCACCGTTTACGGGGATGGTACCCAGAGTCGAAGTTTCGCCCATGTGAACGATGTGGTGGAAGCCATTATGCGATTGATGGATGAACCTGCGGCGGAAGGCGATATTTTTAATGTGGGCAACAATGAGGAAGTAACCATCAAAGACCTGGCGCTTAAGGTTAAGGAGATGACGGGAAGTCATTCCGAAATCGATTTCGTGCCGTACGAAAAGGCTTACGGCCCGGGTTTTGAAGATATGGAAAGAAGATGCCCGAATATCAGCAAGCTGAAAAAAACCATTGGGTTTGAGCCGTCATATGACCTGGAAAGCATCATTGAGAGTGTCATTGACTATTTCAAGAAATAGCAGAGGGATTTTGGTTTTTCAAGAATTTCAAAGGGAAGTATCCCTTCGATTGCCACTGATTAAAGTAGAGACCTTTGGAAAATGTTCAATTTCGTTCAAGATCAAGGCGCATGAGGGTTTTAGCCGGAGGAATATATTGAATATTTCGAGGATTAAAATCAGAATGCAACGCAGAGATTGGGCGAAAGGGGACGTTTTGCAAAGGTCTCGAGGTGTGGATCTGAAATGACCTCTATTTCGTTTAAAGATTATCCCAAAGAACCGGTAGTCGTGGGGAACCTCTCTGATAAAATGATGCGGGAATCCATGTTCGTTCCATTGGAGATGGGGGACGATTTTCTGAAAATCGCCATAGCCGATCCAGAGGATTTTTACACCATTGACGCCTTAAAGGTTACATACGGTCTGGACATTCAAGTATGCCAGGGAAAAGAAGGCGACATCCTTGACACCATTGAACGACTGTACGGAGCCGGCAGTCAATCCCTTGAAACCATCATTGAGGAAGCGGGGAAAGATATTTATGATATTTCCGCTGAGGACATTGAAGATGAAGAGCATTTAAGGGACCTGGCATCGGAGGCGCCCATCATCCGTCTGGTGAACCGGTTGATTTTTAACGCGGTGGAGCAGAAAGCCAGCGATATCCATTTTGAACCCTTTGAAAATGAATTCAAGGCGCGATACCGCATAGACGGTGTTCTGCATGACGTGGAATCCCCCCCCCATCGCCTTCAGGCGGCCATTATTTCCAGGGTTAAAATTATGGCCAAACTGGATATTGCGGAAAGACGGCTGCCCCAGGACGGTCGAATCAAACTGCGGATTTCGGACAAAGAAATCGATTTCAGGATTTCGACCATTCCCACCCTGTTTGGCGAAAGCCTGGTCATGCGAATTTTGGACCGGGATACCCTCATCCTTGACCTTGATAAACTGGGATTCCCGGACGATGTACTGGCCCAATATACCCAACTCACCCTGCAGCCGTATGGCATGATTCTGGTGACCGGACCAACGGGAAGCGGCAAAACATCGACCCTCTACACAACCCTTGCCAAAATCAATTCACCGGGAAACAAAATTATCACCCTGGAGGAACCGGTTGAATATCAACTGAGCGGCGTGAACCAGATTCAGGTAAACCAGAAAATCGGCATGTCCTTTGCCAGCGGACTTCGTTCTATTGTTCGGCAGGATCCGGATATCATCCTGGTGGGAGAGATCCGGGACAGGGAAACCGCCGAGATTGCCATTCAATCCGCCTTGACCGGACATCTGCTGTTCAGCACACTGCATACCAATGATGCGGCGGGGGCTGTTACAAGGCTTCTGGACATGGGCGTGGAGAGTTTTCTCTTAAGTTCAACCCTTTTGGGCGTTCTGGCCCAACGGCTTGTGAGAGTCATCTGCCCGGAATGCAAAGAGCGGGTGGAACCGGAAGAAAGGCTTTTGAAGTCCATGCAGATCGATTCCTTTGAAGCCCCCGAAATAAAGTTTTTTGCGGGCAAGGGCTGCGAAGCGTGCCGATACACAGGGTTCAGCGGCAGGACCGCCATTTTTGAGTATCTGCCCATAAATCAGCAAATTCGCAAAGAAATTATCAACAAATCAAGCGCTGAGACGATCAAAGACGTGGCCGTCAAATCGGGAATGCTGACCCTGAGAGAGGATGGATGGCGAAAGGTGAAGGCAGGGATGACCACCATTCCCGAAATATTGAAAGTTACCCTTGAAAACTGACAATGGTCACCTATTCATACAAAGCCGCTGACAGTACCGGAAAAATTGTGACCGGAGTCCTGGAAGCGGATGAGGAAAAAAAGGTGGCGGCTGAACTGCAGACCCGCGGGCTGATTCCCATACGGATCACTCAGGCCAAAGGAAACGGCCGGCGACTGGGTTTGAATGTTTCAGAACAGTTCCTCGGCCTTTTTCACCGTGTCTCTTCCAAAGATGTGATGGTTTTTACCCAGGACCTTGCTACCCTGCTGGAAGCTGGCCTACCCGTTGATCGAGCGCTCTCCCTGCTGATCGAATCCGCTGAAAAAGAACAGTTTAAAATGGTGGTGAACGATATTCTAAAAACCGTTCAGGGTGGCGGATACTTATCGGATGCTCTGGCAAGGCACCCCAAGGCTTTCACCTCCTTTTATGTCAGCATGGTGCGGGCCGGAGAGGCGGGAGGCGTTCTGGAAGCGGTATTAAGCCGGTTGGGGGAATTTCTGGAAAGCGCACAGGAACTCAAGGATTATATCAAATCCGCCATGGTATACCCCATCTTTCTCGTGGGTGTGGGAGGCGTGTCCATTATCATACTTTTGACCTTTGTCATTCCAAAATTCTCAATTATTTTCTCAGATATGGGGCAGACTATTCCCCTGAGCACTCAATTGCTGCTGGGAATCAGCCATTTGCTGCAATCCTACTGGTGGGCTATTCTGGCTGTACTCGGCACAGGTTATTTTTTCCTGAGAAGATATCTGAAAACGCCGGCAGGACGTTTGAAGTTCGACCGAAAGAAAATGAAATTCCCTGTGGTGGGGGAACTCATCAAAAAGATTGAGGTGGCCCGTTTTGCAAGAACCCTCGGAACACTGACAAAAAGCGGCGTCCCCATTTTGCAGGCGCTTATGCTGGTAAAAGATATTATGGGCAACAAGGTCATTTCAGCGGCAATGGAGCGCGTCTATACACGGGTGAAGGAAGGGGACCGGTTATCAAAACCCTTGCGGGATACGGGGATCTTTCCGCCCCTTGCCATTCAGATGATTACGGTGGGAGAAGAGACGGGACGACTGGATCGCATGCTTCTGAGGGTGGCGGAAAGCTACGAAAAAATGGTTCGCAACACGGTAAAACGGCTCATCAGCCTGTTGGAGCCGTCCATGATTCTGGCCATGGGTCTGGTGGTGGGTTTTGTGGTCGTTTCCATGCTGATGGCGGTATTCAGCATGAACGAAATGCCTTTTTAAAGGGGTTGTGAAAGGAGTTGTGATGAAAAGACGCAAAAAGAATGAAATGGGATTCAGTTTAATTGAGTTATTGATCGTCATGGTCATTATGGGCCTTCTGGCCGCCCTGGTGGGTCCCCGCATGTTTGGAAAGGTGGGGAAATCAAAACAGAACGCCGCCCGTGCGCAGATGGCCCTTTTTGAAACCGCTCTCGACACCTACCGGTTGGATGTGGGCAAATACCCTTCAACGGAACAGGGCCTTAAAGCCCTCAGAATCAAACCCTCGGACGGTGAAAAATGGGATGGCCCCTACCTGCCAAAGTCGGTACCCAAAGACCCGTGGGGTCACCCTTATGTGTACAGGCGAACCGATAATGGCGAAGTTGAAATGATTTCCCTGGGCGCCAACGGTACCGAAGGCGGAGATGGCGAGGACAAAGATATTTCCAATCGGGACGGGGATGAAGAAGACGGATGAAGAAGGGATTTTCACTCATTGAACTGCTGGTGGTTCTGGTGCTCATCAGTGTCTTTTCGGCGTTTGTGGGTGTGAACGTTGCCGGCAGCCTGGGGAATATGGGGTTAAGGACCGCATCCAAAAAGGTGGCCGCCTCCCTGAGATACGCCAGGAGTCGGGCCATAACGGAAAGTATTCCTTATGTGGCGCTCCTGGATCTCAATCAAAACCGTATGACCGTCAAACCCGACGTAATCTCCTCCGGAATTGAAAAACAAGCTGACAATTCCCCTTCAAAGCTCATGGAAAATGGTGCGAAGCGTTATGATTTGCCGGAAGACGTGAAATTCAAAGATGTCCTAGCATTTGACGGCAGCGAATCCGATTCAAGGTTTTTTGCCGTTGTCTTTATGCCCAACGGTTGCAGCAGCGGGGGAACCATCCTTTTAGAAAATAATCGCGAGCGCGGATCAACTGTAAAAATTGACTTTGTTACCGGCACAGTACGTGTGGATATGTCTTGAGGCCGGAGTGCCGAATCATAAAACAACATTAGATACCAACAGTGGTTTTGCACTGATTGAAATTCTTGTGGCCGTTTCTGTTCTAGCCATTTCTCTGGTGGTGATTTTTCAGCTTTTTTCAGGAGGCCTCAAAGCACGAAAATTATCTGAACAATATGCAAGGGGCGTATTTCATGCCAGAGAGAAGATGGCCGAAATTCTGCTTACCCCCGATTTATTTGAAGAAGAAACCCAAGGGGAATTTGAGGATGCCTATGAATGGCAAGCGGTCATAACCCGGGTTGTTTCCGGCGACGATGAAGAAAAATTGACTGTTGATTTGCTCAATATCAAAGTCCGAATTAACTGGCGTGAGGGCGAAAAAGAGAAATCCTTTGTCATTGATACCCTGAAAGCGGCTGAAAAGGAGAAGGGGTCTTGAATTTTGGGAAAAGGGGCTTCACCCTTTTGGAACTCATGCTTTCCCTTGCCATTATGGGGCTCGTGCTGCTGATTATTTTCGGTGCCCTCAGGATCGGCACTCGGGCTTGGGAAAAGGGGGAAAAAGATGTAGCGGTTCATCAGCGGCAACGCGCTGTTTTGGGCCTCCTGAGCCGGCAGATCGCAAGCGCCTGCATATATGAAGTCAAAATGGGAGATGACAGTTTCTATTTCAAGGGTTCTGAAGAAACAATGGACTTTGTTTCCCGCAGCCCCATTGTGCCGGGAGCGTTCACCGGTGTGGTGTTTGTTAAATACGTGATTCAGGAGGGGGATGGAAAAAAACAGCTCAAGCTTTTTGAAAAAGATGCGGGGTTCCTGAAAGAAGAAGATGTTGAAAGCCAGAGAGACGAAGATCTTTTCACATTGATTTCAGGCATTGAAGATCTTCAGTTTGAATATCTGAAAGGGGACAGTGATGGGGGTGAAACGAACTGGCAAACCTCCTGGGATCCATCTGAAAAGACGGGATTGCCGCTTGCGGTCAAAATCGTCCTGAAACAAAATGAGGAAACGGCGCCCATTAAACTCATCGTCCCCATCCAGTGCCAGAAAGACTAAGGGACATGCCGTGAAAAAAAGACCGGCCCGAGAAAAAGGAATTGCGCTCTTTATGGTGCTGTGGGTGCTGATTCTCCTTTCGGCCATTGCCACCGAATTTTGTTTCGCCATGCGGACCGAGATCAATATGGTTCGCAACTTCAAAGAGCAAACCGAGGCCTATTACATTGCCCTGGCGGGGTTGAACCGTGCAATATTCGAATTGCTGCGAAATGAATCTTCTCCTGAGAAAAAGAAATTGCTCCCCGATGAAAATGAAGAGACCGCTGAAACCGCCTCACGCTGGCGGATGAACACGGATATTCCGCCGGTTCCGTTTGCCCAGGGACGGTTTAAAGTCCGCATCGGAAATGAAGCCGGGAAAATCAACCTCAATACCGCCAATGAATCCCTTTTGAAAATGATGCTGAACGGTTTTGAGCTTGATGAGCTGGAAAAAAGCATTATTGTGGATTCCATTATGGATTGGCGGGATGAAAACGACCTCCATCGCATGAACGGCGCTGAAAATGGTTACTATCAGTCTCTTCCAGAACCCTATGACTGCAAAAACGGTGATTTTGATGCCATAGAAGAGTTGCTGATGGTTCGCGGCATCACGCCGGGTGTTTTTTACGGGGGTCTCAAAAACATGGTGACGGCCTTTAAAGACGAAGGGTCTAAACGCGGGAAGCTAAGGCGCAGATCCAGCGAAGCGAGTGGATCCAAAATCTGCATTAATGCCGCCTCCACGGCCATGCTGCTCTCTTTGCCGCAAATGACCGACGACCTGGCCCAATCGATCATAGACTTTCGAAAAGAGTCGGATTTCAAATCCCTGGGAGAAGTTTCTACACTTCTGGGAGCTGATGTATATGGGGCCATATCCCGCCATATCACCCTGACGCCCAGTTCATATTATCAGATTTTGTCTATGGCTAACATCACCGACAGCCGGACCCGGCAAGGGGTTTCAGCCATGGTAGAGGTCAATCGGACCATTGATAAAGGATACCGGGTGGTGCAGTGGAACGACAGCGTATTGACGGAAACCCCATTCGCCGAATCAAGCCAGTGAAAATTTCCTGAGGAACCCGCCATGATTTTTCAGACAAGCTTAGGCGTTGACATAGGGGAGAATGAACTGTGTCTGGCCTGCCTGAAAGCGTCATCCAGAGACATCCAACTGGCGGCGCACGCTGTTTACTCTATTGAACAAGGCATTCGCGGCGAGAATAAATCAACGGCCATTTCAGACTTGATTAGAAGATTTCTACGGGAAAACCGGATTTCTCCCGCCTCTATTTTCATGGGAATCCCGCGCAGCAAGACTATCCTGCGATACCTGGAATTACCCATTGCCGTAAAGGAAAATCTCAGGGAAACGCTGGGCTATGAATTGGAAAAGCACGTGCCATTCAGCCCCGAGGATGTATATTTCGACTTTCAAATCATTTCGGAGGATAAATCAGCCGACCGGTTGCAATTGCTTCTTGTCGTGGTAAAGAAGCAGGCCATGTCGACTGTTCTGGCGGTTTCCGAACGCTTAGGTTTCGGTATTTCAGGTGTTGGGATCACCGCGACGGCGCTGGCTGATTATTTTTCCTGGCGGAGCAAAAAAGAGAATGTGACCGTAAGATCCTTTATTTATGCAGGTCAGCATCACATTGAATTGGGTCTTGTCAAAGATGGCATGCTTAGACATTCCAGGGCGTTGTCAAGGAACGAGGAGTGCATTGACGCCATTCCGAGAGCACTTTCGAAAATGCGCTTCGACTTTGTAAAGGACGACGAACCCCTCGATACCGTATTGTGCGGAATTGAAAAGGATGATCCCCTGCTGGAACGTCTTAGCAAAACAAACGGGATTGCGCTTCATCAGGTGGATCTCTCAGGAGCGCAAATTCCTTCCAATGATCTCATAGCCGCTTACGGACTTGCGTTAAAAGGTGTTCGGAAAACTTCCATGGACATCAACTTGCTGCCACCAACGCTGCGAAAAAGGCCCAGCAAATTGAAGCTTTATACTCTGCTCGGGTTGTTATCGCTGGTCCTTCTGGGAGCACTGGCCTGGGGGGGCGGCGTCTTTTTGCAACGTCAGTGGACCTTGGATCGGCTGGATGGTGAAATCAAAGGCCTGGGATCTCAGCTGAAAAAATTTGAGCAGATAAAAACAGAAAATAAGAGAATAGAGGACCGTATCGATTACCTGGATACACTTCGTCGGGGCGGACCCCCCGTTCTGGATATATTGAAAGAATTGTCTGAAAGAATCCCTAAGACTATCTGGCTGAAGCGATTCACCTTTTCGGAAAAGGGCATTCAATTGGAGGGGTACGCCACTTCGGCCTCCGAACTCATCCGGCTTCTGGACGCTTCTCCCATGTTTGGCGATGTGAAATTTCTATCCGCCATCAACAAGGACCGTACCGGCAAGGAAAAGTTTCGAATCGGAATGAATCTCAAATGAAAAAAATAGACAAAAAAAGAAAATATTTCTTGATGGCCATGGCCTTTCTTCTAATTGCGGGGGCAATCTATAGAATGTGGCCGCAAATACAGGATATTCTTGCTGCAGACGACACGATTGCCATAAAGAAAAAACAGCTTATCAAACACCAGAAGATGCTTCAATCCGCCGGTGATCTGGAAAAAAGGGTCGCCTTTACCAAAACAATTATGACGCAGGCAGAATCAGGGCTGCTAACCGGCAAAACGCCCGCATTGGCTGCTGCAGACATCCAAAAAGTTATCCGTGAGATGGCGAAAAAAAGTCAAATGGAGATCAAGAGTATTCGGGTTCTCAAACCGAAGGATGTTGATGATGGCCTCTATTTGAGTATACCGGTTGAATTTGTTGCTAAAGGTGTCATCAAACAATTGAAGGAGTTCCTGTACCGGATTAGGGCCTCTCCAAAATACTTGACAGTGCAGAAAGTGCAAATTAGTGTCAGGCTAAGACGGAACCGAAACACTAAAAGCGCGCAGTTGGAAAACATCACCGCCAATATTACGATCAACGGTTTTTTGAAAAGGTGAATGATCCCATAAAATAGAAAGGCTGGCAGGATGTTTTCAAGGATATGGCTTATCAATGTCATACTGTTGCTTTTGTTCGCTTTTTTTGGTGTTAAAGCATACGGGGTTTGGTTTCAGAGAAACACCGGAGATAAAACTCCGGAAATAGCGGGCAACCTCGTCCGGAAAACCCCAAAACCTGTGGCAGCGCCATATGAAAGGAAGATTCCCCCTGAAACGAAATACGATGCTTTGATAACCTTAAATCTTTTTCATCCTGATCGGACCGAGACCATCCTGGGAGCACCAAAGCCGGATCAAAAATCAAAAAAGCTGAGTACCGCTGAACAAAAAAACATGAAGCAGTATTTCAGCAATTTAACCCTTTATGGTTTGGTCATTACGGATGATTCTGCTGAAGCGCTCGTGTCTCACCCGGTTGCAAAGTCCGTTCTCAAGGGTAGGAAAACCGCAATCCCGAAAAATACAAGACGAAACATAAAGCGCCTGACGGTCAAACAGACCCAATGGGTCAAAGCCGGCGATGCCCTGGGCGATTTCAAGGTGGTATCCATTAAACCCGACAGGGTCGTGTTGAAAGCCGGAGAGCAATCGTATGATTTGTTGTTGTATGACAAAGAAAACCTCAAAAAGCGCGGGCCTGAAAAACCCAAAACGGGCCCTAACGTGGTGGGTTTTTCCGTAAAGCCCAAAGCCGGATCAAAAGTGCCCGTGAAATCACCGGTTATGACTAAAAAAGGACAACCGACCATTCCGTTGCCGACTAAAAAAGAGGCCTCCGGCGCTTCTGTCACAAAAACGCGGAAAAGTCAAAAATAAGGAATTGACGGAGAAAAGCAAGGTAACCACATGCGAAAATATCTGGTGAAAACGATCTTTTTGATGGGCATGCTCATGGGGGCGGTCCTTCTTTATGCCGGTTGTGCGAGTAAAGCCCCAACTACTCGGGAAATAGCAAAAGACAAAGCCCCTCTTGAAGCGGGAATTCTTGAGGATTCGGAGAGAAATCTTGAAAAAGCGCAGCGGCCTACGGAAACATCGGATGAACCCCGGGAACCCACTTTAACGGCTTCGGCAGTGGAAGTAGCTTCTTCAGCACCAGGGAGGGCATCAAGGATTTCTTCCACGGGCCCATATGAGTCCCCCGCTACCCAATACAAAAAAAGATATTCTCCAAGAAGGCGTATCAGGCAAACTTCCTCACTCGCAAATGATGGGCCTGAAGCGGAAGGACAGATTATTTTCAACTTTGATGACGCAGACCTCTACGAAGTCATCAAAACCATGGCGGAACTGCTCGAAATCAATTATATCGTTGATCCCGGCATTCAGGGGAAAGTGACCATTCACACAGCCCGAAAGCTTAAAAAAACCGATCTTTTTCCCGTTTTTTCTCAGATTCTAGCGTTAAACGGATTGACCGCCATGAAAGAAGGTAGCCTTTACAAAATTGTCCCCATGAAGGATGCCCCCCGAATGCCCATGGACACCGTGTTTACACTGGGCCAGAAAGATGTTCCCCCCATGAACCGGGTGATCATTCAAATTATTCCCCTCAAATATATTTCCACCCAGGAGATGACCAAACTGATCACCCCCTTTCTTTCTTCAGGCGGGACCATTGTGGCCAGCGTGCCCACCAATACTCTGGTGGTGGTGGATAAGGGGTCCAATATTTTGAAGATTCTGCAGCTTATGGGAACCTTTGATGTGAATTTGCTGGATCGGGTGTACTATCGATTTTTCCCACTGGAGTATCTGGGGGCAGAGGAAGTTGCCGGTATTGTAAACGAATTTACCGCTTCCTATGCCGGGAGTTCCGGCGAGATGGTGAAATTTATTGCCCTGGAGCGTTTGAATACGCTCTTGGCGGTCAGCACAACGCCTGAGGTTTTTGATAAAATTGAAGAGTTGGTGCATCAAATCGACATTGTGGATGAAACAGTGGCGGCCAGAATTTATATTTATTTTGTCAAAAACGGCGGGGCCAATGAACTGGCGACCCTGTTAAACGATGTGTTGACCGGCAAAGAGACCCAGGAACAGGAGAAGAAAAACGCCGGTGGCGCATCGGAGATACCCGGGAATCCCTTCTCCAAAGCAAAAATGGCGGAGAAAAAAGCGGAAAAAAAGGCCGAGAAAGCCGGGAAATCCACTCAAAAAAGTACTGTGGGCAAAAAGACGTCCGGCAACCCCGGAGAAGGCTCCAGCACCCTCATGGGTGAAATGACCATCACACCGGATGAGATTCGGAATGCGCTCATTATCGAATCGACACCTGCCGATTACAAAATCATCCAGGGAATACTGAAAAAGCTCGATATCATGCCGCGCCAGGTGTTGATCCAGGCGACCATCGCTGAAATAAAGCTCGATTCATCCACCAAGTTCGGGGTTGAATACGCACTGGGTCAAGGTGCCGGCGCCCTGGGTGCCGGTTTCATGGCCACCGTGGGCGCAGGCGGGCTTAAATATTCCATTGGGGTAACCAACAAATGGTATGCTGAGTTGAACGCGTTGGCAACAAAAGGCAGGTTGAATGTTATTTCATCCCCCCATGTACTCGCTTCCGACAATCAGGAGGCCAAAATTGATGTATCGCAGGAAATTCCCCTGGCAAGCGGTACAACGAACGTATCCAGTGGGTCTACCATCAGTGAAACCACCATAGAGTACCGGGACACGGGTGTGATACTTTCGGTTACGCCCCACATCAACGAGCGGGGGTTGGTGACCATGGATATAAGCGAGGAGGTAAGCAATTACGACGGTAACATTAATGTGGGAAAAGAGGGTAACGAATACCCGGTTTTTTCCAAGCGGGTGGTCAAAACCACCCTTACCGTGGGACACGGTCAGACCGTTGCCATCGGCGGGTTGATCCGGGACCGGGAAAGGGAAGAAACCAGGGGACTTCCCTGTTTGATCGATGTACCGGTAATTAAATATCTGACCGGCAGTTGGTCGAAAGAAACGGAGAAAATTGAACTGATCGTCCTGATTACGCCCCGGGTGGTGGACGACATGGACGATGTGGAAGCCATGACCAATGAGTTCAAGCAAAAAGTGCAGAGTGTGATGAAGCAGTTTTATCCGCAGCAATAGAAACACCTTTCAAAAGGTTTAGTGCCCCCCCTTATTTTTTAGAACCAACCATGTATATATTTCCCCTTATCAAACGCTGGTTTGAAATCCCCATTCACCACAAAACCCTTTTCTGGGGGTTTGTGCGAAACGAAATCAAAGGACGTTTTGCCGGGTCCATGGGTGGGTTCTTGTGGAGCCTGCTGACACCTCTGGCCAATCTGCTCATCTACGTCTTTGTGTTCTCAATAATTTTCAAGATCCGAATGAAGCCCATGGAAACGGGCACCGACAGTTTCGTTGTGTACTTTCTGACCGGGCTTCTCCCGTGGACCGCTTTTTCAGAGGCCCTGAGCAGCGCCACCGATACTTTGCTAAGCCGGGCCAACCTCATTACCAAGGTGGCGTTCCCTCTGGAAATTCTTCCCTTGTCAGGGGTTATCGTCCCTTTCCTCCTAAACGGCCTCGGTTTTGGAATGTTTCTGGCTTATTTGATGTTCAAAGGGTATTTCCATATGGCCTGGATGTGGCTTCCCCTGGTGGTAATTACCCATATGGTGTTTACATTGGGCATGGTATGCCTGATTGGCAGCCTGTCCGTTTTTTTAAGGGACATCAAGCAATTTATCGGGACCGCCCTCTCATTGTGGTTTTTTCTGACGCCCATTATCTACCCCTTGTCCATGGTGCCGGAGAAGCTGCAGTGGGTCATCAAAATAAATCCCATGTATCCTTTTATCGAGTTGTATCATCAAGTGCTGCTGCATCATTTTATTTCCTTTACCATGCTGGCCTATGCCATTGTGTTGACCTTGTGCTGTTTTGTGGGTAGCGTCATTTTTTTTGAACGATCAAAATACGCCTTTGCGGACGTCTTGTAAGGGCGTGGGGCGCACAAAATCGGGGAGTTGTGCATTTGAACGCCATTGAGGCTCACAACCTGACGAAAAATTACCAGGTCTATTTAAAGCCCTTTGACCGGCTTAAGGAAGCGGTTCTTCGAAAGCCCTGCCATGATCTGGTAGAAGCCCTGTCGGATGTCTCTTTTGAAGTCCCCGAAGGCGGCACTCTGGGGATCATCGGTGAAAACGGCGCCGGAAAATCTACCCTGCTGAAAATACTGGCCGGCACCGCCCGGCCCACTTCGGGCCGAATGGTCAAACGGGGCAGAATAGCAGCCCTTCTGGAACTGGGGTCAGGGTTTCATCCTGAGTTCAGCGGCCGACAAAATATCTATCTGAATGCAGCGCTTCTGGGATTGAAAGAAAAAGAGATCCGGGACCGTGAAGAGGCCATTATCGCGTTTTCCGAATTGGAGCATGCCATCGACCGTCCCGTCAAGACCTATTCGTCGGGAATGTATGTGCGTCTGGCATTTTCCATTGCAACCAGTGTGGACCCTCAGATCCTGATTATTGATGAGGCCCTCAGCGTCGGGGATCAGCGGTTTCAACAAAAATGCGTGGACCGAATGATGAATTTCAGAAAAGCCAACAAGACGCTCATTATCTGTACTCACAGTATGTATATGATCAACGAATTGTGTTCCCGCACCCTGTGGTTGAAAAACGGGCGGCTGTGCGGCTACGGAAAAACATCTTCAGTGGTTTCGTCCTATCTGACCTATCTGGAAGAAGATGTGCCCGGTTCCGTCAATACGCCATCGGCACCAGCTGAATCGCACATGCCCGATATCCTGATCGGAGAGGTTCACCTGCTGGATGAAGAAAATAAATCCATGACCCATATCCATCAATTCCAGACCCTTGTTGTTCAGGTGAAGACCCGACGGGTCGGTCCGCCCATTAAGGGCCATCTGGCCGTCGGATTCGGATTTTCAGACGACGTCCAAGTCTTTGAAACCACCACCAAAATGTCCGGTATGGATCCCATCATTTTTTCCGGTGAACAGACAATTGAGCTGGTTATTCCATCCATACCCATTCTGGGTGGCAATTACCGGATAAGGGTGCGGGTCGGCGATGAACATGCCATGCGCGAGATCGATCGAATGACCCATGGCCCTTTTGTGATCGAAAGTGACCACCCTGAAATCGGCATGATGTGGATGCCCCATTCCTGGAAAACGCCTTAAACAGGGAAGAATATTGTTTCTGATTTGAGAACCCTCGCAATTATTGTCAATTATAAGAGTTTTGCGCTGACATTACAGGCGGTGAAATCGGTTTTGGAATCCGAATCTTCCGGGCCGATCAGCGTGGTGGTGGTGGACAACAGCAGTGATCCGGACGAGGGCCATAAGCTTCGATCAAATCTCCCTTCATCGGTGGTTTTACGGGTAAACGCCCACAATATGGGGTTCGGGTTTGCGTGCAACCAGGCCTTTAGGGAATTTGAAAGCGACGGAATTCTGCTCATTAACCCGGATGCCCGGTTGCTCCCGGGTTGTTTGAAACAACTGCAGAAAACCCTATTTTCCAGCCGGGATGTTGCCGCTGTTTCCCCGCAGCTCTTCTGGGATGATGAGCAAACCTTCCATCTGCCACCCCCCTATCCCACCGCTCTTTTTGAATTCCGGACCCTTCTGGCAACCTGGGGTTCTGAAGCCTGGATTAATCGATTCATTAGTTTCCTGTGGCGAAGACGTTCCATCAAATTGTGGCGTTCCAAAAAACCGGTGGAGGTGAGCAATCTCTCCGGCGGCCTGGTGTTTCTGGATCGGACGGCTGTTCAAAAAACCGGTGGGCTCTTTGATCCCCGTTTTTTTCTCTACTATGAAGACACGGATCTTTTTCTACGACTGAGAAACCATGGCTTACGGCTCTTGATCGAACCCCGGGCCGGCGCCATTCATTATTATGATCAATGTGGCCAGAGCCAATGGCAGGAAAAAAGAACCCTTATGGAAAAATCCCACGCCCTTTTCCTGGAAAAACACGAAAAAGCTTGGAAGACCTACCTTAAGAAGGCTCTTGAACGTTTCTCCCGCCCTGCCATGGGTCGGAAAAAATTCAGTTCGCCTGTTTATAAAACACCCTTTTCCTTGAAAGTCCCACCGCGTTTTCAAGAACAATGGCTCTTTGAATGGAGCCCCAACCCTGATCTGATCCCGTCCGCCGCCCGATTCGGTGCCGGCCCAGAGATGCGTTTCCCCGAAACCTGTTGGAAATTGCTGTCGCCGGGACAATATTTCGGGCGCCTGGGGGGCATTAAGCGGTTGGGAACACCTTTTCAGCAAGTCTCCTGGATAGTCCATGAAGGCAACTGAACGTCATGGTGATGGCGATTATCTCTTTGAATGACCACAACCTCCTTTGGATGACCCGGCCATGCAAACCGAAGAAAAGCTGATTCCCTTTCATACAAAGGATCCCACGGGCAGGCGGGTGCTGGTTCTGGCACCGCATCCCGACGACGAAACCCTCGGTTGCGGCGGCAGCCTGGCGCTTCACGCCCAAGCGGGAGACCCGGTAAAAATTCTCTTTTTAACCAACGGCGCAAAAGGAGATTCCACCGGAAAAATTGAAAAAAACCGTTACATGGCCCTGCGGCAGAAGGAGGCGGAAAAGGCGTGCGGATGCATCGGTGTGACTGAGTTGGAATTCTGGCCATACGAAGACCGGTCTCTGGCCGGGGCTCGGGGCGCCCTGGGTCGCATGGTGGATCTGCTGAACGATTATCGTCCGCAATTGGTATACACCCCGTCTCCCCTGGAAATACACCCGGATCATCGGGCTGCCTGTTTTCTGTTATGTGATGCCGTTCGAGGCGGAGATTTCAGTTTCGAGGTGGCCTTTTATGAGGTGGGGCAGCCCATCTGCGTGAATGCCCTGGTCGATATTACACCGGTTTTGGCCAAAAAAAATCAGGCCATCAACCAATACAAAAGTCAGCTCAAAGAAAGGCCCTATGGGGAAATCACCATGGGGTTGAACCGTTTTCGAAGCATGACCCTCCCGGAAGGGGTAACCCACGCCGAGGGATTCTCGTGGCAGAATGCTACGTTGATTCAAAAAATCGGACCCATGGCCATTTTGTCGCATCATGCTCACCGGCTCGCACCCGCGCCTGAAGAATCGGGCCCCCTGGTATCCATCATCGTTCGAACCAAGGATCGCCCCCACCTGCTGGCCAATGCCATCGGTTCCATCATTCAACAGACCTACGCCAACCTGGAAATCGTGGTGATAAACGACGGCGGGCAAGATGTTGCCGATGTCCTTGAAGCCGTCTCCGGGGATATCCCCATCCGCCATGTGCGCCATGAAAAATGCAGGGGAAGAGCGGTAGCCGCCAATAGCGGATTAAAGGCGGCACGGGGAACATATTTTAATTTTCTGGATGACGACGATGTGTTTTATCCCGATCACGTGGCGTGCCTCGTAAACCACCTTGAGATGATGCACGAAAAAGTGGCCTACAGCAATGTTCTGAATGTCTATTTTTCAGGCTCACCCGAAACCCCCGGCAACCGCCTGAAAGAAGAACGGGTGTTTAATTTCGACTTTGATCCGGACAGGCTTTTGTTTGAAAACTATATTCCCATCATGAGTGTCCTGTTTTCCAGCGAGGTCCTGGAACAGGCCAAGGCCTTTTCAGAGGATTTGACCCTTTTTGAAGATTGGGACTTCTGGATTCGGGTCTCCCGCCATTTTCCGTTTCAGCACCTGGACCACACCACCGCAGAATACCGGTTTTACGGATCCACCGGGATGGCAACTGCCCATCGCATGAAATATCGCTATGACCAGGCCCGGGCCATGCTCTTTGACCGGGCCCGTCCCCATATGGACGGCCGGGCATGGGCCGCTTATCGAAAAGCCGCTGAAATGCAGGCAGAACCGCCGATGCAACCCCATAAAGAGGGGCTGAATATATCGATTATGGCGACACGGCTTGAAGAAACAACGCAACACCTGGCAGCGCTTCAACAAACACAACAGCAGTTGCACCTCAACAATACTGAACTGGCGCTGCAGATCGGCAACCTTTCCACACCTGCCGTTTCCGAAAAACCCCCTTTGGGCCTTCGACGAAACTTGAAAGCCATCCTCAATAAGGCCAGGGACTTTTGCTGTCAAAAGGGTCCAAAAAGAGGTTGACAGTTAAAAACCGACATGCTAAGAGTTCAAGACGCTGTCTATATTTTCAGAATCCGGGTTCCGGGCGGCTGCCAATTGAACACTAAAAAAGCTTTGCAAAGGATGAACGGCTTCATTGGAAGTTCTTCAAGCAGTGGTTTAACCTTGAGCCCTAAAATCGGAATTGTATTTGAGAACCCGAGGAAAAAGTGTTCACTGTCAAATTTGTTTATTGCTTGAAAAAAGCTTGACAAACCGATTATCTTCAATATAATGGCGTTAAATGTGGTAATTCGAGGCATTTCAGGTCTAGGGTTTTGGACAAAAAAGCAGGAAAAATTTTCGAAAGAATGATAAAATTTCAGTCTAAAGGAGGTGGTGATCTCGATTCAGGTGAATGTAGCGTTGGGTTTTTTGGGTGTAAATAAGTTTTTAAGGGAAGCAAAACTATAATTTAAGGAGGAAAAGAGTATGAAAAAGTTTTTTATAGCCCTTTCAGTTCTGGCGGCACTGTTGTTGGGTGTGGCTCCGTCTCAGGCTTTGGTGGGAATGCCGGACGATATGCCGGGTGCAGATGCAACGATTCCCTTTATCTGCAGCACGGACATTACCACGGGTACGGGTCTCAATACACTTATCGCCTTTACAGAAGTCGGTAGAGGTCAGGCGGGAAGTACAGCGGACAGATCTCTTAGCTATTATTACGACATCTGCACCGTCAGAAGTGTCACCGTCTATGACTCCACTATTACCGGTACGGCAGGTTCCGTTACTTCAATGAATGCCAAAACCGAAGTTTCCAAGGTGGCGGATACTTTGTTGCCTGATCTTGAAGTGACCATCGCTGGCGTAACCTATTATGCTGGGTACTTTCATTTTGCAAGCCGGAATTTGGTAGCTGCTACATCACAGGCAGATATCATAGCTAACAATAATGTGTTGGCCCAGGTCTTGTTCGTGAATCTGGCCGCTGGTAAGGTCGGTGGCACGAATTTGCCCATGAGGGAGTACAACAATAACCTCGCCAGTTCTGTTTATGGGACCGTTGCTTCGGCCGGTCAGACGAATATGGCCCCGGCAACCGGTGCGGCCAATGATTATATTGAGAAGTTCTCACCGGATGCGCTGGCATCGGCTATGGCACTTCAGGAGGTTGGAACCCCTATCGCCAACCAGGCGACCTTTTTCGGCCTGTATCCCCGCTTCTACATTCCTGCAAGCGGTGATTCCAACTGGATTATTAACTGGCAGTGTGAAAACGGTACCACCGCCACGGGAGCTGTTGCGTCCAATGGCTTGGGCAGCATGCATATTAACATCTATAACAAGGACGAGCGTGCCCGTTCTACCACCGTCAGGTGGCCCAATGAGATGAATATCATCAACGTCGAAGACTGGCTGCCGAAGGATATCTTTACAGCCTACCCCAAGGAAGGATGGTTTGACTTCAGATGGGATAACGTTACCGCTGGTACTTTCCCGGATGTGGCCGATATCAGGGACATAACAATTTTTGGGTGGAATTACATGATAACCTCCGGTACCGCCCAGGAAGCCTGGACCGTGATGAATAACATGCCCAGAAGGGCTAGGTTCGACAACTATTAATTAAGGCCAAAAACAACGTTATGACCATGAAATAGGGGTCGTAACAACAACCAAAGAAAGCGGGCCATTCTGAGTGGCCCGCTTTTTTTAATACGCCATATCTTACAGCAAGATGGCTTTTGCCGCGAGGAGTGGCCTCAGCCTTTTTACGCTGATCACATTTTAAGGACGTCTTATGCGCAAAATACCTGGACCCATTCTTATTTTTCTTCTGTTTGCCCACGTTGCGGGGCTTTACGGGTGCAGCAATGACTCGCAGCAGTCTGAATCCCTCAGTGCCAAAACTGCTGTCAAGTCCCTTCGTTTTGTGGAATCCTCTGCAAGTCTTCCCATTACCGGGCAATGGCGCCACGGCCTAGGCTTCTACGACATCAACAGGGACGGGAATCTGGACATTCTGGCGCCGCCTCCGAGGGATGCGTCAAAGCCTGACCGAAGACCGTATGTCTGGTTGGGTAACGGAAAAGGCGAGTGGGTCGCTGCCCCGCCGCGTGTGCCCTCAAATACAAATATACCTTATGATTATGGCGACATTGCAGCAGGAGATTTTAACGGCGACCACATTCCGGACATGGCGCTTGCCATGCACACGAGGGGGCTCTGGGGGTTAAAGGGAGACGGCAGCGGGACCTATACGGGATTTCAGGAGGGCCTTACCGCCTATTTCGATTCCCGCGCCCTGGTAGCTGCTGATTTTAACAACGACGGTATCCAGGATATTGCAGCCGTTGCTGAGGCGGACTTCAAGAGTAGACCAGGTCCGCCCGGACTTGGCATCAAGGTCTGCCTGGGATCAGCAACAGGATGGCAGTGCCGTTTTGTTGAGGGGCCAGAATCTGTGAATTGGCTCTTTGCGGACAAGATTATCACGGGTGATGTGAACGGCGACGGCAACCCGGATCTCGGCATCGCGTCTCTTCAACACCGGGCGGATCTCATCGTGTGGCTCGGAGACGGCAATGGTGGTTTTAAACCTTTTAATAACGGTTTGCCGAAAGAACTGCATTACCCGTCAGTGGCCTTCGCGGATGTGAATGGGGATGGGCGCGATGACCTCATTGCCAGCATCACCGGTTTTGGAAAGGATGGTGTTGAGCTGTTGAAAGTCTTTCTGAGCCGGAAAAACGGTCTTGAGGACCGGTCCCAAGGGTTACCCGAGGACCAGGTTTTCACCGCTGTCGGCGCAGGAGATCTGGATGGCGATGGGGTGCCCGAGATCGTTAGCAGCACGCCAACAGGACAGATAAGTGTCTTTTGCCTTAAAGACAGAGAATGGAAAAAGGCCACTATTTCCGGGCTTTCCGATGCCCACACCGGTGAAATTTTTAACATCTATTGCGTTGATGTGAATAAGGACGGTTTAGACGATATTGTCTTTAATCATTACTCTGAAAACGTCGGAGGGGGGATACGTGTTTTTCTGACGGTTCCGCAACATAATCAATAGCGATCCCAACACGAAACTGGGATCTGATATTGTCGTTCACTAAAAGATCAAAAGGATTTTCATTCCTATGAGAACGCCCATGAAAATGCCAAGATGTCTCTTCTATTACTTTACCCCTTTATGTTTGTTGCTGCTCCTTTCACTGTTATCCGCTTGCGAAAGTAAAATGGCCGATCCCAAAGGGACCCTTGAAAAGCAGGCGGAACGGTACTGGACCGAACGGATGATCAAGCGGAATTTCATGTACACCTACGAGGAAGAGCTGAAAGAGGGCCTCCCCTCTTTCGAAACCTATGAAAAAAAACTTACCGCCGTAACCCGAATTCCCACGCTTTCGGTCAAGGTAAAGGAAGTGAAGGTTGACGGGAAAAATGGGAGTGTCAAACTTTCGGCCAAGTGCCGAATCCCCAACTTTCCAGCGGAAGTAGACATCCCCATGGGTGACCGGTGGATTATTGAGGGGAACCAATGGAAGCACCTGTTACAGGTGAAATTTCAATAGAACGGCATTGAGCGCAGTACCTTCAGGGTTCTGCGCGGGTTGTTGTGAAGTTTTTCTGCAGCTCAGAAGTATTTCTCGCCACAGGGTTTTTCAGTTAAATGATCTCTTGAAAATGCCCATTGTGCCCCCTTTCAGCGTCAAACCGAAATTTCATTCCTCAAAATATTCAGAATATATTCGTATGAAATGTTAAGGACTATCGGTGCAGAAATACAGCACGATTCTTTCCTGTAAAAAAGGCCCATGGGCCAGAGGCTATTTTGACCCATGGCTGGTCGCTTATGGGTTTTTAACGCTGGTCTATATTCTACCGATCTGGATATTTACCTATTTTCCCTCCCAGGACGGGCCGAGCCATCTGTATAATGCCTTTATTCTGAGCCATTATAACGACCCCAATTATACGTTCAAACAGTTTTATGATATTCGGAACGCCCTGATCCCCAACTGGACGTCCCATGCCCTGTTAGTGCTTTTCATGCGCTTTGCAACTCCCCTGACAGCTGAAAAGCTGTTGTTGACAGGTTATATTATTTTGATGGCCACAGCCCTTCTTTACCTGGCCACAGCCGTGCAAAAAGACGCAAAGCCCTTGGCATTTCTGGGCTTTCCTTTCATTTACAACGGCCTCTTCGTCATGGGGTTTTATAATTACGCCATGGGCATCGGACTCATGCTCATCAGCATCGGCTACTGGTGGCGAAACGTTCAGGATATAGGGTATAAAACGATCCTGGTCCTCGGGATTCTGATGCTGCTACTCTATTTTACCCATCCGCTGGCTTTGTTTCTGGCCATGTTCTCCATACTGATGATCACCCTTTTAAATTTGGCCAACCGTTCCATCACCATGAAGCAGGCCCTGTTAAGTTTAACCCCTTTGATAATACCCACCATCTTGCTGTTGTGTCACATGGAAGGCGGACCCTGGCAGTGGGGTGACTGGCCGTTCAACCGCTTGTTGACGTTTTTCTGGGAGAACGGATCCCTGGTTTACCACAGCCCCCATCAAATGATTCCCGCGCGCATTCTGACTATGACATTTTCAGCGCTCATTCTCTATTCTTTCATGAAAGAACATGCTTTTCAAAAAGGGTTCTGGTTCAACCCCAAACGCCGACCAAAGGATTTCTTCTTTTTTCTCTCCCTAGCATTTCTGATATTCTATTTCATCTTTCCCGACCGAATGTCCGGAGGCGCGGTCATAAAGGGCCGGTTGAGCTACCTTCCATATCTAATCATTATACCATGGATCAGCTGGAACATGCCCAAGCTGGCAAAGAACCTGGTGGGCGCCATGCTGATGGTTCTGGCAGTGGCCTATGTGGGGCAGGCCTCTGTTTATCACAACCGGCTCAGCAGCGAGCTGGAGACTTACATGTCCGGCGGGAAGGTCATAGAACCCAACAGTGTGATTCTGCCCCTTTGTTTTGATGCTGTGGGAAGCGGTCATATCATTGGAGCATTTCAACATTCAGTGGGATATTACGGGTGCCTGACGGGTGGAATCGATCTTGGCAATTATGAGGCCGGCACAGGCCATTTTCCAACCGTTTTCAAAATAGGCGTCCAGCGGCCCGATATCGCCGCCATGGAAAGGAACCCTGGCCGGTTTGACTTTGCCCGTTGGGTTCGCCAAATAGATTATGTGGTCACCTGGGCCCTTCCGGAACCCAGCGAGACCGCGTCCAGACTGAATCGATTATATGAACCCGTCAGACACAATGGCAAACTGAAAATTTTTCGTAGAAAAGCCCTTTTACCCGCGGTTAAAACCGAAAAGCAGAAATCATACGAACGACCGCGTAATTGACAAATTCACCCTGCTTCTGTAAAAGAAAGCCACATTTTGCCATGAAGTGACCCCTGTGAATGATGAACCCCATGGACTTACCTGGATGGTATCTCATAAATGACAAACCAGCAAACTTCAAGTGAATCGCTCCTTATGGAAACGGCCTTTTCAGCTGACCGGGAAAGAAGATATGCCCGGCATCTGGAATTTCTGAACAGCGATGATCCCGAAATATGGCGGCGTATTGATTTTCCGCTGGAAATTTCACTGGAATTGACCAATTACTGCAATCTCAGATGCATCATGTGCCCCAACCCCTCCATGAAACGCCATCGGGGCTACATGTCGGAAAATCTCTTTAAAGCAATCGTTAACGGCCTGTCCGGCGAAAACGGTTTTCTATTCCTGCCCCAGGGCTTTGGTGAACCCTTGCTCCACACGGAAATTTTCGGTTTAACCACCTTTGCATCCAACTGCGGCATCAGGCCCATTGTATTGCTGTCCAACGGCATGCTGTTGAACGAGGCCACGCTTTCTGATGTCATGAATTCAATTGACATCCTCATCGTGACCATTGACGGGATCTCGCCCCGAACCTATGAATCCGTCCGGGTGGGAGGCAACCTTCAAACCGTGACCCGTAACATTGAACGATTTCTCCTGGCGCGCGGGGATTGCAAACCGCCGTATCTGGTATTACGGATCATAGACATGAAAGAAACGAAAGCGGAAATTGCAGCATTTCAGGATTTCTGGCGCACTAGAATCAGCGAAACGGACATCCTCCAGGTATCCGGATATAATGATTGGACCGGCACCATTAACACCGGCAAAAATCATGTCAAAATGAGAGAACAACGCCGTCCATGCAGAATGCTGTGGAAAAACCTCACCGTTTATCACGATGGCCGGGTCACACCCTGCTGTTATGATGCTGAAGGCGAGTTAATGATTGGAAGCGCCGGCGAAGAAAGTCTGCGGAACATCTGGGAAGGCACCCGCTTGAAACGGCTCAGAGATCTTCATCTGGCACATCAATTTAGAAAAATTCCCATTTGTCATCGGTGCAACACCTGGTTTTAAGCCCTTCTGAAATCGGTTTTTAATGAAAGAGAAAACCCGAAACAAAAACCACCCTTCAAATCCGGTTTTCGCGATCTGTACGGCCGTGGGCATGGCCCTGCTCATACTATGGTTGTACCGTTCCGCCCTTAACGGATGGTGGCGATGGGACGACACGGTTCATCTCAAGCAGGCCTTTTGCCAGACTCCGCTTGAATATTTTTTCTCGCCCGACGCCTACCAGTTCCTGTCTTTGAAAAACTTCACCCCCTGGCTCATTTTCTCTTTTGATATGGACCTGCATTTCTTGGGGCTTGATCCGGCACGCTTCTACGCCCGGCAACTCATGGACCTGTGGCTGGCAGGTGTTGTTTCTTACTTTCTGCTCAGGTTGTGGCTGCCGGCCTGGTGGGCCGCTCTGGGAGGGGCACTCTGCATTATCGGGGCCCCGGCGGCAACAACGGTTCAACAACTGATGACCCGTCATTATGTGGAAGGCCTTTTATTCGCCCTCCTCGCCCTGTATCTTTTTCTCGTTTCCGTCCGGGAAAAAAGACGGTTAACGCCGCTTTTAGGGGCGGCATTTTATTTATTGGCCATGGCATCAAAAGAGGTTTTTGTTCCCCTGGCGGTACTTTTCCTTCTCTGGCCCGAAGGGTCTTTAAGAAACCGTCTGTTCGCGTCAATACCGTATTTTTCCGCCCTTCTTCTTTATATCCTCTGGCGAGAATTCATGATCGGCATGATGGGCGGGGGGTATCGCATTCACTGGGATACCCTGCTGCTATTCCCCATGAAGGTCTGTCATTCCTTTTTTGGAACCAGCCATTTTTCTCTCATGGTCGGTATTATGGCAGCAGCCGTCTTACTACTGTCCCTGCTCAAAAAGACGCCAAATCGTATGTTTGGGCGTATGTTGTTTGCAGCAGCGTTGACCTGCGCCGCAATCGGCCCCCTTATACCACTGGGGCCGGCCGTAAGCGCCGAGCGGTATTTCCTGGTTCCCTGGTGTGTATTTTCCATGGCCCTCGCGGTGGTTTTGGGATCTCGCCAGCTCCATAAAAGGTCCCCTCTTGTTCTCAACCTGTTGATCTTCTGCCTTGTGGCACTGGCCGCTCTGATTCACGGCCACAAGGGCGTACGCGCCATGGACCCCATCATCGAAAGATTCGACGCCCAGGGACGATTTCTATGGCAATCCCAGAAACCCCGTGCTGTGCTGTATGCCCCCGTGACCTCCCATTTCGGCCACTATTTTTCAGGTCTTCAGTGGGTTAAGGCGCACACAAAGGGCACCTCTCAAACTTTCATGGTCATGGGGGACGAGATTGAATTAAAAGCGCTTGGGGATCGACCTGAAGATATCTGGGCCTATGATGCGAAATCCCGCTCCGTTCGGGATATCTCAACAAGAATTCCCGGGATTCTGGAACCCTGGCAAAAAAAACAGCGCCTCATGCCGCTTTCTTTTCGCTTGGATTATGGGAAGGATAAAACAGCCGTCTGGCAATGCGGCCCGTATCCATCCGGAGCCTATACATTCCTGAGCAGAGATGATACCCTTGTGGACGGCTCGCTGGAAACCTCGGGCATGAATAAATTCCCGCTGTCGCCATCCGGCCAATGGCGCGTCAACCTGGAAAAGCCCCTTTTCTTTTATCTGCGCTACGACTCTCCCCTGGGGTGGACCACCTACTCGCCATTGCTCTATTTTGATCCCGGCGATGAGCATTTCCAGTGGAATAGGGGAAATTCCTCGAAGGCCTCCAATACAACCAACAACACTACGGAGTAAAGAGGAAATGACCTTTCGGGAAGACATGAAAGACATCACCAAAGACGAAAATGCCCCCCCGACAGATTCCCCGGCATTGCCGCTTATTTCCATTGTGATTCCGGTTCACAATGAATCCCATGTCATTGCAGAAACACTTAATGAAATACGCATGGCGGCACTTGACATTTCCCAGCAGTACGAAATCCTGATCATCGATGACGGATCTAATGACGGGACCTGGGAGACCGTAAGCGCCATCTCCCAACACAATCACAACATCAAGATGATCCGGTTTTCACGCAATTTTGGAAAAGAAGCGGCGATCCTGGCCGGTTTGAAATTCAGCCGGGGGAAAGCCGTCGTCGTCATGGACGGCGATTTGCAGCATCCCCCGGCATTGCTGCCGAAAATGTTTCATCTCTGGAAGGAAGAGGGCTGCCAAGTGGTCCAAGGTGTCAAAACAAGCAGGCAAAAGGAAACAGCCATCAAGGGTCTGTTTGCGAAACTTTTTTACGCCACAATGACACTGCTCTCAGGTTACAATCTGAATCAGGCAACCGATTTCAAACTTTTGGACCGGCGTGTGGTGGATCATTATATAGCCCTTTCCGAAAAGGTCCGGTTTTTTCGCGGACTGGTGCCCTGGCTCGGTTTTCGCAATGCCACGGTCTCCTTTTTCCCCGAAAACCGCACAGCGGGCACTTCAAAATGGAGCCGTTTTTCTTTGGTGACCCTTGCTGTGAGGGCGATCTGCTCCTTTTCGTCATTGCCCATGCAGGTGGTCACTTTCATGGGCGGCATCATGTTCACCGCCAGCATCCTGCTCGGAATACAAACTCTTTTTATGAAGCTGTCCGGCAGAGCGGTTGAAGGATTCACAACCGTCATCCTGCTGTTGCTTTTCATCGGCAGTATCCTTATGATCAGCCTCGGCATCATCGGACAATACCTGGCTATGATCTATGAAGAAATCAAGGGCCGACCCCCGTTTATCATAGAAAAAATGGAGAACCTATGATTCCATATGGAGGGAAGATTGACCCACTCAGGTTCTAACGCAGGCGAAGGGCAGAGAATGAAGATCGCGTATTGTCTGGAAACGACTGCGCTATGGGGCGGGGTCAAGGTCGTCTTCGAACAGGCGGAAGGGCTGGCAGCACGCGGACACCATATCGTGATCATGGCACGTGAGGTGTTTTCGCCCTGGCGGGATGCGCCGTGCCCGGTGCGCACCGTATCGAGACCTTGGGAACAGGAAGACGTCTCGTCCTTTGATCTCGTGATTGCCAACGAACGGGTGCCTGTGCTGGCGTTGGCCGAAAAGGCTGTACAACTTGTGCATATGGTACAAAGCGATGACGAAGGCTACGCGCAGACGGATGAGGACAAAGCCTTTGCGCGTCAGGCACTGAACCTTCCCATACCGAAAATCGCCATCAGTCCCGAACTGGCGAGACGGATGGCGCGGCGGTTTCCGGGGCGATGGCATTGGGTGCTGCAAACCATGGATCTTTCGCTCTGGAGGCCGGCCACGGTTCTTCCCGGGAAAAAACGTCTGCTGTTGGTCGGGCCGTTTGACGGCCAGATTGACGGGGCAATCAAGGGCATGCCGCAAGGGTTGCTTGCCGCGCGTCTGGCCTGTGAAGCGTGCGGCCTGCGGCTCGTACGGCTGAATCAGTTTAATCAGGCCAGAGAAGAGAAACGTTTCTGCAAAGCAAAGGAGTACCATCATGGGGTCCTGCCGGCCGACGTTCCCGCCATTTATCGGTCCTCTGATCTATTTCTGTCAAGTTCCCAGGTTGTGGAGGGTTTCGGACTCCCTGCGCTGGAAGCGCTTGCGTGCGGATTGCCGTGCGTACTGAGCGATATCCCCAGTTACCGCGATTTTGATGATACCGATGACTTCGCACTCTGGGCTCCGCCGGGGGATCCACTGCAAATGGCCAAACGGATCGGACAACTCTGGCAAGATCTGGAATTGCAAGCGCATCTGCGTCGGCGCGGGCCGGAAGTAGCGGCCCTCTACGAGAAAAACCGGGCTCTCGACCGTCTTGAATCGGTATTGGACTATCTGGTGGCCGAGATCAAAGACCGCCCTGCGGTGGTGGTACGCTCACACGCGGGGCCGGCCTCAGAATACTACGCGCAGGAAGAGAAGCTCTGTTTGGAAGGGTTCTCTGCCAATTCCCGGCAGGAAGACGCCCCCATCCTGGTGAGCGCAAATACACTGCTTACAGCAGGTGAACTTCTGCAGCAGGCTGGTACACGCAGGTCAATACTGGCTGTGGGGGAGGCTAGCTTGATTCCGACCGCGCATGTGATTGCGGGGTTGCGCGCAGCACTCCTGGCCGATGCGCGTATGGGGGCCGTGGGACCGATCTCGAACCTTGCGGAAGGCATACAACTGACATCCGTACCGTATGCGTATCTGAACCGGCGGGACTATCAGGCGCTGGCCGATCGCTATGCCAGAAAAGGCGCTCGTGTGGGGACTGACACTTTGCAGGATTTTTGCCTGTTTTTGCGTATCGAGGCCCTGCGCGATATACAGTCGGAGACGGCACTTACAGAAATTCCGTCCGCCCTGCGCAATAAAGGCTGGACGCTTTCAGTTGCGGGGGATGTATACGTTCATCGCTTTGGAAACATGTTGGATCCGCCGCGCGAGGACTTGCAATCGCTGGTACCACCCGCCGCGATGAGTGTTCTGGACATCGGGTGTGCAACGGGGCAATTTGGAAAATCGCTCAAGCATTCGCGTCCCGGACTGCACGTTTCCGGGATTGAACTAAATCCTCAAGTGGCACGCGAAGCCGAAAGTGTGTTGGACTGCGTGATTGCCAAGCCGGTGCAGGAGGTGTCATTTAATCGCACTTATGACTGCGTGGTGTGCGGTGAGTTGCTGGAGCACCTGGCATCTCCCCTGGCACTGCTGAAACACCTGCGTTCCGCCATCGCGCCAGGAGGGAGTCTTATCGCCAGTAGCCCATGCGTCACACACTGGTCGGTGATTCGCGACATGCTGGAAGGGCAGTTTGAATATGTTCCCTTCGGGATTCTGTGTTTCGAACACATTCATTTTTTTACCCCCGCGAGCATGCGGGCGGTCTTTGCCGAAGCGGGCTTTCACATTGAGCAGGAAATTTCCACACGCTATGCCGATGGCCCCGAAGCAGCGGCGTTTTTCCGGATGTTACAGGGATGTTCCTTTGCGACCGCCAAGGAAACGTTTGAAATCGCCGAATTGACTGTACTGGCGAAACCCGTTTGACGTGGAACGCCTTATTGCCAGGTATCGCCCTGAGCCGAAAGTTTTGAAATATTGAATGGAAAACGGCGTCAGCATCATCATACCCACCTGTAACGGGGGCCGAATTTTTTCAGAGTGCCTGGCCGCCATCAAAGGGCAGGACTATGCAGACCCGCTTCAACTGATTATTGTGGATTCGGGCTCAACCGACAAGACGGTTGAACTGGCTATCAAAGCCGGAGCACAAGTCCAAAGAATTGACCCGCAACAGTTCCACCATGCCGGGACCCGAAATGAAGCCCTTTCGCTGGCAACCAAAGAAAGAATTCTCTTCATGGTGCAGGATGCAACCCCCTGTTCCGCCACATGGCTTACGTCGTTGGCACACGCATTGGACGATTACCCGGTGGCAGCTGTATACACAGCGCAGATACCCCATGATAACGCAACCCCCTACGCCCGCTTCGAAATCGAATCCATCAACGAAGCAAGGGGTCATCACCCCGTTATTCAGGAAATCGAATCCCTTGAATCCTATGCAGAAATGCCGTATCATCGGGCCTATCGGATGATTGGGCTGGATAATGTGTGCGCCATCTATCGAAAGGACCGTTTGTTGAAGGAGCCGTTTCCGGAGGTGGATTTTGCCGAAGACATGGCCTGGGCCCAAAAAAACCTGTTAATGGGTCATAAAATCCTTTATAACCCCCGTATCCAGGTGAAACACTCCCACAACCGTCCGCCGCAATACGCATTTCGCCGCCAGATTATCAATTCTTTCTGGTGTGCAAAAATCATGGGGCGGGTGGAAGATGATCTGTCTTTTCTGGAGGTAGGAGATCTGAAGAGCCTGACGGGTGACGTACACTCTTTCGTCTCCAGCCTGATATCCAATATTTTTTCCGGCGAACCAGAATATCCGGGTAAAGCATCTTTGCTTCGGGAAATTCTCAGGAAATATCCCCAAGACAGCCGGGTAAGGCGTTTTTTGACCGACAGGGTTCTTCGACAGCAGAAACCCATGCCGGAAAGCGTAAGGAAACTGGCCAATAATATCAAAACCGGAATAGACACCCTTTTTCATCTGATTCGGGAAAAATACCATATGAAGGATGAAAAAAACCAGATGTTGCTTCTTGACCAGATTGTCGCCAATGTCATGGGAAGGGCCTATGGGGAAGTTTACGCCAGCCGCCTGCTGAAAGACAATATATCGCCATCCATTGAGTCTTTGATCCACCCTTTTTTTCATGGGGTGTGATGGGGGTTAGAAATGATTGAGGTGAAACCGGGACCTTTGAAAAAGGCATGATGAATTGATGAAAATACTTCAAATCAGCACTTATGATATCAGAGGCGGCGCAGCGAGGGCCACATATCGGTTGCATCGCGGCCTGCGCCATATGGATCAGGACAGCTGCATGCTGGTCAAGTACAAAGAGACGGATGACGATTTTGTTTCAGCTGTTGCTCAGAGGCAGGAAACAGAAACGGATGCGAATGCGTTCTTTATGGAAGTTCCCATTCAGGAACAATACATCAATGCGCATCGAACAGACATCAGTAATACCCTGTTTTCGCTCCCCTATCCCGGCTATGATATTTCCGGGTCGCCGCTGGTGCAAAATGCGGACATCATCAACCTGCATTGGGTTTCCCAGTTTCAGTCGCCCGTGACACTGAAACATATTTTCGATCTGGGTAAACCTGTTGTCTACACATTACACGATCAGTGGGCCTTTACGGGAGGGTGCCATTATTCCAGCGGTTGTGAGGGATACCAAAGCAGTTGCAAAGAATGCCCGCAGCTTGCAGACGATCCATTTTCATTGCCTGAAGCCATCCTGCACGACAAAAAAGATCTTTTCCACAATGCAAACATAACCATTGTCACGCCAAGCCGATGGATGGGCCGTTGCGCCAGGGAAAGCCGTCTGTTTAAGTCCTTGCGGGTTGAAGTGATTGCCAATTCGCTGGAAACGGACCTCTATTCCCCATTACCCGAGGATCAAGCCAAAGAGCGTCTGGAAATTCCGCATGATGCGGTCACATTTCTTTTCGGCGCCATAGACGGAACCGAAAAAAGGAAAGGGTTTGCGGAGCTCGTAGGCGCCATGAAGTTCTGCCTTAAAAATGAGCTTTTTCAGGAGTTGCTGCGGAAAGACCGGTTGAGACTCCTCTGTTTTGGGAGCCCCAATGACCAGCTGAAAAGCGTGGGAATCCCCGTCGTCTCACTGGGGCAACTGGGTACGGATGAAGAAATAAGAGACGCCTATTCAGCCGCGGATATCTTTTTGCTGCCCTCCCTGGAGGATAATCTTCCCAACACCATACTGGAATCCATGAGTTGCGGTACGTCGGTGGTGGCCTTTGATGTGGGGGGAGTCTCGGATATGGTTACAGACGGTGTTAATGGCCTTCTGGTCAAAGCCTTCAATATTGAGCAAATGGGCGAGGCAATTGTCTCCCTTGCACTGGATGTTGACAAGCGTATATCCATGGGAGAAGCGGGTCGCAAAAGGGCCATAAGGGATTACGCCATGGATATTCAGGCGGGAAATTATTTGAAATTGTATGATGATTTGCTACATCAGAATCAACCTTCAAAGCCTGATGTGACAAACGACGCAGGATCAGCCGGCGTAATGGGAAACAGCGTTGAAATTCCTTTGGCACACACTCGGGCTTCCCAGGAAACGCGCCTGGGTTCCCGGTTTGGTGCTGTTTACGACAATGTGCTGTTTCAAGCCCTCAAGTCTTACGCCCCACATGCGCACAAGCAGTGGGATACGAGCGAGTTGGACCGACTTAAACGTCTGAAACAAGTTGAACGGCTGACCCGTTTACTGGAATCCTGCGAGATCGACCGGGAAGCCCGTCTGGAACAATTAAAAATCTGCGAGATCGACCGGGAAGCCCGTCTGGAACAATTGAAAATCTGCGAGATCGACCGAGCGGACCGATTGGATCTAATTAACAGTCTTACGGAGAAACTAAAAAGCAAAAAGATCGGAAAACAATTGGACGAATGCCTTTCTGAAATAGAAGGGTTGAAACAGCAATTGCACCATGAGACAGAAAGGGTTCTGACGGCAAAACAAAGGGTTCTGACGGCAAAACAGGGTTGGCAGGCCCTTGAAAATACCCGGGTGGTCAGAAAAGCCAGAAAGTTGGGATTTATTAAATTAGAAAAAATGGATTTTCAGAAAAATGATGAGGATGAAAAATAATTCGTTTTACCTTAGGTTATACGATTTGACGGGGTACAGTTAGTTGGCTCTCATTGCAGTCGATATGACGCCTGCGCTTCCCGGCGGAAAGAATGGCGGTGCTAAGATTCTCGCCATTGAACTCCTGAAATCATTTCATGAAATGGCGCTTCAAGACCAGTTCTTGATCCTGACGGCATCCTGGAACCATGAGGATCTGGCGGTTCTGGATGGTCCCAATATGCGAAGGTCTTGCGTTCTGACGGGCCAGGAACCAAAACCGAAAACCCCTTACGCCCGTTATCCCCCTCGCTTTCATCGGGCCATGGGAAGAATCAGACGCCATCTTAAACGCTTCACCAAAGGGCAGTCTCCCATGGGCAGAAGCTTGTCAGCACAAGGCGTGGATCTCCTGTTCTGTCCCTTTACCGCCCCCACTTACGCAGAGGGAAACATCCCGACGGTTTCCGTTGTCCTCGACCTTCAACACAGGGAACTGCCCCAATTCTTCAGCCGCCATGAGGTTGGTTTGCGAAACGACTTCATGGCAGAATTAAAGCGAAAAGCAGACCGAATCATCTGTATTTCAGAATATACTCGAGAAACGGTCCTCAAGCATCTTGAAATCCCCCCTGAAAGAACCCACGCGGTCCCCATCTCCATTCAAACAAGGTTATCCCGCCCCGAAGCGGAAAAAAGCATTGAACATCTTAAAGATTTCGGCATCGCAAAAAATTCCTATATGTTCTATCCTGCCAACTTCTGGCCTCACAAAAACCACTCCATGCTTTTAACCGCTTACGGCATGTTTCTGGCGCGCAATCCCGACAGCCCCATTGATCTCGTGTTTACCGGCGCCCTGAATGGCAGGGAAGGTGCTATCAAGCAAGCGGTTATGCAGATGGGCCTAGCGAAACGGGTCCATTTCCTGGGATTTGTCCCGGAAGAAAAGCTTGCAACGGTTTGGTTTGGCTGTGAATTCCTGATTTTCCCCTCCCTTTACGAGGGGTTTGGTATTCCAGTCTTGGAAGCCATGTCCATTGGAAAGCCGGTTCTGTGCAGTGACCGTACCAGCCTTCCCGAAGTGGCTGGGGACGCTGCGCTTTATTTCGATCCGAGAAAACCCGGGGCCCTGGTGAATTGCATTGAAAAAATCACCACGGATAGGGCTCTTCAAAGCGCTCTTGTGGAAAAAGGCCGAATTCGTGCGGATCTTTTTCAGCCCGATGACATGACACGACGATACCTTGAAATATTTAAAAAATCCATAAACGACCCCGGCAGTGTATCCAATGAAATCATCGGCATATTCAAGGATGGGTGGATGGGTGAAAAAACGATTGTGACCTATGCTTCCGGAGCACCGGACAGAATACTTGAAATGAAGATTGAGGCGCCCTCCTGGCTACCGGCCAGGCGAGTGAAAATAACGATGAGCGATGACCATCGGACCTTGCAGCGTGTGAGCATACGGCCTGGTGGAGAGATGGTCATACGTCAGACGTTGCCTGACAGACACGGGCACATAACATTTTCCGTGACCCCCACTTTTAACCCATCCGATTATGGCTTGGGGGATGATTTGCGGAACTTGAGTGTTATTTGCCGGGAATGCAAACTGGTTTTTCCCCATGAAGAGGGGGTTTTGTTGAGATGAAAGGAACCAGGGTTTGAGCCTCTCCATCAGCGTTGTGACCCCTTCATATAATCAGGGACAATTCATTGAACGAACCCTTCAAAGCGTTTTGGAACAGAATGTGCCATCCCTGGAATACATGGTTGTCGACGGCGCAAGCACGGATGGGACCGTGGATGTTCTGAAAAAATATGAAACCCGCCTACGATGGGTTTCAGAAAAAGACAAGGGTCAAACTGAAGCGGTCAATAAAGGACTAAAGCGGACCGGCGGGGATATCATCGGGTGGCTGAATTCGGATGATATTTATTATCCGGGGGCATTATCTGCGGTTATAAGTCTCTTTGAAGAATACCCGCAAGCCGATGTCGTTTATGGGGAAGCCGATCATATCGACGAAAACGACCAGATCATCGAAACCTACTACACGGAAGACTGGAATTATGAGCGATTGAAGGAAGTGTGTTTCCTTTGCCAACCGGCGGTTTTCTTCAGGCGGCGTATGCTGGAACGGTTCGGTTTTCTGGATGCAGGTTTGAAATATTGCATGGATTATGAATATTGGCTGCGTCTTGGCGCTGAAGTCTCCTTTATCAGGATGAAAAAAAAGCTGGCCGGATCCAGAATGTACCGGGAAAACAAGACACTGGGAGAGCGTATTGCCGTACACAAAGAAATCAACAATATGCTCCGGAGCCGCCTGGGAACTGTCCCTGACAAATGGATCTACAATTATGCCCACGCACTGGTGGATCGAAATATTTCAGATCGGACAAAACCGCTGAATGACCTTGCCTATGTGATGATGCTGATCGGGTTCAGCAGCGCTGGTTTTTTGTACTGGCGCAGGAACCTCCCGCTTGATTCTGTAAAGACCATGAGCAGATGGGCCGCCGCCGCCTTTAAAAAAGCACTTGGGAAGCCCGCCCCATGAGAATCGGATTCGATATCAGCCAAACCGGCAGCCATAAGGCCGGATGTGGTTATTTTGCCGATTCCCTCATATGCGCTCTGGCTGACCTGGATGGCGAAAATGAATACATCCTGTACCCCCATTTTGGCACAGCCTTCTGGGATCCGGACGCGGAGAAAAATACCCGGAAGATCGCCAAACCCAATATATGGCGGAAACGCATTGGCAGGGATCTTCAGTCGGCTTTCACGTTCTGGGAAGATATGGGCCCCGATGCTGAAGCGCGGCTGGGAAATCCTCATGTCATTCACGCCAACAACTATTCCTGCCCAACGGGATTTAAAAAAGCACGCATTGTATACACCCTGTATGACTTGAGTTTCTTTGACACCCCTGATTTAACCACCGAAGAAAACAGAAGTAAATGTTTTGGGGGTGTTTTCAATGCAGCTGTTTCCGCTGATTTCATTGTTTCAATTTCCCAATATTCACTGACCCGATTTCTCGAAACATACCCGCACTACCCCAGGGAACGTACCGGGGTGGCGCATCTGGGGTCCCGTTTTTATTCAGCTGACCAACGTCATATGATGGGTGAAACCGTCAATGGACTGGGACCTGAAAAGTTCTGGCTGAGTGTCTGCACCCTGGAACCGCGAAAAAATCTGCGAAGGCTTCTTCGCGCTTTTCGTGAGTATCTAAACCGTGCAGAAAACCCGCATCCACTGGTGCTTGCGGGGGGGGAAGGCTGGATGGAAGGCGAGCTGGAAACCTTTGTGGGGGAACTGGGGTTGAATGGCCATGTGCTGCTTACCGGTTATGTGTCCGATGAAAAACTCTGCTGGCTTTATAAAAACTGTTTTGCGTTTGTATACCCTTCCCTGTATGAGGGCTTCGGTCTCCCGGTTCTTGAAGCCATGGGATTCGGGGCAGCCGTCATCACAAGCAATACCACCAGTTTACCCGAAGTGGCCGGGGAAGCAGCACACTATGTGAATCCATCTGAGGCGCAAGATATAACCGAAGCCTTCCTTAAACTTGACCTGGACAATCACTACCGGCAAACCCTTCAGAAAAAAGCTGCGTCCCGGGCCGCAGGGTTTTCATGGCAGAAAAGTGCACAAAAAGTCCTCCATTTTTACAAGCAGGTTTTAGCCATGCCCAAGTTTGACAAATCGTCGCGGTAGAGAATCAAAAGGTAACTGTAATGAACGATGGATTGCATAAATTTTCCAGACTGAACCGGCCCTGGTTCAAAAATACTATGGTTATTATAGGCTTTTTTCTGCTAACTTGTCTCTTTTTCTGGGAAATTTTGGCCAAACAGGGGTTTTTCTGGGGGGATTTTTCTTTGTCCATGTACCCTTTCAGAAGCTTCATAGCAGGCTGCTACGCGGGGGGATATGTTCCCTTGTGGAACCCTTATGTGTTTTCGGGATACCCTTTTGTCGGCGATATTGCCTCCGCGATTTTATACCCCTTCAATATTGCGTTGTCCCTGTTTGTCAGCGACGGGTTTCTGAAGTTCAAGTATGTAGAATACCAGGGCATTTTTCACATCTTTCTCGCCGGCCTGTTCATGTATTGTCTGATGAGGTCTTTCAAACTGGATCGACTGTCCGCCTGCATCAGCGCATTTGTTTTCATGTTTTCCGGTTTCTTCATAGCCCATATGGGCCATTTGGGAATGGTAAATGGTGCGGTCTGGCTCCCATTGGTCTTACTCTTTTTGAACAAGGCATTCAAAGAAAATCGAATTGTCTGGTGCATTCCGTGTGGCATATTTCTGGCGTTTTCAATTTCGGCGGGCCATCCCCAGGTGCCCCTTCTGATCATTTTCGCCATCGGGTTGTATGCAGTGTATCGTGCCGTTTTTGCGTACATGGATGAGGCGCGTTTCACCGATTTATTCAGACCGTTGGTTTTTTTTGCGGTTACACTTTTCATTGGCTTTGCCCTTAACATCTCGCAGATTCTATCCGTATCGGAGTTCTTTTCTCAGGCACTTGTCCATCGGAACAGCTATGCTGCATCAACGGCGTTTTCTTCCCACCCGAGGAATCTGATCACGCTCCTGGTACCGTTTTTTTTCGGAAATCAAAGTCCCCAGGTCGTTACCGGATGGGGGGACTGGAATTATACGGAAATGGCGGGGTATGTGGGGATACTTCCCATTTTACTGGCACTGTTGGGGGGACTGTTCAAAAAAAACAGGGACACTTTGTTTTTTTCAGCGCTGGCCGTTTTATCCATTTTGTTGGGCTTTGGCGGCTATACCTTCCTCCATGTGCTCAACTGGCTCATTGTACCCGGCTTTGACCAGGTGCGCTGTCCCGCCAGGTTCGTCTTCCTTTTTGATTTTTCCATTGCGTTCCTTGCGGGGTTTGGCGCCAGCTTTCTGTTTGAGGAATTGAAAGAGATTCATAAGGACAAATTTTCCGGATTAACAAAAGTCCTTATGAGAATATTCTGTGGGATCATTGGATTGACCGGTCTTTTCTATTTCGGAATGGTATTGGGTTCCGCCGGGTTGAAGGGTCATCAGCTGTTTACCAATCTTGTGGATAATCTGGTCCTTTTCAATGTGTTTCTGTCTTTCAGCTTATTGATATTACTCTGGAAACTTAAACAGAGTGTAACCGTAAATACCCTGAAAACACTAGCCGTTTTTGTGATATTGCTTGATCTCTTCACCTTCGGTTGGCAATTCAATGCCGGCCCGGACCCAAGGCCGGGTTTTGATGAAAGCAAATTAATCCGGTTCCTTAAAGAAGATCCATCGATTTTTCGTATCGCCAACGATGGGGTGTTTCCCGCGGACCTTCCCATGATTCACCGACTGCAAAGTATTTCGGGATATGTGGGGCAAATGTTGGCGAGATATTCAAGGGCCACGGGCATGAATGACTATACGTTGAAACTGCCTCCCATTGACCACGGAATCATGAACCTGCTCAATGTGAAGTATATGGTGACATCAAAGGATTTCCGCTCACATAATTTCAGGAAAGTCTTTTCAGATGGAAACAACGCCGTGTTTGAAAATACCAACCTTTTACCGCGGGTATATACGGCGAAAGAAATTGTATTTAAAGAAAAAGGTCCTGAAATTTTGAATTTTATAAGAAACCCGAATTTTGAACCACGGCAGTGCGTGGTGCTTGAAACCGATCAAATGGCAAAATTCAAAACAAATGAAACCATGGGTCTTAAATTTGATCAGGGCCATTCGCCTGCCTCAGCACATATTCAGAAATCGCAGGAAAACGGTGGGGTAGCCGGTGGTAAAAGGGTTGAAAACCTACTTTTTAACAGAGGTTTTGAGGAAGAAGGCTTGAAGGGCTGGGAGAAAACAAATCCTGATGTTTTCAAAAGGTTTCTGCAAAAAGGGAAAAAAGACGGGATGGATAACAATTACGTTCTGTTTTTCAATGGGGATATGGCTAAAAAGCCGGGGGCGTATTATGTCTTCCAGGAGCTCGGCAAGGCAGCGGGACAGAAATTGAAACCGGATTGCTTATATACCCTGACGTTTGAGGGGGCAGACACCTTTAAGCCAGGAGACAGCTTTGCTGTCAAAATAAGGTGCTTCAAGGACGGCGGGGAACATGTGGATGTGGTGGACATACGGTCAGGGTTGAGCAGCGGGGGGAGGTTTTCATGGCAGAAAGTCCAATTTAAAACCTCGGATTCCGTAGACAGGGTAATGTTGGGCATCGGCGCAAATGTAACAGGGGGAAAGGAAGGCCTGATTGCCAAGATAGACAATGTAAACGTGCGGGAGGCCCATTCCGACAAAAACCAGGCAGGAAATGACTTTCGTTATGAGTTTGTCCAGTACTCAGGAAACAGGCTTGCCTTGAATTTCCATATGCCGCAAGGCGGTATGCTGGTTTTGAGCGAGATATACTATCCCGGTTGGAAAGCTTTTCTTGATGGCAAAGAAAAGGAGATTTACAAAACCAACTATCTATTCAAGTCCATATACGCGCCCGAAGGCAACCATCACCTTGAGCTGGTATTTGAGCCCGCCAACTTTACTTTTGGTATGGTGTTCACTATCTCATTGCTGGTGTTGCTGCTTTTACTGTTTTCTTTTGGACTGAGAAGGAAAAATCAGAGGTGGTTATAAAGAAGAGGTCCAAATCTATGGGTTCTATTTTACAGGATGGTTTGAGTCTGATTATTCCTGCTTACAATGAGGAAGAGAATGTTGAGGCAGTCGTCAAGGATGCGGATCATGTTTTCAAAACATATTTTAAACCCTACCAGATAATTGTTGTCAACGATGGGAGCACCGATCGTACAGGTGACGTGGCTGAAGCTCTATCCGTAGAAGTTCCGGTTTTAAAGGTTGTTCATCATACGGTTAACAAGGGATTGGGTGAAGCGCTTAAAACCGGATACCGCCACGCCGATTTTGAATATATTTCATTTGTGCCGGCTGACGGACAGATAGAGCCTTCTGAAATCGTTAAACTGGCAAGACATGTGGCAGATGCGGATATGGTGATCAGCAATTACTATGAACGGGAAGACTCCCGGTTTCGACTGCTCTTATCGGGTACGTGGAGAGTCCTTATGAAAATGATTCTGAATTTTGATCTGGGATCCCAGGGGCCATATCTTTTCAAAAGGCGTCTTTTAAATGAGGTCGATTTAAGGTCTTCAACAGGGTTACTGAACCTGGAGTTTCCCATGAAGGTCTCTGTTTCGGGCAGGAAAATGAACACGGTTCGAATTTCGTGCAAGCCCAGGTTGCAAGGCACCTCTAAAGTGGCAAATCTTTCCACAATGGTCAAAACACTTCATGAAATGGTAAAATTGAGATGGCAGTGAAGGGTCGGGATAACCTCTTTTTTCTGCTGAGAATTGTCATCAGTTTGGGCTTGGTGGTTTTATTATTTCACAAAGTTGATTTAGACCAATTCCTGACATCCATATTATCAGCCAAAAAAGAGTTCTTGGCCCTCGGTTATGTGTTGGGCATCTGCAATGTTATGGTATGCACATTGAGGTGGCGTATTCTGCTTTGGGACCGTGATATAAACGTTTCTTTTTATAAATTGATGAAGATCTATTTTATTGGAATGTTTTTCAATATTTTCTTTCCCACGGGCTACGGGGGCGACGCGGTGAGGGGCTACAAGCTTAACAAAGTGACATCCGCCCTGTCTGAGTCCGTATCATCTGTGGTAATGGACCGGCTGGTGGGGTTTTCTGCGTTGCTCTCCATTTCAATTATATCCCTGGGGCTTTCTTTCGATTTTATAAACGCCAAGATATGTTTCTCTGTTTTTGGAATAGCGCTGTTGTTCTTTGCGGGTGTATGGTTTTTCTTTAGCGGCCATATCGTCAGATGTGTCGGTTTTGTCTTAAGGGTTTTCAAGTTTGAAAGGTACATGAATGGAATCAGTCGTTTTCACGAGACCATACTGAGCTATAAGGACTCCAAAAGGGTGCTTTTGGGCATATTCGGCATATCGATTTTTGCCCATTCTATTATGATCCTGTCAGTTTATTTGTTTTCATTGTCCATCGGCGTTCAAATCCCCGTTCTTTATTTCTTCCTGTTCGTCCCGGTCATCAATATTGTGACGTTGGCCCCTGTCAGTGTGAGCGGCATCGGTATTCGGGAGGCGGGGTTCATATATTTTTTTTCCATGGTACTGGTTTCGGCCTCCGACTCATTTCTGATGTCTATCCTCTTCTTTTCTCAATTGGTTTTTGTGGGGTTGATCGGCTGTCTTTTTTATCTTTTTGGGTCTGACTGAAAGATGACAATGCACCAGGAGGAAAGCGTTGGTCAGGGTAACGGGGAGCTTGTTGAGAAATGGCATTTTGACGAAAATAGTAACGCTTTGCATCGTATTGATGAAAGAAAGGGTATATAAATGAATGATCACTTGAAAGTCGCCGTGGTCGGCGCTGGTTACTGGGGCAAAAATCTGGTGAGGAATTTCAATTCCCTGGGTGCTCTGGGCGTTATTTGTGATAGTCGAAAGGAAATTCTCGGGTCTTTTTCAAAAAATTATACGGCTGTGTTGCTTACGGATTCATTTCAGGAGGTTCTGAAATCTGACGCTGTGCCCGCGGTGGCCATCGCAACACCGGCTGAAACCCATTACCAAATGGTTAAAGAGGCCCTTTCAGCAGACAAACATGTATTTGTGGAGAAGCCGCTGGCGCTTAAAGAAGAGGAAGGGATTACGCTGCATGAGCTGGCAAAAGAGCGTGGGAAAGTGCTGCTGGTGGGACACCTTCTACAGTATCATCCTGCGGTAATAAAGCTAAAGCAACTGGTTGCGGAAGGCGATCTGGGAAGGATACAATACATCTATTCCAACAGGCTCAACCTAGGGAAAATAAGAAGGGAAGAAAATATTCTGTGGAGCTTTGCCCCACACGATATCTCTGTCATATTGTCCATAGCAGATGAAATGCCGGAACATGTCATCAGTTCAGGCGCCAATTACCTGCACCAGGAGGTGGCGGATGTCACGTTAAGCAGCCTCTCCTTTTCATCGGGTATTCGCGCCCACATTTTTGTCAGCTGGCTTCATCCTTACAAGGAACAGAAACTGGTGGTTGTGGGAGATCGAAAAATGGCTGTTTTCGACGACCTGGAGCCCGATGACAAATTACTGCTCTATCCCCACAGAATCGAATGGAAAAACCACCAGGCCATACCCGATAAAAGGGGATCGGAAAAGGTTCAAATTGATAAAAAAGAGCCTTTGAAGGAGGAGTGCCGTCATTTTATTCAGTGCATCGAACAGGGGATGACGCCTAGAACAAACGGCACTGAAGCGCTCAGGGTGCTCAAAGTCCTTCAGGCCTGCCAGACATCCCTGGAACAGGAAGGAAAGCCGGTCGTTCTTTCGGACCTCGGAAAAAGATCTTTAAAGACAGAAGCTCAGGTGCATGAAACAGCCGTGATCGATGCTGAATGCCAGGTGGGATCCGGAACGAAAATCTGGCATTTTGCTCATGTGATCAAGGGGAGCAAAATCGGCCGGGACTGCAGTGTGGGGCAAAATGTGATGATCGGTCCCCATGTGTCCATCGGAAACAGGGTCAAAATCCAGAATAACGTTTCAGTATATCAGGGTGTTACATTGGAAGACGGTGTTTTTTGCGGACCGTCAATGGTTTTTACCAATGTGTTTAATCCCAGAAGCCATGTTTCCCGCATGAACGAATTACGCGCAACCCTGGTTAGGAAAGGGGCTACCCTGGGTGCAAATTGCACCATAATGTGCGGCCACACCATTGGACGTTTTGCCTTTGTAGGAGCGGGTTCAGTGGTACTCGATGATGTTCCGGATTTTTCTCTGGTCGTTGGAAATCCCGCAAAATTCAAAGGATGGATGTGTCGCTGTGGTGTCCGTATCCATTTTCATGGGGAAAGTAGCACGTGTGATGCATGCGGCACTGAATATATCAAAAATGACGGGTTGGTTTCCCAAAAACCAATCGTTTGAGAAATCGGCATGGATATTGTTAGCCCGTTAAGGCATTATATGGGTTGGGCGATACTCAATTCGAAATGATAAGAGGGAGGTTTTTCTTTTGGATATCAGGGGAAAGAAGATATTGGTGGTGGGTGGTGCGGGACTCATCGGCTCACACGTGGTGGAAGAGCTTTTGAAGGAAGATGTCGGGGAAGTGATCATATATGACAACTTCTGCAGGGGGCGTATTGAAAATCTGGAGGAGGCCCTTAAAGATCCTCGTTGCCGCATATTCGAAATTGGTGGTGATATGTTGCAGACCGATATTCTCGATGCCGCCATGAAAGATGTGCAAGGGGTTGTTCATCTTGCGGCCCTTTGGCTGCTGCAGTGTCACGAATACCCCCGCGCAGCCTTTGATGTGAATATCCGTGGAACATTCAATGTTATTGAGGCCTGTGTAAAAAATAAGATTGAGCGCCTGGTCTACTCTTCTTCCGCATCGGTCTACGGCGATGCCGTCGACGAACCCATGATGGAGAATCATCCCTATAATAACTGGACCTTTTACGGCGCCACAAAAATTGCCGGCGAACACATGATGAAGGCCTATCATAAGCGGTACGGGTTGAATGGTGTTGGATTGAGATATATGAACGTCTACGGGCCCCGCCAGGACTATAAAGGGACTTATATCGCCGTCATGATGAAGATTCTCGATAACCTGGATAAAGGGCTTTCCCCGGTTGTTTATGGAGATGGCAGTCAAGCCTACGATTTCATCTATGTAAGAGACACCGCACGGGCAAATGTGTGCGCGCTTAGAAGTGATGTTCCTTTCGGTTTTTATAATGTGGGCAGGGGAATCAAAACATCCATTAAAGAATTGACGGAACTGATACTGAAGATCGCCGGATCAAAACTGCCCATTGAATATGCGCCAGCCGGCCAGACATTTGTCACCAATCGTGTGGGTGATCCCAAAGCCGCAGAGGCTGATATCGGTTTTACATGGGAAGTTGACCTGGAAGATGGCCTGAAAAGACTCATAGACTGGCGAAAGTCACATCTCAAACAAACGGAAAAACTGCGGGCACAGCAAGCCCCCGGGGTTCAACCATGAAAAAAATACCCTTGATTAAACCCTATATTACTGAAGACGTGAAGGCGAAGGTGTGTGAGGTTCTGGACAGCGGTTATCTGACAGAGGGTCCCGTGACCCGGGCCTTTGAAGAAAAATTCAAAGACTATATCGGATGCGGATACGCACTGGCCGTGACGTCATGTACCACAGGCCTTGAAATGGCGCTTAGGGCGCTGGGTATCGGCTCTGGAGATGAAGTCATTGTCCCGGATTACACCTATCCGGCCACTGCGGACGTCATTAACATTGTCGGGGCTAAAATCGTGATTGTGGATGTGTCCAAGGATACCATGCTCATTGATTACGATAAAATGGAAAAAGCCATAACGCGTAGCACCCGTGCGATTATTCCTGTTTCCGGCTTCGGTAATCCTCTGGATTATGATCATCTTTCCCGAATAAAAGAAAAATATGGGGTGTATCTCATTGAAGATGCGGCATGTTCCATTGGGGCTGAGTACAGGGGCATCAAAGTGGGCAACCAGGCCGACATTTCGGTTTTCAGTTTGCATCCCAGGAAATTCATCACAACCGGAGAAGGCGGCATGATTACAACCGCCAATGGCAAGTGGGCTGATTGGATGATGTCCTACAAGCATTTCGGGATGGGTGTAGAGGGGTCCCGCTTGACAAATCGTTTCGAACGTGTGGGTTCAAATTACAAACTGAGCAATATCCTGGCGGCCGTAGGCATGGTTCAGATGCAACATATCCATGAACTCCTGGACCGTCGCCTGGCGCTATCCGGAAACTATTTGACACTCCTTAAGGATCATCCGGAAATTGTCATTCCTGAAACAACCGCGCGTGGTAAACACTCTCGCCAGTCCTTTTGCATTTACATAAAGGGCCGAGATGAGGTGATACCCAAAATGGCAGATCTGGGGATTGAAGTCCAGATCGGCACCTATGCGCTCCATTTACATCCGGCCTTCGCACCCAGCGCCCGCTGCAGGATAACCGATGCGCTACCCGAGAGCACTTATGCCTTTGAACATTGCCTGACATTACCCCTTTATCATGAATTGACGGAAGAGGATCAGGCGTATGTGGTTGAAAATCTATTACAAAGTCTTCCTTAAGAGCGGGAACTTTCCTGAAAAGGTTAATCCATGTGTGGCATCTGCGGCATTTTTAATATGAACGGTGAGCCGGTTTCATCTGTGAGCCTGCGACGGATGACGGATGCAATCGCCCATCGCGGACCGGATGGAGAGGGATTTTATACAGACAGCTTCATCGGCCTGGGGCACCGCCGTCTGGCGATTATTGATCTAACGCCGGCGGCCCACCAGCCCATGGTCACCCGTGATGGTCAGTTTGCGATTTCCTACAACGGCGAAGTCTATAACTTCCAGGAAATTCGTGCGCAATTACAGAGCCTGGGCCATCAGTTTCATTCCCGGTCAGATTCCGAGGTCATTTTATACGCCTACAACCAGTGGGGACCGAAGTGCGTGGAACGTTTCAACGGCATGTTTGCATTCGCCATCTGGGACAAGAAACGCCAGGAGTTGTTCCTGGCACGGGATCGTTATGGCATCAAGCCGCTCTATTATACCTTTGTAGGTTCTACGCTGCTCTTTGCCTCAGAACAAAAGGCGATTTTGAGCCATGAAGTCGTCGGCCGTGACATTGATCTGGAAGCGCTTGTGGAATATTTTACGTTTCAGAATATCTTTACGAACAAAACACTTTTAAAAGGGGTTAAACTTTTTCCATCGGGTTGTTTTGCCCGAATTCCCCTGGGGACAAGAACCCAGACGCTGTCTCCCACCCGTTATTGGGACTTCAATTTTCGTGAGCCTGACAACCCATCCAGCGAACAGGCGTATGTCGAAGAATTGGACAGGTTGTTCCGTCAGGCGGTTAACCGCCAGCTTGTCAGCGATGTGGACGTGGGCGCATATCTGAGCGGTGGGATGGATTCCGGTTCCATCACGGCCGTTGCCGCAAAACAACTCCCCTATATCAAGACGTTTACCTGCGGTTTTGACCTTCATTCGGCTTCCGGGTTGGAGCTGGGTTTCGACGAACGGGAAGACTCGGAGTTCATGAGCTACCTGTTCAAGACAGAACACTACGAAATGGTGCTGAAAGCAGGGGACATGGAAAGGGTCCTCCCGGCGCTGGCCTGGCACATGGAAGAGCCCAGGGTGGGTCAGAGTTATCCCAATTATTATGTGGCCCAGCTTGCCAGCAAGTTCGTAAAAGTTGTCCTTTCGGGGACCGGTGGGGATGAACTGTTCGGTGGTTACCCGTGGCGTTATTACCGGAGTGTTGTTAATGACAGTTTCGAAGATTATATTGACAATTATTATCTCTTCTGGCAGCGCCTTATTGCCAACAGGTCGATCCAGACCGTTTTCAAACCGGTCTGGCCCGAAGTAAAACATGTGTGGACACGAGATATTTTCAGGGATGTTTTTCAGCACCGTGACATTACGCTTTCCCGCCCTGAAGACTATGTAAACCATTCTCTCTATTTTGAAGCCAAGACCTTTCTGCACGGTCTACTCATTGTGGAGGATAAACTGTCCATGGCCCACAGTCTTGAAACCCGGGTCCCTTTTCTGGACAACGACCTTGTAGATTTTGCTGTTCAGGTTCCGGTGGGCCTGAAACTGGGGAACCTCAACCGCGTCGTCCGTCTTAACGAAAATGAACCGGGCGCAAAACCCCGGAAATATTTCCAGAAGACAAAAGACGGAAAACTTCTCCTGCGGCAAGTGATGGGCCGTTATATTCCTAATCAGATTACCCACGGTATTAAGCAGGGTTTTTCAGCTCCGGATGCGTCATGGTTCAAGGGGGACAGCATTGACTACGTAAAAAGGCATTTGTTTGGTCGTCGCGCCCGGATCTATGACTATCTTGACAGGGGAGCGGTGCAATCATTGGTGGAAGAGCATTTTCAAGGAAAAGCCAACAGGCGGCTTTTTATATGGTCACTCCTGAGTTTTGAGTTGTGGTGCCAGCGCTTCCTGGATAGTGCCTGATGAAGGGCGTGACGGATGAATCGTTCAGATTCGTTGAGAAAGTCCCTCCTGGAGTTGTACAAATGGCTCCGGGAAGGGATGCGGCAGAAATGGAAAAGGGATTTACCTTTTGAGGAAATGTTGTTTGACCGGTGGGAACGGGCCAGAAGTCTTGGCTTTGGTGAAGGTTCAAGCATTTATCACAATAGTTATGTTTACTCAGATGTGACGGTTGGCCAAAACACGTGGATAGGCCCATACACACTTCTGGACGGTTCGGGGGGGTTGACCATCGGGGACAACTGCAGCATCAGCGCCGCTGTCCACATCTATACCCATGACACGGTGAGGTGGGCACTGTCGGGGGGAGAAGCAGAACATGAACGGGCGCCGGTCAGTATTGGCAGTTGTTGTCATATCGGCGCCAAGACCGTTATCGCCAAAGGGGTAACAATAGGTCATCATTGTGTAATCGGCACCTGTTCCTTTGTTAACAGAGATATTCAGCCTTATACCATTGCAGTTGGAACACCTTGCAAACCTACGGGTGTTGTGAACATTGAGGATGCAGGAAACATTGCATTTCTTTTTGATCGTAATTAGAGTGTTGAATGATGTTTTTTCATAAATTTAATTTCAGATTTGACCATGTGCCCCAGTGGTATTTAGCGGGTGTGGAACTTATTGGCCTAACAACAAAAGAATGAGGGGGGTATGCAATGGAAAAATTATGTTCTTTCAATCCAATTCAAATAAGATTTGCGAAACTATTATTTGCCTTAACCATCTGCCTTAGCATGGTGGGCACAGCCCTGGGTGAGGACAGGCTGATTGTCAAAAACGCAAGCGGGACCAGCACTTTCAAGGTGGAAGATATTGGAAGGGTGACGTGTACTTCCGGGATGCTTGTAAACGGCGCGTCCGAATGGGGGTCTGCTCCGTTTGTTCTGGGCCAGGATGCCGGTAACAGAGGTGTGGTGATTACCGACAAAGCCGCGAGTAATCCCAAGAACATCTATTTTGGTTGGAATACGGGGGCCACACATGATTATGCTGAAATTTTTGCCCTTCAAGAGAACGTTGCCTGGATGAATCTGGTTCTGGCCCCCAACGGCGGGCATGTGGGTATCGGTACCAGAAGCCCCGTACAGCCGCTGCAGATGGGAAGCGGCGCCTACGTTTCCTCGGGAGGTGTGTGGACCAATGCCTCCAGCAGGGAATATAAACAGGATATCAAATCCCTTACCGGGGACGAAGCGGTGGAGACTTTAACGGCGCTGCAGCCCGTGCAATTCAGCTACAAGGCAGATCCGAAAGAAAGCCATGTGGGGTTTATAGCTGAGGATGTACCGGATCTTGTGGCATCTACGGACCGAAAGGGAATGAGTACCATGGATGTGGTAGCCGTTCTGACAAAAGTGGTCCAGGATCAACAGAAAACCATTGCGGAACTGTCCAGGAAGGTTGCAGCACTTGAGCAGAAATAACCTGCTCGACTAACCTGAAAAATGTAGGGGTTTACCCGAAAATGAGACGTAAAAATTCTATAAAAGGATTCATCTTCGGCATTTTCCTTTTGTCTGCCTTTGGTTTTTCTGCACAAGGTGCAGCGGAAATGGAAACCGTTCCTGAAGGTGTGTCCAAGAACATCATAAACCATCTGCTCAATAGCCCGAGGATCAAAAGGGCGAGTACGGTTTTAGGGGATTTTCTGGAGAATGGTGCGACAACCACCCGGGTGATTGTTAATTTACGGGAAGCCGAAACGGTTGACGCGAAAAGCAGCTTGGAAAAACCCCACAAGCGGGAATTTTTGGCCAACCGTATTCATGATTTTGTGGAGCGGATACTTCAGGGCTTCAGTCCGGCACAGGTTCAAAAAACCCGGCCCTTCAAATACATGGCCGGGTTTTCCGCCCTGGTAACCCTTGAGGGGCTGGAAGCGCTGGCTGATGAGCCTGACGTGCTTTCTATCGAGAAAGATGTCATCCTCTACCCCAATCTGGCCCAGGGAATCCCGCTGATGAACGCATCAGTGGCAAGGTCGAGCTACAGCGGTGAAGGGCTGTCGGTGGCCATTTGCGACACGGGGATCGATTATAACCATGTGCGCCTGGGAAACGGCGGTTTTCCCAACGGCAAGGTCATCGGGGGCTATGATACGGGGGATAACGACAATGATCCCATGGACCTTCAGGGGCACGGGACAGCCGTCGCCGGGATTTCCGCCGGCGACCTTGGCTCCGATGGAGATTATATCGGTGGTGTTGCCTGGGGAGCAAAGCTTTATGCGCTCAAAATCTCACAAGGGAGCGGCGGCACCGCTTTTCTTTCGGACATGATCGAAGCCTGGGAATGGTGTATCACCCACCAGTATGATGACCCCAACAATCCGATCCTGATCATCAATACCAGCTTTGGGGGCGGCAGATTCACAGTGTATTGTGATTCCGATACCCCAGCCATGACAACAGCCGCTGCCAATGCCAAAGCCGCCGGCATGACCCTGTTTGTTTCTTCCGGAAATGACGGTTATTGCGACGCCATCGGATGGCCTGCCTGTATTTCCCATGTGGTTTCGGTGGGGGCTGTATACGATGCGCATTTCACGGCCGACGGTATCGGGTGGTGCGTGGAATCGCAATCCTGTTCCGATAAAATCCCCACTTTCGGTTGTTCCACGGGGTTCTATTCGCCGGATATTCCCTATGGGGATCAAGTGGCTGTCTATTCCAACACCACTTCTTTTTTGTCTTTACTGGCACCCTCCAACTGGGCCACCACTACAAACTTAGGCGGTGGCTATTGGACGGCCGCATACGGTTTCGGTGGAACTTCGGCTGCTTCGCCCTATGCCGCAGGGGCGGCCGCATGCCTGCAAAATGCCGCCAAAGCCATTACCGGGACTTTTCTGACGCCGGATCAGGTGCAATCGACGCTGATGGATACGGGCGACAGCATCACCGATACAAAGGTGGCCATTGCCAAGCCCAGGGTCAACCTGGGGAAAGCCGTGGCATCGCTGGGTGGAAGCAGTGCCATTTATGTGGAACCTTCCGGGTCATGCGGTGGCAACATCCCCTGCTATGCAAGTATTCAGGCGGCTATCAATGCCGCCACTTCAGGAGAAGTCATAAAAGTTTCCCAGGATGCAACCGCCCAGGCCATCAGTCTGGCTACCGCAAAAAACATTTTATTACAGGGCGGTTGGGACCCTGCGTTTACCGTTCAAGCATCCGCTACAACCATCACTTCCCTGACGGTTCAAAAAGGATTAATTGGGGTTGAGTCCCTTGTTTTACAATAGAATTTTATTACAGCAATCTTCTGAAATGCTGGAGATATTTTAGCTTTGATGATGAATAAGAGATCCGGAATCTATGTGGCCGGGCATGGCGGTCTCGTGGGGGCGGCCATCGTACGCCGCCTCAAAAAGACAGGGTACGACAACCTCATTTTGAGGTCCCATAAAGAACTAGACCTTACCCGCCAGATATCGGTTGAAGCTTTTTTTGAAGCGGAGCGACCCGATTATGTATTCATGGCGGCTGCAAGGGTGGGGGGGATACTGGCCAATGCTTCCTACCCGGCTGATTTTATTTACCAGAACCTCTTGATGGAAACCAACATCATTCATGCCGCACATCTTTACGGTACAAAAAAACTTCTTTTTCTGGGCAGTTCCTGCATTTACCCCAAACACTGTCCACAGCCCATGAAAGAGGAACATTTGCTATCCGGTTATCTGGAATCTTCCAATGAACCCTATGCTGTGGCCAAGATTGCCGGCATCAAAATGTGTCAGGCCTATAATAGACAATACGGAACCTGTTTCATCAGTTTGATGCCCACCAACCTCTATGGCCCGGGCGATAATTTTGATCTTGAAACATCCCATGTTCTCCCGGCGTTGATCCGTAAGTTTCATGAAGCCAAGATTGCCGGCAATGCCTCCGTGGAGATATGGGGGACGGGAAAGCCGAGGCGGGAATTCCTGCATGTGGATGACCTGGCTGATGCGTGTCTCTTTCTGATGAACCATTATGGAGACAGCGAAATTGTCAACGTGGGTGTGGGAAGGGATTTGAGCATTCGGGATTTGGCCGAAATGATCGCCGGAATTATCCGATTTGATGGAAGCCTTATCTTTGATAACACCAAACCGGATGGCACCCCCCTCAAGATGTTGGATGTTTCCAAACTGACGGCCCTGGGCTGGCAGGCGAAAATATCCCTGGAAGAAGGCATCAGACGGACCTGTCAATATTATACTTCCATAGCCTCATAATTCTCTTTCCTTATGTTGACTTTTGCCATAGCCATTCCCAACTACAACCAGAGTCATTTTCTCCCGTGGGCACTTGAGGGCCTTCGGCATCAATCTGTTCCGTTCAATGTGGCGCTGATGGACGGCGGATCATCGGATGATTTTAAGACAGTTGCTGCATTCTATTCAGACGTGATTGACCATCTGGAATCCGGGCCGGACGGAGGACAGGCGGCTGCCATAAAAAAGGGAAAGGCACGCGTTCCCGGAGACATTGTGGCATGGCTGAATGCGGACGATTACTACTTTCCGGGCACATTGGACCGGGTCTCCTCTGTTTTTGAAAAGAATCCGGATGTGGATGTTGTCTACGGGGATGCTGTGCATGTGACGGCAGAGGGCTGTTTTTTATCTTATTTTCCGCCGGTTCAGTCGTTTAATCCAAGGGATTTGGCGCGGTCCTGTTTCATTTGTCAGCCCACATGCTTTGTTCGTCGAAAAGTCTATGAGCGGGTTGGGGGAATCGACGCGACCTTGAAATACACAATGGATTGGGATCTGTGGCATCGATTGTCTCGGGCCGGTGCGAAGTTTCAATACATTCATGAAGTGCTTGCAGCCGTTCGATACTATCCTGGAACCAAGACCATGAGCGGAGACCGGCGGCGCTATCGGGAGATTTGGCGCATCGAAAGGAAGTATGGCCGACGGCTCATGCCTTTCTCCTGGGCCGGTTTCTATCGTTATGATCTGTCCTTCAAGGAACAACGAAATCTTTTCGAGAGTTTCCTTCTTTCTGTTCTGGATAGGCTAAGGAAATCAAAGAAACGGGTTTTAAGGAGGCAGGGATCAGGAAATCACATGAATCGGATACTTTACGGTTTTCGTCGTTGGGAGCCCGTTGTGGAAACAAACTGCGTAATCCATCTTCCGTGGTATGACAGGCAGCAGTGGCAAAGACTCTGTCTTCAGGTGGAACCTTTTGATGAAGCCTACATTATAGAGATCAATGATGAACGCTGTGACTATACCACTTCCGAAACGGGGCGTCTTATGATTGATGTTCCCCACATAACGGCGCCCTACCGAAAAATTTCCATTTCACGATCTGAAGGGAGTGTGTGGCGACTTCTCGATTTTCACTATGAATTGATTGACTTGGTTTAGCGATATGATTGTCTATATTAGGATGGCTTATTGAAAGTGGATTTGGTAACCGTCATTGTTGTAAATTGGAACGGAAAGCCCTTGATTCCCGAATGTCTTGAGAGTCTCCGAAAGCAGGAATTCAGGGACTTTGGAACTATATTTGTGGATAATTTCTCTTTGGATGGATCGGTCGATTGGGTGAAAAAACACTATCCGGAAATCAAGACTATTTCTCTTTCCAGAAACACCGGATTCTGCGTCGCCAACAACATTGCATTCAGCAAAGTCAAAACCAAATATGTCGCGCTGTTAAACAATGACGCAGTCGCACATCCTCTGTGGTTGCTCAATCTTGTAACCGGGCTTGAAACTCACGAACAAGCCGGGTCGGCAGCTTCCAAGATCCTACACTATGCTAAACCGGACATTATCGACCGCGCCGGGGATGGATATACCCATGCCGGAGCAGGCCTTTTGCGCGGGCGCGGGATGCCATCAGATGCTTATGATAAACCTCAATGGATTTTCGGTGCTTGTGCCGCTGCGGCCCTGTACCGAAAAAGCATGATCGATGAAATCGGTTTTTTTGATGAAGACTTTTTCCTGATTTACGAAGACGTGGACCTCAGTTTTCGGGCACAGCTCAATGGCTATAAATGCCTCTACATACCGGATGCGACCGTCTATCACAAGGCCAGCAGCACCATTGTTCGAGACTCGGATATTTCCATTTACTACGGGCACCGAAACCTGGAGTGGGTATATTTTAAAAATATGCCATCTGTTTTGCTTATGGGAACACTATTGTTCCATACGATCCACACGGTCGGTTCCATCCTCTATTTTTCTTTCAAAGGAAATGTGAAAAGCATTATAAGGGCTAAGTCAGATGCTTTAAAACAAATAAGAGAGATATTGAAAAAGCGCCAGGATGTTCAAAAGAGCAAGAAAGCCGATAATGCATATTTATGGAATTTGTTTGAGAAGGAATACTTCTTTAACAGGTTGGCCATGCGATCCTCAAAGGATCGAGAAACTGGAAATGGTTAATGAGCCGCATGAAACAGCTCGATATTATCATTGTGAACTATAATAGCACGGAACAGCTGTTGTGGTGCCTCAAATCCTTGTTTGACAGTTCTAACGGCCTTTTGTTGCGGGTTCAGGTTCATGACAATGCCTCCAGAAAAGATGATGTGGACCGTTTAAAAGAGGCCTTTCCCCAGATACTGCTCATAAAGAACAAACGAAATCTGGGGTTTGCAAAAGCCGTCAATAACGGATTGAAACAGGGTTCCGCTCCTTATATTTTGATTCTTAACCCCGACACCCTTGTTCAACCAGACCTTATTTCCGCTTCAATGGGATACATGGCAGATCACCCGGAAGTAGGCATTCTGGGTCCCAGGGTTGTTGACCCCGATGGCACCGTCCAGGGATCTGCAAGGGCTTTTCCGAATCTTCTCACGGCCATTTTCGGGCGAAAGTCGATTCTTTCCAAAATCTTCCCCAAAAACCCCATTACCCGGGAAAATATCCTGACAACCAGAAGTGACGGAATATCGCCCATGGAAGTGGACTGGGTTTCCGGTGCCTGTATGCTGGTGAGGAGGGAAGCTGTTAATCAAGTGGGGTTTATGGATGAAACATTTTTCATGTACTGGGAGGATGCCGACTGGTGCAGGCGAACCTGGAAAAAGGGTTGGAAAGTTGTATATTTTCCGAGTTCTTCCGTGATCCATTATGTGGGTATCAGCAGTGAAACAAACATATTTCGGTCTGTTTTTGAGTTCCACAGAAGTATCTTCCGTCTATTTGACAAGCATGCCAAGGCTCCCTATTCGCTACTAAAACCGATTGTTTTCTGGGGAATTATTTATAGATTTCTCTTTGTAGTTGTATCACAACTGATTCGCAAGTTCTTTCCACAGCCTGAAAGACATACGTTTCGAAAAAATATCCTTGGAGGTTTAGAGGCAGAGGATTCCAGGATCAGGATTCTTCGGTTTATCGCGCGCCTTAACATCGGTGGCCCATCTATCCATGTGCACCTGTTGACGACAGGGCTTGACAGCAAAATGTTTCATTCAACCCTGGTTACCGGGAAGATTTCCCCCAGCGAAGGGAATATGGGATATCTTTTTGCGCCTTTTAAAGCAAAACCGATTATTATTGAAGAATTGCAGCGAGAGATAAGCCCGTTGATGGATTTAAAAGCATTTTTCAGAATCTTTGGACTGCTCAGACGTGAAACCCCTGATATTGTACACACCCACACAGCCAAGGCAGGAACCAGCGCCAGACTCGCTACTGTTATTTTCAACGGGTTTTCCGATGGTAACACCAAAACGGTGCATACCTTTCACGGGCACGTTTTTTCAGGCTATTTCTCCCAACCAAAATCGCTGATGTTCATCTGGATCGAACGGTTACTCGCTCGAAAAACAGACGTGATTATCGCCATCAGCCAGACCCAGAAAGCAGATCTTGCCCACAAATTCCGCATCGCACCTGCTGAGAAAATCAGGGTTATTCCGCTCGGTTTTAATCTGGTCCCGTTTTTGAAAAACCCTCATGGAAGGGGACGTTTCAGGAAATCACTGGGGAAGGGAAAGGGGGCACTACTGGTTGGAATCGTCGGGCGACTGGTCCCCATCAAGAACCATGCCCTTTTTCTGGATATGGCCAAGATTTTCATAAATGAAAACAAGGATTTGAATGTTGGATTTGTTCTGGTGGGAGATGGCGAATTAAGAGGAAAACTGGAAACCCATGTTGAAAACATGGATTTATTAAATCATGTCAGCTTCTGCGGCTGGCGACGTGATCTTCCCGAGGTCTACGCTGATCTGGATGTTTTGGCACTGACCTCCGAAAATGAGGGAACGCCTGTTTCCATTATTGAAGCCATGGCTTCCGGAACATGTGTTATTTCAACGGATGCTGGCGGCGTAAGGGATCTTCTGGGACCTCCTGAAAAGGAAATGTCAATGAAAACGGGATTTACGGTCTGCAAAAAAGGCATTCTATGTTGCAAAAATGATGCGGCCGGGTTTGCTCGGGGCCTGAAACATCTGGTTGGAATGGAAAAGAAAGCGCAAGACCGCATGACAGATGAAGCCAGAACTTTCGTTGTGAAAAGCTTTTCCAATAAACGGTTACTAAAGGATATGGAAAAGTTATATTTAGAAATAACGAGAAGGTAAGATTAATCGGCCTCAATTTTAAAATTTCTACCGCGTTCAATGAGATTTATCGCTAACGCCTTTCTTTTACCAGTCGACACATAAAACTCCGGCTGGATGGGGTTCCGGTGACCGGGTCTCTTTTGTCATCGTCGGTGAGGTTGTTGAGATTGAGGCGTGGGTCCAGATCGCCCCAGCACCACCCGATGCGGACCGAACCGGGATGAACCAATTTAGAGATCCTGGCGTTCATAAGAACGCTTCCCTTTGGCGTTTCAACCCTTATTTTGCTTCCTTCAAGGATCTCCTGCCCGCTGGCGTCATCGGGATGAATATCCACAAAGCAACCCTTTTCACGGTTTAGAAGTGAAGGAATATTCCTAAACTGGGAATGGGTGAAACATCGGGTGCGGGCACCGCTAATACCCACCACGGGAAAGTTTATTCTTTCAGTGTAAAAACTGATGGGGTTTAAGGTTTCTCCTTTAAGGCTGGGGACGGGCAAATACCCACCATCTTTGAGCCGTTGAGAACAAATTTCCATTTTGCCCGACGGTGTCTTGAAGCCGATGCGCTTATATTTTTCATGGGCCAAATCTTCAACCCGTATACCCTCCGGATGCTCCCGCAGCATATCCACCGTAACGCCGACCGGTTCCAGTTGATAGTTGATGACCTCCTCCGCACTCCGCCATGGGAATTCACGGTCCATGCCAAGTCTTCTTGCCAGTTCGAAGGTGATTTTCCAATCAGGCCAGCTTTCTCCCACACAATCAATGACCCTGTTCTGCAGTATAATTGGGTAGTTGCGGATAAACGCACGGTTAAGCTGGGTTTTTTCAAAGGGGCCGCAGGCGGGCAGCACCACATGGGCCATTTTAGCGGTTTTCGTCATAAACAGGTCCAGGACCACCATGAAATCCAGCATTTCAAATGCCTTGGCAGCCCGGTTGGTATCCGCCATGGTCACTGCCGGATTACCGGATTGCACCACCAGCATTTTGAGGGGATAGGGTTTTTCATCTAAAATCGCGTCCACCACCGTGGACTGAACGTTGACCCCCCAGGTTTCATGAAATGTGTTGAATAGTGGATAGTCTTGAGCGACGCTTTTGATCCCTTCCGGTAACCGCTCTTTGAGTCGAATGTTTCGAATCGGTATGGGCTGGGGGATGAGATCCCCACCGGGTATATCCAGATTACCGGTCAACCCCCGCAGAATACAAACGGCACGGGTCTGTTGAAACACGTTCAATTGCATGTCCAGGCCGTTACCATCAATGATGCAAGCCGGCCTGGTTGTGGCATATAGTCTGGCAACATTTCTGATTTCCTCAGGTTCAAGCCATATCCCCTTCGCAATTTTTTCCGCTTCAAAATCTCCCGCCGCATCTTTGAGCGCATCAAATCCAATGGTCCAGTCCCGGACAAAATCCCCATCAAAAAGATTGTTTGATATGATTTCATGAATCATGCTCATGGCGAGAATCCCGTCATGCCCCGGCTTTATCTGGAGCCACACATCCGCCATGGAAGCCAGGCCCGTGCGGATGGGATCGATGACGATCAGTTTTGCGCCCTGTTCTTTTGCAAAAATGATATTTTCAAAGGCCTGGGGATTGGTATCCCCATCATTTTTCCCCCAGACCAAAATGCAGCGCGATTGGCGAAAGTCCGGTGCCGTCATGGCGCCATAAGTATAAGTATGGGCCATTTCCCGTGCCACGTGACAAACCGATCCATTGCCGATGGTGTTGGGGGACCCGTAAACATTCATGAAACGATTGGCGTAATCCCAGGGCGCACCCCAGTCGGCCGCCATGCCCCTCAGCCAGCAGACGGATTGGGGACCATGGGTTTCCTTGAAAAACTCAAATTTCCCTGCAACATGGTCTAGCGCTTCATCCCAGGAAGCTTCTCTGAACGACGTGCCGCTCTTTCTGTTTTCCCTGATCAGGGGAGTTTTCAGCCTTTCGGGAGAATAGACAATATCTACCGCAGCGTTTAATTTCGGACAGCGCATCCGTTTCTTTTCCGGCAGAAAAGATTTTCTTTCCGCCTTCACAAGCCTGCCGCCTTCGATGGTCGCTTCAACGGGACAACAAGAAGAACATAATCGGCAAATTGTATCTTTTTTCATCAAATTACCTCGTAGGAGACCTTGGCTGCCCTAACGGTTCGCCTTTACAAAACAACTGCGGATAAGTTCGAAATGATTCTGGTGGGTTCGGATTTTCCACCAGACATACCCCTGCTTTTGGATGTGCCACTGCGGTCGTAACCCATTCTCTCGGCCGTTCAGAATGCCCATCACATTTTCCATGCCTTTCCCCGAATAGGGGCCATCGTGTGTTCCTCCCAACCAGTTTTCCGGTTCGGTCACCTCTTCCGACCATGAAAAGGGGTCGGAAAAAAGAAATTGCGCTTCTCTTGGTTTAGCCACGCGATTCATCTCCTGGAGATGTTTGAGGGGCTTTGGGACTTTGTCCACCAGATTGAGGGAGGCAAGAGAGGAAAAAGAGCCGGATTTGAAAGGCAACCGCTGAGCATCGCCCACCAGGAATTCCATATTGCCTTTTTTCCAGGTCTTTGGCAGTATGATGGTTTCCTTTCGGGTCACATGGCCTTCCTGCTGCAATCGGACCTCCAGTTCCCAGTTAAGCATCAGCTCTCTGGCCGCTCGAATAAAGGACAGGGAATTGTCGATGCCGATGGCAAAATCACTCTTCTGGCTCAATTCAAAAGTGAACCGGCCTACGGCGGAACCCGCATCAATGGCGACCCCGGATAACGGGCGCATGAGGTCGTTCCAGTCTTGGTAGGCGACCGAAGCGTTTTCGTCCTTAAGAAGATCACCGTAATGGCTCCACAGGTAAGATGCCAGGGCTGGTGCTTCTTCATACTTTGAAGGTGTATTTTGTGCTTTGTGGGGTGAATTGGGATCCAGAAAAGCGATGCCGTTTTTTATGGGATATTCCTTGCCGCAGTGGGCACATGATAACGACCCTTCAATAATATCGTCATCCCTTTCCTCTAAAATGTTTTGGTTCAGGGGCTGTTCTTCCGGCAGACATGCTGGACAGATCAGCATTTTCAAAAGCCTTTTTTTCATATTAAGCCTCTTTTTTGAGCCAGCCTTTTTTGTCTATCCTAAACGACACTGCATTAATTCACCTACATGCCGGTCGTGGAAAAAGATTTGGCTGAGGGTTTTTGTATATATTTCAATCTTTTACATGCGTATCCCTTCGGTCGAAAAATAAGATTTCAAAAAACATAATTTTCCAATATATAAAAATTTTTATAATGAATCAAGGGGTAAAATTGGGAGAAAACAAATTGGCTTCACGAGTTTTTTCTAACTTAATCTTGTACCAGAAAATCGGGACCAAATGAATACGAACCTCTTTACTGGCCCTCGTATTCTGGTTGGGAAGCCGTGTGCGAACCATCCTGGAAATTCCATCAGTTCCTTCGGTCACAGAATGCCCGCATGGGATACCTGTCTTTGTCAGCTTCACCTGGCGGCATCCCACCGGGCACCTGTTAGCAGTGCTTTTTGCTCACGTCCGGGTCATTTGGATATTTCGATCTTGATTTGTTTCTTGATTGTAGCCAAGCTCAGTTCTTAAAATCATCAGGGCCTCGCATAACACTATGGCGACAAATTCACTGCCCATCGATTATTGAGGTTTAAGGCGAGGTATACCCACCATCCACAACGAGTTCAGCACCGGTCATAAAGGACGATTCATCAGAGGCTAAAAAAAGCACCGGATAGGCAATTTCTTCTACCCGTCCGAACCGTTTCATGGGGACCATTTCAATGAGGGGACCCCAAGCCTCTTTGGGTACACTAACTTCAAACAAATGGGTATCGAACATACCGGGATGAATGGAGTTCACCCGAATATTATCTCCCACAAATTCCATTGCCGCCGATTTTGACATGAGACGCACCGCCCCTTTGGTGCCTTGGTATGCCGTGGCCCCCCCGGCCCCGGCAATGCCGTATATGGACGAAAAATTCACGATGGCGCCACCGCCAGCCCGTTTCATTGCCGGAATGGTATGTTTCATCCCCAGAAGTACCCCCAATTGGTTCACCGAAACAATCCGGTTAAAATCTTCAACCGTATGTTCCAACAATCCTTTATGCAAATAAATACCGGCGTTGTTTATCAGTATATTGATTTTACCAAAAGCGTCCTCGGCATCAGCCACTGCTTTTCCCCAATCCTCTTCATGAGTCACATCCAGACGGGCAGCCACAACGCTCCCCCCTTGAGCCTCAATTTCTTTGGCTACCTCAGTGAGAACATCCATTTCAATATCCCCTAGAAAAAGCTGAGCGCCTTCCCGGGCGAATAACCTTGCCTGTTCGGCTCCTAACCCATGGGCCGCACCAGTGATGATCGCCACCTTGTTCTCCAATCTACCAGCCATAACATCTTCCTCCCTTTTAATATAATCGTTGTTGGTCTCCTTGGTTTAAAACCATCTTCTCTCTGTTTGCCTCCAGATTAAATCAGGTTAACCAGGAAAAATTACAATCAGAATGGATATTACTGGCAGAGATAGGGCATGTCGGTAGCATTTGCTACATAGTGTCTGAACGAAAACTAGGATTTTTTGTCAAGGTCAAGAAAGATCAAAATTTTAACCACAGGAATACATTTGGTATTTCGAGGAATAAAATTTTTATCTGACGCAGAGATTGGCGAAAAAGACAGTTTTCGTTCGGGCACTACATAGATGTTTTTTAAAGTGGGTGTACGAAGAGGATGGGGCTATAAAAAGAAAGGGGGTCCATCGAAGATCATGAGGTTACTCTCGGAATCATGATGGTTCGGTTTGCCAGGACAACCTTACCGGATTGAGTCAATTCCTTCATGGCACGTGTAATACTGACTCGATGGGCACCCAGTAAATAGCCCAATTCATCATGGGTAAGAGGAAATTCGATAACATACTCATGGGCATTGGCTTTTCCATGCTCCTGTGCGATATGGCTAAGAATCTGATACAAGCGTTCCATCAGGTTCCCCGAGGCCATGTTCCCCAAACGGTGGGTTAGAGCGGAAATCCTTTTTCCCATGTTTTTTATCACCCGGAGCCCGATGCTCGGATTATTGCTGATAAGTGTTTCAAAACGTTTTTTATTGAACCCACAGGTAATGGTGTCTTCCATTGACCAAGCGGTAACCGGATATTTGATTTCTTCAGAAATCATATTTTCGCCAATCATATCACCGGCCTTTCTGAAATCAAGGATAACTTCCGTACCGTCTTCCAGGACTTTATTCAATTTTATCCGCCCTGCCTTGATAATGAACATATCATGGGCAGGATCTCCTTGAAAAAAAATTGCTTGCCCGGGATGGAAAAGCTGGCGGGATCCGATGGCACGGCATTCCTCGTTTTCATCTTCCGTTAGATCTTCGAAAAGCCATAATTCCTTGAAACATTTACGGGTCACCCGCATATCGTCGCGGGTTATTTCTTCACAATAACAATTCATTGAATATTCCTTGGCTTGCGCAAGAAATCTAAAGTTTGACGCTTTCTTTTCTCAAAAATAAACAAATACATTTGATTATTTTATTAACCAGAATCTAATGTAGTAAAAGGAAAAAATCAAATATTATATGAACCGTTCCTTTTGTCAAAGAACAGAACGATCAAAGTCGTAGAGAAAGCAAAATCGCTAAAGTAGAAACTTACCTGGCCGAACCTTCCCTCCGACTCAATTCACAAAATCGTGCTCAAAACGTTTGAAATGTAAGATAATATCCCCCATGTGGATATCCGGAATCAACCCAGGATGAAGGATGAGCAACCCTCTACAGTAACCCTTGAAGGGTCAGAACCTCAGCCGGATAAATGGTCTGAGCCTGATGGGAATAACGAGGTTATGGATAACTTCAGCGTTTATCCAGGTGAAGGGAAAACCATTCTGGAAGATTAATACCGGAAAGACTTTAACGTTCCGGGATTTCAAGGGTGAATCGGGGCATAATTAAATGAAATCGGTATATTTTCGATTTTTCTTGACACGAAAATTGATTTTCACTACATTCGTTCGTAATTATAATGTGGCTACAATATAGCTCTGCTACAGAGATGTATCCCAGATGAATGGGGCATAATTTTTGGGAAGAGGTAGGAAAATGAAGCTTAAAGATAAAATTGCATTGGTGACCGGCAGCAGCCGGGGTGTAGGAAGGGCGGTTGCTCTTGGCTATGCGGAGGAAGGGGCAAAGGTCGTTGTTAACTATACTTCCAATCAGAAGGCCGCCGACGAAGTTGTCCAGGCGATCCTGGATATGGGAAGCGACGCCATCGCCGTAAAAGCGGATGTGGCCCAAAAATCAGAGGCGGAAAATCTGGTGTCTGCCGCTGTTGAAAAATTCGGCAGGCTGGATATCCTCGTAAACAATGCAGGATTTACCCGGCCATCCTTGATGCTCAAAATGACCGAGAATCAGTGGGATCAGGTGGTGGATATTCACTTGAAAGGTGCCTTTCTCTGCGCCCAGGCCGCGGGTATTCGGATGAAAGAGCAGAACAGCGGAAAAATTATTAACGTCACTTCCGTGGCGGGTCTTGTGGGGACGGTGGGGCAGGTTAATTACAGCGCGGCAAAAGGCGGTCTTTTGAGTCTGACCAAGTCCATTGCGCGGGAACTTTCTCGGTACAACGTCTGCTGCAATGTCATCAGCTTGGGGATTGTAGCCACCGACATGACGGAAAAGATTCGATCAGACGAAAAGCTGAAAGAAATCTATATGAATCGAATTCTTTTGAAGCGTTTTGCCGAGCCCAAAGACATTTCCCCGGCTTTCGTATTTCTGGCGTCAGACGACAGCGATTACATCACGGGCCAGTTGCTCTGCGTTGACGGTGGCTATGGGATGATCTAGTCGTGAATCGGTAGTTCAACCACTTAATAATAATCAGTAAGGAGGATAGAAATGGCAATACCCGACAAAATCCAAACCTGGCAAATGGTTCAACCCACAACACGCGACCGGGAAACCGGTGACGTCACACCGGGCAAATTGGAAAAAACCGAAATACCCGTGCCCGCGCTTAATCCCGGAGAAGTACTGGTGGAAGTGGCGGGTTGCGGCGTATGTCACACGGACCTTGGATATTTTTATGACGGCGTACCGACGGTTTCAAAACCCCCTTTGACATTGGGTCACGAAATTTCCGGTATCGTTGTTGACGGAGACGAAAAATGGATGGGAAAAGAAGTGATTATTCCCGCGGTGATGCCTTGCCGGCAGTGTATTTTATGTAAAACCAGACGGGGGAACCGATGCCTGGACCAAAAAATGCCGGGAAACAGCATGGGCATCTATGGTGGATTCTCGAGCCATATCCCTGTGCCAAGTATTGACCTTTGCGAAGTCAAGAACAGGGGAGACATAGCCCTTTCCCATTTGGCCGTTGTGGCTGATGCTGCCACCACGCCTTACCAGGCAGCCAAGCGAGCAGATTTGCAGCCGGGTGACAATGTGATTGTTGTGGGCATCACCGGTGGTGTGGGCCAGTATATGGGGCAGATCGCCAAGGCGTTGGGTGCAAAAACCGTCGTCGGGATCGCGCGAAATCAGGAAAAATTGGACAGAGCCCTTAACTTTGGCGCCGATTTCGTCATCAATTCCACGGACAAAGATGCTCGGACCGTGTCCAAGGAATTCAAGGGGATATGCAAAGGGAATGGCCTTCCCAATTTTGGATGGAAGATCTTTGAAGTGACCGGGGCCAAGGGTGGTCAGGAAATTGCGTTGACGCTGCTCGGATTCACCGGGAAACTGGTTGTGGTGGGATTCGGTATGGCCAAGACAGAATATGCCATTGGCCGTCTGATGGCTTTCGATGCGGATATATCGGGAACATGGGCCTGTCTCCCCGAATATTACCCCGCAGTGTTGGATATGGTTCTGACCGGCAAAGTCAATATGGAAGAGTTTGTTGAAATCCGTCCCATGAGTAGCATTGCCGAGACCTTTGCCGAAGCCCATAAGACACCGCCCATGAAGCGCATCGTGTTGACCCCCGATTTTTAAGGGATGTTCTTTTTTAACTGTAAACAATAGAGAAAAAATTAAAATTGAAACCAAAGAAGTAAAGGAGAAAAGATTATGACCTTAGAATGGATGCCGAGAGACAATGAAAAGAAAGATCACGCACTTCACACCGATGTTCACTGGGGCACGGAAGCGCCCTGCGTGGTCTATGAAAAACGCCCTTTGACAGATCCCAAGGGCAATGTGGTGGATGGACTTTATGTGTCCTGGATTCGATTGAACAACCCCAAACAGTACAACTCCTATACGACGGAGATGGTCAAAGGGGTCATCGCGGGTTTTGAAAACGCCTCTTTAGATCGCAGCGTCGTTGCGGTCGTATTCACCGGTACGGGCCCCTACTCCTTCTGTACGGGGGGAAATACCAAGGAATACAGCGAATTTTACAGCCTGCGATGTGATGAATACGGTCAGTACATGGAACTGTTTAATCATATGGTGGATGCCATTCTGGCCTGCAAAAAACCGGTCATCAGCAGGGTTAACGGCATGCGCGTCGCCGGGGGCCAGGAAATCGGCATGGCATGCGACCTCGCCATTTCTTCGGACTTGGCCATTTTCGGACAAGCGGGACCCAAACACGGGTCCGCCCCCGATGGCGGTTCCTCCGATTTTTTGCCATGGTATCTGGGAATTGAAGACGCCATGTGGAACTGCGTCTCCTGCGAGATGTGGTCCGCCTACAAAATGAAAGCCAAAACCCTTATCAGTAAAGTGGTTCCGGTCTTGAACGTGGATGGCGAATGGGTGAGAAACCCCATGATCATTACCGACAAGTATGTCGATGGTGGCGAAGTGGTCTACGGTGAGTACAAATCCGGCGCCGAGGCCAAAGAAGCCCGCGCCTTTGTCAAAGAACATCAGCCCAATGCGGATTTTGAATTGCTGGACAAAGAAGTTGACAAGATCATATGGACCTTTGCCAATCTGTTTCCCGGCTGCCTGATTAAATCCATTGACAGTATCCGTGCCAAGAAAAAATTCTTCTGGGATTACTCCAAGAATTACAACCGGCACTGGCTGGCGGCCAATATGGGCGGAGAAGCCTTCCTCGGTTTCGGTGCCTTCAACACCAAACGGATCACGGGTCAGGATACCATCAATTTCCTGAACTTCCGACAGGATATTGCGGAATGCAAAACCTGGGATATGGACATGTTTGCCAATGCCATGGGGACACCCAAAGAGTAGCTTCCCCGTAAGAACACGAATCATCAACGGCAGGCGGGTCCATGAACAGGCCTGTCTGTCGTTTTTTTATTATTGATTAAGGAGCGTTTACTATGGCATACAATCATATTGAAGTTAAATTTGAAAATGGTCTGGGGACCATCACTTTAAACAGGCCCCCGGTGAATATTCTGAACATCGCCATGATGGATGAAATTAACGAAGTGCTTGCGTCATGGCAGGGCGAGAAGGACTTGAAGGTGGTGCTTTTTGACGCCATAGGAAAATGCTTCTCCGCAGGCGTGGATGTGGGAGAACATATGGGCGATATGGCGCCGAAAATGATAGAAGCCTTTCACCGCATATTCCGACTCATGGATCTCTTGGGCATTCCAACCGTGGCCTCCGTATACGGATCGTGCCTGGGGGGTGGATGCGAAGTGGCCGTTTTCTCCGACCTGGTCATCTCCTCGGAAGATGCCAAGTATGGCCAGCCGGAAGTACAGGTGGGCGTATTCCCCCCCATAGCCGCTCAGATTATGCCCCGCATCATCGGTCGAAAGGCTGCCATGGGCCTGATTATGTCGGGCAGAATTATCTCCGCCGAAGAGGCTTTGGGGATGGGGTTAATCAACAAGATTGTTGCCAAAGACGACTTGAATTCCGCCACACAGGATTTCCTTAAACCCTATCTCAAGTTGAGCGCTGAAGTCTTACGAAAAACAAAAAAAGCCATTACGGCAGGGTTGATGGATGATTTCGAACCGTCACTCAAGGTGATTGAAGATATCTACTTAAACGAACTCATGCCCACGGCAGATGCACAGGAAGGATTGAATGCTTTTCTGGAAAAACGAAAACCGGTCTGGAAAAACGAATAACCCCAAAACACTGATCATCCACTGTAGTTATTTGAAAAGGATTTTGTCATGACCGCCAATGAAATACTCGACATGTTGAATGGGACCCTCCACACAACCGGAATTTACAATTTTCAGTGGAATATCGTCATCATGTGGGTTGTGGGATGTACGTTCATATATCTGGCCATTGCCAAAAAATATGAGCCTCTTCTCTTGCTCCCCATCGGTTTCGGAATTTTTATTGTTAACTTTCCCCTGGTCCCGCTGATGGGCTATTCACATGGCCATCCTCAACTCCTTCAGTTGTTTTACCATTACGGACTCGAATGGGAGGTCATTCCCTGCATTATCTTTCTGGGGTTGGGCGCCATGACCGACTTTGGACCACTCATCGCCAATCCCAAGACCCTCCTCATCGGCGCTGGCGCGCAGATTGGCGTCTTCATTACCTTTACCGGTACAGTGCTGGTGGGCTTTACCCTGAAGGAGGCCGCCTCTGTCAGTATCATTGGCGGCGCCGACGGCCCCACCACCATCTATTTAACGCAGCATCTGGCGCCCCAGTTGCTCGGCCCCAATGCGCTGGCCGCTTATTCATACATGGCCATGGTGCCCCTGATTCAACCGCCGATCATGAAAATGATGACGAATCTGAAAGAAAGAAAAATCCGAATGCGTCAGTTGAGGCCTGTTTCGCATCAGGAAAAAATTCTGTTTCCCCTCGTCACATCAGGCATCATTGCGCTTCTGGTGCCCTCGGTGATTCCCCTGATGGGCATGTTCATGCTCGGGAACCTCATGAAAGAAAGCGGCGTGGTTGAACGGTTGGTCGGAACAGCCAAAGAATCTCTTATGAACATCGTCACCATATTCTTGGGCATTTCGGTGGGTGCCACCATGCATGCGGATACATTCTTGAGCTGGAAGCCACTCTTCATCTTTAGCCTGGGGTTGGTGGATTTTGCCGTTTGCACCATCGGCGGCATTCTCACCGTCAAAATCATGAATCTTTTCCTGAAGGAGAAGATTAATCCCCTCATCGGTTCCGCCGGTGTTTCAGCGGTACCCATGGCGGCAAGGGTTTCGCAAATGGAAGGGCTCAAATATGACCGGACGAATCATTTGCTAATGCACGCCGTGGGGCCTAACCTTGCGGGCGTCATCGGTTCCGCCGCGGCAGCCGGCATGTTCATCGCCATGTTTGACTAACCTTTGACCCGGGTAAAACCATTCGGCACAATCATGAGATGATGCCAAAAAACCTAAATAACAAAGGGTAAGCAAATGAAAAAAACAGCACTCTTGTTTCTGATTTTATTGTTGTTTCCCGCGATTTCAAATGCGGAAGACTTTCTGGGTGCTCCCGTAGTAAACCAGGGAAAAGAAAATTTGAGAACCGATGCCCGTCTGGAGATGAAAACGCCTCTTTCTCACGATGAGGTGGTTTTATTTTACAAGGAGAAACTGAAGGACGTTCCGGATATCAAGTTTCGAGACTGGAAAGATTCCACCTATATCGAAGATGATGGGGCTCGCCCCTGGCATTCCATCACCATCTCAAAAGATGATAAAGACGGGGCGACCATCGTCATCGTCAAAGACAACTGGACATGGATTATCGGGACCCTTATTCTGAGGTATATCGGCGTATTTGTGGTTTTGATGATCGTTTTATTGGGAATGGTTGTTTCGGGAAAAATCATCACCTCATTTGTCAGGCGGGCTGAGGCAAAAAAAGCCGCCGGATAGACAACAATGGAAAACCCATCAAAAACAAAAGGCCTCCATTTTAAATGGAGGCCTTTTTGGGTCTGGTGCAGAAAGGGGGACGTCCCCCTTTCCGTTTACTCCAGCGTAATTAGAACGCCTTCCGCTTCTACCGTATCCCCGTTATTAGCCTTCACCTCTTTAACCGTACCCGATGCCTCTGCCACAACCGGCAACTCCATCTTCATGGCTTCGAGGATCACCACTTCATCACCCTCGCTTACCGCATCTCCCGGCTTCACTTTCACATCAATAACCTTCCCCCCCATTGGGGCAATAATCTCACTCACAGCCAATACCTCCTTTTTTATTATTTCAATCGATTATGTATGCTAAAAACTCGTTGTTCAAAAAGAACATAAAAATCATTACGGATCAAACTTTACTCTAATGATGGGTCCATATAACATGCTATCGTTACTTCTTGTCAAGAACTATATCAGCATATCCGAACAAAACAGAGGCCTTGACAGAAACGATCAAATTATCTATCTTCCGATAACTGCCTATTTAAATTAAAAAATTATCAAAATTCAAAACAAATGGGTCAGCGTTTTTCATCTTCAGCGGCCAAAAGTGAGAAGATAGGGCCAGGAGAACCACAATGCCGGAATACAAATGGGTTGGTGAGACGAAGAAGGGAAAAACGATTCGTGGCGAACTGGAAGCCGCTGATGAAAAGATGGCGAGGCTTCAGCTGAAACGTCGCAATCTCAAAATCAAAAAGCTAAAAGAAAAACCAAAAGATCTCTTTGCAAATGTCTCATTCATGCAGCCGAAAATAACCAGTAAAGATCTCGTTATTTTCACCCGGCAGTTTTCCACCATGATTGATGCCGGCCTTCCCCTTGTGCAGGGGCTTACCATCCTGGCCGACCAGATGGAAAATAAAACCTTTAAAGGCATTTTGAAGGAGGTCGTCACAGATGTGGAGGGGGGCGCCAGCCTGGCCGAAGCACTGCAGAAGCACCCGAAGGTGTTTGACAACCTTTTCGTAAATCTGGTGGCGGCCGGTGAAGTTGGCGGTATCCTGGATACGATCCTCCAGCGTCTGGCAACCCATATTGAAAAAGCCCAAAAACTGAAGGCGCGTATCAAGAGTGCCATGACCTACCCCGCCATTGTGGTGGCCATTGCCATTCTGGTGATTTCGGTGATTATGATTTTTGTGATTCCCGTTTTTGAAAGCATGTTTGCGGAATTCGGCTCGGCACTGCCGCTCCCCACCCAGATCGTGGTAAATATCAGTCGCTTTATGAAGGGGAATGTGCATTACGTGATCGGGGCTATTATTGTCCTGGTCATTGTTTTCAAAAAATTCAAGCGTACCAAGATCGGGCGAAAAAAAGTGGACACCCTGGCACTGAAACTCCCCGTATTTGGGCCACTGCTTAAGAAAGTCGCTGTGGCCAGTTTCACCAGAACCCTGGGAACCATGATTGCCAGCGGTGTTCCGATTATTTCAGCCATGGAAATCGTGGCCAAGACGTCCGGTAACGTGGTGCTTGAAGAAGTCATCCTGGATGTTCGTTCCAGCATTGCCGAGGGACAGCCCATCGCCGAACCCCTTTCGGAGAATGACATATTTCCCAATATGGTCGTCCAGATGATCGGCGTTGGAGAAGCTACAGGCGCTCTGGAAACCATGCTGGAAAAAATCGCGGACTTTTACGATGATGAGGTAGAAGCGGCGGTTGACGCTTTGACCTCCATGCTTGAGCCGCTGCTTATGGTTTTTCTTGGCGGCGCCATCGGCGGGCTTGTGATTGCCATGTATCTGCCTATTTTCGGTATGGCTGCGGCCATGGGTTCATAACACGGAAATGAACGAAAAAAAATCCGGCTACAGCGATTCAGATCTGAAAAAGCGCCTTCATGCCCTGATGTTTTTACGGGTATTGTTCGTTTCCGTGATTCTGGGCGCCCTCATTATCATCCGCTTCAGGGAAACGCATGTTTACATCACTGACGCTCAAAGCGCTCCGTATATTCTTCTTGCGGTTATATATTTCACCAATATCGTTTACATTTTTCTCATCAAGTATTTGGGGAGAATACAACTCCAGGCCTATTTTCAGCTGTTTTTCGATACCCTCTTCATCACCTTCTTCATATACACCACCGGTGGAATTGACAGTATTTTTTCATTCCTTTTTATCTTAAATATCATCAGTGGCAGTATCATCTTTTCCCGCAAAGGGGGCATACTCATCGCTTCAGCTAGCAGCATCCTGTATGGATTGATGCTGGATCTTCATTATTACGGCCTGATTCACCCCATCGGCAGCCGGGTGAATTACACTTCCGATAGTTATAACACTGCGTTTTTGTTTTATACGATACTGGTAAATATGGCCGCATTCTACCTGGTGGGTTATTTGAGTGGTTTTTTGGCCGAACAGACAAAAAGGAGCAGAGCCGAACTTAAAGAAACAAAGCTGGATCTGAACAAATTAGAAATCCTTCACGAAAACATCATTAATAGCATTACCTCCGGACTGATTGTTTTGGATGACAAAGAGCGCGTTATCCTTTTCAATCCCACAGCGGAAAAAATTCTTGGCATCCATACCCATCAAATCTCCGGGTTGTCGCTGGTCTCTGCCCTTCCCGCTCTTCGGCAACATGTTCAAAGCGTTGCACAAACGCGTCCGCTAGTTGACATGCCCCCCTATATGGACATTTTGAACCAGAAACCGGATGGCGCAAAGATATATCTTCGACTTTCCATTTCCCCTCTACGTTATTTTTCCACCGAAAAAGACGGGAAAATAATTGTTTTTCAGGATGTAACGGAAATAAAGCGGATTGAAGAAAACATGAAAAAAGTGGAAGGACTGGCTTTGGTGGGAGAGATGGCTGCAGGCATTGCCCATGAAATCAGGAACCCCATGGCTTCCATCAGCGGTTCCATTGAGGTGTTAAAAGAAGGACTTGCCTGGGACAGCACCGAAAGCCAGTTAATGGCCATTGTGTCGCGGGAAATCGATCGATTGAACCAGTTGATCAGTGACTTTCTTCTGTTTGCGCGACCGAAAGAAATAAAATTGAGGACCTTTGACCTGAACCAGGTCATCATGGAGTCCCTGGCACTTTTTAAAAACGGTCCTCGCTGGAATGAAAACGTCAGCGTTCTCACACATTTCATGGAGTCCATCACCATTGAATCGGATCCGGACCAGATCAAACAGGTTTTGTGGAATCTTTTCCTCAATGCCTGCGATGCCATGCCCGACGGCGGGATACTTGACATCGGCACCAAATGGGCGTTTGAAACACCCGAATCAACCAACAAGAACGTGGCAATCGTCATACATGACACAGGGGATGGATTTGACCCCATAACCCTTCCCAAACTTTTTACCCCTTTTTTTACGACCAAAGAGGGTGGATCCGGTCTCGGGCTGGCCACCGTAAAAAGGATTATTGATCAACTTCAAGGCAGGATTTCGGGGAATAACCACCCCGATGGTGGCGCCGAAATTGCTATCATTCTGCCCGTGGGTTCCAGCGCTGACCATTAGCGCTTGGCAATAAAATAAACAAAAATATCAGGATGAACAGCTTTTGGAAACTGGAAAAGATAACGTCATGAAATTATGTGAGCAAAATTGGTTTTCTAAACTCAGCCGTCCCAGCCGCTATTTGGACAATGAGATCAACACGATTCACAAAGACCTTTCAAAAACTCAAGTTTCCATTGCACTGGTATTCCCGGATGTCCCTGAAGTGGGTATGAGCCATTTGGGACTGAAAATAATTTACCACCTTCTGAACAGCCGGGACTGGCTTGCGGCTGAAAGAGCCTTTTCTCCCTGGCCGGACCTGGAAGATGCACTCAGAAACAGCGACATTCTGCTGACCGCCTGGGAATCAGGACGGCCGTTGGGAGAGTTTGATCTCATCGGTTTCAGCCTTCAACATGAGCTTTCCTACACGAACATTCTCAATGTTCTGGACCTTTGCAAAATTCCCTTTCTAGCCCGGGACAGGGGTAATGAATATCCACTAATCATTGCAGGCGGTCCGGCGTGCTTCAATCCGGAACCCGTTGCGGATTTTTTTGATATCATGGTCATCGGAGATGGGGAGACCGCTTCACTTGAGATATGCAGAGCCGTTCGAAAGGCGAAAAAGGACGTGGGTGTTCAAAAGAGTGACATCCTTGATATCATCTCTCATATACCGGGAATCTATATCCCTTCCTTCTTTCAGACCCGGTATGAGCCGGACGGGAGAATTGCTGCAATTGTTCCGGAGCATGATGACTATAAATGGGTCACAAAAGCCACTTTGCCCCATCTTGATTCATGCCCATACCCGGAACGTCAGATCGTCCCCTTTACGGAACTGGTTCACGATCGTGTAACCATAGAGATTTCCCGCGGCTGCACGAGAGGTTGCCGGTTCTGCCAGGCGGGAATGATCTACCGGCCCGTACGGGAAAGAAGTCCGGAATCTATTGTTAACATTGCGGAAAAGACTTTGAACCTCACCGGTTATGAAGATCTGTCGCTTTTGTCACTCAGTTCCGGTGATTACAGCCATATTGGTTCGCTTCTTTGTTCACTCATGGACCGTCATTCCCCCGATCATATCGGCATAAGCCTGCCTTCCCTCCGGGTGGACAGCCTGGATGCTGAAATGATGGCGCAAATTAAAAGGGTTCGAAAAACAGGGTTTACCCTTGCCCCCGAAGCAGGAAATAATCGCCTTAGAAGGGTCATCAACAAGGGTTTGACCCAATCGGACATCCTTGAAACAGCAAAAATCGTATACGGGTCCGGATGGAAACTGATCAAACTCTATTTCATGATCGGGCTGCCCTCTGAAGAAGATGACGATCTTCAAGATATCATTGATCTTGCAGAGCAAATCACGAAATTATCGGGTCAAAAAGGACGGCGGGAAAACGTTAATGTCAGTGTTTCCACCTTTGTACCCAAGAGCCATACCCCTTTTATGTGGATGCCACAAATATCCTTGGAAGAAAGCCGGCGAAGGATAGGCTTGATTCGAAACGGCCTTAGAAAAAGTCGTGTTCGGGTTAAATGGAATCAACCGGAGTTAAGCTGGCTGGAAGGGATCATGGCCAGGGGAGACAGGAGACTGAGCAACGTCATTGTTGAGGCCTGGAAGCTTGGTGCAAGGTTTGACGCATGGAGCGAGCATTTCAATATGGCGGTATGGAAAGCGGCCTTTGAGCGCGCCCGTATTAAACCGGAATTATATCACAGGGAAAGGGAACTCCGTGAGATTTTGCCCTGGGACCATATTCGATCCGGCGTGACAAAGGGTTTTCTTAAAAAAGAACGAAAAAAGGCGGAAGCGGAACAGTTTACATCCGATTGCCGGGAAGATTGTCATGAATGTGGCGTATGCGACCACAAAAATATTGACCCTGTTCTTTTCAAGGACCTGTCATTTCAGCCAAAAAAGGTTTCGCCGGGCCAACAAGACGTCCAATCCGTCAGCAGGTTCCGTCTCACCTTTACAAAAACAGGCAGTACCCGGCATCTCAGTCAACTGGAGTTGGGGCGGGTGTTGAATCGCGCTTTCAGGCGCGCCGGATTGAAACTGGCCTATTCCCGGGGGTTTCATCCCATGCCCAAAGCCTCATTTTTTTCAGCCTTGCCGGTGGGTACGGAAAGTTTAGCGGAATGGGTGCAAATTGAACTTACTGAAGAGCTGAATGTGGAGAATCTCAAAGCCAAAATCAACCGGCAACTGCCTGAGGGCATCGATATAATGCGTATCGAGAAAGTTTCTTCTTCAGAAAAAAAACTTCGCCCTAAGGCTTCCCGGTTTCTGATCACGCTCAAAGAGGCAACGTTCAGCGAAGTGAATCTCATGGAATTTCTCCGATCAGAACATTTTGAGGTTGTCAAAATCAATAAAAAAGGGGAACATATCATTAACGCCAGAAGCCTTGTGATGGCCATGAGGATTGTTTCGTCCACAAAAATCGATCTGACCATCAGACAAACCGATACATTGACTCTAAAACCGGTCGAAATTATAAAGGGTGTATTTTCTTTGACAGAAGATGATCTGTCAAACATGAACATATTGAAAACCGAACAGATTTTTCATTAGTGTCAGAGAATCTCGGGGAGCCGCGCTATGTCCAGCGAACTGATCATTAATTCCAGGCCTTATGAAACCAGGGTCGCTCTGGTTGAAAACGGCGTCGTTGTTGAACTGCACATTGAAAGGGACAGCGGCCGAGAGTTAATGGGGAACATCTATCGTGGGAAAGTCGTCCGTGTTCTGCCCGGCATGCAGGCGGCGTTTGTGGATATCAGTCTCGGAAGAACCGCTTTTCTTTACGTCTCCGATGTTTACAGGGATTTTTCAGATTTTGAGCAAATGATGCTTAACGCCAGCGAGGTTAATGAAACCCTGGATACTGATAAAATTGAGGACTCCCTTGAAAAGAAATCAGGCCGTAGTGGTTTCCAGATAGAAGACCTGCTCCACGAGGGGCAAAGCATTATGGTTCAGGTTTCAAAAGAACCTCTTGGAAACAAGGGGGCCCGTCTGACATCTCACGTATCATTGCCCGGAAGACATCTGGTGCTGATGCCCACCGTAGACCATATCGGGGTATCTCGAAAAATCGAAGACAGAGAAGAGCGCGAACGACTCAAAGGCATTATAAGAGAGATTAATCCCGGATCTTTTGGTTTCATTGTCAGGACGGTAGCGGAAAATACTTCCAAAGAAAAACTGGAAGCTGAAATGGATTTCTTGTTGAAGCTCTGGGGAAATATCAGGGGAAAAATGGAGAAGGGCCATAATCCCGGACTTTTATACAAGGACCTCACCATCACACTGCGGGCGGTACGGGACCTGTTTACCCGGGAGGTGGATCGTCTTATTGTTGATTCGGATGAAGCTTACGAAAAGGTTATGGGCTTCATTGAAACCTTTGCTCCCAGGTTGAAATACTCGGTTGAACTGTATGAAGGCGCCGGCCCTATTTTTGACGCTTTTGGCATCGAAATAGAGATTTCAAGAGCCCTGGGCAATAAGATCTGGTTGAAATCGGGGGGCTACATCGTGATAGAACTTACAGAAGCTCTTACGTCAATAGACGTTAACACCGGAAGTTATGTGGGGAAGCGAAATCTTGAAGAAACGATCCTGAAAACAAACCTTGAAGCCGTCAAAGAGATCGCTTACCAACTCCGATTCAGGAATATCGGCGGGCTTATCGTAATTGATTTCATAGATATGGAAAAAATCTCAAACCGTGAGCGTGTGCCCATGGCGCTCAAAGAGGCGCTCAGAAAAGATAAAGCCAAAACAAACATTCTTCCCATGTCCGACCTGGGATTGATTGAAATGACGCGAAAGAGAACCCGGGCCAGTTTGAATCGCCTGCTCAGCGAACCATGTGCTTACTGTGAAGGACGGGGGACGCTGAAATCGGTCAAAACAATCTGCTACGAAATTTTCAGGGACTTGGAACGGGACTGCATGCACCTCGATGAAGGGGGCAACATTCACATTCTGGTGAACCCTGAAGTGGACAAGATGCTGAGGGAAGAGGAGCAGGGGTCCGTTATCGATCTGGAGAAGAGAACCGGCAAAAGGATCATCATTATGGGAAAAGAACACTTTCATCAGGAGCAGTATTCTATCGAGCTTTAGGGCATCAGTCTCTTTTGATGCGTGCCCTTCTTAACCGGGTCAATCCCGATTCTATTTCTTCCCTGGAAAATGTTTTTTCACATTTTGAACACTGGAAACGTTCTTCCACCGCCTTGTTGTAGATGAGATCGTCGGAAAAATTCACGCCGTGAAACCGCAAGCAAAAGTTGTAAACAAGGTTGAAGTCCTTGCCGGCGCACTCATCACACAAAAAGTAATCCAGGATGTCACCCATCAGAATCTCCTCAGGTTGGGGCGCCCAGTTTAAAATTGGGCCTATTTTTGAACTGGGCGCCCCTACTTCAGTCAAAAAACACGCAACCCTTTTATACTTTTCCATCCCTTTTTACAATGTTTTTTTGACCGCAGGTTGTGGATTGGTTACAATCGGCCGAATCCAAATGGGGAACAGATTGTTTCAGGCAAAAACCTTTGACAACGATTTAACTTTACGGAGGCTTTTTTGTGTTCATCGTCAAAAAAATACTGGGTTCGGTACTGATGCCCTTACCTTTCTTTCTGCTGATTTCCTTTGTGGGCCTGTTTTTTTTATGGCGTGGTAAGAGGGTTTTTACCGGAAAAATACTCACCACACTGGGCCTCATCGGACTCACCATCATGAGCTATAACCCTGTTTCAAGGGCCTTGAATGCGCCACTTAACTGTAAATATGAAGCGTATTCAACAAATCAATTGAAGAAAATCGGAACCGAATCTGAAACTTTGGTAAAATATGTGGTGGTGCTTGCTGGTGGTCATAAATCAGACCCGAACATCCCCGTAACCAGCCGGATATCCGGACATTCAATGATCCGGCTGGTGGAAGGGATTCGAATTCTCCGAAAAAACCCGGGCGCCAGATTGATCCTCTCAGGGGGTGGCGCCGTTGACCCTGTCCCTGAAGCCAGGGTTATGGCCGAAATCAGTCAATTCATGGGAGTATCCAAAGACGACATGATCATTGAATCCGCTTCCAATGATACAAAAGACCAGGCCTGGTTGATCAAGCCCATTGTTGGAACGGCGCCCTTTGTACTGGTGACCTCCGCCACGCATATGCCCCGATCCATGGCCCTTTTTCAAAAGATGGGAATGCGCCCCATCCCCGGTCCCGCGGGAACCACTTCACGGATCAAAATGCCCTTTTCCCCTCAAGATATCTTCCCGAGTGTGAGTTCCCTGAACAGTACAACAGAGGCAGTCCATGAATATCTCGGGCTTCTGTGGGGAAAACTGAAGGGACAGATTTAGATGGGGTATTTTCAAAAAGGCCTTTCAAAAGGTGCGCTGATTAAGTTTCTGGGGCTGGTTGTTTTTTCTATGGGTGCCCTTTGCCTCTATCGTTTTACCGCACTCAAGGAATTGATAACCCCCGGGACTCTCGAGGCAATTCTTAATGCGTCAGGGTTCTGGGCCCCGGCCGTTTTTATGGCACTGATGGCTCTGGCAATAACCCTTTTCGTTCCGGCCAGTATCCTGGTTATTCTGGCTGCGGGTCTTTTCGGGGCCTATTGGGGATTTTTGTACGCATGGATCGGGGCATGGATCGGAGCAGGGTGCGCTTTTTTGGTTGGCAGGACGCTGGGACGGGAGTTTGTTGCCGCCATTATCGGTGACCGGCTTAAAAAATATGATGACGCCATCGAAAAGAACGGCTTTACAGCGGTGCTTTACATCCGCCTGCTCAACGCCCCTTTTACCCCCATGAATTACGGCTTGAGCCTCACAAAGGTCCATTTCAAGGACTTTTTCTTCGGCACGGGTCTGGGGATCATGGTTTCGATTTTCGCCTTTACTTTTTTGAGTGGTATGTTTAGGGATGCCTGGATTTCCGGCAGGTGGAGCGATCTGGTTTCCCTGAAGGTCTTGTTTGCCATTGTCCTTTATGTTTTTTCATTTTTCATTCCCCTGATTCTCAAGAAAACGAAAGGCCGGCCGAAATGAAGTTCTGATCGGTTCATGGGTCAATCATCATTTTCCTAACTTTCCCCAGGGCTGTTCTCGGAAACTCCTCGCAGAAAACAATCTCACCGGGCCATTTGTAGCGGGCCAATTGCCCTTCACAGTGCGATAGAAGGGATTCACACGTCACATCTATCCCCTTTTTCAAAACAACAAAAGCCTTGCCCTTTTCACCCCATTTCTCATTCGGCACACCGACCACGGCAGCGTCTTTCACAGCCGTATGGGTTTTCAACGCTGCTTCCACTTCAACGGGATAAACATTTTCACCGCCCGATATGTACATGTTCTTTACCCGGTCCACCAGGAAGAAATACCCTTGTTCATCCATTCGGGCCAGGTCCCCCGTGTGCAGCCAACCGTTCCGGATGGTTTCTTCGGTTCTCACAGGGTCCTGCCAATACTCTTTCATCATAATGGAACCCCGGACCGCAATTTCTCCCACCTCACCTGTTTTGACCCGCCGGCCGGTATCATCCATGAGGATCACTTCTGAATGAAAAACAGGGCGGCCCACAGTCCCCGGTTTTTTTATGGAATCCTCTTCGGAGGCCCAAAAAAGAATCGATGTTTCCGTTTGCCCCATGATTTGCCGGACGGGAAATCCGGCCTCACGGCATAATTCCTGAACATCGGGAGTGACCTTTTCACCGCCGATTGCTGAAACTTTGAGGGTTGAAACATTTTTTTGAATCGGTAGATCTTTTTCCAGGAGTGCCCTGTAAATAGTCGGAACGCCTAAAAACTTGGTGACCCCGTACTGTTCAATATCCGCATAGGTCCTGACGGCGTCGAATTTGGCGTGGATAATCATGGTGCCCCCTTTATAGAGGATGGGAGAGGCCTGTATAAACAGCCCGCCCGAGTGAAAAAGGGGCAGAATGATGAGCATGATATCATCAAAATGGAGTTTGAAAAATATGTCGGCATTCAGGCAGTTAAACAGTGTTTTCCGGTAAGAGAGCACGGCTCCTTTGGGCGCCCCGGTGGTTCCGGAGGTGTACATGATCACATGGGGTTCTTCAGGATCGGCGGGCGCCAGGGATTTGGTGAGAAACGGTTTTTTCCCATCAAATTTTTGGGTTTCAGATTCAAATCCAAGAATTTCGTCCCAGCTTTGACCCAAACCCGGACAAGCCAGGAGCATGTGGGGGTTTTCATTGCGGAGTTCCAATTCGCATACGCTCCGGCAGAAATCTTTGCCGAACACGAACAGCCTGGGTTGGGCGTTTTTCAGAATGTAGCGCAATTCAGGACCGGTCAGCCTGAAATTGATGGGGACGAAAATGGCCCCCAGCCGTGCGCATGCCAGATAAAGGTCTATGAATTCGGGGCCGTTTCTCATCATGACGGCCACCCGGTCTCCCTTTTCGATTCCCAGGGACTGAAGCCAGCAACTCACACGGTTGGACCGCCGATGAAGTTCCCGGTAGGTTATGGTTGACCCCTCAAAAAGGATGGCGGCTTTCTCCGGATGCAGTTCTTTCCAGCGCTGCACCCACCAGGCGATATTCATGGATTTAATCATTTCTATTCCTTTTATGGATTCAGGACTTCTTCGGACGTCGTCCACTATGGATGGTCATGGTGCCAAACATGAGCAATTCGCATTTGACGGATTCAAAGCCGGCTTTTTGCATGGTAGCGGCCATTTCATCGGGTTTCATGAAACCCCGGGTCGTATCAGGCAGATAGGTGTAGGCCGCCTGGTTGCCGCCCACAAGACGTCCCAAAAAGGGGATTGTGACCTTGAGGTGTAGGACAATCAATGGCCGCAACAGATTCCGCTTGGGGGGTGAGGTTTCCAGGCAAACCGCACGACCCCCCGGTTTGAGCACCCGCAATTGTTCCTGGAAAGCCTGCCGGGGGTTTTCCACATTGCGAATCAGGTATCCAGAGGTTACGGCATCAAAGGTACCATCAGCAAAAGGGAGTTGCAGGGCATCGGCAGAACACCAGGGAATTCGATTTCCCCCGGGCCGGCTCCGACCCTTTTTCATCATACCCAAGGAGAAATCAGCTGCTGTTACCCGCACCGCCGGTTCCCTCTGAAGAGCGGTAAAGGCGATATCTCCGGTTCCCGCACCCACATCAAGCAAGCGTCCGCCGGGGGACAGGTTGCCCTTTTCAATGACGCGACGACGCCACCTTGAATCAAAACCAAATGTGATCATCCGGTTCAGCAGGTCGTAGTGACCGGACAGCCGGTCAAACATGGTTTTTACCTGATGGCTCTTTTGCGTTTGTCTGGAATGCGCCAAATTCTTTGGGTTCCTCCGTAAATGAGTTTTGACAGAGTGTATAACCCTTTTATTTTACCCTGTACAGAGCGTTTCCCGAAAGGTATAAAATCCAACAGATCCATGAAACAAAGGAGGCAACCCTGTGGAACAAAAAAAATTGGAATTGGCCCCGGTTGATCAAATCGAAATTGTCACCTTGATGGACAACTATTCGGATGTGCTGCTTCAAAGTGAAGGCCCGGTGACACGGGCGCCCTTGGCAACGGGCGGGGAAATCCCCACCGACACGCTCCTGGCGGAGCATGGGCTTTCTCAGCTGGTGCGATTGGACTGCCGGGGGACAACCCACAGCATCCTTTTTGATACCGGCTACAGCCGCATCGGTGTATTGCATAACCTGAAAATTCTGGGAATTGATCTAAAAGAAATAGAAGCCCTCATCTTAAGTCACGGTCACATGGACCATACGGGATCACTTCACGCCATCCTGGAAACCTTGGGTCGTACCATGCCGCTGGTTGTGCACCCGGAGGCCTTTCTTTCTCCCCGTTATCTGAGTATCGGTGAAGGAAGGAAACTTCTTTTCCCCCGCACCTTGAAGCGTGATGAACTGGAAGCTCTCGGGGCTGAAATCCTTGAGTCCATAGTACCGGTTCCCCTTTGCGACAACCGACTGCTGGTCACAGGCCAGGTGGAACGGACAACCTCTTTTGAAAAAGGTTTTCCAAACGCATTTCTATCCCGGAATGGAAAAGAGGAGCCCGATGCCATATGGGACGACCAGTCCCTGGTGATCCATTTGAAAGACAAGGGCCTGGTTGTCATTTCAGGCTGTGCCCATGCGGGGATTGTCAACACCGTAGAGTACGCCAGAAAAATTACCGGCGTGGAAGCCATTCATGCCATCATCGGCGGGTTTCACCTGTCCGGTCCGGCTTTTGAGCCCATTATTGAACAGACCATCGAGGCGTTGGGGAAAATGGCGCCAAAAATCATCGTCCCCATGCATTGTACCGGGTGGAAAGCCATCGAACAGTTTTCCCGGGCCTTTCCCTCCAGCTTTGTTTTGAACAGTGTGGGATCCAGATTCACGTTGAACTGAAGTCGCAACGTTTTTCAGTCTTCTTTAAGTTGATCCCAGTACCCTTGAAAATATTTCCATCCGGACCACACCGTGGCCGCCAGAATAATGGTCATGATGATATTGGCCACCGGGGGAAGCAGGAGACTGACTTGTCGGCTGTAGTCTCCGGAGGGGATCATATACAGTAGAATCGTACCCCCCACCATCTGGGTGATGGTTTTGATTTTTCCCCACGAGCCGGCGGCAATGGCAATCCCTGTTTGCTGGGACACAATGGCCCGCAAACCGGTAACAGACACTTCCCTGGCAATAATGATGATGACCATCCAGGCGGCCACCACCTGGTATTTCACCAGGATGACGAACGCACTCATGACCAGCAGCTTGTCGGCCAGGGGATCCAGAAAGATACCCAGGGTACTGACCTCACTACGGCTGCGCGCAAAATAACCGTCCAGCGGGTCTGTTGCACAGGCGATCACAAAAATTGAGGCGGCAACAAATTTCGTCCAGGTAGCAGCGGGAATGGTGAATATGATAAAAACCGGAATCAGGACAATCCGAAAGAGGGTGATCTTGTTGGCAAGGGTCATTTCTTTTCCGTACCTTTCAGGGTGGGGTAGTTTACGGATAGTTTTCAGCCGCAAATAATGGCCCTTATAGCCCGTGACAATCAGAATATCAAGATTTCCCTTGCGATTTCAAAAAGAATGGGATAATTCCCGACCATGTCCCTGACCCTGGGAAAACTGATGATTCTTGCCCAATGGCTGTTAACGCGACGACCCACCTCCGTTGCGGTTGACATTACCCACAAATGTAACCTCAAATGCCTTCATTGCTACTGGTGGAAACAGGAACACCCTCCGGAGCTGGATGATGGTCAGATGATTGCATTTCTAAAAAAGTTGCGGGCAGGCGGCCTTCGGGCGGCCATCCTGTACGGCGGAGAACCCACCCTTCGCCCGGAAATCTGCCGGGCCGCAGCCCGGATTTTTGATGCCACACTGGCCTTCACCAATGGCGTAAACGGTTTTCCGGAGCTTGAAAACGGCCAGTGGATTCTTTCCCTGGATGGACCCGAAATAGAAAACGATCGCATTCGGGGAGAAGGGGTATACCAAAAGGCCATAGAAAACCTGAGAACTGCTCCCCGCCCCCCCATCGTCCATATGACCATTTCCAGGATGAACCGACACAGCCTAGAGCCGTTTGTGCGGGAAATGATGGCGCTGCCCATCAAGGGCATGGGGTTTTCTTTTGTGACACCCAACCGGGGAACGGCAGACGAAAACCTGTTTATCCCCTTGGCAGAACGGAATCAACTGGTGATGGAACTGCTCCACCTTAGGGAAAAATATGGTGAAAAAATCGGTTTTACCCCGGCCATGGCCCGCCAGTTACTGACCCATGGCGCTTTTGACCAATGGAACAGTCTGTCAACCTGCCCGGTAAGCCGGCGGGTTCGCTGTTTCCGATCGGATGGCCGGCCCAAGGCCTGCACCTATGGGGACCAAGCCGATTGCTCCCGTTGCGGCTGTGCCGCTGTTGTGGCTTACCGGGGCGCCTTCAACCCCCTTGACTACCAGACGCTCAGGGTAATACTGGGCTTGACGACCCCCGAATTTCAGGCGAAAGGGTCCTTCTATAAAAAATGAATTAAAGATAATTTCAGGAGAGACGAATGGTTGCTAACCGTCCACAAGCAAAACATAACCCTAATGATCTGATCTGTTGCCGCGAATGTCGCAGTTTCCATTTTTTTGAAAACAGTGCCCAGCACAACAGCCCCCATGCCTTGGGGGAATGCAAAGGCGAGCCCTGGGACGGCAGCCGGGGTCAGTGGGCCATGTTTCATCACCATTGCAGCACTTTTGAAGCCGCTCAAAATTGACGATTATATTTTTTCTTTTCCCCGATCCCACCTCCCCGGAATGGCGGTTTTGCAGTAGGTGCATTTGCCATCCTTCATATGGATTTCCTTGATCCAGTAACCGTTTCTCCGAACAATCACTTTCCGGCACTGATGACAATAGGTCTGGGTGCCCGCATGGCCCGGGACATTGCCCAGATACACATACCGGATACCCTCGGCCAGAGCAATTTTTCGCAATTCTTCAAGGGCTAAAATGGGCGTGGCCGGAAGCCGGTTCAGTCTATACTGGGGGAAAAACCTCAGAAAATGAAGGGGATAATTCGGCCCCAGGTTCTTCAATATCCACGCGCACATGCGTTTGATCATTTCCGGTTTATCCACGTATGTGGGTACCACCAGGGTGGTCATTTCAAACCAGACCCCCTGTTCGTGAAGGGTTTTGAAGGTTTCCAGAACCGGGTGAAGGGTTCCGCCGTTAAGGCATTTGTAGATGGCATTGTCAAAGCTTTTGAGGTTTATGTTGCCCCCGTCCAGGTATCGGCAGAAGCTCGTGAGGGGTTTGCCATTGATGTAGCCGTTGCTGATGAGCACGTTTTTGAGGTTTGCCTGTCGCGCCAGCCTGGCGGTATCAAACATGTATTCATAAAAGGTGGTCGGCTCCGAGTAGGTGTAGGCAATGGAACGGGCCCCTTTTTCCTTGGCCATTTGCACGACTTCTTCTGGAAAGAGGGTCATATGTTCCACTTGCTCCGGTTTTTTCTGGGAAATTTCCCAGTTCTGGCAGTTCAAACACCTGAAGTTACAGCCGGTGGTGGCGATTGAAAAGGCCTGGGTGCGCGGATAAAAGTGGGTCAGGGGTTTTTTTTCAATGGGATCCAGATGTACCGCACAGGGGTTTCCGTAGGCCAGGGAATAGAGCTTCCCCCGGATATTGACTTTGGAACGGCAGATACTGCGGTCCCCGGGCGCCAGCATGCAGCGGTTGGGACACACCTGGCACTGGACCTTCTTTCCGTGGGAGGTATAGTGAAAGCCTTCAATGGCCCATTTCCAGGGCGTTTCCGGCGCATCATCTCTGGTGATGTGCCCTTTGACGCTGCCGGTGCAATTGGCGCTTTTCCCCAAAAAACCATACCCCGTCCCGGCGCACAGAAGGGCTGAGGCCCCCAGAGCCGCGGATTTCAGGAATTCATTGCGTGTCATCATTTTATTCATGATCATTCACCCGAATTCTTGATTCTTTCAATGCTTCGAGACCTTATTCTGCCTGTCGGCTGAACAGTAACAACAGGCCGCTTGAGACTTTTACCAGTATCAGCAGTAATACCGCCATCCCCACGCCCCACAGAGGAATTAAGAGAGTTCCCACGACCAGGGCCCCCACCGCCGCGCCGCACAGGTCGGCCGCCAGGCACCCGGCTGCGGGGCTCTGGTCTTCGCCGATCAATTGGGCAACCGCGGGAAACTGAAACCCGGCAAAAAATGAAAAAACAAAGCAGAAGATCAGAAACCAGGCCGGGTGAAGCGCCACCTTGAACCACCCGCACCAGCATAAGAAGACCGCCGACAGAACCAGCAAAGCCCCTTCCGATAATCCCACCTTCACGCCGCTGCCGGCACCCCATTTTACGCTTGCCATGGCACCCCATTTTACGCTTGCCATGGCACCCGGAAGAAGACCCAGCAGAAATGCCGTGATGATGGCGCCGATCATCATGTAAACATAACCATAGATGATCTGAAATGCAAAAATGATGGCCATTTCCAACCCCATGGTCGTAAAACCCGTTGAAAAAAGGATGTATTCCTCTTTTTTCATGAAGATGAAATAAAGCAGTAACCCGCCTGCCAGCGCCCATATGAAACCGGTGGGCATGGCGCCATGCCGAGTGAACCATTCCCTGAAAACCAGCTGCATGAGCCGGGGGTTGAAATCGGTGTTGATGGTTTTGTTCCGACCCAGCTTTTCTCTGAGCTTCAAAATTCGCTCTTGGGTGATATTGCCGTGGAAATAACCGTCAATGTAAGCTGTGTTGATCCCCTTTGATTGCAGTTTCCGGGGGATTTCAGCGGAAAGGGGCCGGTCGCTCACCAGGAAACAAGCCTGCTCGCCGGGAAGGACCAGGATATGGTTAAAGTGCCTTTCCAGAGTATGGTAAAGAATGGACAGCTTTCTTCTTCGAAGGTCGCTCAGGTAATTGGAAGAATAGTCCATATTCAGGGCTAAAGTACCGTTTTTTTTAAGCACGCGCTTTGCCAGGGCAAAGAACTCATCGGTATAAAAGCGGTTGACCTGAAAGGTGTCGGGCTCCGGAAGGTCTAATATCACCGCATCATACCGCATGTGGGTCGATTGTATGTGTCGCCTGGCATCTGTATTGATGATGTTTAAAAAAGGCGCCTTCGGAATCATTTTAAGTGCCAGGGCCGTTCGTGTCAGAGCCGGATCCAGCTCCACATAATCCACACGGGCGGGGTTGTATTTACCGATCTCCACAAGGGTTTCACCCAAACCCCCCGATACCAGCAGCACGTTCTCCACAGCATTTAACTGGCTTAAAGGGTAATGCACCTTTTCTTCGGCCTCAATCACATTGGAATCGGAATAAAGGGGCGTCCCCGATTCCCAGAAAGTGTATTGCGGGCCTTCCTTTGTGACCACAATCCGTCCGAACGGGGATTCCACATATTCTGCAATATTCCCGTACTGCGCCTGGAGGGTGCGCAATTCCAAAGAGGGCATCAAGGTGAGTGTGTAAAAAAAGGCGGCAACCGGTAGGGCAAGCGCCAAAAACAGCCATTTTCTAAATTCGCCCATCATAAACAGTGTGACCAGGATCAGGAAAGAAGCGGCCACGGCAATGACGGCGAAAGGTTTGAGCCAGTAAACCAGCAGGAAGCTGAACAAAACGCCCCCCAGGATATCCCCCACGCTGTCGGTGATGTAGAGTTCTCCGCTTTCAAATGGGATATGGAATGTTTGGAAAAGTTTCTGGGTGTAGGGCAGAATAAATCCGGTGAGTAGGCAGTAGGGGGCAATGGCCAGGGTGACATATATCAAGATGGGGTAGAATCCCGGACTCACCCCATGGGTAAAAAACAATTCCCTGAAAATCCGTATGCCCGTGACCTGGAAAAGGGGCAAAAAGCCGATGGTGAGCGCCAGCACCAGGTAGATCCCGAGGGATGCCTTTCGAAAGCATTTCGCCCCGAGGGTTCCCATGCCTGTCAGAACCAGCCAGCAGAAAATAACCAGGCTGATGGTGATTTCATTCCCGTGAAACTGGCTCAGGAATTCTCGAATGGTGAGGATCTGGGTGGTAACGGAAGAAATGCCGATCCCGATGATGGATCCCACCGCCAACCGACGAAAATGGCGGGGCGAAATGGTTCCATTGGGGGACATTATTCCTCAAAAGCCTGGACCTGGTAGGTGGAAACTTCAAGATCACCTTTTTCCCAGGCGTTTCCAGAAAGACCCGCTTTGAGGCAGAGATGATTCAAAAACGCCTTTTTATCCGGCAACTGCTCCCACACCTGGGGCAGAAAGGTGGACTGGTGAAATCCCTTTTTAAGGATGACACCGTCAATGCCCGGTCGAAGCTTATTGAGGAGATCTTCGCCGCCGGTATAGGCAAGGGGTTTGGGTTCGGTCAGAATACTGATTTCAACGTGTACATTTTCCCATTCGTCCCGGGTAAGCGGCCCGAAGCGCGGGTCCCGGAAGGCGGCATTGACGGCATTTTCTCGAATTCCCTCGATCAGGGTTTCCTGTGGTATTATGTGCCCGATGCAACCCCTCAGGTTCCCACGGATGGTCAGCGTTACAAAAGTGCCCCTTTTTTCATTGAAAACTGCCGGCAGGTCTTTCGTCTCCCGGGGGCTGTCTGTTTTGCCGGAAAGGCGCGTTTGAATGGTCTTTCTGGCTTCCAAGAGCAGATATTCCCCTTGCGTTTCGGTTAGATCTCCCTTTTTTGACATGGGTACCTCCATCATTTCGCCTGCATTTGTAACGCCCCATACGGATGGCCCCTGAACCCCTATGAAAATCAGAGTTATCCAGAGCAGATACAGGAAACGGAAAAGAATCTTTTGTTTTTTCATATTTTTCATCATTGGCTAAAACCAGCGAATCTGCCTATGCTAAACTCCAATAATGAGTGGCGCGTCTGGTTCGCCTTCCCGGATTTTCGAGACAGTCAGCCCGATGCAGCCAGTTTTTCAGACTGCTGGTCCAAAGCGCCAAGCACTTCTTGAATAGCTTCGACTTCTGCTTCATCAAAATAGGCTTCACCACATTGGGTGCATACCCAAGCCGGAATCAGGCAGCTATGTCCCCACGCATCCTCCGGATAATCCTCAACCAGTTCCCCTTGCTCAATTGCCATTCTAACATCGGAGGCACTGATCATCCTGTCCGGTCTGGACATCTGTCGCACAGCATGCGGAAGATAAATGATTCTCTTCAGTGCACTTTTCCGAATGGAGTTTATGGTATCTGAGCTTCTATTCATAGCATATCCTTAAAAATGGATGTCAAAAAAAACTGGGTCCCCCGACTCTCGCGCTAACACCGCTCTTCAGCAGGTGCGGTTTTTTGTGCTCCGCTGCAAGAGCATGGTTAGCTCCGGCTTATCTTCTAATTATTTTATCATTTTTGCTAAACGCGAAAACCTAACCGGCGTTTTTCAACCTTACCTTAATAGACCGTCTAATTGGGGGGGTCATCAATAACGATTTCAATGGCATTAGCTGGACAGATCGTGTAGCAATCGCCGCACACATCGCATTTGATGTGGTCGATAATAAACTGCTCATCACGTTGATAAATTGCCTTGAAAGAGCACCTTTCATGGCATTCCCCGCAGGCAATGCATTCTTCTGTAATGCGAACACCTCTAAACGGGATGTGCTTGCTGCCAAAGCAAAAGCCGGTACGGAGTAATTTATGGGAGCGGTGCTCCATTTCAAAATCGAAATCATACACTTCCCCCCATGCGCTATACAGGCAAAAGGTGGTCATGGCTGGATACTTTTCAATGTCTTTTACACCAAGCATAAACATTTCATTGACGGTAGCTTTTTCTTTGAGTGTCTCAAAAGATATTTCTTTAATATCCCCGGTCGCGCGGATGGTAAATCCTGGAGCAAAATAGGGCATTCCCTGATCATTATAGCTGACGGAGGTTTTGGGAAACATACCACAGATTGATACTTTTTCCGTCTTTTTAAGTTGTTCATAAAAAGGCTTGGTGATCATGGTTCTAAAATATAATCCTTCATGGTCGTGGGCAAACAGGTGAGCAATGCGTGTTTGGGGGGTGTCTCTGTCAATGGTAGCAAAGGTGAGGCAGCCAATTTGGTCAAATTTCTTATAAATGTCTGCAATATCCATTATTATATTTGTCCTTTTAATTTTTGATAACCAACGATTTGGTCACCGGCGCGTGCTTTCTAGCGTCCGGTGAACTAATAAGGTTGGGCGGTTTTTTTTTGGACACGTTACGTCTTTAACACCTGCTCTACTACGTTTTGCAGTTCTGCAAAACGGTACGGTTTTACAGCCCTGCCCTGAAATCCATACGCCTTGTAATTGGTCATTATCGAATCAGCGAATTCCGTGGACAGTGTATTAATTTACGCTCTTCTTTGGTTTTCTCCCGGGTTTCCGGGGCCGCAATTCTCAGTCAGGTTCGCGCGGACAGGGTTGTTTTCAATATACCGGGTACATGCCAGCAGATAACGTTCATCCATCACAAATGCCTTCCGCCACCGCTCCCGCAATTCTTGCCATGTAAAAAGCACACGACCAATCTTACATTTAAGTCAAAAATAAATACACTTTCCCACGAATTCCTCTTGCCAGTTGGTTATTCTATGAATTTGTAGGCCCAATTAGTTTTGAGAGGTTGTATCCATTAGAAAATAAAGATGAGAAATTAGCAACAAAAAAACATATTTTAAAACTGACGAACGCCATTTGGGTGCCGGTCTTACGATGGGCTGAACGCTGAAATCAAACTAAGACACTATTCGCCTAAAACCGAGAAGCCCCGGCAAAGATCATCAGGGATCACCTTTATGACGGTGCCACCGGACCAGGGGGCTATCAAAAAAGGGGTAAATGGAAATCCATTTGAGATTGACAAGCGCATCGCATCGTAGTATCTGCGAGTCATAGGACTGTTGTAGGCGTCTTTTTGTCAAACCTGTGGAGAAAAGTGGATTGTGGAGAGCCATAAGCGCAGAACCGCCAGGGTAAAAGAGATTTTTGAAATTCTGGATCCGCTTTATACCCTGGAAAAAACCGCTCTCAAATACCGAACACCCTTTCAATTGCTCATCAGCACCATCCTCTCGGCCCAATGTACCGATAAGCAGGTGAATGGCGTCACCCGGGTCCTGTTCCGGAAATATCTGTCGCCCGATGATTTTTTGTCCGTCCCCATCAGCGAACTGGAAATGGATATTCGGCCCACCGGGTTCTTCAGGAACAAAGCCAAATCCATCAAGGGATGCTGCCAGGGGCTTATTGAACGGTACGGTGGAGAAGTGCCGTCCACCATGGCCGAACTGATCAAACTGCCGGGTGTGGGCAGAAAAACGGCCAACTGTGTTCTGGGTGCTGCTTTTGATGTGCCGGGGGTCGTGGTGGATACCCATGTGAAAAGGCTGTCCATTCGACTGGGCCTGACGGAAAACAAAAACCCCGACAAAATTGAAATGGATCTGGGGAAACTTCTGCCCGAGGACCGATGGCGCCGGTTTTCCGACATCCTGATTTACCACGGCCGCGCCGTTTGCAAGGCCAGAAAACCGGATCACGCGGGATGTGCCGTGTTCGGTCTCTGCCCGTCCAATGCCATTTGATGGAAAACATAAGAGGACTGAATCGATGATGAAAAAAATTTTCATTTGCGCCTCCCTGGGCGTGTTTCTTCTGGCCGGTTGTGCGGAGACCCAATACCGGGAATCCAAAATTCGGCTTCAAAATCGCAACTGGGATGATGAATTGATTGAAAAGGTGGCCAGACGGCAGGTAGAACCCGATATGACAGGTGATATGGTGAGAGCCGCCATTGGCCTGCCGGATAAGACTTCCCGCCAGGGAGATAGTGAAGAATGGGGATATGCCGTTATGGTGGGCGACTTTCAGCCCAGAGAAAAATTTGTGTATTTCGTGTATTTTAAAAATGGCAGGGTGATTCGGACCGGGGGGGATATCAACAAGCTTAAAACCGTCTCCTGGTACAAGTGATAAAGGCTCCTGCCGGGGTTTCCAGGGGAAAATTCGATCAGAGAATCAAATGGGAGGTGTTGCCATGAAAAAGCGTTTTTTTACCATTGTTCTAGCCTTTGCATTGTTGCTGGGCGCGGGGTTTAGCCAGTGGGTCCTGGGCGATGAAACCATCAATGAAAAAATTTCGGTATCACCCGGAAAACCCCTTTCATTTCCCCAGCAGGAGCGGATTGCCAATCTGGCGGTCAAAGCCTTGAAGCACATTGCCAAGGCGCGCGGTTTCATTCACTCCCATAATTTTGCCGACGCCAGAGGGGAACTGGCCAAAAGCCAGAAACTCATGGAAATGATTCGGGCGTCTCTCCCCACCACCCGCATCAAAGACCATATCTGGGTGGCGAAAAAACATCTCTCCTACGAAGATTCGGAAGAGGTCATCCCCGATCTGGTTCCCATCTACGTTTCACTCGATGAAATCCAGAGCTTTGTCAGTGTGGATAAAACCCGGGAACATCTGGATGAGGCGAAAAAAGCGCTGAAAGCGGATGACAAAAAGAAGGGGTCAGAGGCCCTGGCGCTGGCCGGTGAGTCCCTGGCCTACGTTGAAATTGATCTACCCTTGCGATACACGGAACGGAAAGTGGCGAACGCCCTGCTCATGATGGCGGAGGGAAAGGGCAAAGAGGCCGATCAGCTATTGAAAGAGGCCGAAAACGGGGTTCAGGTGATTTCCATTTCCTCCTATGGTCCCATGGTGCTGGCCCAGGAAAGCCTCTGGCAGGCCACCAAGGATTATGCTAAGGGTCGATACGAGGCCGCCAAAAGATCCCTTGCGGATGCCAAGGTGTTTTTGAAAATGGCGGCCAGACAGGCGGACGAAAAGACCAAGAAATCCCTCGCCAAATTAAACCGGAAAATCGACGAGCTGGAAGAAAAGATGGCGGAAAGCGGCAGTGATTTCAGCAAAGAGATTAAGGGCCTGTGGAATAAAACCAAGGATGTCTACCACGAGACCGTGGAAAAATTCAAATAGTTCGTGCGCGTCTAACAGGGGCAAGCGGTTCGCCAGGAACCCCTTGCCCCTTTTTGTTTAGCCAGTTGGAATCGTATGGCCGGAAAAAACAAATCACGATATGTTTGCCAGAACTGCGGCTATGAAACCCTGAAATGGCTGGGCCGGTGCCCCGGATGTGATCAGTGGGGGAGCCTTCTGGAGGAGTGTGCGACGCCCCGTCACAAAAACACCGGCCCGTCCACCATGAGCAGACCGGAGTGCATAGACGCCATTTCCCTTTCCCCCGAATTGAGATGGGACTCCGGAATTGCAGAGTTTGACCGTACCCTCGGGGGGGGCCTGGTTCCCGGTTCCCTGGTTCTGATCGGGGGGGATCCCGGCATCGGAAAATCCACCATAATTCTTCAAGTGCTGGGCGGGTTTGCACGCCGGGGACTTAAGGCCCTGTACCTTTCAGGCGAAGAATCCGCGCAACAGATCAAAATGAGGGCTGATCGGTTGAACATTCGAGCGGAAAACCTGTATGTCATGACCGGAACCTGTATTGAAGATTTCTTCACCCGTGCCGCCCAACTCAAACCGGATCTGCTGGCCATAGATTCCATCCAGACCTTTTATACACAGGATATCTCGTCCCCCCCCGGCAGCGTGAGCCAGGTCAAGGAAACCGCTTCCAGACTTATGGCCTTTGCCAAAAGTTCAGCCATTCCGGTATTTCTGGTGGGGCATGTGACCAAGGACGGTGCCATCGCCGGCCCCAAAGTCCTGGAACACCTGGTGGACACGGTGCTCTATTTCGAGGGAGATCGGGGCCATGCATTTCGAATATTGCGGGCCGTGAAAAACCGTTACGGTTCCACCAACGAAATCGGTGTCTTTGAAATGAAAGGCTCGGGTCTGGCTGAAGTGAGCAACCCCTCCGGTATTTTCCTGGCTGAACGGCCCGAGGATGTGCCCGGATCCGCCATCATTTCCTGCATGGAAGGAACCCGCCCCCTGCTGGTGGAAATCCAGGCCCTCGTGAGCCCGAGTCCCCTGGGCATGCCCCGAAGAACCGCCAGGGGCATCGACCAGAACCGTATATCCCTGCTGCTGGCCGTACTGGGGAAACGCCTGGGAATGGAGCTGGGAGACCAGGATATTTTTGTCAATGTGGCCGGCGGCCTGAAAATTGATGAACCTGCGGCGGACCTGGGAATTGTTTCCGCCATGATGAGCAGCTTTCTGGAAAAACATGTGAACCGGAACCTGGTTGTTTTTGGTGAAGTGGGGCTGGCCGGTGAAATCCGGGGGGTCAGCCAACCGGACATGCGCATGAAAGAGATTGAAAAAATGGGTTTTTCAACCTGCCTGCTTCCCCGAAGCAATCTGGAAGGATCAAAGTCACTGCCCGGACTGAAACCCCGGGGCATCGGATCGATCCGGGATCTGCCCGATTACCTTTTTGATGATGATTTATAGGGATCCCTGGTTGAAAGAGGACCGGAGAATCTGTCGTGAGCTGGGAGTATTTTGACAAAATCTACTGCATTTCACTAGACGAAAGATCAGACCGGCGAAAGGAAGCCAAAGCCCAGTTTGATGCCGTCGGCCTCTTAAACAGCGTTGAATTTGTTATCGTGAAAAAGCATCCCATCGATTGTGAGCAAGGGATCTTTGAATCTCACCTTCTCTGCATGAAAAAAGGGCTCTCTGCCGGTGCTGATAACATTGTCATCTTTGAAGATGATATTTGTTTTGATCGATTCAGCCCTCAAGTCCTCAAATCTTCAATTGATTTCCTGTCAGCAGAACCAAATTGGAAAATGCTGTTCCTGGGATGTATGGTCAAGGGGAGCCGGAAAACAGAAAATAAATCCGTACTGAACATTGATTTTCGCAGTTTATGCCACGCCTATGTGATAAGCCCCGGTTTTGCACAGCGACTGGTAGAGGATTCCTGGCAGGAAACACCCTTTGATGACATGTTGCGTGATCTCACAGATAACCATTTTTACGCCGTCTATCCGTCCTTTGCATTTCAGGGGAATTCCCGGTCGGACAACCATCGCTATCTCGCCCTGGACAGGTTCCGGAGACTGTGCGGGGGACTTCGACGGATACAAAAGATGAATGAATACTTCCATCTGAACAAGCGAATCATTGTGATGATCCATGTTTTATTGATATTGATGCTGCTTATCATGTTGACGGGCTGATTTTTCTGGGCCCTGCCACTTGCGAAAAAATCAATTCTCTGTATCATAGAGTCTCAAACAGGTGATGCTAGGGGCTCGCTCAAAAGTGATCCCTAAACATGCCGACTCCGCCAAAGTAGCTAAGAAGGAGGTCAATTTTGATTCATACAGCCAACTCTCAGAAAATACGGGATGGTCTCGTAACCGATGTCTATTTTGAGAGAACCCGAGAAATTCTCAAGGCCAAAGGCATTGATCGGGTCGTGACCGCTGAATTTCTGGCCAAGGATTTCCCACGGGACTACCCATGGGCGGTTCTAGCGGGCATGGAAGAATGTGTGGCCTTGCTGAAAGATTTGCCGGTGGATGTTCGCATCACCCGGGAGGGAACATTCATCCATCCCTTTCAGCCGGTTCTGGAGATTCGCGGTAAATACCTTGATTTTGGTCAATACGAAACCGCCCTGTTGGGGTTTCTCTGCCAGGCATCCGGGGTCGCCACCATGGCGGCCCGCTGCCGCAAGGCCGCTGGAGACCAACCACTCACCAGTTTCGGTGCCCGTCGCGTGCATCCCGCCATTGCGCCCATGGTGGAACGAAACGCCTATATCGGCGGTTGTGATGGTGTTGCGCTGGGTCTCGGTGCGGAACTGGTGGGGATCGAGCCCTCCGGCACCATGCCCCATGCCCTGATTCTGATTATGGGCGACACGGTTGAAGCGACCCGGGCCTTTCATGACATTATTGAACCCCACGTGAAGCGGGTGAGCCTCATTGATACCTACAATGATGAAAAATTTGAAGCCTTGAACGTCGCAAAGGCCCTGGGAAAAGACCTTTATGCGGTCCGTCTGGACACCCCGAAATCAAGACGGGGGGATTTCAGGAAAATCCTGGAGGAGGTGCGCTGGGAGCTGGATCTTCGCGGGTTTGAGCATGTGAAACTCTTTATCAGCGGAGGTCTGGATGAATACCGGATCCAGGAATTTCGGGACTGTGCCGATGCCTTCGGCGTAGGCACCGCCATTACCGCTGCCCCGGTCATCGATTTTTCAATGGACATTGTGGAAGTGGACAACAAGCCGCTGGCCAAAAAGGGGAAGCGGTCCGGATCCAAAAGTGTCATACGCTGTGAAGACTGTATGGGGACAGTGGTGGTACCCCGGGGGAAAACCCCGAAACCTTGCTCCTGCGGTGGGAAGAGGCTTGAAATCCTGATGCCCCTTATCTCCCGGGGGAAAATGAAAAGCCCGCTGCCCACACCCCGTGAGATTCGTGATCATGTCATCGCCCAACTGGCCAGGACCGAAAACTTGTAGGAGACCGAAATCTGAGTAAACGGCATCAACAAAGAAAAGTCACTGAACTCAGTCGCATGCTGACCTATATCCTGGCGTATCGACCGGATGAATTCGGGCTGATCCCCGACGAAGAAGGGTTTGTGCGTTACAAAGACCTGCTCAAAGCCCTTCACGAGGAAAACGGGTGGCGCTATGTAAGGCGTTCCCATATTAATGAGATGCTGATGGGTGGGGACCGGGCACTCTTTGAGCCTGAAGATGACCGGATCCGGTCTCAGGAGCGGCATTGGATCCTGAACACCGATAGTGACCTTCCATTGCCGGGCCTGCTTTATACACCCGTTCGAAAAAGGGCACACCCCGTGGCCATGGAAAGGGGCCTGAAAGCCAAAAAGAATTCATATTTCCCCCTTTCCCCCGACCGAAAAATGGCCCTTCGCATGGGCCGCCGCCTCGATCAACATCCGGTGCTGCTGGAGATCCCCGCTGCTGCGGCAGGGAAAAAAGGCGTGCTGATCTTTCCCTTTGGAGACCTGTTTCTGGCACCGGAGATCCCAGCGCATTTTATTGCAGGTCCCCTGCCACCGAAAGACAGCCAGGAAAAAGAGGAGAAGAAGGTCGGTAAAAAACAAAAACCCCACGCGGGTTTCAAAACCGCGACCCCGGGCTCATTCATCCTGGACCCTCAAAGAGATCCGGATCCTTCAAGAAAATCCAAAGGAAAAAAGCGAAAGGGATGGAAAGAAGCGGCCCGTAAAATGCGGAGGAAGGGGGGACAGCCTTAATCGGTCTTATGTGAATATGTGGAAAGGGGTTTCTTGAACCCGCACCCTTTTTTTCTGCAGGCCACAAGGGGACCATTGGCTTTTTTGGGTCGTTTGATGTTCAGTACCGGCGTGCCGCATTTGGGGCAAACGCCGTCGTAAGGTTCATCCCAGGTGGCAAATCGGCATTTGGGATATTGATTGCAGGCAAAAAATTTCTTACCTTTTTTGGAGGTTTTTTCCACCAGGGTCCCCGAGCAGTCGTCTTCGGGGCATGGTACGCCGGTGCTTACCGGGTCCGGCGCCCAGATGTTTTTGCAATCCGGATACCCGGAGCAGGCCACAAAGGGCCCATAGCGGCCGTTTTTGGTGACCATGGGTTTGCCGCATTTCTCACAGGTTCCCTTTTCCTCCCCCGCATCGGGGGTGTCCTCAATAATAATCTTTCCTTTTTCACTCCGGGTGAAATTGGCGGTATTTCGGCATTCGGGATAACCGGTACAGGCCAGAAAAATGCCGTTTCGACCGGATTTAATGGCCATGGGGCGCTGGCATTTTTCGCAGGTGATGTCTGTCAACACCTCACCCTTCATCCCTTCAGTGGCTTTATCCAGGTCTTTTTCAAAGGAAGCATAAAATCGTTTGAGCACATCGGTCCACTTCTCTTTGCCCCGCTCGATCTGATCCAGATTGTTTTCCATCTGTGCTGTAAAAGCTGTATTCAGCACATCGGGGAAATTCTTGACCAGGAGATCCGTCACCAGAAACCCCAGTTCAGTGGGGATGAAACGTCTTTTTTCCACGGACACGTACTCTCTTCCACTGATATTGGCCAGGATAGCAGCATAGGTGGAAGGCCGGCCAATGCCGTTTTCTTCAAGTGCCTTGACCAGGGAAGCCTCCGTGAACCGCGGGGGCGGCTGGGTAAAATGTTGTGCCGGATCCAGCTTCATGAGGGTCAGGATCTGTCCTTTTGTTAAGGGCGGCAGTGGGGTATCCGCACCATTCTGCTGCTTGGTTTTTGCGTTTGGTGTTTCTTTTCGTTCTTGGTAAAGGATGGTAAATCCCTTGAAAACCATGACCGAGCCGGTGGCGCGAAACCCGGCGTTTCCGGCCTTGATTTCCACCTGGGTTTTGTCCAGCTGTGCGGGGCTCATCTGGCAAGCCACGAACCGTTTCCAGATCAATTCATAGAGGGCCAACTGATCCCGGTTCAAATATCTGGATATGATTTTGGGTGAAAGGTCTACGGAAGTGGGCCGAATGGCTTCGTGGGCTTCCTGGGCCCCTTTGCGACTTTTGAAACGATTGGGCTTATCCGGTAGAAAATCTTTTCCAAACGCCTTTTCAATGTATGTGCGCGCTTGATCGATGGCATCATTTGACAGGTTAAAGGAATCGGTCCTCATGTAGGTAATAAGACCCACCAGCCCTTTTTTTCCCAGGGAAACCCCTTCGTAGAGGCTCTGAGCAACGGACATGGTCTTTTTAGCGGAATAACGCAACCTTCTGAAGGCTTCCTGCTGCAAGAGACTCGTAATAAATGGCGGGGGTGAATTCTTTTTGGTCCGTTTTTGGGTGATGTTTGAGACTTCAAAGGGAAGACCCTGGATCTCAGAAACAATGTCAAATGTCTGTTCTTTATTGGCAAGATCTGTCTTTTTCCCTTTGTATTGAAAAAATTTGGCATCAAAAGGAGGGGGTTCTGTGGCTTTCAGGTGAGCTGTCAGGGACCAGTATTCCTGGGGTTCAAAAGCCTGGATTTCCCTCTCCCGGTCGCAGATCATTTTAACGGCTACGGATTGAACGCGGCCGGCGCTTAACCCCCGTTTAACCCGCTTCCAAAGAAGCGGGGAGATTTGATAACCCACCAGCCGATCCAGAATACGCCGGGTCTGCTGAGATTCGAATTTATTCTGGTCCAGGGTTTTGGGTGACTTAACCGCCTCCTGAATGGCCTTCTTGGTGAGTTCGTTAAAGAGTACCCGATAGATTTTCCGTTCACTTTTTCCCTTGCCCAACTCCTGGGCCACATGCCATGCAATGGCCTCCCCTTCACGGTCCGGATCAGGCGCCAGATAAATGGCGTCAGCGGTCTTTCCGGCGGCTTTTAGATCTTTGAGGACTTTCCCTTTTCCTTTAATGGTGACATAGTCGGGTCGGAAATTCTTATCAATATCAACACCCAGTTTGCTGACGGGAAGGTCTTTCACATGCCCCACGGAGGCCATGATTTTGAAATCGGGCCCCAGGTATTTTTTGATGGTCCTGGCTTTGGCCGGTGATTCGATGATGAGAAGGTTTTTCGGCATTCTTTCGTTCCAGTCTTGGTTTTTATAAAGTCAATTCAATAAGGTTTGATGGTTTCGTAAAAAGTCGCGAATCTATCTATGATGGCGTTGTAAAAGGTTCCATATACAAGGCGTAGTGGTTTTTCAGGATCGTAGGCATACAATGCAGTATGTTGAGATTCTGAAAAATCACTGCAACGCAGTAGATGGGACTTTTTACGACGTCATCAGGTTTAATTTCGCACATACATTTTCCCAGGGAGTTGGCGAATGGTTCCGTTCAATTCCATTTTAAGTAAAATCATGGCCACCTGGCCCGCATCCATAGCGCCTGTGCGTGCTATCTGGTCAATATGGATGGGATAATTTCCGATGATGTCGTATACGCTACGCTCAACACCCTCCATTTTCCCTTTTGGCAAAGACGGCTCCCGCTCCTTTTTCACCCCCACCCCTTGCTTCAAGAACCACAGTTCATCCAGGATATCATCGGCGTTTTCAATCAGCTTGGCCCCCTGTTTGATAAGCCAGTGGGTACCGGTACTTTTAAAAGAATCAATGCTTCCGGGAACGGCAAATATTTCACGATTCTGCTCGAGGGCAAGGGCGGCCGTAATCAGAGATCCACTTTTTCGTGTGGCTTCAACCACTGCGACCCCTCGACTGAGGCCGCTGATCACCCGATTTCGAATGGGGAAATTCCGGGGCTCGGGAGCTGTTCCCATGGGGAACTCGGATACAACCGCGCCCTCTTCGAACATTTGTTCAAACAGCTTCCGGTTTGATTTTGGATAAACCACATCAATGCCCGTACCCAGTACGCCGATGGTAAAACCACCCCCCCGAAGGCAGCCGCTATGGGCGGATCCGTCAATCCCCCTTGCCAGTCCGCTGACCACGCCGGCACCCCTTTTCGCCAGGGCCATTGAGATGTTTTCGGCGGCCTTCAAACCGTAATGGCTCGGGTTTCGGGATCCAACCAGGCCCACAAAGGTTTGCTCCAGGGGAATGTCCCGCCCCTTGACGAACAAGACCATGGGTGGATTGTGAAGTTCACGCAACAGGACGGGATAAGCGGGATCCTGATACGTCAAAACCTCGGCCCCGGCCCGTTCAGCCTTTAAAATCTCCGCTTCGGCCCGTTCCAGCAATCCGCGATCCAGAATTTTCCGGGCAATCCCCTTCCGAAGCCCTTCCACCCCCATCAAATCAAAAAAACCCGCTTCAAGGATGGCTTTAACATCAAGGAACTTCTCAAACAGTCTTCTCAGGACCACATTTCCCAATCCGGGAATCATGTAAAGGGCCAGCCACGCCTGTCTTTGGTCCTGTGGTATGGTCATGGGGTATCAAAGGTCTCGAATTTAAGGCGGGGATGGCGGGAATATAAAACAGGATAAAACGGATTAGTCAAGCATTTTCTCAATGGGGCAGCTTTGATGTTCAATTTACCGAACATTTCACCATGGTTGACAGGAGATAAAGGCTTTCAGGTAAATCCTGTTTCAAATCAATATTTTCTTTGATCTTTATCAAAACGGGAACCAGTTCATTTTTGATGTCAATTTTTTGAATGCCGGCTTTTTTAATGTCTTTTCCCCGGGCCGCCAAAGTTTTTTCAAGTTCATGATTCAGGTTAACCGCTTTGATTATTGTTCCGTTTGGAAAATCCCTTTTTGCGTTCAGCACGACCGCAGTGGCCGTTTCCAGCCTTGATTCCACAATAATGAGATAACCCAGCACCAGGTCCGGAAGGTCTGCCCCGCTTGTTCCAGTTGCTTCCATGCGGGTCACAATGGCAAAAAGATTGCCCCGTTCAAAGCCGTGCTTGTACCCTTGGTTGATATAAACCACCGAATATTGCCCTTCCAATTCAAACTCGTCTTTGGAGGCCACAATAGCGGCACTGCAGTTTTTGCCGTCCCCGCATTTTTTCCAGTCCGGGTTTGACGGCTGTATGCAGGGTGAAACCGGTTTGTAAGGCAGAAGTGGATCTCCCACCCGCATGACCCGGTAACTTTTTATGATCTCCGCTTTGAACGAATACTCACCGACCTTTTCTTTCAGAACAATTTTTCCCAGAAATAAAACGACGGTTCCCACATCCGATTCCCTGTAAAGGTTAAAGATGTCACCGGGCTTGACCTGACGGTCTTTTTCAAACGTCACATAGATGTTGTCGTATTGGGCCAGAAAGATCCGCTCTGTTTCATCGGCGGTTACGCGACCCCAGGGTTTTACCCCCTCAGGCGATAAAAAGCCCAGTGCTTCCACATTGCAATACTGAGAGACATCAACCCCTTTGGTTGCCCACGTGGCATCATCCGCCCCGATCAAGGATTGTAACCCTCCCACACCCTGTTCCGAAGCCGTCTTGATGGGCACATTTTTCAGGAGAGAAATAACGTCACCGGGATGGAGACGGCCGGGATCGGTTACAAAGGAGTTCGTTTTCCACAACTTCGGCCAAAGATCCAGGTTCCCATAGTATTTAACGCTGATACTCTGAAGGGTATCTCCCTTAACCACGGTGTGGGTTGAGGGTTGGGCCCATCCGGGTACGGAAAATAAAAAGAGGCTCATGCCAGCCCACAGAATGAAAAAAGCAAGAAATTTTTTTTTCACGGGTGCCCTCCGGTTAAGTCATCACTGTAAAGCATCAATAGCTATACAAAGCAGCTCTTCAATTTGTCAAGCGCTTCCAGAATAAAAATGGCTGCTGAATGATTGAAGTATGGACTGAAAGGGGGTTTTTGGGTTAGAATTTTAGCTTACGGGGTCAGTTATTGCCGTTGGCAATAGGGCAGCCCCGAAAAATGGAGCCGAATCCCATTGAAACGAATCTTCATTATCTTTTCCCTCTTCATTCTCGCGGGAATTCTGATATTCAAGGAAAACCGTAACCAGCGCCCTGAAGGGTTTTCCGGGGAAGGGTGTCTGTTTTGTCATAAAGAAATGTCGGATTCCGACCGATCCCATCCAGCGGCTGCTTTTGGATGCAGTTCCTGTCACCTGGGAAATCCCTATTCCCTGGACGAAGAAAGAGCGCACGCCACCCTGATCAAAAACCCGGGAGATCTTCGTGTGGCCGAGATGACCTGCGGAAAAACCGGTTGTCATGGAGAGATCGTGGGCCGTGTGAAAAAAAGCCTTATGGCCACCAACAGGGGTATCCTCAAGGTTATTCAGGATGAATGGGGGGATGGACAAGCGGGCGCATTTGTCTCAGCAAAGCCCCTTAACGTGAGGGATCTGTATGGAAAATCTCCCCCCCGAAATGCGCCTCTCGATCTCTACCGAAAAATGTGCGGCGGGTGTCATTTATGGAAAGAAAAGGAGGACCATAAAGGCGAAGTGGGCAGAAGAGGTGGTGGGTGCAGTGACTGTCATGTGGTGGACGTGGAAAAGGTGAAGCCCCTTGAAGGCCTCCTGATCCAACATCCTAAAATGACCACAAGAATCCCTTCTGAAAATTGTATCAAATGCCATAATCGATCCGCGCGGATCGGATTATCCTATTTCGGAAAATTCGAATCAGCAGGCTATGGCACACCTTATGAAGGCGACGACTTGAGCAGCAGGCGGCTTTCCGGCAGGCGTTTCTATCTCGATCTTCCGGCTGATATCCATTTTGAAAAGGGAAAAATGGTCTGCATCGATTGCCATACGGCCACCGGATTGATGGGAGACGGCCATCTATATGATAAAATGGCGGATCAGGTGGACATTACCTGTGAGGCATGCCATTCACCCCGGTTTGCGTCGAAACCGGAAGCTGAGTCCCTGGCAAACCGGCTGGCTTTTCTGAACGGAAAAATACTGAAACCTGAAAAAAAACCCATGGGTTTCACCCGAAAGGGAACTCCCCTTTACAATCTTCAAGAGGTTAATGGAAAGGCCGTTTTTTACCGGAAAATGGATGGTCAAGCCTTGAAACTGCAGGTAACGGGTGATTTGAAAAAAGCCCATCACAATCTGAAGGGCCATGATCGGCTCTCCTGCCAGGCCTGCCACAGCGCCTGGATTCCCCAATGCTATGGATGCCATTTGATTTACCAGAAATCAGCACTGCAGAAAGACTGGATCACGGGGAAGAAAACCCTCGGAAAATGGAAAGAGACCCGTTCCTTTTTGCGGTTTAGAAAACCCACTCTGGGGCTTCACGGTGATGGCCGCATCTATCCCCTCTCACCCTGCCAGGTGTTTTTTTCCCCCTTGGATGATGCGGGTCAATTTATAAAAACGGAATCTTTTACAAATCTGAACCTGTCCGCATTTGATCCCCACACCACCCGGGGGAAATCCCGCACATGCATCGATTGCCACGCAGACCCCAAAACCATTGGACTGGGAGAGGGTATCCTTTACCAGCATAAGGGAAAACGCCTTTTCAGGCCGACCCACCGTGCTTCGGACCACGGGTCGGACCTCTCCTTTCCCCTGGACGGTTTTGTAAACCTGGCGGGAAAACCCCTTCAAGCCGGGGCAAAAAACGGCGTCAGGCCCTTTGACCTCGAGGAAATAGACCGGATCCTCTCGGTGGAACCCTGTCTCGGATGTCACAGCACTTACGAAGACAGGATTTACCGGGATTTTCCGAAATCCATGAAACGATTTAAAACGGATGAGGGGTTGCCATGTGTGAATTAAGCCCTGCCCTTCGCTTTTTCCGCAGGTTCTGTCCGGTGGCACTTATTTGCCTCTGCTTCTTATGGGCCGCGCCGGGACGGAGCATTTCCGCATCGGAGGAAAATTTTCATAAGCCCGATTTCCGTGACTGTATGTCATGCCACGAAGGGATTGAGGCCATCAGCCCCAACCATCCCTTTGCTTGCGCCATGTGTCATTTGTACCCGAAGGATCGACACAGTAGGCCTCTTACGAGCCATCAGGCCATCCTTCGCAACCCGTCCGATCCCAAGACCGTGCGTCAGTTCTGTCTCCCCTGTCACCGGAAGGAAATTTCGACCCTTGAGCATTCCCTGCACGGGTCCATGGCAGGCGTAATCAACCAGACCCGTTTCCTCTGGGGTGCCCAGGAAACGGCCGCTCCAGCCGTCTATGGCATCAAAAGTCCCCTTAAACCCCTGCCGAATCCGGATTTTTCAAAGAACCCTAAAAAGCCGGAGAATCTCGTGGACGATTTTCTGCGAAGGCGCTGCCTGAGATGCCACATCCATACCCAGGGGCCCGGGGGAGCCGGACTTTATCGGGCTACCGGCTGCGCAGCCTGCCACATGCATTACAGCGATGAGGGCCGTTACCAGGGAAAGGACCCGGCCATCTCAAAATCCAAGACCGGATATCCCCTCAAACACACCTGGACCCGACAGATCCCCAACGAACAGTGCCTTCACTGTCATCACCAGAACCACGTGGGCGCTGACTATGAAGGACTTTTTGAGCATGATTACCATGATGTTTTCCGTTCCCCGCTGATCCGGGGAAAGCCGAAACCCAGGACCCATGGGTTGGATTATCACCACCTTTCCAAAGACGTCCATGCTGAAAGGGGCCTATGGTGCATCGATTGCCACACCCGAAAAGACGTCATGGGAGACGGGCTTTCCTACAGTTACCAAATGGAAGTTCCCAAACGGTCCTGCAGAGATTGTCACGGGGGATTCGGGGGGCATTTGCCGGACCCATCCATTTTGGCCATTAACAAAGAGCCTGGCGGTTTTTATTTTGTTTCCAGGAACAAAGGCCAAAAGCACCCTCTGCCTTTGTTTTCCGCCACCTCAGCCGCCCATGGCATTGATTCCCACAAAAAGGTTCGCTGCAGTGCCTGCCATGCGCAGTGGTCCTACCAGGATTATGGGTTGAGCGTCATGCGAGAGGAGATCATTCAGGACTACAAATGGAGTGAACGAACGGTTCAGGGGGATCCGAAGATGGAAGAAGAGCTGAAAACGCACACGGAAAAGGATGTGGTCGGCTATCCGGTTTCAACAGACTGGTTGTCCGGCGAAAAACGACCGGGCATCTGGTCCATGGGCTGGCGATTCAGGCGATGGGAGCCCATGCCCCTGGGTGTGGATCAGACGGGGCGTTTTGCCATTTTGCGACCGCGATATCAATACTTGATCTCCGCTGTAAACCAAAATGGTCATGTGTCCCTTGACAGCATCGCCCCCCAAAGGGGAGACGGAAGTGGACGGGGATGGGCTTTCACGCCCTATGTCCCTCACACCATCGCCCCGTTTGGAAGAGGGTGCCTCTCCTGCCACCAGAACCGGGTTGCAGCGGGGTTGCCGCCGGATGAAAAGCCGACCGTGGACACCCGTCTTATGATTCCGTCCCCGCCGGCAGTCAACACCATGCGCCTGCTCAACGCTCAGGAACAAAAGAACCTGTTCCAACCCGGGGAAAAGTGGCACAGGGAAAGACTCAGGAGTCTACGGAAAGAAAATTAATGGAAGATGTTGCGTGCAAAGATCTCAGTAGGAAAGTTGGTACTGTAAGTTCGTCCCCTCCCGTTTGATATGCACAGTGGCGGCGGTCGATACCATATACAGTTTAAGCCTGGCCGCCTGGTCTTCATAGTCGTCTGTCACATAGCCTTCAGGAGAGCTTTGCTCTTTTGACCAACCCCCACCCGCCAACTCAACCGGCCGGTTCGCCGGGCGGTGAACCACAAGGGCCCCCGCTGTCACCGGCAGGCTGATTCCGGCGCTGCTGCCGTTCAGGTTGAAATCGGCGTTGTAATCACCGGCAGCGTAAACCCCTTTAAAATCAAGGTCCATGCTGCTGCCCACCGCTTTTAATTGAAACGTTTCAAAATTGGTATTTCCAATGTTGGCCAATGTGAGGAAAGCGCCCTCACATGATATACCGAACTTACGCACACTGAAAAGCGTGGGTTCGCTGAAATCAAGCGTTGTCCGTGTTCCCTTTAAATTAAGGACAAGGGTATCCAGCGGCATTCCACCCAGGTCCATACTCGCCTGGACGCCGGAAAAATCAAGGGTCAGATTGGTTTCAAGGTCATATCTTCCGATCTGGATTTCCCAGTCGTGTAAGGGGTTCGCCATGCCCTCCGCACTAACCGCACCCGATGAAAAAACCACTGAAAAAGCGCCCTCCGAGAAAACTTCAGAGGATACGGGTATCATCTCCTCGCTGTCGCAATTCACAAGAACTTTTACAATGAAACTGGGATCTTCAGAGAGTTTGAAGGTAACCCTCGCATGACTGATGTTGAAGCGCAAATCCAATCGGTTAGCACCGCCGGCAAGAATGGGCCCGGGCCTCACCACAAATTCCTGCTCGAAAGCCAAAGCATGCACAAAAGAGCCGTTGAAAGAGAGGCAAAACACCAACAGACCCATGATGATGGTAATTTTTCTGATCATCTTCATAATCCCCGAACCAGATGTTATCCTTTTCTTATTGTTATTATAATCAGATTAAGTCCCAGTGTCAACAACCCCGAAATTAAGCAACTGAGGGTTTTGCGCTGCTTTCCCCCTCGTTCCCACGCTCTGCGTGGGAATGTATGGGGACGCTCTGCGTCCGCTGGATTAGCGCTTTTTCTTGGCTGCACCGTTCAGATCAAACCAAAGTAGAACATTTTCAACATCATCTGAATGTCATTCAATACATAGCCTTTTTCGTATGCAGATCCCTCTATTTGCTGCATTGTTTGAGAGACAAGTTGTCCTTTTATTCCCTAATATGAGAGGATATCATGAAAACCATGGAGATAGAGAAACCTTTGCAATCAATAGGTTATATGATAATCGTGACCAAAATTAAAAACCCAATTCTCATGATCAACGGGATTTTAACAGATGAATTTGAAGTTGGAAAAGATCATGAACGTCATTCTTATTTCCAAAATATTTACTTTGAATTGATGTCTTTAACATGCTAATAGGTGGGATATTTGGCCGTAATTCGTACGATAATGAATGCTCGTAAGAAATTTCAATATAGATACATGTAACTTTTTGCTATCATTATAGAAACGCTCATAATATTGATTTTGTTATAGTTTTTATAAAATAAGTGTTGACAACCAAATATTGTTCATATATGCTCTTATTAAATGGGAGTTACACAATAAAAGATTTATTATATCAGCCCTTTAAATAATATGAGATATAATCATGCCTGCTATAGAAAAAATCACATCTAAAGAAAATACCGCTCTGCGAATCATTGAGGCCGCCACAAAACTCTTTGCCGAGCAGGGTTACCAGCAAACAACGATTTCTGAAATTGCAAAAGTGGTTGGTTTGGCAGAGGGCAGCATATACGACCACTTTCGTGGCAAGGAAGAGTTGCTCCTGACGATCCCTGACGTTTGGGTCACGAAGGCCATTGAAGAATTAGAAATTCAGTTGCTGGGTATCCAGGGAGCGTTCAACAAACTCAGAAAATTCCTATGGTGGTATATTCATTACATCCAAAGCGAACCCATGACCGCAAAAGTGGTTTTCCTCTTCCTTAAGACCAATCCCAATTTCATGGAAAGCGTGGCTTATCCCAACGTCCAAACTTTTTATTCCTCTTTAATCAAAATTTTCGAAGAAGGCGTTGAGTCGGGAGAAATGGCGGAAGACCTGGACCCTTTCGTCGCTCGGTCGATCCTGTTGGGCACCATTGAACATATGGTCATTCGCTGGTTGCTGAAAGGAATGACCTACTCACTTTTTGGCAGTCTGGAAAAGACGTATCGATTCCTGCAAGGGGGATTCCAAAAATTGCCGGAAAACGGATAAAGGCCTTAATGAATGACGTCTCACACAGAACCATATGAAGAACTCAGAAGTAAAAGCGTACCCGGACTGTTTCTCGAAAGAGCAAAACGGACTCCTGAAGACGTCGCCTATCGTGCTAAAAAGTTAGGCATCTATAAGGAGCGTACGTGGAAAACCTTTAAACAAAAAGTTGCGAATTCCGCAATGGGATTAATGGCCCTGGGGCTTAAAAGGGGCGACCGGCTGGCATTGATGGGAGACCCGTGCGAAGAATACGCTATTTGTGAACTTGCGGCTCAATCCCTTGGCGCTGTCACCTACGGCCTCTATCCGACATCCTCCCCCAAAGAAGTTAACTACCTGATGAAGGACGGGGAAGCCTGCATTTTCGTGGCTGAAAATCAGGAATATGTTGATCGCATATTGCCACTTTATGATGAACTGCCCAAACTTCGCCATGTCATCGTAATTGATACCACTGGAACCTTTATGTATGATCATTCAGCCCTGGTCAGCTACGATGATTTGACAGCTAAAGGTCGAGAAGTTCTGGATGCCGATGCCGGTGCCTTTGAGGAAGAGGTACGAAAGGTGAACCCCACTGATGACCTCTTCATTGTCTATACATCTGGCACAACAGGCAGTCCCAAAGGCGTTCTTATCAGCCATGGGAAACATTTGGCGGCAGCCTACACTCTCATTGACCGATATCCGATCCTCGCTGAGATCCCACACCGAACCGTTGTCTATCTTCCCCTTTGTCATGTTCTCGGAAAAGACGTTGCCGTTACGCTCCCACTGCTCACATCCATTATCCCCCATTACGGAGAAGACATAGAAAATCTGGCCGAAACCATTTTTGAGACGGCTCCCACCGTGCTGTTCACCGTCCCGAGGTATCTTCAAAAGTACGTATCCAATATCATTGTAGGAATTGAAAATTCCAGTCCACTCAAAAGATCAATTTACCGGGCCGCCATAAAAATCGGCCGCCGACATGTGAAGGGCCTATGGGATGGCAAAAGAAACCCTGGTACTTCTCTCCTGTACTTCATCTGTTATCAATTGGCTTTCAGACCCATCCTCAACAAAATCGGTTTTAACAGGATCAAGATCGCCCTTTCCGCCGGCGCCCCCCTGCCGCCTGAAGTGATGGCCCTTTGGCAGATTTATGGCTTGAACCTTTCTGAGTTCTATGGCCAGACGGAGACAGGCGGTGCCATCATAGCGGCTCAGGGAGGGCGTTTTCCCCGCCCCGGACATGTGGGTGTTCCGCCTGCGGGGTGGGAAGTCAAATTATCAGAAGAGGGTGAGATTTTGGCCAAGGGGAAAGATGGGTTTGAATGCTACCTGAACAATCCCGAAGGGACTAGCGAGGTCTTGGATAACAATGGCTGGCTTCATACTGGCGATGTGGGCGAGTGGACATCGGACGGAAATCTGAAAATTGTCGATCGCGCAAGAGACATTATTGTTACTTCAGGCGGCAAAACCATCAGCCCTACCTATGTTGAAAACTGTCTCAGGTCGGTCCCTTACATCAGCGAAGCCGTTGTTTTCGGTCACCAAAGAAAATATCTGACAGCACTCATAGAAATCGACTTTGAAACGGTATCGGGTTGGGCGAGGGCAAATGATATCGTTTACACCGGATTTACAAGTTTGACGAAGCACCCCGAAATCATATCATTGATCGGCAGTGCCAGTAAGAAGGCCAGTGAGGATTTGGCCAGGGTTGAGCAGATCAAAGGTTTCCGGATTATACCCAAAGAATTGGATCCGGAGGACGAAGATGAGCCCATTACACCGACCCGAAAAATTAAAAGAGAATTGGTATATGAAAAGTTCAAGGATCTTGTGGAATCAATGTATAGCGATAAGGAAGAGCAATTAGTGGCTTCGGAGATTGGAGATGTTCTAGGTTAACCCTTTACAATAACCATTTATTTAAGGAGGGAATCATGAAGAGAAAGTTTTTGGCAGGAATGTTGGTGTGTGTAACTTTCGTTGTTTTCTTAGCTTCGCCTGCTTTGGCGGAAGATCCGTATGTGGTTGGTTTCAGCGTTGCTGTGACAGGCCGAGGTTCCGGAATCTATGCCCCCATAAAGGATGCTTTTGATGTTTATTTCAAAGAGGTGAATGCCAGGGGCGGGATTAACGGACATCCGGTAAAGATTCTTATACAGGACAATGCCGCACAACCCTCAAAAGCAGCGGCCCAGGCAAAAAAATTCGTTACCCAGGATAAGGTCATCCTGTTGATGAACGCAGCTCTTTCGAGCACCTTTGCACCGATGATTAAGGTTGCTAAGCGATATAAGGTGCCGATTTTTTTTGCGGGCTCCGTTTGTCCAAAAGAAGTGTACCCGCCAAACGCGGACCCGATGCAATTCTGCTCGACAGGCTTTGCCGCAAAGTATGACAGCCGATTTGCTCTGTCGTTTATCGAAAAGGAGAGTAAAGGCCCCATTAATCTCGGGCTGGTTGCCATGAATATCCCCGTTTCGCGCGGAGAAATCGATTTTGCCGAAGAACTAGCAAAGAAAATGGGGATGAAGGTGTCCGATAAGATGGCTATCCCGCCACCAACCCCTGATTATACACCCTTTGCCACCAAGTTGAAAAACTCCGGTGCAAACTGGGTCTATTCCTGGGCACCCTGGGTAACCCAAGTCAAAACATTGGAAGCTTTGCGAAAACTAGGATGGAAGGGGAAATATCTGGCATTTTCTCACATCCAGGCTGAAGAAGAACTCGCTCGTTTGAAAGACGGCAACTTCTATGTCTTCGGAACCAATGCCTTCTTTACCGATGAACTGGACATTCACAAGATCATCAAAGAAGCCAGTCTGAAAGAAAAGACCATTTATCCTCATACAAAGCTTGTAGAAGGGTGGATTGCGGCAATGGTACTTGAGGATATCCTGAAAAAAGTATCATGGCCACCGACATCTGAAAAAGTAATGGCTGCCATGAATGAAGTCAAAGCAGAGACCCAAGGCCTCAGAGGCGGTTCTTTGGTCTGGACAAAAGGTAACCATTTCAGGACCATTAACTATTACAGAGTGTACAAATGGGACGTTGCTCAAAACAAAATCGTCACTGTGAAGGACTGGACACCCCTTGAAGTGAAATAAATCCCTTTCTTCAACAGAATAAGGGGATTTCATCGCCCTTGGTGAAGTCCCTCTGTTGATGAAGGGCGAAACAGACTCGTCCGAGAGCTTTTTGGCGTTTTAGGCTATGGAGTTTGGTTATGCAAGTCACTATCAATATAGTTGTATTGGGTTCACTGTATTGCCTGATCTGTTGCGGATATGTTCTCATATACCGGGCGAGTCGCGTCCTGAATCTCGCACATGGCGAAATCATGAGTCTTGGAGCCTATTTCCTCTTTACAGTTGCGGTAAGCTTTGGTCCTCAGCCAGTCATCTCATTTATTTTAGCGGTTGTAATGAGTTTGGTGTTGGGTCTTGTCATCTATCAGTTTCTGATGAAATTCATGGTTGGCGAGGCCGCTTTCGCAGCGGTTCTCGTTACCATTGCCATGGGAATTCTTCTGCGGGGTCTGACCACTTTGATCTGGACTTCACAGGATTGGTATCCTTTGCAATACCTTGGAATTGAGAACGCGTCACACACTCTGATGGGGGGGGCGGTCGTCTCCACATTCGGCCTTGTTGCCATTTTCAGTTTTGTGGTGCTTTATGCGGCGCTGTTTACAGGGTTCAAATACACCCGATGGGGACTCAGAATGCGCGCAGTCGGGGAAAACCCTCTGTTTGCTTCACAGCGAGGTATTAAACTCCACAGATACTACGCTGTTTCATGGGCGCTGGCGTCTTTTAGCGCTGGGGCTGCCGGGATGATTCAAGCCTGTGATTCGGGCCTGAATCCAGGAATGTTCCATATCGGCCTTAAAGCCTTTCCAGTGGTGGTTGTTGCGGGCCTGGACAGCTTGGCAGGGGTTATTCCCGCGGCGTTTATTGTCGCTCTGGTGGAGATCCTGGCCATCAACTATCTCAGTCCGCAGGCCAGCGAGGTGGCGCCTTTCGTGGTGTTGCTCGGGATGCTTTTGATCCGGCCTTGGGGACTTTTCGGGACAAAAGAAGAACTCGAAAGGGTATAACAATGGCCTTCGCAAGTGGCTACTACAAAACAAACTACTTTGAAGATTTGTGCCTGATTGAGACCCGAAGCCGCTATATCTGCTTCTTCCTGCTGATTGCGGCAGTTGTTTTTTTCCCGTTGGTTGCATCAGCATTTCTCATTGATTTGGCAGTTCAGGTTTTCTTGGCCTTAATCGGCGCGGTGGCCTTAATGTTGCTTACAGGCTATGCCGGGCAGATATCTCTGGGGCATGCCGGCCTGGTGGCCGCGGGCGCATTCACCACGGCAATTCTTTTTAAAGAAATGAACGCCCCTTTCCTTGTAACCCTGCCGGCATCCGGGCTCATGGGTGCCATTCTGGGTCTTATTTTCGGACTCCCTTCATTACGGTTGAAGGGCCTTTACTTGGCACTAAGTACGCTCAGCCTCCACTTTATTGTGATCTATTTGGGGGCTGAATATGAAACCCAAAGGGGGTTTGCCACGGGTATTCTTGTGGATCCGCCGCAAATAGGTCCTTTGATCATAGAAGATGCCCGGCTTTGGTATTACCTGTTGTTGATCATAGACTTCCTTGTTATTGTGTTTGCGCTCAATTTGGTCCGATCGAAGACAGGAAGAGCCTGGATGGCCATTCGAGGCAGGGATGTGGCTGCGGAGGCATTCGGTATCAAGGTCGCTCGGTACAAGCTGATCGCTTTTGTTTTAAGCTCGGTATTGACCAGTATCACAGGATGCCTTTTTGCATACTACAGAGGATTTGTTTCGGTTGAGGCTTTTTCCCTCTTTATGACCATGGAGTTCATTGCCATGATTTGCATAGGGGGTTTGGGTTCTATTCTTGGGGCGGTTATGGGAACAATCTTTATTGTGATTCTACCTTACTTGATAGACGCGTCCGTAGATCTTTTGTCCGTACCCGCCCGCTTGAGCACCTATATGTTTGCGGTAAAATATAGCAGTTTCGGGCTCATCATGATCATTTTTCTCGTATTGGAGCCCGGAGGGCTCGTAGGGATATGGCAGCGTTTGAGGGATTACTTTCTTTTGTGGCCCTTTAAGTACAAAGCCGTGGGGAGGTAGTCGCATGAACAAAGGAGATCCCCTTCTGAATGTGGAGAAACTGGAGGTCGTTTATCACAACGTCTCCACTGCCATACAGGGTGTTTCGCTCCAGGTGAGGCAACATCGGATCGTTGCTGTTTTGGGGGTAAACGGGGCGGGAAAGACCACTACCTTAAGGGCCATATCCGGTTTCTTAGGCATCGACGACGCCAAAGTATCGGAAGGTAAAATTGAATTCATGGGGGAAAATCTTCAAAACAAGCCACCCCACCTCATCAGCACAAAGGGCATACTTCTGGTGCCGGAGCGCGATAAGTTATTTGAAAATCTGACGGTGGAGGAGAATCTGGATGTATGCACGCCGCTTACCAGTGGAAGTCTGAGCCGAAAAGAGTTGCTTCAGCAGGTATATACCTATTTTCCCGTCTTGAAAAATTTGAAGAATCGCCTGGGAGGCTACCTGAGTGGCGGAGAACGTCAAATGCTGGCGCTGTCGTCCGCCATACTTTGCGGGCCAATCCTTTTATTGGTGGATGAATTGTCATTGGGCCTTGCGCCATTGATTGTAACCGAATTGCTGAACCTGCTGAATGTGGTCCGAGACGAACAGGGTGTGACGATTCTTTTGGTTGAACAAAATGCGGTGGCCGCTCTTGAAATTGCAGAGTTTGGTTACATCATGGAAAACGGCCGCATCGTGTTTGCGGGAGATTCCGAGAAGTTAAAAAATCATCAGGACATTCAAGAATTCTATTTAGGTCAGGGAGACCGGGACTCACAGAAAAGTTACCGCGATGTGAAGCAATATCGGCGGTCCAGGAGATGGTATGGCTGAAACGATTCATCTGCGTTTGGATTCGGTTAATTTTCAGGTGAGAGGTTTGCAGATTCTAACCGATATATCTCTCAATTCTTATAAAGGAGGGCTGTTGGCGCTTATCGGCCCCAACGGTGCAGGTAAAACCAGTCTTCTCAATTGCATTAGCGGCATATATCCGCCAACCGCAGGGCATGTATTACTTGAAGATAAAGATATCGGTGGCTTAAGGGCTCATGAAGTGGCTGAGGCCGGCATTGCCCGCACTTTTCAGCATAACGAATTATTTCAACATATGACGGTCCTGGAGAATCTCCTTGTGGGTCGTCATTTAAAAATTGGAACCGGCGCTGTATCAAACGGCTTGTTCTGGGGGAAAACAAGGCGGGAAGAAATTGAGAGCCGTGAGGCCGTTGAAGAGGTGCTGGAATTTTTTGAGCTGGAAAAATATCGAAAGGCCGATGCTCTGAGTCTTTCTTATGGCCTTCAAAAGATCATTGGTTTGGGAAGGGCCTTGGCCATGGAACCACAAATCCTTCTTCTGGACGAGCCCTCTGCCGGCATGAATCGTCAGGAAAAGGAAGATCTGGCCCGGTTTATCCTGAGAATCAAGTATGAAATCGGAATCACAATGATATGGGTTGAACATGATATGCAGATGGTGGCCGATCTTGCAGACAGAATCGTCGTGCTGAACTTTGGTCATAAGCTGGCTGAAGGAGAACCTCAGGATGTCCTTAACGATTCTCAGGTGATCAGCGCCTATCTTGGAGCCGGCGTTTCAAAGCATTGACGCACGCTTTTGGCGCATGGGAGGAAAACAATGGGGAAAATGACATCAAAAGAACGTGTGCTGGCAACGCTGAACGGACAAATCCCCGATCGCGTTCCGCTATTGACATTCGGAATCGACTCAAATTTTGTGAAAAAACTTGGGACTCGTTCAATGGAAGACGTGTTTAACACTCTTGGTTATGACGTTTACCACCTCTATTCGCAAAATTGGTGTAATGGGGTACCATTGGGGGCCGGTTTAAAAAACGATATCCCGAAAGAAATGCAGACCTCTGGCGGCACCTATGCCGGGTGGGACGGTATTGATGAATTCGGCCGAATGTGGAAAAGGGGATCATATGTTGGCGGCGTAATTCGATCGGACGGGGATATTGACTGCTATGTGCCCGAACTAAAGCTGGAGGATAGGTCCAATCCGGTAGCGACAAAGCAAGCCATGAGCAGGCACCCCGATAAGGCTTGGGCGCTGACAACACACACCGGGCCTTTTGGGTTAACAATGGAAAGCATGGGGTTTGAGCATTTCTTGTACACCTATATGGATGACAGGGAATTCATTAATCGATTGTTGTGGAAAAGAACCAATTGGTTTGCCGAGATTGCCAGACACGGTGCGGAACTCGGGGCTGATTTCATCTTGATGGGAGACGATGTGGCGTTTAAGGGAAGTACTTTCATTCCTCCAAAGGAATTTCACGAACTTGTGACGCCATGCTATCGTCACATTGTAGAAAGAGCGGGAATTCCGGTCATCTGGCATTCCGACGGCTTTATCACGCCTGTTCTCGAAACAGCCTTGGAATCGGGGATGACAGGCGTTCACTCTCTTGAACCGACTGCTGGCGTCGATCTTGCGCAGGTAAAAAAAGACTACGGATCCAGTTTAATCCTTGTCGGGAATGTGGATTGCGGAGAAATCCTGTCCCAGAATAATCTAGAAAAGGTCCGGGCTGAAGTGCAGCGATGTATGAATCAGGCCAAGGTGGGTGGACGTTATATCTTATCCGACAGCAATTCAATTCACAGTGGATGTCATCCTGATTCAGTCATTGAGATGTTACGATATGCCAGGGAAGTTGGCGGGTATTAATCCCCCAGGGGAAAGCAAGAGTGTTTATTATTATGACCGAAATCAAATCCAAAGACAATTTACTGAATTTCGGCCCTGGGTTGCCAGCACTTCGGATCGGGGAGCGAATCAATCCAACGGGCAAACCTAAACTACAGGAAAGCATCATAAAGGGAGATCTTTCCTTTCTGGCAGCCCTGGCCGAGGACCAAAAAAAAGCCGGTGCCAATGTTTTAGGCGTTAATGTGGGGATGCACGGGATTGATGAAAAAGATATCCTGGTCCGGGCCGTACAGGAATTGGGCGGAGAGACCTCTCTTCCTTTGTATTTTGATTCGTCCCAACCTGAAGCGCTGATTGCTGCTCGGGAAATTTATCCTTACAAACCCTTGGTGGGCTCTTGTACCGGGGAAGACGTTTCATACAAGCCTTTGATGGAGGCCTTTGTTGACCAGCCCGTTGCTTTGGTGGTGATGTTAAATGATGAAAAAGGGGTTTCCGTCAAGGCTGAGGATCGGCTTGAAGTGGCGGATAGGATTTTAGCATATGCGGAAAAAACCGGGTTTAACAAAGAAGATTTGGTATTGGACTGTATGGCAATGGCTGTTGGGGCGGAACCAACCGCCGCCCTGGAATGCCTGAAATGTATTAAAGCACTTTCAGCTCAGGGGTTATCTACCATTATCGGCTTAAGCAATGTAAGTTTTGGCATGCCCATGCGCAATGTGTTTAACCGGACTTTTGTGGCGATGGCCGTTTATGCGGGTTTGAGCGCCGCCATCCTTAATCCCAACGCAACTGAAATGGTAGAGACCATAATGGCTGCGGATGTAATGACCAACCGTGACCCTTATGCCATCAACTTCCTTGAATTTTTCAGATCTATTTAACCCTAAGTCTACTTCGGACGGGAGAGCATAATGGAAACTTTGGAGCTTCTTTATCAGAGCATATTGAAAGGAAAATCGCCTGAGACCCGAATATATACTGAAAAGGCACTGGATGAGAACATTCCACCCCAAGAAATTATTTCAAAAGGTATGAATTTAGCCATGGAAGAGGTAGGGCTTCGCTTCTCACAGCATGAGCTGTTTCTTCCGGAAATGATGGTAGCAGCACGTGCCATGAAAGAGGGTATGGGGATTATTGAGCCGCATATTGTGGGGGGATCCGTTGCTACGATGGGAAAAATGGTCTTAGGTACAGTCAAAGACGATTTGCATGACGTGGGAAAAAATTTGGTTGGGATGATGTTCAAAGGTGCAGGATTCGATGTGGTGGATCTTGGCATTGATGTCCCCAAAGAGAAATTTCTGGAAAGCATACAGCGAGAAAATCCTGAGTTTGTAGGAATCTCAGCACTCCTTACCATAACCCTTCCAAACGTTATTAAGACTATTGAATTTATCAGGGAATCAACCGGAAACGAAAATTTCAAGATTCTCGTCGGGGGGGCGCCTGTGACGTCAGAGTTTGCCAAAGATGCAAAAGCGGATGGTTATGCCACTGACGCGGGATCGGCTATACAAACGGCAAAAAGGATGATGGGGAAGTAGTTCATTGTGTTTAATATGAGCTGTTGTTGATCTGCAGGCGAAATAACCCAAATGATTAAAGGCAATTTCAACACTACACCACGTAACCGATATCTGGAAGACTATGTGGTGGGCGCAACATATGAGTTCGGTTCTATCACCATCACAGAAGACGAAATCGTCCAGTTTGCCAAGAAATTTGATCCACAGGTTTTTCACACGAATCCGGAAAGAGCTAAAGAAACCGTTTACGAGGGGCTTATCGCAAGCGGTTGGCATACCTGTGGTTTGTTCATGCGCTTGTATGTTGAACACTATCTGCCAGCCCAGGCGAGCTTGGGAAGTCCGGGGGTGGATGAACTTCGCTGGCTTAAACCGGTGCGCCCCGGCGATAAACTCTCCTTGCGCATCACTGTGCGAAAAGTAAAACCTTCCAGCAGCAAACCTGATCGTGGTATTTTATTCTCTTTTTGCGAAATGCTGAATCAAGAGAATGATGTTGTGTTAACAATGAAGGGCTTGAATCTAATTAGGTATAGAGACCGAGGGCAATGAGAGATTTCCTTAAACCCTAAATTCTCGTAGAGTCTTATTGCAGTCCTCGTACGTTTTAAGGAGGCCAGCTGAGAGATGAAAAAGCTTGAAACCAATTTCGAATTTGAAATTACATGAGACAGGGCTAAAAAAAGCGAATCTAATGAATATATTTTCCAGGAAAACATGGAAAACCGAAAGACTTTTTTCTTCAAACAGTAGCATTAGCAACCGAGCTGATAAAGGTGTGTGAAGACGTACCGATTATTCTTTGTACAGAACACAGCGATACCATTGATGAAAAGAAAGCCAAAGAGATCGGAATAAAAGGATTCGCAATGAAGCCTCTGCATAAGGGAAAGTTGGCCAAGGCTGTGCGTGCGATCTTGGATACAAATCATGAGGTCTAAAAGAAATGCCGATACGATCAGTGGAAACTACCCTTTTTGCAGTCAAAATCCAATTTTTGTGGAGTTCCCACGCAACGCGTGGGAACGAGAAAGCACATCCTCATGGCAGAGGGCCGACACTGCTGAACGGGGAAGTCCTGGCCCTATCACAGATGGCAAATGACGGCGCCAGAGATTCCACTTGGCGACGAGAAACGCCGCATTCTTCGAAATGTTCACGCCACCCACTGACGGTTTGCAATAGTTGCTGCACAATGGCCCGGGCATGTTCCTTTGAAAGGCCGTATCTGGCGGAGCGGCTCAACGCATTTTCAAGGGTTGCTTCTCTTCCCCGCTCTCCCACCGACATGGCAAGACGAAATCCCGTGCCTACGCCGAATAGCGCCGGTGTCGGTACAATGTCGTACGAAGGCGAAAGGGACATCTTTCCGTCGTCCAACAGGAATCCATGGTTTCTGGGATGATCATCCGTGTTTCGCACCAGCATGTTGAAAACCATCCGACGATATAGTTCTTGAATATCCATAGCTTTCATGTGACGCCGCATGACGTCCGCTATGGCCGTATAGTCCCAGAGGTGGCGATCGCCTTCATCCCATTGCATGAAAGAGAGTGCACTCAGAAACCCGCATCTCAACCATCCGGACCTGCCCCTTTCCCGGTCAAATCGACAGCTGAAGAAAGTATCATTTTCGCCCACTGACACGAGCTTGTGTTCGGGAACTGTGATGCCGCATCGGAGGGCCAGTTCCATTGTGGCAAACTCGATGCGGGGAATATTCAATGTGTCTTCTCTTGCCGGAAACTTTGCGATCCACAACGCATCTTGCCATTCCACCGTGCATTTGGGCCGGGCGCCGCCCATGCTGCTTCCCTGGCGGAGGAGTTTAAGAAGATCGGTTTCAACGGTTTCACCGGCTATCAGCTTCCGGGCCGCCTGGATGATTTGGGCAAGGTCGTTGAAATGAGGGGGACCGAGAGTGGGCTAATGATCTTCCGGGGAGAAACGAAAGTCAAGGTTTCCAATCCGCGAGGCATTGGTTGCCAGCAGGAAATCGATTTCCGAAAGTGCCTCAGGCGGCGCTCCGGCATCGGCTGCGATGACGAGTCTTCCCCTGTAATCCGGGGCGCTATCTCGAAAAGCCCCATACAAGCCGCCATTGCCTGTCACCTCTCGGGGAATAACGCCAAGAGGCAGGGCAATGGGGTCCACAGGGAGCGCATTGTGACGTTCAACATATCTTCGGCCATAAGCAAAAGTGCCAATGCCGGAGTCTCCATGTTGGGTGAAAATTCCGGCGGGGACCGCGACCGTCTCACCCGGCAGGTATATAAAGACCGGAACCTTTCTCTCGTCCATGGCTAAAAATCCAGGTCCTCGGCATTTTTCGATGCCCTGACGCGTTCCGGCAGCCGTTTCCGTTCATGGAGGATACCCATCTGGTCCAGTTCGGGCAGGGCAACGTCCCGGATGTCCTTATCCAGACCCAGCACCCAGAGCGCTGACACAAAAACGGCAAGAGAGACCCCCGAATCCCCTTTTTCAAGCCTGGCAAGGGTTTTTCGATTGACGAACATGCGAGAAGCCATCTCTTCCATGGTGATCCCCCGTCGCTTCCTGGCGATTCGGATCCGTTCCCCCAATCGGGAAATCACGTCCGCCATCTCCGGCGGGAGACTGTTTTTGGAAAGCCTATGTTGTGGCATATATAACTCGTAATGGTTTATTGTGGCCCATATATGACACAAAAAATATGATCTGTCAAGGGTCATCTCCATGTGAGGGGATTGCGCTACAGGAATTCCGGTTCACGAAACCTTCCTTCCAAAAAGGACTTCAAACTTCAATCCGATTCAAATTGATCACTTCTAAACGTTATTGTCCCTGTGCGTCAGTGTGAATCCGTGGCCAAGGATAGCCGCCCTCTCCGAATTCTCAAAAAGGCGCATGACGCCAAACTGCCCATCATAACCTCCTTCACGGATTACCTGATTGCGCCGCATTCTCGCCACGGCCTCTGCAACAACAGGCCCGCCTGCTTGCTTTAACCGGGTTAGCGGGAGATTCATCAGGATCTCAAGCTCCGGACCCATTTGCGAAATGAGCCTTTCATAGAAGCCGGCCACTTTTTTTGTTGCAGGGCCGCAGCCTAGCAGTTCTGAAAGGATTTCAGGCAAGGAGATAAGACGGACAAAGTCCTTGGAAAGCTGAGGGGCGTCTCGATCTGAAAGTTGGTATACCCGGTTGAGCACACCCACGGTCAATGGGCGCCGGCATACAGGGCAGAGCCCTTTCTGTTCAAGGGTTTCCTGCGGTCCAAGCCTTATCTTGCATTTGCGATGGCCGTCTAAATGGTATTTCCCCGCCTCGGGGAAAAACTCAAGGGTGCCCTCGAATCCCCTTCCATCGGTCATGGCCCGGATTATGTGGTCATAATCCAGGTCCGTATCAAACATGTTGGCCTCCCGCCCTAACTTCCCTGGAGAGTGGGCATCGGAATTGGACACCAATACGTATCTGTCCAGTGCGGAGAGGCATCGGTTCATTGGGGGGTCGGAGGATAATCCGGTCTCCAGAGCGTGAATGTGGTTTGTGAGGTCCTCAAAACACTCTTCTATGGCATCGAATCCTGACTTGGATCCAAACAGGGAAAACCAGGGGGTCCAAATGTGGGCAGGGATGAAAAAGGCCCTCTCATCGGTCTCCAAGGCAATCTCTAAAAGGTCCCTTGAGTCGATCCCCAAGATCGGTCTGCCGTCGGAAGAGATATTTCCGATCCGTTCCAATCTTTCATTAAACCTGATTACTGAAGAGATATGGGGCATGAGAATGAGGTGATGGAGCTTTCTGGTTCTACCCCCTTTTTTGTAGATGCAGCTGATCTCGCTTGATAGCAGAAAACGGGTATTTCCCCTGCATGAAGGCGGCACCTGGGAGCTGATTTCCTTTTGAAGCTGAGGTCTTAGCTGAAAGAGTCCTTCCCGGGTCTCGATGAGTTTCTCGTTGAGTTCCAAAACCCATCCGGGATGAGTGAAATCCCCTGTGCCTATCAGGGAAACCCCCTTTTTTTGTGCCCAGATAGAAAGACGCTCAGGGTCAAGGGTCTTGGAAGTGGCCCTGGAATAGTGGGAATGGATGTGGAGATCGGCAATAAATTTCATGCCCCACAAGAAACAACATCATATGCAGAATGTCAACAAGCCAAAAAAAACGCCAATTATCGTATGGCAGAAGAACAACCCTTCACCCTTTTTACAAACATCGTCACTTTTTCGGGTCCGCGGGTATTGCCAGTGAAGGCGATCCCTGATGATCCTTGCCAAGGTGAAAATTGATCCACGAGGAGGTTCGGTCCAGTTCCCAATTGCGTGGCGGGATAAATCCCTGATAGATTTTATCGGGCCGGTCAATGGCCGCCCACCGCCTGTAGGCCCTGAACCACACGCAATGGCGGTCCGGGTTAACCTCACAACGGCTTTCCCGGCTACCGCCACAGGGGCCGTTACGGGTATGTTTGGGGCATTGGGATTCCGGACAGAAAAATGCCAGATGTTGAAGACTGCAATCCCCACACTCCCGGCACGAAAAAAGCATCTTCTTGGAGATGTCCTCCAGGGTTTTGGTGAAAAGGTACCCAAAGGGTCGTTTCTCAAGTCTGGCGCAGAGGTTCCTGTATATGCCCGAAAACAGCGCATCATGACTGAAAAAAGTGCGGTGAACCTCCCGATATACCCCAAAAAGCATTTTTTCCCCGGATGATATGGTGCTCATTGAAGGACTCAATTCCGTACCGCAAAGTCCGGTTTCAGTATCCCGGGCATACCGGTAAAACCCGCTTTTTTGCGGAAAATCGAATTCGGGCACAAAATCCCGCCACCGGTGCTCGATCTGTTCCACACGATCCAGAATTTGCGCCAGAGTGTCAAATTTGTGGTTGATGCCTCCGAAATGGGCTCCCTTGTACCCCAGACCTTTGAGTATTACCGCCAGTCGCGCCGACCGTTCAACGGCCGCCAGATGCCCTTTTTTCTTGTCCTGCCATTCCACCTGAACCTTTTTCAGTAATTCAGGGGTTACCACCACGCCGGGCACCCGCCCCCTGGCCATGATTTTCGCCACCCCGGGTGTCAGGACATACACCGACCCCAGGGTAGGGGTTTGGATGTTCCACTCTCTTTGAATACAAAGCAGTTCATGGAATTTACGGACATCATAACCCAGCTGGGTAATGATGAAACGGGCCGAAGCCCCCACCTTTTTTCGCATTTTGGCGTATTGGCAAAAGACTTCTTCCTGCGTCTGCTTGAAAGGGGAAACCGCGCATCCCACAAAAAAATTTTCCCGATCATCCAAAGCCAACGTCCCTTCTCCCATCATCTCTAGCATGACGAGAAGGCTGACGGCATCCAGATCAAAAACCGGGGCCCCTCTTCCGGCAAACCCTTCTCCTGAAAAATCGCCGGTAAGCGCCAGGATGTTTCGAATTCCCATGTGCCCCAGCTGAAGGGCGCGGCTTTCAAGGCCTACCCGGTTCTGGTCACGGCATGTGAAGTGGACAATCACATCCATCCCTTTGCGGATGATGTCCCTTCCCAGAACATCCGGACTCAGGGAAGGGTGACCGCCCGGATTGTCCGTGATACTGACGGCCGAAACCCTGCCGTCTGCCAGAGCACTTTCAGCAATGGCCATCACCGTATCAACCAAACGGCCCCGGGACTGCTCGCCCGGAACCAGTTCCAGCGTGATGACAAAGGATTCCGGATCGGAAATGTCCTTTCGAAATGTCCGGGCAGGCCTTCTGGTCATAAGTCCCCCCCCTGTTCGTTATTCGTCATCTGTCACTTGTTCAGTTTTTCGACAAATAAATTTACCAGATTCAGAAGGAACATTGGAAGAAAAAAGGAAGCCGTCGCGGAAAAGCCTGCTTTTTAAACAACCCCCGGGTTTAAGGAATCTCATTGATATTGAGCATTTTGAAGCAGCAGGGGCACCTTTTAAGATGTTCTCTCATGTCATCGCCTCTTGACCAGAACAGCGGTTGGCATTGGGAATCTGAAAAACGATACTGCACCCATACGGGAAATCCGCACCCACAAAATCTCTGTTGCATTTTCCACACCTCCGTTTGTATATTTAAATAACATTGCGTTTATCTCTATTAACATGTTGGGCAAAAAAATATTCGGCGGTCACTTCATCTATATTCCCTGCTGACCCACACCACTTTCCCGATGATGCGGGCCATATTCATCTCAGCCTCCTGCAGAAAAATCGGGGCATAATCCTTGTTGTCGCTCTGCAGTACCAGGTTGTTCGGATGCTTTTCCACCCGTTTGACCATCACCGTGTCTTCAATGCCCACCGCATAAAGTGCACCGGCAATAATCGCTTTCTGGGATTCATCAACCAGAACCGTATCCCCGTCCTTTAATTCGGGAGCCATGCTGTTGCCGAAGATGTCCATCAGGACCATTGAACCGGCGCTTCCTTTCCGGCTCAACCAGTCTTTCCTGAACGCGTAGAACCCCTGGATATTCGACCCCACTTCAAAAGAACCGCCGCCTGCGCAAAGGCGCGCATTGACTTTCGGAATCTTTTCGAATTCAGGGTCGTGGTCGATCTTGTTCTCCCTCGGATCACCGATTCCCCTTTCAAGCCAGTCAGGGTTCAAACCGAATTTCCGTGACAGCCCAAGGATCCAATTGGCAGGAATCGTGCCTTTTTTCTTGGCCTGGGTTATGGCGGAGCGGTTGATCCCCAATACCGCTGCCAATTCCGTTTGAGACCGAATTTGGGTTGCTGCGGTGACGCGTTCAAAGAATGGTTCAAAATGATGGAAGGTCATGGGATCCCTAAAAGCAGATAAAAGTTAACAAAGTGTTTATATAGATAAACGCTATCGGGATTTCTGTCAAGCTTTTTTTCAGTTATCCATAGGAGAAGGGGGGCAAATCATCACCGGTCGCCCGATGAGCTCCGAGAGAGGAAGCACCTTCAGCCCCCGGTCTTTGATGCCCTGAAGCACTTTATCAATTTCATTCAACCACAGCTTTAATGATGCACGCCTTTTCGGCATAACATCATGGAGCGCAATGATATGATCGCTCTGCAAATGTTTGAGCACACATCTTGAAAGCCCATTGAGCCGTCTGTTTCCCGCATCCAATCCACGGCAGCTGAAGTTTACATTGACCATTCCCAGTTCCTTGAGCACCCGCCAAAGCTTTGGGTTGGTGATACCCACGGGGGGCCGAAAAGCCAGAGGCCTGACGTGAAACCGCGCCAGAACTTCCTGTGCGGCGCTGATTTCCCTAAACAGGTGTTTGCTGCTTTTGAGCATGCAAAGGTTGTCATGGCTGTAGGAATGATTTCCCAGCAAATGGCCCCTTTTAAGTATTTTTTTGATTAGTTGAGGATGATTAGCCGCCTTTTTTCCAACAACAAAAAAAGTCGCTTTGACCCCATGCTGCTCAAGAAGCGCCAGCAGCGGTTCGGTGGAAAATGGGTCGGGACCGTCATCAAAGGTGATAGATACGGCCTTTTGACCTGAGTTTCCCCGGCTGATAATGGGGAGAAAAAAGCTGAATCGCGGCAGGAAAGGCGCCACCATGCAGAGAGCCACGAACAGGAGCAGGGGCGCCACCGCCAGGGCCACATCAAAAAAGGCCAGCACAAACGCCGCAAAAAATGAGGCGAAGCCCAAGAGATGCGCGGGTGAAAGAGAATTAGACAACATGGGATTATCCTTCAACCTTTTTCAGCCATCAACCAGACGGATTCTCCCCTTGACCCGGAGGGGGTGTTGTGTTTCATCCGGAAACCGGTGCTTGTGAGCATTTCCACCAGCATGCCGGTGGGCCTGTAATACAGGGAAGTTCGGGAAAGTCTGGATTTGAGCGCCTCCAGTTTCCACGGCCATGAATAACGACCTTCAGTGGGCGCAGCCACACGAATCAGAAGCCATCCGCCCTGGCTGAGATTCATGTGAAGCCGCTCAAGGGTGAGGGCCAGGACATCATCCGATAAATAGTGGAGCATGTCCAGCATGATAGCCCCATCCGCCAGCGCCGGCGCCGTTGGAACATGGGGGGCTGCATCCTGCTCAATCCGGCCTCTTTTCCCCACTGCCATGGATGCCACGCGAACCCTTTCCCCACCGGGATCAATGCCGAAAACCTTTGCCTCCGGAAATCGTTCCAGAAACCAGCAGGCGGGCACACCGTAGCCGGTACCGACATCCAAAACGGTCTTCGGGTTCAAGTTATCATCAAGAAATTGGGGAAGCTCTTTAAACATGGGGTCCACCATCATTTTAAAGCGCGCAAAACATCTCGGATAGGCCTCCAGATTGCGGTAACGCCTGAGGACCGCCCGGTGAAGGGGCAACGTCTTTTTAGCCTTTTCCGGGGGCTCGCGAAACAGGAATTTCAAAACCGGCGGCAAAATGATAAAGGCGCCCGCCAGGGAATAGGCAATTCCCAGAAGTGACGTCAATCCTGCGCTTCTGAGAAGGGCGTGCCGGGAAAAGCACAAAACCCCGAAACCAATGATGGTGGAGGAGGATGCCATGAAAACGGTCATCTTAATCAATTGAAAAGACGGATGATCCTCAGTGGCGTATCGCTGGTGAGCCCTTACCATGAACAGCGAATAGTCAATTCCCATACCGATGACCACGATGGAAAGCATCAATCCGGGGATATCCAGGGGACGGGCCATGAGGTTCAGGGTTCCCAACGTACAGACCAGCGCAAAAAGAACAGGTATGAGCGAAACCACCACCAGGCGCCAGTCCAGAAAGTAGATATAAAGCAGAACAATGACACTTAAACCGATGATCCATAACATGTTCAAGAACGTTGAAAATAAAAGCCCCCCCAGCCTCTGGGAAAAAAAGGTCGGATCGAATATTTTCCCATAGGGTCCGTATCGGTCGTAAAAACCTAAGGCGTCGTAGGCCGGCCCGGGTTTCAGGGTTGAAAACTGCACCCATCGGGAGTTTTCGGAATTTTGACGAATACCCAGCATGGGGTAGAATTCCGGCCCGATTTCCGTGGATTTGACCCGGTAGCTTTTATCTGAGAGGGTTTCCAGAAAGGGTTCGAAAGCCTTCGGCCTGAACCCAACCCTTGCGGAGGCTTCTTTCAGGTCTTCCTTCAATTGCCCAACCCGTTTGGGGTTCCAGAAAGACCGCCACGCCAGAAGGTTCTCCGTCGCCCTTTTTTCCCCGGGGAAGACCATGGACGGCATAAATCCCGAAACCAGCATACTTGAGATAAGATCCTGGTTCAGCATTGGCAGTATGTTGTCTCCCATAGCTTGAAGATCCGAAACATGCCTGCCCTTCGTCATCAGGAAAATGTTTTCAAAGATACCTTCTCCCCAGATTCGGTTAAGGGTTTTTTCGGCGGCAAGGGTCTCTTCACTGACGGTGTTCATGGCACTTAAACTCACCAGAAATTCGGGCCGCGCAAAAAAGATCATGAAAATCATTAACATAACGGCCCCTAAGGCCCCTTTCACGCCAAGACCGGCAAACCTCTGCACCCCTTTTCGAAGCGGCAGAGATCGTTTTGGGCCCGGCGGCATTTCGGGGAAAATCAGCGGAAAAACCGCATGAACAAAGAGGAAAGAGAATCCTATGCCCAGGGCCGTGAACCGGCCCAACTGTTCAAAAATAGGAAAGTCACTAAAAATCAGGGCGCCGAACGCCCCCATGGTGGTGAGCGCCGCCACCAGACCCACGGACCATATTTCCCGGGCCGCCGCCTTTCCCCTTGTGGGTTTAGGACGGTCCAGGAAGAGCAGAAAGGCGATGCCGTGGTCCACGGTGATGGCGATGATCGCACCGCCGAACCCCAGGGCCATAATGGAGATTGACCGTTCCAGAAGGGCAAGGACGAACAAAGCGGCCACAGACCCGAAAAGCGCCGGCAAGAACGCAAAGAGCCCCAAAAGGGGTCTTGGAAAAGCAAAAATCAGCAGCAACGCAATCCCTATACCGGCCAGCAGTATCGCCCTTTCACTGTCCTCTCTGGCGATGACTTCATTGTCCAGTGCCGCGCGATAGGCGCCCATGGGTATCAGGACAACAGGGTTTTCAGCATCTCCAAATTGGTCGGCCAATTCCCGGGCAGTGGTCGACAATAGCGCAGACAGTTTACGCGCCAATGCGGTATCCATTCCTGATCCCTTGGGTGTGGCAACCAAAAGGAGGTGTTTTCCATCAGAAGATATGAGTTGCCCCCCATGGAATCGAATATTATTGGCCGGGGCCAGGGAGGAGAGGCGGGCCAGAACCGTGTTGGAGAGTGCCAGGGGGTCTTTTGAAATGGTTTCAGAACGTCCGATGCCCTCCAGATCCAGCAGTTTGTTGTAATTATCTTTTACCACTTTACTGATCTTTTCAGATGTCAGCAACGGCGCCACCTTGTCTTCAAGTTCTGTTTCATCAAACATGATCGGGAGATTATTCAAAACGTGGGCCATGAGGTCCGGCATGACCTTTTGAAAGTCTTTAATGCCCACCTGTTTAAACAGGCCGCTTTGCGTCAGTTTCTGCTCCACAAACCGACTGCACGCCAGCAGAAGCGCCAAATTTTCCTTCTGAATGCCGATATCGATAATCAAACGGTCCTGGATGGGATGATTCTTGAAGACATGCTCGGCATCAGCGATGACCGGATCGCTTTGTGGAAGATATTTAGTGATGTCCGTGTCGATTTCCATGCGAAAAAGAGCGACTGCGAGCAGCACCGCCATCACGGCCAATACAGTGATCAGAAAGGGGAAATGGATTTTAATGGATTTCATTATGGTTGCTTATATAGCAGGTTTAGGGTTATAAAACCATTTTGTTTGAAGCCATTATGGGATTCTCCAAGTAAGCAAATGAACCGCATCACTCAGAAAATCCTCAGGAAAGCAGCCGCCACCAGGTTTGTGCAGAAGGCCATCGCCGACAAGGCTGACTTGAGCCCCTTCAAAAAAAGACCGAGCCCGCGCGCCATAGCGGGCATTGTGGCCATCGGAATCAGCTACATCATCGGCTGGCCCGCGGTGGCACTCCTGGGAATTGTTTCAATCCATTTGGAAAAGCCCATGATTGTAATTATCGGGGGCCCACTGACCTACGGCCTGTCCCATCTGGTTTTCATTCTGGGAATGTATCTGGCAGGGGCCGATTACACAAGAATCTTTTTGCGGTGGGCCACAAGAAAAACCATGGAAAAGCTGATGGGTAATCTCGATGAAGATTCAAACCGGAAGACCCAAAAGCCGAAGTCATAAATCTCTGGAAAAGATCTTGCCGGGATTCAGGATGCCTTCCGGATCAAACGCTTTTTTGATACGCTTCATCAGTTGAATGCCATCAACGGGAATTTCCATTTCCAGATAGGGCGCTTTGGTGATGCCGATACCATGCTCACCCGTAATGGTGCCTCCCATGTCGATGACTTTCTCAAAAAGCGCTCTGACAATGGTGTGACCGTTTTTCAGCTGGACGGGGTCTTCTTTGTCAAGCATGATGTTCACATGGATGTTTCCATCTCCGGCATGGCCAAAGGCGGGAATGGGGAGCCCGTATTCCATGGAAACGATTTCCAGAAATGATACCAGTTCCGCCAGGCTGCTTCGAGGCACCACAATATCTTCATTGATTTTATGGGGCCTTAACTTGTGAAGGGATGGCGATACATTCCGTCTCGCTTCCCAAAGCTCCTCTGCACTTTCAGGGTTTTTTGCCACCTTAAATACCGTTGCCACCCCGCATAAATCCTCAATGATTCTCGCCTGGTGCGCCACCAGATCAGGGGCACCATCCACTTCAATCAGCAGCATGGCACCGGAATTCTCCGGCAGGTCGAGGTGCATCTCTTCCCTCACGCAATCGATGCACAGTCGGTCCATGAACTCTAAAATGGCGGGAACAATCTTATGGCGGATTATCTTTGAGACCGTTTGGACTGCCAGGGATACATTTTCAAAAAAGGCCACCATGGTGCGTTTGGTCTCGGGCTTCGGCACCAGGCGAAGGGTCATGGCGGTGATGACCGCAAGGGTTCCTTCAGATCCCGTAATCAATCGGACCAGATCGTAACCCGCAACACCTTTTCGGGTTTCCACACCTGTTTTGATGATTTCCCCGGTGGGCAATACGATGGTGAGCCCCAGCACATAGTCCCGGGTGACCCCGTATTTAACGGCCCGAAGCCCACCGGCACATTCCGCTATATTTCCTCCGAGGGTTGAGACTTTCAAACTGGCCGGATCAGGCGGATAAAAAAGGCCCTGTGCCTCAACGGCCTGCTGAAGATCGGCTGTTATAACGCCGGGTTCAGCTTTCGCGATTAAGTTGTCCCGGTCTACTGAGAGAATCCGGTTCAGGCGGTCCATGGCCAGCACGACACCCCCGTAAACCGGTACCGCGCCCCCGCTCATCCCCGTACCCGCCCCCCTGGGAACCACGGGAAATCCATTCTCCGTTGCCAGCCGAAGGATGCGGGAGATCTGTTCGCTGTTTTCAGGAAACGCAACCACATCGGGCATGTGGGCTATTTTGGTGGCGTCGGCGGAAAATTCGACCTTGTCCTTTTGGGTGGTCAACAGGTACTTTTTGCCGACAATGCCGGATAATTCTTTAAGAAGGGTTTTTGAAATCATTGCGGGATTTGAACACGTCTTTTAAGCGCATGCTGGAGGGTCATGGTGTCCATAAACTTGAGATCACCCCCCATGGGTACACCCAGGGCGATCCTTGAAATCCTGACCCCGGGATTCTTTTCCGAAAGTAATCCGGCAATGAAGGAAGCCGTGGTTTCACCGCCGGTGGTGGGATTGGTTGCCAGAATAATCTCTTCAATTTTCTCCCTCTCCAGTCGCCCCAGAAGCCTGTCGATCTTCAGGTCTTCAGGGCCGATACCGTCCAGAGGGGAGAGCACACCATGCAAAATATGGTACCTGCCCCGGTAAACGCCGGATTCCTCCAGGGCCATCTGGTCCCCGGGGGTTTCAACCACGCAGAGGGTCCCGTCGGCGCGCTGCTCGTTTTGGCAGACGGCACAGGGATCTTCATCGGTCAGATTGAAACAGACTGAACAGAAGCGGATTTTTTCTTTGACTTCGATCAAGCTCCGGGCCAGATCTTCTGCCAGTCCTCGATTGCTTCGCAAAACGAAAAGTGCCATACGCGTGGCGGATTTCTGGCCAATCCCGGGGAGTTTGGTAAACTGATCAATTAATTTGACTAACGGTTCAGGGTAAATTCCCATGGCTCATCTCATTTTTCATCCTTCATCTCTCATCCTTCATCCTTTACGTAAGACCGGGCATTCCCGGGATATTCATCCCCTTGGTGAGCTCCCCCATCCCTTCGTTCATCATGTCCCTGGCCTGTGTCAGCGCATCATTGACCGCTGCCATGATCAGGTCCTCCAGCATTTCCACGTCTTCCGGGTCCACCACTTCACGGTCGATTTTGATGGAGAGGAGGTCCTGTTTCCCATTGGCCACCACGGAAACCATACCACCACCGGCGGAGGCCTCTACGGTCTTCTCCCCCAGTTCTTCCTGAATCTTGCTCATTTTTGATTGAAACTTCTGGGCCTGCTTCATCAACTGCCCCATGTTCGGCATGCCTTTCATTTGATTCCTCCTTGATGGTTCATTATTTATTGATTAAATTGCCCTCAAACAAATCCAGAACATTTTGCGCCACGTCTCGAACTTCAGGTGGAAGTTCAAATGATTCGGTTGCGCTGGTGTTTTTTTTCTTGCTTGAAACGCTCTCCTCTTCGAGGTTCGATTCCTGCGGTTTAACCTTGATTTTTACCCGGATATCCCTTTGAAAAAACGTTCGACAATACCCCGACAGTTGATCAATCTTTTCCTGTTCCTCAAAATAACCGGAAGAAAATTTATGATTGCCGCTTTCGATTTCCAATAGATCTTCAGTGAGTTTCTTGAGGTGCCAGTCTTTGAGGACGGTGTAGAGCATTTGGCTTTTACCGAAAATAAACTGAAGAAAATCCTCCCAGGTTTTTTCTCCATTGGCGGATGGGTCAGACGGATTTTTCAAGTCGGCCTGGCCGGATTCTTCAATGTCCTCCTTACCCATGGGTGTTTCGCCAATATCAGCTTTACCGATTGCTGCTTCTTTGTCATTCGGGGACCAACCAGAGGGAGCTTCTGATAGGGTTTTCCCGTTTTCCCGGGGTTGCCCGGGTGAAAGGGAGACCAGCCGTTCTTCCAAAACGGCAATTTTTTTCATGATATCGCCAAATGACAGGTAGTCACCAAGGCTGCACAGCTTAATCATGGTGGTTTCCAGTACCAGGCGTGGATAGGTTGTAAATCGAAGGCCATCTTCCCTGGCAATCAGAAAATTCAATACAACCTGCAGCTTTTCCTCCCCGGCCATTTCAGCCTGACGTCTGATTTCCTCTTTGTCGCTCTCACTCATGTCGATGAGCTGTCCTTCAGGAGCAATCAAGCTGATCAACAGGTTTCTGAACTGCGCCATCAGCGCACGATAGAATTCTTTGATATCATACCCTTGGTTGTATATTTTTTCGACCACCGCCAGACATCTGGGCGAAGCGCCTTCAATAACAGCGGACGACGACTCGAAGATAAGACCGCGATCAATAATGCCCAGGATCTCCGGCACCTGGCTGTCCTCAATTCTCTGCCCGGCAAATGAGATCACCTGATCCAGAAGGCTTTCCGCATCTCTCATGCTCCCTTCCGCTTCTCTGGCAATCATGGAAAGGCCTGTGGTACCGATGTCGACGTCCTCATGCCCGGCAATTTTTTCCAGATAGGCGACAATCTTGGTCAGGGGGATCCGCTTGAAATCAAATCGCTGGCAGCGGGAGAGAATCGTGATGGGAACTTTGTGGCTCTCGGTGGTGGCAAATATGAACTTCACATGGGGTGGCGGTTCTTCCAGGGTTTTCAAAAGAGCGTTAAAGGCCGGGAGGGTCAACATGTGGACTTCATCGATTATGTAGATGCGGTACTGGCTGGCGGAAGGCATGTATTTGGCGTTTTCACGAAGTTCCCGAATCTCATCGATGCCCCGGTTGGAAGCGCCATCAATTTCCTGTACGTCAATGGAATTACCCGCTGTTATTTCACGGCAACTCCGGCACTGGTTGCAGGGTATTCCCGGTTCTCCCCGGGTACAGTTGATGGCCTTGGCAAAAATTCTGGCCACGGAAGTTTTGCCTACACCTCTGGGCCCACCAAAAATATAGGCGTGCGCCAGCCTGCCGGTCAGAATGGCATTCACCAATGTCTGGGTAATGTGCTCCTGGCCGATGACATCCTCAAAAACCTGGGGACGCCATTTTCTGGCAAGAACTTCGTAAGGCATCTCTTTATAACTCACGAGGGACTGAAAAACCTATGGAAAATCGGGCGGGTCGGCCCTTCGAGAAATCCTGAGGGTACTGAAATTCAGTGAAGACAGCATATTAGGTATATGGCGGAGAGAGAGGGATTCGAACCCTCGGTACCACGGTTAGCAGTACACGCGATTTCCAGTCGCGCTCCTTCGGCCAGCTCGGACATCTCTCCTTATTTTTCTCAAATGAAAAAACCGATCCACCACGAAAACCCTGGCGGAGAGGGTGGGATTCGAACCCACGTGCCCCGCTATTAACAGGACAAGTCGATTTCGAGTCGACCCCGTTACGGCCACTTCGGTACCTCTCCTTTGTCGGGCTTGTTGCTTTTTCCCCTCCGGGCTTGAAAAAAACGTCTCATCAGTGCCCGACACTCATCCTCCATAACGCCTGATACGATTTCAATACGGTGATTGAGGCGGTCGTCCCGGGAAAGATCATACAGAGACCCCGCAACGCCGCCTTTCATATCGTGTGCTCCGAAGGCCAGCATGGACACCCTTGCGTGAACGGCGGTTCCCATGCACATGAGACACGGCTCTATGGTTGCTACCAGCAGGCAGCGGTTCAACCGATAGTTTCCTTTGATCCGGCAGGCCTTTCGGATGGCCAGGATTTCAGCATGTGCTGTGGGATCACAAAGTGATATGGGCTGATTGTGAGCCCGTGACAAAATGCGTCCTTCAGGGTCGGCCACTACCGCGCCTACAGGAACTTCCCCCTCCAGATAGGCTTTTTCCGCTTCCAGCAGTGCCTGGGCCATCAAATGATAAAGATCATGTTGCATTTTTCAATGCTTTTACATTATTTTTTTCCGGTACGTCAAGGGGAATGGTCTTTTGAGCCCATGAAAATATCAACAACCTTCCCGGCCGAATGTGAAAGAACGAGGACATAATCCCTTGTCAATGTCTCCGAAAATCTTTTTCGCAACTCCGTAATCCCCGTGGGGATAAAATCCCAGATCCGAAGCATAGGCTTCAGCTCCTTCCACCAGTTTTCTGGCGCAGGCGGGGTGAACCTCTTGCAAATCCTGCGTTTTTTCGATGTGCGCCAGTCGCAACCGGTAGTCTCTCTCGCTAATGAGCATGCAACCGGCGTTTTTTACGCCCAAACAGAAAACATCCAGTAAAAACACGGCCATCAGAATCTGGTCCCCCGGTGTTTTTCGCGTGACAACAACGGTACCCATACCGGCATCGGGTTCAAAAAGGCCTTTGCGTTCCCAACATTCGTAAAGGGGCGCCTGCAGGGCCTGCGCCGTGGCAAGCCGATGGGTGATGCTGGACAAAGCCGCTTCTCTGCGAATGGTTGCCTTTCTTTTTTTCCTTTTGGTAGGTTTTTTTGCTTTCTTCAACTGAATTTTTCTGCGGCGTAACGCCATGGGTCCGTCCCTATTCCTCGGTTTCGTGGCCCAGCAGGATCATGCGTTCTTTGGCGGCAGCGTCTCTTTTTGTCTCCCAGGAATCCCACTTCTGCTTTAAACGAGCCATCTCCCCTTCCAGTGGCACAATCTCTTCGGCGTGGGCATCATCTTTCAACGCATTTAATTCATCGAGCCGCTTCTTGATCTCTCGAACGCGCTCTTTAATGGACTTCATGGCCGCCAGGGCCTCTCTTTCCCTGGGGGTGGGCACCTCCATCTTGCCGGCACAGGTGTTCATATTATCTAGGCCAGGGGTCTTTCCGGTACCATTTTCCATAGTTTGGCTTCCGATATTTTGCCGGTAACGGTGCTGAAATTTCGGCAGGTATTGAACGCCCTACAGGTCCCGGCCGGTCAGCCGTTCCAATGCGTCCAAATATTTTTCTCGTGTCTTTGCAATTATTTCCTCTGGCAGTTTCGGCGGCGGCGGCGTCTTGGGCCATTCGATCCGGACCAGGTAATCCCGGAGAAATTGTTTGTCAAAACTCTTTTGCGGACCACCCGGGGCATAAGTATCAATGGGCCAGAAACGGGACGAATCAGGGGTCAAGACCTCGTCAATGAGGATCAATTTGCTGTCTTTGATACCGAATTCAAATTTTGTGTCCGCAACAATAATCCCTTTCCGGGCGGCCAGCTCCCTTCCAAATTTATAAATTTCGAGGCTCAGCCGGCGAACTTCCTCCGCCGTATCCCTGCCCAGAAGTCCTACAGCGGTTTCAAAATCAATGTTTTCGTCATGCATGCCTTCTTCGGCCTTGGTGGAGGGGGTAAAAATAGGCTCAGGCAGCTGTTCTGATTCACGAAGTCCTTTTGGGAGGGTTATGCCGCAAACGGACCCGGTTTTTTGATATTCTTTCCAACCGGACCCTGAGATATATCCCCTGACAATGCATTCCACCGGAAGGGGTTCTGCTTTCTTCACCAGCATGCTGCGGTGCTCAAGTTCCGCTGCGTATTTCCGGCAGATTTCAGGGTACTCGGCAGGTGAACTGCTGATGACATGATTTTCGACCATTGATTCAAGTTTTTCAAACCAGAACAGAGATATCCCTGTGAGAATGCTGCCTTTATCTGGAATGGGGTCATCCATAACCACATCAAAAGCACTCATTCGGTCGCTGGCCACAATCAAGAGCTTATCCTCAATTTCGTAAACATCGCGAACTTTTCCCCGTCTTAAAAGGGGGATATCGTTGAAGTCGGTTTTTGCTACAACCTTTGAACCCATGGTCCTTTACCTCCAGGTTTTGTTTTTGGGCCGGCATAAAATGAAAATCGGGGCCATATGGCGGCTTCCCAATTCCGTGAAATCCTACTATAATGATTCATATAATGTAATGCAAGCGGGAGAGCAATTCATGGATGTCTTTATTGTCCTTGATTGAAAAGTGACGGGAGAGCATTTTTGGATAATCAGGAAAAAGGCCAATGCGGTTTGTAGCGGACATCATGCTGGGCAGACTTGTCAAATGGCTCAGGGTTCTTGGCTTTGATGCCCATTATCAGTCTTTTGATCCGATCCACCAAATCGGTCGAATAGCTCGCGATGGATGGATTCCACTGACCCGCCAACGGAAACGGGTCCCGTTTCTGGAAGGTGCTGTTTTTATCCGGTACAATGGTGTCGGTGAGCAATTGACCCAACTGAAAAAGGTGCTTCCTCTGGAAACCTGCCATGCCAATTGGTTCAGTCGGTGCCTTCTGTGCAATGTTCTCTTGATGGATGCGCCCGAGGAATCGGCCCGTGACAATATTCCGGAATATGTTTTCTATGAAAATATGAAAAACATCCGGTTCTGTCCCTCCTGCGGCAGGTATTTCTGGCCCGGGAGTCACAGAATCAGAATGGAGAAACAGCTCAATGGGTGGGGTTTTGTCAACGGGTGAATCAGAAGTGCCAATCGACCGCTTCGATCATAAAACGCCGGCCGCCAGTTCGTCGGCAAAGTGCTTGAACGAGACGATTTCGATCCCATCTTCGGTTTTCATGACCGGTCCCTGTGGATAGACGATAATCCTTCGGTGAATTCCCTCAAGTGGTGCAAGGGCACGGAGGCCCTTACACCAGGCTTCCTTAAAGGTCTTGCCGGATTTTGCTTCCAGGGCAATCAACTCCGAACCGCGATCAATAATGAAATCAACTTCCACTCTGGATCCGCTGGAGGGAGCCCAGTAGTACATTTCATCGAATGCTTCTTTATAGTCCCTGTAGGCACGCAGTAACTGGGCAACCATACCTTCGAAGAGAGGCCCTCTCTCTTCTGGTCCAGGCTTGCCTTGAGCCCGCTTCATGGCGCGGACAATACCCGGATCGCACCAATACCATTTTGGTAATTTTCGTTCCCGAACACGCAACCTGGGTTCAAAAGCGGGCAATCGGAAGCACAGCAGTGTTTCTTCAAGGATATCAAGATATCCAGTTACCGTGGTTCTCGCTACCCCTGCCTCCCTGGCGATGTTGCTCACGTTGATGTTCTGAGCATGGAAAATAGCCGCGATAGGGAGGAAACGGGCAAAGCCGGGCAGGTTGCGAACAAGTGCTTCTCCCTGGATCTCCTCTTTCAGATAGAGCTGTGCATAGGCGGAAAGCGTTTCCCTTTTGTCCGGAGAATCCCAGACAATGGGTAGAGAACCATGCTCTATGCACTCTTCCAGGTCGAACTGCGGGCCAACCTCCTCCGGCACAAATGGGTGCATTGCCCGCCGCAGGGCACGCCCCGCAAGCAAGTTGACGCCTGCGCGTTTAAGCTTTCGGGCGCTCGAACCGCACAGAACAAAATTCAGTCTTTTTTCTTCCATGAACCGATGGACTTCGTTTAAAAGGTTCGGTAGCCGCTGAACTTCATCTACAATCACCCAGCCACCAGGCGGTATGGTTCGTAGTTCATTTGCGAATTGCCCGGGATTAATCAGTAGCCGCTGGAATGTTTCCTCAGACAGCAGATCAATGACGTGGGCATCTGAAAACATAGACTTAAGCCATGTGCTTTTGCCGGATCCCCTTGGACCCAGGAGAAAAAAGCTTTGCTTTGGGGCTTTGAGGATCCTCGTGAACATACTTTGACAACCTCGTCGTCATTTTCCTTTGAAAAATGACGACAACATAGACAAAATGTTTTCACATGTCAAGCGGGATAAGCGGGTTTTGTCAACCCTTTTCTTGACCTTGGCAGCAAAAGCTGATATCAGTACACCGCAAAGGGCGATTAGCTCAGATGGATAGAGCGTTGGTCTCCGGAACCAGAGGTCGCGAGTTCGAGTCTCGCATCGTCCGCCATAAAAAATCAAGGGGTTACGTGTTACACGTAACCCCTTTTGCGTTGAGTGAAAAACAAAATTCCCACCGTATGTCCCACCTCCAGCATGAAATGGCCCGGACCAATTATGCCACTGTTCAGAAAGAAATTTCCGATACCCACCAAAAAACCGGGTGTCATCCCTGACAACCGGTTTGATTTATGTTCCTGCACAATGGACTGCCCGACCTCCTCGATGTTTGACTGGTCGGTTTTGGAGTAATGGGCCAGGGCCTTGTTCATCTGGCTTTTGATGCCGATATAATCAACGATCAGCCCCTTTTGTTTGTCTTCAAACTTGCGATTGACCCGCGAGATGGTCTGGATCAGGTTATGGCGCTGAACAGGCTTGTCAATGTAAAGGGTGTCAAGGAAGGGCACATCAAAACCGGTGAGCCACATATCAACGATAATGGCGATCTTGAAGTTTGATTTGGCGCTTTTGAACTGCCGGTCCATCTCCTTGCGGTATTCTTTGGTGCCCAGCAGGTCGTAGAGCGCTTTGGGGTCATCCTGGCCACGGGTCATGATCATTTTGATCCGCTCCATGGGCTTAATCTCCTTCTGCTCTCTCTCGGTCAGGCTCGCCCCTTCTTCACAGACTTTGATCTCAGCCCACGCCGGCCGCAGGGCAACCACCTCCTTGTAAAAATCGAAGGCGATGGCACGACTGGCGCAGACAAACATGGCCTTACCCTTCACCGTCGCGCCCTCGCTCACCCGCTTTTCATAATGTTCCACAAAATCCGCCGCCAGCGATTTGAGGCGGTCCGGGTCACCGAGGATGGCGTTCATCCTGGTGTTGGCCTTTTTGCTCTCTTCTATCTGGTAGTCGCTGGCGCCCTGGTCGGCGCACTTAGCGTAATAATCCTCGATCTCCTGCAATTTGGCGTTATCCAGCAGAACCCTGGCCGCCCGCCCCTCATAGACAATGCGGACGGTGATGCCGTCCTGGACCGACTCGCTCATGGTGTAGGCATCCACCGCCGGCCCAAATACATCCAGGGTGGCGTCAATGGGCGTGCCGGTAAAGCCCACATAGGTAGCGCCCGGCAGCGAGTCGTGCAGGTATTTGGCAAAGCCGTAGGTGCGTTTGACGCCATCCGATGTAATCCGCACCTTCTGGTCCAGATTCACCTGACTGCGGTGGGCCTCGTCCGAGATGCAGATCACGTTGGTACGCTCGGTGAGCAATTCCGTGTCTTCGGTGAATTTATGGATGGTGGTCAGAAAAACACCGCCGCTGCTCCTGCCCTTGAGCAATTCCCGAAGCTGAGCCAGGCTCTCCACACTGATCACCGCCTCGTCGCCGATATAGCCCTTGGCCCCCACAAACTGACCGGAAAGTTGGTCGTCCAGGTCGGTCCGGTCGGTGATGAGCACAATGGTGGGGCTGGCAAAATCAACGCTCTTCATGAGCAGCCGGGTCAAAAAAAGCATGGTGAAGCTCTTGCCACAGCCGGTGGCCCCGAAATAGGTGCCGCCCTTGCCATCCCCCTCGGGTCGTCGATGGGCCTTGATATTGGCATAGAGCTTGTTGGCCGCATAGTATTGGGGATAGCGGCAGAGGATCTTTTCTTCCTTGCGCGAGGTGTCGGGCAGGTAGATGAAGTTGCGGAGGATGTCGCGCAACCGGTACGGGTCGAACATGCCCCGGATCATGGTGTACAGGGAGTCGATGCCGTCCTTCTCGGTCAGGTCCCGACCGTCGGTCTTGCGCCAGCCGTAGAAAAACTCGTAGGGCGCAAAGAAAGACCCGGCCCGGTTGTTCACCCCGTCGCTGATGACGCAGAAGCCGTTGTATTTGAAGAGTTCCGGGATGTCGCGTTTATAGCGCACCGTAAGCTGGATAAATGCGTCATGGATGGTGGCCTCTTCGCGGATGGCGCTTTTAAACTCAAAGACCACCAACGGCAGGCCGTTGATATAGAGGATACCGTCCGGGATGCGTTTTTCATACCCCATGATCTCAAGCTGGTTGACCATCTTGAAAATGTTTTTTCCGACATGATAGGGGGCAGGTGGATCGACAATTACGGTTGTCACCTCGCCGGTCCGGGGAATGTGGAACTCGGTCAGATCTTTGTAATCGATAAGCTGGACGTAGAGGTCCTTTTGGCTGCGGTCCTCCCGCTTGAGCAGGAAACCGTCGGCCACCATCTTCATGATGGCCTTGTTGGATTCGTAAAGATCAGAGGCGGGCAGGGTCTTTAATTTTCGGATGATGGCATCAATCTCACCTGCGGTGATGTTGTCGCCGGCGTACTGGCCGGCCAGGAAATTCTCCAGGTCTTCCTTGATCAGGACCTCGCCCGGTTCCCGGCTGATGGTTTCACCCAAGACGTGGGGGTAGCCCTGTTTGCCCAGCAGCTCGATGATGGCCTGTTCCAGCCGCGCCTCGGTAAAGGTCACTTTCCATCCCCCTTGCCGGACGTGATGACCTGTAATTCCTTGATGTCCATCTCCAGTTCCTGCAAGCTTGCCTCTTTGCTCAGGGCTTTTCGTTCCGCTCGATATTTCTCATACTCCTCAGTTGATTTCTCCAGGGCCTGGGTGTGGCTGATTTTTCCGGCGTGGCGCAACAGTTCCCGACCGTTGAGTTGGATAATGGCATCCAGCCGTTCTATCCAATCATTCATGTACATGGGCGTGTGCTGCTGGGCCATGGTCTCCGCAAAGGCGAGGTACTGCTCCACCAATAGGCCAAGAAGCTTTATCTCGTCTTCACTCAGATAATTTTTGGCAATGGCGACATCTTTTTTTTGGATGGCCACCTCGTTTGTTTTATCCAGCGACTGCATGCCCATGCGTGGCAAAGAACCATCTGCCCTGCGGTAGACCAATTCCGCGGCGGTTTGCGCACTGATAGCCCGCAGCAGCTTGTTCTGTACCTTTTTGAAGAAAGTGACGGTTTTCTCGTCCCGAGGGTCATAATCAATGGAAGTGGTGTAGATATCCTTGATCTTTTGATAAAAAAAACGCTCAGAGAGGCGGATTTGGCGAATGCGTTCCTGCAGTTCGTTAAAATAATGCATGGATCTGCCGCTCTTGAAACGCTCGTCATTGAGGACAAAACCCTTGACGATATACTCCTTCAAGCGCTGGGTGGCCCAGATTCGGAACTGGGTTGCAACCTGAGATTTTATGCGGTAGCCTACGGAGAGGATCGCATCAAGATTGTAAAACTTCTGTTTGCGCTCAACTTTGCGGCCCCCTTCAGTTTGAACTTGTAAGAATTCCTTACAAGTTGCCGTTTGGTTCAATTCGCCTTCCAAGTAGATATTTTTCAGGTGCATGGTGATATTCTGCGGCTTCACCTGAAAGAGCTGTGCCATCAGTTTTTGAGTCAACCAGACGGTTTCCTGGTCCAGCATGACATCTATCTTTATTTTGCCGTCAGTGTTCTGATAGATCAGGATTTCGGAATTTTTGGGTTCTCTAACCGGGTTCATAGGGCCAGTTCCTCCACCATTTTTTCGGCATCCGGGATGCGGAGTTCGCCGGACAGGAGTTTGGGTAGCAGGATGTCGCGGAGATTGGTTAGTTGTGTAGAATTTCTTGTACACGATCTTAGACGTGATAAAATGGGCTGTGCCATTTCATTAAAAGACTTCAACAATTCAGTTTTGGGCACTATAACCGGGATTAACCGGAAATTCTTTTTACTTATTTCAAGAAAGGTACTGCCATTTGCTCTTTCTTTGACTCGATCCATGTTGAAATGAGCCCAACATATCAAAAACATTTCCCCATAATTGCCATCACTTTTCATCGCAATAATTCCTTGGTTTATCGAAACCGGCAAATCACTTATAGCAAGGTAACCGATGGGTGCTCTGGATGACATGAGCACAGTGTTTTTAGGCAATTGACCGGAGCTAATTTTTGATACTCCTTTGTCCGTTAATAAACGGTCCGTATGTGTCAGAATTTTCGGTGTCAGATTTGACATGACCTTAGGGGTGCAGAAAGCATGGGCTGTTAGCCCTTGAATCGCTGTTTGATGTATTCCTGTGTCTGGCTGGCGCTTAGCTCTGTGGTAGAAGGTCCTGTACGAATATAGAACCGCTCCGTATCGTGATCCTTGAGAAATACCGGTGAGGGGGATTTGCGACAGTTCACAACCATCACCCGATAGTCGTCGTGATCATCAAAACGAGCATGAATGCTGGTCATAGCTTGTACGCCCATACGGGTTTTGACGATATTCACCAGATGTAAGCTCATCTTGTCTTCATTGCCGAAATCATCCACTTGAATACCCACCGGACTACCATCATCTGAAACACCTATAACCAGCATACCGCCGCTGGTATTCAAAAAGCCGGCCAGAGTCTTGAGTACAGCCAGTTCCATGCGAGGATCTTTGCTGCCGGTGTGCAGATTGGTACGCAGGGTGGATTTGAACTCTACCGCCTCGGATTCGCCATTCACAAGCATCCTTGTCAGATCGAACTCAGCCGTTTCTAATTCTTCCTCGATTACCTCGGTGACGAGTGTGGCGTAACCCTTGGCAATCACTTGTGCCATCAATTCGCGGCGTTTCTCCAGAAAATCCCGATAATTAAGGTGCTCCCAGTTTTCTGGCAGGGCGTGCAATTGATACATCCGCTCAAGTTCCGTCTGGCTAAAGCGTGCCTTCATGCCAGGCAGGTAATCCGCAGGTGCTTGATCTGAGATGTCAGCATTGTCGCCCCACTCCACTAAGGCGTAGTTCGCGATCTGGTTGGTTTCGCGGATGGCGGTAATGCCCTGTTTGGCCAGGAAGCCCTTGGGAAAAAGATGATGCCGTTCCACAGCAGCACGACTAGCATGTATGGACGGATCCAGCAGATCGGCAACCTTGATCTTAGAGAACAGCGCCCGGGCATCCAGAAGCACCAGCGCCGCATGGTAAGCGAATAACGATGGACTGCGCGGGGACGAGGTGGCCAGATCATTGGGAAGCGATACGGCCCAAAAATCATTGGTGAGCGTGATGTCGCAGATTTGGGTGAGTGTCTTCACAAAAGCGTCGGCGCTATCCACGTCACGCAACCGGGCCAGATCGAATTCCATTGCTGATTCCGGTGAACCGGTAAAGCGACCGGTGACCGCCGACATAAAAAACCAGCGGGCAATCACTCGCCTCAAGTTGAACTCGGGCACCTTGTATTCAGTGCGGCCTATCAAGTAAAGGATGTAAGAAAACAGCATGTTGTTTTGCGAACTGATCATCTTGCCGCTGCGGAAACCCGCTTGACGAATGCAGTTCATAAAGTCATGCCAGTATTGCAGATTCAGTGTCCGTTGTTGCGCATCCTTGAGCACTTCAAATTGCTGCTCCCGTCGCTCATCACTGAACTTTTCGGTTACCAAATCCTTGCCGCGCAAAATCGAGTAAACATACTTCAGCCGGGCGCGTTTGAATGCCACACCCACCCCCACCCTCAACAACTGATCCGGAGATGGTTCGATAAAATAGTTGAATGGCGACGCCTCGCCTTTTGATGGCTTGCGGGATTCGCGACAAAAATGTTCCAAAGCAGCGCGCCCAGCATCCCAGAAAACCGACATCAAGGTTAGGATAAAATCGGCCTGGTTTAACGGCGTGCCCTTGCTGTTAATGCGCACGAACACATCCGACACCGCTTCCTCATCAATATCCGACGCCAACTCCAGGGCCGTTAACGGAAAGCTCAACAGTCCTTGAAGTTTACTGATGGCTTTCTTGATTGCCTTGCTTTCTTCCGTCGAAACGTCACGGGAAGCACTCAGTCCTTCCAAATAATTTTCCACCACCTCAAACAGGTCGGTCTTGTCATCCCACAGCAAGGAAATGGATGGGATAAAGGATTTGTCACGACAAATAGCCGCATCGGCCACTTCGAATCTATCTTCCAGCGGATTAAAAGCGATCTGGATTTGTTCGCTTTCGAAGTTTTCCCGTAACACTGGAATGTCCCGAATAACGGCATACAGGGAAGTCAGGCGCTGCTGTCCGTCCACGATCACCAGGCGGGGAGGCTTCTGCTTGATATCGGTACCGATGGTTCGGGTACCTTCAGTTAACGCGTTTTGCCAGAACAGCAGATAGCCCACAGGGTAGCCCTTGTACATGGAATCGAAGAGATCGCGAACCTTTGCGTTCTTCCAGACAAAAGGCCGTTGGATATCGGGAAGCCCGATAGCACCAAGACCGATGTATTTAATCAATGCACCAAGGTCATAGTCGACTTTTGTGAATACTGTTTCGCTCATGCTTCCTCCATAGGATAACGGCTCTCTTCAGCGACGCGGTTTTTTTGCGTCATGAGAAAGGGTTGTAGCGCTTCCCCTTTTTCTCATTCTTATTGCTTGAGGTTTTTCAGAGTAACAGCGGTTTTGACCCTTGTCAATCAAGACCGCACGGTGGAAACGTTTTCCAGGTGGCAATGGAATTCCAGCGTTTAGCAGTCAAGACAAAGCTGTTCAATCCAGCCCGGTTTCTAATCCCATCGGATTCGATGGGATTGAAATTTGAATTATTCAAAAGGAATTCCTGGAATTCCTGGGACAGCATACAAATTACCACGCTTCTTTGGTTTTCTTTCGGGGTCTCAACCTCCTGTCGGGGAAGTGTTCCAGGCGGGACGCAAAACGCTCATCGCCCGATGGGCCACCCGTTCGCGCATGTCAGCGGATGTTGTCAGTTCTTGTGCCTGAGTCAAGTAATAGATATACTGTCCCCGGAATTTAGTTACTACGTCCAGGGGCCTCCAGCGGCCCACCCTGCTTCAAAGTCTCGCTTTCTTTGACAGGCTTCTGCCACAGGGCTCAAGAACATACGAATATCCTTTAGAAGTGAAGAAAAATCCTCCGGAGCAGCTTCTATTGCACCCTTTCCCAGAAACGCAGACCACTGGTTCTTCTTTTCAGTCCTCAACGCAAAGTCATCTCCAAACATTACTGCGTCAGATCGAATCTCTGTCTTTCGCCTTTTACATGTTGAGACGATTGCATCCTGCAGTGTTCGACCCTCAAATGCGCACGTCTTAGAGAGGAACCATATATCATAATAGTCCTTCATTCGGCTGTTCAAGTCAGCAAGATCCAGAGCAGCCTGGAATTTTTCAGCTATGACCGTCTCGGGTGCGTAACCCAGGACGACCGGGGGTTCCAGGTCGAGCAACGTGGGAAAGACGATTTCCGTTGGATTCGGTACGACATGGTCTCCAAACCCAATGTCTACCTGCATGGGGACAACGGCCGTTCCAATCCGGCATTTGAATTTTAGCCGGATACCGGAATAGTCAGACTCGGGTGTAAGAGTCTCATGGCTCATTTGTGAGAAATCGAAAATCAAACCATCCGGAAAGATGCTTTCACCAATGGCTTGGATGATTGGAGACACCTCACCCAGATCCTTGTGTATAAGACCCAGGAGATCGATGTCCCTTGTGGGCCTTGCCTGTGGCAGCCCTCTGCCCATGAGGAGAAGACCCCCTTTGAGCAAGAATTGATCCTTGAAGGATGATTTTGAAAGCCGGAAAAGAAATCGTTCAAGGGCAAATTGAATGAGAATTTCATTGTAGGGTTTCCCTGTCCTGCGCGCCAGATTCAACAGCCGGGCTCTGACCGATGCGGCCATGTCCTTTATGGCTTTCCCAGTCATGCCGTCATGGCCTCCAGGTAGGGGATGACTCGCTTTTCCATGCCGCAGACTTTGGCATACTCCATGAGCTCTGCTGGGCTTGAATCGGGACGCTTCAGGTATTCCCTCGTGGCTTCAATTGCCACGTCCAGCCCCACAGCCTTCCGCCACCGAAAGCAGTCAATAATGGTTTTGGGGGCATTAAAAATCCGAACAGTCTGATGCACGATGCGATGGCTTTCAATCCCGCTGGTGAATGCTTTGCCGCTGAAGTGGAAAACCCGCACCGGCGGATATTCGATCATTGGTTTTCGGGCCTTTCGTTCTACGGCAACCCATACATAGTGGGGAATTTGAGTTGTGAGTTCATAGAAGGCAAGGGCGGAAACGAGGCATATGACGCCGTTCGGAACCCGTTTAACCACCTCAGCAAGGTTGATTTCGGGAGGTACTTCCATCTCAGCGAGTTGATATAGGCCTCGGGACACAGCCACAAGAATCCCTTCATCCCGAAGACCATAAAGCGTTCTTCGATGAATGCCGAGGTCCAGGGCTTCAGTAGTCCGCATCAGACCGCCTTTGTTCTTAAAAAGCGCTATGGTTTTTTCTCTGGCAGAAGTCATGGCACCTGATGGTACAAAAATGCAGGCAAAATGTCAATATTGCCGACGATACTGTACCAAAAAATTGCTGCCGGTCAATGTCTAAGAATTTTTTTGGCTTTCTTCAGTTCTTTTTCCCCTGCGCGCAATTCCGGGGACAGAATTCCGGGGACCAGAATTCCCCACTCGCCCATCGCCTCATTAACAATATCCCCAGCCACTTGAGAAGCATCCTTTAGCGCCTGATCCCAGAGATAGGCATATCTTTGGGTCATAACTGGGCTTTTATCGGTAACGGATGTAAAAAATTCGTTCGGGCTTACCTGTCCCCGAAGAGCAGACCGTCTACACCCCACACATTTGTTGGGGTATGGGATATTTTGGGGTAAGTTAAGAGAGAAGATTGTTATGAAATAACTTTGAAATCGATGGGTTATTTAATTTCCCGCACCAGCCTGAATCCGGTTGTTTGATACCGGTTGGCGAAATGGCCGTAGTTTCGGTTGGCGCAACGGCAGCGGCGGCCGGTTCCATACCAGCTCCCCCCTCTTCGCACTTTATCGGTTCCCGTTTCAATGGATGGGGCCTCACCCTGGGATTGGGGCTTGACAGCAACATCCGGCTTGTAGGGGTGATACCAGTCCTCGCACCACTCCCAGACATTCCCCTGCATGTCATAGAGACCCAAGGCGTTGGGGGCATAACTTTTCACAGGCGCCGGCTGATCCGGCGGCAATCCTTTTGATTTAACAACATTCACGCAATCCGCGGATTTGAGGGTATTGTTGGAATACATGGCACGGTCGCAATTTATACTGTCCCCTATTCCGTAGGCAGTGTTATTGCCGGCCCTGCACGCATATTCCCATTCCGCCTCGGTGGGAAGTCGGTAAACGCCGTCATTGCGGGCGTTCAGCTTCTTTATGAATTTGATGCAGTCTTGCCAGGAAACCCTTACCACCGGCATGTCCTTTGATCCTTTCTTGCCGCCAAAAAAACGTTTCCCCATGATGAGCCGCCATTGCTTGACCGTCACTTCGGTGGTCTGCATATAAAAAGGCCGGCTGATTTTCGCCGTATGCGTCACTTCATCCCGATTTCGTCCGGGCTCATCCGTCGGACTGCCCATGGTAAAAGTTCCGGCCGGGATCAGAACAAATTCCATGCCCAGGGAATTGGTAACGTTTTTTTCAAGAGCCCGTGTTGCCATGGGCGAAAAGAGGGCTAAAACAAAGGCCATCAAAAACAAGACCGTTACTTTCTTGCCGGATTTCAGTGTATTGAACACAATGACCCTCCTCATGTGCGGAAAAGTGATTTTTTTCTTTAAGGATATCAAAAAAAAGGGGGGAGGAAAAGGAAAAATCGCAAAGCATGATATCAAAAAAAAGGGGCGGCTTCTCAGATGGTCTCCCCGATCTCTTTAAAACACTCAAAAATTCCGGCTCTGACATCTGTCACTCTCTCCGGAACAATCTCTTCCGTCTCAAGGTCCATATAGAGGTTCTGATTGATTTCAATTTGAAGGGCTATTTTGCCCCTGGCCGCCAGAACGGACCCATAATGGGTAATGGTAAATCCCCCCGCATAGGGAGAATTGATGGAAACGGAAAAACCAGCCATTTCAAATACCTGTTTCATGAAGCCCAGAAGTGCGGGTGTGCAGGTGGATTCCCCCCTTAGCGGATCGCTCTCTCCGTCAGGCCCCCCATTGTTGCCCAGAATAATATCCTTCCTTTCTTTCCCCGCATCGGGGGCTTCCGGCGGGCCGATGCCCTTAAGGGAATGGCAGTCCAGAAGTCCTTTGATATGCGGTTCTGCAAGCGCCTTTTCCAGTTGGCGGTGGTAAGGGTTGTAATATGTTGAAAGGCGTTGTTCGATCTTACTTTCATCCGGAATTGCGTCAGACCTGTAAACCGGCCGGCCATGATAGTCTACCAGGGCGACCGGCCCTTTGGCATCCCGCTGGTCGGGCGGCCGGTTTAAGTCCACCACCAGCCGGCTCCATTCTGCGCATAAAATCTGAGCAGCCGGCATGCATCCGAAAATCTCCCGGGTGCCCAGATCGATGGCGTCAACTGTTTCCGTTTGGGTCAGCACCATATTGGATTGAATCCGCTCTGGTATTTTCCCAGAGCAGTGGGGTAGCGAAATAACGAACGGGAGTTTCATGGTGCATCATCCCCTTTCGCTGTTTTTTCACGCACCCATTCCGCTGCCAGAAGTGCCTGTGGCGACAGGGTGCCTTCAATATCCATTACCGGATAAGAGAAAAGAAGCCGGCACAGCCTGCTATGGGAATCCCGGCAGTGCGACGTTTTATCGGTGGCAAGTCTTGGACCATCCGACAGGATAAACTGGTTTTCGCTTTGAATGTGCTGGTATTCCAATGTCTCCCTTAAAAAACGAAACCCCCCGTTCACCGGTTCATATTCGTAAAGCCCCGCTTTTAATGACACGCTATCCCTGTTTTCAAAACCCAGCGGCCGAAACACCAACAGGTGGCTTCCCCGTATGGTTTCAGCGTAGCGGCTGTTTAATGCCTCCCGGTCTATCCGGTACGGAATTTCCAGGAATTCCAGCATATGAAAAGCTTCCAAAGGAATTGCGCCTGATTGAAGATGGAGCAGTGACAGCATGGGAAGGGCACCGGTCAGACGTGGATTGATTTCAATGGGACAGGCCTCCCCCTGGTTTTCTTGAACAATGAAATCAATGCCCAGAATGCCTTTGTACCCAAAGGTTCCGAGAAAATCGCCAATTCGACACGCTTGTTTAAAAGCCGATTTTCGGGCTGCCTCAGACCAGGGGGAAGCGCCCCAGGAATGGCCGCAAAACACCCCATCTTCAGCGAAATCCCCACAGCAGGGCAGATCCAGCAACTGCCTTTGCAGGGCAGATACCAGCGTGCCATGACGCGTCACACATACCACCATGCTCGCCGGTATTCCGTCCAGAAACCGGTGTAACGAAATCGATTCCAGCGGTGTGTCCCGCCATTGGTTTTCCGCAAGCCTTCCTTGAAGCTGCCGGTAATCTTCCATCTTACGGATAAAAAATGTTCCCCTGCCGCCGCCCCGTTCGATTTCAGGAAGCTGAACCACAAAAACGGGCCCCAGCAAATGACACCATTCTTCATATCCTTTTTTGTGAATGGCCTCTATGGGATAAATATCGCCAGGTGCTTGATGGAGACCCAGGTCAGCGGCCATTTTTTTGAAAAACTCTCTTTTTCCAACAGTTTGGCGGAGTTGCGGTGAATTGGCCAACAGGTGCCATCCATTGACCTCGGCAGCGGATCTCAACTCAGGATAATCCTGGTACAAAAAGAAATATTTTGGGCGCGAAATACCATCCAGAAAACGCCTGCTCCGAGGATGAACCAGAAGGCCCGCAGAATTTTGCGCCGGTGTAAGGTTTAGGTTTTCTGTTTCCTCCGCAAGACAAAAAACATGTGCTTGTTTCCGCAGCAGTGGCAGGTCTCCCGTTTTGTGGAGGGCAACAATGTGGTAAGTCTCCAGAAAGGATGCGGGTATGATGCGGGAAAATGCGGTCATCCCCACCCCCACGAATGCGCCGGGCAAAGATTTAAACAGAGCGTTTACCTGTTGAATGTCGTGGATAAACATGGGGTTTTGGGTAAAACGGGGAATAATACCTTATAGCTGACTCAGAAAACAGGCCACCAGATGCTGGTTCCCAGAGTCTTCTAAAACGGGCTTTTCCAGATTACATCGGCTTTCCTGTGCCAGGGAGCATCTCGGAAAAAAATTGCACCCCACATCCTGAGCATCCTTTCGCTCCTGGGTCAAGAGCGTGCCATACCGCTTTCGGTCACCGCTATGACCGAATTTGGGAAGTGCATCAAGGAGTGCTTTCGTATAAGGATGTTTGGGATTCTGGATAACCTGGTCGGCCTGGCCCAATTCCATCAGGCGGCCGTGGTAAAGAACGGCAATCCGATCGCACAGATAGCGGGCCGCAGCAAGGCTGTGTGTAATAAAAAGCTGAGTGACGTTCAGCTCGTTCCGCATCTTCAGGAGGATGTTGAATATCTGGGCGGAAATGGAAGCATCCAGCATGGACGTGGGTTCATCAGCAATGACAAACTCAGGGTCCAATATCATGGCCCGTGCGATGGCGACCCGCTGGCGCTGCCCGCCGCTGAGTCGATGGGGGTAACGATAGAGAAAATCATCCGGTGGTGACAACCCGACCGACTTGAGAGCCTCCCGGACACGATCTTTTCTGCTGCTGGTATGCCCCACGCGATGAATGCTCAAAGGCTCAGAGACCGTGTCCAGAATAGACCGTTGGGGGTTGAGGGATTGATAAGGGTCCTGAAATATCATCTGGGCTTTCTTTCGAAATTTCTTGAGACGTTTTCCTTTCAATCCGGTAACCGGTTGGCCATCCATAAGAATTTCACCAAAATCAGTCTCCTCCAGGCTCACAATCAAGCGGCCCGCCGTCGTTTTACCGCTGCCGCTTTCCCCTACCAGTCCGAAAATTTCACCCTTGTTAATCTCAAGGGATATCCGATCCAGGGCCACCACATCCTTGCCACGGCCGGCAAGAAGACCCGCCTTGGTTTTGTAAATTTTGCTGACGTCCCTGATTTCGAGGATCGGTTTACCGTTTGTATCCATGCTGACCTCGGGTTAATTCCAATGTCCCTTTATTCTTAGTTTAGCAATGGCAACAGAGCGCTTTGTGCCCGGGCCCCATCTGGATCCATTTGGGCGCTTGTGAGCAGGTTAAAGAGACCCCGGGACAACGTTCCCCAAACCGGCACCCTGAAGGGGGATGGATCAAGTTGGGGGTTTCTCCCGGGATGGGTATCAGATCATTTTTTTCGCCGGTAATGGTTGGGAATGAAGAGAGCAATGCTTTGGTGTAGGGGTGTACGGGGGAATCAAAAACGGCCTCCCGGGGCCCGTATTCCACCATCTGTCCGGCATACATCACCGCGATATCCTGACACATGTCAGCGACAATGGAAATGTCGTGTGAAATAAAGATAACGCCGATGTTAAATTCTTTCTGAAGTTCCTTGATTTCCGTCAGAATCTGATCCTGAACAATGACGTCCAGTGCGGTGGTGGGCTCATCTGCAATGATCAGTTTGGGTTTGCAGGCCAAGGCCATGGCGATAATGGCCCGCTGTTTCATACCGCCGCTGTATTGGTGGGGATAGCCTCTCAAACGATCCCGTGGGATTCCCACCAGATCGAAAAGTTCTTCCACCTGGTGCAGGGCCGCCTCCTTTTCCACGGCCGGGTTATGCACCAGGATGGCTTCCGCAATTTGATCCCCCACACGCTGCACCGGGTTCATGGCATTCATGGCAGCCTGAAAAATCATGGCAATCTGGCTCCAACGCGTTTCTCTTCGTTGAGCTTCTGTCATTTCCAGAAGATCCTGCCCCTCAAAAAGAATACGTCCCTGTCCAACAGAACCGTTGGGGGGCATCAATCCCATCAGGGCCATGCCGATGGTTGTTTTTCCACACCCCGATTCGCCCACAAAACCGAGGGATTGACCCTCATCCAGGGTAAAGGATACCCCTTCCACGGCCTTGAGATAGCCTTGTTTTGTGCGATACCCGATGCTTAAATTGTCAACTTCAAGTAAGGCCATTTAATCCGTCTGGTCCTCCTTTCGTAGTCTCGGGTCCAACACTTCATCCATGGCGCGACCCAGCATATAAAAAGAGAGGGTAATGAGTGAAATGCAAATCCCCGGCGGAAGAAGCCAGTAAGGGGCCTTAAACATATATCCGGTTTTCCAGACCCACTGCAGCATCATCCCCCAACTGACGGTTCCCGGATCACCAAACCCCAGAAATGCCAGCGATGCTTCAATAATGATGGCGGACGTCACCCGGAATGTCATGAACAAAAATGCCAGGGGCAGCACATTGGGCATGATATGCCTGAAGATAATCCGGAAATGGCCGGCCCCCGCCATTTTGGCCGCTTCGATAAAAGGGCGATGCTTGAGGGAAAGGGTCTGACCGCGAATCATTCGGGAAACGCCGGGCCACCTGAACAGGGCGATGATAATAACAATGGTCCAGATGTTAAGCTGGCCAAAAACGGAAGAGATGATCAAAACAAACAACAAGGTGGGCATGACCATGATCATGTCGGCCATTCTCATGAGCAGGGTGTCCATGAATTTTCCCATATATCCGGCCGTCATGCCGATAGCCGTCCCCAGAACCACGCTCATGACGGCAGCGGAAACGCCGACCATGAAGGCTATCCGAGCGCCCGCCAGGAGTTGGCTGAAAATATCCCGTCCCATGAAATCCGTTCCCAGCCAGTGCCGCCAGCTGGGCGGTGTACAGGTGGAGATGTCCGGATCCACACCGGTCATGGGGTTATACATGGGGTTGATCAACGGTGGGATGTAACTGCAAATGGCCATCAAAGCAAATATGATCAGCAGGGTCAGGCCGATTTGACCCAGAAGACTCTGTTTGAATATGGCCCACCCATCCAGAAATGAATTAAGCCATGGGTAGCGCTCTCGTGCGCTTGTTTCGCTGCTTGAAGGGTCTGCTGTCATGAAGGTTCCCGTTTAGTATCTGATTCTTGGATCAAGGTAGGCGTACAGAACATCCACCACCAGGTTGGCAAGCAACACCACAATGGCGATCAATAGAAAAGAGGCCTGTGCCAAAGGGTAATCGTTCTGACTGACCGAAAACACCAATTCCCGGCCAATGCCGGGCCAGGTGAAAACCGTTTCCGTCAACGCCCCCCCGTTGATGGAAAAAGCCAGGCTCAGCCCGACGCTGGTGACCACCGGAAGTGCCGCGTTGGGGGCTGCGTGTTTGTTCCGAATCATTTTTTCATCAAGGCCCTTGGCCCTTGCCGTGAGGATATAATCCTCTTTAAGGGTTTCCAGCATGGCGCTTCGCATAATCAGGAGATAAGCGCCGAAATGGATCAGAAACAGGGTGGAGAGCGGCAACACCATATGGTAGAGCACATCCAGCGCTTTGGTGATGAAACCGTTGTCAGGGTCCAGCCACACCTCCTCCGAGATCATCCCGTTTATGGGAAACCAACTGAATTTATAAGCAAAAATCCAGATCAGGATCAACGCGAGCCAAGGCAGAAAGAGCGTATGGGTCACCAGGGCCCCCACAGTCATGATGCTGTCGGTCTTTTTCCCTTTGTACCAGGACGCAATTTTGCCCAGGAAAATACCCACCAGGGCGGATAAAATAATGCCGGTGGTAAAGAGTAAAACCGTATTGGGCAATCGGGCCCATATAATATCCACCACCGGCTCCCCGTAGTGAAATGAATACCCGAATTGACCCTTAAAAAAATTCTTGAGGTATATGAGGTACTGTACTCCCAGGGGTTTATCCAGCCCCAGTTGTACAATCAGACGTTCTGAATCTTCAGGTGTCATGTCCGGATCCACCATTCGGGAAACCGGGTCCCCCGGCGCCAGGCGGAACAGCAGGAACAGTACCGTGAGGATCACAAAAAAAATGACGGTGATCTGGGCCAGCCTGCGGAGAATGTATTTTCTGAGTTCCATGGCAATTCATCCGGACGAAAAGACGTAAGCACGCTCGTTCCCACGCTCCAGCGTAGGAACGAGAAAACTGATACCCAAATTTAAAGCGGTTTCAGCTGGCAGAAAGACCACAGGTTGCCAACCCCACCGAGCATTTGAACCCAACCCGTGAATTTGCCTTTCCGGGCGGCCTCAATCAGTTTTGGATTATACAGGGGCATATAGGGCACATCACCCATGATGATCTTCTGCATTTCCCAGATGAGTTTCCGCCGTTCGTCCCGGTTCATGGTTTTCGCGGATTGGTTCGCAATTTTATCGAATGCCGGATTGTTATAACCGCTCATGTTCCAGCCTCTGCGCTTGTCGTTTGTTGAAATAAAAAAGTTTCTCAGATAATCGGGATCCAGGGACAGGCTGCCGTATCCCAGGATAAATGCATCGAAATCCCTGCGCACTTTTACCTGTTCGATCAATGCTCCGAATGCCATGGGTTTGGAATATGCGGGTATACCCAACATTCTGAGCCATTCCTGCATCATCATGCCGCACATGGCGCGATGGGGGTCATAATCGGCGGGTGGCGTCAGGATGGTGAATTTCTCCATGAGCTTCCCGTCAGGCAACATGATGCCGTCGCCGTTAACCACATTCCCCGAGTTGTCGATGGGGGGAATCTTCCAGGTGTAACCGGCATCTGAAAGAATCTGGTAGGCTTTTTTGATTCGGCCTTCCCGGCTGAGCCCCACACCATACTTTGGAACATCCGGGCAATACCAGAACGTGTTACCGGGAGGAATAATGGAATACATTTTCAAGCCATACCCCTGGAGGATCCGTTTGATGATAAAGTCTTCCCCCACCAGGGTTGCCGCGGCCCGCCGAAGACTGGCATCATTAAAGGGTGGTTTTCTCACGTTAAACCCGAGGTAATAAAGTGCACTTTTTTCGTTGGTGAAGACCTCCATATCAGGGTTCGCTTTCAGGTCTTCCATATATCCCGGCTGAATGCCCCACCAGAACATATCGATGCTCCCTTTCTTCAATGCCAGGATAGCAGCATCTGACGTACCATAGACCTTGAAAATGATCCCGTCGATGTGAGGTCCTAAAAGATGTCCACTGATGGTTTTGCCGGCGCCGAAAAAGATCTCGTTCTTTATCACGTAAATGTAGGCGCCCGACCGCCAGTCCTTTAACGTAAAAGGGCCGCTGCCGATGGGCTTCTTAACTTTGTGCCGCAAAAGTGTTCGAAGGGGCTTTTCCGTCCCTTTAGCCTTTTTGATCACTTCCTCCCATTGCTTTTTCTGTACAATGGGCGTGGTGAGCGATCGGGAGACAAAGATGGCATAGGGACTTTCCAGATAGAATTTTATGGTTTGTTTGTCCGGGGTTTCAATTTTTTTGATAAACTTCCACTTGGAAATATATCGGGGCACTTTGAATTCCTGAATAATACGCACGGTAAAGGCCACATCTTCGGAAGTCAATTCCGTGCCGTCCGACCACCTGGCAGGTTTGAGTTTAACCGTGTAGCAGAGATTTTTTGAATCAAACTCAGGTGGTGCTGCCGCCAGCCAGGGAACCAACTCCAGCGTCTTGGGATCCCTCACATATAGGGGTTGATAGATCAAACCCAGGATTTTCAGTGACCAACGATCACCGGCTCTCCAAATGTTCAAGGTTTTGGGCTCTTGCAAAACACCCATTTTGAGCATATCCGCGGCGGAAACTTTCGATACTGAAAAATGAAGACTCGCCATCAGCATCAGGATACACAAAATCATTGTGATCCACGAACCAGACAATCTGTTTGTTTTTCCATTCATACGGCGCATTTGTCATCCTTTCTTCTGTTGAACCTTTGGGTTAGGGGCGAAGAACCATTCGCCCGTTATGTACGTCCAGTCCAGCACAGACAGGCGGACACAGGGGTCCGCCCCTACAGTTCCGAAACCTTCTGCTCAATGAAATCGACCACCCTGGCTTCGATCTTTACCCCATCCAAACGGTTAATCCGTGGAATTCCTCCGGGGCTCAGACAATTGATTTCTACCATCTTATTACCGATCACGTCAACCCCTACGAAAAACAGACCCTCTTTTCTCAAGCTGTCCCTGATCACCTGGCAGATGGCGCGATCCTGGTCCGTAATGTCATGTTTATAGGCCCGGGCGCCCGCGTGGATATTGGTTCGAAAATCCCCCTTGCTCGGTTTTCGCCGCATGGCGCCCACAATTTCCCCATTGAGCAAAAGGATCCGTACATCACCTTTTGTCTGAACTTCTTCCAGATATTCCTGGACCATAATGGGTTCCCGCTCCGGGTATGCCCGATAGGCCCGTACATAATAGTTGATCAGGGAATTCAGATTTTCCTGGTCCTTGAGGCTCACCTTAATCACCCCTTCGCCACCGTAGCGTTGAAGGGGCTTTACCACCATGGCACCGCCGAAATTATTGATGATTTTTCTGAGGCGTGCCGGATCACGAGACACATGGGTCTCAGGAATAATCTCAGGGAAATTAAGGATATAGAGTTTGCTGTTGGCCCTGATTTGACCCGTCGTGTTGTTGATCATAAACACCTTGTCGCTGACCGATGACAAAAACTCCACGGTTTGATAAACCATGGGCGGATTTTTTCTCAAAAAGAGCGCGTCCAGATCCGCGATGGTCTCAAATATGAGTTCATCTTTCTTGAGACAGTGTATCAACGAACGCCAATACTTTTTCATGGACAGATTCGGTGATACCGAGATATTGCGCATCCTGGCCACGACCTCGTTTTCCCGAATATAAATGTCATGAGGTTCCAGGAAGTAAACCGTATGTCCCCTTTGATTGCATTCATACATGAGATGACTGGTAGTCTCATTTTCGGGATCTATTGAAATAAGGGGATCCATCAAAAAAGCGATGTGCATGAAAACTCCTTAGTTCTTTGCGGTCACATAATGGATGATCCGCTTCGCGATGTCTATGCCGGTGGCGCGCTCAAGCCCTCTGAATCCCGGTGAATAATTCACCTCAATCACTTTGGGCGAATCATTTTTCTGAAACATGATATCACAGCCCGAGATTTCAAGGGCGAGGGCACGGGATGATTGCACGGCCAGTCTCGAAAGACCCGGGCTCAGGGTCAGCAACCGTCCCTGTCCCGTGATATGAATGTTGGTCCTGAAATCCCCCGGATTTGGCTTTAAAGACATGGCGCCTAAGACCCGGTCTCCCAGCACAAAAGCGCGAATGTCCGTGCGCCCTTCAGGGGGGAGATATTCCTGAACCAGAATCCCCCGTGTGTTATCCATGAGATTGTTCATAACAAAAGAAGCGGTGGCCTGGTTCTCAACCAGCATAACCCCGTTGCCCTGGCGGCTGCTGGGCATTTTGGCCACAACCGGATACCCGCCCAACTGTTCCACGGACCGTTCAAAGCCTTCCCGGGTGACCACCAGGTAAGTGTCAGGAACATTGACACCTTGCTTTGCCAGGCGTTGAAGGCCCATAAATTTGTTTCGCGCCATCAGTATCGATTCAAAACCATTGACCACTCTGGTTCCGGAAAGCTCAAAGTGCCTCACCGCCGACAGGGCATAGTCGTTGATGGTCGCCCCCACTCTCGGCAAAAGGATGTCCGGCAAATCAACCTCGGGCAATTTGACCGTCTGTTGGCCCTCTTGAATGCAGGAAAGACAATCCCTCGTATGGATGAGCGAAATCCTGTGGCCCATTTCAACCGCTGCCGCCATGAGCCTGCTGTTGGGGTGGTATGTTTCATCTCTTACGCTGAGAATGGCGACATGCATTAGTGGATCATCCCTCCCATCTTTTTGAGTATGGGCTCTATTTCCAAAGAGGATGGACCGGCGGATGGATGTTCTCTCAAGGTCAGCTGCAACTGCCGTTTCAACCTGAAAAGCTCTTTTATATCCCCTTGTGCATACCCTTCACCCCTAAGCATTTTATAGATTTCTTCCACATAGGATTGGCCATCGGTAAAGCTTTCGGGGATCAACTCAATCATTTGCATCAGAAGGCGGGATGCTTCTACCGAATCCATGGTCTCATGGGCCCATGCCAGACCGAGACCTCTCAGATTCAGCGCTTTGCGCTCCTCATGCACCAGGGTATTTGCGGTGTAATAGAAGAGATAGGGCTGATAATAAGGAAGACCGGTTTCGTTTATGAAATCAATGGTTTCAAGAAATGTATCACGCGTTTCCCCCGGGTAACCGATAATAAAACTGCCGCGGCTGATAATGCCATGATCATTGAGCAACCCAACGGCTTCAATAGATTGCTGACAGCTGAGGTGTTTATCCATATTATCCAGAATGATCTGGCTCCCCGACTCCAACCCCAGATCCACAAACTCACACCCCGACTGCTTCATCAGCTTTACGAGCTCGGGCGTCAAAGCGCTTGCGCGGGCAAAGGACGACCACGAAAATGAGAATTTTTCATGGATCATCATACGAAGAACCGCTTTAATTCGGTCACTTCTGGCGGTGAAGTTATCATCCGTAAACCGCACATGCCGGACGAAACCTAAACTGTTGATGGCTTTCAGTTCCTGCCGAAGGACCTCCAGAGACCTGTAATTCACCTTCGGGAACAACCAGTGGTAAGTGCAGAAGCGACAGCGGTAATAGCATCCCCGGCTGCTGTTGACCGGAAGGGTATGGCGCAGATAGGCTTTTGGAATTTCTTGCCAGTCAATGGCTGTCTCGTCCATGTGAATCTCTTCTTCAAGCCGGGCGGTGAAAGTCACACAGCCTTTTTCATCAAAATAGGCCAGGTTGGGAACGTTGCTTAAATCATCCCCCTTTTCAAGGGCTTTAAGCAGTTTTACAAGACTCTGCTCTCCCTTTGCCTCCACAACAAATGCATCCACTTTTTCGCGGAAGGTGGAGAGGAAAGTAAGGGTCCCTTTTGTGAGATTCTCCCCCGCGTGCATGACCTTTTTGACCAGCATGCCGCCGGCAATGACCGCAACATCGGGCGCCATGGTCTTAATTTTGGCGGCCATTTCCTTGATGTCGTTCATCAGGATAAAATTTGAGGAAATGCAGATCGCCAGGGGGGATTCATGAAGCAACCCCTCCAGGTCGCCCGTGGCATAGTTTTGAATGATAATGGGGTCGTATCCATGGGCCTTCAGGTATTGGTGCATATAAATGCCGTTTAAGGTTACCGTATTGGCCAGTGAATAGTGCCGGGTCACAGTGTCGGGGGCAATCTTCACAGGGCGGGAATCGGCTCTCACATAATTCATGAGATCCAGCAAATCCATGTACCGCCCCTCCATAAACAACAGGGAGGCACGTGTATTTTCATGCACCTGTGCTTGCATGGCAGGGAGATCCAGGCCCGGAAACCGGTGCGACTGCCGTTTCGCTCTCTCGGCTGCACCCGCCATCCTCTGCTTCAACTGAGCATCATTGTTCAGGGGCTGATTCTGAGCTATAAAGATAACTTTCGGACGACTCAAGGGGGGGGCCACCTCCAAAAACGAAACGAACAACGGCACCTAATGGGCAACCGGACTGGCGGCATGTTAGGGAAATGACAAAGCAAAGTCAACAACAATGCAGTTTAGAGGCCCACAAAAAGTGCTGCTATGCATGAGCACCGTCAGACATGGAAAAGGTTTTGACCATGTCGGGATATTTATTGATGAGCTTTCTGGACTCCACGTAAATACGCGGGTCTTTGGGTTCCTTGCGGACCAGCATGGATAAAATTTCAATGGCTTTTTCCGGTTGCCCCCGCATTTCGTGGATCTTTGAAATGCCTAAGAAAGCATATTTGTCATACCCGATTGCCATGGCCTTCTTATAATTGGTCTCCGCCATGCTGAGATCATTTAACCGAATGTAGGAATCCCCGATCCGGCTGAGACCTACCCTTCGGTCCATGCCGTTTTCCAGGGCTTTGTTCCAGGCGCCGATGGCGGATGTAAATTCTTTCTTGCCCCGCAGGCAGTCGGCCTTTCCATGCCACGCGTGTGAATTCCTGGGATTGATCTTGAGTGCTCGATCATAAAGAGGGATCGCTTCTTTAAAAGCCTGTCTTTTCCGATGAATATTCGCCGCCGCCGTAAGGGCGATTACGGAATTGGGGGATGTCTCAAGCACCCGTTCAAAAAATTCAAGGGCTTTGTCATCCTCTTTTTCGCTGACCGCAATTTGACCCAGACCCATGAGGGCAAAGGCATCACAGGGATTCTTTTTGAGTGCCATAAAATAGTATTTTTTTGAACCCTCAAAATCTCCCTTTTTCTTCAGGCAATCGGCCACCCTCGTCATGGTCTTGTAATCATAGGGGCGAAGTTTCAGGCAGCGAAACCAGGCATCAAGTGCTTTGTCCAGATCTTTCAATCCTCTGTGGGCATCCCCCACTCCCACGAGCGCATGCCAGTTATCACGTTCAACCGAAAGGCACTCTCTGTAAAAACCGATTGCCGCTTCAAAGGCCCGGGATCTTCGTTTAAGGTCACCAAGCCCTACAAGGGCATAGGTATTGTATCGATCCAGATTCAGGAGCTCTTGATACGTTTCTTCAGCTTGTTTAAGTTTTCCTTGCTTTTTAAGTTGATGGGCCAGTTTTCCAAGATCCAACAGTCTCTTTTTCATTGGTTGTTATCCTCCCTGTATCACTTTTGTGATCATAGTCCCTCTGGTCCATCATGGCAACCCGCAATTTTATGCTTTCCCATAGGAAAAAAATAAAATATGCTGGCGGCTCTTTATGGTAATTTACTGGAGGCCACGAACCATGATGATTGTTCAGATATATGAAATCCAGACCCCGCAGGAAGCGGAAAAATGCATTGAAGCGGGGGTGGATCACCTGGGGAGCGTTATTCTGAGTCAGGATAAGTGGCGCCTGCCGCTTCTGCGGGAGACCGTAATGTTGACCGAAGGGACCCTGCACAAAAGCAGCATGATCCCTCTTTTCCGGGATTTGGACACCGTTTGCCGGGTACTTGATTACTACCGGCCCGATTACATCCATTTCTGTGATGCCCTGACGGACGTAAATGGGAAAATCGCCGGATTGGAAAAATTTGTCGAATTTCAAGAAACCGTGAAAGAGAAATTTCCCGAAATCGGCATCATCCGATCCATCCCCATTCCGAGAAAAGGGGAGGCTCCCGATTTTCCATCCCTTCAGATGGCCGAGGCATTTGAACCGTTAAGCGATGTCTTTCTGACCGATACTTGGCGGGAAGATGCGCCGGTGGAAGGCTTTATAGGCATAACGGGTGAAACGGTAGATCGGGAAACAGCCCGGAAACTTGTTCTACAAAGTAGGATCCCGGTCGTTCTGGCCGGCGGGCTGTCCCCTGAGAATGTGCAGGATGCGCTAACATCGGTAATGGCTGCGGGGGCCGACAGCTGCACACTAACCAACCGGGTAGACCATTCGGGTTCACCCATCCGATTTGAAAAGGACTTTGGCAAAGTCGGTGATTTTGTCAAAGCAGTGCGGGAGGTGGAGGCGCTGCTGCTGGAGGAAAAAGAAGAAAAATCGGCGCACCTGGCGTCTTTAAGGGAGGCGCTCCTGGATCGGGAAAAGGCTTTGCCGGCCCATTCGGTGCGACCCCATCAGCTATTGGCCATCGAGGCCCTGGAAGATGAAATTGAGGCGCTTGAAAAGGAAGTTTCCCGATTCAATATGATTTAAAAAAGGCAATATTCAAAAATATTTTCCCAGGTACTCGTCCCGGTCCATAGCAGCCCATGTTGAGGCGTCCGGGAAGTTCAGCGCCTTTTCGGCATAGTCGAGGAGTTTATCGTAGTCAAACCCCATTTCCAGCTTCTCATAATATTTTTCGAGCAGCCGTTTTGGCCGCTGATCCCCGAATCTGCAGGGGGCCTGGAGGGTTGGAATGCCACTTTTTTCAACCTGATGCCTGATATCGCGGCCATCGTACCGCACAAGCGGCCTGAAAACCGCGTAACCTTCCTTCATCTTCAGGTACGGATGAAATCGCTGGGCCGTTTCCATCATTCGCCGTTTGTTTCTCTCTTTTTCTTCTTCCTGGAGATCACGTAAAAGGGACGTCAACATCTGTTCCACGCCATAGCTTACGAGATCCCATAGACTGTAACTGGTGACGATAACCAGATTGTGCCAGTTTTTCACCTGTTTCTGCAAAAAAGCCCGCAACATCTCCTTTCGAATCGACTGGCATGCCAAACAGGGATTTTCTGTTGTTTCAAGAACTGCATCCGTCTCTGCCAAGTTATGCCATACGGGAATGATGCCGCGCCCTTGCCAATAAGATGAAATCCGCTTTTGCTCTTCTTGACCATATCGATGAACCGGAAAAGCCCCGGCATGGGCCTCAAACCTGAACCCGAATTCCTTCCCCGCCCTTAAGAGAAAATCCATAGCCAGGGAAGAATCTTTTCCCGCTGAAAACAGAAAAAATATCTCGTTTCCGGGAAAATTTTCAAGGATGGACCGATGTTCCATTTTCCATTGTGAATAATTTAATCCATGGTTCATTTGAGTTTCCTTTTGCATGGACCCTGATATTTTCCCTCAGGGCCGTTTTATGGTGATGGTAGGCGATATGGTCAATCGATGCAAGGACCGTCGGTTCACCTGTATTCCCAAACCGGGACCTTTAAGTGGGCCAGCCTCGCCCATTGGCCCGAAAGACACGGGTTCCATGGTCGTATTCTCTTTCAGCAGGAACCGGTCGTAAGAGCCATCACAATTTACGGCATCTTTCGAAAGAAGGCACAACGCTCTCCCCGCCGCCGAAAGGATCCCGGACTCCCCCAGGGTGCATCCGATTTGAAAGGAAAGGGGGCTTTTCCGAATGTGATCGATCATTCGGATGGCTTTTCGAAATCCGCCGCTCCTGCACAATTTGACGTTGATCATCTGATAAAAGTTTTCGTCCACTATTTTTTTTATATCCCTCAATGTGGGGGCGGATTCACAGGCCATCACAGTGATCCCTTTCGAAATCAGGTCTTCAACAAATTCGGAAAACCCGGGTGCGTCTCGTTCCATGGGTTCCTCCACGATGTTCACATTGTACTTCACAATAAGAGGAAGATGTCGAAATGCGAGATCTCGATCCCACACGCCATTGGGGTCTATTCTCAATTCACAATCATGCCCCAACAGTGAAGCAGCTGTCTCAAGTGCGTGTTGGTTCTGGTTAAGGGATTTCCCCATTTTGATCCGTATCCGGGTGATGCCAAGCGCTTTGATCCCCCTGCAGAGCATTGCGACCCGTTCTTTTTTCCCCAGGGTAACAGGGGCCCCGTAATGCACAACGTCGGTCAGGTGGGTATGGGAAAAATAATCCAAAACAGGCCTGTTTTGATATTTTCCCATTAGATCCAGGAGCGCCATCTCCATGGCGCAAATGGCGGCATTGTGCGCCTTGCCATCCGGAAACCCGTCCACAAAATTCCAAATCCGGAAAACATCTTCAAGTTCCCAGGGAAAGGATGGCTCAGACACAAAACGGATGACGTCTCTGATAACGCTTTCAGGTGTCTCGCCGGTGACAACCTTTATGGGAACACCTTCTCCGTACCCCCTCACAGCCGAAGTTTCCCCTTTCATTTCCACAACGATGATTTCGGAATGAATCCCTCCTCTTCGGGAAATTGAAAATTCCCCCATAAAGGGGAGGGCCAGGTGGTATATTTTTATTTTATCGATCCGCATACGATCCTAAAGTTCATTGGCTTGAAAATGGGAGCGGGGTTGAAGAGGCAGGGTCATAATGAAAGAGGTTCCAACATTCAGAGAGCTCTTTACCTCAACGGTTCCGCTATGATCCTGCATATTCTTGTGAACGATGGACAACCCCAAACCTGTTCCTTTGTGAAGACAGCTCTTGTGTTTTGTGGTAAAATAGGGGTCAAAAACCTTATCCAGCATTGATTCCGGAATTCCCGCACCATTATCCCTGATTTCTATCCGTATATTCCCCATGCCATCAGCAGCCGGAAGTTTTTTTGTGGAAATTTCAATTTTTCCATTTTCCGGTGTGAACTCCACGGCATTGGAAAGCAGATTCAGAACCACCTCTTTGATTTTTTCCGAATCCATCCATATCTGGCATATATTCGAACTATATTGCCGAACCACCTCGATTTTCTTTGCATTGCTCTCAGGTGAAACCAGAAGTATCATTTTGTCCACCAATTCGTGGATATGGTTAAACTCAAAATGGGTTTTCCTGGTTTTGACCAGATCAAGCAGTTCGTTGATCAGGTTGTTCACCCTGGAGGTTTCTTCCAGCGCGACTTTGTGAAACTCCTCTCTGAACTCCCTGTCATCAAATTTCTGTGGCAACAGTTGGAGAAATGTACCGATTGCGGTCATGGGGTTTTTAATTTCATGGGCCAGTCTCGCCGCGAGGTTGCCTAGAAAGGAAAACCTCTCGGCCCGGCTTAACAGGGCATGGGATCTTTTCAATTCGTCCATCTGCTCATTAAGTTTGCTGTACAGCCGTGCATTTTCAACGGCAATGGCAATCTGGGAAGAAAAAATTTCCATGGTATCCCGAATCTCTTTCGGCACACCGCCACCATCGGCGGCATCAGTGGCAATGACGCCGATGACTTTGGATCGGGTAATCAGGGGGACCACGTATACCGAACTGGGCTTTCCGAGATCCAGGATAATGTTTTCCCGGCTCAATTTCGAATCCTTCACTCTTGGAATGTATTCCGATCTTCCGGTATTGGCCACCCTTACAATAATATTGCTCACGCGGTCCATGGAAACCCTGTACTTTTTCACTTCCTCCGGAACGCCCCCGTCAAACCCAATGCTGTGCATATACTCCAGATAACGCCCATCTTCAGTGACGAGCATGATCAAAGCACGTTCAAGCCGGCAGACTTTTGACAGGATATTCAATATGACCGTAAGCAATTGGGGGAGATCCAAGATGGAAAGGATGGCTTTTCCCGTATCCTGAATCGCCACGAGTTGCTTGATTCTCCGGTTGAGTTCCAGATTGAGCCGGTTCACTTCCTCGTATTTTTGTTCAATAATTTCTTTGTCCTTTTCCTGCTCGGTGATGATGTCTTTCAACATGGCCCGGGAGGAAAAAAACCGGGA